>Ga0070729_10000015_pt1 | contig 384374 bp, 355 predicted proteins | sample tdDd472_FD_66725 | JGI IMG/M metagenome (GOLD analysis project Ga0070729, IMG submission 66725) | Marine sediment microbial communities from the Atlantic coast under amendment with organic carbon and nitrate - tdDd47.2 | ecosystem: Environmental > Aquatic > Marine > Coastal > Sediment...
GACCCGTACCCGATCCGGGTCAGAAACATTTTCATCTGTTCCGAGGTGGTGTTCTGGGCCTCGTCCAGGATGATGAATGCGTTGTTCAGGGTGCGGCCACGCATGAATGCAATGGGCGCAATTTCAATCATCTCCTGTTCAATATAGGCCCTGGCCTTCTCAAAATCAAGCATATCATACAATGCGTCGTAAAGGGGACGCAGGTAGGGGTTTATTTTTTGGGCCAGATCCCCGGGGAGAAAGCCCAGGGCTTCACCGGCTTCAACCGCCGGCCGGGTTAGGACAATTTTTTCGACATCCCCCCGGGTAAAGGCCGCCACTGCCATGGCCATGGCCAGGTATGTCTTTCCAGTCCCGGCCGGGCCGATGCCGAAAAGAATGTCATTGGTTTTAATGGCATTGGCATAGGTGTGCTGGGCCGGATTCCGCGGTGTAATTGATTTGTTTTTAGCGGTGACCAGAATGGTGTTTGAAAAAATTTTTTTTAGGGGCATTTTCGGAGCCTGGCGCGCAGTATTTATGGCCGCATCCAGAACCTGTGGACTAAGAATGAATTTATCTTCAAGCAGTGCATAAAGCTGGTCCAGAAGTGAAACTGCGGTGTCTACACCTTGGACCGGGCCGCTGACGGCCACCTCGCCACCCCTTGAGTTGATCTGGACCTCAAATGCCCGGGCAATTTTTTCCAGGTTGGTATTGTGTGATCCAAATAGCTTCTGGGCAAGCGCCATATTTGGGAACTCTAAATTTTTCATGGGCTATAGGGTGCATTTAATTTAATTAAAGGTCAATAAAAATCTTGACTGTAAACTTGGCATCCTGGTATTCCTTTATGCTTCGGAATATAATTAATAATGAAGGAAAAAAATGACTTTTTTTGATCTCTGTGTTGCAGGTGTTGTCGGGTTCTGCCTTGTTTTCGGAGGTTTCAGGGGATTGATCCGGGAGGTGTCGGGCATTATCGGGGTTGTGGCCGGATTCTACGGGGCCAACACCTATTATCCCCTTCTTATTTCCCATATTGAACCCTGGATATCTTCTCCGGGGATCCGGCGGCTGGTCTGCTTTTTTGTTCTGTTCTGCCTGATTTTGATTGCCGTGGGACTGCTGGCCCAGCTCATTCGAAAGCTTTTGAAACTGGTTTTCCTGGGGTGGGTGGACCGGACATTCGGTGTGGTATTTGGTGCGGCTAAAGGGATATTGATTGTTACGGTGCTCTTTATCATGGCCACCACCTTTATTCCGGACAGCAAATCCTTTTTTTCGGGATCAAAAACTGCGCCCTACCTGGCCCGGGTGGCCGATGCCATGACCGTTTTTGTATCCCAGAATATGAAAACCCAGTTTAACCGTCAACTGGAAGGATTGAAAAAAGAGTGGAAACCATAACACCTTTGGTGGAGATCATACGGAGGCTCAGGGGGGAAAACGGGTGTGAGTGGGACCAAAGACAGACCCCCCTGACCATGTGGAAATGCCTGGCTGAAGAGCTTTATGAGTTGGAAGAGGCCATTGTAAACAATGATACGGAAAACACCATAGAAGAGCTGGGAGATGTTCTGTTCCAGGTCTTGTTTCTTTTTGAAATTTTCACTGACAATAAGCGCTTTGCTTTTTCTGATGTGGTGGACAGGGTGGCAAAAAAAATGATCCGCCGGCATCCCCATGTCTATGATACCGCTCAAATTGATTCTGAAGACGCCCTGAACAGGCAGTGGGAAAAAATAAAGGCCGAGGAAAAGTCCGAGGCCGGAAAAGCCCCTTTCAAATCTGTTCTGGACGGGGTACCCAAGGGTATGCCCGGGTTGCTCAGGGCTTTGAAGGTCTCTAAATCTGCAGTTAAGGCCGGGTTTGAATGGGAAAACATCCATCAGGTCCTTGATACGGCAAAATCTGAAATCCAAGAGTTTGAAGCGGCTCTTGAAAAAGGGGATAAGGATGAGGCCATGATGGAATTCGGGGATATCCTGTTTTCTCTCGTCAATGTGGCCCGGTTTGCCGGGTTTCACCCGGAATCGGCTCTGTACAGGTCAACGGCAAAGTTTGAAGGGCGCTTCAGAAAAATGGAAGCCGCCCTTCAAAAAGAGCGGCTGGATTTGAAAAATATGAGGCCAGAGGAAAAGGAAATTCATTGGCAGACGGCAAAGAAGGCCTATGCTGATGAATATATCCTTGAATAAGGTGCCGTGTTATAGGAATCGTTATAAAATAACTTGCTGTAAATTGTTTCCCCAAGACGTTAAAAGACTGCTTAATGCACAAAAGCATAGATAAATCGTCCATTGAAAAAAAATACTTTTTATGCCCGATCTGAGCCGAGATTCAACTCAGATTAAGATTTGGATGGTTTTAATTTGATACTGAGTCTAAAGCGGCGGGTATTTTGAAGCCGATCTAGGCCATCAGGTCAAGTAATCCCCCCGCTGGAATTTTAAATACTCGGTTCTGGCAGTTACCACGGTCTGGGTGGCGATGTCTTTGAGTTCGCTGTTATCTTCGCCCAGAATCCGGGTATCCTCAAGAAGTGAATCTGCCTTTGCATTGATTTCTTCCAGTGCAGGCGCGATGTTCTTCAATGACACTTCCGGGTTCTCAAGCTGTCCCGCATAGGTTTCCAGCATGCCGAGCAATTTGTCTGTTTTTCCGGTCACAATGGATGTCAATGTTTCCAGCTCAAAAACGGGCGCACTGATTTCTTCCAGTCCCATGGCCTGGGTGCCTTCTTCCGCCGCTTCGGTTTTTTCCAGCGCTGAATTGAGAATGGACCCGAAATCATCAGCATTTCCCCCTGATTTCTGCTTTACCTGGGTATGTCCCCCCATGGACTGGGCAAGTTCGTTGATTTGATTGATATTTACCATACCAGCCTCCTTTTTTGTATACTTGGGGATATAAAAAGCAAAAGCCATGCCATGAATTTTGTCAAAAATATAAAAGTACGAAAAGACTTTAATAACAAAGGTTTTTGGTGTGAAAAACAGGCTGGGTGGGAATGGAGAGAAGGCGGGAAAGAATCAACCGGGAAAAAATTGCAGCCTATACCACTTCATGGGTGAAAGAACCGGTGAACATTTTTTCCGCTATCTGCTCGGCATTTATTGTGTATTGGTTGGTCTGAACCTTCTGCTTCAAATCCTGAACCAGTTTTGCTCTGTTTTCAGTGTCACTTTCAGACGCAGCTGCAATTTTTTGCATATCTCTGGTTGTTGATGACAGATTTATGCTGTCTCCTGCAATGCCGGATGCCGGTGCTTGACCTTTTTCCGCCTTGGCGGCAGGCGAGTTGGCATAGGGCTGACGGATATAATTTGTATTGGATATTTTCATGGTGATGTCTCCTCAGGATTCCATATTTGTGTCAGCAACCTGGCGCGCCAATTCGGTCATCCGCTCCACAACAAATTTAGAGTCTTCAACAGATAAGGTCTTGGCAACCTTATTATTGTTTTCGTCGACCGTGGTATAGATGAACTGGTTTTTGCCCTTGGTGAAATCTATTTTTTTGCCAAGTTCTTTTTCAATCTGCCCGGTGATCTGTTCATCATTCTTCTCTTTGGGCCCTTCGGTAATGATACGGTCGACAATATTGGAGGCCACCTTGTCAATGATGGCCTGCCGTTTGCCTTCCGAAGAGATGCTGACACTGTCTGCAGATACCTTGGCATTACTGAATTTGTTTTTACCCAGCAGTTTGCCCTGGCTCAATTGTCTGGAGTAGACCTTCAGGACATTCTTTATTTGGTATGATGGTATCTGCATTTTAAGTTTCTCCTTAAACCCAGTATCGGATAGGTGAAATCAAAACTTTAGATTTTTTTTCTAATCGTCAAAATTTCCCTCAGGGCCTTTATCAACAATGATTTTGGACGCTTTTTCGATTATTTTTTCCCTGTTCCACTCATTTTTATTTTCAATTTTTTTTGCTTTAAACCCGGGGACGTGGGACTTGGTTTCAAGGATCAGTTTTTTAACCTGGTCTGCTGTGTCCGTGGCATTGAATACATCCGTAAGCAGATTAAATACAAATTCTTCAACAGCCTTGACCATCCGTTTCCGTACAGGGGCCGGCTGGGCCAGGAGATGACTTTCAAAGGGAAGATTGAGTTTTTTGAAATCACCGGCCTGCCATCCATTGGCCTCTGCATAGGCCAGCATTTTTTTCCAGTTTTCCGATGTAACGCCTTTTCCCGGTTCTTTGATGAAATTGCCTTTTTCGTCCATGATGGCGTTGCCGTAATCATTGACCTTTACCCCCCAGGAAACCATCTGCAGGGCAGTGGCTACATTGGCTTTGGTGGTACGGGTTTTGGCGGCAATCTGCCGGAGGCGGTCTGAGTTGTTGCCCGATGTGCCGTGCTGTGCCCCTGAGGTGCCATAGGGAGCCAGGGTATTGTGGATTTCAGTGGTAAGTTCTACATTGATACCGGTATCACTCTGCTCAATGCCGTGGGTGGTGCCGTTGTTCAGGGCAATCCAGTCAGGGAAAATATTATGGGCGTTGAGTCCCTGGATCAGGAAAAGAGCTTCTTCATCGGTTGAGAGGCCGTGCTTACCCTTGATTTCACCCACCTCTGTCTCAAGCCCGGCCCATTCAGGTAGATAGGGATAGAGTTCGAGGTTGGCTAAAAGGTTCTGGTCATCTGGCATGTGAGAGGCGTCAATGGCAATTGAGGTGATGCCGGAATCAAACAGAGACTGGATTTCGGGTATGGCCGGTTCAATATCTTCGGGCTTTTTTATACCAAAGTGATCTGCATGGATGGCCACGGGGATAGTGATCCCCATTTCGTTCATATAAGCGTCTGTTTGGCGGGCAATATTCCAGAGACTGGTGGGGCAATAGGCATTTGTGCCGCCTTCGGATCGTGCAATTTCAATGATCACTGCCGCATTGGCCCGCTGGGCTGCGGCAAGTACCCCTTTTATGACAAATGAGCTTCTGCCGTTGGCGGCAATGGTCATACAGCCACCTTTGGCCAGCATGGCCTGGTCAATATATTTGCCACTGACAATCAGGGCTTTCGAGTTGGGAAAGCATTGCTTCACATTGGGTGGTCTGCCATAGTCAAGTATGGTTTCAAATTCTTCATTATATATATTGGCCATGGTTGTTTTCCTCCCATCGTCTTTTTACTGTCATTAATGCATGGATATACCCTTTTCTGCCATGAAACCGCCCCAAAATCAAGCCTTATCAAGATAATGAATAGTTATTCATGTTCGTTTTTTTGTTTTTAAAATAATAATTGTTTAGCCTCTAATTGTGGTATGAATTCATAACTGCCTATAAAAATTGCCAAAATTATAAATAATTTTTTTAGTGGTTAAAAAAATCCAGGGTTGACATTTGATTTGAACTATTGTTAGATGAGTGAATCGTTATTCATTTGACCAGAAAAAGGGGCCAAAGAATTTGCAAAAAAATAAATCTGAAAAATATCATAAGATATTAAACAGCGCTGGTGCGGTATTTGCCGAATTCGGTTTTTATAAAGCCACGATTTCCCAGATTGCGGCAAAGGCAGGAGTGGCCGACGGCACACTCTACCTTTATTTTAAGAATAAGGACGACATTTTGTATCAATTCATCAGCTTTAAAACCGAATCCGTGTTTCAGAAGATGAATGCCGCAGTTGCCTCGGGAACCAACTCTGAAGACAAGTTGCGGAACCTTATCCGCTGCCACCTTCAGGAGTTTCAGAATGATAAAAACATGGCGGTGATTTTTCAGTCGGAAGTAAGGTATCTGCGGGATATTGAATCCCAGATCAAGGATATTTCAAAAATGTATCTGGATCTGCTTTCCGATATCATAGAGCAGGGGCAGGTGGAGGGGGCTATACGCCAGGATCTCTTTGTGGGGCTGGTGAAGCGGTTTATCCTCGGGGCGGTGGAAGGGGTGATTTCCACCTGGGTGTCTGCCCACGGCAGGTATGATCTGGTGTCCATGGCCGATCCCCTGGTGGATTTGTACCTGACAGGGGTCAGGGGACGCTAAATAAACCCCATACAGTATATAAATGGTAAAAATTTGATGAATAAAGCTTTTTGCTTGACGGCAAAGAACATGTTTATTAAAGCTCTATGAATCTGAATTCATTATTTTAACATAACGGGAGGTAAGTGGATATGTCTTCAATTATTGGTCCGGCAAGTTATCAGCTCTTCGGATTCTTTCCGACGGTGATTTTGTCTTTTCTTCTGCCCATTGCAGGTGTAGGTCTGTTCACCTATATTATGGCCAGGCGCATTGCGCCCCTGGTCCGGGCAAATCCGGATAACCGGTTTGATCGTATTCCGGAACGGATCAAAAACCTGGTTGTTGTCTGGCTGGGGCAGATCCGCCAGCCCCGCTACATGCTGGCCGGTGTGCTTCATATTATGATTTTTGCAGGTTTTCTGGTATTGTCCATCCGGTCCACCACCCTGGTGGTCGTGGGTCTGTCCGACGGTTTTGTTCTACCGGGCTTTGACGGTGTTTTGGGTGCTGTTTACAATTTTTTCAAAGATTATGCGGCCACCGGCGTACTTATCGCCTGTATCATTGCGGCTGTCCGGCGGGGGATTTACAAGCCCGCTCGCTATGCTGTCCCTGAAAAATACGGACACGATCATACGGCTGAAGCTGTCTTTGTCCTGGGCATCATCTCTACCCTGATGATTTCCGAGAGCCTGTTTGAGGCCTCTGAATTGGCTTATACCCTTCAGGAAACCGGTGCGGATCACTTTGTGGCCCCCCTCTCCCTGGTCTGGATATTCAAGGCCATGCTCGGTTCTTCTTCTCTGTCTTTTCTCCAGGGGCTCCATGTGGTCATGTATTATGTTCATGACCTGGCCTTTTTCTTTTTCCTCTGCTTCCTGCCCATGGGCAAGCATTTCCATGTTATTACATCTATTTTCAATGTTTTCTTCATGCGGGTCCGTAAGGGAAATATTAAACCGGTCATGCACGGGGTTAAAGACGATGAGCTGGATGAGCTGGAATCATTCGGTGTTAAGAAACTGGAAGATTTTACCTGGAAGCACATGCTGGACTTTTACTCCTGCGCCGACTGTGGGAGGTGCTCAGACCAGTGTCCGGCCAATGCAGCCGGACGTCCCCTGTCTCCCCGGTTTATCACCATCAAGGCCCGTGACCTGATTTTCAAAAACTACCCCATGTCCGGTGAAATCTATAATTCCTCCAAACTGCTGGTGGAAGATATTTACACGGAAGATGAAATTTGGTCCTGCACCACCTGCGGTGCCTGTGAACAGGAATGCCCCCTGGGGATTGAATACATCGATAAAATGGTTGACCTTCGCCGCGGCATGGTGGATGAGGGCATGGTTCCCCAGTCCCTGCAGAAACCCATGAAGGCCCTTGAAAAACGCGGGAACCCTTATGGTAATATGGAAAAGAAACGGGCTGACTGGGCCAAAGAAAAAACGTTCCAGGCCGAGCACACCGTCAAAGACCTGGGCGGCAAAAGCAAGGAAACTGCTGAAACCCTTTACTTTGTGGACAGTATCACTTCGTATGATGACAACATCCAGGACATTGCCAGAAGAACCTCTATCATCCTTGAAAAGGCCGGTGTGGACTTCGGTGTTCTGGGCAAAAAAGAAAAGGATTCCGGCAACGAGGTTTTGAGATTTGGTGAGGAGATGCTCTACCAATCTCTTAAAGAAGATAACACCGAGGCCATTCTCGAATCCGGTGTAAAAGAGATCGTAACTTCCGATCCCCATGCCTACAACGCATTGAAGAATGACTATACAGGCCTGCCTCCGGTACGACATATCAGTGAAGTGGTTGCTGAAAAGGTCAAATCCGGTACCTTGACTCTGACCCCCTGCAAGGATCCGGACAATGTTTATGTTTACCACGATCCCTGCTACCTTGGCCGCCACAACGGCCTGTACGAAGATCCCCGTGAGGCATTGGACGCCATTGACGGTCTGACCCGGGTGGAACTTGAAAAGAGCCGTGACCGGTCCTTTTGCTGCGGCGGCGGTGGTCTCATGCTCTTTTTCGAACCTGAAGAAGAAACCCGAATGGGCGTTTTGAGGGTGAATATGGCTGCCGAGGCCGGAGCCAATGTTATTGTGACTGCCTGTCCCTTCTGCCTGGTGAACATCCAGGATGCCATCAAGGTGGCCGGACTTGAAGGGAAAATGGAAGCCCTGGATTTTACTGAACTCATTGAGCAACATCTAGCGTAGGAAAAAATATACTGAGTACGGCTGCGGCGCCTTGGGGCGCCGCAGCCGCAAAACCCAAGTTTTTTTAAGGAGGCGATGATGGAAATTTTGGTATGCGTCAAACGCGTTCCAGATACAGCTGAGAACGAATTTGAACTCAATTCGGATGGAAACGATCTGGACCGCGATGATCTGGTTTACTCTGTGAATGAGTGGGACAACTATGCTGTTGAAGAAGCCATTCAGATTGTGGACGAAGCCGGTGGCAGTGTAACGGTTATCACTGTGGGTGATGACGAGGCTGAAGAGGTCCTGAGACGTGAAATGGCCATGGGTGCCAACAACGGTGTCCTTTTGTCCGACGATGCCTTTGAAGGATCCGACGGTAAGGGTATTGCCGCCATTCTCAAGGCTGAAATAGAAAAGGGAAAGTATGATTTGATTTTCACCGGTGCCCAGGCTGATGAAGGCGCAGGACAGGTCGGCGGAATGCTGGCTGCCATGCTGGACTACCCCTATGCCTCTTTGGTCAACAAAATCGAGGTGGACGGTACCAAAATCAAGGTGGGCCGTGAAATTGAAGGCGGAAATCAGGAAATGAACGAAATTGAGCTGCCCTGTGTGCTTTCCATCCAGACCGGTATCAATGAACCCCGTTACGTGGGTATCCGCGGTATCCGCAAGGTGGCAAAGGTTGAAATTCCCGTCAAGGGCGCAGGCGACTTAGGTCTGGACGCCGGTGCCGTGGGTGAAGCCGGTGCCAAAACCAAACGGGTGGATTATTTTGTACCCGACATGGGTGAGGGCGCAGAAATGCTTGAAGGCTCCACCGAAGAGATTATTGAAAAATTGATTGAGAAGCTGAAAGCAAAAGGAGGACTCTAATCATGACACAGATTTATGCCTATATTCCTTTTAAAGACGGTGTTGCAGCAGATGTGGCATTGGAGTTCCCTGCAGCAGCCGAAAAAATTGAAGCCGGCGCTTCCGTAACTGCCGTTGTAACAGGGTCCGGCGCAGACCTGGACGCAGTTGCAGGTGAAATGGCCAAAATTTACAAAGAGGTCATCAAGGTTGACAATGCCGCCCTGGCTTATCCCAATGCAGAAGTTGTGAGAAAAGCCCTGGTCAGCATCCTTCCGGCTGATGCCGTTGTACTGGTTGCCCATGATACCTTCGGCATGGACCTGGCTCCCGGCCTGTCCGTGAAACTGGATTCCTCCTATGCCGCAGATGTGGTTGATTTTGAAGGCAAGGACGGCGACGTCCTCAAAATTGTCCGTCAGGAACTGGGCGGTGCCGTATCCACCCATGTGAGCACCGACCTTTCTGCCGGCGCAGTCATCACCGTCCGGCCAGGTGCCTTTGCCCCTGCTGAAGGCGGCGATGTCGGCGGCAGTGTCACGGATAAATCCGGTGATGCCGGTGATCTGACAGCCAAGAGAACCTTCCTTGAAGTGGTAGAAGCCGAAGTCGGCGACGTGGATATCACCAAGTCCGATGTCCTGGTTTCCATAGGCCGCGGTATTGAGGATGAAGACAATATTGAAGTGGCCCAGGAACTGGCAGACGCCATGGGCGCGGTGGTTTCCTGTTCCAGACCCATTGTTGACGCCAAATGGCTTGAAAAATCCCGCCAGGTAGGCACCTCCGGACAGACCGTAAAACCCAAGGTTTACATGGCCATGGGTATTTCTGGTTCCTTCCAGCATATGGGCGGCGTAAAGGGCAATCCCTTTATTGTGGCTGTAAACAAAAACCCCAAAGCCCCTATTTTCCAGGTGGCCGATGTGGGTATTGTTGAAGACATCCTTGAGTTCATGCCCGAACTTCAGGAAGCCATAGAAGATCTATAGGAATACCCGGCGTTCCAGCGCCGGACGGTTGTATATTTAAAAAAAGGCCCTGCAGATCTGCAGGGCCTTTTTTAATGGTGTAAATTGACATCATTTCCCGGATCATGTAAAACCGAAAATAAGTTATTTTAAAACAGGTTTCATAATCCCCGTCGGCGATACACATCATTTTCGCCACCGGATCTGATTTTATTAAAAATTGTATACAGGCCTGTTGTCTCAGGTTTTTTTCTCGGCAATATCCACCCGATACTCAATAGACCGTCAAGGAGGAAGGATGAAGCTTAACGATCTCACCATAGGCAAGCGGATCGGTTTTGGATTCGGAATTGTTATTTTGCTGCTCATTATTCAGGGCATTTTATCTTTTACCGGTGTGAGCGGGATTGTGGATAATGCCTCGGAAGTGATTGACGGAAAGGCTCTGGACGGGGTTTTGGCTCAAAGGGAGGTGGACCACCTCAACTGGGCCAATGCCGTTAATGAACTGATTTCAAATGAAGATGTTCATATCCTTAAGGTGGAGACAGACCACACCCGGTGCGGGTTTGGAAAATGGCTCTACGGAGGCGGACGGCGGGAGGCCGAAGCCCTGGTTCCCTCAATGGCCCCGATGCTGAAACAGATAGAAACCCCACACAGGGCCCTTCATGAGTCGGCCCTTGCCATTCAGTCTGTCTATGCAAAAGCCGATTCCGGCCTGCCTGAATTCATCGCCAGAAAAGAGATTGACCATCTGAACTGGACCGCTGCCATAAGGACGGCCCTTCTGGAGAACAGGGACCAAATTGAGGTGCAAACAGACCACACCAGATGCGGGTTCGGTAAGTGGCTTTACGGTGATGATGCCAAAGAAAGCGCAGCATTGGATCCTGAGCTGGGACGGCTTATAGAGGAGATTAAAATTCCCCATGAGGCCCTTCATAAATCCGCCGTGCAAATCATTGCCATCTATCAGCCGGCCTATCCCGAAGTTCTGGACGCCATGAGAGAGGCCCTTGCCGACCATCAAAAACGGGTAGCAGGTGCCATTGATGATGTCATGGAGTTCCGGCCCGGGCTTACCGCCGGCCTGGATACCGCAGCCTGTAAATTTACCCTCTGGCTGAACAGCAAAGAGGCAAAGGCCCTGGCCGGGAAAATTCCTGAACTGAAAAATTTCATGGCTGAGATTGGTGACCCCCACGGCAATCTTCACATCAGCCTTGAAAAAATTCATGATTCCCTTAAAGCCGGAACCTTTAATTCGGCAGAGCAGATTTTAAAAAACCGGACAAAACCTTCCCTTGCAAAGATGGCGGCCATGATTGGGGATTATATGGTTTACGGCAAAAAAGTGGAGGCTGCCCGGAGACAGGCCCTGGAAATTTTCAGGGATGACACCGTACCCAAACTTGAGAATACCCGGGAAATACTGGGTCGTATCGGTGCCCGGGCTGCCCGGCTCCTTGACGGATATGAACAGGCTGCCCAGATTTATGCATCCAGGATAGCTCCTTCCTTGAGGCGGGTTCAGACCCTTCTGGGTGAATTGCGCACAGAGGCCTCTGAAAATATTCTAACGGACAAGGCCATGCTGGATGCGGCCATGTCCACCAAACGGAATGTGGCACTCATCTCGGTTGTTGCCATTGTGGCCGGGCTGGTCCTGGCTTTATTAATTGCCAAAGGCATTGTCCGGGTGCTGAGCCGGATTTCGGATGACCTTGACCAGGGTGCGGCCCAGGTGGCTGACGCATCTGGACAAATTTCATCTGCCAGCCAGTCCCTGGCCGAAGGCGCTTTCCGCCAGGCTGCCTCCCTGGAAGAGACCTCATCTTCTCTGGAAGAGATGTCATCCATGACCCGGATGAATGCTCAAAATGCCGGTAATGCCGATTCCCTGACCCAGGCCTCACTTGCTTCGGTCAATGAGTCCATGGCCGCTATGACTGAACTTACCCGGTCCATGGATGAGATTATCCTGGCCAGTGAGGATACCTCCAGGATTATTAAGACAATAGACGAGATTGCTTTTCAGACCAATCTTCTGGCCCTGAATGCAGCGGTTGAAGCGGCCAGGGCAGGGGATGCAGGCGCCGGGTTTGCCGTGGTGGCGGACGAGGTTCGAAATTTGGCCATGCGGGCTGCAGATGCGGCAAAAAACACCTCGGAACTCATTGAGGCCACCACTGAAAAAGTGGGCAAAGGGGCAGGATTAGTCGGGGATACCAATACTGCCTTTGATAAAGTTCGGGAAAATACCGGAAAGGTGGCCCAACTCATGGCCGAAATATCCTCTGCTTCCAAAGAGCAGTCCCAGGGCATCGGCCAGGTGACCATTGCCGTATCTGAAATGGACAAGGTCACCCAGCATAACGCGGCCAATTCAGAAGAGTCTGCCTCTGCCTCGGAAGAGTTGAACGGTCAGGCCGAACAGATGAAATCCATTGTGGCGCAATTGGTAAAGATCGTCGGGGGATCACAGGATGCTGGCGGCCCTCGGACTGAAAGTGCCCTGGCACCCCAAACTCCTATTTTGGTCGGCCAAAGGGAAGTCCGGCCGGATCAGGTCATTTCCTTTGACCATACGGATGACGGTAAAAATTTTTAAACCACCAAGGGCACGAAGGATTTTTTACACAGCGATTTCAAAGCTGATGTGAGGATGGTGGTTATAGTTCAACAGCTTTGTATCCGTATATTCCCAGTCAAAAATGGATTTAAAGTTTTTTGTTTCAACTGCCGGCAGGGCGTAGGTCTCATTTTTTAACTGCTTTTTCAGGCCCTGGACATGGTTTTCATAGATGTGGGTATCACCCAGAAACCCCACCAGTTTTCCCGGTTCAAGGTTTGCCTCCCTGGCCAGCAGGGTCAGCAGCAGGCCGTAGCTTGCAATGTTGAAGGGCAGTCCCAGGGCCGTATCCACGGATCTCTGGTTCCAGAGCAGGTTCAGTCTGCCGGCGATCACCGTGATCTGGAATCCGTAGTGGCAGGGGGGCAGGGCCATTGTATCCAGGACCGTGGGATTCCAGGCCGATACAATCATCCGCCTGTCATCGGGAGTGGTCTTTAACATTTCCACCACCCGTTTGAGCTGGTCCACCCCCGGTGTTTTCGGGGGGGTGTCATAGCTGTGGTATTCTCCCCCGAAGTGCCGCCATTGAAAGCCGTAAATGGGCCCCAGTTCCCGTTCTTCCATCATCTTTTTCTGGGTCTGCTCATCATGGCCGTAGGCCACCTTCAACGGAGAGCACCATTCGTCCCAGATATGGTTTTTTCTTTTCTGCAGCCATTCCTTGTCCGTGATGCCCTTGATGAAGAATTCCAGCTCGCTGGCCACCAGGTTGAAGGGGACATACTTTGTGGTCAGTAGTGGGAACCCTTTAGACATATCATGCTCAAACATGGCCCCTGGCACGGCAATGGTATCAACACCGGTGCGGTTTTCTTTGAGGACCCCTTCATCCAGTATTTTTCTGACTATATCTGCATAAGCTTTCATCTACACCTCCGGGAAAAAATAAAAAAGCTACAGTTCTATATTTAACATAAAACCGCAGCTTTTGTAGTGTTATCTTCTAAGTTCTTAGCCGGCTTTGTTTACCCCACCAAAGGAACGGTCAGACCACCGTCCATGAGGAAGAGGACGGAGGCATCCTTTCCTTTTTCTTCCAGGGCCTGGTCAACGGCGGTCTGGAGGTCTGAGAAGGGTTTGATGAACAGCTTTGAAATTACATCGGGTTCCACATCTGTGACCCCCCACATCTGGGCCCATAGACCGATTTCAGCCATTTTGGCCGCCTTGTGGTATCCCAGGACATATCCTCTTTCAATTTTGTCCAGGGCCGCTTTGGGGGTGTCGCAGGAGCCCAGGAGATCGGCAAAGGCCTTGCCGCCGATGCCGCATCTGCACTTGGCCACCAGGATCATGATTCCACCTTCCTTCAGGGCCAGCTTGGCATTGTCAATACCCTTCTGGGCCTGGTAAAGGTCGATATCCTGGGGAAATTTGACCACGGAAACCACGATGTCGGCCTTTTCCTTCAGGGGAGCTGCAAAGACCTCATTGGCGCGGTCGATGGCCGCGTGGAAGGAATCGTTGATATGGCCGGAACAGGTGGCATAGACCTTGTGGTGCTTGTCCAGCACTGTCATGATGGAGAAGATCTCCTGTTTAACCGTTTTGATGGCGTCGATCATGTCTTCGTGGACCGGGTTGCCGTCCAGTGCCAGGGCCTTTGCCTCGGGGACCAGGGCCAGTTTGTGGTTCTGCTCAATGGTCTTGTATCCGGCAATGCCGGGCAGAAAGGATTTTCTGCCCCCGGTGTAGCCTGCAAAATAATGGGGCTCCACCGAAGAGATGATGATGAACTTGTCCGCTTCAACCCCGGCCTTATTCACGTACATTTCCGTGCCGTTGGTGGATTTTCCGATGAGGACCTGGTCTTCATCTTTTCTGGCGTCGTGAACAATGATATTGTTCTTTATCTTTTCATAGTAGTCCCCGAAGATCTGGATATATTCTTCTTGGCTGGGGCCCCGGTGGGCGCCCGTGGCAATGATGAAATTATAATTGACACGACTCAGGTCTTCAAAGATCACGTCCAGCACTTTTTTGGTGGGGGTGGGCCGGGTGGCGTCATTGACAATGACCAGCACCTTTTGGGCACCGGACAAAAAATCTTTGAAGTTTTTAGAACGGATGGGATTGGCAATGGAGTTTGCAATGCACTGGTCTTCATCTGAAATGTCAACATCATTGGCTTCCAGAAAGCTTACCTGGACGGCATCGTCCAGTTCTGCGGCCATGGAACCCTCTTTCCCGTAGGGTACTTCAATTTTCATTGTGTTCTTTCTCCTTTAGAAATCGTTACAAAATTACTTGATATGAATTATTTACAAACTCCCTAAACTGGGTATTTTGAAAACAGAAGATCAAGTAATTTTGGAACCGATCCTTAGCGTATGGGGCCAATCTGGTTCATCTGGTCAACAAAGGTATCTATTTCCGCCTGGAACAGGGTCTTGTCCCCGGCCGGAATCTGGACCAGCTGAATTCTTTCCGGATCAATGTTCAGCTTTTCAAAGGTGGATTTCATGCTGGTCACCAGTTTTTTTGCCTTTTCATTACCCTCGTGCTCGCATTCGCCGTCCGGGCAGCAGGCCACCAAAACCCCCCGGGCCTTTTTCAGGAAGGGGGCCATGATAAGCTGGGCCTCAAGGCGTCCCCCGCACATATTCACCAGGATTTCATAATCTTTGTCATGGGTTTCCGATTCAGGCAGCACAGAGGCCTGGAGTTCGGGGTAGTAGGACCAGTTGCAGGCAAATACAATGACTTTGGCAGATTCGTGGGATTCCAGGAATTGAGTCGCCTTGTCAGTCAATTCGGTCCGTGAGGTACCAAAGGTGTTTTTAATCATGGCGGCTCCGGCCGGGCAGACCTCAACACAGATACCGCAGGCCTGGCATTTGGCCGGGTCTACGACAATGCCGTCCTCGGTATGAGACCGGGCCTCATGGGGGCAGGCCCCCACACAGATCAGGCATCTTGCGCAATTCATTTCGGTGATGGAGGTGGTGCCCGGGCCCCGCAGGCCCATGGCGCAGAGGTCTTTTTTGGCGTCGGTGAAGACTTCGGTCAGGGGAACCCCGGATGAACAGGCCGCCTCGCACCGTTTGCAGTAAAAGCAGTTGAACAGTTTTTCTGCGGCTGCGGGCGTGGCCTCCACCTTGCCGGACAAAAGGCCGAAGGCGGTGATTATTTTTGCCCGTGGGGCATCGGATTCCCAGCCCGTATGTTTAAACATGGGGCAGTGTTCAAAACAATATCCGCATCTGATACAGCTGGCCAGAGTGCCTTCCCATTTTTTTAAATGTTCAAAATTCTTTGTTTCCATGTATACGTCTCTCCTTTAGCTGTTCACAGAGTATCTCAGGTCTGCTGCTGTTACCCAGTTGTCCGGGGCCTGCATGAGCTTGCCCGGATTCAGAATATTATTGGGGTCCAGTGCCGATTTAATGGTGGTCAGCATATTGATGGAATCCGCTTTTTCAACCTTGAAGGATTCCGCCTTGGACAGGCCGATGCCGTGTTCCGCCGAGGTGGTTCCGTTCACCGACCTCACATATTCATAAATTTCCGTGATGGCTGCCCGGGCTGACTGCCACTGGTCTTCCCGGTTTGTATCCATGAGTATTTTGGTATGCATGCAGCCTGAGCCGCAATGGCCGTAGGCAGTCATGATGATATTATTTTTCTCGGCTACCTCGTGGATTTTTCCGGCCATTTCCGCCATTTTAGAGTAGGGTACGGCCATGTCGTCGGCCAGGGAGGTGGAGGCCAGGTTGTCGTCATATTTTGACAGGGCAGGGAAGAGCTTTTTCCGGCCCATGAAAATCTTAGCCCGCTCTTTGGGATCATAGCTGGCCCAGATATCTTTGCCGTGGTGTTTTTCACAGATTTTTTTCATCTTGTTGATTTCATAATCCACGGCTTCCCTGACCTGCCCGTCGGCCTCGAAGATCAGGGAGGCTGCCACTTCCTTGAGCCCCAGGTTCATGGTTTTGTTTACAGCCTTGATGGCCACTGAGTCCACAAGCTCCAGCATGGAGGGGATGGAGCCCGAGGCCATGATGGACCCGATGGCTTCACCGGCATCCTTGAGGGTGTCAAAATTGGCCACCCCCATGCACCGGTATTCAGGGATGGGTACAAAGCTCAATGTGGCTTCCACCACAACACCCAGAGTGCCTTCGGACCCTACTATTAGTTTGTGGAGCTGGTAGCCCGAGGCCTCTACTCTTGTATGGGCGCCTAAAGAGACCAGTTCCCCGTTGGGCAGGACCACCTTCATTCCCAGGACCGCATCCCGTGTGGCCCCGTATTTAACAGAACGGACCCCTGAGGCATTGTTTGCAATTTCACCGCCAATGGTGGCAATACGGGAGGATGCCGGCGTGGGCGGGTAAAAGACCCCGTATTGTTTCAAGGCCAGGTTCAGGTCGTCATCCACCACCCCGGGTTCCACCCGGCAGTATACATCAGGCAGGTTGATTTCCAGAATCCGGTTCATGCCTTTCATGTCCAGTACAATGCCGCCCTGGACAGGAACGGTCTGTCCGCACATGCCTGATCCGCCGCCCCTGGGGATGACGGGAATTTTGTTTTCATTGGCGTAGACCATGATTTTCTGAACCTGTTGGGTGGTTTCAGGTTTGACAATCACCCACGGCATGGCATGGTGTACAGACGAGTCCGACCCATACACATACAGGTCCGACGGATCCGACTTAATGTTGTGCTCCCCTACAATTTCCCTTAATCTGGGTTCGTCAACCGTATTCATGTAAGTCCCCTTTGATGAATAATTACCTAATAGTTCGTCGATTACATAAGATAGACTTCTCATACTTCCATAACTATTTAAAAATTTCAATCCCCTTTACCTTTGGCTCTTATTATAAGTGTTTGCTTGTATAAGCAATTGAAATCAAACCCAAATGGGTAAACTATTGATTCCCTATATATAGTCCCTATCTTCGCGGCTTGTTGACAAAAATTTTACTTTTTATGAGGATAGAACGATACCCGCATTCTATATGGCCCGTGCATGGGATGTTTAAGAAAATATTAAATATGTCCGATAGTTATGACATGCCTTGAGTCACTAAAATAAAAGGAGATAGCAAATGGTATCCTTTGATGCAAAAATACCTGGTGTATCACCATTAAGTTACACCTCCGCCCGAATGCCCGGGACTCCTGGGGAAACGTTCAAAACTTTGGCCTCGGATTTTAAAACTGAGCTTTTTCAATTCACAGTTGATATCAAATCAATGTCGGGCAAAGATCTGGAGTATCAGAATGCCCTGTTCCATTTTAACCGGCTTCCAATGGAAGAAAAGGAGAGCCTTGTCTATGAAGGCCGGCCCATTGCAGAGTTGTCCCCCGGTCAAGCCTCGGATCTGATTAAGGAAGACGGGTTTTTCGGGGTTGCCAAAACTTCCGGCCGGATCATTGACTTTGTTCTTGCGGGGGCCGGAAATGATCTTGACCGGCTGAAGGCCGGGCGGGAAGGTATATTGAAAGGGTTTCAAGAGGCTGAGAAGCTCTGGGGTGGAAAATTGCCCCCACTTTCATATGAGACCCTTGAAAAAAGCCTTGAAGCCGTTGATGAAAAAATCAAGGGTCTTGGCGGTTCCGTGGTTGACCTGACAGCCTGAAAGGCATTAAACCGTCCTTTATATATTCTCCTGCCGCCCTTTGAGTAAAAAAAATCTCCATCCTTGGCAAACCCTTCCCCAGGGTTTATAATTGCCGCTGCAAAGGAAATGACCTTAAGTTTTGTTGCCTGCTCCGTAAAGGGTGTTCTAAATATAAGGATGATGCAATGACATATACCATAAAGTTTTTGCCCCATGAAAATACCGTACAAGTTGAAGAAAACGAAAGCCTGATCAGGGCCGCCCTGGAAGCCGGGGTCCACATCAATGCCTCATGCGGAGGCAGCGGGGTCTGCGGCAAGTGCCGGGTTCTCATTGAAGAGGGAGAAGTTGAGGGCGGCATTTCAGAGCATCTGTCCGAGGAGGACCAAACCCAGGGTTACCGCCTGGCCTGTCTGGCCAAGGTGACCTCGGACCTTGTGGTGAGAATTCCCGTGGAATCCCAGATGGAGACCAGCCGTCTCAATCAACAGGCTAGCTCCCGCCATACGGCCCAGGCCATGCACATGGACATGGAGGTTCTCAAGGAAAACGGCCTGTTTATTCCTCCTGTGGAAAAAATATACCTTGAACTGACTCCGGCCGCGGAAGGGGATAACCAGGCGGATGTGGCCAGGATCATCAACCATCTGCGTATGAACCACGACGAACACCGGCTCACCATGGAACTGGGGGTGATCCGCAAGGTGCCGGATGTCATCCGGGAGCAGGATTTCAAGGTCACGGCTACCATTGTCCGGCCCGTGCGCAAGGACGGTAAAAACCGGATCATCAATATCGAACCCGGGGATACCTCTGAGCGGAATTTTGCCCTGGCCGTGGATATCGGCACCACCACGGTTTACGGCCAGGTCCTGGACCTGCATACCGGTGAGGTTCTGGGGCAGCACGGGGAGTTCAACGGCCAGATATCCTATGGTGAAGATGTTATTTCCAGGATCATTTTTACTGAAAAAGGGGACGGACTGCGAATCCTCCATGAAAAGGTGGTGGAAACCATTAACAAGGTGATTTCCAGGAGCCTTAAAAAGGCCGGCATCGGCAACCATGAAGTCTCCACCATCACTTTGGCCGGCAATTCCACCATGACCCAGCTGCTTTTGAGTATCAAACCCACTTATATCCGGAAAGATCCCTATGTGCCTGCTTCCATTATGTATCCGCCTTTTCCGGCCAAGGAGATCAACCTGGACTTGCCTGACCACGCCATCGCCCTGGTCTATCCCGGGGTCTCTTCCTATGTGGGCGGGGACATCATTGCCGGTGTCATGGCCACGGGCATGTATCAGTCTTCTGAACTGACCCTGTTTATGGACATCGGCACCAATGCGGAAATCGTCATCGGACACCAGGACTGGATGGTCTGCACGGCTGCTTCGGCAGGACCGGCCTTTGAAGGAGGCGGGGTTAAGTTCGGCATGCGGGCCACCAAAGGGGCCATTGAGGATTTTTCCATTGACCCGGAAACCTATGAGCCCATGATCATCACCGTGGGCAATGTCAAAGCCAAGGGCATCTGCGGTTCAGGCCTCATCACCCTGGCGGCCAAGCTTCTGGAGACCGGGGTCATTGATTCCCGGGGCAAGTTCAACCAGTCCCTGGGCACCCCAAGAATCCGCCGGACCGATGATATCTGGGAATATGTGCTGGTGGACAAGGAAAACACCCAGATCGACAGGGACATTACCATCACCGAACCCGATCTGGATAACCTCATCCGGGCCAAAGGCGCCATGTATTCGGCCGCCCTGACCCTGCTGGAGGAGATCGGGCTGTCCATCCAGGATGTGGAGCGCATCATTCTGGCCGGGGGCTTTGGCTCCTATGTGGATCTGGCAAGCGCCATCACCATCGGCCTGCTCCCCGAGCTTCCGCCGGAAAAGGTCACCTACCTTGGCAACGGCTCCCTTTTGGGCTGCAAGATCAACTGCCTGACCAATTCCCTGCGAAGGAACGTGGGGGAGGTGGTCAACATGATGACCAATTTCGAGCTGGCCAGCACCCCCTCTTATATGGATCACTACATGGGCGCCCTGTTCCTGCCCCACACAGAACTCAATTATTTCCCCAAGGTTAAGGCGCGGCTGGAGGCCCTGCACAAATGAACCGGCTAAACCCCGGCCGGGGGTTTGTAAGAGAGATAGAAATTGAAAAACCGGTCCTGGGTAACAACCTGGCCGACAGCCAGCGTCTGGAAATGGCCTTGAAAAAAGAGCTGGAAACGGACCAGGTTTATATCCCCTGGTCTCAGCTCACCTCTCTGCCCTCCAGAATCAGGCAATGGGGACTTTGCACCCGGGTCGTACTGTTCAAGGACCGGCGTTCCTGGCGCCTGGTGGACCTGCTTGCCCCGGACCATGACAGGCCGGTCCTGGGCGCGGCCGTCGACATCGGCACCACCCGAATCGTCATCCGGCTCATCAACCTTGAAACAGGCCAGGCGCTGGGCGAAACCGGCCTGGATAATCCCCAGGCCGCCATCGGCCCGGATGTCCTGGCCAGAATCCATTATTCCAATGAACCCGGGGGCCTTAAAGAACTTCAGAATCTCGTGATCCAGGGCGTCAACCATCACCTGGCTCTGCTTGCTTCAGAAAACGGCTGCACCACTGAAGATATTTACCTGGTCACCGGCGCCGGCAATACGGCCATGACCCATCTTTTCCTTGGCATTGAGGCTTTTGAGATCATCAAGGAGCCTTATATACCCTGCGTCAATATCCCGGATACCATGGACGCCGGTGATATTGGTCTCAACATCCGAAGTTGCGGCCTGGTATTCCTATTTCCCAACATCGGCTCCTATTTTGGTGGCGACCTCCTGGCCGGGATCATCTATTCAGATCTGGATAAAAAGGAGAACCCCTGCCTGGTGGTGGATGTGGGAACCAACGCGGAAATCGTGGTGGGCTCAAAAGACTGGCTCATTGCCTGCGCCGGGGCGGCAGGACCGGCCCTGGAGGGCGGGATGAGCAAGATGGGCATGACCGCAGGCCCCGGTGTCATAGATTCCGTATCCATAGATCCGGGCACCAAGGCTGTGAGTGTCCATACCATCGGGGAAAAGCCGCCTGTGGGCATCTGCGGCTCGGGCATGATTGATCTGGCTGCCGCCCTGTTCCTTTCGGGCATGGTCGATATCCGGGGAAAATTTGTTCCGGAAGTCTGCTGTGACCGTCTCATGGATCAGGGGGATATCCCTGCCTTTGTCCTGGTCAGGCCGGAGGAATCCGGCACGGGTGAGCCCATCTGTCTTACCCAGGTGGACCTCAATTCCCTGACATCCTCCAAGGCGGCCATGTACACCATCCTTGAGGTGATCGTGAAAAATACGTCAGGATTGGAGTTCGAGGATCTGGAGAAGTTTTATGTGGCCGGCACCTTCGGGTCTTTCATTAATCCAGAATCCGCCATTGCCATCGGCATGCTCCCGGACCTGAACCGGTCTGTCTTTGAAGTTCTGGGAAATTCTTCTCTTGGCGGTGCTGCCATGATGCTCACCGATCCTGGGGCCTTTGACCGGGTCATGGCCATCCGGGAAACAATCACCTATATTGAGCTGAACGTGAACCAGGAATTCATGAACATGTTTTCCGGGGCCAAGTTTTATCCCCATACGGATCGGGCCCGATTTCCATCTGTTCCATACCAGTGAGGATAGTTATTTCAAGCGGATTCCCTCAGCCTTGTGCAGGGTAATTCGTCCCTGCTTGTATAGGCTGCCCACGGCCCGTTTGAATTCTTTTTTGCTAATGGAAAATGCGGCTTGAATCTCTTCAGGACGGCTTTTGTCGTGGCAGGGGCTGAATCCGCCATTTGCCTCCAGAACCTCAAGGATTTTCAGGGCCGAGCCTTCCACCGAGGCATATCCCGGCTGTTTCAGGGTGAGGTCTACTTTACCGTCCTCCCTGATCCGGAGGATATATCCCCGGCATGTATCCCCGATGGACAGGTCTTTAAAGGTCTCGTTTTTATAGAGCATGCCCTGGCAGGTGCGGTCGATAATGGCGGTATAGCCGATGGGTGTAATACTGTGGATGATAAGATCCACGGCATTGCCAGCCGTCAGGTTTCGGGCATCCCCGGGGCAGAATGTCGTCATCAGGGTGGATCCGTATATCCGGTGGGACGATTCATCCAGGCAGATTTTTACCAGATGGGTTTCACCAAGTTCCATCCGGCCCTGCTGTTCGCTGCGGGGAACCAGAAGATCTTTTTCCAGGCCCCAGTCCATAAAGATGCCGAAAGCAGCCGTGTCCTTAACTTTAAGCGCCACGATATCGCCCACCACGCCGGCCGGTTCCAGGGTGGTGGCCACGGGGCGGTCCTCGGAATCGGTGTGTATAAAGACCCGGACCTTCTCTCCCACGGCAATGCCTTCGGGTACGTATTTGTTGGGCAAAAGCACCCGGTCCCGGCCAAAGCTTAAATAGACCCCGTAGTCGGAGAGATTCTCCATGGGCAGGTCGTGGAACTGGCCCACCACAGCTTCGGGGTCCTGGGCCAGAAATGGGTGGGACTGTCTGGACGAGGATCTATTCTGACTTTTTTTCTGGGCTTTTTCCGCAAGTTTCCAAGGGTCTGTTATCTCTGACATGTGCCTTCCTTATGGTTAAATGTACCCGGCCATCATATCATATCAGAGCAGACACCACCATACGGGCGTCTTATTTTTAAAACCGGCCGGCCATCAGGCCTCACGTCGTTTTCATTCAGCGGTTTATGCGATTGATTCACATTCGTGAATTGGGTCACCGCAAAATGGACATAAAATCAGTTTATTTTCTTTTCTGGTCCCCTCGAAAAAAAACCATTCCCCCCCGCATTCGGATTCGTAATGGTCTTCATTTTCATCAAAGACAAGTTCCCATTCGCATTTTTCCATATTTCCATCCTGTATGTTATAGAGTTAAAATCCAACCTACAGAAAAAATAATAACCAAAAGCGAAAAAAGATTTTTCAACTAAAAAAAGTAATATTTATTCGACATACCTGATTGCCACTGAGCAGGTCTCTTTAAGGGGAATCTGGGAGACGACACATCGATTCCGTTAAAGATTCAGTGTATTGTATGGATTAATCTTACAACAAATTTTGGCCTAATGCAAATTTGTTGTAATTCCAGTTGTCGATGCCGGTGTGCACGGGCGAGGGTAATGGAAGGGAATGGAAAATTTTTCAGTCGCCATGTTCAAACAGTATACATGTATATACAAGCACCTTTCTTTATGATATGAGGAGAAAATCAATTCCATTATAACCATAAGGGAAAGGTGCAGATCATGAATAAAATAATCGAATGCGTTCCTAATTTTTCAGAAGGGCGAAACAGGGAAACCATTGAGGCCATTGCGGATGCCATAAAAAATACTGCAGGGTGCAGCCTGCTGGATGTGGATCCCGGGCGTTCCACCAACCGGACGGTGTATACCTTTGTGGGTGATCCTAAATCCGTGGTGGAGGGGGCGCTTGCCGCTGCCCGGATCGCCCGGGAAAAGATTGATATGCGCGGTCACACAGGAGAGCATCACCGCATGGGGGCCATGGATGTCTGCCCCTTTATCCCTGTGGCCAATGTGACCATGGAGGAGTGCATTGAAATTTCCAAAACATTTGGCTGCCGGGCGGCTGAGGAACTGGGGATTCCCATCTACCTTTATGAAGAGTCTGCTGGACTGGATTACCGGAAAAAGCTGCCCCAGATCCGGGAGGGCCAGTATGAGGCCATTGCCCAGCGTATTGTACAGCCTGAGTGGAAACCGGATTTCGGGCCGGCAAAGTTTGTGCCTGAATGGGGGGCCACGGTAACCGGTGCCCGGTTTTTTCTTATTGCCTATAATGTGAACCTGCTGTCCACCCCCAACCAGGCCCACCGAATTGCCCTGAACCTGAGGGAAGCGGGCAGGGGGGATGATAAACCGGGCCGCTTCAAAGAGGTCAAGGGCATGGGCTGGTATGTGGATGACTACAATTTGGCCCAGGTCACGGTGAATCTGAACAATTATCTGGTAACCCCGCCCCATATTCTTTTTGAAGCGGTGAAAGAAGAGGCGGCCAAACTGAAGGTGGGGGTGACAGGATCTGAAATCGTCGGGGTTGTGCCCTTGGATGCCATTCTCAGGGCAGCGGATTATTATATAGAAAAGGAAGAGCTTTTTGTCCTGGATGAAGACCAGAAGGTCCGCCTGGCCGTTGAACGGTTGGGTCTTAACTCTGTGGCTCCGTTCAAGCCTGAGGAAAAGATAATTGAGTATATCATTGCCGAGGCGCCGGATGAACCTTTGGCGGGCCTAAGCCTTCGGGGATTCATTGAAGAGGTGACCTCCCGGAGTTCCGCACCGGGAGGGGGGTCTGCCTCGGCCGCCATCGCTGCCATGGGCGCAGGATTGGGGTCCATGGTGGCCAAACTCACCCTTGGGGTGAAAAAATTTGAGGACCTGGACGGGAAGATGCGAAAGCTGGTGCCGCCCCTGCACGAGGCTGCCCATGCCCTGATTCCCATGGTTGATGCGGACACCAATGCCTTTGCTGATTATGTGGCGGCCCTGGGGCTTCCCAGGAGGACTGAGGAGGAAAAGGCGCACCGGTCCGAGCAGCTACAACTGGGTTTGAAAAAGGCCATTGAGGTTCCCCTGTCCACCATGACCTTGGGGGATGCGGCCTGGGAGGCCATGACCGAGGTGGCCCGATACGGTAACATTGCCTCTAAGTCTGATGTCGAAGTTGGCGCCCGTGCCCTGGAAATGGGAATCTGGGGGGCCTATAAAAATGTGGCCATCAATATGGGGGACATAAAGGACCCGGCTTATAAGACAGAGACCATGGCCCGTGCCGAGACCCTTAAAAACAGAGCTGCCGAATGCTGCAGCAGGGTTCTGGAGATTCTGGAAAACCGTTCGGCATAAATATAAAATTTCATCATTAAATATGGGGGTCGGTCCTATCTGTCCGGCCCCCTTTGTTCCTTTTTCTGGCCCCCCAATACTTCCTGTTCTCGCGTTCTGGCTTTCCAGATAAAAACCCTTGACATTTCGAAGCAGATTATAATATTGAGTTTGATTATAAAGATGAATTGAATTCAGAAAATTTGTTGCGCGTACCATTCTCTACATAGTCTGGCCATTATTTAGGGGCATCTTTCGGGTGTCCCGCGGATACGATAAGCGGTATTCTATTCATTCACAGGAGGAAGAAACATGAGTCTTGCACTGGAAAAAAATTTGATTCAGAGGGTCGCTTTGGGCGATATCTTCAGAAGACGCGCTGCCAACACCCCGGATCTCATTGCGCTGAGGGATTATAAGGGTAGGGGGTCCAAACAGCTGAGTTTTTTTGAATTGAACAGGGCCATGAATCAATTTGCCTCTGCAGCCAGAGCCCGGGGGCTTGAAAAAGGGGACCGGGTGGCCCTGCTGGGGTTGAACTCCGCCGAGTATGTCATTGCCCTGTACGGGTGTGCCAAGGCCGGGCTCACCGCGGTTCCCATAAATCCGGGCATTGCCCCTGAGGATGTGGTTTATGTAATCAATCACTCCGAGGCAGCAGCTCTGGTTACGGACAGCCTTCTGGTTCCTCTGGTGGACAAGGTGGGACCCAATCTGCCCAATATCAAGACCATGATCTGCATTCCCACGGGAGACGAGGATGTTTCATCGGACTACATCCTGTTTGCGGATTTCCTGGCCGGCGGAGATGGTGCCGAAGTCACCGATGTGATCATCGAGGACCGGGATATCTTTGAAATTCTTTACACCAGCGGCACCACAGGAAAACCCAAAGGGGTGCTCATCACCCATCTTGGGGTGTTTCTCTCCTCTTTGTCCACGGCCATTGAGTTTGGGCTGAGGCCGGGTTTTTCTTCCACCATGATGCTGCCCATTTTCCACTGCGCCCAGCAGACCGTGACCCTGTCCACCCTCCATGTGGGTGGGACGGCGGCTGTGATTCGGCAGTTCGAACCGGCCATGGTCATGGATATCATAGAGCAGGATAACTTGAATCTCGTTTTCGGGCTGCCCATTATGTACCGTGCCATGGTCAACCATCCGGCCGTCCATGACCACAACTGGACGCATCTCAAATCCTGTGTTTTTGCCATGGCTCCCATGGACCAGGCCACCCTGGAAACCGGCATTGATATTTTTAAGGCAGAGTTTCTACTGGGCACGGGGCAGACCGAATGTTTTCCGCCCACCAATATGTTCCATGCCAGCCGCCATCTGGACAAACAGGGTAATTACTGGGGCAAGTCCAACCTCTCCCTGGATACGGCTGTCATGGACGACAAGGGCAACCTTCTGGGACCCAACAAGGTGGGAGAAATTGTATGGCGGGGTCCTGTGGTCATGGAAGGATATTTCAAGGATGAGGAGGCCACAGCCCTGAGCCGGGAGTTCGGCTGGCATCATTCCGGGGACCTGGGCTCCTTTGACGGGGACGGACAGTTGTTGTTCGTGGACCGGAAAAAAGATATGATCAAGACCGGAGGTGAAAATGTGGCCTCCATCAAGGTAGAGCGGGCCATTCTCAATGACAGCCGGGTGGATCAGGTGGCAGTGGTGGGGATGCCCGATGACCGTTGGACCGAGGCGGTCACCGCCTTTGTGGTGCCGGTTAAGGAGAGCGGCCTGACCTCCGAGGATGTGATTGCACATTGCCGGCAGGAACTGGGAAAATTCGAGGTGCCCAAACAGGTGGTCCTCGTTGACAGCCTGCCTTTGACCTCAACGGGCAAGGTCAGGAAAAATATATTAAGGGAAAAAGAAATTTAACAAAGGAATCTAGCAGATGATTGAAACCGAGCTGACCCGCCGTCTGGGGATTAAATATCCCCTCATCGGCGGGGCCATGATGTCCATATCAACCCCTGAGTTTGTGGCTGCCGTATCCAATGCAGGAGGCATGGGGATTCTGGCCTCCACCATTTATAAGACAGCGGAACGTTTTGAGGCAGCCGTTGACCGGTTGCTTGAACTCACGGATAACCCCTTTGCCGTCAACCTGAGTCTGTTTCCGGCCATCCAGGGGGTGGATAATAATCTATACCTGGAGATCATGAAGGCCAAAGGGGTGAATATTGTCGAAACTTCGGGTCATTCCGCCCCGGTGGAATTGAGCAAAGGGTTTAAGCAGGCCGGTATGACCTGGATCCATAAATGCGTTGGGCCCAGGTATGCAAAGAAGGTGGAAGGCCTGGGGGCCGACCTGGTCACGGTGGTGGGCTATGAAAACGGCGGGGCCACGGGAAACTTTGATATTGCCACCATGGTCCTCATCCCCGTGGTTAAAGATGCGGTGAGTATTCCCGTCATCGGCGGGGGCGGAATTTCCGACGGCCGGGGCGTCTCTGCTGCCCTCTGTCTGGGGGCCTGCGGGACCATCATGGGCACCCGGCTTCTGGCCACCAGAGAATGTCCCATCCATGAAAACATCAAACAGGTGCTGCTCAATACAACGGAGATTGATACCCGTCTGGTCATGCGCTCCATCAACGCCACCCACAGGGTCCTGGCCAATGAGGCCGCTGACCGCTGCCTGGAACTGGAGGGTGAGGGGGCGGATTTCGCCCAGATCCTGGAAGTGGTTTCGGGACTCAAGGCCAAATCCATGTATGATCACGGGGATATCAAAGAAGGGATAATCGCCTGTGGTCAGGGTATCGGCCTGGTAAAGGACATCCCCAGTGTTCAGGAGCTGTTTGACCGGATCATGGAAGAGGTTGAAACCACCCTTAAAAACTTGACCCCCGGCAGTGCGTAACCCCTGTTTTTCCGGTGCTGCCATGTATCTTCTTTGAACATGCCATAAGCTTGACCCTTTGCACAATGTGGCATATTCATAGGAATCGTTACAAAAAAACTTGACCTAAATTGTTTCCAAAACCCCTTAAAAGACTGTGAATTTTGAAAACAAAAGATCAAGTAATTTTGGAGCAGATCCTTAGGGTATGAGTCCACAATTTGAAGAAGGCAGTACCGGAAATAAAGGGCTTCGAGAGCTGCGGCTGGCGCAACTCATTGTAGAGAACAGCCCTCGTCTGGCAGCAGATGATCCCAAACAGCGTAAAATGGTCTGTGTCTCCCCTGACATAGACCGGTTCGGTTACAGGGCTGAAGTTGCCCCGGTTCAAAAGGCGAAAGGATAAAGATGCAAAATAGGGTATTAGGGCATAACCATTTGACGGTCTCCCCACTGGGCCTTGGGTGCTGGGGGATGTCACACGCCTATGGAAGGGCTGATGAAAAGGAATCTCTGGCAACCATAAACCATTGCCTTGATAAGGGGATTAACTTTCTGGACACAGCAGATGTGTACGGGGACGGCCACAATGAGCGGTTGATCGGAAGGGTATTAAAACAGAGGCGTAACGAGGCTGTTGTCGCAACTAAATTTGGTTTTGCAGGAGATGAACACGGCAATGTGGCGGTGAACGGCAGGCCTGAATATGCCCTTGCGGCTTGTGAAAAAAGCCTTCAGCGGCTGGGTGTGGATGAAATCGACCTGTATTATATCCATCGGTTGGACCCGGATGTGCCCATTGAAGAGACAATGGGGGCAATGGCCGAGTTGGTCAGGCAGGGAAAGATTCGGTATATAGGTCTATCAGAGGTTTCTGCAGGGACGCTTAGACGGGCACATGCTGTCCATCCCGTCACTGCCCTGCAGTCTGAATATTCTCTCTGGCATCGGGGGGTGGAAAACAGGATTCTGCCTGTTTGTAAAGAGCTCAATATTTCTCTGGTGCCTTTCAGCCCTCTGGGCAGAGGGTTTCTCACCGGAACCATTGCCGGTGCTGAGGGGCTGCAAGAAGACGATTACCGCCGAAATATTCCCCGGTTTGAGGCTGAAACAATTAAGAAAAATCATGGATTCATCGACAGGCTCTGCCAATTGGCTCGGAAGGCCGGCGTTTCACCCTCCCAGCTTTCCCTTGCATGGTTGCTGGCCCAAGAAGATTTTATCGTACCCATACCCGGGATGAAGCAGCGAAAATATATTGATGAAAACCTTGGGGCTGTGACATTGCCAATACCTGTTGAAGTTGTTCGGGAGCTTGACAATATCGATGTGGCTATTCATGGTGATCGGCATAACCGATATAATTTGCAGTTTGTTGATGCTGATATCTGAGCATTCCTGATTCATCTTTTTTTGCACCCAGGATTAAATTGATGGGTGAAAAAGATCCGGATTCTGGTGTCTCTATAATTTACCGGGGGGCGGTGATCTGGTGTATGCCGCCCACGGTAAATTCGACGGCATCCCTGGCCATGGCCGCTTTTTGTTCCGGTGTCCTGGTCTCCGTGAGAAAGTGGAATGCCAGTTTTTCATATACCCCCAGGATGCAGTGGGCAAACACCATAGGGGATTCGGAGTCGGGGAAGGCATAGCCGGTTTCCCGGCCCAGCCGCTCAATGGCCTGGCTCAGGTCCCCGGAAATGGTATGGGAAATTTTTTTTCGGCGCTCCTCCATTCTTTTGCCGTGGCTTACGGCTTCCCTGAACAGGATGAGGGCTTTTTGGGTATATTGGGTGCAAAATTCATCGAAAAAGGCCTGACCTGCCATTTCCATTCCCCGGACCGGGGTGGGAGCAGTTTCAAATTTTTCCCCCAGCACGGAACGGAGCAGAAACAGGCTTTCGTCAAATAGGTCGGACAGCAGGGCTTCCTTGTTTTTAAAATAAAAGTAGACCGTACCCACCGAGACCTCTGCCGCATCTGCGATCTGTTCTACACTGGTTTTAATGAATCCCTGGTCTGTAAAAAGGGTTTCTGCTGCATCCAGAATAGTCCGGCAACGGTATTCCCTCTCCCTTTCCCGTCTTTTCATGGGTCCTGACAACGCCTCGGTCATAGGGTTTTCCTTTTGTTGTTTTCCCGGTTCTTGCCGTTTCTATTGATCAAGCGAATCTCATTTTTTTTTTTATTGTGTTCCATTGTCACACTATAGGCAATTCCCTGAATCCTTGTCAATACCGTCAATTAAGGGTTGCAGCGGTTCAGAAATGGGGTTTTTATAGGCGAGTTTCACAGGATTTTTTTCAAAATAAAATGCATCTCAATAAAATTCAAGGATAAATAAAAGTTAAACACTTTTTTATTTGACATTAAAAGAGTCATGCTTTAATTTGGTTTGTAAAAATAAGGATAAGGGTCGTTATCCATATAGATAATATGGTTGCCCTGGCTCCCTTGATTTTTTATGGCTCAGTTCGTTTCATATCAATTACCTTAAATAAAGGATGAGGTGAAATCGGCATGGATGTGATTGAAACCCAAATCGACGTCAATTCGGAAAATTACAAGACCAACTACAAAGAGATGACCGCTCTGGTGGAGGACTTGCACAAAGAGCTGGATATCTCCATGAACCAGCGGTCTGAAAAGGCCCTCCAGAGGCACCAGGAATCGGGTAAGATCCCGGCGGCTAAAAAACTGGAGCTGCTTTTGGATCGGAACACCCCTTTTCTTGAGATCATGCCCCTGGCAGCCAGGGGGCAGTATGACGGCAAGATTCACAAGGGCGGAATCGTTGCCGGTATCGGCATGGTTTCTGGCAAGGAATGTATGGTCACCATGAGCGATGCCACCATCAAGGGCGGGTCCATGTATCCTCTGTCCGTGAAAAAGACCCTTCGCTGCCAGACCATTGCCATGGAAAACCGGCTTCCCTTTATCAATCTTATGGATTCTGCCGGGGCCTACCTGCCCATGCAGTCGGAGATTTTTCCGGATGTGGATGACGGGGGCCGGGTTTTTTACAACCAGGCCCGGATGTCTAAGATGGGTATTCCCCAGATTGTCGGGGTTATGGGGCTGTGCACGGCGGGCGGCGCCTACGGGGTGGCCATGTGTGACGAGATCGTCCATGTAAAAGGCCATGGGGCCATTTTTCTGGGCGGCCCTCCCCTGGTTCTGGCCGCCACCGGCGAACAGGTCACGGCGGATGAACTTGGTGGTCCAAGTGTCCATTGCAGTGAATCCGGAGTCTCAGACTATTATGCCGAGGATGATCCCGAAGCCATTGCCATGATTCGGAAGATCGTGAAAAACTTACCGGAAACTGAAAAATCCAAACTATCTGTTCTGCCCCCCAAACCGCCTATATATGATCCTAAGGAGCTTTACGGAATTGTGAGTCCGGACCTGGCCAAACCCTATGATATAAGGGAGGTCATCGCCCGGGTGGTGGACGGTTCCGAATTTCTGGAGTTCAAGGAAATGTACGGATCCACACTGGTCACGGGCTGGGCTTATATCCATGGCTATCCCGTGGGCATCCTGGCCAATAATGGTATTCTTTTTTCCGAGAGTGCCCAGAAGGGGACCCAGTTTATCCAGCTTTGCGACAAGCGGAGGATTCCCTTGCTGTTCATGCAGAACATTAACGGATTCATCGTGGGCAAAGCCTATGAAAAGGGCGGGATCACCAAGGACGGCCATAAGATGGTCAATGCTGTGTCTACCAGCACGGTACCCAAGTTCACCATGGTTGTGGGGGCCTCATTCGGGGCTGGCAACTATGCCATGTGCGGCAGGGCTTATTCGCCGCGCATGCTCTGGATGTGGCCCAATGCCCAGATCGGGGTCATGGGTGGGGTCCAGGCCGCAGACGTGCTCATCACCATCACCAATGACCAGCGCAGACGCATGGGCCAGCCCGAGATGAGCCCGGAGGAGGTGGTTGCCATTAAAGAGCCGATTGTGGCCAATGCCCTCAAAGAGGGGGATGCCTATTATTCCACCTCCATGCTCTGGGACGACGGGATCATTGACCCGGCCAAGTCCAGGGACGTACTGGGTTTAGGAATTTCTGCGGCCCTGAACGCACCCCTGCGGGATGATGACTACGGTTACGGTGTTTTCAGAATGTAATGCCCATAAATTAAGGAAAATGATTATGTTTGAAAAAATACTGATTGCAAACCGGGGAGAGATTGCAGTCCGGGTGATCCAGACCTGCAAAGATATGGGCATAAAAACCGTGGCAGTCTATTCGGAAGCCGATGAATCCGCCCTCCACCGTCTGGAGGCTGACGAGGCCGTCTGTATAGGTCCTGCCGACCCCGGCCAGAGTTATTTGAATATGGACCGGATCATTGAGGCGGCCAGGGAAACCGGGGCCCAAGCCATCCATCCGGGGTACGGGTTTTTATCTGAAAATCATGAATTTGCAGACCAATGCGCCCAGGCGGAAATTATCTTCATCGGCCCCTCTGCCAAGGTGATCCGGGAAATGGGGGACAAACTCACGGCCCGGAAGATCATGATCCAAGCAGATGTACCCGTGGTTCCCGGGTTGTCCGGCGGGGAGTATACCCTGAAGGATATGCTGGAAACAGCAGGTGAAATGGGCTATCCCGTTCTCATCAAGGCCAGTGCCGGGGGCGGAGGCAAGGGTATCCGCATTGTCAATTCCCCTGATGAGATGAAAGAGTCCCTGGAGGCCGCCTCCCGGGAGGCGGTAAATGCATTCGGCGATGGTCGGGTCTATCTGGAAAAATTTTTCACCGAGGCCCGGCACATTGAATTCCAGATCCTGGCCGACAGTCAGGGCAATACCATCCATCTCCTGGAACGGGAATGCTCCATCCAGCGCCGCCACCAGAAGATTATCGAAGAGACTCCGTCCATGGCCGTGGACCCCGAATTGCGGGCACAGATGGGCCGGGCCGCCTGCGAGGCGGCAAAGGCTGCAGGATACGTCAATGCAGGCACCGTGGAATTTCTTCTGGACAAGAACGGAAATTATTATTTCCTGGAAATGAATACCAGGCTCCAGGTGGAGCACCCGGTGACCGAACTTGTCACGGGCATTGACCTGGTCCGCCAGCAGATCCTGGTGGCGGCGGGGCAGTCCCTGAAACTCTCTCAGGAGGATATCTCCGGCCGGGGCCATGCCATTGAATGCCGCATTTATGCCGAAGACCCTGAAAACGGGTTTTTCCCCAGTCCCGGTAAAATTGAGTGGTACGAGGCCCCCTCAGGCCCGGGCATTAGAAATGATGCCGGTGTCTACACCGGGGCCTTGGTGCCCGTTGAATATGACCCCATTTTATCCAAACTTACGGTCCATGCCGAAACCCGTGACCAGGCCATTGCCAAAATGATCAAGGCCCTGGCCTCCTATGTGGTCATCGGGGTGAGGACCCCGGTGGATTTTCTGGCCGATGTTCTGGACTGCGATTCCTTCAGAAAGGGGGAGGTGTTCACGGATTTCATCGACACCCATTTTTCAGACTGGGCGCCCAATGGAAATGAAACTGATCTGGCCTGCCTGGCCTTTATTGCCGACGAACTCTGCGCCAGAAATCCAGGATCTGGACTTAATTCCGGTCAGGGACCTTTGCCGTCTTACAGCCCCTTCCAGACCCTCGGCAATTGGAAACTATAACGGCCAGCTGTGAATTAAAGGAGAAAGACCATGAAATACCATTTGGAAGTTCATGACAATACCATAAATCCGGATGTTGAGTCCCGGTCGGACGACCGGGCCGAAGTAAAGATCGGGGATGAAAGCTATGATCTTGAATTTCAGCGGATTTCAGATCGGAAAATCAGCCTCAGTGTCAACGGCTGCCAGGTGAATGCCTGGGTGGAGAAGACCGACCAGGGTAAGACCGTCATCCTTAACGGGCAGCATTATTTTATTCTGGACAAAGATGCCCAGGCCCAGGCCGGGGGCAAGTCAAAGAGATCCGGGGCCGGGGCAGAGCCCACCACCGTGACTCCGCCCATGCCGGCTATTGTGATCCAGGTGCCGGTATCTGAAGGGGATATGGTGAAAAAGGGCGACACCGTTGTGGTGGTATCGGCCATGAAAATGGAAACCTCCCTCAAAGCCCCCTACGGCGGAAAGATTATCCGCATCGGTGTGGGGGAAGGTGACAAGGTCATGCCCGGAGACATCCTGGTGGACATTGAAAAAATTGGAGAAGAGGAGACGGCATGAGCGATTTACGCTATGAGAAGAAAGGCCATATCGGATGGATCACCATCAACCGGCCCAAACAGGGCAATACCATCAGTGCCGAAGCTATCTCCCTTTTTAGGGAATTTCTGGATCAGGCTGAATCTGACGGGGATGTCCGTGCCGTCTGCCTGACGGCAGAGGGTGACCGGATCTTCTGTTCCGGTGCGGACCTTGGCGGCGCCATGCATGCCCCGCCTGAGGAAAAGCAGAAGATGTTCAATGCCTATGCAGGTCTTCTTGCACGGATTTCTCAATTTCCCAAGCCCACCCTGGCAAAGGTCAACGGCCACTGTCTGGCCGGAGGAACCGGGTTCATGCTGGGCTGTGACATTGTCATCGCCAGGGATGATGTCAAATTCGGCACCCCTGAGGTCAATGTGGGGCTATTCCCCATGATGATCGGGGCCCTGATCTTCAGGAACGTGTTAAAGAAAAAGGCCATGGAGATGATTCTGCTGGGGGAAAAACTGACCGCGGCCCAGGCCCTGGACATGGGCATGATCACCCGGGTCTATACTGGGGATACGTTTGATGATGAAACAGATAAGATCCTGGACACCCTGGCGGCTAAAAGCCCCATAGGCCTGCGCCTGGGCAAAGAGGCCTTCAATGCCTGTGAGGGAATGGACCTGGAACCGGCATTGTCCCGGCTGGCAGAGGGGCTGCAGTCCGTAGCCGCCACTAAGGATGCCGTGGAGGGAATTACGGCTTTTATTGAAAAACGCAAACCCGTATTTACAGGGGAATAGAGTCATGACAGATACAGACAGACCTTTGATTATTGCCAATTGCAGCGGTTTCCTCGGGGACCGTTTTTCCGCGGCCAAAGAGATGGTGGAGGGGGGGCCCATAGATGTGCTCACCGGGGATTACCTGGCTGAGCTGACCATGGCCCTGCTATTCCGCATGAAGATGAAATCTCCGGAAAAGGGGTATGCTGTCCCCTTTTTAAAACAGATGGAGGCCATCATGGGGCCCTGTCTGGATAAGGGGATTAAGGTCGTGGCCAACGCGGGGGGGCTCAATCCCCTGGGACTGGCCCAGGCCCTGGAAGAGATGGCCGGGGAGCTGGGGCTCCATCCCCGTGTGGCTTCGGTCACCGGAGATGATATCCTGGCCCGGCTGCCGGAACTCCAGGAACAGGGAGAAGCCTTTGTTCATCTGGATTCAGGTGAAAAACTGGCCAATGCCCAGGGCGCGCCCCTGACGGCCAATGCCTACCTGGGGGGCTGGGGTATCACCCGGGCCCTGAACGAGGGGGCGGATATTGTGGTTGGCGGCCGTATTGCAGATGCCGCACTGATCTCCGGGCCCTGCGCCTGGAAGTTCAATTGGCGGCAGGACGACTGGGACTGCCTGGCCGGAGCTTATGCCGCCGGTCATATCATTGAATGCGGGACCCAGGCCACCGGGGGAAATTATTCTTTTATGGAAGAAATCCCCTCATTTAAAAATATGGGATTTCCCATTGCAGAGGTGAGCCCGGACGGTTCTTTTGTAATTACCAAACATGAGGGAACCGGCGGCCTGGTGTCTGTGGGTACGGTAACGGCCCAGCTTATGTATGAGATCCGGGAACCCGGCTATAAGACGCCTGATGTGACCGCCCATTTCGACAGCCTTAAATTGGAACAGGAGGCAAAAGACCGGGTGAGGGTCACCGGCACCCGGGGCACCCCGCCCACGGACACCACCAAAGTCTGCATCAATACCTTCTGGGGCCAGAAAAATACCATGACAGTGGTGCTAACGGGCCTGGACATTGAAAAAAAGGCCGCCATTGTAGATGATCTTCTCTTTGATCTTCTGGGGGGAAAAGACCAGTTTGCGGAGACTGAGGTTCAGCTTATCCGATCTGATAAGCAGAATCCTGATCACAACGATCTGGCCACAGCCCACCTGCGGATTACGGTTCTGGATCCTGACGCCAAAAAGGCGGGCAAGCTTTTTTCCGCCAAGGTGGTGGAACTGGCTCTGTCCAGCATTCCCGGATTTACCCTGACCAGTCCTCCGGGACCGGGCAGTCCTGCCATCCGGCACTGGCCCACCCTGGTGGGGGCGGACAAAATTTCCCAGGTAGTGACCATGGCTGGAAAGGCCATTGAGGTACCCCAGGCCGTTGAGAATGCTGTCCTTGCATCGGAGGCAAAAAAGGCTGATGATTCACCTGAAACCGGTCTGTTTGGAGATGAAGAAACCAAGACCATTCCTCTGGGCCGGCTCTTTGCCACAAGATCCGGGGATAAGGGCGGCAATGCCAACCTAGGGGTCTGGGCCAGGGATGACAGCGCCCATGCCTTCCTGGTTCAATACCTGACCAGTGAACGCCTGGCAGAGTTGCTGCCTGATCTGGCTCCCTATGAGATTGAACGCCATGACCTGCCCAATCTCAGGGCCGTAAATTTTTATATTAAAGGAATACTGGGCCACGGGGTGGCAGCTTCCATGAGAAGCGATCCCCAGGCCAAGACTCTGGGAGAGTATCTCCGGGCCAAGATGATCGATGTGCCTGTTTCCATTTTATAACAACAAAGACAATAAAGGATAATTACCCCATGGGAAGTGATATCTATTTCAATAAAGAGCATGAACTGGTTCGCAAGGCAGTGCGGGATTTTGTTAATAAAGAGATCAACCCCAATGTAGATCAATGGGAAGAAGAGGGGATGACCCCCCTCCATGATATATTCAAGAAAATGGGAGAACTGGGGTTCCTGGGCATCCGGTTTGATGAAAAATACGGCGGTGAGGGCCTGGATTACTGGTATGAGACCGTGGTGCAGGAAGAACTGGCCCGGATCCCCTGCGGGGGCATCCCCATGGCCATTGCGGTCCAGTCCAGCATGGCCACACCAGCCCTGGAGCAGTTTGGTTCCGAATACATCAAGGAAACCTATCTTGCACCGGCCCTGAAAGGGGAAATGGTTGCGGCCATTGCCGTGACCGAGCCCGATGCGGGGTCTGATGTGGCCGCCCTGAAATCCTTTGCCAAGAGGGAGGGGGATCATTATATCCTCAACGGGTCCAAGACCTATATTACCAACGGGCTCCAGGCGGATTTTTTGACCCTCCTGGCCAGAACCTCGGATGAGCCCGGTTACCACAGCTTTAGCCTCTTTGTGGTGCCTACGAATATCAAAGGGTTTTCCGTGTCCAAGAAACTGGACAAGCTGGGCATGAGGAGTTCGGATACGGCGGAACTCTTTTTCGACAATATGAAGATCCCGGCGGAAAACCTCATCGGAGTTGAGGGGGAAGGCTTTATTCAGCAGATGCAGCAGTTTCAGCATGAGCGGTTTGCCGTCCTGCCCCTCTCCTATATCGGGGTGGAGGAGACCATCAAGGAGACCATTGAGTACCTGAGGGGCCGTATTGTGTTCGGCAAGCCCCTTATCAAAAAACAGGTCCTGCGCCACCGCCTGGCCGAGTGGCTGGCCCGGGCTGAAACCATGCGGCAGCTGGCTTACCACGTCGTCCGCATGAAAACTGCGGGCCAGGACGCCACCCGGGAAATTTCCATGGGCAAACTTCTGGGCGGTGACCTGCTAAATGACGTGAGTTCGGGCTGCCTCCAGATGTTCGGGGGCATGGGCTTCATGAACGAAATGAGTATTTCAAGGCGGTTCAGGGATGCCCGGCTGATTTCCATCGGAGGCGGCGCCAGTGAAGTCATGAGCGAAATCATCAGTAAATCCTACGGATTTTGATTCTGGAATTTAATCCCGCTTAATAAGGAGGTCCCATGCTCTTTGAATTTGACGGAAATGCACCCAAAATAGGGAAAAATACATATGTGAGTGAAACCGCCCAGGTCATCGGGGACGTCACCATCGGCGACAACTGTTATGTGGGCCACGGGGCTATTCTCCGTGGTGATTACGGCACCATAGATATCAAAGAGGGAACGGCTGTGGAAGAGGGGGTGGTCATCCATTCCCCCCCAAAGGGGCTTCATCTCATCGGCAAAAGCGTTACCATCGGCCACGGGGCCATTCTCCACGGCAATATTGTGGGGGATTTTTCCGTCATCGGCATGGGTTCCATCCTCTCTATTTTTTCCGAAACAGGGGTTTGGTCCATTGTGGGGGAAGGGGCCCTGGTGCGGGCCAACCAGAAGATTACACCCAATATGGTGGCGGTGGGAAATCCTGCCAAAGAAATCCGGGCGGTTAATGACGGAGACCGGGAACTCTGGTCCTACGGCAAACAGGTTTATGTGGACCTGGCCAAAAAATGTTTAGATTCACCCATGAAACAGATTGGATAAAATTTGATTACGGTTGGTATCGGGAAATAATTTCCTGGTGCCGGCCGTTTTTTTTCAGTTGTTTTAACCCGTTGTTGAATGCTGCGACCAGATGTTCGGCCCGATCGGGGTCTATCTGTTTGGATATGATCACGGTGGGAAAGGTCGTTTGCAGGGGGTTTGGGTGGTGGGTGACCCGGGCCTGGTCTTTTGGGGGAAACGTTTTCCGGAGCAGGGCATACCCGACTTCTTTGTCCATGGGGAAAATTTCAATGCGGCCCTGGAGCAGGTTTTGTATGTTAACGATATCCTGATAAACAATGTAGGTGTTGAGCCTTTCCTGCTTCACTGCCGTGTCAAATTCTTTTCCATAGCTGTAGGACGCGGTTAGGCTGATCCGGAAGGGTTTCAGATCTTCCATGGTGTTCCAGTCGAATTTCAGGCTCTTTAAATGGAAAAATACATTTTCATGGGGGATTGCCGGGGCGCAAAAATAAAAATATTTTTTCCGTTCCCGGGTGGGGATCCAGGTCAGGGACCCGTCGAATTTTCCCTTTTTAGCCAGGACATAGCATCGTTTCCAGGAGTCGTAAAACGTGTAATCGACATCAATCCCTGCCAGGGCAAAGGCCTCAGTTACGATTTTGGACATGAGGCCGTAATGGGGGAGATCCTTTGAGGTATACGGCGGCCATTCCCCGCTGGCCAATGTGATTTTGTCCCTGGCTGACGTGGCGGCGTTGGTGCAGAATAAAATCAGAATTGCCAATACGGTGATTCGCGCCTTCATCTTTGCATACCCTGTAATTTAAAATTTCAAAATACATTATTTATCGTCAAAATGAAATAGTCGATCTGTTCCCAAGGATACCCCATCAAAATTCTGAAGAGATTCCACAATAAAACTTATATTTAATTGGTGTGTCAAACAAAATGGTGATATGACTATTGAGTATGCAGATGAAACCAAAGGACTCGATTGTCGCCTGAAATTTATTTTTTTAACTGATGTTCTGTCATCAAGTCTCTTGAGCGGTTTTCTATGAAATAATGCTTTTGTATCAGCACTATATTTCATGTTATGTTAGCTGCGCATGGCTGTTTTCCAACTGCCAAAAACTAGGTGATGAATATGCCAAGGAGTCAATGTCAGGCCTGTGGTGCATGCTGTGCCTTCTTTCGTGTGAGGTTTCCCAGTTGCGAAATCAGCAGTCAAAAATTGATCTCCGTTCCAATTCATATGACCCATCAATACGATTTATCCCAAAGCGCCATGAACGGGACCGAAATTAAAACCCCACGGTGCATGGCTTTAATTGGCAATGTTGGATTTAAGGTGTCCTGTTCAATTTACCACAACCGCCCTTCAACCTGTCGAAAATTTGAACGATCCTGGGAAAAAAATATGGGTAATCGCCAATGTGATAGAGCAAGAACAGCTTATGGACTTCAACCGTTTTCACAGTATTGAGTTACTAAGGAATCGTTACAAAAAAAATGTTTTTTACGACGCTGGGTGGTCTGAATTAATAAAAATTTTAACATTTAAAATTGCATTAAGGGGGGAACGGAATGAGTGACATTATCAAAAAAGCAGCTTTGGTTTCTGTGATTGTTATGGGGCTTGTTGGGAATACCTGGGGGGGGTGGTTTACATTTGAACCCAATATTGTTCTTTTAAATGGGACTGCTGTCGGACTGGAATTTAAGGATATTCAAAAGGAAACCGCTTATAAAAAAACGGGAGAGACAACAAAAGCAGTCCAATTGGTACAAGAAGAAAAGGTTTATATTATTAAAACCGGCGCAGATCAGACCCGCGTGGAATATATCAGCCATAAAGAATATCAGGGCAGTATTTTTGTTCGAGTCCAAGATGAGAGCGGGACCAAAATTTGGGCAAACATGCTTGGTATTGCCTGTAAAGGGCAAGACGGAAAGGAAAGGAGTGTCACTGAGCAGGATTTGGCCAAAGGAAAATTTGAGCCATTATCAAAGGAAATGCTTTAAATCAATCTATTGATTTTTTGTCTTTGAAAGCCCCCCCCTGAAAACAGGGGGGGACCTATTTTGCATGGGTTTAAATCTGTGAGATGCTCAGAAAGCCGCTGTGAACGGCGTCGTTTATTTTGCCCGGTTTTATGCTGTCCCCGATCACAGAGCAGGTGATGTTCAACTCCTGGGCTGTCTTTTCAAGTGTGTTCACGGATTTGGAGCCAAGAGCCAGGATCACGGTGTCAAAGTCCTGGGATTTGATTTCCCCGTTCTGTTCAAATGTCACTTGTCCTTTTGTGAGGGACATGACCTTTGCTGATGTTTTTATCTCCACCCCGTGGCGTTTCAGGTTGCCCATGAGTATCCATTTGGTGGATTTGCCCACATCCTGGCCCGCCTTTTCCAGCATTTCAAATACAGTGACTTCCGAGGTCCCCTTGAACATGTACTGGCGGATCCTTGCCGGGGGCAGTGCTTCGTAGGTCATGAGAAAGTGAAGCATCTCCGGGGTGAGGCAGCCTTTGGCCGCTGCAAAATGGGCGGTTTCAAGGCCCACAGCGCCGCCGCCGATGACGGCCACCCGTTTGCCCAGGGGTGGATCCTGGGCCAGAACATCCCATGAGGATATTACACTTGCATCGTCAATACCGTCAATGGGGGGCACAAGGGGAGCTGCACCCTGGGCAATGATGAGGTGATCAGGGGCCTGGGTTTTGAGCAATTCGGGGGTTACCTCGGTGTTCAGGTGAACCGGGATTTCATATTTTTTGAGCATGGCCCGGTAGTAGCGAAGGTATTCCAGGATTTCACTCTTGTGGGGCGGTGCCGCGGCAAGGGGAATCTGCCCCCCGATATCACCGGTTTTTTCATAAAGGCTGACCCTGTGTCCTGCCCGGGCTGCGGTCACTGCTGCTTCAAGGCCTGCGGCCCCGGCCCCTGCAATCATTATTTTTATTGGGGCATCGGTTTTTTGGATTTGCCGTTCCCCTTCAAACCCTGCCCGGGCATTGCCGATGCAGGACACGGGCCTGCCGTTGAATAATTCGTCTGTACAGCCCTGGGAGCAGGCCACGCAGGGCCGGATTTCTTCGGGCCTGCCGGCCTTGGCCTTTTCAGGCCAGAAGGGGTCTGCAATGAGCACCCGGCCCAGATTGACCATGTCGGCCTGGCCGTCCCGGATGATTTTATCTGCCTGGTCCGGAGTGGAGATGCGGTTGGAGGCCATGACCGGGATGGACACGGCCTGTTTTATGTTCATGGCCAGAAATGCAAACCCTGATCTGGGCAGATCCATGGGGAGCTGGGGGATGGGGGATTCATGCCAGCCTCCGGTGACATTGAGGATGTCTGCTCCGGCCGCCTCGTATACCCGGGCTATTTGGGGCGTTGTTTCATCCGTTGTGGAGCCTTGTACAAAATCATTGCCCGCCATCCTTACTCCGATGGGAAAGTCTTTTCCCACCCGGTTCCGGACCATTTCAATGACCTGCCTGGGGAACCGGGTCCGGTTTTCAAAGCTGCCCCCGTATTCATCTTTTCTCTTATTTTTCAGGGGAGAGAGAAACTGGGTGATGAGATATCCGGCTGATCCGATGATCTCCACCCCCTCAAATCCGGCTTCCTTGGCCCGGACGGCGGCAGCGGCAAAGGAGGTTTGAACCCCTATGATATCCTCAATGGTCATCTCCTTTGGCGTGGTCTTGGAGTATTTTGAGAATACGGCCGAAGGCGCCATGGGGGTGCCGTTGTTGATGAGAAAGGGGTGGGCATAGGCACCGGCATGGAAGAGCTGGATCCAGGGGCTGGCCCCCTGGTCCCTGATCAGACGGCAGGCCTTGGCAAAATCGTCAATAGCTTCGTCCTGGGCCAGGGACAGGGGCACAAAACCGGACCCGATAAAGTCTACGCCCACGGGGCCCACGGTAACGATGCCGGCACCGCCCCGGGCCATCTCTTCAAAATAATGATAATATTTGTCATTGAGTTTTGTGTCGTAGGAAAAGAGCAGGCCCAGGGAAGGGTATGCAATGCGGTTTTTTATGGTCTGCCGGTTGATGGTGATGGGGCTGAAAAGATCGGGGTACATCATGATGCTCTCCTTTGTGCTGCTTTGGCTGCTTCCATGGCCCGCAGATCTTTGCGGAGGACTTTGCCCACATTGGTTTTGGGCAGTTCTTCAATGAATTCGATCTGGGTGGGCAGTTTGTACTTGGCCAGTTTTTCTCCGCAATAGGCGATGAGTTCTTTTTCGGTGGGGGCCTGGCCCGGAGCCGGGACTACAAAGGCCTTGATCTGCTCGCCCCGGGTGGGGTGGGGGATGCCCACAGCACAGGCCTCCATGACTTTTGGGTGGGTGAACAATACCTCGTCAATATCCCTGGGGTAGACATTGTATCCCCCTGAGATGATCATGTCCTTTTTCCGGTCCACGATGAAAAAGTAGCCGTTTTCGTCCATTAGGGCGATGTCGCCGGTGTGGAGCCAGCCGTTGATAATGGTTTTATCGGTTTCTTCGGGCATGTTTCTGTACCCCAGCATGACCTGGGGGCCTTTTATGACCATTTCACCGGGCTGGCCCACGGGCAGTTCTTTTTCCGGATTTTCCAGGTCAACAATACGGCAGGAGGTGTTTGGCAGGGGGGTGCCGATGCTGCCCACCTTGCGCTTGCCCTGGGAAAAGGGATTTACATGGGTGGCCGGGGAGGATTCGGTCATGCCGAAGGCCTCGATGATCACAGAGCCTGTTTTTTTCTCAAATCCCCGGATTACGTCCAAAGGCAGGGGGGCGGAACCTGAGACGCAGGCCTTGATTGAACTTAAGTCAGCCTTGCCGGTCCCCGGATGGTTGAGCACCCCGATGAACATGGTGGGGACCAGCGGAGCGATGGTGGGCCTGAATTTTTCCATGGCTTCCAGCAGGGGGGCCGGCTGGGGTTTGGGCACCAGGATATTGGTCCAGCCCAGGGTAATGGCAAAGTTCATGGATACGGTCAGTCCCATGACGTGGAAAAAGGGCAGCGCCCCAAGGATGATTTCTTCGGGGTTGTCCCTGAACATGGGCAGCCAGGCTTTGATCTGCTGGGTCTGTTTGCTCAAATTTCCGTGGGTGAGGATGGCGCCTTTGGATACCCCTGTGGTGCCGCCGGTGTACTGGTACATGGCGATGTCCTGGAAGCCCAGGCCGCCGGGTACGGCAGTCGGCTTTGAACCGGTGTACTCATGGACCACATCTTTCCATTTATGAAGGTTTTCGGCAGGTTTGACCTTGGCACTTAACCCTTTTCGTCTGCCCACCAGGGGAAATAGAATGTTTTTGGGGAAGGGTAAATAGTCGCCGATGGAGGTCACTATGATGTTTTTGATACCGGTCTGGGGCCGAAGATTGACCATCCGGTTGGCCAGGAGATCCAGGGTGATTAAATGGGTGGATTTGGAGTCATTGAACTGGTGGAGCAGTTCCTGGTCCGCATACAGGGGGTTGTTCATCACGGCCACGGCACCAATTTTCATGATGGCGTAAAAGGCCACGGGGCAGGGGATGACATTGGGAAGGAGAATGGCCACGGCATCTCCTTTTTTGACCCCCAGGCTCTGGAGAAAGGCGGCAAAGGCATCTGCCATCTCATTGAATCCCCTGAAGCTGATGCGGTATCCCTGAAAGATCAGGGCCGTGTGGTCCGGAATCCTGTTGCTGTGCGTCTCAAGATACTCATGGAGGAGCTTCTCCTCGAATTCAATGGATTCGGGTACACCCGGGTCATAGGCTTTCAGCCAGGGTTTGTCTTCATAGCGCAGATTCGGTGTCACATCAGCCTCCTTAATGATAAATTCGGAATGGGGTATTGTCTGTATGTTTTGTGCTTTTTTTCGGGGTGAGGTCTCCTTTTATTTCTCCATGGAAAAAACTGTCTGACTTAATTCGTCCGGGTTTCGATGCCGGCCAGAAGGTTGTCAATAAGGGGGTCCACGAACTGGATAAGGCTTTCCGGCTTTCCGGTCATCACCCAGTTGGTAACCAGGTGTTCAATGGTGCCCAGGACCATGGCACGGATGAGGTATGGGTTCAGGCCTTCCCTGAATTCACCGGATTCAATTCCCTCTTCAATGACCCTGGTGATCTGACGGACCCCTTCCTTGATCACGTGGTGGCCTGAGGTGTCCAAAAATTTTTTATTGTGCTTGAGAAAGAGCATGAGCACGCCGGCAAAGTCCGGGTTGGACTGGTAAGAGTCCATGAGAAGATAGACAATGGCCCTCAGTTTGTTGCCAGCTCCCCGGATAAGCTTGAGATGAAAGGCCATGGTTTCAAAAAGGTTCTGGCTGGCCTGGGCCGGAATGGAAAACAAGAGTCCTTCTTTTGTGGAAAAATATTCATAAATAGAAGCCTCCGACACCTTGGCCTCCTTGGCTATTTCCGTTATGGTGGCTTCCTGGAAGCCCCTCTGGGCAAATATTTTTGTTGCGGTTTCCAGGATAATTTTCTTTCTAAGCTCTATTTTGGTCAATGCCATGGGATCCTTTTATTTTCTGGTTGTCATCGATATATATGTCGGAATATAGAGTTGGGCTATTATTTTGTCAAATATAAAATTGTTCAACTTTTATTTTCCAACATTATTCATTGGGGAAGATGGGGTCTGTTGGAATCATACTGGAGATGACGGGTCGGCCCAGGGGCTCAGGCCGCCCCGGGGGATTATCGCTTTTGCTTCTGAAGGGGTAGGGGGAATTCTAAGCCTGCTGCGGCTTTGTACTTGCTGAATACATAGGGCTCGTATACGGCTGGAATTTCCTGAAGCCTGCTTATGTCCCGGTCTATTTCACTGCGTTTGCTGTTTGCTTTCCAGTTCTCCCAGTCTGCCATGGATTCCCATTTGCTGATTATGAGCACCTTGTTTGTGTTTTCCGCACAGAGCAGGGTCTCTCCTGAAATGTATCCTTGCTGCTGCATGGCATGGGATCTCAATTTTTTAAGATGTTCAAAAAAATCATGCTCCATTCCCGGGGTGACCTCTCTTTTGATGATGACTTTTACGATCATAGTCCCTCCTTATTTATGGAATTACGCTCTTTGATTTGTTAATATATCTGTTTAGGGAATTCAAGATGAATAAATGAGAAATAAGGAATGCTCCTGTGAAAAACTTTGCTATTCCCGGTGTCGGGGAGATGACCATCAAAAATATATTGTTTGACTATAATGGTACCCTTGCTATTGACGGAGATCCTGTGCCCGGGGTAAGAGAAAAGATAAATGCCCATTCCGTGGATCTGGATTTCCACGTGATTACAGCCGATACTTTCGGAACTGTTGAAAAGGCTCTGAAAGGGGTGGACTGCCGTGTGGTAACCATTCCGGAAAGAGATCAGGACCGGGCCAAAGCCGAGTACCTGGAAACCCTGGGGCCTGGGGCCACCATTGCCTGCGGCAACGGGGCCAATGATGAATTCATGCTTAAAAATGCCGCTCTGGGGGTTGCTGTGTTGCTTGACGAGGGCCTGAACACCAGGGCCCTGATCGCATCAGATCTGCTGATCAAGGATGTCATGGACCTGTTCAGTTATCTGGAAAACCCCGGCCGGCTTATTGCCTGTTTGAGAAAATAAAAAGGAGACACAAGGTGACATCGCACACATTGTTTATGCTCAACCCCTGGAAGGAAGAGGATCAGGGACCCTATTATTGCCCGGACTGCGGGGTGGTGGAGGGCTTTTTTGCCTATTCCCCGGGGGCCAAAGTGGATCTTGAAATCATCCATGTGGAATTTCCGCGTCCCCGGGCCCGGGTGGTAGAGGTTCTGGGGATGGAAAATCAAGGCTGTCCGGTGCTTGTCCTTGCCAAAGGAACACCTGCACCGCAGGCAGCTAAAAAGAGTATGTCGACCGGGGCCCTATTCATTGACGATGCCGTTGCCATTTGCAATTTTTTGGGCCAGACCTATGGTGGGGTCTTGCCCCATCCCTAATAAAAACTTCGGAAAGATTTGAGTCTGATGTCCTGGGCTACTGGCGCACCAGCCTTAAATTAACCATGGCAGAATCCCTGGTTGTGCGAAAGGGATTGATATCGATCCCGCCCCGCCGGGTGAACCGGGCACTCACCGTCAGGGTGTCCGGGCGGCAGCGGGTCAGAAGATCCATGAAGATCCTTTCCACACAATTTTCATGAAATCCTGTGTGACAGCGGTATGAAATCAGGTATTTCAAAAGACCTTCATGGTCCACGGCAGGTCCGGAATATGAGATGAATACAGTTGCCCAGTCCGGCTGACGGGTCACCGGGCAATTGGTCCGCAGCAGGTTGGAGTAGAGGGTCTCTGCTGCTGCCGCCGTCCCGGCCATAAGGAATTTCGGGTTGACCTCATATTCGTCCGCACTGATATCTAAGTGGTCAATACAGGTCCCCCGGGGAGTGGAAATGGAAAAGGGGGATGCTTGTCCAGGGGAATACAAGGAGACTTGAACCTCTCCTTTCACACAACGGGTGAGATCCTTTTGGATACAGCCGACCACCTGATCCCGGGAGTCAAACCGGGTCTGGTTAAAGGAGTTGAAATAAAGTTTCAGAGACTTTGATTCAACAATGTTCGGGGCCGTGCAGGGGAAAACAAGCTCTCCGAGGGCCACCAGGGGTTTCCCCTTGGCATTCAGCCAGGACAATTCATAGGCATTCCAGATGTCCACACCGGTAAATGGCAGATTGGTTTCCAGGCCCAAATCGGTTCTTGCCTCTTTCCGGGGTACAGGGAAGAGGTGGGCCGGGTGGTAGGTCCCTTCGTGGTCCACCTGAATACCTAAGGGGATGGTACTCTGCGGTTGGCTTCTCATGGTCGGGTTTTCCTCATGATATAAGGTATTGGGTTACATCCAGCCCTTCACCATGGCGCAGGGCATATTTTCGTTCGTCACAGGCCCCGCAGGTTCCGCAGTGAAGGTCATCCCCCTTGTAACAGGTCCAGGTCCTGGTGAAATCCAAGCCCAGTTTCCTGCCCATATCACCGATATTTCGTTTGTCTATCTGGGAAAAGGGGAAATTAATCTTGACCTTGCCGCCGGTTCCCAGGTCCACGGCATGGGCAAAGGCCTGGTTGAATTCCGGCCGGCAGTCAGGATAGATAAAATGGTCCCCGGCATGGGAGCCCAGAAGTACCTCCGTGGCACCCACCGATTCTGCATATCCCGCGGCAATGGATAACATGATGCCGTTTCTAAAGGGCACCACCGTGCTTTTCATATTGTCTGAATCGTAAGTCCCTTCGGGGATCTTTCCACCTGTTTGGAGCAGGCTGGATGAAAACAGTTCGTTGATAAAAGGGAGGCAGATTATTTTATGTTCCACTTTATAATTCTGGCACAATCCCTTGGCCATAGGCAGTTCCCGGCTGTTGTGCTTTGATCCGTAATCAAAACTGATGGCCGCTACTTTTTTCCCAAGGTTTAGGGCCTGGGCCATGAGCACGGCCGAATCCATTCCCCCGGAGAGAACCACAATAGAATCAATCATCTTAGATGCCTTTTTTATTGTTGAATGTCAGAGTGTGAAGGCGGGGTGAAAAATTAAATCCCTTTTCCACGCAAAAATTCCAGGCACTGGGGGAACGGACTAACTGGTCTTCCTGCCTGGCACCCAGGGGCATTATCCATACCTTTTGTCTGGGAATCCTGTGGACAGCAATAAATTCCTCAATCCGTGCATAGTCCTCATTAACCACGAATTTAAAGCAGTCGGCCCGGGAGATGTTCTCTGGAATAAAATGCCATTGGTCATCAATGTCTTTGGGTGAACAGACCTTGAATCCCTTTGAATCTTCTGGGATCAGAATCTTTCCGCAGGTTTCATACTGGATGGAAAAGCCCTTGTCCAGAAGTACGGACTCCAGCCTGCTCAGGCCTGACTCCCATTGGAGAAAGGGCTCTCCCCCTGTGATGACAACCAGCCTGCTGCCAAAGCCGTCCACCCGGGAGACAATCTTATCAACAGATCTTTTTTCACCTGGTCCGCAGGCATGGATGGTGTCGCACCAGGGACAGAGAGGGGGGATACATCCGCTGAGCCTTATAAACTGGGCCGGGCGTCCCATGAACGGTCCTTCTCCCTGGATGGATGAAAATATTTCCGTTAAACTAATCGTCATCACTCACCTGGGCCCAGGAATCCGGGGTTTCGTACAGGGTGATTTTTTTCAGGTCCACGCCGCAGGATTTAAGCCAGGGCTTTAATTCTTTGAAAATAAACAGGGCCATGTTTTCGGCCGTTGGGGGCATATCCCTGTATTCATCAAGGGTATTCAGGTCCGCATGATCGTACCGGGACAGAATCCGGTCTTTGACGATGCCTTTGAGTTCCGTGTAGTTGAGAATCATCCCGGTTGACTGAACCGGGCCTGCAACAGTAACCCTGAGCCTGTAAGTGTGGCCGTGAAATTGGCAGCACTTGCCGAATATTTCACGGTTTCTTGTCTCTGACAAATCAGGAAGATACAGCCGATGGGCCGCATCAAATCGGAGTTCTTTTGTTATGGTAAGCATAGCCACCTTTATTTTTTGCCCGGGGTCCCGTGGCAACGCCCCGAACCCTTGCAATCTGTTAAAGCTCTTCCGGTATTCCCGGCAGGAGGTGAGGGAGAATTTATAGGGCGGGATTCCGCTCGTCCGCCAAAAGCCTGTCTATTTACATGAATAAGCCGTGGAGATCAATACAAAAAATTATTTTTCCTCGTCTTTTTTGGGGCTGTGTTTTCGGCGCTGGGCTTCGGTCCAGTCGATGCGGCTCATCAATCCCCTGATGATCCTTATGTCCCTTGTGGAAAGCCCTGCAGTACCGAATAACCGTCTGAAGGTCCGCAATAGGTGGTCCGGGTTCTGGGGGTCCAGGTAGTCAATGTCCAGAAGGGTCTGGCGCATATGGTCGAACATGGATTCCATCTCTTTTCCCGTGGCCGGGTCCTTAACTCTGGGATCATGGAATTTTTTTCCGGAATCTGATTTCAGGGAAATTTCATAGAGGAGGACGGAAACAGAATGGCTCAAATTCATGGACGGATACCCGTCATGGGTGGGGATGGTGATAAAATGCTGGCAAAGCTCAAGGTCTGAGGTTTCAAGTCCGGTGTCTTCAGGCCCCATGACCAGGGCGGACTTGAACTCATCTTCGGTGCCGGCAATCTGTTGGCCGGCCGTGGCCGGTGTTAAAAAATTCTTCCGGTATTTTCCGAATCGGCGGGTTGTGCCGTAGGCGGTATGGATATCGTGGAGGGCGTCTGCCAGGCTGTCGAAAATCTGTGCATTTTCAAGGACATGAAAGGAGGTCATGGCCATTTTTTTGGCATCAAGGGATAAGTATTCAGGGCAGGGACTGACCAGGCGCAGCCGGGTAAAACCGAAATTCATCATGGCCCGGCACACCGAACCGATATTAAGGGGGCCCTGGGGCCGAACTAAGATTATACAAAGATTGTCAGGGTTCATGGGATTCCAATTTATTATTTTGATTCAAGTATCAGGGTCACCGGACCCTGGTTGATCAGGGAGACATCCATATTGGCCTGGAATTGTCCTGCCTTTACGGCCACACCGGCGGCAGCAGCCTTGTCGGCAAAATAGGTGTAAAGGCGGTTTGCTTCCTCAGGCGGGGCTGCGCCTGTAAATGACGGGCGCCGTCCCTTGCGGCAGTCTCCCAAAAGGGTGAACTGGGAGACCACCAGAAGCTCGCCTTGCACATCCAGCAGGGAGCGGTTCATCTTGCCCTGGTCATCTTCAAATATCCTCAGGTTGATGATCTTGTCCACCAGATAATCCGCCTCTTTTTCCCCGTCCCCCCGGGCCACACCGAAAAGTACCAGAAGACCGTTGCCGATACTGGATATCATTTTATTGTCCACGGTTACCTGGGCTTTTTTCGTCCGTTGTACAATTGCTTTCATTGGCTTATCCGGCTGATAGGATTTTGGGGGCAGGCCATTGGGTGGGAAACCCCAGACCCTCCAGGGTTTGGATCGCCTCGGCCACAAAGCTGCCGGCCTGGGAAATACTATGGGCATCATCCCCGGGAATTACTGTAATTTCCATTTTTTTTGCAAGTTCCAGGATGGGAGGGGCAAGATAGGGGAACCTTTCCCCCCTGGCCAGGGGGCGCAGGTTATAGTCCAGAACCAGGCCCAGGTCCCGGATCAATTCCAGGTTGCGTTGGATTTTTTCTTTGATTTCAGGCTGAGCAAGCCTTTCCCCATATTTATCATCAAAGATTCTGATGATATCAAAATGCCCCACCACAAAGGGGCGAAGGGCCTGTATCATCTCAAACTGGGCATCAAAATAGGTAAGATACATGGCCTCAATGGAGCCGCAGTCCAGGGCTATGGCCTCATAATTTTCTCTGGAATAGTCAAAGCAGGCATCATTGACATGGTGGACCGAACCCACAATATAATCGGGATTGTATTCCCTGATTAATTGTCTGGCCAGGTCAAGGGAACCGTTCACCCCCTCGGTTTCAAAACCCCTATAAATTTGTATTTTTCCTGTGTATACCTGCTGCAGCCGCTCCAGCTCTTCAAAATAGCGGCCGAACCGGAGAGTCAGGTCTTGGGCGGTGAGGCCCAGTTCTTTTTCGTCCGGGTAAAGGAATTCATCCCCGGGCATGGGCATGTGCTCGGTGATGCCCACAGCGGTGAACCCTCTTTTGATATAGGCCTGGATTATGTTTTCCAGGCTGTTTTCGGCATGGCAGCAGAACTGGCCCGAATGCCCGCCATGGAGGGATATGAGTGATGATTTTTTCATGGGCCGAATTTACCATTAAGGAAAGTACAAATCAAGGTGTGCCGGGTATATATGCATTTGCCCCAGGGGTGAAACCAAATTTTGCCTCCAGTTTTTTTTCGTAAGCGAAATGAGTCTGGCATAAAGATCTGCAAGCATGTTGTTGAGCATTTTTCTCTGAGACTTTCCTGCATTATTTTTAATTTTTTCCAACTGTTTGCTGGTGGTTTTGGTCTGTGAGGGTTTCTGGTTCAATACCGGACCGATATCGTCTTCTGAGATTGATTACTTGAAAAAAAATGGGCATTGGCCGAGCCGTTTACGGGGGGCATTCCCTGGGTGGGCAGTGGGTCCTGGGATATGCGTTGATCTATCCTGAGGCGGTGGAGCGCCTCATCCTCATTGCCCCGGCCGGGCTGGAGGAACTGCCGGCAAAATTCTTTCCCCAAGAGTTTTCCACTGCCACAGACAAGACGGTTTTCAGCCGGCTTCCCTATTATGCATCCAAGGTGCGCCTGGATTACGGTACTGATGCCAAGTGGATTGAGGCTTTTTATTTTTACCGGCTTAAAATAAAGGGAAAACTGGTGCCTATAGGGTTTTTCAAGAAGGAAACCCCGGGCACCCGCCTGGAAGCTGATATCCGCATGCGGATGATAATGGGTAACCCCAGGCAGTTTCAGCGCTACAGCATAACCAGTCTGCGGTGGGGGTTGATGGACAGATCCTGTGGTGGACTGGATCAAGAAAAACTGGATGTAAGGAATTTCAGTCTTTAACGGACTGGTCAAGCAGATGGACCCATTTCACGGGAATGGCATAGGTCAGGCCTGTGGGGTCTTTCAGGATATGTTCTTTTTTCCCCTTTATAAAGACCTTGTTGATCACCCCGACCACCTCACCCGTGGCAATGCGGTATACAGGGCTGCCGCTGTTTCCGGGAAAGGCAACGGCATCAATCTGTAAAATATCATAGGGTTTTTTCAGAAGTTTGACCCGCTCCCCGTTGATCAGGCTGCTGTGGGGAGGGGGCAGAAGGATGGGGGCAATGGCCGAGATAATGCCGGTGTGTGTGGTGGGATTCAGGCCCAGGACAAATCCGATGGGATATCCTGTAAAGGCTACCCCATACCCTTCTTTGACGGTCTCTTTTTTGGCAAGAGCTAGTGCAGGCAGTCTTTTTTCTATTCTGAGGATGGCCAGATCATGGACGGGATCCTCGGCAATTAATTGGGCCTTAATCCGTTTATCCGGCAGATCAGTGTTGAATATACTCAGGTAAAAGAGGCGGCCAGCCTCCTTGATGGGGGCGATCACATGGTGGTTGGTCACCACCCGGGTGCCGTCGCCGATAACAAATCCGGTGCCGCTGAACCGGGCCGGGGGCTTTTCGTTGAACTTAAAGGTGCCCACGGACATGGTGGATGACTTTGCCCGGGCGATGAGGCTGGCCATGTAGTCATCCCGAGCCTTTGCCCCGGTATTTTCGGCGGCAAAGGCCGGAAGGGAAAGAAAAATAAAGGTTCCAAAGCATAGCTGAATGCCAGCCGCGCACAGCCAGGCCTTCCAGTCACTTGCGCACAATAAAACATGAAAGAATTTACAGGCTTTGTATCGTTTTTTTATATACAAGGATTTCATACGGATTTACTACCATGGGCCTGAACCCGTTGTCCACATGATTCAGGCCCAAGGCATTAAAGGCGCTGGATAATATACAGGAACATGGGTAGCCGGCTCCGGGTCTTGAGGTGGTAGAAATCAAAGAGCACCTCCCGGGAAGGCCGGCCGAACCGCAGGGGGGACAGATACACAGAGCCCTTGGGCTGGGTGAATTTAAGTTTTTCCCGGACCAGTTCCATCATGGACGTGTTGTGCCCTGCTGGCAGGCCTTCGTCCATGATGAAATTACAGGTCATTTCAATACGGGAATACTGCTGGTTTACAGCCTGCATCCGCTCAAAAGCCTTGATTACTTTTTCCCGGGTAATGGGCTTTCCTATGCGCTCCAGGGTCTCCTGGTCGGCGGATTCCAGTCCGATATTGATATAGGTCTGAAAGTTGAGCCGCTCCAGGCCTTCAAACAATGCCTCATCCGTATTGAGAAGGGCATCCACTGATCCAAAAAAATAAAGGCATGGCTTTTTCATGATGCTCCGGCTGAAATTTAGCTGGTCGTATGCCGTGCGGGCCGCATAAAGGATCAGGTCTGAAGGGGCGTTCAGGGCATCGTGCTCCCCTATAAACAAAGAATTATAGTTGATAATATCTTTGGCATACAGGGATTTGAGGCGGTCAAGCTGGCCGTCGATATTTCGCCTGGACCTGGGGGTAAATACTTTTTTGTTTTTCACTTTGCAGAACCGGCACTTGTACAGACACCCGTCGGCAATGGTCAGGGGGATTACATCATAATCCGAATGCCGGGCATCCGGGGGCAGCACTGTAACCCTGCCACCGGGGATGCTAAACAGCTGTTCTGCCCTGTCTGCCAGGTCTGCCGGTGTCCTGGACATGACTTTTTCCACCCATTGGGCCACAGGTGGTGGCATGGCCTTCCGGTCCATCTTAATGCCGGACAGGGTGTCATGCCAGTTTTCGGACAGCCGTGCCACTTCCGGCTCCTCAAAGGGCTTTCCACCCAAAAGTGAATTGGTGGTGTACGTGAGGTTGGGCAGGTAATATTCCCCGATGGATTCAAACACCCCGGCATAGCCCCCGGTGGAATAATAGATCCAGTCGTTTCCTCTGGTCCGTTTGAGCCATTCCTGGGGATGGCGCCATTGGACGGTCTTACCCCTGGCATGCCGGATATCGTGGTTAAGGTCGAATTCCAGAATCAGATCCCGGGTTTCCAGGCGGGAAAAAATACCGTACTTCACCGGATAAGAGATCTTGGTGTATTCAGTGGCGCCCAGGCAGTTGAGTTCAATGGACAGATCTTTGTCCGTATATTGGATCAGAGGCCGGGTTGTGGGAGGTGCGGGGGTCATGTTTTAGGGTCCATTTATTGTCTGTCGACCGTGCATGCCGGACAGATTCTCTTTACAGCCGGACCAGGGGTTTTGCAATGTTTTTTATTTTTTTAGCGGTTTACACAGTCCTTGGCCAGGGGCAGGAGGCCGGTGTCTTCCAGCGGTTGTGGAGCCATAACCATTGATCCGGACACTTCCGTATCATGGTTTCTATGGCCGAAGTGTAGTTTTGTGTGTTGATTTCAAGATCTTTTGTGGTGTCTCCTGTTAAGATCAGGGGAACCTCGGGTAAAAACTCAATGATGTACTTCCCGTCCTGCCTTGAGATGAACATGGGGACAACCGGCGCCCCTGTCCGTATGACCAGGGATGCCACCCCCCGGTTTGTACATGCCGGCCGGCCGAAGAAATCCACAAAACAACCTTCGTACCAGTCTACGTTTTGATCCAGAAGGGTGCCAACAACCTGGCCCTGGGCCAGCAGGCCGTCAATCCTTCTACTGGCTCCCTTCAGGGGGATAAGGGTAGTGCCGTATTGCTCCCGGATTTCCAGCATGAATTTATCCAATGGCTGAAAATCCAGTTTTCTGTATAGGATTGAATTTTTTAAGCCGGTCTGTGAGATTGCCTGGCAGAGCAGTTCCCAGTTTCCCATGTGGCAGGTCAGGGCAAGCACCCCTTTTTTCTTTTTCAGTGCCTCTTCCAGGTGCTCATACCCTTTGAAAATAAAATAACGGGAGAATTCACTCTCCTTTAAATTATAGGCCCATCCGATTTCAAAGAGTATCCCTGCCACATTTTTAAATATTTGCCTGGCCATGGTTCTGACAGCAGGGGTGGTCATGGCGTTTCCAAAGGATAGATGAATATTCTTCTGGACAATAGTTCGATGCCGTTTGTCCGCCTTGAACCAGACAAGCCCCAGAAAATCTGAGAATAACCTTGCTAGAGGGCGTGGAATCCTGCCGATGAGCTTGACAAAAAGTTTTATGAGCCGGTATATGATATCGTTTTTCATTTTATGCCTTTATTCTTTATGTGCCAGAACGCTTGCGCAGCTACCTTTATACAGGCGATGATCTCAAAATTCAAGAAACCCTTTTGGCCTCTGCCCTGACATTGGGTATGACGTGATCGGTTATTTTATGATAGATTGACTTTTAACCGGTAAATAAACCAGGATATCAAAATGATTACCTCCGAATACCCCTCCACTGTTGTTCTCCCGGAGATGGAAAAACCCTATCCTTCCATTCTGGGGTTTTTGACAACGCGGTTTCCCCGCATTGATGCTAAGGTGTGGGTGGCCAGGATTAATTCGGGAAAGGTGACAACAGAGAACGGGTTGCCGATTTCCCTATCCATGCCCTACACCCCCTTTATAAAGCTCCATTATTTTCGGGAGGTGGAAAAGGAAACCCGCATTCCGTTTCGCGAAAAAATTCTCTTCTGCAATGATGAACTCCTGGTGGTCTGCAAACCCCATTTTCTTCCCGTGACCCCTGGGGGACCCCATGTGAATGAGTGCCTTCTCCATCGCCTGAAAAAGAGAACCGGGAACAGGGCACTCTCTCCCATCAACAGGATCGACCGGGAGACGGCCGGGCTTGTTCTGTTTTCCATGAATAAAAAGACCCGGGGGCGGTACCAGGAAATGTTCATGAAAGGGGAGGTGAAAAAGACCTATGAAGCCGTGGCGGCCTGTCCTTTGGACCTGGAGGAACGGTCATGGACCGTTGAAAATAGGATCGTCAAAGGGGACCCCTGGTTCAGGATGCAAACGGTTCCGGGAAAGTCCAATGCCGTCTCAAAAATATCCTTTATAAGGTCAAAGGAAAATAAGGCCCTGTTTCAATTATTTCCTGTGACCGGTAAAAAACATCAGCTGCGGTTGCACCTCAGTGGACTGGGATTTCCCATCCTCAATGATAGGTATTATCCTGAACTCCTTCCCAAGGAAGACAAGGGGTTTAAAGACCCGCTTCAACTCCTTGCCAGAAAAATTCAATTCAAGGATCCTGTGTCGGCAATGCCTGTGACCTATGAATCCCACCGCCGGTTGTCTCTTGATTAATCTGTTGCGGTAAGGCACAAAATCATAAATAAACCGTCCATTGACAGTAAATGATTTTGTACCAGATCTGAGCCGAGATTCAACTCAGATTAAGATTTGGGCGGTTTTAATTTCATACTGAGCTTAATTTACTGCCTGTAGATTTTTATACTGGAGGAGATATTCATTTAATCGGGATTATTCGGTTTTTTATTCCTTGGCAGGACCGGGGGGCGTGGGTAACCCTTTTTTTTCTGCTATGATCGGCACTTAACTGTTTTGCCGGTTGCTTGAAATGGAACCGGCAGTTTTAAAGACAGCTATTTATTCTTTTTTTCTTTTTTGGCCTGTTTCTTTTCCTTGGCTGTTTTGGCAGGTTTTTTCTTCACCGCTTTTTTTGAATCTTGTGATTTGGACATTTGGTACCTCTTTATTTATGGGTTCACTCTGTCCGGAGACTATCATTTATTGCGCATCAAAACAAATGCATATATGCCATAGACAAAAGTAAATTATAGGGTCCTGTAAAAGGGTGGATATCAACCCCAATTGGTTTTAACACCTTTAATGGTTTTCCTGTCAAAAAGGAGGTTTGTATCCTATATCCTTTTCGATTATCTTACACCGCTTAAAAAAATGCATTTAAATATATTGAGGTTCTGGGACATATTAAAGCAGATAAGGCACAAAATATAAATAAATCGTCCATTGAAATTAAATGCTTTTTGTGCCCGATCTGAGCCGAGATTCAACCCAGATTAAGATTTGGACGGTTATAATTTGATACTGAGCCTAACCCAATGCCTGTATCCATTAAGCCGGGGGGACGTGCATTCCCATCACCCGAGTATCAGCCTCTGGGGATCACATTCCTCCCGCAGGATTTTCAGTTCGGTCTTTGTGGGGGGATCGGCCTGTATGGCTCTGGAAACATCCATATCAAATCCTGTGTGTTCAAGAATGGTTTCAGGGGTAACACCGGGATAGAATTTATCCAGGAACATTTTGCAGTTCTCCTTGTCAAACCGCATCACCCCGAGATTGGTGACCACTACACTGACCCCGCCGGGTCTCAGGCCTGCCTCCTCCCGGGAATTTTTTCCGCCAAGCTGTCCCGGACTTGTGAGATAATCGAGTTTTTTTACAAATTTGCGTTTTTCATGCTGCATAAATGCAATACAGCGGGGGACAAAACTGGTCACGTCACAAGCGCCGCCGCTGCCTGAAAACCGGATATCCGGAGAAGAGTAGTCGCCGATGCAGGTGGTATTCAAGTTCCCGTATATATCAATCTGGGCCGCACCCAGTATGGCAATGACCTTGTCTCCTGTTACGGGGTTCTGCATGGTGGCAAAGGCATCTGTGAGCCTGGAGTTGGCGGCGGCCCGGTGCATGATCCTGGGATCTGCAACCGCAAAGGGCAGTTCTTCCAGGAGGGAGTCCATGGCACCGGTTTCAAAGAAAATAACACTGTCGGGTGCATTGATATTCTTGGCTGCCATGGCCGCCACCATGGAGATGCCCGTACCGCTGAATACGATATCACCGTTCTGTATTTCCCTGGCCGCCATGATGGTCATGATTTCCCTGGGGGTATAGGAGGATTCTTTTTTCATTTCAGTCCCTTTTCATATTCACTGAATACCCGGTTTCGGGGTCGGCTTTTATGGCATCCAGTCGGTCAGTCCCCACCAGGGTTAAAAAATTTTCATGGTCTTTCACCCCGTAAATATATTTGTCCTGGTATGCTTTAAATGCACCGGCATCCTTTGCGGCCACGGCAAATTGCCGCAGATAAACCGGGTCATAGTCATAGTGGCCCAATACCGCTGTGGGGTATGCCCCATGGGGGACATGGCAGACTGCGGATACATGGATGAAGGGAATCTGGTTGAGATCGGGATTTTGCCTCAACGCTTCTTTTTCCACCAGCTCTTCACAGGTGACAATCACCTTTTTTGAGGCCTTTACCTGTTCGATATCGGCAAAGGTCAGCCCCTTTATGCGGCAGGTGCCCATGGGGTCGGCTTTTTGAACATGGATGATGGTGACATCCGGGGTGATGGCAGGTACCAAAACCACCTTGGATGCATTTGCCCAGTCTCCGAAGGGATTGTCTAAGACCACCAGTTTTTTATTCGGGATCTTGGGATCTGTTTCCCGAAGGGATTCGGGAAATCCCCAGGTATTGAGAATGTCAGATCCAAACCCAGAAAGTGTGGGCAGAAAAGGCAGGCCCATGGCACCGGCCATGAATCTCAGGCTCATCATATAATTTGAATAGTCTTCAAATATAATCTCCCTGTTCTGCACTGCTTTGGCAAACCGGATACAGGTGGGGGCGGCTTTCCCGTTTCCGGCGTAGGCGATTTCAAGTTTTGAGACAGACCCGGCCCCGATGAGCTCATCCAGGCCCGTGCCGTTGGAATGGGCATATAAATGCAGATCCTGGATTTTCTGGCGGATTATTTCATACACCGCCGCCATGGGGTTCCGGTTGAGGGTGAATCCCCCTATGGATATATGGGAGCCGTTTTTGACATATTGTTTAACGGCCTGTTCAAGGGGCATGACTTTGTTTATGCGGTTTTCCATTTCATATCCTGGGTTCAAATAGTTAGGTTGAGGGTGCAGGATAAAACTTTTGGCCTGTGCAGGCAAGGACCATTGCAGTCATGCCTGCAATATCTGCCCAGTATTCAGGCCAGAACAGCCCGACGGCGGCTATCCAGAAAAGAAGGGTTTCAATCCGTGTTGTTTTTCGCAAAAAATATCCTTCTATGGCAGATGCAAAAGCCACCAGGCCCAGGGTTGTGGTGATCATGGTTGCCACAACTTCCCAGTGGAGCAGTTCATAATTGTCTCCTATGCCCAGGAGGGGCCGGTAGGCCATGACAATGGGGATGATGTAAAGCCCCTTGGCAAGCTTCCAGGAGGTGAGTGCGGTTTTCATGGGATTGGCCTTTGCAATACCGGCCCCGGCAAAGCTGGCCAGGCTCACAGGCGGGGTGACATTGGCATCCTGGGAATACCAGAACACGATCATATGGGCCACCATGACGGGCACCCCCATGTCCATGAGGGCTGGCCCGGCCAGTGTGGCCAGAACAATATAGCTGGCCGTGACCGGAAGCCCCATTCCCAGGACCAGGGAGGCCCCGCCGATGAGAAGAATGGCCAGCACTTTTACGCCGAAGCTTAAGTCAAGCACCAGACTGGAAAATTTCAAGCCCATGCCCGTTAGGCTGACCATGCCCACAATGATCCCGGCTGCAGCGCATGCCACTGAAACCATGACCGCGTTTTTTGCCCCGTTTTCAAGGGCTTTAATGATTAATTTGAATTCAGCTATACCCAGTCCAAAAAGACTGGTCTTTTTTTCGGCACTAAAGGCCCAGCTCAGGATATTGGCGAGAATACTTATGCCAAGGGTAGAGACAACGGCAACAAATCCAGCCATCATGGGGGAATAATTGGACATCAGCACATAGATGAGTATCAGAACAGGGATGATAAAGTGAAGTCCCTTTTTAATCACTTCAGTTATTTGGGGCAGATTCTCTTTGGGCTGGCCTTTGAGGCCGAATTTCTGGGCTTCATAATGAACAAATACCAATACGGTAAGGTAGTACATGACAGCCGGGACCAACGCCACTTTGATGATGGTCAGATAGCTGGTGTTGGTGAATTCGGCCATTAAAAAAGCCCCCGCCCCCATAATGGGTGGCATGAGCTGGCCGCCGGTTGAGGCGGCAGCTTCAATGGCCCCGGCCACATGGGAGCGGTAGCCCACCTTTTTCATCATGGGAATGGTGAATGATCCCGTGGCAACCACATTGCCCACGGCAGAGCCGGACACCGATCCCATGAATCCAGACGCCACCACCGAGGCTTTGGCAGGTCCCCCTGAAAACCGGCCGGTGAGAGCATAGGCCATGTCAATGAAGAAGGCCCCGCCCCCAGTGGTTTCCAGGATGGCCCCAAAGAGAACAAAGACAAAAACAAAGGTGGCAGCCACCCCGATGGGAAGCCCGAAAATACCTTCGGTGGTCAGCCAGAGTGTGGTGGTAATCCGCTCTATGCTGTATCCTTTGTGAATGATCAGTTCCGGCATATAGGTGCCGTATATGGCATAGGCAATACTCAGAGCGCAGATTCCCGTCATGACAAAGCCGATGACCCTGCGGCAGGCTTCCAGCACCAGAAGGGTTCCGATAATACTCACCACCCGGTCCTGGAGGAGCCAGTCCCCCTGGCGTTCGAAAATGGCCGTGAGATTGCTGCAGATATAAAAGGTGCAGTAAACGGACAGGCCCACCAATACCCAGTCCAGAAATAGGGGGATGGAAAATTTATCCTTTCTTGCCTTTGAAAATGCAGGTTTCAATAGGAATGTCAGACAGAGAATGGCACCCAGATGGACAGACCGCTGAACCAGGGCGGTTAGTGCCGTGACCCCTGCCGTGTAAAGCTGGTATAGGCTCAGGCTTACGGCAATTGCCATGACAGTCCAGGCGGTGATTTTTACCAGGGCCTCATTGGCATCTGCCACCCTTTTCCTATCAACTGATGTCACATTTTCAACCATTTTCTTCCTTTGAATATCGCCATATCCTGTAAAGCAGGCTCCTTGGTTTTCCTGAAAACCGCACGGCCTTATGAGCAATGGTGTCTGAAAGATTATACCGCTGGTCCCGCCAGATGATGGTATGGTCCACGCCGGGGCTTCCCACCCTCAGGATAAAATTACCCGTGGGCATGTGCATGTCCTTTATGACTTCATATATCCCCTCTTTGACCATCCGGCCCACCCCCGGCAATTTACCCATGCCTGCTCCGAATTTTTCATACCGCTCTTCTTCAATATAGATGGTACCGTTCTTATCCATGCTGTGTTCTTCCCAGATCGGGGCATTCTCAACGGAATGATAATAATGGACAATAAACCGTTCCCCCGGTTCTAAGGGCAGAACCAGTAAGGGTGTTTGTTCTTTTACCAGGGTAATCTCAAGCTCCAGGCCGCCGGGGATCAGCCATGCGGCCCCAATCAGTAATAAGGCCAGTAATGATACCAGTGGTAACACCAGACCCAGCACCCGGACGGTAGCGACACCTGTTCCGGTCATTTCGTTTTTCCTCAGGGCATCAGCCTGCCCGGTACATCAATTCCTTTTTCCTTCAAATATTTTATGGTTCCCGGATGAAGGGGAATGGATGAATATTTCACCGTGTTTTCTGGTGTGGTATAGGCGGCGGACGGATGGATTTTCATGAGATAGGCATTGTTTTCAAACAATGCTTTAACGAGCTTGTAAACCAGATCCGTGTCCAGGGATTTCTGGCAGATCATCACATTCCAGACCCCGATGGTGGAAACCGGTTTCTCAATCCCCCGGTAAATCCCCCCGGCAAGCTCCACGCCGGCATAGGTGGTTTTGGCCGCCAGTATTTTTTGGGCCTGTTCAGGTGTAAACCCCAGGATGTTAATCTCATGGGTGGTGGACAGATCCAGGATGGAGCTGGTCCCCGGTCCCACCGACCAGATTCCCACCTGGATGGTACCGTCCCTTAGGGCATTTGCACTTTCAGTAAAGGAGAGCCGGCTGTCCTTGAATGATGAAAGGGGGATATCCAATGCGTTCAGCACCGCTTCGGCCATGAAGTTGGTACCCGAACCCGGACTGCCTGTGCTGATGCGCTTTCCTTTAACTTCCTGGATATTGGTGATCCCGCTTTTTTTAAGGGCAACCACCTGTAGCAGGTTGGGATACATGATGGCCATGGAGAGAATATTATGCTTTTTACCTTTGAATTTTGACAACCCGTTATACCCGGCAACGGCAACATCGCCCATGACCTCTCCGATAACGGTCTCACCCTTGTGAGCGAGTTTGACGTTTTCAACGCTGGCACCGGTGACTTCTGCCACTGCTTTTACGCCTTTTACGTTTTTAGACCAGATTTCCGCAACGCCGCCGCCGTATGGATAGTAAATACCCCCGGTTCCCCCGGTTCCAATACTGATGAAGGTAGTTCTGGCAATGGCCGTGCCTGTGAAAAACAGGGCTGAAAATAGAATGGACACCATGATATACATGCGTTTCATAGGGCTAACCTCCTTATTTACTCATTGTCTTAATGATTAGATCTATTTTACCGGGTTCGTCAGTCATTCCCGTGACCGGATAGGTGAACTCAAGGGTCTGGCCGGGTTTCATCAGGCCTTTTTTGATTTTTCTGGGAAGAAGCCCGCCCACAGCCTTGCCGTTTCCCAGAAAAATATTGACCTTGAACCGCTGGTCTTCCATGCTGATGTTCTTGACGGCCACATTAAAATGGAGTGTGTCAGCCCCTTCATATTTTTTAAAAACACATGAAAAATTTTCCAAGGAGGCTTCAGGGGCAATGACCTTGTTTAAATCGGAATTGTTTACACATGAGAAGACCTCTCCCGGCTTGGGTTTGGCTGTCATGCACCCGGTGAGGGCAAGCAGGCCTGCTGCAAAAATGAGCAATATCCATGAATAATTGATTTTTCGTTGATTCATAGGATTCTCCTTTTTTAAAAAATATTGAAATTGAGTGAAGCGAACCAGTCCCGCAACTCAAATGACAAAGAGGGAGATGATGTTTGAACGACTGCCAGAAGGGAGATGACCAGTCAAAAAAGATGCATAATAACTAATACCCAGATTCTTATGAACCTGTCAAACATCCTTGTTTTAAATTTATTGGAAACCTGATACCGTGAACTGAAAGATGCCTTAGGCATCTATTCCCGGCCATTTTTAAAAGTGGCCCTTAAAATTAGTGGCTAACTGAACAGCCTGTGTTTGGATGAAAATTAAGGAGATTTGAATGATCCATGTCATAGCCTCCATCAAAGTCAAAGAAGATTCCCTGGATGCATTCATCGATGTTTTCAAGGCCAATGTCCCCCACGTACTCAAGGAAAGCGGGTGTCTGGGATACGAACCTGTGAAGGATCTGCCCACAGGCCTATCCATCCAGGAAACGGACCCTGCTGTTATTACCATCATCGAAAAATGGGAAAGCCCCGAAGCCCTTAAAGCTCACCTGGCCACCCCCCATATGGTTGAGTACCAGAAGAAAACCAAGGATATGGTGGCGGGTGTTTCCGTTAAAATTCTGGAGCCTGTTTAGGGCGTGGATCGGCCGATGGCCTGTCACAGGGAACACAGAGGGATCAGCAGATTAAAAAAAAATGAGTGGTTTTATCGTGAGGTGGTTAAGACACCTTTATCTGATGGAACAATGGATAAGCTGTGTGACCGTTTTACACAGATTTGTATTGTCTTTGAAAACAGACTGGATGAATCAAAGATCTTGATGGTGGGGATGCTATAACCGATCTTAAATCCGTACAATACTGCAACACTTTATTTTATGGCCGGGGAGAACGGTTTTCAGAAAGCAAGGTTCCGTGGAGTGAAGATTAGATGGGTCTTGTCGATTATTTATCTTGTAATTTCTTCATCTTTGATGGCAGTTAAATCAGATTTTTCATATTATACCACTCTTGTTCATGGTGAACGGGTGACTTCCAGCCATTCGCCCAAAGCGTCCTTTGTTCGTTATAATACATTTCTATGTATTTAAAGAGAACTCTTTTTCCTTCTCCAAAATCTTTTAGGCGAATATGGTAGATCAATTAAGTCTTCAGAGCATGGAAAAATGATTCAGCCACGGCGTATACAGCAACGACCCTTACGACTTATACTTTGAAGCCATGTCTTTTTAGTCATTTTTTAAAATTTTGACTGGCATACTGCACCCCTTGATCACTATGGATCATAAAATCTTGCTTGGATGCCTGCGCATAATTGCTTTATTTAACGCTTTGATAACAAAATGCCGCTTTAACGATCCACTCGAATCCCAACCACGATAATTGGTGAATATAAATCCATAATAATTGTCAGATTATACCATCGTCTTCCAATTATTCAAATAAGTCATATCGTTTATCCATACCGTGTTTTGGCAAAAAGGAAGATCCTGATTCTTAAAAAGATTGATTTTATTTTCTGTAGGGGATACCATTTCTTATCTATTTGAATTCGTTAAAAAAAGGCTTCGTGTTTTTCAGATCATGGAACGGCCGCTGGCCACAGCATCACACCTATATCAAAGGAGGCATTATGAACCTTAAGCGCATGTCTGTATGGATTCTTATTTTTATCATTGCCGCAGCAGGAACCGCATTCGGCGGGGCAGCAGAAAAATCTTTGTTCGTGAACCTCACCAGCAATGAAATGAACCGGGCCGCCATGGCCATCAACTTCGGCACCCGGGTTCGGGCCAAGAAACAGATCCCGGTAACCATCTTCCTCAACGTAGACGGGGTCAGGCTGGTGAACCGGCATATTCCGGGCAGCACCCATGTCAGCGGCAAAACACTTCAACAGATGCTGGCTGGCTTTATGGCTGCAGGCGGCAAGGTCATTGCCTGTCCCATGTGCATGAAAAACGTGGGCGGCATGACCAAAGCAGATCTTCTGGAGGGGGTAGTCATCGGCAGCTCGGATGTGACATGGCCAGCTTTATTTGCTGAAAACGCAACGGTGTTGAACTACTAAGGACAGGCTCCAAGCTTACTTGATCTTTTGTTTTCAAAATACCCCGTTTTTTAAGGGAGGGTGGAAATAATTTAAATCAAGTTGTTTTGTAACGATTCCAAAGGGTACCATGATGAAAGAATATGATGTGGCCATTATCGGAGCTGGAAGCGCCGGGCTTACCGCCCGGACGGAAGTGGCAAAGCTGACGGACAATTATGTGGTGATCGACGGCGGAATTCTGGGCACCACCTGCGCTCGGGTCGGGTGCATGCCGTCCAAGGCCCTGATTCATGTGGCAGACACCTTTCATAAACAGCAGCTGTTTGGGCCATATGGTATCCAGAGTTCCGGCCCCCTGACCATTGACACAAGAATCGTCATGGCCCATGTACGTGGGCTTCGGGATCGGTTTGCCGGTGGGGTGGTCCGGGGAATGGATGGATGGAAAGACAGGTTTATCCCCAAGAAGGCCCGGTTCCTGGACGCAAATACCCTGGATCTGGGGGACGAGCAGATCCGGGCCCGGCAGATCGTTATTGCCTCAGGGTCCAAACCCTTTATGCCGGAAGCATGGAAGAAATTTTCCCGTTTCTTTATTGATACGGATGATTTTTTTGAGATGGACATCCTGCCCCGGAGGATGGCCGTCATGGGCATGGGTCCCATCGGACTGGAGCTGGGCCAGGCCCTGTCCCGGCTAGGCATCGAACTTACCGCATTCATGCGGCGCAAGGCCATGGGAGGGTTAAGTGACCCAAAGCTTCAATCCTATGCCTATGACTGTTTCTCAAAGGAGATGAGCCTGGAAATCGGCAGCGTGGAAATCCAGGGCGAGTCGGACCAGGAATTGACTTTGGGATGCAACGGCAAATCATGGACCGTTGACCGGGTGCTGCTGGCCCTGGGCCGGCGGCCCGAGGTCCGGGAACTGGGTCTTTCTATCCTAGGCCTTAACCTGGATGACCGGGGACTGCCCCCGGTTGACCCCGCCACCATGCAGGTGGGGGACCTGCCGGTGTTCATGGCAGGAGACGTCAACGGCCTGCGGCCCATCCTCCATGAAGCGGCAGACCAGGGGCGGATCGCGGGATTCAATGCAGCATCCGCTGCGTGCGCCGAATCCGGGAAACCTGGGCGCTTTCAACAGCGGGCCGGGCTGCGCATTACATTCTCAAGCCCCAATATCTGTGTGGCAGGCATCCCCCATGGGGACCTCATTAAGGCCGGCATTGATTTCATCACCGGAGAAACGAGGTATGAGCATCAGGGCCGTGCCATGATCATGGGGCAGAATAAAGGCCGGATACACATTTACGGCAGCAGGGAGGCCGGAAGGCTCCTGGGGGCCGAACTCGTCGCCCCGGCAGGCGAACACATGGCCCATCTTCTGGCCTGGGCCATTGCCGCAGGCATGTCGGCGGACCAGGTCCTGTCCATGCCTTTTTACCATCCCGTGCTGGAAGAGGCTCTGCGAACGGCATTGAGGGCCATTGCCAAACAGGCCCATACCCCAAAATCCCCATTTGAATTTTCCAGGTTTGAGAATGCCTTAACAGAGTAAGAGGATATGGACAGACCGGATTCATATGTCATGGGCATTGCAGGGAGCTCCGGGGCCGGAAGAATAACCCTCATCAATAAGATAGTGAAAAAAAGCTGGCTTCCATGCCCTAACCGTGATTTTGCATGAAGGCATTATAAGCACAATCCCCATCTGTCCCCCGTGGAACGGGAGCAGATAAACAATGATCATCCCAGGCGAATTATTATTGATGGGATATTGATTTTAACGGATAAGACCCTGGACGAATTGAAGGGCTTATTCTATGATAAGCGCAGGCAATTTTGCCCATTTTAAGGGTGTTGAGATCGATTAAACCTTTTAATGTAATGCGACAAATTTTTAGTCTGTTTCGTCTCACTTGGCTCGGGGAGGCCTTTACAATGCGAACAGAATAAAAATTAAGCGGGCGGCCTAAGGAGGGTATGATGCTGAAAAGTATCCATTTTATTTTGACCTATACGTGTAATTTCCAATGTGATCATTGTTTTTTGTATTGCCATCCCTTTGCCAAAGGAACTTTTACCATCCAGCAGATAAAGGATGCCCTGGGAGAATTCAAAAAAATGGGTTCCATTACATCCGTGGGATTTGAAGGGGGTGAAGCCTTTTTATTTTACCCTGTTTTATCTGAAAGCGTGGGGCTTGCCAATCAACACGGGTTCGACACCTCCATCCAGACCAATTGTTTCTGGGCCACCACAAAAGAGGACGCAATGCTGTGGCTTGCGCCCCTTAAAGCCAATGGCCTATCTTTTCTGGAAGTGAGCGATGACAGTTTTCACCATGGGGATAAGGAAAAAAATAATGCCAAAAATGCAGTGGCTGCGGCCCAAGAACTGGGTATTGCCGTGGATTCCATCTGTATAAGATCGCCGGAGGTTGAAAACCACGGAGAGCCGGCAAAGGGGGAGCCCATATATCTGGGGGGCCCGAAATTAAGAGGCAGGGCCGTTGATACGCTGACCCGCGGTTTGCCCACAAGATCCTGCCAGGAATTCATCCAATGCCCCTATGAGGATTTTAATGATCCGGGACGGGTGCATGTTGATGCCTACGGGAATGTCCATCTTTGCCAGGGGATCAGCATGGGGAATTTTTGGCAGACTCCCTTTTCATCACTGGTGAAAGAATATGTCCCGGAAAACCACCCCATTGCCGGGCCCATATTAAAAGGCGGGCCTCTGCAATTGGCCAAAACACATAATATCCCCCATGAGGGAGAGTATGTGGATGCCTGCCACATGTGTTCAAAATTATGTCTGAAGCTGATTGACCGGTTCCCCCGATATTTAACACCCCGACAGGCCTATGGCCTTGAGCCGGAAGGAGAATAAAGATGAGTGACCATATTAACATCGGAATGTTTGGCATGGGCAATGTGGGAACAGGCGTTGTCCGGCTTTTGGCAGAGAACAGAGCCATCATCGAAAATAGGATTGGAAAGCCGGTGCGGATTACTAAGGCAGTGGTGTCGAATTTGTCAAAAGACAGGGGTGTGGATGTCTCTGATATCCTGATCAGCACAGATTTCGGTCATATTTTAAATGACCCTGACATCGATATTGTGCTGGAACTTGTGGGGGGACTGGATGCGGCTGAAACCATCATTTTAGAGGCCTTGAAAAAGGGCAAGTCCGTTGTCACCGCCAACAAAGCCCTGTTGGCTGAAAAAGGCCGGATACTCTTTGGGGCCGCCCATGATGCAGCTGGATGCTTTGGGTTTGAAACCAGTGTGGGGACCGCCATACCCATTGTGCGGGCACTTCGGGAAGGATTTGCAGGTGATGACGTCCGCAGCATTTCAGGCATACTCAACGGCACCTCCAATTATATTCTCTCCCGGATGTCCCGGGAAGGAATGGACTTTGACGCTACCCTTAAGAATGCCCAGGAAATCGGGCTTGCCGAGGCTGATCCGACCCTGGATGTCCAGGGCATTGATGCGGCCCATAAATTGATCATCCTCATGAACATCGCCTTTAACGGGTCATTTGATTTTAATGCGCTGTACATTGAGGGGATCACGGCTATCACTGCCGCTGATATCAGGTATACGGATCAACTGGGCTACACCATCAAACATATGGGCAAGGTCCGGAAAACCCAAACAGGTACGGAAGCCCGTGTCCATCCCGCTTTGGTCCCCCAAGACCATATCCTCGCTTCAGTGAACGGGGCCTTTAACTGTATTTCGGTGACAGGTGAATTCATGGGGCCGGCAATGCTGCACGGGTTGGGGGCCGGTCCCGGCCCGTCAGCTGTGGGGGTCATGGGAGATATCATAGAAGCGGGCAGGTATATCCTCACCGGCCGGCAGCGCCCCATTTCTCCATTTTCCATTCCCCTGGAAAAATGGCAGCCCATGGAAATGGTTCCCATGGGACGGATCAGGTCTGAATATTATCTCAGGTTTCCTGTCATGGACCGTCTCGGGGTGCTGTCGTCTATTTCCAAGATTCTGGCGGAGAACCGGATCAGTGTAAAATCCGTTATCCAGAAGGGCGGTGCCTCAGATATTGGAGATGCCGTGGATATCGTGATTATCACCCATGAGGCGGTTGAGGCAGATGTTCAAAATGCCCTTCAGAAGATCAATGGGGAGTCCTTTATTTCCGGCAGAACCGGGTTGATACGGATTGAGCCGGAATAGCGGGTGGCTGCCCCGTAGGCTCAAAGGCTTACTCCATGCGGTCCACCAGAACATGGCGGGGCTTGACCCCGTCTGATGGGCCGATAATCCCCTTTTTTTCCATCAGGTCAATGATCCGTGCGGCCCGATTGTAACCGACCCTGAGGGCCCGCTGGACACTGGATATGGAGGCCTGTCTGGTGGCCAGGACAAAATCCAGGGCTGCCTGGTATTTTTCATCGTAATCATCCTGGCTCACTTCCACGTTAGGGTCGGCTTCTTTTTCCGTGATCACGTCAAGCACATACTTGGGTGTTCCCTGGGCCTTTAAAAAGTCGGTGACAGTGGTCAGTTCCTCTTCAGAGAGAAAGGTGCCGTGAACCCGGGTCAGTCTTGCCGTTCCCGGCGGGACAAAGAGCATGTCTCCCCTTCCCAGCAGGGTCTCGGCACCATTGGAATCAATGATGGTCCTGGAGTCGGTTTTGGATGAGACCTGGAAGGATATCCGTGTGGGGAAGTTGGCCTTGATGATGCCGGTGAGTACATCCACGGAGGGGCGCTGGGTGGCAAGGATGAGATGGATGCCGGCCGCCCTTGCCATCTGGGCGATTCGGGTGAGTGAAAATTCAATATCCTTGCTTGCGGTCATCATGAGGTCGGCCAGCTCGTCTATGATGATGACAATGTAGGAAAAGTGTTCAAACTCTTCGTCTTCCTCATATTCGGACAGGTCAGCGTTCTTTATTTTATGATTGTACTGCTCGATGTTTCTCACCTGGAGTCTGGCCAGCTTTTCATAACGGCGTTCCATCTCCCGGACCACCCACTGGAGGGCCGTGTTTGCTTTTTTCATATCCGTGATGACCGGCGCCAGAAGGTGGGGAATGTCATTGAAGAGCGACAGTTCGATGCGCTTGGGGTCGATCATGATAAATTTTACATCATGGGGTGATGATTTATAGAGGATACTGGTGATCATGGCGTTGAGAGCAACGCTTTTCCCGGTTCCCGTGGCCCCTGCAATGAGCAGGTGGGGCATTTTATCAAGCCCCACAACAATGGGGTTGCCGATGATATCCTTTCCAAGGCAGATGGGGGTGCGGGAGTCGATATTGATAAATTCATCAGACCCGGCAATGTCCAGAAAGGGGACCATACTCATTTTTGCATTGGGGATTTCAACGCCAATGACATCCTTGCCCGGAATCGGGGCGACAATACGGATGCTCAGGGCGCTCAGGGCCAGGGCCAGATCATCGGCCAGGTTCACTATTTTACTGATTTTGATTCCCGGGGCCGGCTTGTATTCAAAGGTGGTGATCACAGGCCCGGGTGACACTTCCATGACCTCTCCTTTGATTCCAAAGTAACCCAGTTTCTGTTCAAGGAGTTCTGCATCCCGGCGTATGGCCTCCTGGTCTACCTCTATTTTTTGATCCTCGCCTTTGAGAAAACTCAGGCAGGGCAAGCGGAACTCATTGCTGCAGGGGGTGTCGGACATTCTGGGCTGATTTTGGCTGTCTTGTGCTGAATTGATTTTCAGCCCAGGGGACGGGGCTGGCCGGGGGGAAGTTGCCGGTTCTGGCTCATCTTGAGTTTTGGGTTCTGTTTTTTTTGTATCCTCAGGTTCCGGTGGCTCCGCCGCTTCCGCTGCTTCCGCTGCTTCCGGCTTTTCATGGGGTGCTGTGGCGTCCTGTGACTTTTTCAATGTTTCTAACACTTGTTGTACCAGAGGACCTGGCTTGGCCAGCTCCGGCGCTTTTATATCAGGTTCTGGCTCTTTTTTTTCCCAGGCAGGGGACAGATCTACTTTCGGTTTTGTTTCCGGGATCGGTGTGCCGGTTTTCGGCTTCTGATCGGGCGTGTTCCTGGATGTGTCACGGGTCCGGTACAGGGCCGTCATTTTTTCATGTTCGTGAAGGAGTTGATTATATTTGTTTTCAAGCTGGATATATCTATCGGAAATATTTAAGTTGGATAGCAGTAACCTGGCGTAGGGGCTGGATTTTTCCCTGCCGCTCTTGACTTTTTTTTCTACTTTTTCCATTTCATTGACCATTATTTCTGCAATCTGCTGGGCATTGGTCAAATCTGTATCACCGTCAATTTTAAACCGGTATTCCCCACACTCTGTTCCGATGGACAAGACGTTTTTATTGAGGCTGTAATTATTTTTTTTCACGCTACCAACTTTTTTATTGAATTTAAGATAAACCATGCCTTCAAGGTACGGCGGATTTTATATATCATAATTGAAAAGGAGATGCCACTGCCTGCAGGAGTCTGGGTGAACAGGTATCAAATACAGGCCAATGCATTCAAGGGGGTCTCCTGTGTTGGCAAAGGCCACTGAAAAATAACCACCTGCATATGCATCTGGGACGGTTCGTGATAAAGACAGGTGCCAGGTCTATATGCCTTTGCCCTGGGGGAGGTGATGATGGTTCGGGTAAATATCAAGCAGTAATGGAAAAGCAAACTTCAAAGAGTTTGATTTTCCCTCAACTATTTAATATAAGTGGGTTATTCTTCAAGTTGATATGTTTTAAAAAAGCGTTTGTTGCTATTTGTTCTGACACCTTGGACCCAAAGGCGGTTGCGGAGGCGTTGGATGTTGATCTGTTGAAATTAAACCAGAAGGAGAGAAAATGCTGATTACAAATACTGAGGAAATTCCGGGTAGGAAAATTGTGTCATTTTACGGGGTGGTATCGGGAAGTACGGTGCGGGCCAAGCATGTGGGCAAGGATATGATGGCCGGGATTAAGAATATATTCGGCGGCGAGTTGAAAGGATATACCGAACTGCTTCAGGAGACCCGGGATGAGGCCATCGAACGGATGAAGTCCCAGGCACAACAATTGGGGGCCAATGCCATTGTAAATGTCCGCTTTTCCACCTCTTCCGTGGCGGCCGGGGCGGCTGAAATTTATGTTTACGGCACTGCCGTAACCGTGGAGTAAGCTATGGAACAACTTATTATATTTGCAGTGCTCCTCTCTCTGGGGTATTTTTTCGGTCGGCTGGCCGAGAGGCGGCATTATAATTCCATTATTGAAAGAGAGCAGGACTGGGTGGATCTTCCGGCAACCTCTCTGAAAAAGGTGTCTGACCCGACCCGGCAAGTGACCCAGGCCAGGCTGGTGAACGGCAGCACAGTGATATCCGTGGATTATTTTAAGCGGATACTGGCCGGACTCCGGAATTTTTTCGGCGGGAATGTCCAGTCGTATGAAACCCTGGTGGACCGGGCCCGACGGGAAGCTGTTCTCCGGATGAAGGAATCCTGCCCAGATGCGGACATGATCATCAACCTGAGGCTGGAAACCTCTTCCATCACCAAGGGGAGAAAGAATCAGGTTGGTGCGGTGGAGGTTCTGGCTTACGGGACAGCCGTGAATTTCAGGTAATCTTGCAGGGCAAGCCGTATAAACTTGGCAGAGATTTACGTTTTTAATCATTATTAATGATTGATAAAGGAGTTGTCCATGGAACAAAATCCGTCCGCCGGTCCGGAAGAATCAAAACCGGATGAACCAAAAGACACCCGTTCCGACCATAGTGCCATACGCCAGTCCTTCCGGGTGGCAGTTGACCCCGAAGACGGCATCTTTGTGGTTTTGAACGGGAGAACCTACCCTGTTGTAGATATCAGTCCTCAGGGCATTAATGTCTTTTGCCGGGACAACAATGATTTTACCCTGTCCCAGGTCATTGAGAATTGTGAATTGATTATTCCTGAAGACACCATAAAACGCCTTACCGCAAAGGTCATTCATTGTTCCTGCAGCTCTGACGGCAAATGGACCAACGGGATCCAATGGAAGGGTCTGACAGACGCCGACCTGGATAAAATTGTACAACAGGTCTCCCACTTAAAAAACAAATTACGCCGGCTGGGTCAGGACCTGTCCGGATAATTCGGCCGGGACTCGGTTGCATCCGCTGCAAAGTACTTGTAATTTATCATGAAATACACCCCCTCATTACCCGAACATAATGATAATGTTTCCCATACCCATCCCCTGGGCGAATTTGTTCTATTGTTTTCAGGCATTCTCATCATCCTTTCCTGCGCATTCTGGGCCGCCGGTCTGTTTGTGGATTATGCCGTGGCCTATGTGACCCCTGAATTGGAGGCCAAAATATTTTCCGGATTCAAGGTGCCGGATGCTGAAATCGTGGATGCCGGGGATCCTGGACAGGCAGCACTCCAGGGATTGGTGGATGGATTGGAAACCTGTGTGGGCATCGGTTTTCCCCTGAAGGTTTATCTGGTGGATTCAGACCAGGCCAATGCCGTGGCCCTGCCCGGGGGCAGGATTCTTGTGCTCAGCGGATTGCTGCACAAGGTGAGATCTGAAAATGGCCTGGCTTTTGTCCTGGCCCATGAACTGGGGCATTTTAAAAACAGGGACCATCTCAGAGGAATGGGCCGTGGCATTGTCATTACAGCCCTTTCAGCCTTGATTACCGGGGCGGGTTCAGATTTTACCCAATTGTTTGCCCCCTCGGTGAGTTTGAATATGGCCCAGTACTCCCAGGACCGGGAACGCCTGGCTGATCAGGCGGCCCTGAAAGCCCTGGGATGTTATTACGGCCATGGGGGAGGGGCTGCCGAATTTTTCAGGGCCATGACATTTGAAGGCAGCAGGGCAAAAAGTTTGATCGGTCATTATTTTGACAGCCATCCCCAGGCCCTGGAACGGATTGAAGCCCTTGAACGGCTTGCAGGGGAAATGGGGCTGGGCAAGGGGACGGTGAAATCCCTGCCACCTATTTTTTTAGTGAAATAAATGATTGCCTTCACCGGATCATCATCTTAGACTCAAGCCAATGCTTATTATTTAAAAGGAAATTTTTATGGACACCTATTATTCCCCCCAGGACCTGCCCAAATTCGAAGAGATCGGAAAAGATGCCCCGGAACTGGCCAAGTCTTTTTTTGACTATTACGGCCAGGTGTTTTCCGAAGGTGAGCTGACGGAAAGGGAAAAGGCCCTGATCGCCCTGGCAGTGGCCCAGACCATTCAGTGCCCCTATTGCATTGACGCTTATACCCGGGCCTGTCTGGAAAAAGGCTCCAACCTGGCCGAGATGACCGAAGCACTTCATGTGGCCACTGCCATCCGGGGCGGGGCATCCCTGGTCCACGGGGTTCAAATGAGAAATATTGCCGAAAAAATGTCCCTTTAACCGTTACGCTCAAGGTGTGCCTTGGAAACAAACACTGACCAGATCCCCCAATTTATCCAAACCCTTGCCGCTCGTAAGCTTGGGCTTAAGCGCTACAAGACCCGCATCTGCCAGCTTAACCTGGGGCTGATCTGCAACCAGGCATGTAAACACTGCCACTTGTCCGCAGGACCTGGGCGAACAGAACTCATGGACCGGGAAACCATGGCTGCGGTTCTGGACCGGATTGGGAAATCTGAAATTGAGATCGTGGACATTACGGGCGGGGCCCCGGAGCTGAATCCCCATCTTCCCTGGCTCATGGACCAGGTGGCCGGACTGGGAAAACAGATGATGCTCAGGTGTAATTTGTCCGCCCTTTATGAGCTGAAGACCGATGAGGTAAAAGAGCGACTTGAGACCCACAAAACAACGGTGGTGGCCTCCTTTCCGTCCCTGAACCTGTCCCAGACCGATGCCCAGCGGGGGGGCGGCACTCATGATCTAAGCATTAAAGCCCTTAAAATGCTCAATGATATGGGGTACGGACAAGAGGGCAGCGGCCTGGCGCTGGACCTGGTGTCCAATCCTTCGGGGGCGTTTATGCCTGCAGCCCAGGACGCTGCGGAAAAGCGGTTCGGGAAGGTGCTGTACGAACGTTTCGGCATCGTTTTCAACCATCTGTTTACCTTTGCCAATATGCCCTTGGGCCGGTTTGAAATCTGGCTGCGGAAAACCGGGAATTACCATTCCTACCTGAGCACTCTCCATAAGGGGTTTAACCCCTGTACGGTGGAAGGGCTCATGTGCCGGAATCTGATCTCTGTTTCCTGGGACGGGTATCTGTATGATTGTGATTTTAACCTGGCTGCCGGGCTTGCCATGGGTAACACGCCCCTCCATATCAGTGAGGTAAGGGATTTCTCATTTGAGGGCCGGGATATTGCCGCGGCCGACCATTGTTATGCCTGCACGGCCGGTGCCGGGTTCACATGAGGTGGAGCCATTGAGGTGCCCGGTCAGGGTGCCTGATCCAATCATGCTGGAAAAAAATTCCTGGCTTGCGAATAAAAGATAGTCTTTTTTTCTGGGTTCCGGGCGTGGTATCTGGAATTTTTTGTGTGAAAACCATAAAATAAGCGGTTTTTTGTATTTTGGAAATGATGGCATGTGTTTTGCTTTTTTTCTTCAATAAATCAAATTGAGGAAACGCATATGACAACAATTACAAACACAAGGGCCTATTCTTCGGGCAACTTATATCAGGCTGCCGGGGAAAAAATTGCAGCCCAGTCTCCGTTACAGGGCTCCGCCAAAAAGGAACAAACGGAAAATTCTCCTGATACCAGCGGGGTAAAGGTCTCTTTGTCAAAGGCTGTCGAAACGGCAAGACTTCGGGAATCCATGGGGCTTGAGCCCACTGGCCGACTTCGGCTGGGAGATTTTAAAACCGCGGCAAAAGGCCAGAGAAAAGCTGTTACCCAAAAACTGGCCCAGGCCATGGAAGAACAGGGGATTAAAAAAGATCAGAAAATCAGCCTCTCTCTGGATTCAAAATACAATCTCACCATCTCAGAATCCTTTTCCGGCAAATCAAACCTGGTTAAAGCCTTGAATTCAGATACGGCATTTATGGCCTCTTTCAAACAATTGAGCGTAAATCAGCAGGTAGTGGATTATACAAAGAACCTGACCACTCGTCAGTCAAGTATGATGGACTTCATGAATGATGACTCTGGATGGGACGGTCTCATGGCCTTGGCAAACCAATACAAGGAAGTCAAGTCTGCCGGCAATTCACTCACCAGCCTTCTGGGGCTCAGCCTCAAAGATGCCCCCTATACCTATGTTCATGATCCCAACGCTTACGCTGCTAAAGCTGATACCACTGCCAAGACTCCGTGAGAAATCAGTCCCCTGTCATGGTCCGGCCAACAAACACTCTGATGAGTTTTAATTCAATGGCCGTTAAAACCTCCTGCCTGCCGTCTGCAAAAACGGTATACCTTGATTCGTCCAGGTTGAGCCCGGAGTTCTCGGGTGCCTCCTCCGGTATGGCGCCCTGGCGGGGCGCCGCTTTGATCAGGGCCACCACTTCCCTGAAACTGAAGGGCTTGCACACATAGTCGCAGGCTCCGGATGCCATCCCTAAATGCCGGTCTTGGTGTTTCCCACCATGGGAATATTTTTGTTATGCCAGTAAAATTTGCAAAAAAGACGGACCGAATGTTCAAAAAATATGGGAACCCGGGGTATGGGAGAAACAGGACAAACGCATATGGGATTACAAGATTAATGATTTCAGTGGTTTATCATATTTCGGCAAACGCTAATAAAATTAGACGAATTGCATAATTCCATCAAAATTCAGATGGTTAAAAAAAGAGCTTATTTTACATGCGTTTGCTTTGGGGGAGAAAGGGGTGTTCTTTTTTTCCCCTTCTAAATATGGTAGACTGATTTCCGGAATTTACCCAAAAAAATTTGAAAACAGCGAAAATGAAGTGAGGATCATATGACAGCCGGTAGAATAATCGGTATGATAGCTGTGTTGTATATGTTCCTGCCGGTAATAGGGGACGCAAAGGGCAAAATTACATGGATGACCACCCATTGGCCCCCCCTGATGGAACTGGATCAGGCTTCGGGCAAAATTGCGGGCGGCCAGTACGGCAGCCAATTAAAGATGATTCAAAAGAGCATGCCCGGGTATGACCATGTCAACCAGGAGATGAGGTGGAAACGGTTTTGGTATTTTCTTGAGAAAGGAGAAACGTTCTGCAACTGCATGGCCTATAAAAACAGGACCCGGGAGACATTTGCCGCATTTTCCATCCCCATCAGCATCATTCTGCCCAATCATATTGTCATGAGAACGGATACCTTTGAACAGCTGGGGTTTCCGGAATCCCTCTCCTTGATGGACATGATGCAGGATATGCGGTTCAAGGGGGTGCTCATTGAAAGCCGGTCCTACTCCCATGATATTGACAGGATACTGGGCATATATGAAAAAAGATCAAATTTCACAAGAACTGTCATTGATGAACAGACCTATATTAAAATGCTGGGCAGTAAGCGAATGGATTATATTTTGGAGTACCCATTTGTGGTCAAAGATACGGTGGACCGCCATTTCCCTGAATTAAAAAAGATGTTCGCCTATGTGCCCATTACAGAGCTTTCCCCCTTTTATTATGTCTATATCGCATGTCCGAAAAATGAATGGGGAAAGGCTGTCATTAAAAAAGTCAATGAGGTTTTAAAGAGACTGATACCCAAAGAGGAGTTTCGCATAGAACTGATGCAGATGTACGGCAAAGAACAGCACAAGAAGGTGAATGGCTTTTATAACAGCCACCTGCTGCCGCTCACCGAGTAAGGCACAAAATTATTAATAAACCGTGCATTGAAATTAAATAGTTTTGTGCCCGTTTTGAATTGGTATTGAGTGTAGTTCAAATTTGGACGGTTTTAATTTGATACTGCGCCGAGTCCGGTTATTTTATTCTTTTCCCTGTTGATCCCGGTTTTCGGATCGGGTAAAATCCCCAATTTATTCCAAGGACATTAAATGTGAAAATACTTTTTCTTGAATCCTTTTACGGGGGATCGCATAAAGAAGTGGCCCAGGGGTTTGCCGAATATTCCCGCCATGATGTGGAAATTCTGAACCTGCCGCCCCGGTTCTGGAAGTGGCGTATGCGGGGGGCGGCCCTTGAATTTATCCGGCGTATTGAAAATATTTCAGCCTATGATCTTATCTTTGCAACGGATATGATGGATCTCACCGATTTCAAGGCCCTGGCAGGGCCGGGCTGTCCTCCTGTGGTTATGTATTTTCATGAAAATCAGCTATCCTACCCCTTAGGGCCCCACGAGAAACGGGATTTCCATTTGGGCTTTACCAATATTGTCTCGGCCCTGGCATCGGACGGGGTTCTGTTCAACTCTGAATTTCACAGGGATGATTTTTTCAGGGCCGCCCGGATACTGATCAAGCAGATGCCAGATGTCCGTCCCTCATGGATGGTAAATGAGATTGAGAAGAAAACCAGAGTGATTTATCCGGGCTGCAGATTTCCGGACAAGGTTCCTGAGATCGGCGTCAATGATACGGATCCCCCCCTGGTGGTCTGGAACCACCGGTGGGAGTATGATAAAAAACCTGAGGCTTTTTTTAAAGTGTTGAGCCAGCTTAAGACCAAAGGCGTGGCCTTTTCCCTGGCCATTCTCGGGGAGCAATACGAAATTTATCCCAAGGTTTTTGATCAGGCCAAAGACGCGTTTCAGGCCGAGATACAGGTATGCGGATATCAGGAATCAAGGGAAGACTATCTGGCTTGGCTTTCCCGGGGCACAGTGGTGGTGAGCACGGCCATTCAGGAGAATTTCGGAATATCCGTGATGGAGGCCATGGCCCATGGCTGCCTTCCCCTTTTACCGGACCGGCTGTCCTATCCTGAGCTTGTGCCGGCCGCCTTTCGCAGTTCCGTAATCTACGGTTCGGACCGGAAGCTGGAAGCCCTGCTGGCCAGGGTGCTCAAAGATCCCGGTTCTGTGCTGCCGGAGCGCCGTGCACTGGCAGAGCATGCCGGAGGATTCTCCTGGGAGGCGTTGATCCGGACCTACGATGATTTTATGGATGAGATAGCCGGGCGGTCACCCGGCCCCAATGCTGAATAGAACTAAAAGGCGTGTATATAGTTGTTTTTTTAAATAAAGTTTGTCATATTTCCCTTCTATTTTATTTTTATGGGAAACGTATATGAAGATCAGTAAAATTATTACCGTAATAATATTCGGGGTCTTGTTTTCGCCTTTGACCGGGGTTGCAAGAGAGCAAGTGGCATGGCTGACCGCACACTGGCCGCCCTTGATGGAACTGGATGAGTCCCGCCGGCACATAACCGGGGGACAGCGGGGGGTTCAGTTGAAGATGCTCCAGGCAAGCCTGACCCAATACAACCATATCAATGAAGAAATGCCCTGGAGCCGGTTCTGGTATATTGTAAAAAAAGGTGACAAGGTATGTAATTGCATGGCCATTAAAACCAGGGAACGGGAAGCAATTGCCCAGTTTTCCATTCCCATCAGTGTGGCCCTTCCCAGCTATATCATCATGAGAAAAGAGACATTTGGACAACTGGGATCCCCTGATGCCCTCTCTTTGATTGACCTGATGCAAGATAAGCGGTTTTCAGGGATACTCATAAAAAAACGCTCTTATTCCAACGGAATTGACGAAATCCTTCAGAAACAGGAAACCGGATCTAATATCACAAGAAGTTTTATTGACGTAGAGACATCCATAAAAATGCTGGCCAGAAACCGGATGGATTATATCCTTGAATATCCCTTTGTCATCACACGCACCGTGGACAGATCTCTGCCGGATTTAAAAGATATGTTCGTTCATGTTCCCATTAGGGAGATTGCCCCATTTTATTTCATTTACGTGGCATGCCCGAAAAATGAGTGGGGCAGAGAAATGATCCGCAATATAAATGATGCCTTGAAAAAACTGAGGCCTACGGAGCCTTTCAGGGCCGCCCTGGGCCTGACCTACACCGGAAAAAATCTGGAAACCATATTAAAATTCTACGATACCCGGGTTCTGGGAGTAAATGAGTGACCGTATCCATTATCTTGTAGGTACTGACTTTTTTAATGTCCGAGTCCAGGGCGATATTGCTCATGGTTGTGGCAAAGCAGCTTTTTTTAGTGGTGCCCTCAGGTAAATAACCTCCCTTGGGATTTATTTTTCTGATGGTCAGCGAATTGGTGTATAATCGATATTTGAAAATTCAGTGACCCGGGGGGGTAAGGTGTTGAAAAAATAATAAAACATCACTTGACGAATATCCTAATTACCATTAAAGTAAAACCTTTTTATGGATAAATTATCCGGATAAGGCAGCAGATTTTTTTAGTAAGCAGTACGCAGGGTCGTCGTCGTTTTTAAAAAAATCAAGCAGGTTATACTACTATAATGAATTTGGTCGGCTGTATCATCGGTCGGCCTGGTTTTGTTTTTTTTAAACCTTTTGGAATAATATACATGCAGCTTTCACAACAGCAGATTGATTATTGTATGGAGTGCGGGGTCTGCACCGGGTCATGCCCGGTTGCCATGGAACTGGAGGGGTTTTCCCCCAGGCAGATGATCAAGCGGGCCATGGCGGATCCTGATGGCGAAATTCTGGACAGCCCTCATCTATGGGCCTGTCTCTCCTGCTCCCGGTGCTCAGACCGGTGTCCCGTGGAAATCGATTTTCCCAAATTTATCCGAGAGTTCCGGAATAGGGCCAGGGCCAGGGGCAATTTGCCCAAACTAAGCCACCACGGTATGTTCCAGACCATGACCAGTATCCAGAAGGCCCAGATTCTCAATGGCTGCCAGGCAACCGGGGTTGCCCGGACGGCCTGGGCAAGGGAGGCGGGGACGATTTCCGAGACCGGGGACTACTTTTATTTTTCAGGCTGCATTGCTCAGTATGACGTGGCCTTTCAATACCTGGATCTCAAGATGATCCAAACCGCAAAGAACAATCTGATGCTGCTGAACAGACTTGGCATTAACCCTGTGGTTTCTGAACAGGAATGCTGCTGCGGCCATGATGCCCACTGGAATGGGGACGACGATACCGTGGACGTCCTGGCCAAAAGGAATATTGAGGCCATCAGGGCCTCTGGCGCCCGAACCGTTATTTTCGGCTGTCCCGAAGGGTATTCCATGTTTAAAGAGGTTTACGAAGACCGTTTCGGTCCTCTGGGGTTCGAACTGGTCCATATTACGCAGTTTTTAGCCCGGGCCCTGCCTGGGTCTGGCCTCAGTTTCAAGGCCGAGACCGGCCGGACCGTTACCTTTCAGGACCCCTGCCGCCTGGGCCGGCGTTCAGGCATTTACGAGGCCCCCAGAGATCTGATCCGCGGGGTTGCAGGGATTGAATTATTGGAAATGGAGCACAATAGGGAAAATGCTGTCTGCTGCGGCACAACGGGGTGGATGCAATGCTCTTCTTGTTCCAAGCTCATGCAGATCCAGCGGCTGGAAGAGGCCGAGGCTGCAGGTGCTTCCGCCATTGTGACGGCCTGTCCCAAGTGTCAGGTCCATCTGACCTGCGCGCAAAAAAATACAGACCACGATATTGAGATTATAGACCTATCCTCTTTTCTGGCAGATCGCCTGGAAGAGACTGCGGGTTCATCGGGAGTGATATAAATGGGAAATACAAATACGATTCACGGGTCGGTGATGGTCGTGGGTTCCGGTATTGCCGGAATGCAGGCGGCCCTGGACCTGGCTGATTCAGGATATCAGGTTCACCTGGTGGAAAAAAAGGCAGCCATTGGCGGGGTCATGGCCCAGCTGGACAAGACCTTTCCCACCAATGACTGTGCCATGTGAGTCATCTCACCTAAACTGGTCGAGGTCGGCCGGCACCTGAACATTGAACTGCACACCCTGTCCACTGTTGAATCCATTGACGGTGAACTGGGGAATTTTGAAATCACCCTGAAACAGGCCCCCCGCTATGTGGACATGGACAAGTGCATCGCCTGCGGGGAGTGTACCAAAAAATGTCCGGGCAAGGCCCCGGACAATTTTAACGAGGGTCTGGTCAAACGCAAGGCCATCTATGTGGACTATCCCCAGGCCGTGCCCCTGAAATACGCCATTGATCCCAATTTCTGCCTTAAGCTGCTCCGGGATAAATGCGGGACCTGCGCCCGGGTCTGCCCCACCGGGGCCATTAACTACGAAGACACGGAAAAGAAGTTGACCCTCAATGTGGGCTCCGTGATCCTGGCACCGGGATTCAAGCCCTATGATCCTTCCGGCCTGGACAATTACCAGTATAAGGCTTTTTCCAATGTAATCACCAGTATTGAATACGAGCGTATCCTTTCTGCCGGAGGCCCCACGGGCGGTCATATTGAATGCGCCCCGGATAAGCGGGCACCCAAGAAAATTGCCTGGCTCCAATGCGTGGGCTCCAGGGATCAGAACAAGTGTGGTAACGGGTATTGCTCTTCGGTCTGCTGCATGTATGCCGTAAAAGAGGCCGTGATGACCGCCGACCACGTGGAAGGGGACTTCCAGGCCGCCATATTTTTTATGGATATGAGAACCTATGGTAAGGATTTTGAAAAATATTACGAGCGGGCCAAGAGAGAAGGGGTCCGTTTTGTCAGATCCCGCATCCATACCATCACGGAAAATGAGGATAAGAGCCTCAATTGTACCTATGTTACCGAAGACGGACAGAATATTGAAGAGGCCTTTGACATGGTGGTGCTGTCCGTGGGCATGGAAACGCCTAAGGACCTGGCCCTTGAAATGGAAAACATGGGCATTCAATTGGACGGGGACCGGTTCGCCGAGACTTCAAGCTTTGCTCCGGTTTCCACAAACCGGGAAGGAATTTATGTCTGCGGGGCACTCCAGGAACCTAAAGATATACCCATTTCCGTCATGGAGGCCTCGGCAGCGGCCTGTGACGCCGGTGCCTGCCTCACAAAGGCCAGGGGGAGTCTGACCCGGATCAGAACCTATCCCGAAGAAAAGGCCGTTGACCAGGCAGAGCCCCGTATCGGTGTCTTTGTCTGCAATTGCGGTACCAATATCGGCGGGGTGGTGGATGTGCCTGATGTTGCCGAATATGCCCGTAGCCTGCCTTATGTGGCCTATGTGGAAGAGAATATGTTTACCTGTTCCCAGGACACCCAGGATAAGCTCAAACAGGTGGTAGAGGAAAACGGCCTGAACCGGGTGGTCATTGCCGCCTGCACCCCCAGGACCCATGAGTCTCTGTTCCAGGAAACCCTGAAAGATGCGGGCCTGAACAAATATCTCATTGAGATGGCCAATATCCGGAACCAGTGCTCCTGGGTCCATGCCAAGGAACCGGAACTGGCCACCCGAAAATCCAAGGACCTGGTGAGAATTGCCGTGGCCAAGGCCGCCCTCATGATGCCCCTGGCCCAGCCTGAAGTGGGGATCACCCAGAAGGGGCTTGTCGTCGGCGGCGGAGTCGCCGGAATGACCGCGGCGCTGGGGCTGGCCAACCAGGGATTTCACACCTATCTCATCGAGCAGGGCCAGGAACTTGGGGGCTATGCCCTGAATCTGGATTATACCTGGAAGGGCGAGCCCATTGCCGAAAATGTTAAAAAAATGATGGATGAGGTCCAGGGTCACGATGGCATTGACGTGATGACCCAGGCCACGGTGGCCGGGACCGAGGGCTTTGTTGGAAATTTCAAAACTACAATCGATCAGGCCGGCAGCCAGACGGTTCTGGACCATGGTGCCGTGGTCATTGCCACGGGTGCCGGGGCAGGGCAGCCTAAAGAATATCTCTATGGTCAGGATGACCGGGTATTTACCCATGTGGACCTGGATCCGGCCCTCAGGGAAACGTCTGAACTCCTGGATAATGTCAAATCCGCAGTATTCATCCAATGCGTGGGCTCAAGAGAGCCGGAACGGCCCTATTGTTCAAAGGTCTGCTGTACCCATTCCATCCAGACGGCCTTGAGGTTCAAGGACAAGAATCCCGCTATGGATGTCTATATCCTCTATCGGGATATCAGGACCTACGGGCAGCGGGAAAGCCTCTACCGGGAAGCCCGGGATAAGGGCGTCATCTTCATGCGGTATGACTCAGAAGACAAACCCCTGGTCACGGCAGGCCCGGACGGCCTGGATATCAAAATAAAAGAGCGGATCCTGGGTATGGACGTCAGAATATCTGCGGATCTTCTGATCCTGGCCACCCCGATAGTGGCGCAAGGTAACGAAGGACTAGCCCAGAAGTTCAAGCTCACCTTGAACGACGATAAATTTTTCATGGAAGCCCATGCCAAGTTGCGGCCCGTTGAATTCGCGACAGACGGCATCTTTCTCTGCGGTACGGCCCATTATCCCAAGCCTGTGGAGGAGTGTATTGCCCAGGCCAAGGCTGCAGCTTCCCGGGCCACTGTGGTTCTGTCCAAACAGAGTGTCACCGTGGACGGGGTGGTTTCCCGGATCAGAACCGATCTTTGCCGGGGCTGCGGGGCCTGTGAACAGGCCTGTGCCTTTGGTGCCGTCGAGTTCTATGTCGATGAAAACGGGGTGAAACTGGCCCGGGTCCAGCAGGCATTGTGCAAGGGGTGTGCTGCCTGTTCATCTGCCTGTCCCACAGGGGCCGCCGGGGTATACCATTACGACAACGAAGTGCTGGCCATGGTTGAAGCCGCATTAGATTAAATATAAGGAATATGTACAAATGGAATTCGATCCACAGATCATAACCTTTGCCTGCAATTGGTGCTCCTATTCGGCAGCAGACCTGGCCGGGGTGAGCCGGTTCCAGTATCCGCCCAATATGCGGATCATCCGGGTCATGTGCTCGGGGGGGATTACCCCTAACTATATCCTCAAAGCCTTTGAAAAGGGGGCGGACGGTATCCTGGTCTCAGGCTGACACATGGGAGACTGCCATTACCTGGACGGTAATGTAAAAGCCCAAAAGACCTTTGAGATGACAAAACAATTGCTGGCCCTGCTGGGCATAGATACCGGCCGGGTGAGGCTGGAATGGATTTCATCGGCAGAGGGCAACAAGTTCGCCGATGTGGCCAATGAATTCACGGAAACCATAAAGGCGCTGGGGCCGGCAAACATACGCCCCCAGGCGGCATAGAAAATTAAGTAGCTATTTAGGAGATTCATTGAAATGACTACGAATATACTTGTTCTTGGGGGCGGTATTGCGGGGATCCAGTCTTCGCTGGATCTGGCGGAAATGGGGTTCAAGGTCCATCTGGTGGAGCGGCTTCCCTCAATCGGGGGAAAAATGGCCCAGCTGGACAAAACCTTTCCCACCAACGACTGTGCCATCTGAATCCTGTCGCCTAAGATGCTGGATGTCGGTCGACATCCCAATATAGAGTTGATGGCCTACAGCGAACTGACTGCGCTTACGGGTCGGGCAGGTGATTTCACGGCAAAGGTTCTGAAAAAGGCCAGATATGTGGATGCGGACAAGTGTACGGGCTGCGGGGCCTGTGCCGAAGTCTGCCCAACACCTGTGGTGGATCTTTACAATGAGGGACACGCCTTCCGTAAGGCGGTTTATTCCTGGTTTGCCCAGGGTATTCCTTCCACCCATGCCATTGACCCGGATTACTGCCGGGTACTCACTGGCAAAAAGTGCGGGATCTGCGCCAAAAAATGTGAGGCCGGAGCCATTAATTTTGATCAGGCAGACGAAATTGTTGACCTGAACGTCGGCGCCGTTGTGGTGGCCACGGGTTATGATATTTTTGACCCCGTTAAAATGCCCGAATACCGGTATGCCCAATTGGACAACGTGATCACAGCCATGGAGTTTGAACGTTTTCTCTCCGCTTCCGGTCCCACTGAAGGCCATATTTACCGGCCCTCTGACCGGAAAATCAAGGCGGCCAAGGCCGAGCTTGAAAAAAAGGTAGCCAAGTCCGCCAAGGGCCTGACCCGGTTCGAAAAAAAGCATAACATGGATTCCAATGCCTTTGTACAGGGTCTGACCACCCAGAGCATCGAATTGACGGAGGATCTGGCCAAGGATGCGGAAAAATGGGCAGCCAAGGCTAAGGACTACAATGCGCTGGAAAATGATTTTAAAGATTTGGCAGCCAGGGTAGATAAAATTACCACGGCCAAAAAGCTTGCCTTTATCCAATGTGTGGGCTCAAGGGATCTGCGGTTTTATCCCTTTTGTTCCGGATACTGCTGCATGCACAGCATCAAGGAGGCCATCATTGCCCATGAACATGACAATGATACCCAGTCCGTGATTTTCGGCATGGATATCCGGGCCGTGGGCAAGGGGTTTGAAGAGTATAAGATCCGGGGGGGCAATTCCTCACAGATCATTTACAAACGGTCCAGGGTGGCTGAGATCACCCGGGGGAATAATGAGTCCCCAACCCTGATCTATGAAGATACGGCAACCCAGAAGGTGGTCAAGGAAGAGTTTGACCTGGTGATCCTGGCCACGGCCTGTGCCCCGGTGAAAAACACCCCTGAGCTGGCCGATGTCCTGGGTGTTGACCTGGACCCTTATGGATTTTTTGAGACGGATCCGGCCAATCCTCTGGATACCACAAAAGCCGGGGTTTTTGTCTGCGGCTGTGCCCACAGCCCCATGGATATTCCTGAATCCGTGGCCCAGGCCAGTTCTGCTGCGGCCCGGGCGGTCCAGGCCGTGATGACGGCCAAGAAGGCATCATAAGAGGGGATGATATGAGCAAAGAGACCATGAAAATATGTGAACAACCCCGGATCGGGGTATTTGTCTGTGACTGCGGGTCCAATATTGCCGGCCATCTGGATTGTGCCGATGTGGCGGAATATGCTAAAACCCTTCCCCATGTGGTATATGTGAAGGAAAACCTCTATACCTGTTCTGAATCCGGGATCGTGGAAATCAAGACCGCCATTGCCAAGGAAAAACTGAACCGGGTATTGGTGGCGTCGTGTTCCCCCCGGACCCATCACCCTCTCTTTTCCAGTTCCTGCGCTGAAGCGGGCCTCAATCCCTATCTCTTTGAGATGGTGAATATCCGGGACCAGTGCTCCTGGGTCCACATGGGCAAACGGGAAGAGGCCACCCAAAAGGCCAAGCTCCTCATCAAGATGGGTGTGGCCAAGGCCGCCGGCCTGGAACCCCAGGAAGAAATTGAATCTTCCCTCATCCGGAAGATCCTGGTGGTGGGGGGCGGCATTGCAGGCCTTTCGGCGGCCCAGGCCCTGTCCGACATGGAATTGGATGTGATCCTGGTTGAAAAGGCACAAAATTTTGGCGGCCTGCTTCGGTCCGTGGGCACCCTGGATACGGGTGACACTGCTGAGGCCTTTTTAGGACGGGTCATTGAGGATGTTGAATCCCGGCCCAATATCAGCTGCCACACCGGTGCAAACGTGACATCCACGGGCGGGTATATCGGCAACTATAAGGTGACCATGGATACGAAAGATGGCGAGGTTACCGAAAAAATAGGTGCCATGGTGGTTGCCACAGGGGCCGTTCCCCTGATTCCTGAAGGTATTTTCGGATACGGGGGAAAAGGGGTGATCACCCTGATGGAGCTGGAGCGAAAGCTTGCGACCGATACCCTGGAAGATGCCGGGTTTGCAGGAAAGCGGATGGTCTTCATCCAGTGCGCCGGTGCCAGAAGCAGCAAAAAGGAATATTGCTCCAGAATCTGCTGTATGATCGCCGTAAAGAATGCCATGGCCGTTAAAAAGAAATATCCTTTGGCCGATGTGAGGGTGCTTTACCGGGATATGCAGATGTACGGGACCCGCAAGGAGCAGATGCTCTGGGATGCCAGGGGCATGGGGGTCCGTTTTGACGTCTATTCACCTGAAAATTTGCCCCGGGTGGAGAACCAAAAGGTATCTTACTTCCAGGCCGTGACGGGCAAGGATGTGGAATTGGACACCGAGCTTACGGTATTGTCCACCCCCCTGACGGCAAGGACGGATGCCAGTGCCCTGGCCAATATGCTCAGGGTCCCCACTGACGCCAATGGGTTCTTTCTGGAGGCCCACGCCAAGCTGCGTCCCCTGGATTTTGCGGCGGACGGCATTTTTGTGGCAGGCTCCGGCCGCTATCCGGCCACTGCAGTGGAAGCCAGGACCCAGGGTATTGGGGTGGCCGCAAGAGTGGCGGCCATCCTGTTCAAGGACAAATTGGTGAAAAGTGCCATTGTGGCCCAGATTAATCCGGATTCCTGTGTGGGCTGTATGGCCTGTCTGCCCATCTGTCCCTATGAAGCCATTACCTTCAACCGGGAAGACCATATCTGTGAGATCAATGAGGTCCTGTGCAAGGGCTGCGGCAACTGCGCCGCCACCTGCCCGTCCCATTCGGCGCTGTTGAGAGGGTATAAACCCGAACAGCTGTTGGCCCAGATCGGTGCGGCTTGAGACTAAATTTTAAGGAAAAATATCAATGAGTGATCAAAATTTTGAACCCAATATCATTTGTTTCCTGTGTACCTGGTGAGCGTATGCCGCTGCTGACCTGGCTGGGGTCAGTCGTATGCAGTATCCTGCAAATATCCGGATTATCCGGGTCATGTGTTCCGGGAGCGTGTCTCCCCATCATGTCCTGCGGGCGTTTCAACAAGGGGTGGATGGGGTCTTTGTGGGGGGCTGACATCTCGGCGAATGCAATTACCTGTATGGTAATTATTCCACGGAAAAACGGGTAACGGTCCTCTCCCAGATGCTGGACTTTGCCGGAATAGAAAAAGAACGCCTCAGGGCCCGGTGGGTCTCATCCGCCGAAGCGCCGGAGTTTGTGGAAGAGGTGAATTCTTTTATTGATACCTTGAAACAACTGGGGCCGTCACCCTTGGCAGCGAGAGCCGCGAGAACGGCGGGAACAGCGAGAACTATATGATTGAGACCATAAAAAAGCATGTGGCTCAGCTTTTGACTGAAAAAAAGATTAAAGGCTTTCTCGGACTGATGGAGAAGAACGGCCATGTTGGCCCTCATCTGTTTCAGGACGGGGAGGGGCTTGAGGGCTTTAGCCTGGGGGACCTGAAAAGGTCCGGGGATGCACGGTATCCATTGAACAAGACCCTGACAGCCATTGCCCGGGCCTATCCGGATGATGTTTTCGGGGTCCTGGTGCGGGGCTGTGATGAGCGGGGACTTTACGGGCTTTTCCGGTTGAATCAGCTTGAGGAGGATAAGGTTTTTCCTATAGGGTTTGCCTGTCCCGGTGACCTGTCCCGGGCTTGTGAATGCAAAAAACCCTATCCCGATGCCCTGACGGCAGGGGATAAGACAGAGGTGCCCGAGGCTGTCCGGGTTGCGGATATGGACGGCAAGGGCCTTGCCCAGCGGTTTGAATTCTGGACCGGCCAGTTTCTTAAGTGCGTGAAATGCTATGGGTGCCGGGACGTATGCCCCATGTGTTTTTGCAAGGAGTGCAGCCTGGAGTGTGAGGATCTGGTCTCCAAAGGGTCGTTGCCCGTGGATATTCCGGTGTTCCACCTGACCCGGGCCATGCATATGGCGGACCGGTGCGTGGACTGTGGGCTCTGTGAAGAGGCCTGTCCGTCTGATATCCCGTTGCGGCTTTTATATAAGAAGACCTCCTGCATCATGGATACGGAATTCGGATTTACATCGGGACTGAATAAGAACGAACGATCCCCCCTGAGCATGATGGGGCCGTCGGGCCCGTCCAAATAAAAAAGGAAAAATCATGGAGTACCAAACCACCCTGACCACCTGTACCTATTGCGGATGCGGGTGCAATTTTTTTCTTGAAACCCTTGACGGGAAACTGATCAATACCATTCCCTGTAAAACCAGCCCGGTGAACGAGGGCAAACTCTGCATCAAGGGCTGGAATGTCCACCAGTTTGTCCAGAACGAGCGGCGGCTGAAACACCCCATGATCCGGAAGGACGGGGAGCTGACCGAGGTTTCCTGGGACGAGGCAATCGCCTATACCGCAGGGCGGCTGCGGGCCGTAAAGGATGAAAAAGGCGGGGACAGTGTCGGGTTCTTTGCCTCTGCCAAGGTGACAAATGAGGAGAATTACCTCATGCAGAAGTTTGCAAGGGCCGCTTTAGGCACCAATAACGTCGATCACTGCGCCCGATTGTGACATTCTTCCACTGTGGCAGGTCTTGCTGCAGCGTTTGGAAGTGGTGCCATGACCAATGGCACAGCAGAACTGGAAGATGCGGATACCATTTTTATCATCGGCTCCAACACGGCAACGGCCCACCCGCTTGTTGCGACCAGAATCTTTAGGGCTCTGGAAAAAGGGGCCAAACTGGTGGTGGCCGACCCCAGGAAGAACCAGATTGCCGAGTTTGCCCATATCTATTTGCGGCATAAGCCCGGAACCGATGTGGCCCTGCTCAACGGCATGATGAAGATTATCCTGGAAAAAGGGCTCCAGGACCAGCCTTTCATTGATGCCAATACAGAAGAATTTGACGCCTTCAAGACAAATATTGAGTCTGTTGATTTGAACCAGTGTGCAGCGGTTACCGGCCTGACCGTTGAAGAGATGGAACAGGCGGCACAAATGTACGGCTCCGCCGGAAAAGCCTCCATCGTCTATTGTATGGGTATTACCCAGCACACCAACGGGGTGGATAATGTAAAATCCCTGGCCAACCTGGCCATGGTAACGGGCAATATCGGAAGAGAGGGCACCGGCGTCAATCCCCTGCGGGGCCAGAACAATGTTCAGGGTGCCTGCGACATGGGGGGGCTGCCCAATGTATTTACCGGATACCAGCCCGTGACCCTTGGGGCGGCCTCAAAGAAATTTGCCCGTGCCTGGGGCGTGGATGAACTGCCCACCCATATCGGTCTGACCATCCCTGAAATGCTCACGGCCATTGAGAAAGACAAGCTCAACGCGCTCTGGATCATGGGAGAGAACCCTGTGGTGTCCGATCCCGATGCCGATCACGTACGAAAGACCTTTGAGAAAATAGATTTTCTGGTGGTCCAGGATATTTTTCTGACACCCACGGCCCGGTTGGCTGATGTGGTACTGCCCGGAGTCTCCTTTGCAGAAAAGAACGGGACATTCGTGAATACCGAGCGACGGATTACCCGGGTGCGAAAAGCGGTTGAGCCAAAGGGAGAGGCCAGGGCGGACTGGCAAATCATCCAGGATATTTCAACTGCCTTTGGATATGAAATGGGCTATGGAAGTGCCGAAGAAATTTTCAATGAGATCGCCTCTCTGACCCCCTCCTATGCCGGCATCACCTATCCCCGACTTGAAGGGGAGGGAATCCAGTGGCCCTGTCCCACTGCCGAACATCCTGGCACCCCATATCTTCACAAGGACGGCCGGTTCACCCGGGGCAAGGGACTTTTCCATGCCATTGAATACAAAGGGCCGGCCGAGGTGGTTGACACCCAATATCCCCTCTGGATGACCACGGGCCGGGTCTATGCCCATTACCACACCGGCACCATGACCCGTAATTCTGTTGCCCTGGATGCCGAGATTTCCCAGGGTTTTTTGGAGATTCATCCAAATGATGCGGCTGCCCTTGGGGTTTGCGATGGCGACTGGGTGAACCTGGCCTCCCGGAGGGGGGAGATCAAAACCCGGATCATAACCACGGACCGGGTGGAAAAAGGGGTGGTATTCATGCCTTTTCACTTTGAAGAAGCCAATGTGAACAAGCTGACCAACCCGGCCTTTGATCCCATTGCCAAGATTCCTGAACTCAAGGTCTGCGCCGTAAAGGTGACCCCGGCCTGATTTTTTAAAATAGCGATCTGAAACAAAAAAGCCGCTCCATGTTCGGAGCGGCTTTTTATTGGTATCAGTCAGCTTCTTTTTAGGGGCCGGATCAGGCCCTGGACATGAATTTCCGGGTCTCCGTGTTCACCTTGACCATTTCGCCGGGCTCAAGGTATTCCGGGATCTGGATTTCAACGCCGTTGGAAAGGGTGGCCGGCTTGGTCCTTGCGGTGGCGCTGGCCCCCTTGATGCCCGGTGCGGTTTCCGAAATTTCAAATACAAGGGATGTGGGGATTTCAATGCCCACCAGGTTCTCGTCAATGATCAGGCCGACAATATCCTCCATGCCGTCTGTGATCCAGGCCTGTTCCTCTTCTATGGCATCGGCTGAAATTATGTACTGGCCGTACTCCGCACTGTCCATGAATACAAGCAAATCCCCGTCGGGATAAAGGTATTGGAGGCTTTTTTTCTGGAGGTCAACCTCATCAAGGCTGTCGCTGCCCTTGTAGGAGTCCTCGTATTTCTGCTTGGTTCTGATATTGCTGAACCTTACCTTGTACAGGGTGACAGCTCCCCTTGCCGAGGGGGTTCTCACGTCAATATGTTTGACCATATAGGCCTCGCCGCTGATTTTAACGACATTTCCTTTTTTTAAATCACATGCCTTGGGCATTTTTTGAACTCCTGAAATTATACGTTATAAAGGGGTATAAAATACCATCCCGGAGGAAAAAAGGAAATGCCTTGTTTCCTGGGTTTATGGGAATTTTAATATCCATGTAACTTGGCTCTGAAACTCAGAAAATCTGGCGGACAACCTCATATTTTCAAGAATCAGGAATCTATTGTGTTGGTTTTACCTGAATCGGTTTTATTCGGTATTGAACTAAACCGCTGCGCGGTGGTTTTTCTCCAACCACCCAGTTAAAATCACTATTTTCAATGTAGCCTGCCCATTATTACCTCGAAAAGTTCTATCAATTAAGCCTACTTTTCCATTGTTGTAACTATTTAACCCACAGCAAAGGATAAGCCAATGACACCATTAATACAAAAAATGATTAACGACATGAAGCTTCGCCGATTTTCTGCTGACATTCAGCAAGTGTATATCTATGCGGTTGAAGATCTTTCAAGGTATTACAATCGTTCCCCTGATCAAATCCCCATAGAGAACTCTCCTGGTTTAACGACCTTCTTTATTCAGGTTTAGTTCAATAAATTTATTCTTTCATCTCAAACAACGTTGTAAATTTTAACTGTGATCTCAGATTTTGAGTTCGTGGTTGTTTGCCCGGTCCCACTTCAGCGATTTGTTATATGTGTGTTTGAGTAGACAAAGTAACTAATTCATCACCATCATAAAGTCGGGCATTAGACTCAAGCATACCAAGCTTTTGAAGTAGCCTTACTGATGGGTCATTTTCCACAACTGCAACACCGTAAATTTCAGATACTACCCCAGTTTCAAAAGTAAAGTTTAGCGTAGCTTTCGCTGCTTCAAATGCATAACCATTACCTTGATATTCAGGAAGCAAGGCATATCGAATATCATTAAAGTTAGTTTCAGGAATTTGCTCTACGCCAGCATATCCGATTTTTACTGAGGGCTTGTCTTTAAGGGAAATGATGAACGTTCCGAACCCTCGTGCCCAGTGTTGTACTTTTTCAAGTACATACTTTTCTATGTATTTCAAACTGAAAGGCTTGCCTCCTGGCAAATAACGGGTAGTCGCCTCACAGGTGAGAAGTTTTATATAAATATCAGAATCATCCAAGGCAACTGGACTCAAGATCAATCTATCTGTTTCTATCATTAGAGTGTCCATTTTCGTTAAAAAAAAACGTATGTTGTATATTTTCAATAATTGTTTTTTTCAGCATTAATATTCTGATTTCCTTCCGAGTACTCCTGTATAACCTGTTAGCTTTACCGGTTCCGCCATGGCCCAAATAGCAACACATAATTTTGATGTTTACCAGCCTCGCAAACCCAAGGCAAGTGCATACTACAAATGTGTTGAAAATCGCTTTGAAGATCTGGAACGGGCCTGGGATGACATGTATGCATCCCGGTATGGATTCTGGCGGACATATGCAATGACTGTAATCTATAAGTATCTGGATTGCGGAGATCTTCATATGGGATTTGCCAGGGTCTGTTGTGAAAATTGCGGCCAAGAGTATTTGCAGGTTTTTTCTTGTAAACGGCGTCAGTTCTGTCCCTCCTGCCATCAAAAAAGAGTGATCGAATACAGAGAATGGCTGCTTACAAATGTTTTGAAGGATGTGCCACACCAACAGTGGGTATTCAGCACTCCCAAACGGCTACGGATTTATTTTTTCTTTGACAGGAAACTGCTGGCAAAACTGTCCATTTGTGCCTGGAAAGTTATCAAGGCATATTTGAGATCCACCGTATCTGATTACAATGCTGTTCCCGGAGCCAGCATTGCTGTTCACTTACGGTGATTTTTTAAATTTCAATCCCCATCTGCATGCCATTGTGTCTGATGGATGCTTTCTTGATGACGGTGATTTTCATATGGCTCCGGGATTCATGCTGGAAGACCTGGAAGAAATTTTTCAGTATGAAGTGCTCAAGATGCTCAAAAAAGAGGGTAAAATAACGGATTCTATTATTGAGAATATGCTTTCGTGGCGCCATTCAGGTTTCAATGTATATATCGGAGACAAAATTTTTTCTGATGATAAGGCAAGCCTCGGGAATCTTGCCCGGTACATCATCCGGGCCTGTTTTTCCCAAGTGCGGAAAAAGGCGGAGACGGATGATGACATTCCTGCTGTTATTCCAAATGAGATGTCATCCAAAGAATCCCGGCAGAACTGGGCCAGGTTAATCCAGAAAATTTATGAAGTAGACCCGCTGATCTGTCCTAAATGCTGGGAGCAGATGCACATCATCCACGTCATCGAAGAACTTGACATCATCGAAAAAATTCTGCGTCATCTTGGGCTTTGGGATATCTGCAACCATGATCCGCCCAACCCTGGTGAAACTGTTTGGATTTGCCAGCCCTCCAGACAGGCCTTGAACTATGCCTTGACCCTCGCGCGGCCCGCCGCTGCAATGATGCCAAGTCCGAACAACAGCAGGGCTGACGGTTCCGGCACAGTTGCGCCGGCTTCGGTTCCAGAGATCCACCCGTCCTGGCTGTTCAGCACGCCGGTATTGAAATTGTCAAAATCAGTGGAATAGATGTCTGATCCCGTGATCACCAGATTGTCGATCAGCACCGAGGTCAAACCGGTTGACGAGGAGGCCAAGGTGATATCCCAGCCGTATAGGTTCGCTACCATGTCGGTGATGATCATATCCGAAAGATCCAAATCTTCCCGGTATACACCACCAATCGTTGGATGGATCTCACCTGAACCGTTATAAGCTCCGTCAACCTCTTTATTAATAAAATCCCATTCCATTGTTATATTGGCCCAGGAGCCTGTTACCATCGGAACCTGGTAGTCAACAGGACTTAAGATAGCTTGAGAGCCCGGATCAGCGTCGCTCCAGCCAAAGGGAAGGATGTCACCATTGTACACATCCCCGTAATAGGGGTCATTGATTCCATAGTACTTGTCACCATCTACGGTCACTTTGCTGTCATTGTCATCAACAAACCCCCATTCCAGAAGTCTGTCAAAGCCTGTTGGCAAGTACATGTCAAAACTGGCTGTGACGAAAGAATGCTCAGAGGTTGATACCGCATCGCCGAAATCAATCCACATCCACGAATAACCGGATCCATCTACAGTCAATTGAACGGCTTTATTGCCGTTCCCAAGATCAACCACAACCGGATCCAACCCAGTTGCATACACCTGCCCCGATAAAACCAGAATAAAAATCAAAACGCTTAAACAAGCTTGCTTCATCACTGAACCTCCTTTAAAATCATGTTGGGTTAAATAAATTGGGAAATTTAAACTGACACGGATGTCAATTAAGGATAGCAAATTGCGTGCCAGAGTCTGGGGTGAAAAATTGCCAGAATTTGCAGTTTTTTCGGTAATTTAGGGAGGTTTTTTTCATAGAAAAAAAAGTATAATAGTAAGAACTTTTTTTCTTATGCTGTTGAAAAGATTTACCGGTATACCTGATCATAAACCCGGTGAATCCGGTCGAAAACCTTTTCCGAGGAAAACATAGATATCTTTTCTTCCCGGGCAGGAAACATCCCAAAACTCCGGTAGAAAAAGTTCACTCCATTTAGCATCGCACTTTGTCTTGACAAAAAAGGAGTCACCATATTGATTCTTAAATTAAATCAAGATGTTAAACTATAATTTTACAAACAGAAACAGTAGGCTGGGTTTATAACAAGTTCAACCGGAGAACTGATTTGGCCGCATCGGGAGAGCGAGAGGGTATGATGTTGATAAAAAAACACTATTTATCTGGGAAGGGGTGACCATGTATATTCATTCAGAAGCAGTGGAGGCCACCCTCACATTTATTTCTGATAACAGAGCTGCGGGCAGCGGGGTGATCTTTGGTTATACTTATCCCGAGGTCATTGCCGGAACCATGGCTGAAAAGAGGCCAAAGAATGGTACAGACTCTCCCGGCAATCAGATGAACCCATTGTTTTCGGCATCAGCAATGACCGAATTGAGATCTTTCTTACTGAACGGGGATTCCATGAAGTAGCCTGCATCACATATGAGTACTTCAATAAGAATTATTTTTGCTGCGTGAACAGGGCAGGACTTCCACCCCCATTCTTTCCCTTGCGCATGCCCGGGTCCGCAGAAGCCCCAAGGAGTGGGGATGTGTAAAAAACTGCAATACGATCAATAATTTTTCAGACTCTTTTAACCAGGCTGATATCAGAAAAATTAAACCGGCACATACTGCAACAGACGTCATTTGCATGTCCAGTGTTGTGGCGCATACCAGAAATGCCAGGCAGACAGAAATGGTGGCAGATATATATGCAGGTCGGGCACCGATTATCGTGCTCAAAGTGATAACGCCATTGGCAGCATCACCGGCATGGTCCTTAACGTCTTTTAATTGGCACCCTGTAAAAAATATAACAAAAATGGATGTCATGAGAGTAGGGTCGCAATTTCTGTATGTCAGAGTACCGTCCGCAATACATCTGCCCAGAATGAATACGGAAATCGCTATTATCGGGGCCCGGGAAACTGGACAATGTGTTATGGTATCGGGGTGGATTTGTGACGGATTTGTCTTTGATCTAATGGTAGGAGCAGGTCATCATTCATAAATCCTTTCCATATTGTCAGATTCTAAACATCCAGGGGGATGCAGATCCGCTTTGCCTTGTTTCTGGGGCGGTAAGGGGAGAAACCGGGCGGGTTGAACCGGCGGGGAAAAGCCGGCAGGGTCAGGCTTTTGGGAGCAGCGCCGGTGTCCACCGTAACTTGTGCGGGCACCGGCGCTTTTATTTGCACTGGCCGTTATTTTTAGAATTTCAATCCCAGGGTTACCCCCCATACATAACGGGGCATGGGATAGCCGCTGACCTCTGCGTAACGGGTGCCTGTGGCATTATCCAGGTAGAGGTTCAAATCGTAGTCCAGGCCCTGGTATCTCAGCTTTTTGCGGAACCCGATATCACAGACCAGGTAGTCGTCCAGTTCCGCTCCCTTTTGACTTCCCCGGGATCCCACATACCGGGCACTGACCTGCAGCCAACCCCTTGGGATGACTTCATATCCGGCCAGGGCCTTGACCTTGTGCTTGGGCAGGGTGGCGGGCAGATAATAGGTCCAGTCCTGCTCATGGCCGGTCTGGGCCACCTGGTGTTCCTGGTACACATAGGCGGCCGTGGTTCGAAGTTTCGGGGTGATCTGCAGGGAGGCTTCCATTTCAAAACCGTAGAGTTTCACCGAATCAATATTGTAGAGGCAGTTGGAGCCGGCTCCGGAGCCGGGGGCGGTAATTCCGTTGTCGTTGATGAAGTTTTTTATATCATAGTACCATGCCGCCGTTCTGAAATGGATGCGGTCAAAGCTCTGGATCATTCCGATTTCGTATTCCGTGGCGGTTTCAGGTTCAAGTGAGGTGTTGGTTTCGGAGGCGCACCGCGCCCACCAATAATAATCTCAGGGGCAGGGCAGGCGGTAGGAACGGCTGGCAGCCGCATACAGGGTGGTGTCCCGGGTCAGGCGGTAATCCACCTTAAGGCTGGGGAAAAAATCCGAATCCGTCTCTGTTTTACCGGTGTTGTTCACTGAAAAAGGCCATCCCGGGGGCTGGGCCGGATAGCCCATTTCCATCCAGGACTTATAGGTGGCTTTTTCCACCTGGTAGTATCGGACACCCGGGGTCAGGGTCCATCTGTCCCTGATCTGGATGATGTCCTGGATATACCCTGATTTGACCTTGTAGATGGCCTGGGTGGCCGAAGGCTGGCCCAGTTCCTGGTATTCCGCCCCAAAGGTGAATTTGTGTCCCTCAAAGGGAGCAAAATCCATGTACTCCAGGATGATCCCCTGGGTGCGGTCGTCGGTGAACTGATCCTTGCTGAAACTGCCGGCTTTATTGTAGAGGCTGGTCCGGCGGCGGCCGTCGGTCATGAACCCGTGGACCTTGAGGGTGCCGGGGCCTGCCGTAAGGGTGAAGATGGCGTCTAGATAATCGGTCTGTTTTTCCCATTTTGGGGTGTCTCCCCCCGGCAGCTGGGGCCAGTTTAGATGGCGCAGCTGGTCCGAGGACCGTCTGAATAGGGGGTGGGAGGGATCATACAGGCTTGCCACCACGGGATTGGGATCATTGGGATCATTAACCACGGGCATACCGTAGTCAACTTCAGAATGTTTCAGACCAAGCTTGAGGCCAGCCCCGGAGGGCAGGTGAAAGTTCAGGCGGCTGTTAAAGGATTTGGTCTTCTGGAAATTATTTTTCAGGTATCCGTCCGTCTCCTGGCTGCCGCCGGAAAAATGGTAGTCAGTAAAGTCATTGGCGCTGCCCTCCACCGCCGCCGATGCATTCCAGGTGTTGTACCGGCCGTAACCGGCATTGACATGGCCCCTTGCCTTTTTGGTACCGGCGTCTTTGTTTTTGGTGATGATATTGATGACCCCGCCGATGGCAAAGGGGTGGAGAACGGAATGGCCCCCCCGGATAATTTCGATCTGTTCCACGTCATCCATGGTCAGGGTGGACCAGTCCACAATATAGCGCCCCATATGCCCGGTCTGGTTAATTCGCCGACCGTCGATTTCAATGACCATCCTTCCTTCATTCAGGCCCCGGATGGAGACCTCGTCCCCGGGACCGGCCATAAGGGAACTGGATCGCTGGACATCCACGCCTCCAATCTCAGTAAGCACATCGGTGATGGTGGTCAGCGACCCGGGTTTGTTAAACTTATCCATGTGGATCACGGTTTTATCTGCAGAGATATCCACACCGGGCTGGGAGGCCATTACCGTGATTTCCCCGAGATCAACCGGGGCAGCCTCCTGGGCCCAAAGTATCCGGGCAAAGGAGGTGAATGATATGAACAAGAGCAGGGTGAATACAGTGTAGCGATACATGGTTTTCCTTTCCTTTTGCTTTAATTATATGCCAGGGCCTGATTTAAGCCATCTGGCGGTTTTCAACAGATTGACAGGAGAGGAAATTTGCTGGTATGGTTGAATTTCCTCCCCTGGAGGGCCGGGGAAAACAGGTAAAGATCCTGGCAGATGCGCTACCTGTTTTCCCCTTTTTTTTAGTCTCCGGGCCGGGACCGGGCCTTACGGGCGCAGATACGGTATTCACCGGGCATATCTGTGAAGGCCGTTAGGGATAACCCGCACCGGATCAGCCAGGCCTCCATCATCTGCCTTGGGGGCAGAACATCATTGGATACGGCGGTTTCCGTGTTATGGTGGCCGGCGATCTCTTCCGATGACATGAGATGGGCAATGGTCAGACAGCCCCCGGGCTTTAATACCCGGGTGATCTGTTCCAGGGCCCGGGCCTGGTCCTGGAAATGGGGAAAGCAGGCAAAACAGATGATCCTGTCAAAGCATGCGTCTGAAAAGGGCATGTCCAGGACATGGGCGCATTTGAATGAGACCCTGGGATCGGTGTGCAGGGCCTGATTGGCCCAGATCATTTCATGGGCATAATCCATTTCAACCAGGCGCCCAGGGGTCGAAAGCCGGTTGAGAACATAGGGTACCAGCACCCCGGCCCCGCAGCCCAGGTCCAGGATATGGCTGTCAGGTTTGATGTCCAGGCTGTCCAGAATGGTGTTTATTTTATCCTGGTGCCGGTCATGGGAGCCCGTGTCCGGGTCCTTGTAAAAGGTGTCCAGCCAGGTGTCGGCCCTGTGGTTGAAAAAGGCCTGCCTGGATCTGTCCTCATCATTGAGAATCATGGGGGGTCTCCTTTTGGGCCCAATCCATCCACTGCCGTGACATGAGCTGCCGGGCTGTGGGTTCATCGACCCTGTATACGGTTTGGTAGAAGTCTTTGAGCCATTGGCCCAGTTTAATATCCCGGAACAGGTCGGGATAGGCTGCCTGGGCCATGACCATGATGTCTATGGGGTACTCCAGCCGTTTTTCGCAATTGCAGGGGGTCCAGGGCAGGGCCACAACAGACCTGGCCTTTACCGCCCGCATCTCTCTGAGCCCCTGGTAGTAGGGGGCCTGGTACAGTTCTTCCGGGGGATGGTATCCCCATGCCGTGACCAGGACGATGAGGTCGGGATCCAGGGCCAGGAGCTGTTCCGTGTTCAGGATGTTCCAGGCCCCGGGAGCGGTATAGGCATTGTCCGCATGGATGATCTGGTCCAGAAAAAAGGATTGAAGGGTGTCCTGCCCCTTTACATGACCGGCCCCGCCCTGGCTCCGGGCCTTGGGTGAGAGGCCTAAAAGCAGCAGTTTCTTCCGCTTTTCCCTGGGCAGCCCTGAGGTTCTTTCCTTTACCAGGTTCACCCAGGATTCCAGGTATCGGGCCAGATCCTGGGCTTCGGCCTCTTTCTGGAAGATTTTTCCCAGGAGGCGGATTTCCTTTGAAATGGATTCAATGGAGGGGGAAGGGGTGGCGTTGGGACCCTGGAGCACCACCAGGGGAATGCCCAAAGATTCCAGAAGCCCCAGGTTTTTGGCCAGAATATCCTTGCTCTGGCAAAGGGAGCAGGACCCTGCCCTGACAATGATGAGGTCCGGGAGCAGGGCGGCCACGGCCTCGTAATTGATCCCGGTTCCGGACCGGGCCACCAGGGGCAGGGCCGTGAATCCGGGATTCAACGCCAGGACCGGATTCATCCCGGTCCTGTATTCATATGTCTTACCTTCCCCGGCCGGATAGGTATAGGACCAGGTTTTGGGCAGGCAGGCCGAGCCCAGTGCAATAATTTTATCTGCCTGGCCCAGCCGGGTCATCACCCCTTCCACCATGCCGTCGCTGATGGTCACCACCCGGTTGATCCTTGGGGGAATTGTTATGGTTTTTCCCCTGAAATCCGTGACCGTGACGGTGTTTCCAAAGGCCGGGCTCAGGAGGGCAAGTTCCAGGAATAGGGCCGCGGCCGCCAGGGAAAGCCATGATCCGGGATCAGGCAGTTTCACGGAAGGCCTCCTTTACGGCCCAGGAGAATTTCATGGACTTGTGTTCAAATTGATGGACCCATCCCTGGTCGGTCTTTTTGCAATGGGTTTCCAGGAAGGCTGCAAGGGCCTTGTCATGGCGGGCCTCAAGCCGGGTGAACCGCTTATGGTAAAAGGCCAGGGCATCATCCAGGGTGGGAAAGACCTCTGTGAAATGGTGGGCATGGACCCGGATGTCCGGATAAATGCCCATCTGATAGAGCACCTGAAAGAGGACATCGCTTTTGGGGCCCCCGTGGTAGTCTTTATTGAAAAACTGGGGCCACAGGGCCCTGGGCATTTTTTCCCATTCAGGAATACCGGCGTGCCAGAACAGCACCACCCGGCCGCTGCAGACCCGGTTCATTTTTTCAATGGCGGCCCGGATATCGGTCATGCCCAGGGACATGGATGCCAGAACAAGATCATAGGGCGGCTCCAGATCCAGGTCCGGGTCGATCTCTTCCCAGGATTTTTCCACCTGGATGATATTGTCTGTATCATGGAGGGCCATATCTGATGTCATGACCCGGTTCATGCCGGCGGAGGGTTCAACAGTGGTCACGGACCGGGCCTGGGCCGCCATGGGCAGGGCCAGGTTGCCCGGTCCGGCCCCGATGTCCAGAACCCGGGTGTGGGGCTCAAGGGGCAGCTGCCCTATGGTGTCCTGGATTCTTTTTAGGTGATGCTTGCCGTATTTTTCCGAGTAGACCCTGGCCGAGTCTTCATCGGCCCAGAATTCCCGGCAGGATTTTCCTGCGGTATCCTGCCACAGGGCCATCTGGGATTGCCATTCACGGTTCCAGTCAATGGAGGCGGTCTCTATCATGGTAAACTCCTTTTTTTTATCCGGCCGGAACCGGGTGGTGCCGGGCCGGTATTAATCCGCTGGGAAGTATCATTTTCAGGTCCTGGTCATCCATGACCTGGCAGGTATCCCGGTAAATTTTATCCATCAGCCCCTGGGAAAAGACCCGGGCCGGATCACCCGTGGCGATAATCCCCCCTTTTCCCAGGACCACGGTGGTATTGCAGAACCAGGCCACATGGTTGGGATCATGGCTGCAGGCCAGGATGGTTTTGCCCTGGGCTGAGACGGACTTCAGGGCCTTCCAGAGAAGGATCTGGTTTTTAAAGTCCAGGGCGGATGTGGGCTCGTCAAGGAAGATGAGATCCGTTTCCTGGGCAATGGCCCGGGCAATGAGAACCAGCTGCTGCTGCCCCCCGGACAGGATGTCATAGGGCAGGGCGGCCAGATCCGAAATCCCTGTTCTGTCCATGGCTTCCCCGGCCAGCCTTTTGTCATTTGAACCGGGCAGGAAAAACCTGTTCAGGTGGGGGGTTCTGCCCATGAGCACCATCTCTTCCACCTTAAAGGGAAAAGGCGGGGTATGGTGCTGGGGCACATAGGCCACCTGGCGGGCCATTTCCCTGCAGCTCATTTTTCTCATATCCCTGCCCTTGAACCGGATCTGGCCCCGGTTCGGGGTGATAAATCCCAGGCAGCATTTGAACAGGGTGGTTTTACCGGACCCGTTGGGCCCGAACAGCCCGCACAATTCACCTCTTTCAAGGGCGAAACAGATATCATCCAGTATGGGGGTGTTGCCGTATCCGTGGCTGAGTCCCTGGACAGAAAACATTTTTACTCTCCTCTTATCCGGCCGCCCCTGGACCTGATCAAAAAGAAGAGGTAGGGGGCGCCCATGAGCGATGTGATAATGCCGATGGGGATTTCGGCCTGGGCCAGGTTTCTGGCAAGGGTATCGCAGCCCAGAAGGTAAATGGCCCCCAAAAGGGCTGAGGCCGGGATCACGATGCGGTGGTCCGGGCCGAATATCATCCGGGCGGCATGGGGGATCATCAGTCCCACCCAGGCAATGATGCCCACGCAGGAGACGGCGGCGGCCGTCATGAGGGTGGCCACCCCGATGAGGAAAAACTTGTTCGTTTCCGGGTTGACCCCGAGGGCCCTTGCCTCTTCATTCCCCATGGACAGGATGTTGATCTTCCATCCCCAGGCCCATACAAGGGAAAAACCGGCCAGGGTCAGGGGGGCCAGCCGGGCCACATCCTGCCATCCGGCATAGTAGAATCCCCCCATGAGCCAGAAAACGATCTCCCTTAGGGCCTCGTCCCGGGCCAGGTATTTGATGATGCCCACCAGGGCGGCAAATACAGAACCTGTGATGATACCGGAGAGGATGAGGTTCAGGGCCGGGGTCTCCCCCCTCACCCTGGCCATGGCATAGGCCGTGGCCACGGCAAGGAACCCGAATACAAAGGCCAGGACCTGGACTGACATGAAAAATGAGGGAAACACGATGGCCAGTGCCGCTCCAAAGGCCGCCCCGGATGAAATTCCCAGAATATAGGGCTCCACCAGAGGATTTTTAAAGCAGCCCTGGAACACTGCACCGGACACGGCCAGGCAGATGCCCGTCATGATGACCAGAATAATCCGGGGCATGCGGATATTCCAGACAATGGTATGGAGTACCGGCGGGAGGGAGGCCGGCTCAGGTATTCCGAAAATATGGGATGATATGGTTTTGACCACCATGTCCGGGGAAATCCGGCCGGCCCCCATCCCCAGGCAGATACCGGAAAGAACGCCAACCATGCACAACAGCAGGGCCAGGCCGAACGCTTTTTTATTTATTATCATTGTTGGTATTACCTGTTCCATAATTCACCCATAAAAAAAGGCCATGAAGTCGGGCAGAAAATTAGTTTCTGCCGGCCTTCATGGCCTGTTGATCGTTAAATTGCTGGTACTCTTTTGCAGCCCTTCTGAGCTGACTTTTTGCAAAGACTTAGTACAGGCCGGGCGCAGTGTCAACATAAAAATAAAAATTTCGCAAAATGAGAATTTGTAACTCTTTTTGGATATTTTCCGGCCAAACGCTTTTTTTATCTATATCGGATGAGTCATGCTGTCTGGTCTTTTTCCCTCGGATCTGTTATGAAAAATAATATCGTCAACCTATCAGGACACCAGAATATGAAAAATGATCTGAAAGTTTTTTCAGGCGGGTCCAACCGTGCCCTTGCCCTTGAAATCTGCGAGCATATCGGCGTGCCTTTGAGTCCCCTTGAGACCTCCCGGTTTTCCAATGATAATCTCTTTGTCCAGATTAAGGAGAGTGTCAGGGAAAAAGATGTCTTTGTGGTCCAGTCCCTTACCCGGCCGGTCAGTGATCATATCATGGAGCTGATGATCATCCTGGATGCCCTGAGAAGTGCGTCTGCCCGGCGGATAACCGTGGTCATTCCCTATTACTCCTATGCACGGTCGGACAAGAAAGATGCGCCTCGGATCTCCATTGCCGGCCGCCTCATTGCCGATCTGCTGAAGACGGCCGGGGCCAACCGGGTGCTCACCATGGATCTCCATGCCGATTCCGTGCACGGGTTTTTCAGTATTCCCGTGGACCATCTCTCGGCCGGGCCCACCATCTGCGAGTATTTTAAATCCCGCCTGGACCTTTCCCGGGTGGTGGTGGTGGCCACGGATGCCGGCGGGGCCAAGAGGGCGGGGTGGTTTGCCAATCGCCTGGACACCGCCATGGCCATCATAGATAAGCGCCGCATCAGCGATTCTGAGGTGAAACAGGGGCTGGTGGTGGGGGATGTGGCCGGGCGGGATGCCATAATTTTCGACGATGAAATCTCCACCGGCGGGACCCTTGTTTCCACGGTTAATACCCTGGAAAAGGCCGGGGTGGAACGGATTTATGTGGGGGCCACCCATCCGGTGTTCTGCGGTTCGGCAGCCCAGCGCCTGGCAGCCTCGTCCATTGCCGGGGTTGTGGTGGCCAATACCGTGGATATACCCGAAGACAAGCGGTTTAAGAAATTAAATGTGTTGTCCGTGGCCCCGCTTTTTGCCCAGGCCATCCAGCGGATCCATACCGGAGAGAGTGTCAGCGCCTTGTTTAACTAATCGTGGGGGGGAATATGACTATTTTTATACGATTCAGCGTAATTATAACACTCCTGGTTTCGTTTTATATTCCTCGGGTAATTGCCGGGCAATTCAATATCCTTGTTATTCCCAAAAATACCCGTTACGATTATTGGAAAAGAGTGGGGTCCGGTGCTGAAGCTGCCGGCCGGGTTTTTGACCTGAATATCATGTTCCGGGGACCCTATGAGGAAGACCGGTATGACTCCCAGGTGACCATCATTGAGATGGGTATCCGGAAGAAGGTGGATGCCATTGTGCTGGCTCCCAGCCACCGTGACAAAATGACCCCGGCTGTCGGCCGGGCGGTTGAACAGGGCATAAAGGTGGTTGTGATTGATTCGGCCATGGCCGGGAATGCCCATTCAAGCTTCATTGCCTCGGATAATTACAGGGCCGGCCGGGAGGCTGCCCTTTATCTGCAGTCCCTTGTAAAAGGGAAAGGCAAGATTCTGATGCTCCGCTTTGTTAAGGGGAATGTGTCCACCGATACCAGGGAAAAGGGGTTTTACGATACCATATCCTCCTTTGGTCCGGACCTGACTGTCCTGGGGGATCCCTATGTGGGGGTGTCTCTGGGGTCGGTGTACCGTATTACCCTTCCCCTGTTAAAAGCAAACCCGGATATTGCAGGCATCTTTGCGCCCAGTGAGTCTTCTTCCATGGCCATCATCCAGGCATTACGGAAGAACAATCTGGCCGGGAGAATAAAGGTTGTGGGGTTTGATTTCAACCGGGAAATCCAGGAGAATATCATGGCTGGGGAACTCCATGGCACCATGGTTCAGCAGCCCTGGGAAATGGGGTTTGCAGGGGTGAAAACCGCCCATGAACTGCTTGAGAATAAACCTGTGCCCGAAATCGTATTCACAAAAACCTTCCTGGTCACCCGGGAAAATATCAATACACCAGAGGTTCAGAAGCTCATCAGATCAGGCAAGGCCCTGGTGAATTAATAACCATCCTTCCAGGACCTGTCCCCCTAAGATCTTGTCTATAGTTTTTTTCAATCAGAGTCTCCGTCTTTTACTTATATTTTGAATTTGATTCTCCCTGGTATTCCGATTACTGATAGGCGGGTTTGCTTTTATAAATAAAAATATGGGAGAATTTAAAATTAGCAGCGAATATGACTCCATGTGGAATATGTTGGGCCTGAATCTTGATTCACATGATGCCCTGCTGGAAGTTTTGGGAAAAGGCTATGCCGATATTTATCTTTCCCAGAAGGGCCGGCCTGAAGGGATGGGGTATTTTGATTTTGTGATGAGTGAGGTCCATGGGCTGAGAATAAAAGAGCTTGTGGATGAAAAAGAGCAGGGCAAAAAAATTGTCGGTTCCTATTGCGTCTTTGTTCCCGAGGAAATTGTCCTGGCCGCCAATGCCACCCTGGTGGGCCTGTGTTCCGGTGCGGATTTCGCCCTTGAAGCGGTTGAAAAATATCTGCCCAGAAACACCTGTGCCCTGATCAAATCTGCCTTTGGGTTCAAGCTGGGACAGGTTTGTCCCTACCTTGAAACCGCAGACATGGTGGTGGGGGAAAACACCTGTGACGGCAAGAAAAAAGCCTATGAGTCCCTGGGAACATTGATGGACAACCTATATGTCATGGACCTGCCCCAGGTGAAATCCGGCCAGGGCCGTGATCTTCTCAGATCTGAATACGACCGGTTCAGACTTGCCGTGGAGGAATTGACCGGTGTTGTCATCACCCCGGCCTCCCTGAAGCAGGCCATCTCCATTGTCAATGCCAAACGGGGGGCCCTTCACCGGCTGGCAACGCTACGACAAGCGGACCCTGTGGTTATTTCAGGACTGGACGGGCTGTTGGCAAACCAGGTCTCCTTTTATGATAACCCTGAACGGTTCATAGGGTCTGTCCATAAACTCTGTGATGAACTGGAAAAAAGAATCCAGTCAAACCAGGGAATTTTATCTGAAAAAAGACCCCGCATACTTATATCCGGATGCCCCATGGCCGTTCCCAATTGGAAATTGCCCTGGATCATTGAAACGTCCGGGGCCGTGATCGTGGGGGAGGAATCCTGTGTGGGAGAGCGGGGGGCCAGGAATCTTACCAATGATGCCGGCACCACCATGGATGAACTGATGGATGCCATCACAGACAGATACTTTAAGGTGGATTGTGCCATTTTTACCCCCAACCGGGAGCGGCTCGACCATATCCAGGAGATGGTAAAAAATTATCAGGCCGACGGGGTGATCCATTACGGTCTTCAATTCTGCCAGCCCTATACCATGGAGGCCATTCCCGTTGAAACCGCCCTGGAAGAGGCGAATATTCCCTGCCTGCGCATTGAAACCGATTACGGGATGGAGGATGTGGGGCAATTGAAAACCCGGATACAAGCCTTTCTTGAAATGCTTGGCTGATTTGCCTTTGGATAAGATAAGGATAAACAATGAAAAGATATGCCGGAATTGATATCGGGTCCAGGAGCATCGAGATGGTGGTGGTGGATGAACAGGGAAAAATATTGGATTTTTGTCAGTCTGATACCGGGTTTGATCCCATCACCGGAGCAAACCGGATTCTTGCGGAGGTGCCCCATGATCAGATCATGGCCACGGGATACGGCCGAGGACTTTTTGAAACCGCCTTTGATGATGCCCAAACAATCACGGAAATCAAGGCCCATGCCAGGGGGTGTATTTCATTTTTCCCCGGAGTAACCACCATCCTGGATATTGGGGGCCAGGATTCCAAGGCCATTGCGCTCAATGGCCGGGGGCGGGTTAAAAAATTTGAAATGAACGACCGCTGTGCCGCCGGCACCGGCAAATTTTTGGAAATCATGGCCAGGAATCTGGGGTTTTCCATTGATGAATTTGGACTGGCAGCCCTTGGGGCAGAAAATGATTTGAGTATCAACAGCATGTGCACGGTTTTTGCCGAATCCGAGGTCACCTCCCTGATTGCCAAGGGGGCTGACCGCAAAGAAATTGCCAGGGGGCTGCATTTGAGCGTGGTCAAGCGGGCCGCCGGCATGATTAACCGGGTCTCTTCCCTGGGACCCATTGTCTTTTCCGGCGGGGTGGCAAACAATCCTTGCATCATAGAATTGATATCTCAAAAACTTGGAAGAGAGGTGCTGGTCCCGGAAACGCCCCAGATGATGGGGGCATTGGGGGCGGCTTTGATTCTGGCGGAAAAATAATCCCGCCGTGATGAATTAATCAACACCAAAGACGTGACAATCCCTCTATGCGGTCTTATCTTGGTCTCTTTATCTGAGGGAAAACCATTAATGCAGAGTACCCATTCCACTGAGACTCCGGAAGCAAATGCCTGGTTCCTGCTGCCTCTTATCGGGCTGCTGGCGGCCTTTCCGCCTATCTCCACCTCCATGTATCTGCCGGCCATGCCCCATATGCAGGAGATCTGGGGCGTCCCCTTAAAGACCATCAATCTGACCCTGATTGCCTTTTACCTGAGCTATAGTTCCACCCTGCTTTTTTACGGCCCGATTTCGGATAGGTTCGGCCGCAGGCCCCCGCTGATGGTGGGTATTGCTCTTTTTATTCTGGGCAGTCTTTTTTGTGCATCCGCTGATTCGGCCTTTGACCTTATCCTGGGACGGATGGGGCAGGGGATCGGGGCTGCAGGACCTTCGGCGCTTGGACTCTCCATCATTAAGGATAAATTTCAAGGGCCGGATCAGAAAAAAATACTGGCCCTCATGGGCATCCTCATCCCCATGGCCTCAATGGTGGGGCCCAGCCTTGGGAGTACGGTTTTGCTCACCGGCCATTGGGAGATGATATTTATTGTTCAGGTCTTTGTGGCCCTGGTGGCGCTGTGTGGGGTGATCAAACTGCCCGAGCCCTTATCCGCCCGGGAAGCGATTCCCTTTACCCGCATGGGGGGGCCGTACATTGCCCTGGCGAAAAACCGGCGCTTTTTTTCCCTCAACCTGTTGTTTTCAGCTTCCATGTGGCCGTTTTTCGCCTTTATTGCAGCCTCATCCGATATTTATATCAAGGAATTTTTTCTGTCGGAACAGGCCTACGGGATTTATTTCGGCATCAATTCCCTGGGCATGATGCTGGGCTCTTTTGTGTGCATGCGCATCAGCAATATCCGAGATATCACAATGATCCGCCTGGGCCTGGCAGGGGTGTTTCTGGGGGGCGCACTTCTCTATTTTATTCCCCATGCCCATCCGCTTTCCTTTACCCTGCCCATGTTTTTTATTACCTTTAGCTTCGGGCTAACCCGGCCCTTCAGCGTGGGCATGGTCCTCAACTCCGTGAACCGCCACGCAGGTTCCGCCTCGTCACTGATGATGTTTGCCAATTTTATCTTCGGCTCCATGGCCACCTATACCATCTCCCTGGGCTGGGACAATACCATTGCCGTGATCGGGGTGCTGGCCATGGTGGCGGGGGGGCTGATTCTGGGGATTTTAACCCGGTTTTCCAGATGAGATCTCAGGCAATGCCCGTTTTATCCAGATCTGAAGACAGCTTCCTGACGGTTCTGACAAATTCGTTTTGAAAACTGTGGGATTGGGCATTGGTGAAATTTGCAAAGTCGAGAAGCTCAAGCCGTTTTATGAGGTTCAATAGATCCAGCAGGCCGTTTTCTGCAATGGCACTGAAGGCTGATCGCCTGGCTGCTTTATCTTCAATCTTGCCCGCGTTAGCGGTTTCCGGGGCTGATTTAAACCGCTGGTGAAGCGTTTCATATAAGAGCTGGAATAATGCATCAATCCGGTTCGTTTTGATCAGTGTGGGACTGTGGAAAAAAGAACGGGCCTCGTCTACACTGACATCTGCCTTGCCAAGGTCGATTGTCTTTTCAAACCAGTTTAAGGTATAGGCCAGATAATCCTTGCGCTGCCATTTTGTTTTTTCCCAGCCATGGGCCCTGACCGCTTTAGTCAATTCCAGGATGCAGGTCTCATGGGTGTCGTAGTCGAAGTTTCCCAGGAATGCGCCGTCCTGGAAAATGTCGATTCCGGGCCGGTGGGCATGTTTTGAAATCTCGGCACAGAGGAGTCGGCTCTCTTTTCCCGGGCGCTGTATAATAATCTTATAGGACGGCTTTCCTTTTTGAATGCGGATCAATTCATCGGCGGCTTCCGGAGGAAGAATCGAGTCGGCCATACGGGGAGGCAAAAAGGCGGCCCAAAGGTTGGGGCTTAAGTCCACCCGTTCCAGGGCGGATTCAAATACGGGGCGGTCTTTGTCGTCCAGGGGACAGACCGGGGTCAGTCGTCCCTTTACCATGCCGGGTAGAAACAGGTCCATCACCGCTTCAATGGCGGCCTGCCACCGGGCGCTTCTGGGGTCTTTGTTTTCATCAATCCATTTTTGTGCTTTGGGCTGCATCGGGTCCATTTATCCACACTCTCCGGTTTTGATTATAATTCAGGCCCATGGTATTTTTTATGGGACAAGAGAGTTGTTATCATATCGTTGATGCTTGGTAAATAGATTGATTTTTGAAATGGATTTCAAAGGATTTTATATCTTTGGATATTGTGAGAATGGCCGTTGAGTCCCCCTGGGGATCACATGGATTGCCAACCCGGCTGATCCGGGTTCTCAGGTCCTGGAAGTCCGTGTTTTCGAGGAAGTGGGTCAGGGCGGTTATCTGGCCTTCGGTCTCAGGGGCAGGCGCTTTGAAATAAGATCGGATCAGCCCTTCGACCTTGAGCCGGGCTGCGGTCTCTATGCAGTGCCGGCTCAGATCAAGACAGATTTTCATTTCAGGAATTTTTTCCCACCTGGTTTCCCATGTAATTGTCCAGGGCGGCCTGGATGGTACGAGCGGCCAGGGTGGTGCAGTGAAGATCATCCTTGGGGAGTTTGCCGATGGCCTTTAACACATGGTCTGCCGTGATGTCTGTGAGGTCTTCCGGGCTTTTATCCAGGGTCAATTCTGCGGCAAAGGATCCGCTGACCATTGAAGAGGCACAGCCATCGGTGAAATAGGAGGCCTGGGCCACCCGGTTGTCTTTGAATTTTAAATAGATTTCCATGGAATCCCCGCATTCCCCGGTGATCCTGGCCCAGCCGTCCGGATCTTCCATCCTGCCGTTGAACCTGGGGTTGCGCCACCGGTCAAAGCCTTTTTCACCCAGGGCTTCCCTGGCTTCATCAAAAATATCTTCCTGAAGCTGATCTAAAAATTTATCCAGGTTGTCCACTTATAAATCTCCTTATTAAAACGTAAATTCAACTGAAGCATATTTGCAAGGACCGGGCCAGGAAAATTGTGTAAAACCACGAGAACAGCTGGCACAGTCAGAGCATTATATTATACCCGTTTCTTTACAGGACAGTTTAAAGATGGGAGTTGCAGTTTTGGCATGATTGGGGGCAGTCCTGTTGCATTTGTGCATATCTGCTTTGCCGGGTGCAAGGGGGGTGTTCCCGCTGATTCCGGCCAGTCCGTTAATTTTTATTCTTTGTTGGTTCTGGTGTGTATTTTGCTTAATTCTTTCTGATTCATACGTATTGTTTATTAAAACAGACCCATAATTACGTAAAAGGAGTAATGATGAAAAAATACAGATTAATTTCATTGATAGTTGCTGTTCTAACCCTTCCCATAATGGCATTTGCCGGTCCCTCGGGAAAACTTAAAATTTTTCATGCCGGTAGCCTTACGGTTCCCTTTGCCGCCATTGAAAAGGCCTTTGAGGCCAAATATCCTGGTGTGGATGTGCTCCGGGAAGCCGGGGGCAGCACCAAGATGGCCAGGATGATTTCAGAAGTGGGTAAGGAGGCGGATATCATGGCCTCTGCCGATTATAAGGTCATCGACAATTATCTGGTCCCAAAGTTTGCCGACTGGAATGTCAGGTTCGCAACAAACCAGCTGGTGCTCTGCTACACGGACAACAGTAAATTTTCCGATAAAATCAACGGGGATAACTGGTATGAGATCCTTCTGGAAAAAGGGGTGGAATGGGGACATTCTGATCCCAACCTGGATCCTTGCGGATACAGGAGCCTCATGGTCCTTCAGCTGGCTGAAAAATTTTATAATAATCCCGGCCTCTACCAGAAGCTGGTGGACAACCGGCCTAAGAAAAATGTCCGGCCCAAGTCCGTGGAACTGGTCAACCTGCTCAAAACCGGGCACATGGATTATGCCTGGGAATATCTGTCCGTGGCCATACAGCACGGGCTAAAGTATGTAACACTCAACGACCATATCAACCTGGGTAACTATAAATATGACACATTTTATAAACAGGCCCAGGTCAAAGTAACCGGCAAGAAACCCGGGACCTTTAAAACCAAAACAGGCAAATCCTGCACCTACGGGATTACTCTGATCAAAGATGGGCCCAACCCCGAGGCCGCCAACGCCTTTCTGGCCTTTTTACTTTCCCCGGACCACGGACTGAAAACCCTGAATGATATGGGCCAGCCCCCCTTTATTCCCGGCCGGGTACCGGATCAAAAAATGGCAGGCAAGCTTCCTGCCGGCCTGGCCGGCCTGGTGGAGGTCAAAAACTGATTCATGTCTAAAATGGATAACATGGGCAGGCTGTTTATGATACTCAGCCTGCCCCTGATTTTGCTGCTCACCCTGCCTCTGATTCAGATGACCACCGAGCCCAGCCTTGTCATGCTCAGGGAAACCTTAGCGGACAAGGATGTGGTTGCGGCCATTTTCCGGTCCGTGGGGCTGTCCCTTACTGCAGGAATCCTTGCCTTTTTCATGGGCACTCCTCTGGCCTATCTTCTGGCCAGAAAAAAGATCCCGGGCAAGAAAATCATTGAGGGGATTATCGACCTGCCCATCATGATTCCCCATCCTGTTGTGGGTATTGCCATCCTCAGCCTGGCCGGGAAAAACCATCCCCTGGGCAAACTGCTTTATGAGGCAGGCATTCAGATCATGGGCACTAAAACCGGGATTGTCACGGTGCTCCTCTTTGTGGGTCTGCCCTTTTACGTCAACACGGTAAAGGCCGGGTTTGAGAGTGTGCCCATACGTCTTGAAAACGCTTCCAGGACCCTGGGGGCCGGGGCCATGGAAACCTTCAGGCGGATTACCCTGCCCCTGACCTGGCGCCATATGATCTTAGGGATTATCATGTGTACGGCCCGGGCCATTTCCGAGTTCGGGGCCATCGTCATTGTGGCCTACCATCCCATGACGGCCCCTGTGATGATCTACGAGCGCTTCACGGCCTACGGCCTGAAGTATTCCCAGCCCATTGCGGTGTGGCTGATCTTTATCTCCTTTGCCCTGTTTGTGGTTCTGCGAATGATGTCCCGATCCTTATATCAGCATTATAGGTAAGTCATGATTCAATTAAAGGACATTGGCCTGGAATTGTCCGGGTTTGCACTTAAAAATATCCACCTTCATATCCGGGAACGGGACTTTTTTGCCCTGATCGGGCCCACGGGATCGGGTAAGTCCCTTCTCCTTGAAGGGATCATGGGGCTGATGCCCTTTACCTCGGGGCAGCTTCTTTCCAAGGGCTTGACCATGAATTTCATGCCTGTGGAAAAAAGGAATCTGGCCATTGTGTACCAGGACTTTGCCCTCTTTCCCCACCTGGATGTGACCCGGAATATTTTATACGGCACCGGGTACCATAAAATTTGTTCAAAGGATGTGCACACCCGTTTGGACCGTCTGGTAGAAACTCTGGGCCTTGGACATATCCTGGACCGTCGGCCCCATAATCTTTCCGGCGGGGAAAAGCAGCGGGTGGCCCTGGCCCGGTCCCTGATTCTGAATCCCGGAGTATTGCTTCTGGACGAACCCTTGTCCGCTCTGGATCCGGTATTCCACGACGGGGCCAAGAATCTGCTCAAAAAGATCCATAAGGAACTGGACATGACCATTGTCATGGTGTCCCATAATTTCCAGGACGTGGTCTGTCTGGCCAACCGTGGGGCCATCATCCACCAGGGGGAAATTCTTCAGCAGGGAGATACCCTTTCCATCTTTGAAAAGCCCAACTCAAGGTTTACGGCGGATTTTGTGGGCATGAGAAATATCCAGCCCATTGCTGTTCTAGACGGGAAGATGGAAGTGGGGGATACGGGTCTGAATATCCGGCCGGCCGGTCTTCCAGATACAGGTCATACCCGCATGGGCATCCGTCCGGAAGATATTGTACTCAATCCGAACGGGTCGGATCTATGGGCCAACTGCTTCCAGGGGCGGGTGAAAGAGATTTTAAACCACGGTCTTTTTCTTGATGTCCGTCTGGCAGTTGATGATACGGAATTTGAGGCCATCTGGCCAAGAAGCTATCTCAGAGATTACGGCCTGACCCCCGGGCAGACCGTTAATCTGGCCTTTCACCGGGAGTCGGTCCATACTTTTTAAAATCCGTGTTCGCCCTGGTGTTTGTACTTATTTGCCTTTAAATTTGTCTAAATTCAAAAAGGGCAGGGGCGTTGTGGCATTGGGGTCCATAATGATGAGGTGGTTGCCGTTCTGGAGTTCCTTGAGCACCTTCATGCTTTCCAGTTTGAGATAGCCTTCCAGGGTGACGGCTTCAATGATTTTACGTTTGGCCTCTGCCTCTGCCTCTGCCTTTACCAGAACGGCCTGGGCCTCAATCCGGGCCGCTTCCAGGGCTGCGCCGGCAGCAATGAGCAGCACCTCTTTTTTCTTGGTGGCCTGGATGACCTCAGCCTTTTTCTCGGCTTCGGCCTGGGCCTCTTTTCTTTCCTGGTCCACCTTGAATTTTTTGAGCTCTTCTTTTGCCTTTTCCGCAGCCTGGGCCGCTTCTTTTTTCCGCATCACGGCATTGGTGATGATTTTGGGCAGGGTGACCTCCCGGATCAACAGCTTTTCAATTTTGATTCCTTTCTGGGCCAGGGGTGACAGTCCGGCAAGCAGCTCTTCCTGGATACGTTGCTGGACCGTCTGTTCATAAAAATGCTCAGCCTTGGGAACACTTTTGCCGATTTCCCGCATCTGGCTCCTGAGCAACGGCATCATATGGACCTCGATTACTTCCCGGGGGGTGCCTGTCTCCTTGAGCATCACCGGGGCCTGCTCCTTGATGAGGCGATATTGGATGGACATATCAAATCTGGTAATCAATTGGTCTGAACTGGGGACACCCATGGCTTCTTTATGGGTCTTCTGGCGGGCGTCAAACAGGGTGATTCGGACCAGGGGGTTGATAAGGTGGATTCCCTCGGTATAGATACTGGTCTGGACCTTGCCGAAAAGGGTGCCCACACCAACATGGCCGGCGGGAATGGCGGTAAAAAACCGGGTGGCCATGATGCCAAGAAAGAGTATTGCGACCACAATGATGAGCAATGCCGGTTTTATTTTTTTACCTTGTTTTTTAGGCTTTCCGGTCTTTTTTCCGGGTGTCGGGGTCACGGCTTCTGTTTGTTCAAAATCAGCGTCAGTCATTTTGCCTCCGAAAATTAGGGTTGAGTTTAGCTATGATTATAATAAATTATGGGCCACAAAGGAATAATAACCTTTGGCATGAAAGATAATACGGTCCAAAAGGGGAATGCCGAGTATGGCCGCAGCCCGTTCGGTGATGAGATCGGCCAGGGGTAGATCACGGTCTTTTTTTGGCCTCAATACTATTTTCCGGGCAGAAGCATGTCCCGGTTCAGTCTGAAAAAACCCCTTAGATGCTCCAGCCAATAAGCCTGGTACACAAGGTTGTCGCTGTGGAAAGAGATGACCTGCTGCCGCTTTTCCGAGGCATAGATAAAATGCATGCGCCCGGAGGGTTCAACCCGGTAAATCATGGCTGCAAGGTCATTATTCAGAACAATGAGATCCCCGTTTCGAACATCCCCGTCACCAACGGGGCCGGTATTTTTCAGCAGGTAACGCATGGGAAGATAGGCTTTGTATTTCATTCCGGCTTTCTGGGCGGCAATGGTGTAAATGGTATAAAAGAGGGAGGAATTGTCCGTGGTTCCCGTCCGTTGGGGACGGCCGCCCATTTTAAAGGGCATGCCGATGAATTGTTCTGCAATGACGGGAATATGCTGCTGAAAGATTGTGTCAATGCTCGAATTAACCGGGCCAGAGGCCTGTTCAGTCAGTTCCGGGGCAGAATAACTGGCCCAGGCCGGCATGATCCATAACAGCATCAATATAAGGGTGGGTAATATCTGCTTCATTTGTTTTCCTGGTGAATAGATCGTTTGCTCTGTGGTGTTAACTTTTTGTAAAATTTCGGAAGAACAAGATACCTGTTCAGAACTTCCATGGGCTCTGAATGAGGAACCCTCTTAGAGTTATAGGTGCTATTCTTGGTGCTTCCCGGCTTTTTGTGAGTTGTTCTTAAATCGCCCCCTGGTCCCTTGGGCGATAATTCTTGTCTCCAGAATAGATTGTTTATTGGGTAACCTGTATAGTATCAGGTTTTCAGCGGTTTAAGTCAAGTAAGAATATGATGCCTTCAGGGTTAAATTAAGATCCGGATTGTGGTATACCATCATTCTGGATGTGGTGAAAATTACCCCAAGGGGCAGCAAATGAAATACAATATAGCAATCAATGGGTACGGCAGGATAGGCCGGTGTGTGGCACGGGCCCTATACGAATATCCCCGGTTCAGGGAAAAAATGAACCTGGTGGCCATCAATGAGACAGCCAGGCCGGGTACGCTCTACCATCTGACACGGTTTGATTCCACCCATGGTCGGTTTCCCGTGGAGGTTAAAAAGACCGGACAGGGATTGATGATCGGTGATGATTTTATCCACCTGTTCCAGGAAAAAAATATCGTCAACCTGCCCTGGAAGGATTTGAATGTGGATGTGGTCCTGGACTGCACCGGGATTTACAATGACCGGGAGGCGGCGGAACTTCACTTTTTATCCGGCGCCCTTAAGGTGATTTATTCTCATCCGGCTAAGGATGAGATGGATGCTACCATTGTGTACGGGGTGAACCACCATAAATTGAAATCTTACCATGCAATTATCTCCAATGCCTCATGCACCACCAACTGCCTGATTCCAATTCTGGATGTCATTGACCGGAATCTGGGGATAGAGAGCGGCACTGTTACCACCATCCATTCTGCCATGCATGACCAGCCGGTTATTGATGCATATAACAATGATCTGAGAAAAACCCGGTCCGCACTCCAGTCCATTATTCCGGTGAGCACCTCTCTGGAAAAGGGAATCGGCAGGATTCTTCCCCAGCTGGAGGGGAAATTTGAGACCCTGGCCATTAGAGTCCCCACCACCAATGTCTCCATCATGGATATTACTTTAGGGGTCCATGCTCCCACCAGTGTGGAGGCCGTGAATGATATGCTGGGTCGGGCAGCGGCGTCTGAATTTAATGGGATTTTGGGAGTCTCTGACGAGGAGTTGGTTTCCTGTGATTTTAACCATGATCCAAGGTCTGCCATTGTGGATCTGCCCCAGACCCGGGTGGCGGGCCGGCGCATGGTGAAAATTCAAGCCTGGTTCGACAATGAGTGGGGGTATTCAAATAGGATGCTGGATACCACAATAGCGGCCATGGAGGCCAAATAGAAGCGCTTTTTTTTCGTGTCCTCCGCAGTTAAACCACGGAGGGCACGAATATCACAAAGAATATCTGGCGTATTCTTGCTATTTATCTAAGGCTATGAGCTTTTCAGCAATTTCACGGAGTTCTGTGGGAATGGTGTTGATGTCGTCAAAGGGGCGGGTGCCGTCCCGGTCGGATTTGACAATTTCATCCAGTTCCGGTAAAAAACCCAGGATTTCGTAGTCGGGCATGCTCTCCCGGATCAGGGATTTGTCTTCATCGGATTTGACCCTGTTGCCCAGTATGACAATATTCTTAATTCCGATATCATTTCCCAGTTTCCTGATTTTGTCTGCAGCCACCCGGCTTCTTTTGCCCGGGTTGACCACCACCACCAGGGCATCCACTGAGCCTGACGTCGCCCTGCCAAGATGTTCCACCCCAGCCTCCATATCCATGATCACCACTTCTTTTCTGGCAAGGACCAGGTGGTTCATAAGGGCCTTGAGGATAGTGGCTTCAGGGCAGATGCAGCCTGATCCGCCTTTTTGCACTGTGCCCATGACCAGAAGCTTTACCCCGTCCTTTTCAATGGAGAACCGGTCCGGGATATCATCCACCTTGGGATTGAGGGTAAAAAACCCGCCCATGGTGCCGGGCTGTGCCCCTGTCCGTTCGGCAATGAGGTCGGACAGCTCTGCGATGGGAGTGATGGGTTGGGTCTCATCAATCCCGAGGCCTGCTGCCAAGTTGGCAACGGGGTCGGCATCAATGGCAATGACGGTTGTCTCTTTTTCTATGGCGGCTATGGTTCTGGCAATGAGAGAGGTCACTGTAGTTTTCCCTACCCCGCCTTTGCCGCCGAATGCAAGTTTTAAACTCACGTGTTAGGCTCCTTGTAAATTATCCCAGCTGTTTTAAGATCTTGCCCTCTTCATCCAGAAGAAAAACCGCATGCCCCTGTTCTTTGGCCGTGTTCATGACGTCCTCTTCAATCACGGCATGGACTTCGTACTTCCCGTTGAAAATGTCTTTGGGCAGCAGGGCAAAGCAGGCTTTGGCATCCTGCTTGGTTTTAAAGGCGGGGAGAAATTTTTCATTGGTGTTTTCATCACTGAAACCGACAAACTCTTCATCTGAGGTGGCAGGGTCCCGGACAATGACGTATAACCACGTATCGGTTAGTTCCATATTTTCCATTTGAATTTCCTTATTTATTCGTTTCCTATACCAGCAAAAAACATAAAGCCTTATCTTATATAATAAAGGGGTGGCAGGCAAGAAAAGAAAAGCCCCTGTCCGTGAATCACGAACAGGGGCTGTAAAAGCAATAGAGCTGCTTGTCAGGCCATATTAGATTTCAAGCCATGAGTCTGAGTACAGGGTCTCACCCATGATGACCTTATAGGTTTTGTAGTAGTCCAGCAGTTCACCTTCGACGCTTGCTGCGCCCGGATCATTGCCGTCCATCAGACCCCAGATCAGGTCAGTGATGTCAGCGCGCTCTCCCTTGGCAATGGCAGTCTGTCTCTTGTCCAGAGGATCGGCAATTACAGATTTCATGCCGTATTTCCAGAGCATGCACATGTAGGTGGAGTTGAGGATGGGCCGCAGGTGCTCTGGGGGACCATTTGAGATGTTGGACAGGCCGCAGGTAGACTGTGCACCCGGTGCAATGTCTTCGAGCATCATCTGAAAGTTGAGCAGGCTCATGCACTGCTGCTGCTGAATATTGACAGGTGTCACAATACCGTCTACCCAGATTTTCTCATTGGGGATGCCGGCTTCGTTGGCATAGTAGAGAAGTTCTACAGCCAGAGCAGCTCTTTCATTCTCGTCACGGGGGAGACCTTCGGGACCCCACATCAGGGCAACGAAATCCGCGTCGTACTTTTTGGTCATGGGGACCATGGCTTCATACCGTTCGGTCCGGGCCATGATGGAGTTGACAATATGGGGTTTGTCGGCCGGTTTGCAGACCTTAAGACCGGCTTCAATGGCGTCAATATTAGAGGAGTCAAGAAGAAGGGGCATTCCCGGAACGGCTTCCTGAACCACGTTGACAACCCACGGCATCAGCTCGGTACCGAATTTTTTGGCAGGCCCTAGGTTGATGTCGATGTAATCCATGCCCAGTTCCTTCTGGCGGACAACTTCTTCCTGAATGGGTACGGGATTACGTTTGGCGGGGTCTGCTTCTTTGAACTCTTTTCCGATAACCGTGGAAATGACGTTCAAGCTTTCACCAAATAAAATCATATTCTCCATGTTTTATCCTTTTACATATTTAATGGTTGTACTTGGGCTGCCGGGGCGTAACTTACGCCCCGACAGCATATCGTTTGGGTTATTTTGATTTCAGGAAAGCAGGCAGATGGGCCGCTTCTCTCGGTCCGACAGTAATGGTCCAGCCGGGAAGTTCTTCTTCAATATCACCTGCTATGGCAGCTGCATAGCCGGGGATGATCAGTTCAGTATGTTTTACTTTGTCCATGATACCGCTCTTTTTCACGAACATGCCCACATCATCACCGCCAAATTTGCCGGCAGCCCAGGCTGTGAGGACAGAAAGACCTTCAGAATCTTTGATCAGCAGCCAGCACGGTACTTTGGATGCCTCGCATTCACCGGAAACGATGAAGTAAGTCAAAGCAAAGTTGGTGGTGACCAGAACCGGAGAGTTTTCATCCGGGTTGTTGATCTCAAAGATACCCTCGGTCACAGTCATGGGACGCTGGGGATCTGTAAAAATGTTGAGTCTTTCCAGCAGCAGCGGGAACAGGGACTCGCTGGTGAAGTCGGACATCACAACAATTCCGCCGTATTTGGCAACAAACATACCTGCGATAAGGGTTTCCATATCCAGGTTGGAGGCCATTTCACTGGGAAAGGTGATGGTGGGGAAGCCCAGGGCCTTGTTGGAGGCTTTAAGGGCGGCTCTTCTGATGGCAACCTGATCTTCCAGGGCCTGTTTAATTTCACGGGCACCTGTATCAAGAACCAGGTCTTTCAGGCCCATGCCGGTAAGTTTTTCAGTCAAAGGAATCAGGGCTTCAACGGAATCCGCTTTCACGGCCAGGGGAAGATCCCGGTCTTTGGCCAGGGCGCCAAGCTCGTCTGCATTGTCTTGTGTGGCAGCATAGAGCAAAGGCCGCTTGAATCCAGCAACTTCAACACCAGCTTTCATGACGGCCATATCTTCTGTCATCAGTACCAGGTTGAACTCGGATTCCTTGGCTATTTTTCCAGCAACCGCGGCAAAGGCTTCGGCGCCGTTGCCTGCATCTTTAACGGCCAGCAGTTCGGGTCTAAGGTTCAGGCCCACTCTTTCGTACTGAAATGCATTATAAATTTTCAGGGTTTTGTCAAGTTCACCCAGATCTATGTCGGAGGCCACTGTGGCGCACAAAACCGTGGGGTTGAAAAAGGTTTTTTCATGTCTGTAAAGAACGGTTTCACCGCCGGTGCTGGTTTTACGGACACCTTTACCAAGGGCCACAGGGCGGATGGGAGGTGCGGATGCTTCGGCCAGTTTTTCCTTTGCGTCGTCAGACACATAGGGACAGGCGTCAAGCTCTGCTTTTCCCGATGCAAGGTTCATTGCAAATGCAAGGCATGTGGGAACCCCGCACTCCTTACAATTGGTTTTGGGAAGGAGTTTGAATATCTGAATACCGGTTAATGCCATTTTTATCTCCTTAAGTCTTTCTAAACTTTATGGGTAGGCACGGCAGCAGGGCTGCCGTGCCTTAAGGTATTTTAAATTAGCCAACAAGCGAATCCATGGTCAGAGCGGGATGTCCTTTTTCCTGGAGGAAGGGAAGGATCTCCTCTTCTGTGATGCCCACGGTTTCATCGGCAATCATGTCATAGAGATTGGGTACGCCCATGTCGGCACCGCGTTTTTCGATACGGTCCTTGAGCTCTTCTTTGAGCATCTTGGGCATCCAGACCATTCTCAAAAGTCCACCGTCGCCCAGGATGAATTTACCCTGAGTGATGTTATGTTTTGAGTGGCCCACAAAACCCGGAGACGATGCTCCACCGCCCATGACGCCGGCCAGGGTGGTGAACTTCATACCACATGGAGTCTCTCCGCCGTAATCACGGCCAACGGTCATAACACCATTACACATGGGCAGCATGGCAGCGATACATTCGCAGCAACCACAGGTGGTCATGGGATCCTGAACCATGGAGTAGAAGTTGTAATGGGTGACAGCGCCTCTGGAGGCTTTGTATACAAACTCATTGACACCTTTCCACTGGCCCAGTACGGGATCGATACACTCACCCTTTTCAATGGGCTGGTTGGGACCGGTGGGGTTAATTTCAAAGGCAGCCTTGCAGTCCATCCAGTTGTAAGCACCGCAAAGGCCTGTTCTTTCAGGGCTTACGGAGCAGACATGGGAAGGAGCAAAAGACTGGCACAGAGAGCATGAGTAGTAGGTTTCCACGTCTTCGTCAGTCATGGTATCCACACGGGCATCACGGGTCAGGTAGTTTTCTCTGGCCACGGCAGTCATCTTGTCCACATCCTCTGTCTTGGTGTAGAGCGTGACCTGAACCTTGTCCACGATTTTCTGGAAATCCTGGTGGAATTTGGCATGGAGAACCACACCAATGTCTTTCAGGGTAAATCCTTTTTCAATAGCGGCCTTGGAAATACGGACCCAGGAGATATCCCGCTGTCCGATATGCATGATGCCCTGGATATAGTTGATCAGATGATGGATCTGACGTTCCATGATGGGCTCAAAGTCTTCCTGGAACTCACGGCCGGCAATCTCAACCTTGATACCCAAGGGGAAGGTGTCGCCTTCTTTGATGTTCTCAAGATCCGGACCTTCAACAATGACTTTGCCGTCTTCAATGGCGTTCATGTCAGCCATTTTTACAAGTTCGGTGCACTGAGTCTTTCCACCGCCGCACTGGGCATAAAGATCTGCGCCGCGAACACGCTCACCTTCGTAAGCCGGACCGAATGCACAGGGGATCTCGATATCGGCAACCTGGACTTTCAGGCCGCGGACTTCAACAGATTTTTGAACCATGTCTTCATGGGCAACCGGGGCAACCACATGCTCGTAGGTACAGATACCTGTGGGCAGGATTTCCGGAATGGGTGTATCCGCGATGGTGGGGAACCCCCAGTTAACACAACCGGCTGCTGCAACTCCCCATTCAGTACCTACATCACCCAATGCGTTGACAAAGGCAAAGATTCTCTCTTTGTTGTATTTGAGAATTTTTTTGTAATCACCAGGCTGAACACCGCCGAAGGCCATGGCGGCCCTGTTGGCAAAACCTAAGGCAAATACGGCGGAAGAGATATCCGGGCCGAAAGGAACGATACGCGTGTTCCAGCCGATCTGCATATCCGCATCCAGGCACTGCTGGATCAGGGTTTTACCGTTGTGGTTGGCTGCGCAGAAGATGTACAGAGATCTTTTCTGGTAATCTTCAACAATCATCTTGGCCACTTCTTTGTTGGGGGCCGCACCGACGATGGCTGCAAAGCCGGGGGCTGAACCGTCAACAAATTCAACACCACGTTTTCTCAGGATGGTATCATCGGCTGCACCCACCCAGAGTTTACCGTTTTCAACATCCGGATCTTCCTGGGCCAGGTAGAAATCAGGTTCGTTCAGATATCTCAAAGCTTCAATGATTTCATAGGAAATGATACCTGCCATACCAGCATCAAGCAATGGCCCCAGGTACGGGAGCCAGTTTTTCAATTTAATATGGGGGGGAAGCAGCCCTTTGGCAAATTCCATGGGTTTTTTCAGGTCTTCCAGGGTTTCAACCTTCAGTCCTGTCAGAGAATAAATAACCGGCAGAAAGTATGCGGTATTGGGAAAACCCACTTTAGTGCTTGCATCAAAGGTCTGGAATGCTTTTTCAAGCTTGCCTTCAGCCTCGGCAACTACTTTATATCCACCCTGAATGGCAGCAAATGCGATCAATTTTGACATATTATCTTCCTCCTTCGTTGAGGATTTAATTTAGTTTATCCTGTTATTGCAACTAGGGAATACTCTTTTAACCTAAAAAACTTATCCCTCAAGGGCCTGGCGGTCAGCCATATCCATCATGACCCTTTCTCTTGCCTTATCGATGCCCAGGGCTTTTCTCTTTTTATCGATATGGTTGATCATTGCCCATGCGTGTTCAATGGGGTCTGTTTTCAGATCCCACATCCCACCGTAGATGCCTTCCAGCTCTTTGGATATATAGTTATGGAAGACAGGTGCACCGGAAGTCGGGAAGGTGCCGCCGAATACCGTGTAAACGCCTGAGGTGACAAAGTACTGACCGATGGAGATGGCTTTTTCACTCATCCACTCAGGGGCAGAACCGGCTGCGGGAAGATCGGCAATACTGTTGCCAAGGCCGCCGGCCTTAACAACCTCTGTGGCTGCCAGGAGAATCCGGGAGTTATCTACGCAGGAACCTAAGTGAAGGACCGGCGGAATACCTACGGTTTCGCAGATTTCAGCAAGACCCGGGCCGCAGTAAACCTGCCCTGCTTCCGGAGTGAGAAGGCCGTGAACTGCAGCAGTAATGGCATCACAACCCGTGGTGAGGACGATGACATCATTTTTAATCAGTTCTTTGATGACTTTTACATGCATCTCATCGTGGCGGGATCTGGCATTATTACATCCAACAACGCCTGCGATACCGCGGATACGGCCGTTAATGATGTTGTCATTTAAAGTATAGTAAGTGCCTCTGAATGTTCCGCCCAGGTGGTATTCAATGGATTCCACGCCAAAACCTGCAATCTGAGTGGTTTTGTGCTGGGGAATCATTATTTCGGCACCGCGGTTTTCAAAGTTGTCTATTGCCATTTTTACGATGCGGGTGGCATCTTCGAGTGCATAATGTTCGTTGAACTCGATGTGGATAACATTTTCCTGTTCCATTTTTGCAATGGGATGGGTGGTGATCAGGTGGGTATGGAAACACTTGGCCACATTGGCCAGGTTCTGCATAACACACTGGATATCAACAACCATGGCGTCACAGGCGCCTGTAATAATGGCCATTTCCTGCTGCAGGAAGTTACCTGCTGTGGGAACACCATGTCTCTGGAGCATTTCATTGGCTGTACAGCAGATGCCGCCCAGCTGGATGCCTTTGGCACCTTTTGACTTGGCATAGTCGACCATTTCCTGGGACTGGGCCACGGCCACAATGATTTCTGAGAGTACAGGCTCATGGCCATGGATAATGATGTTGACATGGTCTTCTTTCATGATGCCCAGATCTGCTTCAGACTGGAGGGGTGCTGGTGTACCGAACAGGATGTCCTGGAGATCGGTGGCCAGCATGGAACCGCCCCATCCGTCAGCAAGGGATGCACGGGTGCATTGTTTGATCAGGTTTTTATAATCCTGGTCAACGCCCATGTGGGTTCTGTGCATGATTTCAACGATTTCCCGGTCAATGTTTCTGGGATTTACGCCTTGTTTGTTCCAGATATCCTGCTGGGCCTGGGGGGCACGTTTGAGATAAAGAAGCTCGCCTTCGGATTTGCCCCATTCGTTCAGGGCAACTTCAGCCACTTCAAGGGCAATCTCATCAATATCCCGCTGTTGTTCTACACCGTCCACTTCAACTGTTGTTGCTACATTGAGATGGGGGGCAACGGCCAGAAGTTTCTGGGTGTCTTTAATCTGATAGGCATCAGTCTCTTTTTTTGCTGCGGCCATGAATACTTCAGCTACGCATCTGCCATGATCTGAATGGGCTGCGGCACCGGCGGCAACCATTCTTGCAAAGTTACGGGCGGCGATGGTATTGGCTGTGGCTCCGCAAAGACCTTTTCTTGTATCTTCACCTTCGATGCCGCCCTTGGGCAGGGGCAGTCTGCAGGGGCCCATGGCACAGTTTTTACAGCAGATTCCCTGGATACCAATGTTACAGGGTTTCATGTTGGCGGCGCGGTCAAAAATGGTTTCAATCCCGAGTTTATGAGAGCGAACAATCATTTCCTGGGTTGACGCTGTATATGCTGCTGCGATGGGATCAGCAAGTTTCGGGGCTTTTGCTGTCTTAGCTTTTTTTTCTACTGCCATTAGAGGTTCCTCCTCTTGATTAATTATATTCTTCGATTGCAGTCACTGGTTTAAAAAGTTAAATCAGCTTGCTCTCTTATGAATCCTGTCAAGGTTTTCAATGATTTTATCCAGCATGGATTTCTGGACCTTGGCCGCAGTCAGGGGGACGTCTTTTTTGGGCGCAGCCTGGGTTGCGTGTTTGGCCATTTCTGCAGCACGTTTGTCTCTCAGGGCCTGTTCTGCAGCTTCCCTTGCAGCAACAGCATCTTTTTGGGCCTGTAATTTGGCATCTTCAGCAGCTTTGGCTTCTGCTGCAGCTTTAGCTTTTGCATCGGCTTCTGCCTTTGCTTTGGCGTCAGCGTCGGCTTTTGCTTTGGCAGCAGCATCTGCCGCTACTTTGGCTTCTGCCTCAGCTTTAGCCTTTGCCTCTGCTTCAGGATCTGCAGCCGGGGCTGCTGGAGCTGCCGGGGCTTCTTCTTTTGCCGGCGCGGCTGCGGCCGGTGCTGCTTTGGCTGCCGGTGCGGCTGCCTTGGGAGCTTCTGTTTTGGCTGGAGCGGCTTTTTTCACCGGAGCTGCCTTTTTTTCTTCTTCAATGGTCAGGTCAACTTCAGGGGCCAGGGCTGCAAAATCAATTTCCACATCATCCAAAAGTTTGGCTGCAGGCGCTACGTCCATTGCGGAACCGCCGTCAACGATGAGATCAATAAAGGCTTTGGCAAGCTTGATGGACTCGGGATGTCGCATGATCATAACACTGGAGCCTGACATGAAATAAGAGACCGCGCCCACAGCTTCCATGAGGATGGCACGCCGTTCGGGATCACCCAGTTCAGGTGCTTCCTCAACCGGCTGTTTGGCTTCTTTACATTTCCATACTTCGTTACCCAGGTTGTTGATCATGGGGTTCTGGAGTTTGTCGTCACCCTGGGTCATGGCTGCCTGGGAAAGGCGCTCCATTACTGAATAGGTGTATTCAAGGCCGTAACCCAGGCCACCTGTGGTGGGATCAACAAGAACCTTGTCCAGGGAAACGCCCAGGTTTTCAAGGAGGATGTTCACCTGTTTGGCCAGGTTAACGTCAATGGGGGAGGAAGAAATAATGGTGTGGCCGTAACCCATGGCGGCAGCACCGATACCTTTATGGTTTTTTTCTTCCACAGGGCCCAGGATAAGGTTCTCACCGTCACAGACCTCTGCAATTTTTTTCAGAACTTCTTCATCTTTGGCAGGTACGGCACATCCCCAAATAATAAGGGGAACATTGACGGCGGCGAGAACCTTTTTAACGGTGGCTGCGGCATCATCGGGGCTGGCGTCCTTGTCATTGGGATCAGTGCTCTTGAGCTGGAGAACAATGGCCTGTGCGCCATACTCTTCTACACATTTTTTTGCCCAGGCCGCAGGATCGGAAGTCACATCCTTAAAGGGTGCAAGGGCAGCTTCAGGCCAGTCCTCAGGGGTCATGTCCCAGATTTCCATGGCAATCACGGGCTTGTTGGGCATTTCACCTTCGAACTGGTAAAAAGGATAACTTGTTTGTCCGCCGACGGTAAGGGCGGTGTCGCCTTTGCCGATTGTGACACCTTTGATACTGCCGGCATAAGTTTCTTTGGTTATTTCAAATCCCACTTTTACCTCCTAAAATTTAAAGATAGTTATGAGTTGGGGGGGGTTAGAATAAAAAAGACGTGAGGTCATCGAAAAAAAGAGAACAGATAAGGGCCGGTTTGGATCAAATGGGTTTACCCTGATTTTGACGTCCCTTACCATATATTTACCTTAGTTTAGGTTCATAATTCGATAACAGATATTGACTTATAATTGTTAAGGTTTTTTGTCAATAGATGAGTGAATTTATTGCTTTTGTGCCCTAAAGCTCATAATGGCAAGTATTTCAACGGGTTTGATATTTATAAATGAAAATTAGCGACTATTGAATCTAATTTAGTTATTAAATGGAAATCGTAGCGGCGAAAAGGATTCGTTTTTTTATTTTCCCTCTAAAAAATAATCTGTTTTTGAGAGGGCAATTGCGTGGCTTGATCTTGGCTTTCTGTGGTGATGGGTTGAAAAAAAGAGTTTAAAACGGCAAATTGCCAACGGTCTCAATGGTATATAAAAAAGGTGGCCGGGATTTTATACAAAGGGTTGATTTTTTTCTGGTATTTATATAGTTAGGATATTCAGTTAGGTTAATCGGGATTCAAAAAAACGTATACATTGGTTTCTATTACTTTTTATCATGGCCTGGATTACAGGCCGCAATCTACAAAGGAGTAAGCCATGGCATTAGATCCAACCAAACATCTAGACTGGGAAATTGCAGAAGACGCAGAAAAAACAATGCTCACCATTTATGAAATCGGTGAAAAACTGGGATTGACCAAAGACGAGTTGCTTCCCCAGGGGCACTATATCGCAAAAATCGATTTCAGGGCGGTTCTTGAACGGCTCAAAGACAAACCAAACGGAAAATACATTGATGTAACAGCGATTTCTCCCACACCTCTGGGTGAGGGAAAGTCCACCTCTTCCATGGGTTTGGTACAGGGTCTTGGCAAGATTGGTAAAAACGTTTGTGCTGCCATTCGTCAGCCTTCCGGCGGCCCCACCATGAATATCAAAGGGTCTGCTGCCGGCGGTGGTCTGGCCCAGTGTATCCCCCTGACTCCCTTTTCTTTAGGGTTTACCGGCGACATCAATGCCATCATGAATGCCCATAACCTGGCAATGGTGGCTCTGACCTCCCGCCTACAGCATGAAAGAAACTATACCGACGAACAGCTGGAACGCCTTTCCGGCATGAAGAGAATTGATATCGATCCCACCAAAGTTGAAATGGGATGGATCATGGATTTCTGCTGCCAGGCACTGAGAAACATCATCATCGGTATTGACGGCGTAAACGGTAAGTCCGATGGTTTCATGATGAAATCCAAATTCGGTATTGCCGTGTCTTCAGAAGTTATGGCCATTCTTTCTCTGGCCAATGACCTTAAAGACATGCGTGAAAGAATGGGTAAGATCGTTGTTGCCTATACCAAAAAAGGCAAACCCGTTACCACTGAAGACCTCCAGGTTGCCGGTGCCATGACTGCCTGGATGGTTGATGCCTTGAATCCTTCTCTGATGCAGACACTGGAAGGCCAGCCTGTTATTGTTCATGCCGGCCCCTTCGCCAATATCGCCATTGGTCAGTCTTCCATCATTGCTGATAAGGTCGGTCTGAAACTGGCTGACTACCATGTTACTGAATCCGGATTCGGTGCTGATATTGGTTTTGAAAAATTCTGGAACCTTAAATGCCGTTACTCAGGCCTGACGCCTGATTGCGCCGTTGTTGTTGCCACCATCCGTGCCCTGAAATGCCACGGCGGCGCTCCCGTACCCGTTCCCGGCAAACCAATGCCTGAAGAGTACGGAAGTGAAAATGTTGAATGGGTTGCCAAAGGATGCGCCAACCTCATCCATCATATTAAAAATGTCAGGAAAGCAGGTATTTCTCCTGTTGTATGTATTAATGCCTTTTATACGGATACTGACAATGAAATTGCCAAGGTTCGTGAGCTTTGCGAAGCTGAGGGTGCAAGGGTTGCTCTTTCCCGTCATTGGGAAAAAGGTGGCGACGGTGCCATCGAATTTGCAGAAACCGTTGTTGAAGCCTGCGAAGACAAGACTGACTTCAAATTCCTCTATGAACTGGATATGCCGGTCAAGGATAGAATTGCACTCATTGCCAAAGAAGTTTATGGCGCTGACGGTGTTGATTATTCTGCAGAAGCTGAAGTTGCACTTACCAGAATCCAGGCTGATCCGGAACTGGCAGGCCTTGGCATGTGCATGGTAAAAACCCATCTTTCCCTGTCCGATAACCCCGCTCTTAAGGGTGTGCCCACAGGCTGGAGACTGACCATCCGTGAAGTCCTCACCTATGGTGGTGCAGGTTTTATCGTTCCGGTTGCCGGTGCTATCTCTCTGATGCCGGGTACGGGCTCCAACCCCGCCTTCAAACGTGTTGACGTTGATGTTGAAACCGGTAAGGTTCAGGGTGTATTCTAGTATAGTAAAATAAATCAATTATATACGACAATCGGCGATCCGAAGTGATAATTATTTGGATCGCCGATTGTTGAACTATATCAGGAGAAAAAAATGACTGCTGAAATTATTAGCGGAACTGAAATAAGAAAGGCTATCCTTGCAGAAGTTAAAGAGGAAGTCGAGCAGATGAAGGAAAAAACCGGCAAAGTCCCGGGACTGGTCACCATTCTTGTGGGCTCCAGCCCGGCCTCCATCTCTTATGTTACCTTAAAAGTTAAAACTGCCATCAGTCTTGGCTTCCATGAAATACAGGATGACCAGCCCGATGATATTTCCGAAGAAGATCTGCTGGCCCTGATCGATAAGTATAATAATGATCCGGACATTCATGGCATTCTGGTGCAGCTGCCCCTGCCCAAACATATTGATGACAAAAAAGTCCTCAACGCCATCAATCCTGACAAAGACGTGGATGCCTTCCATCCCGTTAATGTGGGTCGCCTTATGATTGGCGGTGAAGAAGCAATCTTCCATCCCTGTACCCCTGCCGGTATCCAGGAAATGATTGTCCGTTCCGGTACTGAAACCTCTGGTGCCGAGGTCGTTGTTGTGGGCCGCTCCAACATTGTCGGCAAACCCATTGCCATGATGATGGCACAAAAGGGTGTCGGTGCAAACGCCACAGTAACCATCGTTCACACCCGGACCAAGGACCTGGCCGCCCATTGCAAGCGTGCCGATATTCTCATTGTTGCCGCCGGTGTCCCTGACCTGGTAAAACCCGAATGGATAAAACCCGGTTCAACCGTCATCGACGTTGGTGTTAACCGTGTAGGCATGAATGAAGAGACCGGTAAAGCCATCCTCAAGGGCGATGTCGACTTTAACGCAGCCAAGGAGATCGCAGGCAAGATCACGCCTGTTCCCGGCGGTGTAGGTCCCATGACCATTGCCATGCTTATGAAAAACACCCTGAAATCCGCGCAGTTTGCTCTGGGTAAATAATTAGGGTATAACGGGCAGGTTTTTGCCTGGCCGTATTTTTAAAGCCGCCGGCGCTGCGTTGCAGTGTCGGCGGCTTTGTGTTTCAGGGCAGGAAACATCAAAACCGGGCAAAGTTTTTTTTGCCTGCCCTTTACTTCGTTTGGAACAGCCATATTTTATACCGGTAATATTGATTTTGGGAACATTTAAAAATAACTTCGCATAATCTGTTTACAAAAACCTCTAAAATACTGGTATTTTGAAAGCAGAATGTGACCTGATTTTTGATCAGTTCCTTCATGAAGGATCAGCCCGGAAAAGCGAATTTTCAGAATACCTATAAATACGGAGATGTATATGGACAAGCTGGATGCAATCTTTTCACCCGAAACCATAGCAGTTATCGGCGCTTCAACCCAGAAGGGCAAGGTCGGACATGATATATTTGCCAATATTCTTTCCGGCGGATATACCGGCACCCTCTACCCGGTCAATCCCAAGGCCAGATCCGTCCTGAGCGTCAAATGTTATACCAGTATTTCGGCCATTCCAGACCCCATTGATCTGGCCATGATCATTCTCCCCCCTAGGGCGGCCCTGGGTTCTGTTAAAGAATGCATTGAAAAGGGGGTAAAAGGCATTGTTATTGTGTCTGCCGGGTTTAAGGAAGTCGGGGGCGAAGGTCTTGAGATTGAGCAAAAAATCAAAGGACTTTGCGCCGATGCCGGGGTCCGTCTGGTGGGGCCCAATTGTCTTGGGGTGATCAACCCTTCACCCAAGGTGTCGCTGAATGCCAGTTTCTCCGCCCGCATGCCCAAGCCGGGTAATGTCTCCTTTATTTCCCAGAGCGGGGCGCTTTGTACGGCGGTCCTTGACTATGCTGCCGATAAAGGGTTCGGGTTTTCAAAATTCATTTCCATCGGCAACAAGGCCGACGTGGATGAACTGGATCTGCTCAGATACTACCACAATGATCCGGATACTGATGTGGTCATGATTTATATGGAAGAGTTGTCCAGGTCTTCGGAAGAGTTTGTTTCCGAGGTAAGGGAGATGACTTCGGGCACCAATCCCACCCACGTTATTGCTATCAAGTCGGGTACCTCTGCTGCCGGTGCGGCGGCGGCGGCATCACACACCGGCGCCCTGGCCGGATCAGACGTCATGTATGACGGATTGTTTTACATGGCCGGCATTTTAAGGTGCAAGAGTGTGAATCAGCTTTTTGATTATGCCCAGGCACTGGCGGCCAATAAATATCCCACAGGAGACCGGGTGGCCATCGTCACCAATGCGGGGGGGCCCGGTATCATCGCCACAGACATGAGTGAGCAGTCCGGCCTCAAACTGGCCCGTTTTTCAGAGGACACTATTAAAGAGCTTAAAAAGTATTTACCGGCTACGGCTAATTTTCATAATCCAGTGGATGTAATTGGGGATGCGGCCAAAGACCGGTATGAAAATACCCTGGCCACGGTGCTGGGGGATCGGAATGTGGATGCCGTACTCATTATCCTTACCCCCCAGTCCATGACCGATGCCATTGGGACGGCAGAGTCCATTGTCAGTATTGCCAAACACAGTATCAAACCCATTCTCTGTGCCTTTATGGGGGTGGTGGACGTCTCGGACGGGGTAAAGCTGCTTCAGGCGAACCGGGTGCCGGTGTACCAGTTTCCGGAAAGTGCGGCCCGGTCCCTTGGGGCATTGCGGCAGAGTGTCAAATGGCTGTTTAGAAAGATTCTCCCCCAGTTTAATTTGAGCTATGACCGTGAAAAAGCGGAGGGCATCATTCAGGGTTATCTGGCAGAGGGGAGGACCGTACTCGGAGAGCTGGACGGCAACGAGATTCTCAAGTGTTACGGATTTAACACCATACCCATGGCATTGGCCAAGACTGGTGATGCGGCGGTGGAGATTGCCGAAAAGATCGGATATCCAGTGGTTCTGAAGATTGTTTCCCGCCAGATTATGCATAAATCCGATGCCGGTGGAGTGAAGGTCGATCTTAAGGACGGCGCCGAAGTAAAGTCCGGGTTTGAAGTCATCATTGAAAATGCAAAAAACTATGATCCCGAAGCGGAGCTTGAAGGGGTGCTGGTTCAGAAGATGGCGCCCAAAGGCAAAGAGGTGATTCTTGGAATAACCAAGGATCCGGTGTTTGGCCACGCTGTGATGTTCGGGCTGGGCGGTATTTTTGTGGAAGTATATAAGGATGTGGCCTTCCGTTTGTCACCCATGGGTCGGAACGTGGCCCGGCGAATGGTGAAAAGCATAAAAGGCTATCCCATTCTCAAAGGGGTGCGGGGAGAAGCGCCTTCAGATATCGAGGCCATTGAAAAAAATATTGTATCTTTAAAGACAATGGTGGATAACCATCCCATGATTAAAGAATTGGATATCAATCCTCTCTTTGTTCATGGAGAAGGAGAGGGGACCACAGTGGCGGATATTATTATTCGTCTTGAAGCTGAATAGATAAGGGTAAGGAGGAACATATGCCCGAAGGAAATGGATTTGTAATGAAGAATGGAGAGCCCAATACGGCTTCGGCAAGTCGGAAGACCATGCCTAAGATAGACTTTTCAAGTTTTGTCCTGTCGCTGTATTCATCCGGTCTGGTTCAACTGGGTAAGGTGGAGGACCCGTCAACCGCCAAAAAAACGGTGAATATGGATATGGCTCAGTATACCATTGACATGATTGCCATGCTCCAGGATAAGACAAAGGGAAATCTCACCGAAGATGAAGAGAATCTGCTTCGGGCCCTGCTCAGTGAGCTGAGGCTGGCCTATGTGGATGCCAGTGCCTGATCTTGTTCTGGCTTCCCCGGCAAAGCTGAATCTTTTTTTATATGTGACGGGCAGGCGGCAGGACGGTTTTCATGAATTGTTCTCCCTGATGGCGCCTGTCAGCCTAAGCGATCGAATGGAGATACGTTTTCAGGGGCGGGATATAAGGGTATTCTGTGATCACCCCATGGTGCCGGAGGATGACAGTAATCTTGCCTGGCGTGCAGCGCGGTTGTTTATGGACGCCTGCCGTGCTAAAAAAAAAGAATTGCCCTTTGAAGGAATGTCCATCTGGATTGATAAAAAAATTCCAGTGGGCGGTGGGCTCGGGGGAGGCAGTTCCAATGCGGCGGCCGTGCTTTCAGGTCTGAATGGGTATGCGGTCCGTCCGTTTTCAGACCAGGAACTGAGACAAATGGGGCTGACCCTTGGGGCAGATGTGCCTTTTTTCCTTTTTGGGGGCCCGGCCTTTGCAAAAGGGGTGGGAGAACAATTGGAGCCTTGTGGGAAATTGCCGGACGGCTGGGTCATAATCTGCAGTCCGGGGGTTGCTGCCTCAACCGTAAATGTTTTTAAAAAATTAGAATTTGGATTGACATTTAAGCCTGTTTATATTATGAATACTGGTTCGAATGCGTTGCCATTCGACCATGGGTTCGATGGTAAGGAGGAATTGCACAATGATCTTGAAGGTCCGGCCTGCAGTTTATATCCTGAAATCGGCTCAGCCAAAGAAGAGATGGCGTTGTTACTGCAAAAAAATGTATACATGTCTGGAAGCGGCTCATCTCTTTTTGCTCTTTATTCCGGCCGTGCGGCGGCGAAGGCCGGATTTGACCGGCTCAACAAGGCCTGGTCAGGGACCGGGAAAAAAGTGTTTTTGTCCCGGATAGAGCAGCCTTAGAAGTTGAGTTGAATGTACTGGGGCGTCGTCAAGCGGTAAGACACAGGGTTTTGATCCCTGCATTCAGAGGTTCGAATCCTCTCGCCCCAGCCAAATTTATATATAAAATAAAAAGAGATTTACTATGAATGGCTTGTCAATTTTTGCCGGGAACTCCAATGCCGCACTCGCGGACAGGATTTCGGAGTATCTTGCAAAACCTTTGGGAAGATTGAAAGTCAACCGTTTCAGTGATGGGGAAACCCAGGTTGAAATTCAGGAAAATGTCCGGAAGCAGGAAATTTATGTGATCCAGTCCACCTGTCAGCCGGTCAATGACAACCTGGTGGAGCTTCTCCTTTTGATTGATGCTTTTAAAAGGTCATCAGCCAATAGGGTTACTGCGGTTATTCCTTATTTCGGATATGCCCGCCAGGATAAAAAAGTAGCGCCCAGGGTACCTATCAGTGCAAAAGTAGTTGCAGATCTTCTGGATGCCACTGGTGTTGACAGGGTCATTACCATGGATCTCCATGCCGGCCAGATTCAGGGGTTTTTTAACGTACCTGTGGATAACCTTTATGCAGCGCCCATTATTATTGATGATATCAAAACCCGGTTTACAGATGATCTGGTTGTGGTTTCACCGGATGCCGGCGGGGTTGAGCGGGCCAGGGCCTATGCCAAGCGTCTGGATGCCGGGCTTGCCATTGTTGATAAGCGTCGCAGCGCGCCGAATCAGGCCAAGGCTATGGCCATTATCGGGGATGTTGAAGGTAAGACCGCCATTGTGATTGATGATATGGTGGATACGGCCGGAACATTGACCGAAGCGGCCGGGGTTATCAGGGAAAAAGGGGCCAAAGAGGTTCATGCTTACTGCACCCATCCGGTGCTGTCCGGTCCGGCGATCGGCAGAATTCAAGACTCGTCTTTAAATTCTCTTGTTGCCACTGATACCATCCCCTTATCTGAGGAAGCCCGTGCCTGTGAGAAGATTAAGACGCTTTCCATTGCCAAGCTTGTGGGTGAGGCAATCATGCGCAGTTACAGGGGTGATTCTGTAAATTCTCTATTTGTTTAAGACATATATTATATCGTTATTAGTCTGCCCCGGGGGCAGATACGGAGGGTAAAACATTGGAACTAATTGAACTAAGTGCAAAAGCAAGAGAAACCAAAGGAAAAGGCGCAGCCAGAAAACTCAGAGCTGCCAATTCTATTCCTGCCATCGTTTACGGCGGAGAGTCCGAGCCAATGAAATTGTCTGTGGATACCACGATTTTTGATAAAATTATCAGAGACAACGGTACAACAGGCCTGTTTTTTGACTTGAAAATTGAAGGTGCTGAGGGGAAACTGGTCATGCTCAAGGATATCCAGATGGATGCATTCAGCCTGAGATATCTCCATCTTGACTTCCATGAAATTGATATGGACAACAAAGTATCTGTTACTGTGCCTGTTGAGACAGAAGGCGATTGTGCTGGTGTTAAAGAAGGTGGTATGCTTCAGATTATTCGCCGTGAACTGGATATTCTGTGTAAGCCTAAGCATACGCCGGAAAGTATTGTTCTCAATATTGCCGAACTCAACATCGGTGATGCTATCCATGTTGAAGATATTGTTCTGGGTGATGACATTGAAATTCCCCATGAGGTGAATTTTACCGTGATCACGGTTGTACCACCTTCAACTTCTTCCGAGGGTGTTGAAGAAGAAGAGGACGGAGAAGAGGTTGTCGAAGCGGCGGCTGAATAATCTCCGATTGCATCCAGCCTCATGTCTGATTCCAAGTTTACATTAGTGGCGGGTCTGGGAAATCCTGGAAAGGAATATTCCCAGACCCGCCATAATATTGGGTTCCTGGTTGTTGATGACCTGGCGTCTAAAATGGGACTGGACTTGAATAAGCAGCAGTTCGATGCGTCTTATGCCAGGGGGCGGTCCAAAGGGCGTGGTGTGTTTCTTGTGAAGCCCCAGTCTTATATGAACCGCAGCGGTATTCCTATCCAGAAGCTTGCCGCCTATTATAAGATAGATATGGGCGATATACTCGTGGTCCACGATGATATGGATCTCTCCTTTGGGCATATTAAAATTGTCCAGGGCCGCGGTCATGGGGGGCATAATGGCATCCGTTCAATAATTGATTCCTTCGGTCGCAGGGAATGTATACGGATTCGGGTCGGCGTGGGTCATCCTGGCGTCAGCAAGGACGTTACCGGTCACGTGCTTGGAAAGTTCACCCCCCAGGAGCAGTCTGAGCTGGGCCAATTGATTGAAACCGCCTCTGATGCCTGCCTGTCTGTCCTCGAACACGGGGTCGTCAAGGCCATGAACAAAGTCAACTCCCGCCGTTAAATATCTTCGTATTTCTATCACTTTTTTGATTTATTCTTTGTCGGTATCCCACCGAACTTTCCATGATTTCTTTTGTATTAGATAGTCAATTAATTCACTATAACCCTGTTTTGTAAAGTGATCCGAGAATTAATTTGTTGACAATATTGTTAAAATATGGTTTCCTGTCTGAGAATGGGCAAGTTGTTTTTACACTAACTAAGGTGGGCGATGAATGGGTGAAGAATCCGAAAATACCATGGCTAAGGCTAAAAGCAGTTCAACCAAAAAAGAATTTTCCAAGGGCGACCTTGCCGTCTATCCCGCACACGGCGTCGGTTATATCGAATCCATAGAAAGCCAGGAAATCAACGGCGACACCATGAATTTCTATATGATGAAGATCGTGGAAAACGGGATGATGATCATGATCCCCACAACAAATGTTGAATCCGTGGGGTTGCGGGAGGTGATTCCTGTTGCTGAGGTACCTGAAGTTTACAAGGTTATGCAGGAAAAAGCTCAGAATACGGACAACCAGACCTGGAACCGCAGATACCGGGAATACATGGATAAAATTAAAACCGGTTCAATCTATGATGTGGCAGAGGTCTTCAGGGATCTTTTTCAGCTCAAACTGGAAAAAGACCTTTCCTTTGGTGAGCGTAAACTTTTGGATACAGCCCAGAACCTTCTGGTCCAGGAACTTTCCATGGCTAAGGATATTGATGAAAAAGCAATGATGCAAGAGATTGAAAATCTGTTCAATTAAATCCTGTTAACCATATTGAATGGTAACACCGGCAGGCTCCGTGTCTGTCGGTGTTTTTGTTTATAGGTGAATCCCATACTTATTATTTCAAAAGAACAGGCCCGCCTACGCCTGGACCAAGTTGTTTCCCAATCCATGGAAGATATATCCAGAAGCCGGGCTTCGGCTTTGATTTCCGGGGGGCATGTTCAGGTTAATGACGGGACAAAACGGCCGGGATACAAGGTTAAACCCGGTGACCGGGTTAAAATACGTGATGTCCAAGATGTGATTGTCCCGGAACCGGAAAAGATGGATCTGGCCATTCTCCATGAAGACGCTCATATCCTGGTGGTGGATAAAACGGCCGGCCAGGTGGTCCATCCGGGTCCCGGCCATATGTCGGGAACTCTGGTCAACGGTCTTTTATCCCATGATTCAGTGTTTGGAAACAAGTGCTGGGAACCTCTGCGCCCCGGCATCGTCCATCGCCTGGATAAGGATACCTCAGGCTTGATTCTTGTGGCCAAAACCTTGAGAAGCCTTGAATTTCTTCAAAAGGAGTTCAAACATCGGCGGGTGGAGAAAGAGTATCTGGCCCTGGTTCAGGGTGAGAACATTCCCGAAGCTGGTGACATTGAGCTTTCCATGGGTCGACACCCCAGGAATCGTAAGCTGATGGCTGTGCTGGAAAACGGAGGTCGATATGCCAGAACCGGGTTCCGGGTTAAACAGCGGTTCACTGGAGGTGCCTTGATGGAGGTCCGTCTTTTTACCGGCCGCACTCACCAGATCAGGGTCCATTTCTATCACCAGGGCATGCCCCTGTTCGGAGACCGGGTGTATCAGGTCCGGCGGCATCGCAAGGGACCGAGCATTGCCCCAAGACAGATGCTTCATTCATGGAAATTGTCCTTCCGCCATCCCTATTCAGGGCTGAGAATGGCTTTTTGCGCCCCTGTTCCTGAGGATTTTGCCCAGACCATGAAGCAATTGAGTTAGAATATTTGAATTGAATCAGGAAAATCTTATGTCCCAATATCCCAGAATGCATTCGGCCGAGCATCTGCTGAACCAGGCCATGGTCAGACTTTTAGGATGTGAACGTTGTTTCTCTGCCCACATCAATGCCAAAAAATCCAAATGCGACTATCATTTTGATCGGGAAATCACCGCAGAAGAGGCTGAGACTGTCCAGGCCGAGGTAAACCGGGTTATTGAAGAAGATTATCCCGTTGTCATCGAAAATATGGCTCTGGCTGATGCTGAGCAGGCTTTTACCCTGGACCGGGTCCCTGATAAAGAGGGGATGACCCATTTCAGGATTGTCCGCATGGGGAATTATGATGCCTGTCCTTGTATCGGGGAGCATGTCTCCTCCACCGGTGAAATCGGCAGATTTCGTATCACCTCAACTGGATTTGCCAACGGGGTGATGAGAATCCGATTCAAGTTGAATTAACGCCTGGGTCCGAATTGCCTGATAAGAATTTTATCAAGTAAGGGGGTGGGGAGTAATTTTTTTAGTAAAGGCATAATAGTGCTGACTCTACCCAAACGGACAACAGGCCGCGGCTGGTCTGAAAGTATCTGATCTGCAAGTTGATCGGCAAATTCATGGGTCGGTGTTGCATTTTTTTGTGATGCCTTTGCCCTGGCTTCAACCTCGGCTTTGAACGGGTGATACCAGGAATCCTTTTTTAATATCCTGGAAATAATTTTTCCTGCAGTATTTCCGAAGTCAGACTGAATCGCGCCGGGCTGGACAATCATAACACGAATCCCGAACGGGGTAAGCTCCATGCGAAGGGCATCGGACAGCGCATGCAAGGCTGCTTTGGATGCACAATAGGCTCCAGAGAAAGGGGTGGCTGTGATGCCGGACACACTGCCGATATTTACGATTAAACCGGCATTGTTTCTTTTCATGGAGCGTGCCGCAAGTCCGGTCAGGACCATGGGGGCTATAACATTTGTCTCAAACTGCCTGGCCAATTCTTTCCCGGGTAATTCAATGGCAGGTCCCATCAGTCCGTAGCCCGCGTTATTAATGAGGATATCAATTTTTTTTTCATCATCCTCTACTTTTTCCACAATCCTTCGGCATTGTTCTTCATCGGTCACATCAAGGCTGTGTACTGCCATACCCTTGGCCTTTAAATCTGAAATGGAATCAAGATTTCTGGCCGTTGCAACAATTCTACAGTCTCTTTGATGGAGGGCCAGAGCCAGGGCCTTTCCAATGCCGGAGGAACATCCGGTGATGAATGCAATTTTTTTATCCATTTCAATTTCCTTTTGATTAAAAATAAACCGGGCTGTTGCAAAGTGCAACAGCCCGGTTTGGTCTTGGTAATTTTATACCGTAGAATCAGGCACTGGCTGCTTCTATATTGATGGCGCAGACCTTGAATTCGGGAATCTTGGCTGTAGGATCCAGTTCTGCATTGGTCAGCTTGTTAGCGGCTGCCTTGGCAAAGTGGAAGGGGATGAAAATGGTTCCGTCCACGGCTTTGCCCGATACCTTGAGCTTGGCTTTTATCCTGCCTCTTCTGGAGCAGACATTGACCATTTCTCCGCTTTTGATGCCCAGCTTTCCGGCATCTCCGTCGGAAATTTCAACAAAGCATTCCGGTGAGAGCATGTTTAAGCCGTTGGTGCGCATGGTCATGGTCCCGGTGTGGTAATGGTAGAGCACCCGGCCCGTGGTGAGGATAAACGGGTATCTGTCATCGGGAAGCTCTGCCGCCGGAACATGTTCAATTGCATGAAACATCCCTTTGCCCCTGGTAAACTGGGCCGTGTGCAGGATGGGTGTGCCGGGATGGTTTTCATCCGGGCATGGCCAGTGCAGCCCGACCTTGTCGATACGTTCCCAGGTAATCCCTCGGTAGGACGGGGTTACGGCTGCAATTTCCTTGAAAATTTCATGACTATTTTCATAGGTCATTTCATAGCCCATGCGGGCAGCAATATCGCAGATGATTTCCCAGTCCTGTCTTGCACCTTCCGGGGCATTGACTGCCCGCCTGACCCGCTGGACCCGACGTTCGGAATTGGTAAAGGTGCCGTTTTTTTCTGCAAAGCAGAAGGCTGGGAAGACCACATCGGCTAAGGCTGTAGTCTCAGTTTCGAAAATATCCTGGACGACCAGGAATTCCAGGTTGTTCAGGGCCTTTTTGGCATGGTTGAGATCCGGATCTGAGATCATGGGGTTTTCACCAATGATGAATAGAGATTTCAACTCTCCTTCGTGGGCCTTTTCGAACATTTCCGTGGCCACAAGGCCGGGGGTGGGGGACATGCCAGATACTTTCCAGGCGGTTTCGTAATTGGCCCGGACATCATCGTTGGCTACAGGCTGGTAGGCTGTGAATACATTGGGGAGGCCGCCCATGTCGCAGGCGCCCTGGACGTTATTTTGACCGCGCAGCGGGTTGACCCCGCCACCGGGTTTGCCCAGGTGACCGCAGAGCATGGATAGATTGGCCAAAGATTTAACATTATCCGTACCGCAGGTATGCTGGGTAATGCCCATGCAATAACAGATGGCGGCTGCTTTTGCTCCGGCAAATGCCCGGGCTACTTCCCGCAGGTCCCCTGCTGGTATCCCCGTGATTTTTTGAACATATTCCGGGGTGTATTTTTCCACCGTTGCTTTGAGGGCGTCAACATTTTCACACCGCTCATCAATGAATTTCTGGTCCAGCAGGCCTTCTGAGATGATGATATTCATCAGCCCGTTGATCCAGGCAATGTCGGTTCCGGGGGTAGGGCGCAGCCAGTTTTCGGCATGGTCTGCCAGAGTCACCCGTCTGGGGTCAATGAGGTAAAGTTTTTTACCCTTGAGTACCGCCCTCTTCATGAAAGAGGAGAGAACCGGATGGTTTTCGGTTGTATTGGATCCGGTGACCAGGATCACATCAGACTCTTCAATATCGGCAATGGTGTTTGTCATTGCACCGCTTCCAAATGCTGCAGCCAGACCGGCTACGGTGGAGCTGTGTCACAATCGGGCGCAATGGTCGATATTATTTGTCTTTAATACCCCTCTGGTGAATTTCATGGCAATGTAGTTGTCTTCATTGGTGATCCTGGCCGAGGTCAGGACCCCCATGGCGTCAGGGCCGTGTTCTTTCTGGATGACCATAAATTTTGTTGCCGTATAGTCCAGGGCTTCATCCCAGGATACCGGGACCTGTTTGCCGTCTTTTTTAATCAAAGGGGTGGTCAGCCGGTCCGGGGAAGCAACAAAGTCATAGCCAAACCGGCCTTTGACGCAAAGGCTGGCGTTGTTGGGGGGAAGGTCTGGGTTGGCACCGTCTATTTTGACGATCTTGTTGTCCTGGACAAATAAATCCATCTGGCAGCCCACGCCGCAGAACGAGCAGGTCGTTCTGGTCACTGCTGTCGGCTTGAACCGGTCATCCCTGTATTCCCTGTCCGGAATCAGAGCGCCCACCGGGCAGGCCTGGATGCATTCTCCACAGAAGACACAGTCTGAATCCTTGAGATGGGCATCGTCACCTCCTGCAATGATTTTCATTTCGTCCCCATGGTACCCGAACTCAATGGCGTTGTTGACCTGGATTTCCCTGCAGGCCTTGATACACCGGCCGCAGAGGATACACCGGGAAAAATCCCTTATGATAAAAGGGTTGGCCCGTTCCGTCTCGTATTGGCAGGCATTCTGTGGCATGTGACGGGTTTTGACCTGATATCGATAGGCCAGGTCCTGGAGTTCACAGTCTCCCCATACCGGGCAGAGGTCCTGTTTACCTTCTGCTGCCTGGACATCCATTTGAAAATCCGTCCAGTCCACGGTATCCATGATGCGGATGGCGCAATTGTGATTGCCCGTAGCCAGCATGGCGGAGATAATCTTTTTTCTGGCCTCCACAACCCCAGGGGACTCCGACTGGATCACCATGCCGGATTCAGCCTTGGTGACACAGGACTCCATCAGGTTTTCCCGTCCCTGGATTTCCACAACACATATCTTGCAGGTGTTGGTGGGTATGGTATGTTTGAGATGGCAGAGGGTTGGAATATCTATTTTGTTTCTGGCGGCGACTTCCAATATGGTTTCACCGGGTGTGAATTCAAGCTGGTTCTCGTTGAGCGTTATAATATTCTTATCCATAGGTTGGTCCCCATAGTGCGGTTTTATAATCTCACTTACTGACCCTGAACATTGTTTTGTTACCTACATTATCAGGGAATTATTGTCAATGTGAACTCTAAAAATTTTTATGGATAGAGTTGACATTTCAGTATCCTTGAGCCTATACAGAGGTGGATTATTTTGAGTTATGAAATACGTGGCTAATGGAACCGGCAATACAATACTGACACCATGAGGACATATAATAATGTTGCAATCAATTTTGATGATGGGTGGTTTGGGAGTTGCGATCGGTACGGCTCTGGTGATCGCATCAAAAGCGTTTTATGTATATGAGGACCCCAAGGTCGTTGCCATTGATGATGCCTTGCCCGGCGCAAACTGCGGCGGCTGTGGTTACCCCGGATGTACGGCCAATGCAGAGGCCATCGCCAATGGGGTGCAGGATGTCAATTCCTGTGTCGCAGCAGGCGAAGATGTCGCCATGGCCATTGCTCAAATCATGGGGGTCTCCCTTTCGGACAAAGAACCGGAATTTGCGGGATCCGGCTGCCACTACGGCACTGAAGATGCCGATCTCAACTATGTATATAAAGGGATTCGTGACTGCCGGGCCGCGGCCATGCTTCTGGGTGGGATGAAGGTCTGTCGCATCGGTTGTCTTGGACTGGGCACCTGCGTGACCGCCTGTAAGTTCGGGGCTCTTTCTATTGGGGAAGATCATCTGCCCAAGGTGGACCAGGAAAAATGCACAGGCTGCGGTGCCTGTGAGAATATCTGCCCAAAAAATATTATCCGCCTGACATCGGTGAGCCGCAGAATCATGCGGGAATACACCAAAGATGACTGCACTACTCCCTGCCAGCGGGCCTGCCCCTCGGGTATTGATATCAAAGAGTATATCCGCCTGATTCGGGAGGAGGACTACCATGGCTCCCTTCAGGTGATCAAGGAGAGGATGCCTTTTCCCACAGTTATTTCACGGATCTGTCCTGCCCTGTGTGAATTTGACTGCCGTCGACTGATCCAGGATGAATCTGTGTCCATCAATAATTTGAAACGGTTTGTCTGTGATTATGAAATGAACCAGGATAAGCGTATTCAGCCCTATAAGGCACCTGCCACGGATAAACGGATTGCCGTGATCGGCGGCGGTGTGGAAGGACTGGCCGCCGGTTATTTTTCCGCACGTCTGGGCCACAGTTCAACCGTGTATGAAGGCACAGTTGATCTAGGCGGTATCCTCAGAAAAGCCATTGCCAGGGAACGCTTGTCCATGGACATACTGGATTGGGATATCAAGGGCATTGAAGATATCGGTGTTGAGATGAAAACCAACCAGAAGGCCGGCGTTGATTTTACTGTTTCAGGGCTTCTGAGAGAGGGATATGATGCGGTGTTTACGGCGACAGGGGGGTGGGATTCCAGGTTGGCCAACAATGATGTGGGCACGGCTGCCAATGTCATCCCCGGGGCTTACCTTCTCATTGACTTGCTCCGGAGCAGAGATAACGGGGACATAAAGGTGGACTGCGGAGAGACCGTTGTCATCGTAGGCGGCAGTGTCCGCCTGCCCGATGCCGTGGAGATTCTGAAATCCAATGGGGCCAAAAAAATTCTGGTCATTTCACGGAAACAGCCCCAGGATTCCTCTTTTGACAAGGCCGGAATCGACGCTCTTGCCCAAGCCGGTGCCACCATTCTGTATAACACCGGTGTCACAAAGCTTTTGGGGCAGGAGGACGATTTGACCGGTATTGAGTATATAGAGCTTGACACCGGCGTGAAACATGTTATTGATACAAACACCCTTATTGTAGGAGCGGGCCGTTTTCCCGAATTGGCTTTTGTTCCGATAAAGGAGAATGAGGAGAATGAGGATGATGAGACTGTACAGGCTAAGCAGGATTTGGATAATTTGATGCTGCCGCTGACATGGGAAGGTCTTGAACTCCAGAAAAAACCGGATTCGAACCGGGAAAAGGGCCTGCTCTCAAGCCAGGATGTTATTTCCGAATACACCTCGGCAGTAGCTGCCATTAACGGGGGAAGAAAAGCCGCCACACTCATGCATTGTCTCATGTACGGCATTGAACAGCAGGACCCGGATAGAATGATTGCAGGAAAATCCATGGTCCAGGATGTCCGGTCCCTGAATCAGGTCGTGCCTTCACCCAGAAATATCCTTGATATAGCAGCCTCGGCCCGGAAAGATCGGGAGGACCGGTTTTCAACCGGTTTTTCATATTTAACCGCACAGGAAGAGGCAAATCGTTGCCTGCGATGCGGTCTGGTCTGCTATGAGAAAAAATAATTGAGAAATAAAGGGATTTCCCCGCAGAGGCTGAAACAACCGAGCAAGGGAAAACAACAGCTTATATGAGACCAGAACAGATTCTCGTTGTTGATGATGAGGAGCGGATTGTTGATAATATTGCCCGATGTCTGGCCCGTGAAGGGTTTCAGGTTACCGGTGCCCATGATGGTGAAGAAGCGGTCTCCCTGTTTCAGGAACAGCGATTTGACCTGATTCTGCTTGATATTTCCATGCCCGGAATGAACGGGTATGAGGTAATGGAGCATATTTTCGGCCTGGATGCCGATGTCCTTATCATCATCATGACCGGCTTTGCATCTGTGGAATCTGCGGTTAAGGCGCTTAAGCTGGGGGCCTGGGATTATCTTAAAAAACCATTTGAATATGCAGATCTTGTAAAAACCGTGAAAAACGGTATCACTCAAAGCAATCTTCTGGCCGATAAAAAGGCCTTTGCCGCCCGCCTGGAAGCCTCAGAAAAACAATATGAATACATGGTCAATAATTCCCCTGATCTGATTTTTACTTTGGATGAAAATCGCTGTTTTTCTTTTGTAAACCAGCAGTTTGAAAGGGTCCTGGGGTTTTCCAAACAGGTATTGATAGGTATGCCCTTTGAGGATCTGCTCCACGAAGATGACCGGGGCCGGGTGGAAGAGTTGTCTGGAAACGCCTGTTTGGACAGGGGACGGTCCGGTGGTGCGCAGATGAACCTGAGATTCAAGAAGGCCAATGCTCAGGTGTCCCAATATGATCCCTATTCCGCATTGGCTTTTATGGAACTCAAGGCCTCGGCCATCACCCTGCCCGGTGAAGATCCCGGGCAGGGCGCACAGGGAGTTTATGCAGTGGGCCGTGACGTGACCGAGCGCCTCCGGCTGGAAGCCCAACTTCGGCAGGCCCAGAAAATGGAGGCCATCGGTACTCTGGCCGGCGGTATCGCCCACGATTTCAACAATATCCTCATGGGAATTCAGGGCTACACCTCATTGGTCAAAATAGGATTTGACAGAGGCTCCGATGTGCATAAGCGGCTGTCCAGCATAGATGAATACGTATACAGCGGGGCGGAAATGGCCCGTCAGCTTTTGGGCTTTTCCCAGAAAAGCTGCCAGGAAACCTGCTGCATGAACTTGAATTACCTTCTCAAGATGTCGGCTAAAATGTTTGGCAGAACCAAAAAAGACATCACTATCAATCAATACCTTGAGAAAAAGCTTTGGAGTACGGTTGTGGACGAAGGGCAACTCAAACAGGTGCTGATGAACCTCTTCGTCAATGCCTGGCAGGCCATGCCCAACGGTGGCAGGATTACAATCCGCTCAGAGAATGTCGAGATTGAAGACCGGCAGACCCATGAGATGGGTGTGGACCGGCCCGGAGATTATGTCCGGATCAGTGTGGCCGATACAGGGATGGGCATGGACAAGGCCACCATGGCCCGGATATTTGATCCCTTTTTTACCACCAAGGAACGGGGAAAGGGAACCGGTCTCGGACTGGCCACTGCCTATGGCATTATCAATAGCCATAAAGGGTCTTTTCAGGTGGAATCCCGTCCGGGCCAGGGCAGCGTTTTCATGTTTTATCTTCCGGCTACAGATACCCGGTCCGGCAAAAGCGTGTCTCCAAGGTCCAAAGTCAGGGAGGGCAAGCTCATTGTGGGCAAGGGGCGGGTGCTCCTTGTGGATGATGAAAAAGGTGTCATTGATGTGTGCATGGAAATGCTGGAAACCTTGGGGTACGAAGTCGTTGTGGCGCAAAGTGGATTTGAGGCCATCACTGCCATAAAAAATGATCCATCCATTGAATTGATTCTCCTGGACATGGTTATGCCGGAAATGAACGGGTTGGAGACCTATAGGGAGATCCGTAAAATATCTCCCGACGTCCGGGTGCTGGTCTGTTCCGGGTATTCCAAGGAAGATGAAATTCGTCAGATGATAGACAAAGGGTGTGCCGATTATATTTTTAAGCCCTTTGATGTGGCCATGCTTTCCGAAAAGTTGCAGCGGGTTTTCAATCCGGAAAAGGAAAAAGCGTAACCTTAAGCCCTTTTAAGGTTATTGACGCCCAGTCTTCAAGTACTCTCATGATCTGGCTGTTCAGATCAAAATCCGAAATTTTTATAATACAAATACTTGTAAAATGAACCCCCTTTTATTTTTTTCAATTCAGTGGAAAATTTATCTACAAATGATTTGTCCACACTGTTTTTGTTAAAGATAATAAACAAACCGGCTTTTTTTATAGGGTTGTTCAAAAGCGGTATGATTTTTTCATCTAACTTGATTGTTCGGGAAATAAAAAGTCCGTTACCCAATTCTGCCACAATAAAATCTACACGACCGGCACTCAGTTTTTTAAAGTTCATCTCATCATTCACGACCTCGGCATAAATTTTGTGTTTCTTAATGAAAGACCAAAATTCAGGGGTGTAGCTGTACCCTCTTACCACACCGACTTTTTTTCCGATAAGGTCTTCAAATGATTCGAATTTTAAAGGATTTTCTTTTCGAACCCACATTATCCAAGGCGAAATGACAATTGGTTCTTCGGGATAAAAAGCGAAAGCGGTCCTGTCTTGGGTATAATTCGCTGAAAAAAGTGCATCTGCCTTGCCTTTTTTCAACATGACTATTGCACGTTTCCATGGATATGTAGAAATATTTCCAATATCGGTTTTCATTTCGTCGAAAACCATTTTGACAATTCTTGTGCTAAATCCGGTAATTCTTGCATTTTCCACCATCTGATAAGGTGGCCATTCATCACAGATTACATTGAGGGATGCTGACTCTGCGGTTGCACACAGAATCAACAATAGGAACCAGGCAGACAAGTGTATCCTATTCAAATAGGGGGTGTTCCACAATAAAAGTGGTGGGTGGTAGTACACTAGCTATCCTTTTTTCAAGTGTTTTAGTCTCTGTCATTTTGTTGTGCCGATCTAAATAAATAGGGATTTCACATCTGATCATCAATAGTTTAACCATCCCCTGTTCAAAAAAACAACAAAAAAGATTCAGCCTTAAAATAGATCGGCACGTCGTCATCGCTGCTGCTAAGGGAGGTGACAGAAAATAAAACAGGCCCGGAAAATGATAGTTTCCGAGCCTGCTCTATTTTATGGCGTCAGCCTTCTTGCGAAAGTGTTAGCCAAATACTTTTTCCAGATCAGGAATGATCTGTTTTTTGCGGCTCATGATGCCGGGCAGCCAGCATTTCCCGTTTTCAGGAGCAACGCCGAATGCCTTTTCAACGACGGATTCGTCATCGGAGGCAACCAGAAGTTCAGTGCCTTCTTTCATGATGTCGGTGAGCATGAGCAATACGGTGTGATGGCCTTTTTCAGCCTTCAGGTCGCGGATATCTTTTTCCAGGTCGGCCTTGATGCCGTCAACGATGGACAGGTCAACCAGTTCAAGCTGGCCGCAGCCGATTCCGGAACCGCTCATGTTAAAGTCTTTGTAGTCACGGAGTACCAGTTCGCGGATGGGAGTGCCTTCCACGGCTGATTTAACCTTGAACATTTCAATGCCCAGTGCGTCCAGATCACTTTCACCGCAAATTTCAGCCAGTTCGGCGCAGATTTTTTTATCAGAATCGGTGCAGGTGGCGGATTTGAAGATAACAGTGTCGGAGAGGATGGCACAGAGCATGGCACCGGCAATGCCCTTGGGCATTTCAACATCAAAGTACTTGTACATGGATGCAATAACCGTACAGGTGCAGCCCACAGGCCAGATCCAGCATTCCAGGGGCTGTCCGGTGGTGACGTCACCCAGTTTATGATGGTCGACAATACCCAGGATATTGGCCTCTCCCAGATCGTCGGGGCTCTGGGCCAGGTCGGAATGATCTACCAGGTAAACATCTTTACCGGCATAGCTGGTGATGACTTCCGGTGCAGTCAGGCCGAATTTGTCCAGGACAAATTTGGATTCGGGGTTGAGTTCACCCTGAATGGCAGGTGCAATATCTTCACCAAGTTTCTTTTTCAGATCTGCCAGGGCAATGGCTGAAACAACGGAATCGGTATCCGGGTTCTTGTGACCAAATACGAGAGTTGACATAAAACCTCCTAAAAGTTGTCATTGTTATATACACTATAGATGATCCCCCCACAGGACAATCATCAAAAAATCTTAATTAAAAGATCAGGAATTCTTATAGAATTAATTGGCCATAACCTCAAGTAAAAATTTAAAAACAATGGTCGGAAAAAATCTTGGATTAAAAAGAATCGGTGTGTTTCCTTTTTTGTGAAGTTTCCTGCACACCCTGCCCGGTATGGGCAAACAAGATACAATTTGTTTACTGCTTGTGAAAAAGGAGTTTTTCACATGGAAAAAATGAAGAATTTTTTGTATCGTTTTGTCATCTTGAGCTTCACGGCAGTTATGTCTGCGCTTCCATCAACGGCATTTTCCCGGATGCCTGGAGATACTGTTACCATCAAACCGGTACCCTGGAAAAGGGGGGTAAAGCTTATGGAAGAGGGAAAAGGATTGACCCTTTATCCGCCCTATTTTCGGCCCAAACTCCGGCCTTTCATGGATTATCCCGTTCCTGTACTCAACAAAGGTTGTAGCTTGATGACGACTAAATATTATACAGACGGCAGTGTCACCCAATGGCCAGAGGCATACGCCCAAAAAAAATAGGAACCAATGCGGGATTTGCCGTACCTGATGCAGACAAGGCCAAAGGCATGGGCGTGAAAATAAAAGAAGCGCCAACTACCCGTTCTGATTTGATGAAACTCATCGCCAGCCGCATTGACGGATACATCAACGATAAAAATGCCATGCTCTGGGAAAACAGCTTAAATCAAAAGGGGAATATGATGACGCCAAGGGTCCGGTACTGATGGTCGCAACAGACACCAGTAAGGAGCAGGGGGATATGGGGTTTACGAATATGGACAAAGGGGCATGTCCTTTTAAGGACGATTTTGTGAAACAATTCGTGGCTGTCATCAAGGAGATGAAAGCCACGGGTGAAGTCCAGGCGGTTCTTGATTCCTACATAAAATAAATTGTCTATGGAAAGGCAATCTGCTTTCACAACCCGTTTCGGAGGACAGGATATGCCGAGAATTCTGATTGTTGATGATTCCCGGCTGATCCAGGGGATGATTTCAGGCGCCTCTGACACCGTGATTGAGGCCATAACCGGGGAAGACAAGTGGGCTGGACTGCCAATAATATCTGGTTCACCTTGCAGATGAGGCCCTGTGCCAGGCCAAGGAGCGGGGAGGCGACAGGGTGGTACTTGCCGGAAATGTATCCCTTCCAATATACGTCCATACCGGGCTGAAATATCTTTGATATAAATGGACGATTCTTATTGTTGCAAAATAGATTGGTCAAAGAATAAGCGCAATACTTCCCTTATTCTTTGACCCGATCGATTTCAGAATTCGCCTATTTTTGTTAACTCTTATTTCAGGATTCCGAACCGTCCATGCCAGGCGCATTTATCGCAAAAAGTTTCAACTTCAGTGGACACTTCAGGAATATTCTGTGTATCAAGGGTATTATCAAACTCAAGGTTTCCATTTGAAGTTGTAAATTCATAAATTTCATATTCATCATCGGCATCCTTGATATAAAACCGTTCACATCCACATGTAGGGCATTTCACAATCTTTCCTCCCCCATCTGATTTTTACAAATCCCCGGGAAACTGGTCTGGTATTTAAAATTTTTCGGCCAATGACTTGGCATATTGCTGGCAGGCTTTCATGCCTTCATCGGTTCCCATCATCTCCTGGGTGAGATTCAGGGGACCAAGTTCGGTGACATCCATTTTAAAGACATGCTGCATGGTGTCATAAATCATGGGAGCAGATTCTCCGCTATGGGTGTGGGATCCGAAGGCTCCTCCAATTTTGCCGGTGAGATTGGCCCTTTCCGCCACAAAAAGAAACTGCTTCATCCCCCCTGTCATGTCTTTGTGATAAGTGGGGCAGCCGAACAGGTAACCGTCGTATCCTGAAATATCGTCTTCAGTCTTCAATTGGGATATCTTTGCAGCAGAGACTTCGGTTCCACCCATCCGAAAGCCCTCTGCCAGATAATCTGCCATTTTTTTCGTGGTACCGGTCCTGCTGGTGTACGCGATCAGAACTTTTTTCATCTTACACTCCTGTGGTTGTGGTTTAACTGCAAAAAAATCCATGAATACATAAAACACAATCAGATATTTTATCTTACAAGTATTGTGCCATACTCGAAATTTCCTTTACTACAAACCCATTGTCAGGTCAAAAGAGGTAATGGGTCCAATATGATACACTTAGATCTGAGACGATATTGTGTCAAGTGTTCGGAGGGGGATAGATTTTTGTCCCATTACCCCTGAAAAATTTTAAAAAAGTGATGTAATACCAATCGTATTTACAGTGAATGCATCTTTTTTTCTGGACAATCCGCTCACCTGGTTTATCATTACCCGATTATGAATCCCCATTTTGTTTAAAAGGAGTCGGTATGAATCTTAAAAATAATCCTACAGCGGAAGAACTTGCGGATTTGTTGAGGCACTTGGATGACCAAAACTATTCCCACCGAATGTGGGTTGATCATGATGGTGAGGTCCACGTTTCTGTTATTCCCGACCATGAAGAAAAAATTCGTGCTAAATCCAAATTTTGCTATGAATCTTTGGATGTCGGAAATGGTTATGTCGGTCCGAGAGCGGCTGCGGATGCCGACTACATCAAAAAAGAACTTGAATATCTAAAACGGGATTGGGCAGGGGACGCCGAGGGGTATATTCCTTTATAAGCCAGGTTTCCCATGTTCTAACCTGGAAATTTGCCTGGATTTTGTGTTGGAAATTATTCCGGATCTGCCATACAGATTCTGCAGGCTGTGCAGGGTTTCATGGGGCAGGATATTGAGTTTTTTTCATTCTTCGCCCGGGAAAATTCTTTTAAGAGAAAGTCGTCGGACACCCGGTGGGCCAGGATGTCCCAGGGCAGTGGTGGCGAAAATTCCATGTCAAGGCCATTGGACTTTTCCCTGTAAATTACCCGGTTGCAATAGTCGGATTCCATTTTCATGGCCCGGGTCCAGCCATGTTCCAGGGCTAATTCTATAAGCCCGGCCGCCCTCTGGTCTCCTAATGAGAGCAGGGCATGGGCCCTGGCCTGGCGGAGGGATTCGAAATTCAGGACCAGGTTGGCGGTTTTCTTCAGCCCCTGGCGGATGATGGCCACCCGTTGCTTGAGTTGGACCTCCCCTGTCATGGCAGCCCATTGGAAGGGGGTGCTGGGCTTTGGAATAAAGGGGTTGATGCTCAGGGTAATGGTGCCGATTTTTTTCTTTTTTCTGGAGGCCTCCAGGAACACGGATTTTATCTCTAACACCAGATCAACAATTGCCTGGACATCTGCTTCGGTCTCAAAGGGAAGGCCGATCATGAAGTAGAGGCGCAGGTTGATAATCCCCTTGTCCACCAATGCTTTGGTCGCCCCAAGGATCTGTTTTTGATCCAGTTTTTTATTGATGATATCCCGCATGCGCTGGGACCCGGCTTCCGGAGCAATGGTAGCGGTTTTTACATGGGAGTCGGACAGCATCCTGATGATTTCGTCATCAAGCTTGTCTGCCCTGAGGGAAGAAAAAGAGAGGGAAAGCCCCTTTTTTTTGCCGTATTTGCAGATTTCGTTGATATCAGGGTGATCCAGAATGGCCGAGCTGACCAGGCCGACCTTATCGGTTTTGCCACAGGCTTCGTCCATGGCTGTTAAAATGGTTTTTTTGGGATACACCCGGGGGGGCCTGTAGATAAATCCTGCGGTACAGAACCGGCATCCATGGGGGCATCCTTTAAGGGTTTCAATGAGAAAGGTATCTTTGAAGGCCGTGTCCGAGGTCATGACGGTGGTGGTGGTTTTGACCCGGGAAAGATCGGAAAGGTATTGCACCTGAATTTTGTCCGGCCCGGGAGCCTTTGGCAAGGGAAGTACGGGTTCTTTGTCGACCTCATAGAAAATAGGGGAATGGAGGGACGGGACGTAAGCTCCTTTCATTTTGGTTTCGATGGTTGACAACAGTTGCTGCCGGTCTGCTGTGTGAAACAGATCAAAAAAGGGTGCCAGAAGAGATTCTGCCTCCCCCAGGAGGAAGAGGTCAATAAACGGGGCAATGGGTTCGGGATTTAAAAAACAGGCAACTCCCCCCGCAGCCACCAGGGGGTGGATGTGGTTTCGATCGGATGACCGCAGGGGGATGCCTGTTGCTCTTAATACCCGAGCAAGGTTCAAAAAGTCATTCTCAAATGAGATGGAGAACAGGATCATGTCAAATTGATCCAGGTGCAAACCGGTTTCAAGGCTTTTTATTGCCGGATTCTTTTCACGGGTGTCAGGTAAAAAGATCCGTTCACAGGCAATCCGTTCATCCTGGTTGGCCAGGCGGTAAACCGTCTGGAATCCCAGGGAGGACATGCCAGCCCTGTAAGTATTGGGGTAGACCAATGCGACTTTGGTTAACCCCCGGCCCCGTTTGACAACAGCCCCCTGTTCCTGTACTGGAACAGGGACCCGGGCCGGTTTGCGCCTCTTTTTTTTCATAGGCTAATCAGCTTTGCGTCTTAAAAATGTGGGTACCTCCAGATCATCTGAATCAAAGTTCAAGCCGTAATCCGCAGACATGTCTTCATCTCCTGCCACACGCCTGCCCGTGATCCGTACGGGGTTGTCATAGTCATTCCAGGAGGCCCGTTCTTCGTCAGTGATATCCCTGACCACACCCCTGGCAATGGTCTCACCCCGGCCTGACGGCTGGTAGGGCATCCCCTGTGCCGGTGCGGCATAGGCCTGGGTGGTGTATGCCGGGTGGGCGGCTGGCGCATGCTGGGCACCCACGGCCTGGGCTGCAATGGGCTGCGCCGCTACGGGCTGAGCCGGTTTGGGATCAAACCGATGCATGTTTTCCGCAAGCTGAGGTTCTGCCTGGCCAATGCCTGTGGCAATGACGGTGATGCGCATTTCATCTCCGAGATCTTCGTCAAAGGTCTGTCCCCAGATGATCTCTGCGTCGTCCCCGACTTCTTCGTAGATGCGGTCGCAGGCTTCGGTCATTTCGTCCAGGGTCAGATCGGAACTTGAGGTGATGTTCATGAGAACGCCCTTGGCGCCTGAGATGGAAATGTCTTCCAGCAGGGGGTGGGAAATGGCTTTTTCCGCAGCTTCCGTTGCCCTGTTTTCACCGGAAGCAATACCGATGCCCATGAGGGCCTTGCCGGCCTTCCGCATGGTGGTTTTTACATCTGCAAAGTCAAGGTTGACATGGCCGGGCATCATGATGAGGTCGGTGATGCCTTTGACTGAATGGTGTAGGATTTCATCGGCCTTGATGAACATGTCCACCATGCGGGCACCTTTGGGCGCGATGCCCCGGAGCCGGTCATTGGGGATGGTGATCACGGTATCTGTTATGCCGTGAAGTTTGTCCAGGCCCGCAAGGGCGGCTTTTTCCCTTTTTTTGCCCTCAAAGGAAAAGGGCTTTGAAGCCACCGCCACGGTGAGGATACCCAGATCCTTACAGATTTCCGCAATAACCGGGGCTGCACCCGTTCCGGTTCCCCCGCCGAATCCGGCAGTGATAAATACCATGTGGCTGTCTTCAAGGGATGCCCTGATTTCATCCATACTTTCCAGGGCCGCTTCCCTGCCGATATTGGGGTCGGCCCCTGCGCCCAATCCCTCTGTGAGGGCAGAACCCAGCTGGATTTTTACCTCGGCTCTGGAATTTTCCAGGGCCTGGGAATCGGTATTGGCCACGATGAATTTCACGCCCTGAAGTTTGGCGTCGATCATGTTGTTGACAGCATTGCCGCCTGCACCGCCCACACCGATTACCTTGATTTTTGCCGTGTTGTCGTTTTCCACATAAGAAAAATTCATATCCACCTCCCTAAGGTTAAATAATATCTTTAAACCACTGTTTCATTTTGTTTAATATGGTGTGTACCCCTTGTGTCTCCGTATGCCGTACATCCAGTTTGCAGGTTGCACTGGAACCGAAAATCACAAGCCCTACGCCCGTCGCATAGGCCGGGTTTTTTACAATATCCTTGAGTCCGCCGATGCGGTTGGGTTCACCCACCCGCACCGGCACGTTAAAGACGGATTCGGCAATTTCCGCAATGCCGTCCATGACCACGGACCCGCCTGTAAGAACAAATCCGGCGGGAAAGGAATTTTCCAGCCCGTTGGAAAAGAGTTCTTTTTTAAGCAGAGAAAAGATTTCTTCCACCCGGGGTTCCAGGATTTCCGCCAAAATACCCTTGGCCAGCCGTTTGGGCTCCCGTCCGCCCACAGCCGGCACTTCGATGGTGGCCCCGGATTTTACATTCTGGGGCACGCAGGTGCCGTGTTCAATTTTGATTTTTTCCGCTTCGGGCAAGGGGGTTCTCAGCCCGATGGAAATATCATTGGTAAGATTATGGCCGCCCACGGTGAGCTCATAGATGAATTTTACGTTATTGTCCTTGAACAGAGCCAGGTCTGTGGTGCCGCCGCCCATGTCCGCAAGCACGCATCCCAGTTCCTTTTCTTCATCCGTGAGCACGGCCTGGCCCGAGGCCAGGGACTCCAGGACAATGTCGCAGACTTCAAGTCCTGCCTTGTTGCAACACTTGACAATGTTCCGCGCAGAGGATACCGCACCTGTGACAATGTGGATCTTGGCTTCCAGACGGATGGCGGTCATGCCCACGGGATTCTGGATGGATTCCATGTCATCCACGATGAACTCCTGGGGAATGACATGGAGGATCTCCCGGTCCGTGGGAATGGCAACAGCCTTGGCAGCATCAATCACCCGTTCCACATCCTGCTCCATGATTTCCCGGCCCTTGATGGCAATGATGCCGTGGCTGTTGAACCCTTTGATCTGGTTGCCGGAAATGCCTACATACACGGAAGATATATCACACCCTGCCATGAGTTCGGCTTCTTCGATTGCCTTTTTAATGGAATCCACCGTGGATTCTATATTGACCACAGATCCTTTTCGCAGGCCCGTAGAGGGGTGGGAGCCCACACCAATGATGTTGATCTCCTCATCCAGCATCTCCCCCACCACTGCTGTGATTTTGGTGGTTCCGATGTCCAGACCGACTATTATTTTTTCAGTTCCCTGCAAGTTAAGCCCCCTTTTCTAAAGTGTTGTGCAGAGTATCTTCTGTCTTGATAAATATTTTTTCAATATCATACAGATCCATGGCCAATATGGTTTTGGAAGGGTATCGGGCTGCCATGTACCGGCCGATTTCACCGGCCCTGTCCAATTTTTTTTGAAACTGGCTAAAGCCCAGTTTGATCGGTATCAGTATCTCAGGGCTTGCCGGGGTTTGCTCGGTTCTGTTTTCCCCATCCTGTCTTTTACTATAAATGTGAGGTGCCTGGATGAGGATACCTGTATGTTCGTCCCCGTGGATGCTTCTGATCTGACCCAGTCCCTTGACCCTGAGCAGGTCCATGATTGAGTTGAACAGCTCCCCTTCGAATAAATACCTGTTGTCCGACAGGCTCAGGTCCATTCCTGAAATTACTGGCAGGGTGGTCAGGCCGTCCTTTTCAGGATCATATTCTTTAATGGGTGCGCCCTGGGTATTGATGATGATGTCTGCCTGGTTTTCAATGGTCACTATAGCCAGGGGGAGTTCTTCTTCAACCCGAATGATCAGGGTGGAACGCAATTTACGATTTACCTTGGCCCGGGCCACCCAGGGGTGGGTGGCCAGTTTTTTTTCAATGAGATCCGGGCGGATGGCAAATAGGTTGTCTTTCAGGGCCTGGTCTGTCTGATTTTGGTCCATTGGGTTCAGTCCTGCCAAGGCCAGTACCTCATCTCGGGATACCCGGTCCAGGCCAGAGATATCCACGGTACGTATGGTGAAAAACGGGCTTTGAACCACGGCGTCATGGAGCCAGATTGCAGAAAGGCTCATGATTCCCATCAAGACGATAATGGAAAATAGTCTGAAAAGCCTTCTGTTCCTTGGAGCGGACAGTGCTGGCCTGTCTCCTGAAATGCTCTCAGGTTTGTACCGATTATGTTTTATCTTTTTACTCGCCAATGGCTTTTACCTCTGATTCAAGTCTGATTCCAAATTGGTCATATACCCTGTCTTGAACCATCTGTTTAAGAGCGAGGATGTCTTTGCACCTGGCATTGTCATGGTTGATGATAAAGTTTGCATGGAGATCCGAAACCATGGCACCCTTGAGTGCGTACCCCTTGAGCCCTGCCTGTTCAATGAGGTATCCTGCAGGCTTGTCTTGGGAGGGATTTTTGAAAAAACAGCCTCCGCTGGCTTGGGATACGGGCTGGCTACACCGTTTGGCTGCCAGGTTTTTTTGAAATTGTGTTTTGATCTTTTCCGGATCAGCCGGTGTCAGGGCAATTACCGCCTTTAAAAGTATGCCGTCCTTTAGGTCAAGCCCTCGGTAGCTGAACCCAAGGTCTTTGGCTGCAATGGTCCGGCAGATATTGTTTTCCAGGATTTCCACAGATTCAGTTACAGCGGCCATATCACTGCCGTGGGCGCCGGCATTCATCATCATTGCCCCACCCAGGGTGCCGGGGATGCCTGCTGCCCATTCAAGACCGGACAGTCCCTTGTCCATGGCAAATCTGCACAGGGTGGAGAGCCGTTCCCCTGCCAGGGCCCCAACCCGGTTGGCCGGACCGGTCCGGATCATTTTTGGCCCTGTCTTCAGAGCCGTGAGCACAATGACCAGACCCCGGATCCCTTTGTCTGAAATCAGGGTATTGGTGCCGCCTCCCAGGAGGGTCACGGGAATATTGTGCTGCCTGGCGGTTGTTACCATGGATACCAGTTCTTCAATGGTTTCAGGCCGGGCAAGAAGGTCTGCAGGACCGCCCACCCGAAAGCTGGTAAACCGGTCCAGGTTTACGCCGGCCTCAAGGTTACCCTTGAAAAAATTCATATGTCCGGAGCCAAAGGTCATTGGGTTATAAAATCTCCACCAATTGTTCGCCAAGAGTGTATATGTCGCCTGCCCCCAGGGTCAGGATCATATCCCCTTTTTGGGCCTTATGGGTGACCATGGACAGGGCCTGGGTAAAGTCAGGGGCAAATACGGCGTCTTTATGGCCGTGGGCCTGGATGCCCTCTACCAGATGTTGGGCATCCACTCCCGGGATGGGGGGTTCTGATGCCGCATAAATGGGCAGGACAATAAGAATATCGGACTGGTAAAAGGACCGGGTAAATTCGTCGAACAACCCCTGGGTCCTTGTATATCGATGGGGCTGGAACAGGACAATGAGTCGTTTTTCTGGATAGCTTTCCCTCACCGCTGTAAGGGTGGCCATGATTTCCGTAGGATGGTGGCCGTAATCATCCATCACCATGATTCCCTTTGCCTCACCCTTGATTTCCAGGCGACGTTTTACACCCTGTATCTCTTCCAAAGCCTTTTTAATGGTGTCAAAGGGAATATTGAGTTCCAGGCCCGTGGCAATACCGGCCATGGCATTGAGAATATTATGCTGGCCCGCTATGTTCAGCAGGATCTCTCCCAGGTTCTTGTCTTTTTGCATAACGGAAAATCGGCTTTTACCGTTTTCAAAACGGATATTCCGGGCCTGGAGATCTGATTGGGCCGTGAGTCCGTATGTGGTATGGCGCACCTTTATCCTGGGCAGGATGTCCTGTATATGTTCGTTGTCCAGGCAGAGGATGGCCAGCCCGTAAAAAGGAACTGAATTGATGAATTGGACAAATTTGTCCTTGATATCTTCAATGCCAGTATAAAAGTCCAGGTGTTCAAGATCGATATTGGTGACCGCTGCAATGGCCGGTGCATATTTGAGAAAGGAGCCGTCGCTTTCGTCTGCTTCCGCCACTATGAAATCCCCGCTGCCGTGGAGGGCATTGGTATCCAACCCCTGGAGCAGGCCACCGATGATCACGGTGGGGTCCAGCCCGGCCGTGTTGAGGATCTGGGAAATCATGGACGTGGTGGAGGTTTTTCCATGGGCCCCGGATACGGCAATGGAGTATTTGATACGCATCAGTTCGGCCAGCATCTCAGCCCTGGGAATGATGGGCAGTCCCAATTGCCTGGCCCGGACCACTTCTGGGTTTTCCGAGGCAATGGCAGAAGAGGTGACCACCACATTGACCTCTTGGATGTTTTCCTTGGCATGACCCTGGTAGATCATGGCACCTTTGCTTTCCAGGCGCTGGGTAATGTGGGAGAGCTTGAGGTCGGAACCGGATATGGTATATCCCAGGTTCAGGAGAAGCTCGGCAATCCCGCTCATGCCGATGCCGCCGATGCCCACAAAATGAATATGGTAATTGGGTTGATACACCTTAATTATCTCCTTTATCGGCTTGGGTGTTGGGCCCGAGAATATGCCAGGCAATGATATCGGCCCCTTTGGGTCTGGCAAGTTCTGCCATGGCTTTTCCCATCTGCTCCAGTTTTTTTGGATGGGTTCTCAAATCTTGGATCATGGTGTACAAGGCCCTGCCTGTTAGGTCTTTGTCGGCAATCATCAGGGCAGCCCCGTGGTCTGCCAGGTTTTTGGCATTGGCGGTCTGGTGGTCGTCCGCAGCATGGGGAAAAGGTACCAGAACCGCGGGTTTACCCTTGACAGTCAATTCCGACAGAGTGCTAGCTCCGGCCCGGGTGATGACCAGGTCGGCCCGTCTCTGGAGGGTGGGCATGTCGTGGAAAAATGCACGGGCCGACGCTTTCAGGTTCTTCTTCTTGTAAAAATCCGAGGTCTCTGCCACGTCCAGTTCTCCGGTTTGGTGGAGGATGTACAGATTGTCTGTATCTTCCATCATGTCCGCGGCTTCCATGAAGGCCTTGTTAATGGAACCTGCACCCTGGCTCCCGCCGGTGACCAGGATGATGAAATCCTTTGGGCCTGCCAGTTCAAGAACAGGGGCCTCTGTGACTTTGGAAGATGCAGAGCTTCTGCGGATGGGATTGCCCGAAAGAATGGTCTTATGGTTAACTGGCATCCCCTTTGTCTCCTTAAAGGAGATAAAAATGGTGTGGGCGATCCTGGACAGCATCCGGTTGGTCATGCCGGGGATGGCATTTTGTTCCTGGATGGCGGTTTTTCTGAACAGCAGGCGGCCGGCAGCCACCAGGGCAAAGGATGAAAATCCGCCCACACCCAGGATAAAATCGGCCCTGAACCGCAGGATAATGTACATGGCCTGGATAATGCTGATGAGGACCAAGGCAGAGGACCAGGTCTTGCTCAAAAGGCTGCCGCCCTTGACGGGTCTTGAGATAATGGCTTTGTGGTCAAAACCGTGGCGTGCAAGGGTGCCCGTTTCAAAGGGAGCGTTTGTGCCCACAAAGAGGATTTTTGCCTCCGGGTCAAGGGCCTGAACCGTTTGTGCAACAGCGATTCCCGGAAAAAGGTGCCCCCCGGTTTTGCCCCCGGCTATGATGATATGCTTATGATCTTTCATGGTTCACCGAAGCCCCTATGTTCATTAAAATTCCCATGGCTGCCATATTGATGATCAACGAGGTGCCCCCGTAGCTGATAAACGGCAGGGTGAGCCCCTTGGTGGGGAGTACCCCCAAAGCCACTCCGGTGTTTATGATCACCTGCACTCCGATATACAGGGTGATACCAGCGGCTGCCATGGCGCCGAAGGCGGTGTCTGCCTGCCTGGCGATGCGAGTGCCTGCCATCAGGATGATACCGTAAAGGCTTAGTACGGCCATCACCCCGATAAGCCCCAGTTCCTCACCAATGATTGAGAAGATGAAATCCGTGTGGGGCTCGGGCAGGTAATGCATCTTCTGCATGCCAAGTCCTATGCCTTTGCCGGTGAGACCTCCTGAGCCGAAGGCCTTGAGGGAATTGGTAATCTGGTAGCCGGTATTGTAGGGATCTTCCCAGGGATTTAAGAATGTCATGATGCGCAATAACCGGTACTCCACCTTGAAGACCAGAAAGTATAGAATGGGAATTACCAGGGGCAGGGGGCTGAGCAAATGGAGCAGCCTAACTCCGGCCACAAACATCATGCCCCAGCAGATCATTCCCATAACCACGATTGTGCCGAAATCCGGCTGGTTGATGATGAGCAGGGCAAATAGTCCCATAACCACTGCATGGGGAAGGAATCCCACGGAAAATTGTCTGATCATTTCTTGTTTTTTGGACAGGGAATAGGCCATGAACAGGATCAGGGCCAGCTTGGCAAATTCAGCCGGCTGAAATGTGATCCCCCCCAGCCTCAGCCATCTGCATGCCCCGCCGGCTTTCACATTCATGGCCGGGACCAGCACCGCGATGAGCAGAGCAATTGCGGCAAAGAGGATGATATAGGCAAGGCTTTTGTACAATTTATAAGGAAAGGAGGCGGCCGTAAACATCACCCCCAGGCTGATAAACAAGAATATGCCCTGGCGTTTCATGTAGTAAAACAGATTATTGTGCTCTTCCATGCTGATGGCTGAAGAGGCGGAATAAACCATGACAATTCCTATACCCGCCAGGATCAGAACAGGAAAGAGTATGGATTTTTCTTTGAAAAATGGATGCAGCGGGTGCAGGGCGTTGGTCTGTTTCATGGTCTGCCTCCCAGCCGGTTCACCTGGGCTATAAAATCCCGGCCCCTTGCTTCATAATTGTCATACATGTCAAAGCTGGCGCAGGCAGGAGAGAGAAGTACCACCTCTCCTTTGACCGCGGTATCATATGCCCTGGTCACGGCATCAGCCATATCTTTGCACGGGGTGACCCGGCATCTGGTTTCAAAGGTTTCCAGAATATGGCCGGTTGCTTCCCCAATGGCCATGATCTCTTTAACGCCTTCAGCCACACCAGGGATGAGTTCAGTAAAATCTGTGTCTTTTTCCCGTCCACCCAGGATGAGGATGACGGGGGCATCAAAGGCCTCCAGGGCACGGTTCACCGCATCTGTGTTGGTGGCCTTGGAATCGTTGTAAAAGCGAATGCCCCGAATGTTTCGTGCAAAGGCCGTTCTGTGGGGCAGGGGAGTGAATTTTTCTAGGGCCAAGGTTATGCCTGCCATGGTGCCGCCTGCTGCCAGTACTGCATGGGCAGCGGCGATTATATTTTCCCTGTTATGCCCGCCGATCAGGGCCTGAAAAGCTGAGGCCGGAATGATCTCCTTGTTGATTCGGATTTGTGCATTCAGATTTCGGGTCTGGGGTGAAAATTCAACGATCCGGGAAGAAAGTCGGGATACCCTGTGGTCAAAATTTACAATCCCCGCATTGATCACTGCTGTATCCTTTTTATCCTGCCGGGCAAACAGAGACCACTTGGAATCCCTGTAGGCCTTATAATCCGGATACCGGTCCAGGTGATCCGGAGATATATTAAGCAGAACCCCCACATTGGGTTTGAAATTTTGGGCCAGGTCCAGCTGGAAGGAGGATATTTCCGCCACCACCAGATCCGCCCGGGTACCGGACATGAGATATTCCACCAAAGGGATGCCGATGTTACCGCCCACAAAGCTGGACAGTCCTGAGGCTTGTGCCATTTCACCGATGAGTCGGGTTGTGGTGGTCTTACCATTTGATCCTGAGACGGCGATGACCGGGGTGGTATTGTGCCGGCTGAAAATGTCCAGCTCGCCTGTGACCTTTACCCCTTTGGCGGCAGCGACTTTCAGGTAGGGCATGGTCAGGGGGATGCCCGGGCTGGGGACAATGAGGTCTGCCCGATCAAATTCATCCTGGTCATGGGACCCTATTCGGGTTTTGATTCCTAATGCTTCAAGGGCGGCGGCCTCTTTTGTTCTGGAGGCATCACTATCCGTGGCCATCACATTCCGGCCCAGGGATTTGAGGAAGCGGGCCATGGAAACCCCGGACCGTCCGAGTCCGACAACCAGGTCATATGTGGAAAAATGAGTCAAGTGTCTATCTTGCCTACCTTACCCTATCTTATCTTTAGGGTGCTCAAAGAGATTAATGCCAGGGTAATGGAGATGATCCAGAACCGAACGATGACCTTGGATTCGTGCCATCCTTTTAATTCAAAATGGTGGTGAAGGGGGGCCATTCTAAAGACCCGCTTCCCCTTTGTCAGTTTAAAATATGAGACCTGAATGATGACTGAAAGCGCTTCCATGACAAAGAGACCGCCAACAATGAGGAGCATGATTTCCTGTTTGGTGACCACAGCGACAGTGCCCAGAATGGCACCCAAAGGAATGGAACCGGAGTCCCCCATGAAGACCTGGGCCGGATGGGCGTTGAACCATAGGAACCCCAGGCCGGCACCTGCCAGGATGCCGCAGACCACGGAAATTTCTCCTGCCGCTGCAATATGGCGGACATGGAGGTATTGGGCAAATTGGGTGTGGCCGGCCACATAAGCAAAGAGCATATAGGTAACCGAGGCTACGATATAAGGGCCGATGGCCAGACCATCCAGTCCGTCGGTGAGGTTTACCGCGTTGGAGGTCCCCACTATAACCAGGCAGGCAAAGGGGATGTAAAATATGCCCAGATCAGGGGCAAAATCTTTGAAAAATGGAATGGTCAGAGTGGAATTAAAATCCGGACTCATGTAAATGAGCAGGGCAATGACCAGCCCGAATACCACCTGAAGGGTGAATTTTCCCTTGGCCGTGAATCCCATATTCCGTTTTTTGACCTGCATGAGGTAGTCGTCAAAGAACCCGATAAATCCGAAGGCCAGGGTGGTGAGCAGCAATATGCCCACATAGTGATTTGACAGGTTCCCCCAGAGCAGGGTGGCCGTGAATATGGAGAAAAGGATGAGGATGCCGCCCATGGTGGGGGTCCCCTGTTTGCCCATGTGGGACTTGGGACCGTCGGTCTGGATGATCTGTCCGATCTGCATCTTTTGGAGCCTGCGGATTGCCCAGGGGCCGAAGAGAAAACAGATTAGAAAGGCTGTGAGCCCGCCGTAAATGGTCCGGAAGGTAATATACCGGAAAATGTTCAGGGCGGTGAAGTGCTCATGTAGGGGGAATATAAATTCGTAAAACATTACTCTGCCTTTCTCTCTCTTTTAATCAAGTTTTCAATAACAGGTACCAGGGTTTCCATGGCCATTCCTCTGGAGCCTTTGAGCAGGAGCCAGCAGCCTTCAGTCAGTTCCTGGGCCAGTATTCGGGCAATTTCATCCTTTGTGCCCATGAATAATTTTTCCTTGGGATATCCTTTTTCCAGGGCGCCTGACTCTATATGGGCGGCCTGGGTGCCGAATAGGCATACCCGGGCCGGGGCCAGGTCGGCCACCAGAAAACCGATTTTCCGGTGGAGTTTCTCCGAATTAGGTCCAAGTTCCAGCATGTCACCCAGGGCGGCCATGCCCCTGCCTCTGCCGGCCACCTGGTCCAGGGTCTTCAGAGCCTGGGACATGGAGGCGGGGTTGGCATTGTAGGTGTCGTCAATGAGGTTCACCCCGTTGGAGAGGCGGCCCAGATTCATCCGCCCCCGCACCGGGGTAAAGGCTGCCAGGCCGGATTGAATCTCTTTTATGTCTATGCCTGCTATCAAGGCGGCGCCCATGGCAGCAAGAGCATTGTTGACCATAAACCGGGCAGGAGAATTTACACGGAATCTGGCTGTTTGTCCATTGCTGCGGACCGAAAAACTGAGGCCTGGCGCCTCAACTTCCACGTCTTCTCCCTGTATATCCGCATCCGGATTCTGTCCAAAGAATAGAACCTTTGTGATGTTTTTATTTGCCCGGGCATGGGTTTCCATGATCTTGCGTCTGGGATCATCGCTGAAAAGAAGGGCCGTACTGTTTTTTCTTAGCCCTTCAAAAACTTCCGATTTGGCCCGGGCCACATTGTCAGCTGTTTTCAGCCCTTCCAGATGGGCGCCCGAGGTGTTGGTGATCAGAGCAATATCGGGCCGGGCAATGGCCGAGAGTCTGGAAATTTCCCCGGGATGGTTCATTCCCATTTCAATGACCGCCCATTCATGGACCGGGGCAAGTTTGAGAAGGGTCAGGGGCATGCCGATCTCATTGTTGAAATTTCCTTTGGTTGCCAGAACATCGAATTTTTTGGCAAAGATTTCCCGGGTCATTTTACGGGTGGTTGTTTTACCGTTGGAACCGGTGACGGCTATGATCTTTACATTGGACCGCATGCGCTGAAAATGGGCCAGTTTTCCCAGGGCAATCTGGGTGTCTTTTGTTTCGAACAAGAGCAACTGACGCCTAATCATCTGCTTCCGGCGTTCATCGCTCAGGGATGCCAGAAATCCGGATTTAACCACAAAGGCGCTTATCCCTTTTTTAACAAGTTCCGGGATGAAATCATGGCCGTCAAAGGTTTCCCCTGCCAGGGCAAGGAAGATCATACCCGGCTCAATGGTTCTGGAATCTGTCTCAATGGTTGAAAATCTCATGGAGTTGTCAGGGGCCTTGATGGCAGATTCTGTGCCCAGGGCTTTTTCCAGGTCGGCCGCACACCAGTCCATGGGGGTGGTCAGCCTGTCACAGGCTGCTGCCAAATGTTCCATGTCGTCAAAATGGATGGTCCCCGCATTGGTGATCTGGTAGGTTTCATGGCCTTTGCCCGCCGCCACGATAATATCCTCGGGCCTGGAGATTTTTACGGCCAGGTCAAGGGCCTTTGCCCGGTCCACTTCCCGGATATATCCCCTTTGCCTGGTTTTTATGTTCTCCGGGTCCAGCTCAGGGATATTATCCTCTTTGATGCCTTCAATAATGTCCGCTACAATGGCATCCGGTGATTCGCTTCTGGGATTGTCAGAGGTGGCAATGGCAATATCTGAATACTGGCAGGCCATCTTTCCCATGAGGGGCCGTTTGGTTCTGTCCCTGTCTCCGCCGCATCCGAATACCGTAATCAGCCGGGCAGGGGCCCGGTGTGAAAGGGTCTCAAGGATTGAGGCCAGGGCATCCGGGGTGTGGGCATAATCCACGAATATGTGGCGGTTCAGGTCAGTATCAAGTTTTTCCAAACGTCCGGGCACCCGGTTCAAGGTGGCAATCCCTTTGATGATATTTTCATGAGAAACGTTTACTGCCAGTGCTGCTCCGGCCGCGCAGAGAATATTTTCAAGGTTGAAGCGCCCGGTAAGTGGTGAGGTTATTGGCAGTTCACTGCCGTTGATATCCAGGTCTGCACACAGGCCGCTTATCTCATCTTTGATATTTTTTGCACTGATGTCCGCTGCCCCGGATATGCCGACCCTGAACATGGAATAGTCAATGGATTGGGCAAGGCGGTCACCGTATTCGTCATCGATGTTCACAACTGCCGTACCTGTTTTACCTGATGCGGCCTGATCCAGATAGTCGGTGAACAATTTCTTTTTACACAGAAAATACTCATCCAGGGTCTGGTGGTAATCCAGGTGATCCTGGGTGAGGTTGGTAAATATCCCGGCATTAAATTCACATCCCAGAACCCGGTACTGGTCCAGGCTGTGGGAGGAGACCTCCATGATCACATGGGTTACCCCGGCCTTTTTCATTTCTGCCAGGGTTTTTTGAAGGGATACCCCATCCGGTGTGGTAGTGGGGTTGTCCATGGTTTTGCCCGGATACCGGATATTCACGGTGCCGATGACTCCTGTGCAGAAACCTGAGGCTGTGAAAATGCTTTCCATGATCCAGGACGTCGTTGTCTTTCCATTGGTTCCGGTAATTCCCACCACCACCATATCCCGGGAGGGGTGGCCGAAGAAATTGGCGGCCGCCAGAGCCGTTGCCTTCCTGGTATCCTGGACCAGGATGATCCGGTCCCGGTGTTCCGGGGGCAATCCGTCTGGTATGTGCTGGGCAACTACTGCGGCAGCCCCTTTTTCAAAGGCCATGGCAATATAGTTGTGACCGTCGGTGACATGGCCCTGAACAGCTATAAACAGGCTGCCCGTGCCTGCCTGTCTGGAGTCGCAGGAAATTGCCGTGATCTCGGTGCTGCCAAGGGTCTTTATGTCCTGAGTCCCGGCCGGGTCACACCCCTTTAATATATCATTGAGTTTCATTGGCGTTTTCCTTTGTAAGCGCGGCGATCATGGCGTTTGTTTTTCTCGGCGGAATGTTTAAGTAATTAAAGGATTTACTCATAATGGTTTTAAATGCCGGAGCTGCAACTATGCCGCCGTAATGGTCTTTTTTCGGTTCGTCAACCACCACGAGGATGGCGAGTCTGGGGTTCTCCTGGGGAGCAAATCCTCCAAAGGCTGAGATATATTTATTCTTGGCATATCCTCTTCTGTCCTTGCTCGCTTTCTGGGCCGTACTGGTCTTGCCGCAGACGTTGTACCCGGCCATGGCCGCAAGGGTGCCCGTACCCTCTTCTTGCACCACCTGGTTCATCATTCGTTTCACCAGTCGTGCGGTTTCCGCAGAGACCACCTGGCGGACCACTGTGGGGTCAAAGACCTGGAGTTCTTTGCCGGTATGGGAAATGATTTTTTTCACCAGCATGGGTTTCATCAGCTTTCCATTGTTGGCAATGGCGCTGATCCCGGAGATGAGTTGAACGCCCGTGGTGGAAATGCCCTGGCCGAATGAAATGGCGCCGCTGTCGATCCTGGACCATCTCCGGTAGGGCAATAGAGTGCCTGAACTTTCTCCCGGGCTGCCCACACAGGTTTTACTGCCGAACCCAAAGGCTGTCAGATAGTGGTGCAGGGCTTTATCTCCGATGGTTTCTGAAATTTTGGCCGCTCCGATGTTTGAGGAAAACTTAATGATCTGTGCCAGGGACAGCCATTCATGGGGATGGGTGTCATGGACCGTAAATTTTCCGATACGGTATTTCCCGTTTTCACAAAAAAAGATGGACTTGGGAGAGATCCCTTTTTCAATGGCGGCGGCAACCGTAAAAATTTTCATGATGGAACCGGGTTCAAAGGCATCTGTGACAGACCGATTCCTGTATTGGTTCTGGGTGAAATCAGAATAATTATTGGGGTTGAATCCGGGGTAGTGGGCCACGGCCAGAAGTTCCCCTGTGCTGGGGCGCATGACAAGGGCCATTCCGGATTTGGCCCTGTTGGATTTCACGGCCTTTTCCAATGCCTGCTCAGACAGGAACTGAATTTTTTTGTCAATGGTCAGCACGATGGCATTGCCCCTGAGTTCGTCCCTTTTTTCGTTATCGATGTCAAGGATTCGTCCTGCGCCGTCACGCCTTACCCGCGTTTCGACCCGGTTGCCTTCCAATACGGCGTTGTATTTATACTCCAGGCCTTCAAGTCCGCGGTCTTCTTTGCCCGTGAATCCGATTACCTGGGCTGCCAGATTTCGGTTGGGGTAAAATCGTTTGGAATCGTTTTTCAGGTAGATTCCTTTTAAGTTCAGTTTTCGGATTTCCCGGGCTTGATCCGGGGATATACGTCTGGCCAGGATGACAAACCGGTTTTTCCGCAACAGTTTTTTCCGGAGGTCTGATTTTTTCATGCCCAGGCTTTTGGCTAAATGTCCGGCAACAATGTCCGGCTGCTTTACCTGGAAGGGGTCTGCCGTGACATTGGGGGCATCAATGCTGGTGCCAAGCTTGTTCAGGTTTCTGTCAAGTATCCGGCCGCGATCCCCCTGGATGGTCAGGTTTTTTGAATACGCCAGCTCTGCTTTCAGGGTCAGATCGTCTCCCTTGAAAATTTGTACCTGAATGGATTTTGCCCCCAGAAGACCAAGGCAAAGGGCTAAGACAACTCTGAGGAAAATGATCCGGTTTCCCATTTTTTTTCTTGGATCTTTTTCCATTAAAAGAAATCTCCTGTGGGGTTAACTGGTAAATAAATGGTCTGACCGGATACCTCGGAGGTCAGCCCCAGACGGGTCCTGGCGATGCGGGTAATCCGGGCGTCGGATTTAAGGCGGTCTCTTTCCAGCCCCAGGGCTTTTCGATAAGAAAGGGTTTTCTGGATCTCGGTCTGGGTCTGGGAAATCCTGAGTATGGCCTGGGTGGATTCTGTCCTGACCCAGGCATGGGCCATGAATTCGCAGACCAGCACCAGGATGAGGGCAAACCACCTCAAGCCTTTCCTCTGCTGTACTGGAATTTCATGTTTTTTTACCATTTTGACAGGCTTCCTTTCCTATAACCGCTGACTGAAATACTGAAACTGCCGGGCTGTCCTTGACAGGCCTATACGCGCTGAGCCACCCTTAATTTGGCACTTCTGGCCATGGGGTTGGCGGCAACTTCTTCTGAGGTGGCAACCAGGGGTTTCCTGGTAACAGATTTCATACTCGGTACAAATCCACACAAACACCGGGGCAGTTCCCTGGGGCAGGTGCAGCCCTTTTCAAAGGATTTCAGGCGCTGCTTAACGATCCTGTCTTCCAGGGAATGAAAAGAAATGACAGATATCCGCCCGCCTTTTACCAGCATGGACGGCACAGCCGCCATAAAGGCTTCCAGACGTTCCAGTTCCCGGTTCACAACGATGCGCAGGGCCTGGAAGGTCCGGGTGGCCGGATGGATTTTCTGCTTGGCAGCCACTTTGGCCGGAATGGCCCCTGCCACCAGCTTTGCCAGGTCACCGCTTGTTGCAATGGGTGCCTCAGCCCTGGATCTGACAATGGCTGCCGCAATCTTCCGGGAGAATCGTTCTTCTCCGTATTTGTATATAAGATCTGCCAATTGGGTTTGGGTGTATGTGTTTACCACCTCTTCCGCTGTTAAGGGATTGCGGGTGTCCATCCGCATATCCAGGGGCTCGTTTTTCTGGAAACTGAAGCCCCGCTTGCTCTGTGTCAACTGGTTGAGTGAAAAGCCAAGGTCGAGGAGAATGCTGTTTACCCCTGAGATCCCGGCTTCGGCCAGGATCTGGGGAAGATCACTGAAGTTTCTGTGATACAGGCGTACATTATCCTGATAGGAATGGAGTTTTTTTTGTGCATTGGCTATGGCATCGCTGTCCTGATCAATGCCCATGAGGATACCGCCGGGACTTATGGCCCGGACTGTTGAGAGGGCATGGCCTGACCCGCCAAGGGTACAGTCTACGCAGATATCCCCGGGTTTCAGATTCTGATTTTCATGCACCTGCCGGGGCATGACTGAAGTATGTTCAAATTCCATACTTACAATCCCAGGGAAGCAATTTCCTCTCGTACTTCCTCTTTTTCAAGTTCTTGCTCCATTTTAAGGTTTTCCTGGTCCCATTTTTCCCTGGACCAGATTTCAAACCGGTCCAGAACACCCACAAGGACAATGTCCTTTTCTATACCTGCATAGGTCCTCAGACTCTGGGGGATGAGTATCCTGTCCTGCTTGTCGCATTTAAGCGGGCTGGCATTCCCCAGGAAAAAACGCTTGAACCGTTCCATGGCAGCACTTTTGGCCGACCTGATCCGTTTTTCAAGATTTTTCCATTCGCTGAAGGTGTAGGCATAGATACAGCCGTCCTTGATGGAGACCACAACCCCGTATTCATCATCGACCTGTAGGACCTTCCGGAACCGTGCCGGAATAATAATCCTGCCTTTGGGGTCAATTGTATGAAAGGAGCTTGATCGAAACACTTATCTTAAGCCTCTGTAAAATATACATCCACTTTCCACCACCATAGGCCACACTTTTACGAAAAATCAGGGGGAAGTCAAGGGAAAAATGTATAATTTTAAAAAAAATAATCGTGGAACTACTGTCAACTATGGCGTGTGTCAAATGTAGAGGATCGTGGAGTAAGGTGGGAGAGGGTGTGGGGTGTTGTGGAGTGCCATTGGAAGCGTATAAAAAAGGGGCGGGAAATCAGGCGAAGATTGAACTGTGGCAATTGTATCATCGGGATGGCACATTAAAGTGGAGGCAAGGTGGAGTGATAGGGCTATTATGGGTGTATTCTTCTCGGTCAGACTCGGTGTTCGGTAGACGTTTTAAGAGATCAGTTTTTGAACCGTCTCCTTGAGTTCTGCCATGCGGTATGGTTTGGGAATGATGCCTTTGATGCCGTGTGCCTTATATTCCACCATGACCGGATCATCGGAATAGCCAGAGGAAATTACCAGGCAGGCTTCCGAGTCCAGGGCTAGGATCTCCTGGGAGGCCTCTTGCCCCCCCATACCGTCTGGAATGGTGAGATCCATGATGACCAGGCTGTACGGCCTACCTTCCCTAAAGGCCCGGCCGTATTCTGCCACGGCTTCTTTACCCTCCGTCGTCAGGGTAACGGCATAGCCGAATTTCTCAAGCATTTTCTGGGTAATATTCCGGATATGAGCCTCATCGTCCATGACCAGGATTCTAGTCCGGTTGCCTGAATCGATATTTTCTGTTGTTGTCATGGTCTCTCCCCAATGGCAGAGGCAATGGTCTGCCTTACCTGTTCAACAATTTCCTCCAGGGTGGCCTCATGATAGGGGCTCACATGTACCGGACGATGAACAATGATGTCCACGGTTCCGGGTGTCAGATTCAGGGTGTCCGAGGGCAGAATCTTCATGGAGTTTTTAATGGTCACCGGAAGAATGGGCACCCCGGTTTCCATGGCAAATCTAAATGCCCCTTTTTTAAAGGGCATGACCTCGCCGTTCCGGGTCCGGGTCCCTTCTGCAAAAAACAGGGCAGAGGCTTTTTTAGACATTTTCTCCTTGGCCGCTTCAATGGATCTGAGAGCAGCCTCATGGTCGGAACGGTCAACATAGATACAGCCCAGCTGGTTGCAGGCGGAACCAAATACAGGGACCTTCCGCAGTTCCTGTTTCATGACCCATTTTATTTTCAGCCCGAGAAACCCGTGAATCACAGGAATATCCACCATGCTCTGGTGGTTGGCCACCACCACATAGGATTTAAACCGGCTGTAGTTTTTCTTCCCCTTCATCCTGACCTTTACAGGTCCTGCTGCACAGCAGAGCCGGGACCAGGCAACAGCCAGGATGTCTGCGGCATCCTGGCTGAAGAAAAATCCCACAACAATGCACATGGACCCCATGACAAATGTGTTCAGGATAATAAAGGGGATGGCAAAGAACCATTTATAGGGCTGGTACGCTATTTTGAGTAGGGTGCTCACTCCAGATCAGATTTGCTCTTTTCAGTTTCCTCAATTCCAAGCAGCTTATCCACATAAGACACAATGTCTTTGGCTTTATAAGAGGCCAGGGTAAATCCATAGGGGGATGATGATACGGTTCCCGCCATGTCGTCCTTTCCATCTTGCTGGAACAGATTTAAACTAAGAACCCCATCATTTTCAAGAGTTATTTTACACAGAGCGGTTTCTTTTTTAAGGGCTCCGGTATCTTTCGGGTTCAAGAATGCCTGGCATTCCAGGCGGGAGAGGGAGGCGAGCAGATCCGAGGCCGCAGTCTGATCGGCTTTTGTTCCGTCCTCATGCTGCCAGACAATTGATTGTGTATCAGCTTTATTATCTTCACCGGATTCTGGCTTGGGACCTGGTTTTGCCGGGATAAGAGTGATTGCCTTTCCTTTCTTTTCCAGGGTAATCTTTTGTATTTTCTGGGCATCGGATTTCAGAATCAGTTTGTCCCTGAACTGGTCTGTTGTTTTGTCAAAATTATCCCTGAAGCTTTTGTCTGCCTGGAATATCCGTTTATCATTGTTCAGCATAACAAAGGTATGGTTAAAGCTGGGGGCTGTTTTTCCGATGGTGAACCTGCGTTTTTCATCCTTACCTTCAAAGGCTCTGACACTTATGGCATTGGGCGGATCCAGTTCATACCTGACCAGATCGGAGGCTTCGGAGACCAGTGCGGATAGTTTCAGCTCTTTGACGGTGTCCAGGATCTTGTCCACGGCTGACTCGTCAGCGGGGAAGTTCTCGTCCGTAAGGGTCCACCCCTTGTCTGCTTTGGAAAAGACAATTGTTAGCTTGTCCTTTGTAATTTCCAGCCTGTCTATTTTTTGGGTATCGACCACTGCCGGGACCGGGAGGTCGTAATGGAGCTGGTCGTCTCTTTTCAGTCCGAGATAGGCACCCAGGCCTATGATCAGGATGATCAGGATAATATATTCTTTTTTCATGGTAATTTCCTAATTATACATTTGTGCGATTTTTTTCTTTCTCAGATTTCTGCGGAACAGGATCAGAAGGCCGAAGAGAACCACCAGCACGGGCAGGCCCGCGATGTTGAAAGTTTTGATAATCACTTTGGCCAGGGCGCTTGTCTCTCCTACCGGGTTGAGGGTCTGCTGTTTGCTCCGCATTTGGGCAATACTGTCTTCACCGTTGAGGTGGTCCACCACATTGAGGATGAAGGTGGCGTTGGTGGTCCGGCCTTCTGTATCCAGCATATTGTCGTGGAGCATCTGTGAACAGCCCAGGATAAAGATTTTTACCGGGGCCGAGGATTCCACCACTCTATTTTCAGCCTTTATGCCTTCCAGGGTTTTGGCTGTTGTTTCTGTTTTGTCCGGTGCTTCGCCTTCGGGGGGTATATCCTTTTCGCCGGTGTCTTTTTTGGGGACGGACTTGCCTTTAAAATAGGAGGTGAACTCCCCCTCCAGGATATATGCCAGGTCCTGGGCTGAATAGTCGCCGTCAGCCGAGGGCGGGGTGATGAACATGGGGTTGAGGTTGATATTATCCTTCATGAGCCAGGATTGGTCTGAAGAGGTGAGCAACCGGGTTGCCTTGACTTTGTTTTTGGCCAGCTTTTCGTCGATCAGGTTTACCGGCGAAATCTGCATGGCCACAAGGCCCTTGATGTTTTTCATGAAGCCCGGACCTGTGTTGATGCTCTTTTCTTTGAGCATGGGGGCAAAATAAATGGTCTGCTCCCCCCCGCCCTGGGACTGGGGCAGCATGTGTTTGTATGCGTTTTTGTCCATGACATAGGCCTGATCGATTTTGATGCCGTAGTGGTATAGAAGTTTTTCCAGACCCGTATCAATGGGGGCAAATCCCGGGGGCATGCCCATGCCCCCGCCCCTGGCTTCTTCCTTGAAGGCATCGGCAAAGATCGCAATACTAGTCCCCTTCATCAGGGCCTGGTCGATCTGGAATAATTCATAATCGGAAAAGGGCTGGGTGGGCTTGGCAATGATGAGACAGTTGAGCCCTTCGGGGATGGTATTCTCTTTCAGGGCAATCTGTTTTACATTGTACCGGGCCTCCAAAAGCTGGTTAAATGCATTGAGGCCGTTGCCCTGGCGCCCCTGCATCATGGCCATGCGGTCCGGCCCCAGGGTGGGGCTGCCGTGGTCGGAAAGGTATCCGATATCTTTGTTGATGCCGATCATCTTTTCCATGACCGCAAAGAGTTCTTCTTCCAGGGCTCTGGGGTCTGCCATCTGGTAGGTGGTACCGATGATGGGCAGCTCCATGGCCGAAATCAGGGGCAGGGTCGTGAATCCATCCTTATATTCAACCACAAGTCCGGCGGCACCGCTTCCGGCTGGAATGGATTGTTCCTGAACCGCGGGCCAGGACATGGCCATGAGATCGTACCTTTTTGCGATTTTCTCCAGATCCCCGGTAAGGCTCAGGTCCACATGGTTAAATTCAAAGATGCCCAGGCTTTTTCGGTTCATATCTTCAACAGTTTTTTCAACGGCTTGGCCAAGGCCGGGAAGTTCCGGCAGCCCGATGAGTGGGGCAATGGCGTTAAGGCCCGAGGAAAGATACATGGTGACCTTTATCTTCTCCTTCTGGCGGAGCAGGGCCGATACCTTGTTGTTCAGCTTCTGGATGGCTGTGGTGAGCTGGTATTCCAGTCCGTTGCTGGAGGTGATGGCCGGAATTTTTTCAATGAGGTCCCCGTGGAGGATGACCAGGCCCATATAGGCGTTTTTGAATTTGATCTCATCATTTTCCATGACCCGGATCTGAACGGGCTGGATTCCGTAATCCCTGGCAATTTCCCGGTTCTGGTCAGATTTCTCTCCGATGTCTCCCTCCTGGGATACATTATAAAAGGTAAAGTTGAACAGCCGACCGGCCTGGGCCGCATATTCATCCAGCAGGTCCCGCAGATACCGTTCTGTATTATTGTGGGGAGCCGGCAGGTTTTTTGAGAAAAACACCTTGATGTTCAGGGGTTCGGACAGAGTTGATACGGCCTGTTTGCTGGCATCGGACAAAGAATACATCCGGCTGGCGGTGAGGTCGGCCCTGAAAAACAGGGTGAGGCCGGCCAGGTTCACCAGGACGATCACGGCCAGGTAGAGAATAAATTTTATATAGTGTTCTTTAAGGGAAAGCTTACCCATGGTGACTCCTTAATTCTTTTCTTTCATGACAATATAGGTTGAGAAAATAAAGACAAAGACAACAGAGGCAAAGTAGAAGATGTCCCTGGAATCGATGATGCCTTTTGAGATATTCATGAAATGGGCATTGGCCCCCATGTATTCCACTAACGGAACCAGGCGCTCGGGGATAAAAAAGAGCATCCGGTCGAGGATGGTCAGGGTGAAGCACAGCGCAGAGCCGATGATAAAGGCGATGATCTGGTTCCGGGTCAATGCCGAGGCAAAGAGCCCCATACTGCAATAGGCCCCTGCCAGTAGCACGGCGCCGATATATCCGCCGATCACCGGCCCGGGATCCACACTTCCGATGGTGGCGATGAACAGGGGATAGGAGAGGGTGGGCAGGAGCATGGCCGCCGTAAATGCCGTGGCTGCCAGGAATTTGCCCAGGGCAATCTGGGTAAAGGAGACCGGCATGGTCAGCAGGGTCTCATAGGTGCCCACATTTTTCTCCTCGGCAAAGAGCCGCATGGTAATGGCCGGGATAAAGAAGGAAAAGGTTATAGGCAGAAGGGAGAAAAAATCTCTGAGATCGGCCCGCCCGAATATGAAAAAGGTGGAAAAGAAAAACCACCCGCTCACGATGAGAAACAGGGAAATCACTATATAGGCAATGGGGGAGATAAAATAGTCCTTGAATTCCTTCAGGGCTATGGTCTTAATCTGAGTCATGCTGATGCACCCTCCTGTGTCAGTTCCTGGAAGATTTGCTCAAGGGCCTGGGATTCCCTGGATAATTCTGTGATAATCCAGTCGGTCTCCTTGATGTTCAGGTAGAGATCCGGCCGGATATCCTTGTTTTCAGGGCACCTGATTTCAAGGCAAACCCCGTCCCGGTTTCCGGCAGAGGCAATATTCAGATCAGGGTCCATGGCGCGCAGCCGTTCAATGGCACGGATTTCATCTGTTCCCTGAAGGGTCAGCCGGATAAAACTCGCCTGGCGGGCACCCTGCTTGAGATTGGCCGTGCTGTCATCGGCCACTTTTTTGCCCTTGTTGATAATGGCGATGCGGTCGCAGGTGGCCTCGGCTTCCGAGAGAATATGGGTGGAAAAGATAATGGTCTTTTCCTTTCCAATGCCCCGGATGATATCCCGGATTTCCGCGATCTGGTTGGGGTCCAGACCCGAGGTGGGCTCATCAAGGATGAGGATTTCAGGGTCGGTCATCATGGCATGGGCGATGCCCACCCGCTGCTTTAGGCCCTTGGACAGGGTAGCAATGGGTTTGGACATGATGGCGGACAGGCCGCAGAGCTTTACCAGTTCCCTGAACCGGGATTCCTTTGCCGAAGGATCCGTCATTCCCTTGAGCCGGGCCACATAATCCAGGTAATCATATACCAGCATATTGTGGTAGAGGGGGGCGGACTCCGGCAAATAGCCGATGAGGGATTTTATTTTCAGGGTATCTCTGGGCATTTCCAGTCCCTTGACCCGGATACTGCCTGAACTTGGGGGGTAGTAGCCTGTGAGCATTCTCAATGTTGTTGTTTTGCCGGCCCCGTTGGGACCAAGCAGACCAAGTATTTCTCCTGGCTGGATGGTCAGGCTGATACCGTCCACAGCACAAAAATCATTATAATACTTGGTTAGATTTTGAACATCAATCAATGTCTCCTCCTAAAAATCTTCTAGTACTTTGCTTTTTTCCAGGAATTCATCTACTTCCCGGTGAGTTTTTTTCATGGTCACCGCCACCTTTTCCAGGCGGCGGCAAAAGGGATCAGCCGGCCCCAGGGTTTTGGCTGATCTCCGGTAGAGGGCCAGTGTCTCCTCAAATCGGTCTGCCATTTCCCGGGCCAGTTTTTTTCGCTCTTCGTGTCTGATTTTTTCGGTCCGGATAACAGATTCCAGTTTTTTGATGGAATACTCAACCAGGGCATCCCGGGGCATGTTATAGGTTTCCGATATGGCCGTCAACGCCTCTATGGTCTTCCGGCTCAGCACAAAGGTTTTCTGTTTTCTGGGTATTTTTTTGAACTGTCTCACCCGGATGGTTTGGGCCAGCTGGTCCAATGCCGTGTAGTCTTCGATAATATGGTCAAACAGGGATTTCTGCTTGATTCCCATGTGGATGGCCACCAGACCAATGGAATCAATGGCTTTCTGGGAGAGTTTAAAGGTGGCCCTTACCGATTGTTTTCCCCTCAGGTCAAACATGGACGGTCCTGAAAGGGGATCGTTCTGTTTTGGCATGTTTCCTCCTTTTGGGGTATTTTTATTATTAATATGATTTTAGTTTAAAAAGTAATACGGACTTAATATGTAAGAAATTCTATCCCAAAATATAGGTCGGATCAACCTCAAATTCAAGTATGACTAAAATATAATATTGGGCCTAAATGCAGATCAGGACAAGGAAGATAGATATCCCAACGGCAAGGGCCAGGGGTTCTTTGCCGCTGGGGCGGAACCCGGGATCGGTGCGGGTTTCGGTGTAGCACCTGGCCTCCATGGCAATGGCCAGCTGATCTGCACTTTTGAAGGTTTTTCCCAGCAGGGCCAGAATCAGAGTGGACATCCGTTTTATGGGATTTTTCAGGAGGTTTCCGCACCGTGCATCTATGGCCTGGCCTGATTCCTTTGCCTGACTGAGAATCATGGGTAAAAATCTTAGGGCCAGGCTGATGATGACACCCGCCCGCTGTTCCGGGATAAATGGAATGGGCTTGAGAAACCATTGAACCGCGGCCTTGAGTTCAGAGGGACGGGTGGTTGCGGAAAAGACAAGCCCCAGAACCATGACCGTGAAAAAACGGATGGCCACCAGGCTGCCCTGGGTCAGCCCGGAGATGGAAACCGGATAAGCAATCAGGGTAAAAAGCTTTGGCCCGGGTTCTGCTAATCCCCGGACCAGGATGATCATGAATAAAAAGAGGATGAAGTACCTCAATTGTAGTGCCAGGCGAACCGGGCCGATTCCCATGGATTTCAGGAGCACAAACACCAGAAGCAGGAGGGTGAGGCACATCGGCAAGGAGGCCGATACAAGGCCCGCGCTGATGATGCACAAAAGGAAAAATTTGCACCTGGGATCCAGAATGTGGGCCAGGCTTTTTCCGGATTTGAATTCAAAGAGATTTGGCATGATTTCCTAACCCAAAGCGCATGTACATATGGGTTTAAGCCCGTATTGGCCCAGGTTTTTTGCCAGGTCAGAAGCCTTCCCCTGGGTGTGTAATCTGCCGTTTGCCATGATGAGGATCCTGTGGGCATCCTGGATGACCAGATCCAGATCATGGGTGGCCATGATAATGGTTTTTCCCGACCTGTTAAGCCAGGCGATAATTTTCACCAGGTCTCTGGTTCCGGGGTAGTCCAGGTTGGCAAAGGGTTCGTCAAATATTATGATTTCAGGGTCCATGACCAGGATACCGGCAATGGTGAGCCTCCGTTTTTCTCCCCCGGACAGGGTGGCCGGATGCCTGTCCCTGAACCGGGTTAGGTCGAATCTTTCAAGGGTGGACCAGACTTTTGAGTCTATGGTCTCCCGGTTCAGCCCCAGGTTTTCCGGTCCGAAGGCCACCTCGTCAAATACGGTCTCGCCCACGATCTGGGTGTCGGCATCCTGGAAGACCATACCCACAGTTTTCCGGGTATGAGTCAGATCTCTGAAAATATCCCGGCCATGGAGCCTGACCCGTCCCGTGTCCGGTTTGAGCAGGCCGTTCAGGTGGCGGATCAAAGTGGTTTTTCCAGACCCGTTGGGTCCCGCAAGGATGATATATTCTCCTGGGGAAACGGAGAAACTGATCGCCTTTATCCCGCCCTGCCCACTGCGGTAATCATGGGAGAGCCCTTCAATTTTGAGAATGGATTCTGACATGGCCTTACCGGATCATGGGGCGGATTTTTTTAGCAATCAGTGCTGCCGCCGCCACCTTAAGGCAGTCCCCGATGAGAAAGGGATACATGCCGCCTGCCAGGGCCTTGGGCCAGGGCATGGCAAAGGCATACTTCAGCCAGGGCACCCCGGCAGCGTACACGATGAGGGAACCGGCAATCAGGGCTGTAATGTCACCTGCCATAGTCTTTTTCATTGTTTTTGACAGGAATCCCGTGGCCCACACCGCCGGCAGGTACCCTAGAAGATACCCCCCTGTGGGGCCGAATAATTTGCCCATGCCTGCGGTTCCCCCGGCAAAGACGGGCAGTCCGGCAAGGCCGATGAGCAGGTATACCCCCACGCATCCTATGCCCCATATTGGCCCCAGAATGAGCCCTGCCAGGAGTACGAACATATTCTGGAGGACAATGGGCACAGGTCCGATGGGGATGGAAATAAAGGCCCCGCAGGCAATGAGGGCCACAAAGAGAGCGGTATATACGGTAAGTCTGATCTGGTTCATTCTGGCGTTGTCCTTTATGAATGAAGGTGTTCGCTTATATTTTGCGTGAAAGTATTCACTTCTGTGTGAAAGCAATCACCTATCGGTGAAAGCAATCACCTATCGGTGAAAGCAATCACCGTAGATGACGGTTTCAATTTGGCCGTTGTCGGTTTCAAGGATGAGGCCACCGCTGTCATCCACACCAACAGCCTTTCCTTCTATGGTCGTGTTCAGAGTTTCCACCCTGACCCGGCTGCCGATTGTGGAGGTATGTTTCCGCCACTGGGCCATGATATCAGGTATATCGATTTCTCTGGTAATATCTGTGAATTCTGTCAGGAATTCGGCCAGCACCATGCGTCTGGATACTGAGCGGCCCAGGATATTTTTGATGGATGTGGCCTGGAATGCCGCGTTGGAGGGATCATTATTTATGTTGATACCCATACCCATGACCAGGAAGTGGATCATATCCGCCTGGGTCTCCATTTCCGACAGCAGACCCGAGAGTTTGCTGCCGTTTTGCATCAGATCATTGGGCCACTTGACCTGGGTGTCCAGGTCGAATAACCGGTTGAGGGTTCTGCACAGGCATAAGGAAGCGGCAAAATTATAGATATAGCCCATGGGTGGGGGCAGATCCGGCTTGAGGATGAGGGTGAACCAAAGCCCTCCCCGGGAGGATACCCATTCCCGGTTGAGCCGTCCCCGTCCCCGGGTCTGATGCTCGGCCACGCAGCAGCTCATGTGTGGGGCGCCTTCCCGGGCCAGGGTTTTGGCTGTGTCCATGGTGGTTTCCACTTCAGGGAAATGGAATATCCTGTCCCCAAGATCCGGTCCAAAGCAAAAGGGGTGGAGCAGGTCCTCGTGATCGGTCAGGGCATACCCCTTGGGGTGGGAGTCAATGGCAATGCCGGATACCTTCAGTGCTTTGATGTGTTTCCACACCGCCACCCGGGAGATCCCCGTTTCTTCTGAAATTTTTACCCCGGACAGAGTTTTGCCCCGGGCGTTGAAGAGGGCGATTAATATCTTTGTTTGTGTTTGGTTAACTCTCATAGGATGGTATGGTTAACAAAAAAGCGGAGGCCGGTCAACCTCTAAAATGCTCAGGTTGTGCCTTTGTTGAAATGCCGGGATCTGTATATTTTTTCAATGGCTTTCAGGGGAGCGGATTGGTTTGTTTTTATTGAGTAGCCAGTCAATGATGGCATCAGGTTCCGGTGTCTTTCCGGGGGACTGGGATCGACGGGATGATTCTTTCTCGGATTTGGGTGCAGCCAAAGGGTCGGGAGGCGTTGGAACGGCTGCGGTTTTTATTTGACCTTTTGGGGGCTTTTCCGACCCTAAGACAACCGGTGTATGAATCATAAACACCTCATTTATGAATTTTTCCATATCCGGGGAACGGGCATGGTCGGAATCCAGAGGAAACTGATCTCTTTCCGGTGGTGAATAAAATTCGGCCTGGGCTTCTTCTGCCAGGAGGGGGGATAGATTTTCCTCTTTTTCACCCATAGGCTGAATGGCAGGGGGGATGGTGGGTAAGGTTGTTTCAATTACAGGGCTTTGGCTATCCTTTTTGGCCACGGGCTGGTGCTGTATTGCCTTCCGGACCAGTGCCGGCAGGGGGGCAGCAATTTGATAGATGACCTCGGGGGAATGGTGTGGGGAAAAATAATAGGCGAAAATTCCCAGCACGACTGCAGCAGCCAGTCCGGCCAGGAGTTTACCCGACCTTCTGGATTTAGGTTTTTTTGGGGGCTCAGGTTCCGGGGCCCGGGGCCGTTCAAGAATGCCCACAGCCTCTTGAAAGGTCTTTGCATCAATGATTTTCATATCCTTTGAAAAGGCTGCGATCATGGCCTGGTCACAGGCAATGTTGATAAGCCGGGGAATGCCTTTGGAAAACTCATAGGCCTGACGGACGGCGGGAACAATGAAAATTTTGCGCCGTGTCCCGGCAAGGGCAAGGCGCTGATTGATATAGGCCTGGGTCTCTTTCTGGTCCAGAGGCTTAAGCATTGCGTGGACATCCACATGCTCCTTCCATGATCTGCCCAGTGATTTTGCAATAACATCGTGGAATTCCAGTTGCCCGGCAAGGATGATGGTCAGGGCATGTACGGGGCAGCATCGGGACCAGGAGATCAGTTCCGTCAGAAAACGGCCTGGAACCAGATGCACCTCATCAATGATAATGACAGCTTTTCGTCCCTGCTGTTCAGCACGTTGTATAACCGACATCAATATGGAGGCGAATTTTTCGTCCTCCTGATACAGGCTTTTAAATCCCAAATCCGCAGCAATGGTAAGGAACAGGTAGTGGAGTTCAAGGCTGGGATCTTTAATATGGGCACAGTCTGTGTCCGGGGACAGGGTCTGGCGGATTTCATGGAGCAGGGTGGTTTTGCCGGTGCCCACATCCCCGGTGAGAACCAGGAGGCGGGCAGGGCCCTCAATTCCCTGTTTCAAGTCATCAAGGGCCCTGGTCTGGGTTTTCCCCAGCCATAGAAAACTGTTGTCAGAACTGAGCTGAAACGGTTTTTTTTCAAGTCCAAAGTGCTGGCAATACATCGGCACGGTTCCGTTTGGGTTTAGGTATCCCGGCCGTCTCCGGCTAAAGGATATCCTTGATGGCATCCAGCAAGGGATTTTGTTCCATGGGCGCCACTGCTTCCCCTGAATATCCGCGCCGGTATTTTTTCACACAATCGTATTGGTCCCATCCCTTAAGGGGGTAGTCCAGATCTACACTTTTCCATTTGGGATGGCCGTTCTGTTTGAGCCAGTCCAGGTTGTCGTAGACGATGTTCGCGAATGTCCCGACGTAATCGCAGTTGTTCCGCCTGAAATCAAATGAAATCAGCACGGCTTTTACCGCAACCGTTTCCACAGCCTCTGTCTGCCAGGGATAGGTGGCTGCCGGAATAAGGGCTGTCGGATAGAATTCCGTGATGCTTTTATTGACAATGGGAACGATATGAAGCCCGTCATTGGCAGTTATCTGTTCTGAAAAAAGGGCAACCGGAAACCCGGCCACATAAAACATGGCATCTATGCTGCCCTGTTTGAGCATGGACAGGGCCTTTTCTGTGCCAAAGGGAATCACTTCCTTGGGGCGCACCCCGGATACTTCTAAAAGCAGCCTTGAGGTGAGGTAGGTGCCTGAGCCTTCTTTGCCGATGGCCACCCGCTTGTTTTCAAGATCGTCAAAGGAAGCCACCGATGTCTTTCCAAGCAGATGGATCTCCTCGTTGTACAGGGGGAATATCATCTTTGTTTTCCGGGCGATGCGTTTTAGGGTCTTATTCGTCTTTACCTTGAGCACAAAGGCCAGAACGTCTGACTGGACAATCCCCATCTGGGTTTTGGGACGTTTGTACACCGCATATACATTCTCAACCGATCCCCTCGAATTATAGACATGAAGATTATAGCCGTGCTGCCTGGCCATATCCATCATGTTCAGGCCGAATTGAAAATAGGTCCCTTTTTTGCTGCCGGTTATGATTCCCAGGTCTGCGGCCGATGACATGCCGTACATTGCGGCCCAGAACAGAATTATTCCCAACATCAGGATTTTTTTTTGATACATGACATCCCCTCCATGAATTCTCATTAGTTCAATGGAATAAACCAATTTTATCGCCAGCGGTTAGTGTACCCGAAAAGGGTGCGATACAGACCGCCAGCAGATATGAATAAAACTAAAAAAGGATAATTAAATCTCGTAAAGATCTACCAAATCTGGACGCAAAGTCAAGGCGGAATGCCCGGGGAATGGCTATAAATTGGGATTGGCAGATTAAATGGCGAAAAAATATGAAAAATATGTGCGAAAAAGCAAAAATATACCCCAGCCACACTGGATTTAGAGAGAAAAAGTGTGGCAAGGGTACTGGTTGATCTGTGGCCAAGGTCAATTTTTTAATTGCGCCCGGGGAGGTTAATAGTAAACCGGTTCGGCATATTCAATTCCGTATCCGTATTGGCCACCCGGTGAAGATGTTCCCAGGTCATTGGACCATTTTACATAGCCAGAATAGTATTCGTATTTTTCCGGGCCTTTTCCGTCTTTTTCATAGTTTTTGATTTTGACATATACCTGCTGGCCTATTTCCATTTCTTCGTTTGATGCAAGATAGCTCCCACCACTGCTGTAATTATAGATATCGGCTTCATAATACTGCTCTCGATCGTCGTATTTGTACAGATAGGCCGGGTAGTTACATTCGTAACGGTCATACTCTCTTTTTTCTGAATAGGTTTCCATTGTTTCCTCCCTAATGTTAAAATTATGGCAAATAATCTGTTTTGTAAAAAGAGAAAAGCAGCTTTATAACAGGGTAAGCAGTCTAATTTGACGATTTTTGAGAAATTATATCAATTGTCATTGTTAAAGTACATTGAATATTATATTTTTCTTGAACCTGTTGCTGTCCTGTTTTATATAGCAGCTCAATTTAATTATAAAAATAGAGAGACCATGACCTGCATAAGAAAAATCCTTCCCAATGTCAAAGATTTCAAAGCGTTCTGGAAAGAAAAGGGGCCCTTTGCTTATGCCCTGACCAGCAGGGAGTACCCTCCGGTGTTGCTGGAACCCGAAGAATGGATATTCGGAAATGATAAAATTGCAGTCTTAAAAGAGCTGATGCAGTTTTCACAGTCAAAGATGGCCTTTGTCAGGGCACCTTTTAATCCTGACAACAAGAGTATTCTCCGTCCCCAGGATATCTGTGCCTGGAAAATTACCCATTTCCCCGAAGACTGGAATCAAATTGTCTGTGACGCCTTTGTACCCGAGGGGCATTTGACCCGGGCAGTGACTGATGACATTGAGGCCAGGGGCGGGGAAGATAATAAAGAGGAGGTTGAAAAGGCATTTTTCAGCCTGATTCTAAGGCAATTGGATGAAATGGGGTATGTCCTGTTATGCCCCCGGGGCAAATCCAAATCTGCAGGTATTCGATCCTACCTTGAAGAGTGGGAAGAAGATGAAGCCGATGCCGGTTTTCTATGATTTCTTTGAGTCCTTCCAGATATTTAACTTGGTGGCTGTTCCCTGGAAAGGATGGTACATAAGAAACGGGATTACATTCATATTCCACAATTTCTTCTTGAACGTGATCCTTGATTGATTTTAGAAATCTTTCCGACAACTGAGGATTTTAAATGAACCAACTTGTTGTCGAGGCGATGGTGCCTATATGGTGCTCATCATATTTTTCCGCTCAGGATTAAACTCGTCAGTAATTCTTTGTAATTGACCCCGGCCTTAACGAATCCTTTTGTCCCGTATTTCATGTTTCCCTCCAGAACATAAAACCGGCAGCCGCATTGGGCAATATCAAGGCCTACATCATCCCATCCGCATTTTTTTGCCGCAGACAGGGCAAGATCATAGACATCCGGGGGCAGGGGATCAAAACTGATGCCGCCCCCCCGGGACACATTGGTTCTGAAATCTTCAGAAGAAGCCTTACGCCAGAAGGCCAGGCGGACTTTTTTGCCGATAACCACCAGTCGCATGTCCCGGTCGATGGGAAGATACTCCTGGATATAGGCCGGCCCTGTCAGGGAGAGGTAGGCGGCAAGTTCCTCCCGGTTTCTGATGAGAAAAACCCCGGCTCCCCTGGCCGATCCCCTGGGGATCTTGGCCACAAAGGGAAATTCAAAAAAATTCAGAATTGATTCTTTCTGCCTGGGTCCGTAGAATATACGGGTGCGGGGGTGGGGGATGTCCAGCATTTTAAAGGCAGCGGTCTGCCTGATTTTGTCCTGGGCAAATTTATAAGTGTGGAAGCTGGGAAAAGTAGCCTTGCCCATAGCATTGAAAAGGTCTGCGTAAAATGCCGTGGGATAGTAAATTTTTTTTGCCCGAATCATCAGTTTCCGGTCCCCGGGACAGTAATCGTTGAAATTGGGTTTCAGCCCAAGGGTCCGAATTTCAGGGGATTTTTTCAGGCGGGCGCCTATGGCAATGGGCCGATTCTCCATTATCCTGCCCAGGATTTGATCTGGCTGGGCTTTGCCGGAAACGGGCAAAACCCGTTGATTCCCGCTTTCTTGAATTGTTGTTCCAGGTATATCGGATCCAGGCCCCTCTGGAGGGAGGAGACTATGATGGGCACCTCATCCATGTGGTAGAGTTCCCTGATTTCTCCTGCAAGGTCCAGGACGGTGAATTGTCTGATAAAAAGATCACAGATTACGGCAGCAGGCTTTTCAAACACAATGGATTCAAAGGCTTCCTGGGGGCCTGTAAAGGTACGGGCATGAAATCCGCAGCCGTGGATGAGCTTGGCATATACGTCCAGAACGGTGGTGCTGGGGTTTATTACCACAAAGAACGGTGCCTCCTGTTTGGCCCTTTCCAACCTGAACCGGGTATATTTTTTTATGGTGGATCGCCGCTGTCTCTTTTCCAGGACATTGATATAGGCATCAATCACCTGTGCCGGGGCACTCCGTTCAAGGTAGTTTGAGCTGATATAGGAAAAGGTGTCTGAATTCATGAGTGCGTCAATGAGATGTTCGGCCTTGGCATCCAGGATGGTCACCCCAAGGGTTTCTCCGACTTTGGTGCCCGATTCGATCTTTTTTTTGATTTCGGCAATGATGTAATCCGAGCAGTGCCGGTCAAGGATTTTAACCGCAGCCATACGGATATACATGGCCGGATCCGTAACCGCATTGAGAATGGAGGCGGCGGATTCCAGTGTGGGAAACTGGGTCAGGGTTGTGTAAATTAAGAATTTTATAGGATTTTCAATGTCTTTGCGGGCTGCCAGGGTTAATAGATCCCCCAGGGCTTCCTGGGGGATGGTCCGGGCTGCAAGCCTAAGCAGATTGATCAGGAGAGCTTTATTCTCAGTGTCCAGGTTCTCATGGAGGGCCTGGGCAACCCTGGCGCCCTGGTCTGAAAAATAGTCATAGGCCGTGAGGCGGTCTTCCATTCTTTTTCCGGAAAGGAGGTCCACATGCTTTTCCAATTGGGATTGGGTCGGGGGGGCCAGCTTTTCTGGTGTCATGTCCCGGGTTTTAGAAAGCCCCTCCCTTAACATATCAATTGCATCCAGGACGTCCGGGTCGCATTTGTCCGTTTTGGCTACCTGCTCAAGGCATTCCAGGGCCTTTGGGGTTCTGATTCGTTCCAATGCCTTGATGGCTTCCTGTTTTAAGCCGGTGTCGTCAAAAAAAATGAATTCCGCTACATCCCCAACCAGGGCCTCTATTTTCAGTTTTCCCACGGCTCTAAGCATCTGGTTCAGGAAGTCTCCCTTTGTTTCTCTGGACAGGATATGCTTTAACAGGGGGACGATCTGGGTGAGTTGCCCAGGCGTTGCATGATCCATGAGGATGAGTACGAAAACGTAGTTAAGGTGTGCCCTGTCCGTGGTCAGCTGGAACAGGCGGTGGCGGACCGGATGGTCCGGATTGATTTGGGCCAGAAGAAAGGGCAGGAGCTCCAGTGCTGTTTTATCAGGGGCCAGGGCCAGTATTTCTAGAACGGCCTGGTGGTCTGTTTCCGGCCTCTGTTCCAATCCGGCCAGGGCCAGCTTTGCATCTTCAATCCGGCCGGCGCTGACCATCTGTTTTAGGTCCGGGATAAAATCAGTCATCGCATATCTCCTCAGAAGTATATCCATTGGGGTTTTTTTGCTGCCAGGACCAGGTATCCTTGCACATGTCGTCCATGGTCTTTAATGCTTTCCACCCCAGTTCTTTTTCAGCCCTGGAGGGATCGGCCCAGCAGGCGGCAATATCCCCGGCCCGTCGTGGGGCAATGGCATAGGGGATGTCGTGACCGCAGGCTTTTTCAAATCCGCGAATCATCTCAAGTACGGAATATCCACGACCGGTGCCCAGGTTATATACCTGCACCCCAGGAGATTCCAAAAGTTTTGGCAGGCTGAAAATATGGCCCCGGGCAAGATCTGTAACATGGATAAAATCCCTCACCCCGGTACCGTCCGGAGTGTCGTAGTCATTGCCGAAGACATTTACCCGGGGCAACTGTCCCACTGCCACTTGTGCGACATAGGGCATGAGGTTGCTGGGCAGCCCCCTGGGATCTTCCCCGATTTTCCCTGAACTGTGGGCACCCACGGGATTGAAATACCGGAGCAGGGCGATGTGCCAGTCCGGGTCTGAAACATGGATGTCCCTTAAAATCTCTTCGATCATAAGTTTAGTCCTGCCGTAGGGGTTTGTCACAGAGAGGGGGAAATCTTCTTTTATGGGCAGGCTGGCCGGATCACCGTATACCGTGGCCGAGGATGAAAATACAATGGATTTTACCCCGGCATTGCCCATGGCCGCCACCAGGTTCAGGGTGCCGGTGATATTGTTATTGTAATAGGCCAGGGGCTTTTCCACGGATTCACCCACAGCCTTGAGCCCTGCAAAATGGATCACCGCATCAATGCCGCCATGGGCTTTGAAAACAGCTTGGAGGCCCTGGGCATCCAGGAGGTCTGTTTCATGAAAGTTCATGGATTTTCCGGTGATTGTTTCGACCCGGCGAAGGGATTCCCGGGAGCTGTTGCACAGGTTGTCCAGGACAACCACATCATAACCTTTATTCAGGAGTTCTACACAGGTATGGCTGCCGATATAGCCGGCGCCGCCGGTCACAAGTATTTTCATTGGATATCCTTAAAGTGAGTTAGGCCAATAGGTTTTTCGTCAACTGCTTTTTCGAATAAAGTATTGCATATCCTACATGGTTTGCACTCTTTTGTACAGGTGGTAAGGTGCTTAAAAAAGTCTGGTCCAAGCGCCGGATTTTCGATGTAAAACCGTTGGGCCAGAAACCCGGCTGCATCCATGATTTCCAGAAGGTTTCCCTTAAAAGAGCGGGTGGCATAGGCTTTTATGCATTTTCTTAAGAAAGTGGTTCCCAGGGTTCTGCCGCATATTTTTATGGTGTCAGCCATGCCCTGGTATCGGTCCACATCTTCGGGCCGGATAAAGGGGGATTTAAAAAATTTATGGGGGTGGGTGTTGAAATAGGCATGACAGCCCAGGGTCTGGTTCATCATCCAGGTGGATTCTTTTACCAGGCCTGTGTTCGACAGGGCGATATGGGCGTCGTGGGCCGGCTTGAAGGGGCAGTGAAAAATACAGCCCTCATTGGCCAGTAATTCAATGCAGATTCCGGGCAGTATTGATTTGATCTGTTGGTACAGGGTATTTAATTTTTCTGGGGATCGGTTAAGGGATCGGTCCAGGATGAGCCGACCCGGCAGGGCAAACCGGGTCGGTTCCAGAAGTTCCAGCCAGGCTTGAATTTTTTCCATACTGTCCATCATGGTATTTACCCCGGGAACGGCCTCAAGCAGGGGGATGATATCGTGGCCGGTCCGCTCCAGCGCATTGACCAGGTATAGATCCGAGACCACCAGACCCTGGATTCCCACAGTCTGGTGCAGGTGTGCCACCCTGTCCAGAAACCGGACAAGTATTCCCTTATCCGTGTAAATGGCAGGCGGCAAAAACCGAGTATTTATGAGAATGTATTTTTTGATGTGGCGTACCGGGCCAAGTGAGCGGATGAGAGCCGGAAGGTCTTTATGCTGTTGATGGGCTGAAATTTTTACCCTTGCGTCAAATGACCGGCTCTCCGGGTGCAAAGGGTCCAAAGGCAGAGGAAAATACGTGGATGACAATATCTTTTTTTGGCCGGCCAGAAAACCGGCATAGTTGTTATCCGGAATAAAGGGGACTGAAAGTTTCATGGCGAATCTGGGTCTCATATCCTTAATGAAAAATTTGGCAATAGATGGGGCAACTATGTTATAATTCCTCCAAAAATGCAAGACCCTGACATTGACAGGGCCGTATGCATGGTTAAAATTAGGCTATTCAGGCCCGAGAGCCCTGAATACCCAAACCAAAGAACTAAGGAGAGTGTTACAATGATTGAGTTGACAGATCCTGCTAAAACGCAGATCGATGATTATTTCCAGGGGAAAGAACCCACCCCTATTAGAATTTTTCTTAACTCCGGCGGCTGAGGCGGCCCTTCCCTTGCCATGGCTCTGGATGAGCCTAAAGATACAGACGATTCTTTTGAAGTTAAAGGGCTTAAATTCGTTGTTGATAAAGACTTCATGGAAAAAGCCGAAACCATTAAGATTGATTTCACCGGAATGGGATTCAGCCTTGACTCCAATATTGATCTGGGACAGGGTGGCGGCTGCGGCGGATGCAGCTCCGGCGGTTCCTGCGGCGATTAAGTCGGTTTAAGCCATTTAAAAAAAGGGTGTCTTTGCACGTATAACCGTTGTGAAGACACCTTTTTTAGTTTAAAAGCAGAATGAAGGCCGCAACCGGTTCACAAGATTCAGATCCGGTGACAATGGGTTAACCATGCCTGCAGGGTCCGGCAGGGGGCCGACGAAATCCATCTCCCGGATTTTCATATTGTAGGCCTGCACCATGAGTGTCTCCAGGTTGATTACATCTTCAATATTGTAGGCCAGAAGGGTTTCAAGGGCGTGGGAATTTCCGGTTTTTCGGTATTCATGCCATAGGATTACGGCAAAACTGCCGTCAACCCCATCCAGGTCGCCACGGTTAATACCCATGGCCTTTTCGCATTTTTTTAATCCCCCTTTGAACCCCAGTCCGGCCAATACATACCGCAGATCAATGTGAGCCTGATCCAGTTTGCAGTTGAGCCGGGAGCGGAGAAATGGCAGGTCAAATGTTTTTCCGTTAAAGGTGATGATCAGCCCGTAATCCTTTATATCCTCTTCAAATTTTTCCATATTGTCTCCCTGTACATAGTACCTGACCTTTTTCCCGTCATACAGGGCAATGGTGGTGATTTCGTCCCAGGGGGAAAGACCTGTCGTTTCTATATCCAGATATACCGCTGTATGCTGAAATGACTTGAACAGCCTGTACTGTTGTCCTGATGAAAGACGGTTTGCAAAATAGGCGGCATCCCCCCTGTCAAGCCGGTCTGTTGATTCAAGCAGTCCCGGGCAAAGGGCCTGGGTGTCAGAGGAGATCAGAGCCTGTTCCCAGGTGAGAATACCCCTGTCCCAAAGCTGTTGTTCCTTTGCCGGTCCGATGCCCGGCAGGTGGCAGAATGTGTGTGTAAGCACTTTTTTTCCTGTTCCAAGTTAAAGTTTGTGACCTTATACCCCGAATTGAGAAAAGAAGACAGGGGACGAATAAAAATTCCGGACAGGGCTCTCCGGCTTGACCCGTGTCTATGCCCATGGTAGCTTGTTAACCAGAGGATCAAACCCAAAATTTCAGGATGATGCCATGTACGAACAAACCAGAGGGAAATCAAGGGAAACATTCAGGGCGATTTGCTTGTTTTTAATGACACTTTTTTTAATCCCGGGAATTCTGGGCTGTGGAGAAAAGGAAAAGAGTAAAGATGAACTGGTGTTGGGAAATTGGACCCAATACCGGAACCGTGCCTACATTTTTTTGGTCATCAGTCCGAAAGGAACCTGGAATTCCTCGGTCCGAATTGCAGATGCCACCTCCAGGATTGTTAGTACCAGAGGAAGCGCCAATGGGTCCTGGCATATGGAAGAGGGCCAGTTGATTTTTACGGTGGTTGAATCTGATATCCAGGAAGTCTGGGAAAAAAATGATACCAGTTTTTTTGAAATCGTGGAACTGGGTGATCGGTTGATGCTCCTGAAAGAGGAAACCGGACGGGTAGGGGAATGGAAAAAAACCGGCGGCAATAAGGGCAGCGCGGCTGAAGGGGATCTAACTCAGGTCATTCACATGGCCCCCCTTGCTGTTAATTTGAATAAGAATTCCTCCAATGCCAAGGACCGGTACCTCTGTCTGAACTTGAGCCTGGTTCTTAAGGAACTTATGCCGGATCAGGAAATTCCCACGCTTCATCCCAGGGCCAGGGATGCGGCAAATATGTTTTTAAGCTCCCTGGTCTATGGGGATGTTGAAAATTTTGATCAGATAAAAATTCAGAAAAAGAAACTGGTGGATGTGCTCAACCCCTACATGAATGAATTTATAGCGGATATAAAGATTGAACATGTGATCATTGCTTCGTCCATGGCCAAGGTTGAAGAATTCATCATTGAACATACCCAGGGTGAGGGTGTTGTAGAGGGTGAAGAAGAGGAAGAGGAAAAAGCAGGCACCGAATAAGAAAAGTCGTGATCTTTTGCCTGATTCCGTTGATCATTCCCGGGATTTTATCACCAGAACAACCCCTGAATCAATATGAACTTTTGCCTCGGTTCCGGTAAAACAATTGCTGACCCCCAATGCCGTGCCCATATTCAGTGTTTTGTCTGCCAATGGGTATTCCAGTCCCTTTAGGGTCAGGCCGGTTACCGTTTCCGATGCCGGGATTACAGACAATAAATCCCCTGGCATTCCCTGGACTACCAGATCGGATAATACAAGATAAATTTCATTATGGGCGTCAATGATCCGGGCGTTAATACCCAGGTCGGACAGCCTGCGCAGCAGAAATATATTGGCCAGGGTATGGTCAAGACGGTGCCCGGTGACGCCCAGGAATACAATTTGCGTACATCCCTGTCCAAGGGCGTAATCAATGCATAGTTCCGTGTCGGTCTGGTCCTTGCGGGCCGGATGGGTAACCATGGGGACCTGTTTTGATTGGTAGAAATCAAGGGTGGCCGGGGAGATGGAATCCAGGTCCCCGATAATCATATCCGGGATGATATTCATACGGTGCAGATGAACGGCCCCGCCGTCGGCTGCAATGATAATGTCTGCAGAACTGATCTGGGATAAAATTTGTTCTGTAGGGGGCAGGGCCCCATTTGCTGCAATAATACATTTCATGGCTCTTAAATATCAGAAAAAAAAAAGATTGAAAACAAGAGTATTCATTGACAACCCATTGACACTTTAGCAATGAGTCCGTATTTTCCCATTCAATGATGGTTTTTAAACGTACGCATACATATATTTTTTCAGAGCTTATTCCGCCTTTTGTCATCAGCCTGTTTTTTTTAACCTTTGTGTTTCTGATGACTCGGATACCCGAAATTACCAATATGGTGGTTAATTACAACACCAATGTAACAGATATCCTGATGATGATTGGTTTCACCCTGCCGCGGTTCATGGAATTTACCCTTCCCATGTCTGCCATGATATCCATCCTTTTGACCTTTATGCGTATGTCTGGGGAAAATGAAATCGTGGCCCTGAAAGGGGCGGGGGTCTCCTTGTACAAGCTGTTGCCGCCGGTGCTGATTTTTGCGGTGCTAACCACTCTTTTGACCATGTGGGTGACCGTATTCGGGGTGTCCTGGGGAAAACTGTCCCTGAAAAAGAAAAGCCTTGAACTTGCCCGATCCAGCATTGATGCCGCCCTCCAGGAACGGCAGTTTAATTCCCAGCTCAATGATATCATGATCTATGTCTCTCATGTGGATATGAAAACCCGGGACCTGACCGACGTATTCATTGAAGACCGCAGAACCCGGGGGGTGATTTCTATTTCCGTGGCACCCAAGGGAAAGCTGATCCGACAGAATAATGAAGAAGTTTACACCATACGGCTCTACAATGGGGGCATAAATCAGGTAAATGCCGATGACAACGCCGTCACCCATATCAATTTCGGCCATTATGATATCAATATTGATTTGGCCTCCATGCAGAAGGGGGGACCCAGAAAACTTGTCAAAGATTTGGATGAAATGAGTCTCCATGAACTGGTCCGGCACATCCACGCCGGCATCAAAGACCCGGCCCGGAAAAGCGAAGCCCTTATGGTGCTTCATGAAAAATTTTCAATTCCTTTTGCCTGCCTGTCCCTGGGGCTTCTGGCCTTTCCGCTGGGGGTCCAGTCCATGTCCCTGAGGCGGTCTTCGGGGTTTGGTATGGGCATATCTTTCTTTTTGCTCTATTATTTTCTTTTGGCTGCGGGTTGGTCCGCAGGGGAGACCGGCCATTATCCCCCCTTTATAGGGATGTGGCTCCCGAATGTGGTCATGGGGGCTGCCGGTATTTTTCTGCTGGTCCGCAATGCACAAGAAAGACCCGTGCGAATGCCCCGGGTGATCAGAGGGGCATTGGCAGCCCTGGTCAAGAGATTTAAGAAGAGGGTACAACCGTGAAGTGTCTGCACAGATACTGGCTCAAAGAGTTTTTTAAATATTTTATTATCATCCAGGTGATGATCCTGGTACTCTTTGTTTTTATTGATTATCTGTCCCGGATGGACAATTTTCTCCAGTCCGACATCACCCTGGCCAGGGGGCTGTGGTATGTGGTGCTTAAGCTGCCTTTCATGTTTGTCCAGCTCACCCCGGCCAGCCTTCTTTTGGCCGTGGTGGTCACCTTCGGCATCATGAACCGGAACATGGAACTCACCGCCCTGAAATCTTCAGGAATATCGGTCTATTTTCTGGTAAAACCGGCACTCCTGGCCGGAGTGATCCTGGCCTGTTTGATGTTGTTTCTGGGGGAGACTCTGATCCCGGCGTCCATGGCCAAGGCCAATTTCATCCGTTATCATGAAATGGAGGGCCGTGCACAGATGTCCCAGGGTCGCAAGGATATATGGATCAAATCCGGGGCCACCCTGGTCCATATCAACTTTTTTGATCCGGTGGGGCAGAAGGTCGCCGGGGTGACCTGCACCACCATGGGCAGAGGGTTTAAAATTACCACACGTATGGATGCCGGTGGCGGGTATTATGAAAATGGCCACTGGATTTTTGAAAAAGTGACCCAGCAGTTGTACAACCCGGACAATAATGAGTATGAGGTTTCTGTTCTGCCCAGAAAGGTCATGACCCTGGATATCGAGCCTGAAGACCTTGGGCGTGTGGCTCAAAAATCAGTGGAAATGAGTTTTTCCGAGTTGAGGGCCTATGTGAAAAAAGTGGTGGCCGAAGGATATGATGCCACAACCTATAAAGTGGACATGAACGGGAAGCTGGCTTTCCCCTTTATCTGCGTGATCATGGCGTTGACAGGGGCGGCCACAGGCATGCGGTCCTTTGTGAAAACCAACCTCCCCGCAGCCATTGCCCTGGGAGTGGTGATCTGTTTTTTTTATTGGTTTGTTTACGGATTCTGCATGTCCCTGGGTTATGCCAAGATTCTGCCTCCCTTTGTGGCAGCCTGGGTGGGGAATATTGTTTTCCTCTGCCTGGGGATTATCTATCTGATTCATACGGAATAGAACAGAACCAATGATCCTCATTTATCATATGCTCACCACGTTCCTGCTTTTGCTGGTACTGCCGGTGCTGCCCCTTGTCTGGCTGATTTCTGCAAAGCGGCGGGCCAACCTGCTCCAGCGAATGGGGCTTTTTACGGGCATCCCTTTAAAAAAGCCAGGGGAATATCGGATCTGGGTTCATGCACTGTCCGTGGGTGAGGTTAATTCCGCTGTCCCCTTTGTAACAGGCCTGAAGAAAAAAAGACCCAAGGAGAATATTCTGTTTACCGCATCCACCAGGACCGGGTTTGAGACTGCCAGGCGCCTGATGTCCCCGGAAAAAGGGGGGGCACCGGTTTCTGCGCTCGGCTATTTCCCTTTTGATGTATGGATCTGTGTCCTGGCAGTTGTGTTCAGGGCCCGTCCGGACCTGGTCTGCCTTGTCGAGACGGATCTCTGGCCCGGTTTCCTGTCAATCATGAAACTGCGCCGGATACCTGTGGTTCTGGTAAATGCCAGATTATCCCCCAGGTCATTGACAGGGTATCGGCGCTTGGGGTCATTTTCTACTCTGTTTTTTTCCGGCCTTTCCCATGTCATGGCCCAGACTTCAAAAGATGCAGACGGGTTTGAAGAACTGGGGATTTCAAAAGATCGCATCTCGATCACCGGGAATATGAAGTTTGACCGGCCTGGCAGAGACATAACCAGAAGCACACGTCAAATGCTGGAAAAAAAAATGGGTGTCCGGACTGGACAAAAGGTTTGGATCGCAGGCTCCACCCACCAGGGTGAGGAATCTGTTGTGGTGGAGGCCTTTGACGGGATCAGGAAGACCTGCCCGGGACTCAAGGTCATTATCGCTCCGAGGGATCCCAAACGGACCCGCCAATTGCTGCGCGAACTACCCATTGCTCCATATGCTGCGGCTTGTTTTTCTGATCCTGAGCCTGAAAGAATCAAGGCAGACATTTTGTTTATAGACGTTCTGGGAGAGCTGGCCCTGGCCTATGCGGTCTGTGATTTTGCATTTATCGGCGGCTCCCTGGTGGAACAGGGTGGGCACAATCCTCTGGAACCGGCCATGTTCGGCAAACCCCTAGTGTTCGGTCCCCATATGACGGATTTTAGGGAGATTGAAAATTTATTGATGGACGCGGGTGGTGCTGCCAGGGTGAGGAATGCCCGGGAATTGTTACACAAGGGAGAATTAATTCTGGCTGATACCGGCCTTTGCGAGTCCATGGGAGAGGCGGCCCAAAAGGTATTTTACGAAAATGCCGGGGCATTGAAAAAAATTCTAAAAAAGCTGGACGGAGATTTCCTTGTTTAAAGCCCTGGTGACAGATCTGGAGAAAAAGATTACAGATATCTCGGCCAGGGATTACGAGCCCGGGTTATTTTCCATGGAACGCTTGCTGGTTGTTCTTTCATTGCTTTATAAGGCCGGGGTGTGGCTCCGCCTGGCCATATACCGCACCGGGATTTTAAAATCTGAAAAATTGCCCTGCCCTGTGATTTCCATCGGCAATATCACGGCCGGGGGCTCCGGCAAAACCCCTATGGCCCAGTATTTGGGGGAGCTATTAACAGACATGGGCTACAGGCCCGTGGTGGTGAGTCGGGGATATGGCGGGAATTCAAGAAAATCTGCTGCAGTGGTGGGTGACGGTCGGCAGGTGTTCATGGATGCCGATATTGCCGGAGACGAACCCGTTATGATGGCCCAAGGCAAACGCTTCCCCGTTGTTGTCGGAAAACGGCGGTATGAGGCCGGTCAAATGGCTCTGGAACGATTTGATCCTGATGTTATTATTTTAGATGATGGATTTCAACACATGGCCTTGGAAAGAGACTTGAATCTGGTTCTTTTTGACCATGACAGACCTCTGGGCAACGGGCGGATGCTTCCTGCAGGAAGGCTTCGGGAAACCCTGGATATGTCCCGGGAACGGATTCACGCGATTCTCATGACCCGCTGCCCGGAGTCCGGTCCTGACAGCTCTGTCCAAAGAGAACTTTCGGGCGCCTTTCCGGGACAGTTTTCCCGAATTCCCCTGTTTCATACCCGGCATCAGCCTTTTTTATCCAGGTTCTATTTTCAAACAGAAAAAACAGATGCTGCTGAGGGGCTTGAGATTTTGAAAAATTGCAGGGCCATCCTTTTTTCAGGTATTGCCCGGAATGATTTTTTCAGGGAGACTATCACCCGATTCGGGGTAAAGGTCTTGTCCCATCTTGAATTTCAGGACCATTACAGGTATAAAAGGGATGATTATAAAGAAGTTCAGGGCCAGGCAAAGGCAATGGGTGCTGATGTGATTTTGACCACGGAAAAGGACTGGGCCAAGGTGGACAGGTCTTTTTCATGGGAAACTGATATTGCCGTGATCGGCATCCGGATAGAATTTGAAAACCCGGAATCCTTTAATGATTTTATTAAATCAACATTGAATATATGAGCAATGATCACATATATAGATTATTAAAACTGGTGGTATGGCTCTTGGGCAGGATCCCTGTTGGCGTGGCTGATTTTTGCGCAGATTTTTTGGGACTGCTCTGGTTTAAAATGGATAAACGTCATAGGCAGGTAACCCTGCAGAATATCGCCCATGCCTTTGGCGGGCAGATGAATCCGCTTCAGATTGAGATGATGGCAAAGCAGGCGTTTAAGAATATTGCCAGAATACCGTTTGAGATCACCTGGTCCTGGCGTCTCGACCTGGAAGAACTTTTATCACATGTAACCGTCAGGGGAATTGAACATGTGGAAAATGCCCATGCCAAAGGTCGCGGAGTAATTGTGGTTTCCTGCCACATGGGGAATTTCGAAATGCTGCTCCAGGCCATTTATGAGACCGGACTCAAGGGGTATGGCGTTTACCGGAGACTGGATTTTGAACCTCTGGAGCGTTTTACTAAAAAGGTCCGTCAGCGGGTGGGAGTCGGCTTGATCCCCATAATAGGCGCATCCAATAGGGTTGATACCATTCTGAGCCAGGGTGGGATTGTCGGCACCATGCTGGATCAGAGCGTAGACTGGTACAAAGGGGTGTTTGTTGATTTTTTTGGACGGCCTGCCTGCACCAATAAAGGGCTTGCCATGATTGCCTTGAGGACTAAAGCACCTGTCATCCCCCTGTATACGGTCCGGAAAAATAGGAAATACCTTATTGAGTTTCTGCCGGAAATTCCCCGGGTGGAAACCAACGATGAAATCAAGGACCTTGAGATCAATACCCAGAACTACAGCACGGCCATTGAGTCCATGGTCAGAGAATATCCGGACCAGTATTTCTGGGTCCACAATCGCTGGAAAACTAAAAATTCTTGCCCCTGGCCCCGTACCTGTGAAAATAATTAAACTTCAAGATCATACACATACCCGGATTCTCATCCGAGGAGCGAACTGGGTCGGGGACGCCATTATGACCACTCCGGTGATTCGGGCTCTGCGGAAAAATTATCCCAAGTCCCATATCACGGTCCTGGCCAAACCCTGGGTGGTACCGGTATATGAAACCAATCCCCATGTGAATGAAGTCATGGTTTATGAAAATGCCGGCCGCCATAAGATGGGATGGGGTACCCTGAGGCTGGCAAAGGATATCCGGACCCGGAAATTTGACCTGGCCGTTCTCATGCAGAATGCGTTTGAGGCGGCATTGCTTACCTTTCTGGCCGGTGTGCCCGAGCGATTGGGGTATAATACAGACGGCAGAACCCTTTTACTCAACCCTGCTGTTAAAATGGATCCGGCCCTGAAAAAAGGCCATTTGATTGATTATTATATTGCCATTCTCACCAGTGTCGGCCTTGGGGCCGACGGAAGGGAACTGGATCTTCACCTGAATTCACAGGATAAGGAATGGGCCAAAGAGTTCATTGCCGAAAATGGATTGAATGGTTACGGTCGGCCGGTTCTGGGCATCAACCCGGGGGCGACCGGGGGCACTGCCAAGCGCTGGTTTCCTGAACGGTATGCCGAACTGGCGAAATGCCTTGCCCGGAAATATGACACCCGGGTAATCATTTTCGGGGGGCCGGCAGATCATGATCTGGGTGAAAGAATTTGTTTCACGGCGCCTGGGACATGCGTTAATATGGCCGGAAAAACAAGTCTTTCAAGGGCTTTTGCCCTGATCGGTACCTGCGATCTGTTTGTGACGAACGACTCTGGACTCATGCACGCTGCAGCGGCTCTGGACGTAAACCAGGTGGCGGTTATCGGTTCAACGGATTTTATGGCCACAGCCCCGGTGAATCAAAATAGCATCATGGTCAGGGAAAAGGTGCACTGCAGCCCCTGCCTTAAAAAAGACTGCCCCACAGACCATCGATGTATGGACAGGATATCCGTGGGAAAAGTGATGGATGCCTGTGACTTGCTTTTAAATCGGGAGGGTGTCCATGCCTGAGGTTCAAAAAAGAAAATTGTTCAGCCGGGTCAAAAAGATATTGATTGTAAAACCCAGCGCCCTTGGGGATATTATTCATTCCCTTCCCTTTCTCCATGCCCTTAAAACACAATTCCCCTGGGCAAAAATTGACTGGGTCGTGGCCAATGGCCTCCATACTTTCCTGGAAGGCCATCCTCTGATAAACAGATTATGGGTAATTAAGAAAGACCAGTGGAAAGTTTTAAGTAATCTCAGGCATACCCTGACGGATATCAATCAACTCCGCAAAGAACTGGGGGCGCAGAAATACGATGTATGCATTGATCTGTCCGGCCTTTTTCGGTCAGGGCTGATCACCGGTTTTTCCAAGGCTCCTGTCCGTCTGGGGTTTAAGGAATCAGACGAGGGCAGCCCCCTTTTTTACTCCCATAAGATCCATGGCTCAATGAAGATTCACGCCATTGAGCGGTATCTGAAACTTGCAGAATTTATGGGGTGCCGGACAGATGAAATCGTTTATCCCTTTGCCCCCTATGATGTTAATCCTCCCGTCTGCCAGTCCCTGCCCAAACGCTATGCCGTCATGAGTCCGTCGGCAGGGAAACCTGCAAATCGGTGGCCTGCTGAAAAATTCGGGGAATTGTCCTCACGGCTCGACCTGCCTGTGGTGGTCATTGCTTCAGCCGCAGAGGCGGGTATTGCCGCAGAGGTTGTGGCCCGTTCACGGGGCAATGCCCTCTCAATTGCCGGAAATACCGGATTAAAAGACCTTCTGGCCGTGATCCGGAGTGCAGAATTTTTTATCTGCAACGACACGGGCCCCATGCACATGGCAGCCGCTCTGAATGTCCCTGTTTTCGCTATTTTTGGACCGGCGAACCCAATCCGGACCGGTCCCTATGGAAACATTCACACCGTGATCCAAAAAGACCTGCCCTGTTCTCCCTGCTATGCCAAGCATCCCTGCCAGGCCAACGGGTTCCGCTGTATGGCGGATTTGGGGGTGGATGAGGTGGTTAACCGTATTGAGGAGAGCAGAATATGAAGGTGTCCGTGATCGTCACCACATATAATCGTCCAGATGCCTTGAAAAAGGTGGTTGACGGACTTCTGTGCCAGACCCGCCTCCCCAGTGAGATTATTGTTGCCGATGATGGCTCGGGTCCGGAAACCGGTTCCATTCTGGCCCCTTATCTGAAAATCCAGGCTCCGGTAATTTGCCATGTCAGGCAAGAGGATAAAGGGTTCAGGGCTGCCCGGATCCGGAACAAGGCCATCCTTGAAGCCACCGGGGAGTATTTAATCCTGCTGGACGGGGATTGTATCCCTGAAACGCATTTCGTAGCAGATCATCTGGCTCTGGCTGAACACGGCTGTTTTTTCCAGGGCAAACGGGTCCTTGTCAATGAAAAGCAGGCAGGCCGGTTTGACCACAGGGATGTGGGGGCTTTGGGCAGGTTGATGGCCCTGGCCCTGGGTGGCGGAATCTCAAACAGCCACCATATTATCAGAATTCCATTTTTTCCGGCTTATAAGACGAGTAAGATTTCAGGAATACGAAGCTGCAATATGGGGATCTTCAAAGAAGATGTAACAGCGGTAAACGGATTTAACCAGGCATTTATCGGATGGGGTCGGGAAGATACCGAGTTTGTGGTCCGCCTGTTTCGATACGGTCTGAAGCGAAAAGAAAATCCGTTTAAAGCCATCTGTTACCACTTGTGGCACCGTGAAAACTCTCGGGATAAACTGGATGAAAATGACAGCCTTCTTGAACGATCAGAGCGGTCAGGATCATATTATTGTAAACAGGGGATGGATTGTTTCAAACATGCAGGCTATGCCTGTGAATCCAAGGGGGAAGGACGTTTTTGTGACTAAACTTTCGGTTTATATTATCGCATTCAATGAGGCCGATAAAATTAAAGATGCGCTAAAAAGCGTGTCATGGGCCGATGAAATTGTAGTGGCTGATTCCTTCAGTACGGATGACACCGCCAAAATTGCACAAGAATACGGTGCCCGGGTGGTTCAGATTCCATTTAATGGGTTTGGCCGTCTTCGAAATGACGCCATAGCCGCTTGTTCCCATGATTGGATTTTCAGTCTGGATTCAGATGAACGCTGTACCCGGGAGGCCAGGGAGGAGATTGAGTCCATTATCAATGATGGCTCAAGCCTTGATGCCTATTATGTTCCCAGAAGGAACTACTTCATGGGCCGATGGATTCGCCATGCCGGATTCTATCCTGATTACAGGCAGCCCCAGTTGTTTCGGAAAGGCGCCATGGTGTTTAAACCCGATGCTGTTCACGAGCGGTATCGGGTCGTCAGCGACCTTCCTTGTGGTTACTTTAAATCCCCCATTATACAGATCCCTTATAAAAATTTGGAAGAGCTGATACATAAGTCCAACCGTTATTCCACCCTTGGTGCGGAAAAGTTGATGGAATCCGGAACCCGTTCAAGCATGTTCAAGGCATTGACCCACGGATTATGGGCGGCCTTCAGCCTTTATGTTTTGAAATTAGGTGTTCTGGACGGCTGGCCGGGGTTTATTATTGCTTTAGGAAATTTCGAAGGCACCTTCTACAAATATGCCAAGTATGATTTGGAGCAAAAGGGGTTGGATTCTTTTCTGCAGATCCGTTTACCAGAAGATTGATAAATGAATAATCACAAGCAAACTTGGCTGATCCTGGCCCATTGTTTTAATATGGACGGCAGGGCTGCCAGCCAGACCATTACAGATAAAATTCCTTTTTTAATGGAAAAAGGTGTTGTGCCCATTGTTGTCTCTGCACCAACAGGCTCAAAAGACCAGCGGTTTGTTCATCATCAAGTCCTTTCCCCGGCCCCGTCTGGGATTAATTTTGAGATGCGCAAAATTATTGAACGGGATTTTCAAAACAGTAACACGGCAAAGGTGTTCAAAGCCGTGGTGACCCTGCTCTGCCTTCCTTTTTTGATCCTGGAAAAGATTGTCATCAATTTGGACAGCCATTGGTCCTGGTTTATCTCTTCAACTATTAAAAGCTATTGCCTGATTAAAAAAGATAAACCACAATTGATTTATTCAACAGCAGGACCGAGTAGCACCCATCTGTCAGGGTATATTCTGAAAAAAATGCTTCATATCCCTTGGATTGCCGAGATACACGATCCTTTGGTTCCTGAAAACGGGGAAAAAAGATACCAAAGGTATGCATTCCATAAATGGCTGGAGGAAAAAATTTTTCAGACTGCAGATGCGGTCATATATTTCACTGAGAATGCCTGTGACAATGCACGGAAAAGAACCGGAATAACAGCGAACTCCTATGTGTTGCGGCCAGGAGCAAATCCACCGGAAATAAATGGTGTCCACTATAAAAAAACAGATGAATTTCATTTCGGGCATTTTGGCTCTCTGGCAGCAGATCGTAATTTATCTTTTTTTTTGGAGGCCCTTAGTGGTGTTATTAAAGATCAGCCATGCTTAAAAGGAACATTGAAGTTGGACGTATATGGAACTGTACTTGACACAGAGTCAAAAAATGCCGTCAAAACATTTTCTTTGGACGATGTGGTTTGTGAGTATGGCCGTCTTGAATTTGATCCGTTAACGGGTAAATCCGGAAGGCAGCAGGTTTTTGAAAAAATGCATCAATGCGATGTGCTGGTTTTGCTTCACGGCAGCTCTGATATCAGCGATGAATATATTCCTTCAAAATTATATGAATATTTGCTCACCCAAAGACCCATTTTAGGGATTGCCTCAAAGCATTCTGAATTGGGCGTTATTCTTAATAAAACCGGCCATACAGTTTTTGACCCTGAGTCTTTAAACAAAATGATATCTATGATCAGAAAATATATTTATCAATGGCAAAACGATCAATTGCGTGAAGGTAAGCAGTCTGAATTCACAGTGGAAAAGACTGTGGAAAAATTGATGCAGATAGCTGAGTCGTGTTGTCATGAATAAGACTTTAGATGGGCCCTATAGAATTTTGTTAAGGTTTGGCAATCTTTTATAAACTAAAGTTTGTGAACCTGGTATCTGGGTTGAACCCCAGTAAAATAAATCTTAAGTTTGGAAATTGAAAAAAGGAAGATGTTGATGCTAAAGGAAAAAATCGTTCTGTTTTGCAAGTCATATGATAAAGATTTGTATAGAGCAAAAAGGCTTGCTGATAGTGTCGATAGATTTAATATAGATAACATCAGCTTCTATATGTCTGTCCCTCAAAAAGATTTGGGCTTGTTTCGTGATGAATTTCAAGACAATAAATGCATATTATTAACAGATGAAGAAATCATTGATAGGACCATTGAAGTTTTTGGTGAAATCCCCGGATATTTTTCTCCAAGTATTTTCCAACAATTAATAAAACTTGAATTCTGGCGTATGGGTAAAGCCAGAAATTATGCGTGGATTGATTCTGATTCTTATTTCATTAAAGACTTCAAAATATCGGACTTCATGTATGACAGTGAAACTCCATATACAATTCTTGAGGAATTTGACATAAATGAGAAAAAAAAGAAATGGAGCAATGCACCTAAAAGTGTGAGAGAGCGGAGGTTTGTTGACCGAGTTAACCATATTGAAAAATTTAAAACCTTATTCGATAAAGAAAGTAAAGAATACAATTTTGGTGTTTCAACACCAATTATATGGTCATCTGAGGTGTTGAAGCATTTGTATGAACACTATCTGGTTCCAGAGGGTAAAACCATATTCAGATTATTGTCTGATTATCCTTGTGAAACATTTTTATATGGTTATTACCTGTTTCACAGTAAATGTATCCAGATTTACCCTAAAAAGCACATGTTTAAGGCTTTTGATTATTTGGATGAATTTATTTCGTCACAGATGATAGGAGAAAATGAATATACAATTGCAAAGGACTATTTTGGCATTTGTATTCAATCCAATTGGGCCCTCATTAAAGAAAAGAAAAAAATTTCAGAACGTTTGAGAAACCGTAAACAGGAAATTTTATACATAATTTCAAAATATATCAGGTGATTTTTATCAGCATGAGAGTTAAAAAAGTTTTTATCATTATCGGGACTCGGCCTGAGGCCATTAAAATGGCCCCAATCATTAATAAATTAAAGTCATCTGCATCCCAGTTTGAGCCATTAGTTTGTGTGACGGCACAACACAGAGAGATGCTGGATCAGGTATTGCAGCATTTTCATATTATACCGGATTATGACTTTGATATAATGACAAAAGGTCAGGACATCTTTGATTTAACATCAAAGATCCTTCGCAGACTCAAGCCTGTAATGGAAAAAGAAATGCCTGCTATTGTTCTAGTTCAGGGTGATACGACAACGGCATTTGTAGGTGGACTTGCAGCATTTTATCTCCACATACCGATAGGGCATGTCGAAGCTGGACTTCGAACTTACAAAAAAGAAAGTCCTTTTCCTGAAGAGATAAACCGACACCTTATTGGTGTTCTTGCAGATTATCACTTTGCGCCGACAGAAAAGGCAAAAATGAATTTGTTATCTGAAAACATAAATAGGGATCAGGTGTGGGTGACTGGAAATCCTGTAATAGATTCTCTCCTATGGGAGTCAGACCAAGAGCGTGAGTGGGGACCTTATTTTAGGGAAAACTGGAATCTTTCAATCTCTTCCCAAGGGAAAAGAAATATTCTCGTGACCGGACATCGAAGAGAAAGTTTTGGCAGAGGATTTGAAAATATTTGTATTGCCCTTAAAAATATTGCAGAAAGGAATCCGGATGTTAATATTATTTATCCGGTCCATCTGAATCCAAATGTAAAAACTACGGTTCACGATATTCTCGGGGGTGATAAAGTTGACAATAAAAATGTGTTTTTGCTTGATCCTCTGGAATATTCACAATTTGTTTGGCTTATGAAGAAATCTTACCTCATTTTAACGGATTCCGGTGGTATACAGGAAGAAGCGCCATCTCTGGGAAAACCTGTTCTGGTCATGCGCGATACAACTGAAAGGCCTGAAGGGATTGAAGCCGGTACGTGTAAACTGGTTGGTACGAATACTGGTTGCATTGTAATGGAAACTGAAAAACTTCTTTTAGATACGACTATATATACTCAAATGGCCGGAACAACAAATCCATACGGGGACGGTAAAACCTCAGATAAAATTCTTTCTATTTTATCTCAGGTGCTTAAGTAAGCCGCCGAATTACTAAACGTAGCAAAAAATAAAACTGGAAGTTTTTTTAAAATGGTTTTGCGGAATATTCAAAATAATGATCGCTTAGCGGCAATTATTTACTATAGCCTTTTGTTCGTATTGTTTCTGAATGTTTTTCCTCATGTTAATGCACTAAAGGATACTTTTTTTTATTTGTCATTGGCTCTCTTCTTATTTACCATTTATGTGAAAAAAAATAAATTTTCAACAGACTCGCCTTTGTCTGTCCCTTTGCTGGTATTCACGATATGGGCCTTGATAACTTCTGTTTTTGCCCAGGAGGTCTGGCACAGTTTTCATTCGTTTTATTCCCATCTTATCCGGTACCTTCTATTCTATTTTTTATTAATAAATATTTTTAAAACAAAGAAGGATATAGCTGTCATATCGTGGAACCTTGTGATTGCGTCTATTCTCTTTTTTACCGGCGCCTTAATATATTTTTATATTTTTCTTGGCAATCCAATAACGGAAAGATTCGGATTTCAGTCGTTTTCCATCAATATCGTCAGTTTTTTTTCCATATTCTCTTTGGTTTTGAGTATTCGCTTGCTCTCTTTACAAAAACAGCTGCTATTAAAAATTTTTTTAGTGGCGGGGGGCATTTTGTTAATAGTAACAACCATATTAACTCAGTCCCGGGGGGCCTTTATTTCTTTGGTCATTTCATTATTGATCATGCTGAGCAGGAATAAAAAACGTATGGTTTTTTTCTTCTTTAGTATTGTTTTTCTCTCAACTGCCATGCTTCCTGTAAAAAACAGGATATCCATGGAACAAATATTTAAGGAGCCAGTACGTGTCGGCTTATTGAACTATTCATTAGAAATAGTAAAGGAAAATCCTATATTAGGTGCCGGCTTTTCCATTGATCTATTTAAAAATAAAAATTTAGTTGATCAAGAGAAAATTGAAAGACTTCTGCCTAAAAAATATCAAACATTTATTCTGCCGCACAGTTGGCCTTTAAGTATTTTGATTCGCACAGGAGTCGTCGGTTTTATGCTGTTTTTAATTGTTTTAATTTCCCTTTACCGGGTGTCTTTAAATTTATTGTATTATGGTAAAGAGGAGTCCATAAAAGAGTGGGCGCTATGCTTTACTGCCGCCTTGACAATGTTTGTCATTAGCGGACTTTTTGAACCTGTTTTTATTCATTCACTGGATACTATTTTTTATACAATTTGTGCTTTGATCACTATACTTTGGAAGATAAATAAAGAAACAGAGCCGGGCGGGTATTTACAATGACTGGGTTACGATCTGAAAAGTTGAAAATTGCCCTTGTCATCAAAAATTTTACTGCTACTGGTGGAGCAGAAAGGTATGCTGTAGAAACAGCCCGCCGGATTCTTGACAACGGACACGAGATTGACCTTTATGCCAGGGATATTGATGACCGCCTGACAACCGGTATAAGGGTGTTCAGAATTTCGGACAAAGCACGTTTTTCCAGTGTATTTTCCCTGTATGCTTTTTCCCGGGAGGTGTCAGCGGTTTTGGCCGGCAAGGCTTACGATGTGATCCACTCCCATGATAAGGGGTGTAAGGGAGATGTGTCAACCTTCCACACCTTTTCATTTAAGCGGGGAATGGACAGTATGTCTCTGCTGAAAAAAATCAACGAATTTGTTATTTCTCCCCGGGCCTGGCTCTATATTCATATGGAAACCCAGCAGGCTGCCTCAGAAAGACTGGTGGCCGTGTCCGATGTTATCAGGGATGATATTCGTGCCTGTCACAGCAGGACCCATGGGGTCTCTGTGATTCCGCCCGGTGTGGATATTGAAGTATTCTGTCCTCAAAAGACAAGGCCCCTCCGTGATGCCGCCCGGGCAGAGGCCGGGCTTGGGCCCGATGAGACTGCTGTTCTGTTTGTAGGGTCCGAGTTCAGGCGCAAGGGGCTGGATGATCTGATTCCCGCTTTGGACAAAAGAATGAAGCTCTTTGTGGTGGGCCGACAGGAGAAAATGGATCATTATAAAAGTCTTGGGGCAAAATACGGATTGGCTGACAGGTTAGTGTTTACCGGATTGATCGACAATGTCCTAAAGTATTATGCGCTGGCAGATATCCTTGTCCTGCCGTCCATTTCCGAGGCGTTTGGTATGACAGTCCTGGAGGGTATGGCCTGCGGTCTGCCCGTGATCACGTCCAAGGCGTCAGGGTGCTCTTGTATTATTGAGCCGGGTAAGAACGGGTTTGTGTTTGATGATCCCGGCCAATTGTCAGGTATGCTCAGGCGGCTTGAAGATAAAGAACTGAGGACCAAAATGGGACGTCTGGCCAGGCAGACCGCTGAAGCCCATACCTGGGATGTGACGGCCCGGCAGTATGAGCGCCTTTATTTCCAGGTTGTAGAGGAAACCGTTTAGGGTAAGGTCAGCATTTGAATTAGCCGGGAAGGAACCGTCGTTCAAGTTTGACCTGGTGAAGCCTGTATATCCGGATAATATCTCTTCCCATGGCATCCATTGTATGATGTTTCCGGATCTGGTTTTTGGCGGTGTCGACCCGTTCCAGGGTGGTGGCTTCCCTGTCCAGTGTCCGGCGTATCATTTTTGACAGTTCTTCAGGGGTGTCCGGGGAAAAAATAAGGCCTGTTTTTTCATGGTCAAGAATATCTCTGATACCGACTGAGTCTGAACCGATGATGGGGCAGCTGCTGTACATGGCTTCCAGCATTTCTATAGGTACCCCGGTGTAGGAGGCCTCTCCCTGAGGCTGGATTCCACAGTCGTATCCCCGGTATAGGGCCCAGGAATCTCCTGTTTTTTGGGGGTAAAAATGAACTTTCCCTGCCAGGTTCATCTCATTGATCAGATGGGTTAGGATTTTTTTTTCTTGGGCTTCGGTGTCACCTGAGACAATCAGGTGATGGGAGCCTGCCGGGGTTGCCAGTTTAAATTCCCGGAGTATGTCCTTTATTTTTTTTACCTCTGGCAGTCGTCCTAAAACTCCGATGAACCTTGTGTCCGGAGAAACTCCTAAGTTTTCAGCCAGTTCTTTTCTGGCCTTATTTTTAGGGGTAAGGGACTCAGGCAGGATGATTCCGTCGGGTATCGAAAAAATCTCCATATCTGAAAGGCCGAACAGGTCCTGCAGATGACGGCTGGTATCTCCGGCTGTGGTGAACACGTAGTGGTTCAGCTTTTTATACAGCTTTTTGTTGGCCCAACTGTTTTTGAGCCGCCCCCCGGTGTGACGGGATATTATCCTGCAGGACACACCGGTCTTCTGGGCGGCTTTCAGGGCAATCCGGGCATCGGCCCGGCCATGGGAATTGACCACAAAGGGCTTTTCATTGGTGAAAATCTGCTTGATTTGGCCGTATTCCCCGACCTGGGCGAGGGTTTGGAAGGAAAGGGCGTAAACGATTATTCCCTTTTCCTTTGCCTTCAGGAAAAGAGGGCTTTTTTTCGGGGCAATGATTACAACCTGGTGGCCCTGGTCTTCCATCCAAAGGGATTCGCGTAGAATTCTTTTTTCCGTGTCTCCCCATAGGGTCCGGCTGGAGGTGTGGATAATCTTATATAATGATCTCATGGAAAATCAGGACAGCCTGGCCTCGATTCTTTCAATGTCTTCGGGTAAATCTATTTCCGGGGAATCATAGGGGGAAACAACGACCTTTATAGGGAAGCCGTGTTCAAGGATTCTGAGCTGCTCCAGTTTTTCCACATCTTCGCATCTGCCTGTGTCCAGAGTGATGATTTTGTCCAGAAAATTTTTGGTGTAGGCGTAGAATCCAAGGTGTTTGTAGTAATCCACATCGGTCTGCCCGTCCCGGGGGAAGGGGATCTGGGCCCTGGAAAAATAGAGGGCAGATCCGTTTTTGTCAAACACAACCTTTACATCCTTGGGATCGGTGATTTCCCTCGGGTCTTCAATTTTAAAGGCCAAAGTGGACATGGCAAGGCCTTTGCCTGTATCAAAGGGACGGATCATGTAATCCAGGCACCTGGGATCAAAAACGGGCTGATCTCCCTGGATGTTGATCAGGATTTCATCCGGGCCCAGCCCTAAAGTATCGGCGGTTTCAGCCACCCGGTCCGTGCCGGACCGGCAGGTGTCAGAGGTCATGAGGGCTTCCCCTCCGAAGGCCTTTACGGCCTTGATGATCCGTTCATCGTCCGTGGCCACAATGGTCCGGGTGACCACGGAAGATTTTTGGGCCTGTTCGTAGACCCTCTGGATCATGGCTTTGCCTGCGATCTTGACCAAAGGTTTGCCTTCAAGTCGGCTGGACCCGTACCTGGCGGGTATGACGGCTATTGGCATGGCTTACATCTTCAGGAACAAGGAACGCGCCTTGTCCCGGGTCATGATGGTTTTCCAGTCTTTGCCCAGGCAGTTTTCCCAGAGGGGATCAAGCCCCAGGGCCACGGTGATCATGGTCTCCATCTGGTCATCACTGAGGTCGGAGGTCAGGCCCCGGGGGATATCCACCCCGGTTTTTTCCATCATGATCCTGAATTCCTTTACCCCGTCGTTGTAATACTCGTCCAGGGCGTCGAAGGTAATGCAGCAGCCCACGCCGTGGTGGGTGCCCAATACATAGGAAAGGCCATAGGAGAGGGCGTGGCAGGCCCCCACCTGGGAGTAAGCAATGCTCATGCCGCCGAAAAATGAGGCCATCATCAGCTTGTCATCTCCGTCGGGATGCTTGTCGATGAATACCTGGCGGCAGAGGTCCAGGGATTTTTCCCCGTAGGCCTTGGAAAATTCGTTGAGGTAGGTGCCTTCCAGAGATTCGATGCAGTGGATATAGCAGTCCATGCCCGTGTAGAAGTGCTGGTCCCGGGGCACGTCTTTTATGAGTTCGGGATCCAGGACCACCTGGTCAAATACCGTGTAGTCAGAATTCAGGCCCAGTTTTTTTTCAGGTCCCGTGAGCACGGCGGTTCTTGAGACTTCGGCGCCAGTACCGGATAGGGTGGGCACGGCAGCATGGTAGACGGCCGGATTCTTGATCAGGTCCCAACCCTGGTAAAGGGTTGAAGAGCCATCGTTGGTGAGCATGAGGGATACGGCCTTGGACAGGTCCATGGCAGAGCCGCCGCCAATGCCGATGACGGCACAGGGCAGGGTGGACTGAAGATTTCTTACCTCAAGGGTGAGGGCGTCCACATAGCCTGTTTTGGGTTCGTCATCCACATTCACCCAGAGAATGTGGTCTTTGCCCTGGGTCGGGATCCTTTGTTCCAGGTCTTTGCCCTTGAAAACATCATCCACCACAAATACCGCCCAACCGTCTGCCGATTGTCTCTGGCCGGCAATGATTTCATCCAGCTGGGCAAAACAGCCTCTGCCGAAGATAACATTGGGAACTAGTTTGAAATTTCTAAACATTGTCTATATTTTCCTTAATTTTGAAATGCGTTCATTATGGACTGGATACGCTTTTGGATATCATCCTGGGACCAGGAGAGCATGATCTGCATGGAAAGGGTCCGCTTCATGATATTGTCGCTAGGTTCCAATACCAGATTCTTATAGTCCGGCAGGTTTTTTGCCAGTTCAAAGGCCAGGGAAGCTGCGCCTTTGATGTTCTGCAGGTGGTGCCATTTTTTATAGTAATGCCAGTTATTGTCATACCAATAGGGGCAGGGAACACCGTTCTGTGCCAGTTTTTCGGCCATTTCCCGGGCCCGGTTTTCCGTGGGCAGAAAAAAGCTTAAGAACGTGGCGGAATCTCCCATGGGATCGGGAATATACCTGAAGGTGACCTCTGGGATATCGGCCATTGCATTCTTGATTGCTGCCTTGTTTTTTCTCTGGATCTCAACAATGTGATCCAGCTTGTTGAGCTGGGCCAGGCCAACAGCGGCATTTAGTTCGCTGATTCTGTAGTTGGTGCCGATGATGGGGTGGTCGTCAGCTCCCCGGTCCGGACCACCCAAATGGTCGTGTCCGTGGTCGGCGTACTGGTCACAGCGGCTGTAAACCTTGCCGTCACTGGTGATGATACCCCCGCCTTCCCCACAGGTCACGGTTTTGACGGCATCAAATGAAAAACATCCGGCCAGGCCGAATGTGCCCAGGTGTTTGCCCTGATAAGTGGCCCCCAGGGACTGGCATGCATCTTCCAGGAGAATCAGGCCTTTTTCATCACAGAATTTTTTGATTTCATCGATTCTGGCCATGGACCCGCACATATGAACTGGAACCACAGCTTTGGTTTTCGGTGTGATGAATTGTTCCAGACGGTCGGGGTCCAGACAGAGGGTTTCATCAATATCGGCAAACACGGGTACAGCCCCTGCATGTATCACTGCCTCAAAAGTGGCCACAAAGGTGAAGGGGGGGACAATGACCTCGTCTCCTGCCCCGATGCCGCAGGCGGCAAGGGCAGTTGACAGAGCTGCAGTGCCTGAGGAGCAAAGATGGCTGAAGCCCGCCCCTGTGAGGTCGCTCAGTTTTTTTTCAAATTCCAGTGCTTTGAAATGGCCGTTTCTGGCCCCTTCAAATCCGTACCTGAACAGGACACCTGTTTCCAGGACATCATTGACCTGTTTGCGTTCTTCATCACCGAATATTTCAAAGCCGGGCATGGCGGCCTCCTTATAATTGAATTATCTATATTTAGTCATCTATATGAATTTTAAAATGTTTCATAAAAAGCGTAAGGATAAATATCATAATACAGGTCCTGTTTTCAAGGTAGATCCAAATAAATTGAGTTTCATTGACTTTCGTTTTTTCAATGTTTATAAGACATTGTAATGAAAGAGGGAAAAAAATATTTATGAGTGAAAAGAAAAGGCCAGAAGATGAATACAAAGGCTTTGAGCAGGGTCCCATCCGTCCGCCCAGCGAGGCCTACAGCCTGCTTCTCAGGCTGACCCGGAATTGCCCCTGGAACCGCTGTGCCTTTTGCCGGGTGTATAAAAATCGGAAATTTTCCCTGAGATCCGTTGAACACGTCATAAAAGATATTAACCTTATCCATGCCTATATTGACCGGATCAGGGAGAATATCATACCGGGAATCCCCCCGGATCAAGACGTGATCAATTCCCTGTACAAAAGTTTTGAAAACAAAGACCGAGTGGCCTTTAATGCCGCCATGAACTGGTACGCATCGGGTATGGAATCCATTTTCCTCCAGGATGCAAACTCCCTGATCATGAAACCTCTGGATCTGATTCATATTCTTGATCATTTAAAAACCTGTTTTCCCTGGGTCGGGCGGATTACCTCCTATGCCAGGAGCCACACCATACTCAGAATAAAGCCCAAAGACCTTGAACATATGCGTGAATCCGGGCTGAACCGGATCCATATAGGCATGGAAAGCGGCTCGGATCTGGTTCTAAAACGGGTCAACAAGGGCATTACCAAGGCCGGGCATATCAAGGCCGGGCTCAAGGTTAAAGGGGCCGGAATGGCATTGTCTGAATATGTGATGCCCGGCCTGGGCGGCATTGACCTTTCCATCGAACATGCCCTGGAAACCGCATCCGCTCTTAATTCCATAAATCCTGAGTTTATACGAATTCGAACCCTGGCCGTGACCCCGGGCACTCTGCTGGCGGACCAAGAAAACCAGGGGCTGTTTGAAAAACCCAGCGATGTGATGATGGCAAAGGAACTGCGCCTTTTTCTGGAGAGCCTGGATAATATCCAGTCCAATATCAAAAGTGACCACATCCTCAATCTTTTTGAAACCCTTAACGGGAAGCTGCCCCGGGACAGAGAAAAACTTATTCATATTATTGACCGTTTTTTTGATCTGCCTGAAAAAGACCGGGTGCTTTACCAGGTGGGACGCCGTATGGGGTTTTTCCGGGGACCCGAAGACATGGAGACCAGCCCCCACATGGACCAGGTCCGCCAGGCCTGCCAACAGTTCGGCGTCACCCCGGACAATGTGGATGAGGTTATTAGTCAATTGATGAAACGCTTTGTCTGAACACCTCTATCTCCATATTCCCTTTTGCCTGAAAAAATGTCGGTATTGTGATTTCTATTCGGAAACCGACCTTTCCCGGGTAGACGAATATGCCTCCGCCCTTATCAGGGAAATTCAGCTTCGGTCTGAAACCAGGGATTCATGGGGCCGTGCTCCCGTAAAGACCATTTATTTTGGCGGGGGTACCCCTTCCGTCCTTCCTTTGTCCTCCCTTGAGACTGTCATGGAGACCCTGCACCAGTACTGCCGTCTCTCTGATGATGCGGAAATTACCCTTGAAGCCAATCCCGGAACCCTGGATCAGGAGTATTTAACGGGTCTGAGCAGCCTGGGAATCAACCGCCTGAGCATTGGGGTCCAGTCTTTTGATGATGAGCGCCTGGCCCTTTTGGGCCGGATACATTCCGGAGATGAGGCCGGTCGGGCCATTAAATGGGCAAGGGCTGCGGGATTTGAGAATATCGGCCTGGATCTGATTTACGGACTACCCGGAGAAACACGCCTGGATTGGGAAAAGCAAATGGATGCGGCGCTGGCATTTTGTCCTGAACACCTGTCCTGCTATATGCTGACCCTGGAGCCGGGAACTCCCCTTTACCACAGATATGAAAAAGGACTTTTTACCCCCATGGCCGGGGAAGCCCAGGTGGATCTGTTTACCTTTACATCGGAATATCTGGTAGCTGGCGGGTATGATCACTATGAAATTTCAAATTTTGCACATGGAAAAGAAAACCAGTCCCGGCACAATTGTGCTTATTGGGAAATGTTGCCCTATACCGGGTTCGGTCCTTCGGCCCATTCTTATTGGATTCAAGGGGAAAGGGGGAGGGCAGATCACCATATCCGATTCTGGAACCTGGCTGACCTGGACGCATATACAAGATCCCTGGCCGAGGGCCACCTCCCCGTTGACAGCCGTGAAATTCTCACCCCGTCCCAGCAGATGCTGGAACGGATCATGGTGGGTCTCAGGACCGGAAAAGGGCTGGATATAGATGCCTTTGACATTCTGTCCAAATCATCTTTTCAGATGGATTACAGAGAATTGGTCCTGGGTTTGGAAAAGGAAAAACTGGGACAGATAACAGAGGACGGTAAAGGGTTTATATTAACCCGTGCCGGCTGGGCCCGGCTGGACAATATCATAGAGCGTTTTGCCCGGGACCTCCCTTTGAAATTTTCCTGATAATGCCGCTTTCTTACATCTTGGGGTGCATTTTTGCGACCATCTGCTCTTTATCTTCTTCATTTGAAAGCCTTTTTTTATTGTAACTCATAGAAAACAAAGTCTTATTCCGTTTTTCTTATATTTGGTATGAAGTTTGCTATTGTATTGTGAAGATGCCAAAGGGTGTGCATCAATACAAAGTATGGATAACCTAAATTAAGGAGAAGAATATGAAAGTTGCAATAAGTGCCTATGGCACAGATCTTAATTCAGAGATTAATCCCAGGTTTGGCCGGTGTGATCATCTTCTGATTGTGGATATGGAAGATAATAGTGTTGAATCATTTGCCAATGAGAATATGAGCCTGGGAGGCGGGGCAGGCATCCAGACAGCCGGGTTCGTGGTTTCCAAGGGGGTACAGGCTGTGATTACAGGTAGCTGCGGCCCCAATGCCATGGATGTGTTCAAATCTGCCAATGTGGATGTGTTTACCGGTCAGGCCGGAACCGTGCGCCAGGTCATTGCCCGGTTTTCCCAAGGAGAGCTGAGACCTTCCGATCAGGCCAATGTCACTGAGAAGTCTGGAATGGCTTCCCCGGCACCCGCGTCTCAGGGTACTGTAGGGCCTGGAGGCGGCCGGGCATCGGGGTGCCGGGCCAATGGCGGAAAAGGCATGGGCATGGGCCGGGGTGGCGGCATGGGCCGGGGGATGGGATCCGGCATGGGCAGGCAACGGTAATACGAACAGGATGCAGGAGGTGTTTATGACCAAGGTAGCTATCATCCGTTGCGAGAAAAACGAAAACAGATGTCCGTTGACCAATTGTTTCAAGACCATGATGGAAACCAGCCAGGGCTTTGCCGGTTATGATGACTGCATGCCGGCCGGGGTTTTTACCTGCAGGTGCCCGGGGGACAATGCCCTGGCCTATGCAAAAATTCTCAAATCAAAAGGAACCCAGGCCATCCATTTTTGTACCTGCGGTTTTGCCGGCAAAACGGAAAACGGCTGGGATGAGGCCAAGGGTGGATTCTGTGATCATCTGGAATCCATTGCAGAAAATGTGGCCAGGGAAACCGGGTTACCTTGTGTCCTTGGAACCGCACATCTGCCAAAGGGGTATATCCCGAAGATTATCAAGTAGGCCGGGGCCCGGATTAAACCTTTCGCCTCAGCCGTCTGTGATCCTCCACCCGGATGGTCAGATGGATGGAATCAAAATATTCGATCAAAGGGATGACAAATTTCCTGGAAATGCCGGTCATGTCCTTGAATTCCGGGGTGGTGATTTTCTCATTGGCCTTCAAGAATTCAATGAGGTTCCCCTCAAGGCCGGCAATTGCAGAGGATTCAAAGAATAAATCATCTTTGGTCTTGATCACCTCTTTTTCGTCAATGAGCATCTGCAGCACATCCTTGGCTGTTTTTTGATCTATATTCAGATCCCGGCAGATGCTCCTGAAAAAGGGAGGGGTTAGGCCGGATTTTTTGTAGACACCAAGGATTTTTTCTTTGACTTCATGCTGGTCCACCTGTAACGCGACTTCAAAACCGGCCAGCTTGACCAGGTTTTTATCCTGAATAATGGCCTTTTCCTTTTCAAGGCGGTTGAACAATATATTAAAGAACCGGGCGTCATTCACATACTTGAATTTGGATTTGAGTTCTTGGGCGGGCATGCCTTCTTTCAAAGGATTGGCATCGTGGTAGGTTTCCAGTTTTTCCAGGGTTTTTTCCTTAAACCCGTCAAACACCCTGCCGTGGACATAAATCTGTTTTTCCTTGTCCGTCTGAATAATTTCCTGTCTGGCCAGCATCTTTTGAAGGGTAGCAACCAGTTTTTTATCCGGGAGATTGGCCATGACCCTCAGATCGGCGAGGGAAAGTCCTGAATAACTGTTGAGGGATAGGAAAAAGGAGATGGTTTTTTCATTATCACCTGAGAGCAGGTCATTGAGCCCCTGGGCTACGGACGGGTCTTTGAGTTTGTGCTTCTGGGAGGCCGGGTTCAAAATGGAACCGCCGCCAATGGTTTTGACCGGGGAATAGGACCGGATCACATAACGATCATCCTTAACGCAGCAGACCGGGGCTTCCAGGCGGAACTGTACCGGAGCGGAATCCCCGGGCAGCAACTCGTCACGGTCCAGGAGTACCATGTACCCAAGTATTTCGCTGGTTCCAGAATGAAATCTCACCCGGGTTCTGACTTTGGCTGGCTTGGCATTGCTTTTCAGGTACAGGAAGTCCGCATCCACCATATAGCTTTCAATGAGGGTGTCCGGGGAGGATAACACATCCCCCCGGACAACGGATTCCTTGTCAAGACCCTGGAAGTTGATGGCAGTCCGGGTGCCGGCAATGGTATTGTCAACAGAATTGGAGTGGACCTGGATTCCCCTTACCTTGGACGTGATTTTTTTAGGGTATACCATGATGTTGTCCCCCACATTGACCTGGCCCGAGATCAGGGTGCCGGTGATCACCGTGCCGAAACCTTTCATTGAAAAAACCCGGTCCACGGGAAGGCGGAAGATGGAAGAGTATTTGCGTTCAGGCAGTTGGCTGCAGATATCTTCAAGGGTGGCTGTGAAATCATTCAGGCCCTGGCCCGTGGCAGAGGAGACCGGAACGATAGGCATCTCTTCGAGAAAGGTGTCTTCTATGAAATCATTGATATCGTCCATGGCCAATTCAAGGAGGTCCTCATCCACAAGATCGGTTTTGGTCAGAGCGATCATGCCGTGGCGGATGCCCATGAGGTTGCAGATTTCCATATGCTCCCGGGTCTGGGGCATTACCCCTTCATCTGCCGCAATGACCATGACTACCACATCAATGCCCGAAGAACCCGCCACCATATTTTTCACAAATTTTTCATGACCCGGCATGTCCACAATGCCGATGTGCCGGCCGCTGGGAAGGTCCAGGGAGGCAAAGCCCAGTTCAATGGTGATACCCCGTTCTTTTTCCTCTTTGAGTCGGTCTGTTTCAATGCCGGTCAGGGCTTTGACCAGGCTGGTCTTTCCATGGTCGATGTGGCCTGCAGTGCCTAATATTATATTGTCCACGAATGTATTCCGTTATTCTTTGGATTTTCTGAAAAAGCTCATGCCGTATGCCAGGGCCACCAGGATTAAACCGGCTCCCACCCCATGGAAAATGCTCCACTCCGGCCTGAACAGCCGGACTATAATCATGCCAAAGGCCAAGCCCAGGATCAGGCGTACCGTGAAAATAATCAATGTATTCATAATACCTCTATGCGTATCGGGTCTGTATCATCAAATAACAAGGATAATAGTCAAACACGGGTGCCAGGTCAATCCTTAATCTAAAACCCAAAATTAATATTTTTTGAAAAAAAAGCTTGAAAATAAATACAGGTTCTGATAGCTTACTGTGGTTTTTGCGGTGGGTGTAGCTCAGTTGGTAGAGCACTAGGTTGTGGCCCTGGTGGCCGCGGGTTCAAATCCCGTCACTCACCCCATTAACTCTTTTCCTGTAAGCCTCTTTCGAATTATCCAAATTAGGACAATATTTATGGCCTCTGAGTATAAAACCTCTTCCCCCGGTGTAAAAGCGGTATGTCTGGATTTATTCCCCCAACTTTTAAAGACGTTTCTGGTCTGGTCCTGTCTGTTCTGTCTTGTTGTGGCTCCGCCTAAGGCAATGGCGGCTGATGAGCCATTGCCAGGGCCCGCGGGTCTTGACGACGGGCTTTATGCCAAAATGGATACGGACCGCGGCATTATTCTGATTAAGCTTTTTTTTGAAAAAGTGCCTATGACGGTGACCAATTTTGCAGCCCTTGCCAAGGGCACCATGGAAACCGACAGCAAAAAGGGACAAAGATTTTATGACGGCCTGAAATTCCACCGGGTGATTCCTGATTTCATGATTCAGGGGGGCGATCCCACCGGCACGGGCCGTGGCGGTCCCGGATATAAGTTTCCTGATGAGTTCCATCCCGAACTGAAACATACCGGCCCTGGCATTTTATCCATGGCCAATTCAGGTCCCGGCACCAACGGCAGTCAATTTTTTATTACCCACAAAGCAACACCCTGGCTGGATTTTAAACACACAGTTTTCGGGAAAGTTGTGAGGGGCATGGATGTGGTCAATGCCATTCAAAAAAATGACCGAATCAAAACTGTGGGAATTATTGCCAAAGGTGAGGCTGCCAAGGCCTTTCAAATAGATCAGGCCGGGTTTGATGCTATCTTGAAAGGGCGGAACGCCCATAAGGAAGTTGAAAAAAAACAGGCCATGGCCAGATTCCAAGAGGAGATGCTCAAAAAAAATCCAGATGCATTATCATTGGATTCAGGCCTCATGTACATTCCCATTCAATCCGGGGCCGGGCCAGCTGTCAGCAAGGGGGCTGTGGTTCAGGTTCACTATACCGGTGTCCTGTCCAATGGGAAAAAATTTGATTCCTCCAGAGACAGGGGACACCCTTTCAGCTTTACCCTTGGCCGGGGTGAGGTGATTCCGGGTTGGGATATCGGTATTTCCGGCATGAAAAAAGGCGAGATGCGCCGGCTGCTCATTCCCTATACACTGGCTTATGGGGAACAGGGATATCCCGGTGTTATTCCGCCCAAGGCGACGCTTCTTTTTGATGTGGAACTTGTCGATTTTAAATAAGGATCGGTGCCAAAATTATTTGGTCTTTTGTTTTTAAAATATCCTTTATAGATAAAAGTTATGTAGTAACGATTCCTAACCGTGCCGCTCAGTCATAGAACGACGGCATGGCTTTCATCTGCCTGAGTATCCGGTCCCGGCGCTGGCGTACATGGGGGCTGGGATTCTTAGCCGACCATTTGTGTGGGCTTGGCAGAATTGCTGCCATCAAAGTGGCTTGGGATCGTGTCAGTTCATCTGCATTGCATGAAAAATAAGCCCGGGCCCCGGCCTGGGCACCCACAATACCTGTCCCCCAGTCCACGGTATTTAAATATATTTCAAGAATCCGTTTTTTATCCCAGATCAGTTCAATAAGAATGGTATACCAGGCCTCCCCAAGTTTTCGCACCACAGACCTGCTGGCGGGCAGAAACAGAGACCGCGCCGCCTGCATACTGATGGTGGACGCCCCCCTCATGCCTTTCCGGGCAAAAACATCTTTGATTACATTCTTGATTTCTTTAAAATCAAATCCGTGGTGGGTTAAAAAACGCTGATCCTCAGATGCCAGAACAGCCTTTTGAAGATGGGGCGAGATTTGTTCAATATTTTTCCAGGCATAGGCCGAGGGAATATAAGGGGCTTTAAGGTACTTGCCCATGGCCCATTCATAGGCCATATTCACGGTGCCAGGCGGATTGAAAAATTTAAAGGTCAGAATTTGGAAGACCGAAAAAAGTATCAGCATCAGGCACAGCCTTATCCCTGCCCGAATCATCCTTCCCTTAATTGTTATTTTTGATTTTTTTCCCATAACAGACCTGTGTGGGTTTTCTAACTTTGAATTCGGGTTGTTGTCAAATAAAAATCCCGACTTATATTTTTTATATTGCGGTCTGACACCTGGACCGATTGAATCAGCGATCTTCTAAAAAATTAATATGATTAACAAAGAGAGGTTTTTATGACACAAATTCACCATGTGACGGAAAACCAGTCCGAAGAATATATCAACATGAATATGGATGCCCCGGACCTGGATTTTGGCACGGCTAAACAGGCGGCAAAAGACAAAGCCTTTGAAAAGTGCGACCACCCCATGATCCTGTCCTGGAAAAACGGGAAAACTGGAGAGTCCCATCCTGATTACGAATGCGGTATCAATGAAAGGCCTTTCTGGATCAGGTATGCCCAAGGCCGGGGCGCTAATCTCACCATTGACATCAATAAAGGGGAGTATGTGTTTATGGTGTTAAAAATGTGAACGGGAGTAAAGGAGAACAAAATCCATGACATATCAACTGACAACCTTCGATGATCTTGCGGTTGGCCAAAAAGCATTTTTGAAGAAGACAATAACAGATGCAGATTTATCACATTTTATTGCGATAACAGGAGATATGAACCCTCTACATGTGGATAAAATTTTTGCAGAAAAGACATTCTTCGGCCGGCGTATTGCACACGGTATGCTGTCAGCGTCCTTGTTTTCAACCCTTGTGGGCATGCATATTCCGGGTTTTGGGGCTATCTACAAATCTCAGACCCTGGAGTTTTTGCGGCCCGTGTGTATCGGAGATACCATTTGTGCCTGGTTTGAGATTATTTCCATTGATTCGGACGCCGAAGAGGTGGTGCTCAAAAGCTGGATTGAAAATCAGGATGGTGAAATAGTCATTCAGGGGAAGACTGTGGCGGGATTGCTGAGGGGGTTGAAGGAGTAACTCCCCGGGCCTATTTGAAGAGATATTCAAGGCCGCTTCTCTTGATTTCATAAACAGCCCGCAATTGTTCTCCAAGTTTTCCCTGGGGAAATCCTTTTTGGGAGAACCACACCAGATACCTCTCCGGCAGGTCCACCAGCCGTGAGTCTTTATATTTTCCAAAGGGCATCCTGGCGGTAGCAAGTTCCATAAATGCATCTTTGTCAGGTTGGACAGGTATAGCCATGGCAATTAACCCCCTATCTGTTTTAAGGCGGGGTCATTGGCTTTCAATATATTGCAGGTCTCGGAGTCCGGATCAAATACGATTATGACTTTGCCTGATTTGAGTTGGTTCAGAACCTGAGTGATCTTTGTCTCCAGAGGGATTTCATGTTCTCCGTAGTCTGTGCCTTCCCGGGTTACAAATTCTTCGATAACTCCGTTCAGGGCCTGGGCGCTCAATTGGACATAGGGGATTTTAACAGCGTTCATTATTCTCTTCTTCACTCTCATTCATGTTAACTAATTACTGTTTTGACCTCATTTATCTTAATCACGATTCACTGGATGTCATTGGGTAATCTTTTTGAAAGAGGTTTTTCTTTCCCAGCCTTATCCGGCCATGGTATATCCGGTAACCATGATGGAAATGATCTGGGCATATAAAACGGTTTTAATCTGGATATCAGGTTTGTCCCTTATCTTGTTTTTGTTCAGCCTGGCGGCTGTGCCCTGGCTTGTGGCCAGGATTCCGGCAACCTATTTCAGGGATCTTGCGTCGGTTGGAAAAGTAAAAAAAAATGAAGGGGGATCCGTATTGGTGAGGATTTTTGTAAGGGGATTGAAAAACACTGTGGGACTTGTGCTGGTGCTTGCCGGGATTGTTATGCTCTTTGTCCCCGGCCAGGGGCTGTTGACCATATTGGCCGGCATGGTGCTGGTTGAGTTTCCCGGCAAAAGACGGTTGGTGGCCTTTCTGGTCAGACACCGGTCCGTTCAAAAGGGGCTCAACTGGATCCGTAGGAAAAAAAGGGTGCCCCCCCTGGTATTTCCCCGGGGGGGGAGCGGTTGACATTCTTGTCGGCGTCGTTAGTTTATGTTTATGGACAATGGCCGGCCAGGAAAGATGGCCGGGAAACTCAGCATGACAGCCATGCGCAGCTTGGCCTTGCGCCTAATTTTATGCGCACCAAAAAATATGAAAGAATGCAGAAAGATTGCATAGTTCTTTCGTATAAAGGAGAATAATCATGACGGATTCCAAAGAGAAAAAAGACTATTGCGATGCAGCGGATCAGAAAAAAGTGGTTGAAAAAATGGTTGCCTGTGATGAAAATTCAAAGGATGACAAAGAAAAAAGCGAATGCTATGCCAAGGTGGTTAAAGAAGATGACGGCTGCATGTCTTCATGAGTCTATTCTCTGTTCCATCATCATGAATTATCACTCCCGGCCGGGGTTGTCCCGGGCCGGGAGTATTGTCTGAACCCAACAGGAGGCGACCCATGAATCCGGATTCTCCCAAGATACAGGCCTATTTGTACAAGCTTAATGAAATGACCAATGGAGATCCCGCAGCCCAGGTGTCCATGCATGAGGTGGGTGACGCACTGGGCATTGAAAACGATGAGGCAAGCCAGATGGCCGAGATCCTTTTTATGGGGGGGCAGGCAGAGCTGAAAACCCTGTCCGGCGGAATCGGGATCACTGCCATGGGCATGAAGGCCTTGGGGGTGACCCCGGCCCCTGCACTGGGCGATAAAACCCAGGCCCTGGGTAATGAGGTGGTGCTCAGTGACCGGGACCGGGAAACTGTGGAGACAATTCTGGCAGAGGTGAAATCTGTGCTGGCATCGAAAAAGGCAGCTTACCAACTCCTTGAAACCCTGGTCATGGACATCAAAACCATTGAGGTACAGATGCTTTCCCCGGCACCTAAAACAGCTGTGGTCCGAGAAGTCCTCAGCTCCATTGTCCTGACCCTGCCCAAAACGGATTTTCAGGAGATTTCCAATCGAATCGCTGGCATGGTAAAAAAAGGATGAGTATCCAAAATCGTAAAACAGAAGACCGTAAAGCCTGGGAAAAACAGCAGCGGGAAAACCGTATTGTTGATATGGCGGAACCTGTGTTTTTTAAAAACGGGTATGATGCCACCACCATTATTGAAATTGCAAAGGCATCTGGATACAACAAGCGGTCCATCTATATCTATTTTAAGGATAAGGAAGAGATTTTTCTGGCTGTGGTGCTTCGGGGACTGACCCGGCTCCATGGCATGCTGGATGGGGTATCCCTTTCCTCGGATATCCGGGATTTGGGCCAGGCGTTTTTTGATTTTTCTATTTCCTGCCCGGATTATTTAAAGCTGATCATGGTCTATGAGGCGTCGACCTGTGTGTATCAGGGTGAAAAATCCCCTGTGTCGCCGGCGGATATCAGGGCCGGATACCGGGAAAAATGCCAGGCAAAAACCGATGCCATTGCCTGGCTGATGACCCGCTGCCTTGAGCGGGCCATTGCCGAAAACCGAATAACAACCAGCCTGACCCCTGAGCAGCTCATGCTTATTCTTTGGGGCCAGGTCTTTGGGGTGATGCAAATTATCCTCATGCGCCGCAAAGGCTTTGAAAAGACCTACGGCATGTCCTATAAGGCCTTGTTTGATGCTTTTATGGATATGACTATGACCTCTTTCAGGACCGGAACCTGAGAAAAAGTCCGGCCAGTTTTTCCGCCCAGCCGCCCCCGCCCCCATCTTGTTCCCGGAGATCCAGGGAATTGCCCTGGGGGCCGTATGCCTGCTTCATGATTTCCAAGACATTTTTTTTCACCATTTTGCGCATGGGGATCTTGGACACCATGCCGTAGGTGGCGGCACTGCCGGCGGTCGCCAGTTTGGGATTTTTCCTGATAACATTCACACTGGTAGCAAGATCGTCTAAATACTGGTCCACCGCATCCTGGTGCAGGGCTGTGACCATGGCATGGAGACATTCGGGTTTCTGTTGGCGGTCTATATGCCAGCCTTTTTTCTCCATCTCATCCCCCACAGCATAGATGTTCAGTTTTTTTTCACAGGATTTATAGGCAAAGAGGGTCGCCTCTGGGTGTCCCACCACTTCCAGGCCCTCAATGGCATTGACACCCCGGATCAAGGAATGGGTGGTCCTCATGGCCTTTTTTGCATGGTCCAGGTAGCCCTGCCTGCCCGTGGCCTGCATGGCGGCCCAGGCTGCTGCAATGGCGCCGCCGGGGCGGGTGCCAAGTAGGCCCGGGGAAGCAAATACCCCGCCGGGCCATTCCGTGAACGCGAAGAGCTGGTGTTCCATATAGTCCATGTTTCGATAGATGATGGTGGAGGCGCCTTTGGCGCTGTATCCGTACTTATGAGTGTCTGCGGAAATGGAGGTGACCCCGGGTATCCTGAAATCAAATTTGGATACACAATACCCAAGTTCCTCCACAAAGGGGAGAAGGTAGCCACCCACACAGGCATCCACGTGGAGGGGGATGTTGTTGTCTTGGGCAATTTCTCCCAGGGTTTCAATATCGTCTACCACCCCGTGGGGATAGGCCGGAGCCGAGCCCAGGATCATGACGGTGTGTTTGTTCACGGCCTTTTCCACACGGCGGGTATCCATCCTGAAATCCTCTCCCAGGGGGATGCGGACCGGTTTGACGTCAAAGTATTGGGCCCCTTTTTCCCAGGCCACATGGGCCGATTCAGGGATGATCATTTCTGGTTTTTTAGTTTTTCGGGTTTTTCTGGCCATGTCCCTATAGGTTTTCACTGCCAGCAGGCAGCTTTCCGTGCCCCCTGATGTCATTATGCCGCAGGTGTTTTCGTCCCCGGAAAGCAGATCTGCAGTCATGCGCACCACCTCGGATTCAAACCGTTTCAGGCTTTTGAAGGCCATGGGGTTGAGGCCGTTGGTGGAGGCATAAAGTTTGCCCGCCTCGTTTAAGAAGTCTGAATAGGCTTCGCCCAGGTAATAGACCAGGCTCCAGGTCTTCCCGTTTTTGTAATCCGGGTCGTCTTGTCCAAAGGTTTTCAAGTCGGTAAGGACCGCGTCAAAGTCCCGCCCCTGTTCAGGCAGTCTGATGGTATTCATGTGTTCCTCAGTGGGTTAAGGATTTAACAATATAGGCCATGGTAATGCCCAGGTAATTTCCCACGGCATAGCCGATGATGCCCGTGGTCAGTCCGGACAGGATAATGGCCTTATTTTTCAGGGCCCCGGCCACCACGGGCACAAAGGGCGGTGAGCAGATGGCCGAGGCCGAGGTGATGATAAAGGTATCTGCGTCGATTTTAAAGAGTCTGCATAGCAGGGCGTGGAGGGTCATGGTGCCGAATACGCAGACCAGGACATAGGTGAGCAAAGGTGTGTTCAGCTTGGCCAGTCGCTCCAGGTTGGACATGGAAGAGACTGTGAGGCAAAAGACCATGATAAGATACATGCCCAGTTGAAATGTTTTTTCTATATTCCGTATTTTCGGGATAAACGAGGCCCCAATGCCCAGGGTGGTGATCATGAGAATGGTGACTGAAGTGGATTGGGATTTAGGAGCGAACTGGCTGATCCCAAGGGATGTTCCCACAATGAGGGCCGAGAGTCCGAATGCCATGCCCAACCCCTTGAGCACTCCGAAAGAAAGCATACCCCGGTAATTGTCGGTATCTTCATGGATTTCTCCCTGGCCCTCAAGCCCGGCGGATTCGATTTTAAAGGCCGGTAGGAAAAGGCCGCAGACTTTTTGGGCAATGGTAATGAAAAAGACAATGCAGAGCAGGCCCACAAAAATATCATAGGTGTGGAAGGTCAGAAAGAGTTCCGGATCAACTTCCAGAGCGGTTTTAATGGCTGCCAGGTTGGGGGTACCCCCGGTGTATACGCCTACAGCCATGCCCACCAGCTTCCAATTGTCCACCCCGCTGATCCAAAGATACCCGGCAGCCGACACCAGGATAATGGACAGGATGGCCAAAGCCATTGATAAAATGGTCTTCCCGGCCAGGTGGAGCCATTGTTTCATGTCCAGGGAAAAGAGGAGCAGGGGAAGAGAAAGGGCCACAGTGGCCTCGCAGACACTGTTTTGTACAGCTTCCACGCCTGCCGGAAGCACATTGATATTCCCCAGGATCAGGCCGGCGGCATAGCAGAGGATAATCATGCCGATTTTATCCAGAAGCGGAAAACGGATGCATGAATATATTATCAGTGCCGGAAATATAAGATAAAATCCAAGAGTTGGCGCCATGAAGCTTTCCTCCCCGTACTGTCGTGATTAATATTTCACCATAGTGAAATTAAAGACTGTGGCGACATATGTCAATGTTTTTTTATTCCCGGGCGATGATCACCTGAATTCCCAAGTCTTCTATCATTTTTTTGAAATCCGGTTTGATGCCGGCATCGGTGATAAGCACATCGATTTTTTTGATGGGCGCGGTGACAAAGTTGGACACCACACCGATTTTTGAATGGTCGGTGACTACCACCACCGGCCCCTGGGTCTGTTCGATCATGAGCCGGGTGACTTCAGCTTCCTGCTGAATAGGGGTGGTTAATCCGAATTTGATGCTCAGGCCGTCCACCCCGATGATGGCTTTGGAGCCGCAGACCTGGTCCAAAACCGAATGGGCGAAAAAACCGATCATGGAATTGGACTCCCGCCTGAATAATCCTCCGGTAAGGATGAGTTCGATGTTGGGATCGGTGACTTCTCTCAGGGCGTTGGCATTGGAAGTGACCACCCTGAGTTGTGTTCCCGACAGGTACCGCAGGACCTGGGAGGTAGTGGATCCGGTGTTGATGAGCAGGGTGTCACCGGCTTCCACCACCCGGTTCACAGCTTTTCCGATGAGTTCTTTTTCTTTCCGGTTGATCTGGTCTTTTTCCGTGTACAGAGGCTCTGTTTTCATGCGGTGACGGAGGATAGCCCCGCCGTGGGTCCTGTCTAAGATGCCCTGTTTTTCGAGGACATCAAGGTCCCGGCGGATGGTCAGTTCTGTGACCTTGAATTTGCGGCTCAGGTCGATAACCTTGACCACCCCTTTTTCTTCTACGATGTTACGGATCCGGTTCTGCCGTTCTGCGGGTATATATGTCTGGGTCATGGTCAATTATCCGTTTGAATAAGGAATCGTTACAAAATAACTTGATCTAAATTGTTTGCAAAGCCCCTTAAACGACGGGGTATTTTAGAAAACAAAAGTTTAAGTTATTTTGGAGCCGATCCTAAGGGGTAAAATAACAAAGGGGCATTTGTTAAAATGCCCCTTTGTCTTAGTTCATACGATGTCGTGAAGCGACATTGAGACTACTTCTGCCAGGTCTTGATCAGCTCGTCGTAATCCACGGTTATGCCCTGGGGCTTTTCATTGGCCAGTTTGGCCTTGGGAGACCCGGGTTTTTTCAGCCACTCCTCAGGATCAACTTTCTTGTTGAGTTTGGGCCCTTTGTCACCCTGGACGCCGGCACGCTCAATACGGGCCAGGATTTTGTCCTGTTCCTTGGCCAGGTTGTCCATGGCGCGGGAAACGGTAACCTCACCGGCTACGGCTTCGCCGATGTTCTGCCACCAGAGCTGGGCCAGTTTCGGATAATCAGGCACGTTGGTGCCTGTGGGGGTCCATTTGACCCGTGCCGGGCTTCTGTAAAATTCCACCAGGCCACCCAGTTTGGGTGCGCGGTCGGTGAAGGACTGGTGATTGATATCGCTGTCACGGAAGGGGGTGAGTCCTACGTGGGTTTTCTTCAGGGAGACGGATTTGGAAACAACGAACTGGGCATAGAGCCAGGCTGCTTTTCTTCTGTCAACCGGAGTGGATTTCATCAACAGCCAGGAACCGCAGTCCTGGTATCCCAGTTTCATGCCTTCTTCCCAATAGGGACCGTGGGGAGAGGGAGCCATCCGCCATTTGGGGGTACCGTCGGCATTGACAACCGGGGTGCCTTCTTTAACCATGTCGGCGGTGAATGCGGTGTACCAGAAAATCTGCTGGGCCACGTTGCCCTTGGCAAGGTAGGGCAGGGACTGGTAAAAGTCCATCCCTAAAGCGCCCGGAGGGGCATATTTTCGCAGCCATTCCATGTATTTTCTCAGGGCATATTTGGCTGCCGGAGAGTTTGTGGCACCGCCGCGTTCTACGGATGACCCCACTGGCTGATTTTTTTCATTTACACGGATACCCCATTCGTCAACGGGCTTTCCGTTTGGAAGGCCCTTGCTGCCGCAGCCGGCCATGGAGAGCCAGGCATCGGTGAACCGCCAGCCAAGATCCGGTGCTTTTTTACCATAATCCATGTGGCCGTATATGGCCTTGCCGTCAATTTCTTTGACATGGTTGCCAAAGAAATCTGCAATGTCATGATAGGCGGACCAGTTTACAGGCACGCCAAGTTCGTATCCGTAGATTTTTTTAAATTCTTTCTTGAAATCGGCACGGTTGAACCAGTCGTATCTGAACCAGTATAGATTGGCAAACTGCTGGTCGGGAAGCTGGTAGAGTTTTCCGTCCGGGCCTGTGGTGAATTCTTTGCCCATGAAATCGTCGACGTCAAGGGTGGGCAGGGTGACGTCTTTACCTTCTCCGGACATCCAGTCGGTGAGGTTGACAACCGCGCCGTACCTATAATGGGTACCCACGAGGTCGGAGTCGTTGACATAGGCGTCAAAAACGTTTTTTCCAGACTGCATCTGCACCTGGAGTTTTTCGATGACATCGCCTTCCTGGATCAAATCGTGGGTAACCTTGATCCCTGTAATCTCTTCAAAGGCTTTGGTAAGGGTTTTGGATTCGTATTCATGGGTGGGGATGGTTTCGGAAACCACCTTGATTTCCATGCCTTTGAAAGGGGCGGCAGCTTTCATGAACCACTCCATTTCCTTGATCTGTTCTGCCTTTGACAGTGTCGATGGCTGGAATTCGTTGTCGACCCATTTCTTTGCTGCATCCATTCCGGCAAAGGCCGGTGCGGACATCAGGCAAAGGGCCGTGACTGCGGCTAACATTTTTTTCATCTGACGATCCTCCCAAGGCCTTCAAGAAACGGTTTGAGGAAAAACAGCGACCCGGAAGACGGCTTGAAGGCCTTCATAAAAAAAACCGTTCCCGGGCATAAACAAAAGACCTAACCCCAGCGCATCACAATCGCCATCCAGACAATTGAGATCCCCAGGGCAAACCATATGGCCAGTTCAGTTAAGCCTATCCATGCCAGATGGATATAGGCGGTTCCTAAAAGGCCGACAAAAAGGCGGTCTCCCCTTGTGGTGGTAATGGGGAGAAATCCTTTCCGTTTAATTGTCGGGGATTTGATTTCCCAGATGGTCATTCCGATGAGCATTAAAACAATAAATGAAAAAAAGCAGGCCGTGGGTATGGTCCAGGCCATCCAATCAAGCTTCATTCCGCCTCCTTATACACGACCCAGGGCAAAGCCCTTGGCAAGATAGTTTCTGACAAAATAGATGACCAAGGCACCTGGCACGATGGTGAGGATACCGGCGGCGGCCAGCAGGCCCCAGTCCAGTCCCGACGCGGACACGGTCCTTGTCATGGTGGCGGCAATGGGTTTGGCTGCGGTGGTGGTCAGGGTCCGGGCAAAGAGCAGTTCCACCCATGAGAACATGAAACAGAAGAATGCGGCCACACCGATGCCAGAACGGATCAAAGGTACGAATACAAAGAAAAAGAACCTCGGGAACTTATATCCGTCGATGAATGCCATCTCATCAATTTCGATGGGCACCCCGGAGATAAACCCTTCCAGTATCCACACCGTCAGCGGGATATTGAACAGGCAGTGGGCCATGGCCACGGCAATATGGGTGTCAATGAGGCCGAAGGTGGAGTAAAGCTGGAAAAAAGGCAGCAGGAAAACCGCGGCCGGAGACATCCTGTTGGTGAGCAGCCAGAAAAATACATGCTTATCCCCGATAAAGGAGAACCTGGAAAAAGCATAGGCGGCCGGCAGGGCCGTGACCAGACAGATGATCGTGTTCAGGACCACATAAATAATGGAGTTGATATACCCGTTATACCAGGCCGGGTCCGTGAATATCTTCATATAATTACTGAAGGTGATGTCCGTGGGGAAGAAGACCAGCTGGGCCATGATATCTGCATTGGTCCGAAGACTCATGTTCAGCATCCAGTAGATGGGCAGCATGATGACCACCAGGTAGACGGTCAGGGTAATATATCTTTTTTTCATGATTCCTTTCCTCCTCCGACATTGAGCAGGGCCTGATAGAACAGGTAGCAAAAGAGCAGTACGATAAGAAAGTAAATAAGGGAAAATGCCCCTGCAGGCCCCAGGTCAAACTGGCCCACGGCAATCTTCACCAGGTAGATGGACAAAAATGTGGTGGTGTTTCCGGGGCCGCCACCGGTGAGTACAAAAGGTTCTGCATAGATGAGAAACGAATCCATGAATCGCAGGAGCAGGGCAATGGTGAGCACCCCCCGCATCTTGGGCAGCTGGATATACCGGAATATGGACCAGGAGGAGGCGCCGTCAATCTTGGCGGCCTGGTAATAGGCCGGTGGTATGGACTGAAGCCCTGCATAGGCCAGCAGGGCCACAAGGGGGGTCCAATGCCAGACCTCCATGAGCATGAGGGTGATCCAGGCGTGGAGTCCCGAGGCGGTATGGTCAAAGGTAAGGCCCATGGCATTGATGGCCGCGCCCATGAGCCCGATGTCGGGTCGTGTGAAAATAATCCAGATGGTGCCGATGACATTCCATGGGATGAGCAAAGGCAGGGCCAGGGTAACCAGGACCAGGGATGCGCCAAACCCTTTTTTGGCGGGCATGAGCAGGGCAATGCCGATGCCTAAGGGCATTTCAATAAGAAGCACCAGGCCGGAGAATAGCAGCTGCCGCCACAGGGCTTCGTGGAGGCGCTGGTCCCTGAGTACTTCCCTGAACCATTCCGTGCCCACAAATACACTCTGGCCGGGCCCGAAAATATCCTGGATGGAATAATTGACCACGGTCATCAGGGGCACGATGGCGCTGAAGGCAACGATTAAAAAGACCGGAAGGATGAACAGCCACCCTTTATTGTCTTGCCATTTTTTCATCTAATCTGTGCTCCTTACTTTAATAATTTTTCATCTGCAAACAGACGGATCCATTCCTTGGAAAAGCAGATCCTGGCTGTTGATTCGGGGATGGGGTCATTTTCGGCGATTCTGGCCTTTAGGGTAAATCCCTGGAAATCGACGGATATGATCCTATGACTTCCCTGATCTTCAACCCCGGTCACAGGGACGTCGAACCCTTCTTCATCAGGGGACTGGGAAACCTTAAGATAGAGGGGGCGGATGCCCATCTCCAGTTTTCCTTTGGCCGCTTTGGCAAGCGCTGCGGTCTTCTTATCCACAGGGATGAGGGCATCGCCGACTTTGATCTGGTCTCCCTCCATGGTGCAGGGGATGAAATTCATTCCCGGGCTGCCGATGAAGTATCCCACAAATTTATGGTTGGGGTATTCAAAGAGTTCCTGGGGGGTGCCTACCTGGACGATCCATCCTTCGTACATGACAATGATCTTGTCGGCAAAGGTCAGGGCTTCCACCTGGTCATGGGTGACATAGATCAGGGTGAGCTGCAGCTTTTCGTGGATTTCCTTGAGTTTACACCTCAGCTCCCACTTGAGCTGGGGATCAATCACCGTAAGGGGTTCGTCAAAGAGAATGGCCGCCACATCTTCCCGGACCAGTCCCCGACCCAGGGAAATTTTCTGCTTGGCATCGGCGCCCAGGCCTTCTGCCCTTTTATTCAAGAAGGGTTCCAGTTCAAGAATCTGGGCCACTTCCCTCACCCGTTTGTCAATATATTCCTTATCAAACCCCCTGTTTTTAAGGGGAAAGGCCAGGTTATTGAACACGGTCATCGTGTCGTAGAGCACGGGGAACTGGAATACCTGGGCAATGTTTCTTTTTTCCGGGGGCAGGTCCGTGACATCGATATCACCGAATTTCACCCGTCCGCTGCTGGGTTTGAGAAGTCCGGAAATAATGTTGAGCAATGTGGTCTTACCGCATCCCGAGGGTCCTAAGAGGGCATAGGCACCGCCGTCATCCCAGATATTGTGGATCCGTTTCAGCGCATACTCGTCTTCCTTCTGGACATCGGGAAGATAGCTATGTGCGATTTCATCTAAATTAATTTGAGCCATAGGTTCTCCTTATTGTCCCGATTCTTTGGGTGCCAGTCCATCGGCGGAACCCGTCGGGGAAACCAGCAGATCGCCTGCTTCGGAATAAACAAAGAATTTTTGGGGATTGACATAAATAGTGATTTGAGATCCTAACTTCCGGCTGTCAATGCCCACCTCATGGAGGACGGTCCGGATACCATCAAACTTAAAGTGGATAAAGGTTTCAGACCCGTTGATTTCCGAAATCTCAACCTGTGAATTGATCTGTACATCCCCATCGGTTTGGGATTTCAAGTAGAGATGATTGGGCCGGATACCGAATTTATACTGCCCCGGGGTCAGGGTGTTAAAGGGGGCCTGGTTGGGTATGGTCAGGTCCTTTCCGATTACGATCCGGTCGGTTTCTATGGTGCCGGAGAAAAAATTGATGGGTGGATCGGAAAAAAGTTTTGCAGTCTTGATGGTGGAAGGGTTCCGGTATACGGTTGCGGTGGTGCCGGTCTGCCGCACCCGGCCTTCGTCCATGACCACGATATTGCCCCCAAGCTTCAGGGCTTCCGAAGGTTCTGTGGTGGTGTAGACCACAACGGAATCCCTTTTGTCAAAAATAGCTTGTAGTTCTTCAAGCAATTCTTCCCTGAGTTTGTAGTCCAGATTGACCAGGGGTTCGTCCAGGAGGAGAAGATCCGTGTCCTTCATCAGGGCCCTGGCAATTGCCACCCGCTGCTGCTGGCCCCCGGAAAGTTCAGAGGGCAGGCGGTCAAGCATGGTTTCCAGGTGGAGCAGTTTAGCTGTTCCCATGACCCTGGATTCGATTTCATCCGCGGAAACCCCAGCCACTTTTAGGGGGGATGCAATATTCTTGTACACCGAAAAGGAGGGGTAATTGATAAATTGCTGGTAGACCATGGCAACGGACCGCTTCCGGACCGAAATCCCTGTGGCATCCTGGTCGTTGACTATGATCTTTCCCGAGGTGGGCCGGTCCAGACCGGCCATGATCCGCAAAAGGGATGTTTTGCCGGCAAGGGTCCTGCCGAGAATGACATTCCGTGATCCAGATTCAAGATCAAGGTTGATGTCGGCAAGGTGGGTTTCTCCTTCCACTACTTTGTTAATCTGTTCTAGGGTAAGCCCCATTTTTCAGACAATGCCTCCTGAAAATAATTGTATCCTGTCTATTTATGATTCCTCGGAGAGCAGTAAAAGCACCTGTGGTGATGGCTGAGGATAAGCAGACGTTAAATTTCCCATTATCACAGGTTTGTTATTAGAGATTGGTGATGAAGTCAAGAAAAAATGATAAAAAAGAATAATAAACGTTGAAATTTAAATCAAAAAAGAATAAAAAATGAACATAATGATTCTTGTTTTTTAGAAAATAGGAATAAAAACGAACAAATTTGATCTCATTTAGTTCATAAAGCACAAAAGCATAAGATCAGTAAGCATATAAGGAAATACTCGTGGAAACCGAGGTATTAATCATAGGTGGAGGAACCACAGGCACCGGCATTGCCAGGGACCTGGCCCTCAGGGGGATCTCCTGCATCCTCATTGACCAGAAGGATATCAATGCCGGGGCCTCCGGGGCCAATCACGGCCTGCTTCACTCAGGGGCCCGTTATATTTTCAAGGATGCAGAGGCGGCGGTTGAATGTCACCGGGAAAACCAATTGCTCAAAAAACTGGCCCCCCATTGCATTGAGGATACCGGCGGTCTTTTTGTGGCAATTGAACAGGACGACGATGATTATATTGCCGAGTTTCCAAGGCTTTGTGATCAGTTCGGTCTGCCCTTCAGGGCCTTGTCCCCGGATGAAGCCCGGGAAAAGGAACCCTGCCTGGCAGAGAATGTCAAGGCCGCCTTTGAGGTGGCCGATGCCGTGGTGGATCCATTCATGCTTTCCCTGGATAATGCCGCCCATGCCCAGGCCAAAGGCGCCGCTATCCTCAGGAATGTGAAGCTAAGGGGGTTTGAGGTTCATAGGGGAAATATCCGGTCTGCCCGGGTGGAAAACATGAGAACCGGGGAGTCTTTTTCCATTGAGGCCCTTGAATTCGTGAATGCCGCCGGGGCCTGGGCCGACGGCGTGGCCGCCATGGCCGGGGCTCATATTTCCATGAGTTATTCCAAGGGCTCCCTTTTGGTCACCCAGAGCCGGATCAATGACCGGGTGATAAACCGGCTGCGGCCGGCCTCTGATGCGGATATCCTGGTGCCCGGGGGCACGGTGTCCATCATTGGCACCACCTCCATTGAGATCGACAACTTAGATGACATCCGCCCCACTCCCCTGGAAGTGGATGATATTATAAGAGAAGGGGCGGACATGGTGCCCCAGCTGGCCTCAACCCGCTATATACGGGCTTATGCCGGAGTCAGACCCCTGGTCAGGACCTCAGGGGGAGACGGAAGGAACATCAGCCGGAATTATACCCTTAAATCCCATGAGGCAGATGAGATCCATAACCTGGTCACCATTACCGGGGGCAAGCTAACCACCTTCAGGCTCATGGCGGAAAAGGCCTCTGATATCGTAGCCCAACGGCTGAAAAACACAAATCCCTGCCTGACGGCAACAGAAACGCTGCCCCCCAGCGCCAAGGGGGAATGGACCGAACCGGGCAAGGCCCCCAGGGTCTGGATGAAAAATCCGGAACGGAGGGATACCCTGATCTGCGAGTGTGAAATGGTCTCGGAGTATATGGTGGATGAAATCGTCAATGATCTCAAAGCCGAAGGGGCGGTGCCCACCCTGGAAGAAGTCGGCCGCCGGAGCCGGATCGGGAAGGGCCCCTGTCAGGGGACCTTTTGTTCCTTTCGTCTGGCCGCCTATCTCTACAGGAAAGGTGACCTCTCTGATGCCCAGGGCATGGATCAGGTCAGGGATTTTGTCAATGAACGGTGGAAAGGATTCATGCCTTTGGTCCGGGATAAGGAACTCATGCGGGTGGAACTCCAGGAATCTTTTTTATGCGCCCTGTTCGGAATGGAAGAGGATTTGTATGGAAACGAATAATATAATTAATTGTCAAGTGGCCGTGATCGGGGCCGGAATGGCCGGGATGTCCGCCGCCATTTTTGCTGCAAACCGAGGGCTGTCCACGGTTTGTGTGGGAAAGGCTTCTGAAATTTCTTTTTCCAGCGGATGCCTGGACCTTTTTTCCCGTATCCCCGGGGCAGACCGGCATGCTTTTTTAAATCCTTTTACGGGCATTGACGCCCTGTCAGAGGTACAGCCCGATCACCCCTATTCAAAAGTCTCCCGGGAAGAGATTGTCCAGGGCTTTGAAGAATTCACCGGATTCATGAACAGATCAGGCATCCAATACCATTGCACCCCTGAGACCAACCAGCAGATCATCACCCCGGCCGGTACCCTCAAGTCCACCTGGTGCGTGCCCTCGGCCATGATCGCCGGGACCCGGGCCCTGGCCGAGAAGAAACGGATTCTCATCGTGGATATCCGGGGATTGAAAGGCTTTGGCGCCCGGCAGATGGCTCAGAACCTGAAAAAAGCCCACCCCAGCATGGGGAGTGTGACCATCGGATTTCCTGGAAGGGAAACCGCCGGAGATCTCATGTGCGAGCGGTTGACCTGGGATCTTGAGACCCCGGATGTATTGTCCCGGTTTATTGACGAGATCCGCCCCCATGCCAAGGATTATGATGCGGTGGGCCTGCCGGCCATCCTTGGAATCTATCGGTTTGAAGAACTGAAAACCAAGATGGAAAAAGCCCTGGGTAAAACCGTGTTTGAAATTCCCACCCTGGCCCCTTCGGTTACCGGCATGCGAACCAAAGAAGCTTTTTTGGGGCAGTTGTCCGGGATATCCGTCCGCCATTTTCCGGTTTTGGTAAATAATCTGGAAGTGGATGCATCTGGTGGTAAATCCAGTGGTTTTCGATTTGAAGTCACCGAGGGGATCTCAGTTAAAGAGGTCAGGACCCAGGCGCTTGTCCTGGCCACAGGCCGTTTTCTCGGCCGGGGCCTTGGGGTGGATGATACCGGCAGGATCAAAGAAGCTCTACTTAATCTGCCCGTTGCCCAGACCCGGGACCGGTCAGGCTGGTTCCAAAGGGATTTTTTCAATAAAAATGGTCATCCCATAAACCGGACAGGTGTTGAAACCGATGGGTTTTTCAGGCCCCTGGGCCGGGATGGAGCCGTGTTCCACCCCCAACTTTATGCCGCAGGCTCGCTACTTGCCCACCAGGACTGGAAAAGGGAAAAATCAGGGTCAGGGATTTCCATTGCCACGGCCTACAAGGCTGTATCCCATGTGGCGGAATCCCTGGGGTCAGACTAGGAAATTTTCCGTCACGGCCTGGTCCGCCAACAGGGCCAGTTCCCTGTAGTTGTCTGCCTTGTCCGGATCAGGATACCTAAGATTATACTGTCGGAAGCGCCAGAATGCGGCACCTGTGGCGGCATAGACCAGAAAGGCAGCGAATTGTTTCTTTTCGGCATCCGACAGGGGGCGCCTGGTCTGGTACCCTGTGATCAGGGCCCTGATTTTGTTCGGATCAAAGCCGTTGGCTCCTGTGCAGCAGCCTACGCAAGCCATGCCCAGGTCATAGAGCAGGAAATATTGGCATGCCTCTTCAAAATCCAGAACCGCTGCCAGATTTTCTCCGTCAAACAAGAGGTTGTCCCAGAAGATATCCCCGTGGATAAACCCCCTGGCCATGGTCAGATCCAGGCTTGATTCAAGCAAGTCTTTTTTGTCTTTTAACCAGGGTTTAAAAGGGTGGGAAATCCCTGAGCCCAGGACCTGATCAAACTGTTTCAGGCCATAGGGAAAGGCTTGGGCCAGGTCCCGGGGGGCGGGTATCTTGTGTAGCCCTGCCATGGCCTCTCCCACCTGTTGCAGCATGAATGGGGTAAGCTCCGAACAGACTTTTCCATCCAGGAATTCTTTTACATAGACAGGTTTGCCTCTGAACTCGACAAAGGCGGTTTTGATCCCTGCCCGGGGTGGGTACAGGCGTGTGGCAGGAAAATCATGGGCCTCAAGACAGGCAAGAACCCGGGTCAGGGTGCCGATCTCCTCTGAAGTCTTTTCATCACATACCGACAGGGTAAATTGCCCTTTCTCCGTGGTGAGCTTGAAGCTGGAATTGGCCTGGCCCCCTGTTAGGGGGCAGGCGTTTTCAAGCCTGCCCAGATCATAGTGTTTGAGCAGTTTTTCTAAATCATCTTTGCTTAACCGGGTATATTCAGCCATTGCATTTGCCATTCCTTGTTTGCATCCGGTTTATCAGATGGCCTTCAAGGTCCCGAAGTTCGCACACCTCCAGTTTTTGATCTGCTTTCTTGGCCTGGACAAGGCTTGCATGGGTCGCTTCCTGGGGCAGGGATTTACCGCCCAAGGCTTTGGCAATGATGTCGGGGAATTTGGCCGGATGGGCTGTGGCCAGACAGACAATGGAGGTGCCTGCCGAGTAGCGGTGGGCCATTGTTTTGGCACCTGCCACAGCCACAGCCCCGTGGGGATCCAGAAGATAGGAAGGGTCGGCTTTATAAACTGCTTTGATGGTCGCCAGGGTCTGCTGGTCGGAAACAGATGTGGAAACAAACCCGTTTTGAATGGCATTTAGGGTCTCCGGGTCTATAATGACCTGGCCTGTGGCGTGGAATTCATCCATCCATGTTCGTATTTTTACGGCATTGCGGCCCGAGGCAAAATAGAGGAAACGCCAGAAATTATAGGGCACCACAATATCGATGGCTGAAGAACAGGTGGAGATGAGGGCCTCGTTTTTGAAAACCCCTGTGGTGAATGCCCGGTAAAGGGTTTGGTTGGCATTGACAGCGCAGATGAATTCCTGCACCGGCAGTCCCATTTTTCTGGCCAGGAATCCGGCAAAAAGATTTCCGAATGCTCCCGAGGGCACCGAGAAGACCACGGGGGCGCCAATGGTCTTGCAGGCCCTGAAATAACCGTAAAAATAATGGACTGCCTGGACCATTACCCGGCACCAGTTGATGGAATTGACGCTGGACAATTGCAATTTGTTTTTCAGGTCCGGATCACTGAACAGGTTCAGGACCACCCGGTCCAGATCATCTCCGCCGTCCGGGCAGTTTTCCACCCCAACGGGATGGATGTTGGAGGCCGTAAGGCTGGTCATCTGAACTTCCTGCTCCAGGGTGATCATGCCTTTAGGGAACAGGGGCCAGCAGTCCATGGTAGACAGCCCTGCTGCAGCATGGGCCGCAGCAGGTCCGGTATCACCGGTGGTGGCCAGAACCAGGTTTAGCTTCCGGTTTCCCTTTGCCAGAAGGTAGTCCATGACCCGGACCAGGAATCCCATGGCAATATCCTTAAAAGACAAGGTAGGGCCACGGAACAGCTCCATGATCCGGAGGTCCGGACGTAACGGGCAGGGGACCAGGGGGATAATATCCGGATGGTCAAATGATGAAAAACTCTTTAGGATCAGTCGTTCTAAGTCCGTACCCGGTATGACGGCGGGGTCAATGAACCTGGACAGGATATAGACGGCCAGCTCGGTGTAGGCCATGCCTGCCATTCCTTTCAGCTCATCCAGGCTGAAGCTGGGCAGAGCCTTGGGGACAAAAAGTCCGCCGTCCAGGGCAAATCCCTGGAGAACCGCCTGGTCAAAGGAAACAGCTTTGCTGTCTCCCCGAGTGCTGGTGTAGATATGGCAGGGATTGCCTGTGAAGGGCTGAGTCATGTTGTCTTCCTTTTGTCTATATTGTCATGGAAAAGCGGGGAAACCCAGAACCAGACCAGGCAGATGAGCTGGCAGGCCAGGAGGGCTGAAAAACCGGTTCGGTATCCGGCCGGGTCATAGCTTCCGTCCGCCCCTGTTTCCCATAGGTTGATGACGGCACCCATGGCCCATTGGACAATAAAGGCCGCAATAAACACCATCATATTGATTCCGGTGGTCACCCTCCCGGACAGGGATATGGGAAAATCCAGGGTCAGGGCGGTATACGCCAGGATGCCCGAAGTGCCGAAAAAACCAAATCCAGCCATGATGACGGGGGCAGGGAGAGATGCATTAAATGCCATCAGGGTCTGGATACAGAGAAATACGGTCATGCCTGTGACAGCTGTGATCCGTACGGGAACGCCTCTGGCAGCCAGTTTTTCAGCTATAAATCCAAGGACAATGAATCCCGTGATCATGGCCATGGCTGACCAGGACAGGATCTGTGCCACCCCCTGTCTGGAGATACCTGATGTATCCCTGAGCCAGGGGCCGGCCCAGAGGCCTTGGATGGAGATATATCCGGCCTGGGACAGGGTTGTCAATGGGGCGATCCGCCAGAACACAGGGCTTTTGAACACCTGAACAATGCCGTTTATCTGGGTGGTGAGCTGTTCAGGAGGATGGCCTGATTTCGATGGGGGCACCACAAAAAATACGGTCAAGGCCGCAGTAAACGAAGCCAGGGCCAGGCCCAGGAAGACCCCACGCCAGTCCGTGAATCCAAGGGCCCATTCCACAGGGATGGTTGCAGCCAGGGCCCCCAGACCGCCTGCGGCCATCTGGAACCCGTTGACCCGGGACAGAATATGGGGGGGAAACCAGATTACATATGATTTAAATGCGGCCATGAGGCAGGCGGACACACCGAATCCAATGAGGGCCCGCCCCGCCATAACTCCGGCAAGGGAATGGGACAGGGCAAAGAGGGCTGCACCGGCCCCGGCGAAGATTAAAAGAAAGGTTTCCACAATTCTGGGGCCGAACCGGTCTAGGAGCAGTCCCAGTGGCAGCTGGGATGAGGCAAAGGCAATGAAGTAGGTTGAGGTAAGGAGGCCTAACTCCGAAGGATCAATGGCCAGGTCCACCACCAGATCCGGGGCAATCACCGCATTGACCACCCTGAACAGGTATGACAGAAAATAGCCCAAGGCAAAGGGGGTAAATATTCTGAAAATGGTCAGTGCACCAATGGGCTGTAAGGGCGGATTCTGCATGGCGGTTCCGTATTAAGAATCAGTCTAAACTCAGAAACCATAGCACAACCGCCCTTCAGGAGAAACCCATTATTTGGCTCACGGAACCTTTACATAATTATGGGACCTTGGATGTTGGGAAAAACAGATTGTCATTTCCATATGCAGAAAGGGGCCGCGGCTCATCAAAGATGTCTATATTTGTACAGTTTTTGGCAAATACGAAATGGTGGAGGTTGGCTTCAAGGGGTTTGTGCTGATAGCACTGCCTGTATTTTTCTCTGGTTTCCCTCAGGTTCAGACGCAGGGCAACGGCGGGGTTGTTGTTTACGCTGGGATAGGTTCTGACTGTGCCCGGATTTAAATCATCGAACAAGAGCAGCTCTTTGTAGACCGGGGCATGTTTTGGATGAACCGCAATCACCAGATCGTCCAGTTTTAATTGTTCCATGGCATAGTTGAGTATGATTTTGTTGCAGTACATGGGGATAATCTGGGTTCCGGTCCGGTGGTCCGGATGGGTGGCCAGGCAGCCGACCTCTCCGATTTGACGCCCGCGTGTACGAAGATTCCCCAGTTCGTTTTTATAGATGGCGTCCATGGGAAGCCCCCATGGACTGTCGGGAAACAGGCTGACGGTAAATATGATGCTTCCATTTTTTTTGCCAACAAAAACGGAAGTCTCTTTATAATAGTGGTTTTTTAAAACTCTGCAGGGGCCGGTGACCGTCTGCTTGTCTACATACCCTTCCTGAATATAGATGTCCTGTACGAGCTTTAGGGCATCGTGTATATCCTTTGGTTTTTTGGCCCGGTGAAACATATATTCCCGGGCCTCCCTCTCATCTATCCGGATTATGTCCCGAAGTTCGGATTTTTCAAATTGTCTGGTATCGTTTTGGGGGGCATGTCTTTGGGAATCAGTTTGAATCATAATTGCCTTTTTATGTAAAAAGTTGGCTGAAATCAGGCTTAGTGCTTTCTGTAATAATTCTGTGATAAACCTGCAATAAGGATACCATTGTGTTTTAGTTTCCATGTTGGAGCTGATATCAATGCGGTTCTTTGAATAAAAGTGTTGTATTATAGCAGGTTGCGTTGTGGACGGCGGTCCGCGTGAATTTTACCCTTGAAAGGGAAAATGGATTGGACTGTATTGAAATACCTTCACTTGTGAATGATTTTTAAGCTAATATGCTTGATTTATTATAACTTTAGTAGCAGTGAGCGGTGTATGAAAAAAGGTTCAGTATAGTGGCGTCCGGTCATAATTGGCAGGGAATCCTTTATTGCCCGGTGTTTTCATCTGGTGTATGAAATTCACTGCACATCCCGTCTGAAGTCCTGGGCCTTCAGTCCGCATCTTTTCATCTGGTCATAAAAGTCAGCCCGGTATTTTCCGGCCAGTTTGGCGGCCTGGCTTACATTCCCGTTGGTCAAGGAAAGCAGCTCAACCATATAATTTTTTTCAAAATCAAGCTTGGCTTCCTTAAAGGGTTTCAGGGGGTGTGATGGCAGAGGGGGGCCTTCACCAAACAGGACGAGCTCCGGCGGGATGAATTCCGTAGCGGTCATGGCCACGCAATATTCCACAACATTTTTGAGCTCCCGTATATTCCCCGGCCATGGGGCCCGGCATAATTTGGTCATGGCCTCATCTGAGAAATGGACCATTTTTTTGTTCATTTCTTGTTTGAACTGTTCCAGAAAAAAATGGGCGAGCAGAGGAATACAGGCCCGCCGTTCCCTCAGAGGGGGCAGGGTAATGGGGATGACCCTTATCCGGTAGTAAAGATCCTGACGGAATCGTTTTTGGCTGACCTCTTCTGCCAGGTTCTTATTGGTGGCTGCAATGACCCTAGCCTTGAATTTAACTTTTTCATTTCCGCCCAAGGGGTAGAATTCATTTTCCTGGACGGCCCTGAGCATTTTTGCCTGGATGGATATGGGGATCTCAGAAATTTCATCAAAGAAAAAGGTCCCGGTCCCGGCCTTTTCAAGAAAACCTTTTTTATCTTTGTCCGCGCCGGTAAATGCTCCCTTTTTTACACCGAATAATTCACTTTCAAACAAGGATTCCGGAATGGCCGCGCAATTGATGGCGATAAAGGGGGCATCCCTCCGATGACTCGCCACGTGGATGGATTTGGCCATGAGTTCCTTTCCGGTTCCGCTTTCTCCTTCAAGGAGGATATTGGAGTCTATTTTTGATGCCTGGATTACCGACTTCAACACGGCAATCATTTTCTCATCTTTTGCAACGATGTTATCAAAACCGAATTTGTCATAGAGCATATGTTTTAAGGATCTGATTTCTTCTGTGAGCCGGTTTTTTTCACATCCCAGCCTGACATGGTGGATCAGTTCTTCATCGTCAAAGGGTTTGGTCAGATAGGTATAAGCGCCTTTCTGTATGGCCTGGACTGCTTTTTCAATTGTGCCGTGGGCCGTGAGTATGATTACAGGAAGGTCTGGCTGAATCTGTTTGGCCTGTTCCATTAATTGGATCCCGTTCCCGTTGCCCAGCTGATAATCAATAATCGCCAGCTCAAATGCATGGGTTTCCATGGCCGCAATGGCTTCGGGTACGGTTTTAACGCCAATGACCCTGTGGCTCTCCAGTTCAAGCCGCATCTTTAAAATTTTCAATATGGCCGGGTCGTCATCGACTATGAGTATGGTACTCACGGTTTGTCTCCCTCAGGGTTTATTTCAGATCAATCTGCTTTATTCGTTCGATCTGTTTTTCAAGCTGGGTTGTCTGGTTCTCAAGAGTCTTGATGGTTTGATTCAGGTTTTTGATTAGTGTTTTCAGGGATTCAACGGACTGCTCTTTTTGCTTGAGCTGTATCCCGGTTTTACGGATCTGTTCAGCCAGCTCTCTTTCCCGGGTCCGGTCGGTCAGAATTTGATTCAGCAGGGCCTGTGCTGCACGGGCCTGTTTGAGGGACATGACTTCCCAATGGGTGGTTTCAGGCTTTTGGGTCGTCAAAATTTTCAATATTTCTTTGTTGGTTACTGCCGCTTTCTTAAATGCCTTTTGTTTTATCTGATTTTCATAGTTGGTTAAGTGCTGTTTCAGGCGGATATCCTCGGAGGTTTGTCGGGGGCGGGACATATCCGGCATCATACAGCCTGAAAATAAAACCGCAGTCAGGAGAGTGCCGGCAAGGTAAAGGAGACCCGGGTGCCGCCTTCTTTTGTGTTTTCCGCCCATATATCTCCTCCGTGCGCATTGATGATGTATTTTGAGATGCAAAGCCCCAATCCTGTTCCCATCCGGGTATTCAAATCATTGTCGATTTGTTTGAATTTATAAAAAATATTTTCAAGATGTTCAAGGGCAATTCCGGGCCCGTTATCGGTTATCTGTACCCGGAGCCCTCCTTTTTCCCAGGCCAGGCAGTCGACACTGACCTTTCCTTGTTCAGGGGTGAATTTGATGGCATTGCCGATAAGATTGTCCAGGATCTCAATCATCCGGTCTTCATCCCCTAATATCAAGGGAAGATCCGGCCGAGGGGGAGAAAATTCCAGAATAATCCTTTTTTTCCGGGCCAGGGGGGCAAGCTTTAATATGGATTTGCGAAGTACATCCGGCAATAGGATTTTCTCTTTTCGGTATTCCATTTTCCCGGCCTCCATTTTCGAGAAATCAAGGATTCGCATAACAGACTTCAGCAGTCGGCCGCATTCGCTATGGATCAGCTCAAAGAGCTGGTTCTGTTTTTCCGGTTGATTGGCATAATACCCTTTGGTCAGCATTAATGCGGCCTCTTTGATGGATGTCATGGGTGTCCGCAGTTCATGGGACACATGGTTGATAAAGTCCGCCTTAAGTTCATCCAGTTCCCTGAGTCGCTGGCACATGGTATTGAATTGCAGGGCCAGGTCCTGTATCTCCTTTGGCCCTTTGATAGTCCGGATCTCTTCAAATCGGCCCTGGGCAATTTTTTTTGTTTTATTTTGGAGCTGGTTTACGGAATTTTTGATGGACCGGGTATTGATCATGGTGATCACTATACCGGTGAAAAGGGTTAAGAGGGTGGTCAGAACCGTCACAAAGAATATCTGCCGTGTCATCTCCCCGGAGTGCCTGGTCTTTTGGTTAATGATCTGCCGGGTGGCTGCCTCCATGGCCGTAAACTTTGAGATGACCTTCTCTTTAAAGGGAACTCGCTGCCGGGAAAGGGCGTCAAATGCAGCATGGGGACCGGGATTATCAGGCTCTGCATTTGCATTGAACCATGCCAGGTATGCCTGGAAGGCGTTCATGGTTCCGTCAAATTTTGACTTTTGCTCAATGGTTTCCAAAAGAGGGTAAAGGGTTTTGAACTCCTGATATAAAATCTCCTTTTGGTCGTTAAACCGGTTGAAATAATCCAGGTCCCCGGCCACAAAAAATTTTTCATCAAGCCGGACCAGGAGTTCAAAAGCATCTGTCAGCCGTTCATTGCCTGCAAGGCTTTCCTGGTGTCTGGCAAGAATATCCTGGTTCACGGCCTGAAGGTCCATTAAATTATAGGAGACCAGAGCGCCCATGCACAGGATCAATATCAGGATAATGACATTGCCGATAATCAGGCGGGTGAAAATTGTCAGGGGTTTCATTTTCAAGAAATGATTTCCATGAAGTTATCACCCAGCAGGCGCTTTTGTATCCCCTGATCCGGGAAGATCTTTACCAGGCGCTGTTTGATGAACCCATTGTCAAAAACGCCGTCATCCGCCTTGGTGCCGTATGGTCCGTCCGTTCCGAAAAGGCAGCGGTCCGGCCCTAAAAAATCAACAACCTTCCGGGTGATCCTGGTGTCAACATAGGCATCTGCCGACAGATCCACCCATACATTTTTACGGTCTTTGATCAGGCCCCAGGTCTCCCTGAATTTGGGAAACCCGGTGTGGGCCAGGATGAGTTTCAGGTCCGTCACCTGGTCCAGAAGGGGTGAAAAATCTCCATGGCCGTCGAACCCTGCATGAATCAGAAGGGGCATGCCGGCGTTACAGGCCTTTCGGGCAATTGGAACAAGTGCTTGGGGGGGATATTGGTGCCAGAAAGGGTGGGCCTTTATGCCGATGAACCCCTGGATATCCTTGAATTTATCAAATTCGTCAATTGGATCATTTTTCCCCCGGGGGTTGACGAAGATCCAGCCCAGAAATCGGTCTGGATGGGCTATCAGAGCTTTTTCCACTGCCTGGTTATCCGGATCAGGGTATATTTTCAGGGGCCCCTTGGGCAGGATCACTTCACCCTGGAGGGTGAACCGGGCCACAATTTTTTTTGCCAGGCCCCGGACCGGGCCGTGGGTCAGGCAGAACCGCATGAGTTTAAGGAGAGATTCCCGGGTGTGGGGGATGGGATCGCACATTACCGGCATGAGGGCGGTTTTTTCAATTTCATATTGGTCCATTTTTAATAAAAGATTGTCCAGGGATTGAATCCTTGGGTCCAGATGATAGTGGCAGTCAATGATCATGATTATGCTCCCTGTTGAATTCGGCGAAAAGGTATAAGAGACATATAACAGAATTCTCCATTGATTCAAGGAGGAAATTGGGCCTTGACAGGGCAGGTATCGTTTGTTAACGAACGTTTGTATGCAAATGAATGATCCCCATCCCCGATATTTTGTCTGTTCTCTTGCAACCCAGGCCGTGCGCCAGATGGTGGCCTACTACAACAAGGCCCTGGCTCCCATGGGACTGACGGCCCAGCAGGTCATGGCCCTTGGTGTGCTCTGGCAGGAAGAGGGGCTTAGTCTGGGCGGATTTGCCCGGCGGGCCGGCATGCGAAAAGCCTCTGCCGTGACCATGATTCAACGGCTGGAGCGCATGGGGCTTGTGACCCGAACCCCGGATCCAGAAGATGCCCGGCTCAATGTGCTGAACCTGACACCAAAGGCAATAGACCTGGCCCCTGATGTCCTGGCCATGGGAACCATCCTTGAACAAAGTGTTGAAAGAGCAGTGGGCAAAGAAGATATGGCAGCCATGATCCGGGGGCTTGCAGTGATCCGGGATCTGGATATTTAATTTCAAATAAAGGGCAGGCGGTGTAAATGGACCCCATAGAAGCAGCATACCAAAAAGGCCAGAAGGCATTATCTGAATTTCAATCCAAACAGGTGTTAAAGGCTTGTGGCATCCCAGTTACCCGGGAATCACTGGTTCAGACCCCTGATGAAGCTGTGGCCGCAGCAGACCGGGTGGGGTATCCGGTGGTTCTCAAGCCTTGTTCCTGGGAGTTGATGCACAAAAGTGAACTAGGATGTATTGAATTGGGTGTGACAGGTCCTGAGGCAGTCCGGCAGGCTTTTGAAAGGATCAATGAAAAAATACAGATACCTCTGGAGGGGATCCTGGTCCAGGAAATGGTTGAGGGAAGCCGGGAACTGGTTGCAGGCCTGAACCGTGATCTCCAGTTCGGGGCCTGCGTCATGCTGGGCTTTGGCGGAGTGATGGCTGAAATCATAGAGGATACGGTATTCCGGGTGGCGCCCTTTGACCATACAGAAGCCATGGATATGATAAATGATTTGAAATCACGGCCCATGCTGGATTCATTCCGGGGCCAGGCCCCTGCCGATTTGGATACCCTTTGCCACATTCTCACCGGTATCGGCCGTCTGGGCCTTGAAAATAAGGCCATTTCTGAAATCGACATCAATCCTCTGATTATTTCTCCGGACGGCACCATCAAAGCCGTGGATGCCTTAATTATTTTGGAAGGAAAATAGCGCCCATGATCACTTCAATTTCCGAAAGTCCTTTACACAAGATTGCCCGTCCCCAAAGCATTGCCTTTTTCGGGGGCTCCAATAATTTTTCGTCCATGGGCTCCAGTATCTTGAACACCATTCTCACGGACGGGTTTGAGGGTGAGATTTTTCCGGTTCATCCCAGAGAAGAGTCCGTGTTGAATCTTAAAGCCTATGCCCATGTCAGTGATATACCACAGGTCCCTGACATGGCCTTTATTGTCCTGCCCACCAAAATTGTGGTCCAGACCCTGAAGGCCTGCGGGGAAAAAGGGATTCGCCATGCCGTAATCGTCACCGCCGGGTTCAACGAAGTCGGTGAAGAGGGGGCGGAAAGACAGGAGGAACTTGAGGGCATTGCCAGAAAATACAATATCCGGTTCACCGGGCCAAATTGCATTGGTGTGGTCAATTCCCATCTCAGATTCAATGCCACCTTTCTCCCGTCCCAGGGTAGACCCGGTTTCATCGGCATGGCCTCCCAGAGCGGAAGCTTTATCACCCAGATGTTCGACTACCTTGGCACCCGGTTCGGCCAGAGCTTCAGTACCGGGTTCAGCCTGGGTAATGAGGCTGATATTGATATGGTGGACTGCATTGAATATCTGGGAGCCTGCCCGGATACCCGGGTTATTGCCCTGTATATTGAGTCCATTCGCCGGGGCAGGGAATTCATTGAGGTCGCTAGAGCCGTGTCAAAAATTAAACCCATTGTGGCCTTCTACGTTGGGGGATCTGAGACGGGCAGGCGGGCTTGCCTTTCACATACCGGGTCACTGGCCGGACCGGATCGGTTGTATGAGGGAGTATTCAGGCAAAGCGGCATCATCCGGGCCTATTCTGTGGAAGAGCTGTTTGATTTTAGCTATGCATTGGGGTCCTGCCCTCTGCCCAAGGGGAACAGGGCAGTCATCCAGACCCATTCCGGGGGGCCGGGGGCCGCCGCCGCTGATGCCTGTGAACGGTCCGGTATTGATCTGCCGTCCCTGTCCTCCGCTACCCTGGAAAAGCTCGGTGAGTTTGTCCCCCATACCGGAAGTGTGAATAATCCCGTTGACCTTACCTTTACCAAGAATCCTCTGGATTTTTTTCATGCCATCCCGAAGATCCTGCTGTGCGAGAAGTCTGCAGACAGTCTGCTTGTCTATTTCCTGGCATCTTCGGCCATGGTACATCGGGCCCTGGCCGGACTGGGTGTGCCTGAAGACGAACTAGATGCCCAGGTGGAAAAAATTGTTGATGACCAGTGCCGGTCCGTGGCCTCCCTGGTGGAGGCCTATGGCAAACCGGTTCTGGGCTTTTCCTTTCTCACCCGGGAAAATCATTTTATTTCAGGGCTTCAGGATAAGGGTGTACCTGTGATGCCCAGTCCGGAACGGGCAGCCAAAGCCCTTGGAGCCCTGGTGGATTATACCCGGCTGAGGAAAAAGCTTGCACCATAATCAAAAATCAAGCGGATGTTTTGTTTCTCAATCCGGAATAACGGGTCATATACATTTGGTTGATCAGGTCTTTTGCCCCGGCCAGGAATCCTTCCATCTCCATGGGTGGAACAGGGCCTGCTGACGGGATATCATGGGACATGGGGTTCACGGGCCTTCCGTTCTTTTTCATTCGGAAACAGAGGTGGGGGCCTGTGGCATACCCTGTCATACCCACAAATCCGATAATTTCTCCCTGGAGGACTCGTCTGTTTTTTTTCATGGCTTTGCTGAATTTGCTCATGTGGTAATATCGGGTCACATACCCCTTGCAATGGCGGATGATCACATGGTTGCCCATGGATTTGCTGAATCCCATTCCCACGACTACCCCGTCTCCCACGGTTTTGATAGGGGTGCCAATGGGGGCGGCATAATCCACAGCCGGATGGGACCGGATCTTTTTTAAAATGGGATGCATTCTTTTTAAGGTGAATTTGGATGAAATTCGGGAAAACGCCAAAGGCGCTTTGAGAAAAGCTTTTTCCAGGGAGTCTCCCTTTTCGTCGTAGTATTTTGATCTTCCGTCCTGGCCTTTATGGAGAAAGGCGGTGAACCGTCTGCCCCCATTGATAAACAGGGCGGCCTGGATTTTTCCGTAACCGGCAAATTTTCCTTTTTGATATTTTTTTTCCACCATAACCCTAAACTGATCGTTGGGACGGATATCACGCATAAAATCAATATCCCAGGCAAAGATGTCCGCAAGTTTACATGCAAGGCGGCTCTCTTCTCCGGCCCGGCGCACGGCTTCGAAGAGGCTGGAGTGAATGGTTGCAGATACGGTCTCCAAGCTTACATCATAATCAATGGGGACCCGGGTAATGGAAAATGTATGATTATTTCTTTGAATTACCAGCCGGTCCTTCCGGTCTATCTCATATTCGAACCCCACCAGCCTGTTTTGGTTCAGAATGAATGTACAGGTCCGGCCGGCTCTGATCTGCCCCAGGGGGAAAATATCGGCGCTTTGTCGGGTAAGTTTGTATATGGTCTTCAAGGGAAGGTAGTTGTTGAGAAGAGATGAGGCTGAATCCCCTTTTTTTACGATGGTTTTAAGAATCTGGGTCTCCGTACTCAGCTTGTCTGCTGTGGCCCCAGATACAGTGGGTACAGCGTATGCGGTGTGGGCGATTGGTGTAAAAAAAATAAAAAACAAACCAATTGCCGTTATCCATTTTTTAATGCTCATATCCTGTCCTCTTTTCCATGTATGATGCTTATGCTGTCCCCCTGTATCCTTGAACAGCTTGTTTCAGAAGAGAAATACAACTTTTATGCCATGTTGGCGCAATATTGGGTGAAGCACCGGTATTCATAGCTCTCAGTATTTTTTACGGATGCGTTACAGGGGAGATGAATGGTTAAATTTAGTTGAGAAAGGGGGCGCCTGGTTAAAAGTCACCACTGAAAATGGAAACGTTTATGATCCTTACGTTGTGGGCAAATGACCTGTATTCGATCACCTGTATTTTCCGGCAATGATCATGCAATACCCGGTTTTTTTATGAAGGGCCGGTGTCCCCAGCTGACTGAGCAGTTTGGTATGGTCTTCAATGATATCAATTTTAAATCCTGCGCCTTCAATGGCGGACATCATCTCCATGAGGGTGCGGGCGCCGGATGCGCAGGACCGGTTCTTCCGGTCCGGTCCGGGGCCAAAATCCCGGGGCGGCATCCATTTTCTGATGTACAGGTCCGTGACCACCAGCTTTCCGTTGGTGCCCAGGAGACGATAACATTCCGTCAGCCAGGCCGAGGGATCAGAGGACAGGGAAAGGACGCATTCGCAGAAGATACCGTTCCAGGTGCCTGAGGGAAAGGGAAGGCGGGGCAGGGCGGCACGGACCAATCGGGCTGTGCCTGTGAATTTCTGTCCGGTCCTCCTGATCAGTCCGTCATCGGGATCTATGCCTGTGCAGGTGATGCCGTGGTGGTCGTGGAGATATCCAAGGGTCATGCCGTAGCCGCAGCCCACGTCCAGTATCCTGTCCGGGCCGGAGAAATCACAGAATTCAACGGCCCGCCGGGTGAGGGTGAGTCCTCCCGGGCGGAGGGTGTGGGACGATACTGAAACCAGTGATTTCTGTCTGAGCCAGAAGGGTACCCGGCCCGGGGATAACCCCGGAGCAATTGATTTGAGTGCCGGTTCTTTTCTGTCCATATATCTTCCATCCGTATTCAAATTTAAATTAAGATGGTTTTTTATGGGGGATGGGTGTTATTCGTCAAGGGCAAGATGGTATTCAGGTTTAAAGTAACCCAGATTAACCAAAAATAACTTATAAGAAGAGGCTCCAGCCGGACGGTAAGACCCGTGCCGGCCGGAGCCGAAACACTTAGGCCAGTTTTCCGATGGTCTCCATGGCCAGCTCAAAGACCTTTGGGTTGAACCTGGATTTTAATGCCGATATCAGCATTTCCCGGGTCAGTACCAATTCTTTTTTTGCCAGAATGCCCAGAGAGGCCAAAGCCCAGTCCGGTTTTCGTATTTTTAACTCCTTAAAGTCAATTTCCTCCACCCGGGCCCGGGTGGAGGGAATGGTCACGCTTTTTTCCTTGAGTACAAAGGTCTCCGGGGTCAGTTTGGCAAATATTTTCTGCCTCCGGGCCACACCTTCATCGCTGAGTGCAAGTACAACGGCCGGGGCCTCAAGGCCGGGGTATCCGATTTTTTCAGGGGTGAGCAGGATCTCGGAAACGGACTGTCCTCTGAGTACGGTGATATTGTAATCGTTTTTAATGGAGGCATTGAGACCGGCTGAGATTCCGGCATAACAGACAATGTCCCCGGCCGTGACGATGCGCATGCCGGCAGACCCTAAAATTACCACTTCCTGCCGTTTGGGATCATCGAGGTCAAAACATTTTTCAATGATCAAAGGCTCGGGAAACTTTCCCTTTTCCCTTGCCAGGGTTCGGTATTGGTCGCCGTATTCCGGTCTTATGTTTTCTTCAACCAGCCCCTCTTCTTTGGGCATATCCTCAATCATCTGATCAATGACCTTGGGGGTGAGCTTGTTCCGTTTGGTATACCGGCCCGTGCACATGCCCAGGGTTTCCACCACGGAAAACCCTTTGTGCTGTATGGCCCGGCCCAGCTCTTCGGACAGGCCCGCATCAAGGCCGGAACACCGGGATACATATGTGGCACCGGCAGATCTGGCCACCCGGCAGATGTCCATGGGGATTTCCGCCTGGTTGAGAAATTCCGATCCCACCACTGCATCCGCAGGCGTGGTGGCCGAGTACTGGCCCCCGGTCATGCCAAAGTTGAAATTGTTCAGGATGATGAGGGTTAGGTCCAGGTTTTTCCGGCAGGCCGCCAATACATGGGCGCCGCCTATCCCTAAGCCCCCGTCACCCATTGTGACGATGACCGTGAGTGAGGGATCGGCCAGTTTGAGACCGGCAGCATAGGTCAGGGCACGTCCGTGGACCCCGTGGAGGGCATGGACGTTGAAAAAGGTGTCAAAGAGGCCTGAACAGCCGATATCCGTAACAATGACGGTCTTGTCGGCATCAAGTCCCAGGTCAATCAGGGTTTTGTCCAGGCCTTTGGTGATCCGTTCGTGGGTACATCCCGGGCAGAATACCGGTGGGCGGTTTTTATTTAAGAAACTAGTCATTTTCTATGGCCTCCATAATCTTTGCCGGCGGAATCAATACCCCGTTCATCTGTCCGTAAAAGTCGATTTTTTTGCCCGGCAGTATCCTGCGAATTTCATTGACGTACTGGCCAAGGTTCATCTCTATGACGACAATGCGGGTGAATTGATCTGCCGCATCCATCAGCACCTTTTCCGGCACGGGCCAGAGGGTTTTTAGCGATAGGGTGGATACGGGACGGCCCTTTTCGGCCATGGCAATGGCGGCATCTTCAGCCGCCCTGGATGTGATGCCGTAGGAAATGACAAGGGTATTCGTACCTGGAATCAGGTTTTGTTCGTACAGGGAAATTTCATCTCTTTTGGCGTGTATCTTATTCCTCAGCCGGTCCTGGCAGTCGGCAATGGTATTGGGATCAATGGTGATGTAACCATCCGGGCCGTGGGTGGATGAGGTCTGGCGAACCAGTGTCTTTCCGCCGATGGGTAGAAATGGTGGGGCCTTGTCCGGCGCTGCCTCAAAGGGGATGAAATTTTCTCCCTCATACCGGGTCCGTTCAATGAGATCCGGCAATTGGATGCCGTCCATGTCAAAGCTTTCCTTGGTCATGCCGATTTCCTTGTTGGATGCTATGAACACAGGACAGCGAAATTCTTCTGCATAGTTAAAGGCCTGGACCGTAAGACTGTAACAATCTCTGACATCCTTGGGGGCCAGGACGATGACCGGGACCCCGGATGTGGCGCCCCACCTCAGAAACTGGATATCTGAATCCGCCCCCCGGGTGGCAGACCCGGTGGAGGGCCCCAGGCGCTGGACATCAGCGATGACCAATGGGATCTCACTGCCGATGGCAAAGGAAATATGTTCCGAATAGAGGCTGATGCCCGGGCCGGAGGTGGCGGTGAGTACTTTTTTTCCGGCCATGGCCGCGCCGATGCAATAGCCCATGGAGGCAATTTCATCTTCACCCTGGACACAGACGCCCCCCCGGGGAGGCAGCATTTTGAGCATAGAGTTGAATATGGTGGTGGCCGGGGTGATGGGATAGCCGGCAAAGAAATTACAGCCCGCTGCCATGGCTCCCCTGGCAACGGCTTCATTGCCTTCCATAAATGCTAACGCCATGAGGTTTCTCCTTGAAAAAATATCTTTGTTAATACTAATTAGTTATTTAATCAAAAATCTGATCAAATAATGTTTTGTTTATCGGGAAACCCTTGTTTTGTCAAGGTATAAGTGAATGAAATTGGGCGCTGATATTTAGTTTTTTTTCATGGGGAATATGGTGGAATACTATTGATTTTATATCGGTCTTGGTATAATGATGGCCCCATGGGAGCTAAAAAGAAAAAATCAAAAGAAGATTTTACCCAGGAAGCCTATATGGGAATCCGGCGGATGTTTTTCCTCAATGAAATAATCCCTGGTCAAAAAATTTCCTACGGTGACCTGGCTGAGCGATTGAACATGAGCACTACCCCGGTGATTCAGGCCCTGAAACGGCTGGAGTACCAGGGCCTGGTCCGCCACGAACCCAACCGGGGATATTATACGGAAAACATCAGCCTGGAAGAGATCACTGAAATTTATGAATTCAGGGAACTCATAGAGGTCTCCCTTCTGCCGTTCACCATCGGCCGGATGACCAAAACCCGGCTAAAGCGGCTGAAAAAAGCCCTGGACAGACATCTGGATGCGGTACGGGATGTTTTTCTCAAAGACCGGCTTCTCAAGGATATGGAGTTTCATCTCGCCCTGGCCCAATTATCCGGCAACCAGATTCGGATAAATACCCTGAAATCCCTGTTTGACCTGCTTTATTTAAAATACCGGGGTAATATCCTTTTCGTCACCCCCATGGACACGGTTGATGACGAGCATATCCGGTTGTACGAATATATTGCCCAGGGTAACCTGGCCGGGGCCGGGGAGGTACTGGGCCGGCACATCTCCAATGTGAAAGACCATGCCATTTTAAGTATTGAACGGATGAACCGGGAAAAAAATATCAAACAGATATGAGAGAAACCTTATGACAAAAGACGATCTTCTGGCTGAATGTTCAGATCCGGAAAAACAGAGTGTGACCATAGAGCTGCCCTGCGAACTGGCAGCCAGGGTTCAGAAACTGGCCGCCGAAAATAATACCAGCCTGTCCAATATTCTTATTGAGGCGCTGGACTATTTCCTGCGGCACCGGACCTGATAAAATGGTTCAGGCCGAGAGTTCAAGCCAGTCAAACCAGATGGGGTAGTGTTCCTTGTACCAAACCAGGACCTCCTTGAGGAATGCCTGTTCTTCAAGGGAAATGGTGGCCTGTGAGATTTTGTCAAACCTGAGTACCACCTTGGGGCCAAAATGTTCCAGGGCTTCGGTACAAAGGGTCATGAGTTCATTTCTGATCCGGCCGGAGTCGGATATTTTAACGGCCCGGGTCCTGAAGTCTTCGCCTTTGAAAAATCGGTTGAGCAGGGGGGAAAAAATTAGTTTGCTCTGGTCCAGGGGCGCTTCCAGACGCAGGGCAAAGGTGATGTGTTTGTCCCCGTACTCTGAGGTTATCCGCACCGTGACTTCCCAGGTGTCGTCTGAGATTTGGGTAACTCCTTTGGCCCCGGAATAAGGGTCCTCCAGCATATAGCCCGAGGTGGCCAGGGTCTGCCACCGTTTTTCCGCTATAAGGTCACCGGCATCTATGGTGCGGCAATCCAGAGGGATGCCGGCGTTTTGGGCCTGGATGATGCTGTCTTGGTAAATTTCCACCAGATCAGGGCCTATATCTGTCTCAAACAGATCTTCCTCCAGAATTTTTTTGAAATTATTATCTTTAGGGTCCAGTTTCATGGCGGCAGCATCCCTATGGCTGGGTAGCTTGAATTTTGAAGAGAGAACCGCAAGGGAGACATCCAGATCCAGAATCTTGGCCAGGCTTGCCGCCTGGATGGCTTCCGCCGAGGCGGCATATCCGTCCACCACCAGCACGTGGGTGGCTCCGGCCTTGTCTTTCCAGGATTTGATGGAAAAGGTGGGGGCATAGGTGCCTGAATCCGTAAACGGGGAAATGCCCGAGGGCAGGATCCATTGGTCATCCACGAGGTGGGCGCCGGCTTCAGTCCATTGATCCCAGAGCTTGCCGATGCGGATTTTCCGCTGTTCCCCGGTCAGGGTCCATACATGGACGTTCTCGGGTAGAATGCCGGGGTATGCGTCCCTGACAGCATCCATGACCATGGACCGGGGGGTAAAATAATTGATGAGCACGGATTTATCTGCGGCCTTTTCCGCTACATCCCGGGGCAGTAGCAGGCAGCCCATATAGCCTTCATACTGATCGGAGATGGTCAGGGGCTGGTCAAATAGATGGAGCACGCTCATGGGGCCTGTGGGCTCTCCCTTGGCGAACCTGGAGGTGTTCTCCAGGGTGTCGATGGCCGCCCCCCATACCGTAATTTCTTTTTTCAGGATGGCCTGCTTGAAGTCCTCCCATAGATAATCCGGATCATTGATGAGTTTGAGTACACAATTTTCCAGGTATTTGGCCACCTGGGGCCTGGCATAGATCCGGCCGAATCCCAGCAGGGGGTTGGCCCCCATTTCATCTGTTTCTCCTGCCTTGGGCATGAGGCCTTCCCCTAGGCAGACCATGACGGCATGGTTTTCCGGAAGAGTCCTGGACAGGTACCAGAGGCTTTCACTCATGGCATAGGCCGATATGGCGTCGGCATCTTTTTTGACCAGGTTCAGTTCTTTTCTGGACACTCCCCGGCCTTCCCCGTACCTGCCAAACAGCCGGGTGCCCAGGGCGGTGACCGCCGAAGTCATGGCCAGCATCTTTTCAGTCCGGTCATCGGTAAAGGAGACGGAATCCATCATGCTGTTCCGGGCTTGGGGACGTAGATCATTCTGTATCCAGTTGATGCGGATATCTTCAAGCCAGAGGTGGAATCTGCCGAGAATGGGGCGGGTGTCAAAGGCCCATTGGGAGATGAGATTTCTTTTTTTCATTTTCTGGGCGGACATCTTGTCGTGGGTATCCATGAATGCTCCCTTTTACGAATTGGCTGATGAATTCCACTTATCATTTCACAGGATTTTCTGTCAAGGCACCTGCCAAAGAAGATTGACAATGCTCAATGATTCTATAATAATTACATCCATGGAAGAATATTTCAGTGCCAGAGAATCCCAGGCTCATTTATATAAAGATCTGCCCTTATATTGTAAATCAGAAGACAATACCTTTGTCCTTTATAAAAAAGGCGGAGATGTTCTGGACACTCTCCGGCTGGATGATAAAAAACATCCCGAACTGTTTATTAAAAAAAGTGACAAGGATATTGCCGTAAAAGAACTTTTTGCCTCACTGAATAAAAACCTGGCCCAACAAAGCCTTTCCAATAATCTGACGGCGGTCAGAACCACCATGACCCTGGTTGTAAAAGAGGCCCTTGAATGTGCCCAGGCACCGGATACCGAGGTATTCAATTTAATCCCGGAAACCATTGAAGTGTTGTTTGACGGATTTTCCCAACGGACTGAACTCTTTGACACCCTTTTGAAGATCAAGACCACCTCGAGCATTGTTACCGAACATACCATCAATGTATTGATTCTGACCTTCCGTTACGGGTTTTTCCACGCACTAAAGGAAAAGGAAATCAAGCGGCTGGCCCTGTGTGCCCTTTTCCATGATATCGGCATATCAGAGGTGAACCAGAAGATACTGGATGTGGACCGAAGGCTAACGGATAAAGAGTTTGAAGACTATACCACCCATGCCTCCAAGGGATGTGATCTGCTTTTAAAACAGACTGGGTTTGACCCCCTGTCGGCCACCGTGGCCCAGGAACACCATGAACGGGTGGACGGCAGCGGCTATCCCTTCGGACGGATAGACACCTGTTATGAAAGCCAGCTCATCGGGCTGATTGATAGTTATGAACCCCTGACCTATCGGGACAGAACCCATCGGAAGGCCAAAAAGCCCTTTGACTCCCTTCAGCTGATCAAAGAGGAGGTGCTCCAGGGAAAATTCAGGCCTGATATTTTTAAGGATTTTTCCACCTGCCTGACCGTAAAGACCTGAGCCAGAGTATACGCGGATTGTCCGCCACAGAATAAAGGCATTGAAGATGAGGCTTAACCGGGTAGTTATCAGTCTGTTTTTTTTGGTCATCTGGGGGTGCGGCGAAAATGAGTCCGCAGTCAAGGTGGACCTCACCCGGACAGAACAGGTCAGGTTCACAGAGGCGCCCGGGAAGATCGCCTATGCCTATCTGCCCCAATACTCCCACACAGAATCCTATACCCGCCACCATGGCCTTGTTCAATACCTGAGAAAAGAGACCGGCCTGAACATCCAACAGGTGTTCCCTGATACATTTGATCAGCATATGAAGATGGTGGGAGAGAATAGAATAGATATCTCTTTTTCCAATCCCTTTTTCTATGTGAAAATTGCTCAGGCCTACAATGTTCAGGCCTTTGCCCGAATTGTGGAAGTGGCCGGAAAGGATAAATTCAGAGGCCAGATTATCTGCCGCAGGGACAATACCGCCATCCAGACCCCGGCAGATTGCAGGAACAAGAGGTGGATCGCCGTTGATCCCAGTTCGGCAGGTGGGTATCTTTATCCCCTGGGTTTTTTTTTGAAACAAGGGATACTTCGGTCTGATTTCAAGGAGATCGCCTTTGCTCCGGGACCCGGTGGAAAACAAGAAAAGGTCATATTTTCGGTGTATGCAGGAAAATTTGATATCGGAACCATCAGGGAAGGGGCCCTGGATGTGGTGGCCGGGAAGATTGATGTTCCCAGTATCCGGGTGATTGCCCGGACTGATCCCTTTCCCGGATGGGTATATGCCGCCAATAAAAATCTGGACCCGGATGTTGTTGAGAAAATACGTCAGGCCCTGGTCTCGCTTGATTTCAACCATCCCCTTCACCGTGACATATTGGAGGCTGCCGATTTTATCAAGGTGATTCCCTCACAGGACCATGATTTTGATCCGGTCCGGAACTTAAGCTCAGTCTTAGGGATGGAGACGGCCCAATGAAACCCGGATTCCGAGGAAAGATTTACCTGGGATTTTTTACCCTGCTTCTGGTTCAGGGATTGGTGATTTTTGTCTGGGTGAGCCATGTGATGAAATCCTCCATCCAGAATGAAATAAAGAACAGGGGAATTTCCATCGGCTCCAGCCTTTCGGTGGGCCTGGTGGAACCCATGCTGGCCATGGATTTTCTGCGGATGAAGGTGCTGGTGGATGAGACGGTTCGGCTGGACCATGATATTTTTTATACCTTTGTTCTGGACCAAGAGGATAATCCCCTGGTCCATACCTTTAAAAACGGATTCCCTGTTGAACTGAGGGCGGCCAACGGGCTCACGGACCAGGGAAAAATAGGGTTTCAGCTTCTGGATACCGGAGAGCATATCATTTATGATTATGCCCTGCCTGTGATGGTGAATGAGGATTGCGTGGGAACCCTGAGGCTGGGACTGCTCCAGACCCGGGCCGAAAATATGGTGAATCAGATCCTGGTCTCCACCATCATCATCATTGTCCTTGCTATTTTCGCGGCCGGTTTTGTGGGTGCCCTGCTGGTGAATCCGGTGACCCGAAGCATTAAAAAACTCCAGGCATCTTCGGAACAGGCCCTGAAGGGGAATCTTTCTGTACACACGGCTCCCATGCTCGCAAAAAACTGCTGGGACATCATGCAGTGCCGCAGGCGGGATTGCCCGGCCTATAAGAATTACCACCACCGGTGCTGGTATTTGGCAGGCACCCGCTGTCCCACCTGTGTGGAGGGGACCTATGCCAAAAAGATCGAATCCTGCCATCACTGCAGGGTCTACAAACAATGCTCAGGGGATGAGATCCAGAGTCTGGCCGAGAGTTTCGACGCCATGACGCTGTCCCTAAAGGGCAATCTTCTGGATTTAAAAACCGCGGAGCAGGTTTTAAATGAGCAAAAAGCCCTGCTCCAGACCATTCTGGATGCCATTCCAGATTTTATTTCCCTCCAGGACCATGGGGGCCGGTATGTGTCTGTGAACCGGGCCTTCTGCGAAATGCTGGGCAGGCCGGGAGAGCAGATTCTGGGCCGGACCAATGATGATCTCTTTCCCCCTGTCCATGCCCGGAAGTACAATGAAGAGGACCAGAATATTCTGGATACGGGAAAGCCCATGGTCAAGGAAAACCGGGTCACCGGTCCCAAGGGAACCAAATGGCTCCATGTGGTGAAAATCTGTGTGTCCGAAACCCCGGACCGGTCCAGGGGACTTGTGTGCAGCGGCCGTGACATCTCTTTGCTCAAGGACGTTCAGGATCAGCTCACCCATGCCCAGAAAATGGAATCCGTAGGACGGCTGGCCGCAGGGGTGGCCCATGAGATCAATACCCCTTTGGGCATTATCATGGGATACGGGCAGCTTTTGCTGGAGGATGTGGAAAAGGGGGGGCAGGTGTATGAGGATGTGGGAGCCATTGTCAAGCAGTCAAAGATCTGCTCCAGAATCGTGAAAGACCTGCTCAGTTTTTCCCGGTCCGGAGAGAGCGTGATCTCGGAGTTTGACATTACCAGTGCTCTTGAAGAGGTGATCGGTGTGGTGGAACATACCTTCAGCCTCAACCATGTGGATATCCTCAGGCGCTACCATGACCACCCCCTGATCATGAAGGGTGACAAGGAAAAGATCAAGCAGGTCTTTATTAATCTGCTGAACAATGCATATGATGCCATTGGAAAGAACGGCAATATTTATGTGAGTACGGGTATGGGGAGAAAAGGGAAAAAGGCAAAGGTATCGGTGCGGGATACGGGCTGCGGCATTGCCCGGGAGGAGATCCAGAAAATATTTGAACCCTTTTATACCACCAAGGGGCCGGATAAGGGAACAGGGCTGGGGTTGTCCGTGACCTTTGGCATTATCCAGGAGCACAAGGGGCTGATCAAGGCCTTTTCCCCTCCCATTTTAGAAAATAAAACCGGGCCGGGCACCCAGTTCATCGTGTCCCTGCCCGTGGAGACGGACCCGGTAAAAGGAGGGTGATATGGCGGTTATTCTGGTTTTGGACGATGTATTGGATGCAGGCAATCTTATCAAGCGGATTCTTGGGCGCAAAGGGCATAAGGTCATTCCCTTTACCGAGGAGGAGGACGCTGTTTCCTTTGTTGAAACCCAGGGGGCTGACCTGGCTATTCTGGATATCAAGCTCAAAAAAATGAGCGGGGTGGAGGTGCTGGAGGAGTTGAAGAAAAGGGCCCCGGACCTCAGGGTCATCATGCTCACAGGATACCCCACCATTGAGACGGCAAGGGAGAGCCTGAAACTGGGGGCAGCCGAGTATTGCGTCAAACCCATTGACAAAGAGGAGCTGGAGGATAAGGTGGCACAGGTATTGGCGTCCTGAGGATCGGCTCCAAAATTACTTGATCTTGTAACGATTCATAACTGGCAGATTTACGGCTTGAAGCCGGCGGCCATATGGTTGAAATAGGTCTGGACAAACCTGCCTGAAATGGTGTCTGCGCAGGAAAACCTGAATTCATCCTTTGCCAGGAACTGCCCTGAAAAGGCCAGGAACACCTCCCGGGAAAGCTCCGATAATATTTTTTCTATTTCCATTTGGTCTGTTTTAAAATCCATTATTCCGTATATCCTGCACCTCACCGGCCTGATATCGAATATGCCGCAGCCTTTTCCATTATTAAAGGGGCAAATATTCCTGTTTTTGTCGCCTGCCCTCTGGATGGCGGCCTCCCGCTGGATTGATGTCAGCCGCCTGCCTGTTGTTGAGTGGAGATAGACCACCTCCATGAACGGGATGTCAAAAGGCCGGGCACAGCAGGCATGATTTCCTTTGCCGCAGGGGGGATGATCCCCTTGCACATGGGCAAAAGTTTCCTGGTCTATCCGTTTAATCAGGGATTCATAATTTGAAAAAAAATCCATTAGATCCACCCGGGTTCGGGTTTCCAAAGAGGGTTCCCTGATTTTCAATACCCCGGATTTTTTATTGTATTTTTTGACCAGTTTCCACTGCCCATAGGTGGATGGATTGGCATTGGAGGTCTTAAGCTTTTTGGCCGCTCCCTTCAGGCCCAGGCCCCTGCGGATCATATAGGCCGTGACAAAGGTGCCGGTCCGGCCCATGCCGTGGCGGCAGTGGATCAACACTTTCTTTCCCAAATAGAGGGCTTCGTCCAGCCAGGCCAGGGCTGCTTCCATCTCTTTAATCCCGGGTACATCCTCATCCCACACTGGAAGGTAATAGACCTCAAATCCGGCCGAGGCCTCCAGTTCATGGAGGTCGGAGAATTCCGCGCATAGATTGACAATGGCATCAATGCCTTTTGCCTTTATGGTGTCCAGCTGTGCAAAGGACATGGGGGCCGGGCCCGCGCCGATGTCAGGGGTGATCCATGTCAGGTCATAGTCGGCCATGATCTATCCTTTTTCTCCGGCGTTTTCGTCAAAACCTTTGGCGGGCCGTTGGGCCTGAAGTCATAGCGGCCGTTCATGAATTCATCTATTTTGTATTTAAGGTTGTTTCCATCCTTAAGATACATATCCATGAGCTTGGTGGCCCCCATGAGTCGTCCCAGCATGTTAAGCCTGTTTTCCATCTTTTCTTGTCCTGCCCGGGCTGTTCGGGCGTCAATGAGATCGGATTTGATATCCACCATGAATTCAAGCCGCTCCAGAATCCCGGCAATGAACCTGGCCCTCAGCCATCTTCCTTCCGGGCTTCCCCCGCCCCCTGAAAACCGGAACGAAATATAATTGTCTTCCCGGGAAGGCGACCAGATGGCGTCTATGATGACAAAATGGTAGCCAAACCTTAGATTGATATTGGCATAGGTCCGGGCCACCACGGCATAACTGCCGAACTGGGGATTGTCCGGAGATATGATGCCCCCGGCCATGACGGTTCTGTCATAGGATTCCCAGTCAAAGTGGCGGGTTTCATCCCAGCAGATGTCCGGGTGGGAGAGGCCATCTAAAACCGCTTTCATGGGCAGGGAGCGGATGTCACCGGGGGAAATCTCTTTTTTTTCTGCCGCCCCCCGGTCAATTCCTGATTCATTTCCCCTTCCAGCATCCAGAATATAGAAGAGCAAGGGGAGTTTTGATTTCAGCTGCCTGGCCCCTTTTTTTCGGTTGGTTTTGCGCTGTCCCAGCAAAAACATTTCTTTCATGGCGGTCTCGTGGATAAACCGGATAATATCGTGAAGGGACCTACAGCCTTCCGGCTTGAATGAGGGGGCAGCCGGATCTGTGAGCCTCAGTTCCGCGCAGAATTTCATGGCAAATCCCAATTTGGCCATGACATTGCTTTGTGAAAATATATCCTCTTTTGGCCGGGGAGCTGCCGCCTTAATGGATGGACTGCCGTCATAGACCCGGCAGTTTCCTGCATCCACAGTGATGGTCCGGCCGGGGGGAAGATCGTTTAGTTCTTTATTTGAAGCAATCATGGCCGGGAGTCCGAATTCCCGGGCAATGGAGGCGAAATGACCTGCAGTGCTCCCGGCTTTAATGATGATTCCCGCCATTTTATGGATATCAGTGATAAACCCGGGCAGACCGTGGGCGGCCAGGACAATGGCCCCCTTTGGGAGATCCTTTAACCGGTTCAGTCTTGTCAGTTTGAATATCGGGCCTGTAACCATGCCGGGACAGATGGTTTCTCCACCCGAACAAAAGGGGATCAGGGCCGGGTCCGGGGGGGCTGTCTCTTCCGGCAGAGCCGGGGGCGCCTGGGAATGGGAAATCAACGGCCTGGACTGGAGCAGGAAAAGACGGCCTGCCTTGTCCTTGCACCATTCAATATCCTGGGGGGATTTGAAATGAGTTTCAATCTCGGCCCCCCACCGGGCAAGGGTGAGGATGTCGGTGTCATCCAGGGAAAGCCTGTTTTGTTTTTCGGGATCTGTGTTACGTATCCAGGTGCCGGTGTCCCGGTCCAGCCCCATCTCCTTTCCCTTGACCCCGGGGACGGCCTCAATGGCCTGATCATTTTTATTGACCCGAATCCGGTCCGGAGAGACCCGGCCGTCAACCAATAATCCCCCCTGTCCCCATACCGAATGAATCATGAGCCGTCCGGCGTCCTCGGCCTCAAGTTCCCGGGTATACATGACCCCGGCCGCCCTGGCATCCTTCATCTCAAGAACCAGGACCGCCATGGGGGTGTCATGGTCGGCAATACCGGTGCAGATCCGGTAAAACAGGGCTGATGCCCCGTATTTTCCAGCCAGAATTTCTTTGTACCCGTTCAGGATCTGCGTCTCTTTCATGTTCATCAGGCTCAGGTACTGGCCTGCAAAAGAGGCTTTACCGTCCTCTTTTACGGCAGAACTTCTCATGGCCAGCCGGATATCGCCGGGGACACTTTGTTTCAGATTATTTAAGGCATCTATGATTTCTGCTTTAATCTCCCCTGGCACCGTGGCTTCAATGATCATCTCCCGGATGGCAGTCGCCGTTTTTTCCAGCAATGCCCCGTCATGGATGTCCAGGCCGGCCAGTTTTTTATTTATGGGGTCTCGCAGGGCATTGGCTTCCAGGAAATACTGGAATGCATTGGTGGTGATGACGAATCCTCTGGGCACAGGCAGGTGAAATTTCCGGTTGAGCCGGGCCAGGACCGCAGCTTTTTTTCCGGCCACAGACTCATCCGGCAATCCGGGATCATCCAGACCAATGGTAAATGGAGGCGTACAATCAAATTCCGGGGGAGCCAGCATGAACCGGACATAAAAGTCGAATTTTTTAAAATACGCTTTCAGGTCCCAATACCGGGATGGGCACATGATCAAAAGTTCGTCAACCATATTGGATACACAGGAGGCAAATTGGCCGTAGACCACCGCAATGGCCTGGAAATCTTTTTTTCTCCGGTTGTAATAGAGATCCTCCAGCACCGCCAGATGGTCATGGGCCTGTTTGTCGTATTCGAGCAGGCGCTTAAAGGATTCGTATTTCTCCCGCAGCAGGGTCCCCGGAGAAAAGACCTGGAATGTCCAGTATCTGAACAGGTTTTTAATGGGCATGACAGGGCTCGCTTTTCAGTGGTTGTCTCCCTCTGCCGGCATATGGGTGACTGGTTTTTTTTGCCTGTTTCAATACATAATCCACCCCTGCTGGTTTTTCAATGTTTTATGTGTTCAAGATATGGTAAAAGGTCGCTTCAATACGAATATTATAAATGGAGAGATCGATATGAGAACATTGAGGGGCCGGGTCATCCATGCTTTGGCCTTTGAACTGGTGCTCTTGTGCATATTTACCCCGGTGGCCGCATTGGTCTTTGATAAGGGAATGGGTCATACCGGGGCCATGGGCATCGGCCTGAGCACCATTGCCATGGTCTGCAACGGCATTTACAATTATGTTTTTGACAGAATCCTGCTCCGGCTCAACCGCGCCCTTTATCCCAGGTCCTTTATGTTAAGGTGCTTTCATTCGGTTCTGTTTGAGCTCTGCCTCCTGGTTTTTGCTTTGCCCTGGGTGATGTGGTGCCTGGACCTGACTTTTTTTGAGGCCTTTGCTTTGGATGTCTCCTTTTCCATCTTTGTTCCCGTCTATGCTTTGGGGTTTAACTGGGTTTATGACCTGGTGGTGCCCGTGTCCGGTGCCCCATGCGCCGGTGGTGAGCCGTCTGCCTGACAGTTTTAACCTTGCCGGCATAAATGTTTTCAGTGGGTTTGTCCTAGGTAAGTAATCACGTAATTAAACCCTGTAAACAGCATAACTATTCAAAATTTTATAGATAAAAAACGTGCCGGGTTCACATGCGATTACCCCGGGTCAAAATAATAATTTTCTTGAAAATTTTTTACCGTAATGATTAGCTCCAATGAAGTTAATCGTTCACTGGTAAAAAATTTATCGTGACCAATTTATCCCTGAGAATAGCCAAAAAATATTACTATCAGGGAAAATAGACCTGATAATCAATGATTTGCAATCAAAAAGGCCTGGAATGAAAACAGAATTCACAGTAGCCGTATCAGTGTTATTTGGAACCGTCATTTTGCTTTCACTACTCAGGCTTTTTTTTTCATCTGCCAGAAAAAAACTGGAACATCATATTCAAGAGAACTTCGACATTCGTGAGATCGTTGGCGCAACAACTAGGGCAAATTTCTTCGGTAAACAATCCAAAGGTGGAAAACAAATCCGTGGAAATGGTGCCTTGGTTTTAACAAAAAATGAAATTTATTTTATTAGAGCAGTACCCTTTAAAGAATATAAAATTCCATTAAAATCAATATTGGAGGTATCTTTGCCGAACTCTTTTAATGGTAAATCAGTATTCTCTAAACTTCTCTGTATTCAATACAAAATTGGTTCTGAATTAGATGTTGTAGCTTGGGCTGTTAAAAATCCAGAGTCTTGGAAGAAATCAATCGAAAAATTGGTGGATGTTGCTTGCTGATAAAGCATTGAGAGGTACCAAAAGCACTTCTCTTATACGAGGCTGACAGCGGAAACAATACTGATGCTGGCGCAGGGCAATCTCATGTGGATTTTCAGGATGAATAATTTCAGTGACTTGGCAATGAAGGTAAACGTTTCCGAAACTAGTCGATTGCCTATGTCACCGTAATTAAAGTGATAAAAAATCATGCCAAGTTTACATGCGTTTACCCTGGCTGCTGGCGACTTCCGGATTGACATCCAAAGTATACCTGGTATATTTGAAGGCATACTCTTTTTCTCCCCTTGGAATAATACATACTTTTTGACACTGTCTTCTTACGATTTTCGTAACCCCAACCTTTAAATAAGGAGGCGTATTATGGTATCTGTCAAACATTTGGCCCTGCTTATCCTGCTCGGCCTGGCCATTGTCTCTACCGGTTCGGTCCGGGCTGAAACATGGAAACTGACCTCTCTGAACTGGCAGCCCTATTCAGGGGCGGAAATGAGCAGCCAAGGTAATTCCATTCAAAAATTACGGCTGTTGCTGGAAGAGCACGGGATTACCCTGGTGGTGGAGTTTTATCCCTGGAAGCGGGCCCAGCATCTGGCCGGAAAACCGGAATATGTTGGGTATTTTCCGGCCTGGCCCGAGGAGGTGGGCAAAGGGTTTACGGCGTCCCCGCCCGTGGACACATCAGTCATCGGTTATATCAAGCGTAAAGACGAACCCGTTGATTTTGACACCGTGAAAGGGCTGTTTGAAAATTACAAGGTGGGTATTATCTCCACCTATGTGTATCCGGCATCTGTGCAGGCGGCAATAAAAGCAAATCCTAAAAATACAGACAAGAGCAAGGATGAGGTGTCCCTGCTCAAAAAACTGTCTGGTAATCGGTTTCAGGTGGCCATTACCGATCCCAATGTCATGATGTACCTGGCCGAAAAAGAAGGCATTTCCAATGTGGAGCCCCTGGAAAAAATTCTGGAGGACAAGTCCCTGGTCATATCCTTCCGCAAGGGGGAGGATAATCAGAAACGGATTGAGTTTCTAAAAAAAATATTAACCAAATAAGACAGACATCACCCGGTGCCAGGGCAGAATATCCGAACCCAGGCGCCGGGCGATTTCCCCCAGTCTCACCATCTGCTGGCAGTAAAGGGGAAAGGTCAGTATGGTTTCGATAAAACCGAATACATATATGATAAATTGGGTTATCGCGAGAACAGGAGTACCCAGTTCCCCAGATTCAATACCATTTTTTCGTATAACAGCCATGCGCAGCCTGGCCTTCGAGTCGTTTGGGCAAACAAAATATGAAAGAGTTTACCGAATTTCTATACTTTTTGCGTATATATAAAGGGTTGGGAGAACAGGTAAGATGCCCGTCAAAAATGCCGTTGTCTAAATATTCGGGGTTCGATATGATAAGCGGCTATGAACCAGACCGATAACAATCCATACCCGTCCGGCCATATACCCGAAACCCTCAAGGGTGTGGTGGACCGGATAACCTTTCATAACCAGGATAACGGGTGGGCTGTCCTCAGGGTTCTGCCCTTTGGCTCCCCCAATACCAGGGAAACCGTGGTGGTCCACCAGACAAAGGTCTTTGCCGGGGCCACCATGGAATTTACCGGGGCCTGGACCGTGCACCCCAAATTTGGCCGGCAGTTCAAGGCGGTCCAGGCCAGGGAGACCAAACCGGCCACGGCATCTGCCCTGGAAAAATATATCGGCTCCGGGTTGATCAAAGGGGTGGGGCCCAAGACTGCCAAAAAGATTGTCCGTCATTTCAAGGATCAGACCCTGGATGTGTTTGAGGGGGAAATCCACCGCCTTACCGAGGTGCCTGGAATCGCCCAGAAAAAGCTGACCATGATATCAGATGCCTGGAAGGAACACCGGGCCATCCGGGACGTGATGATGTTTCTCCAGTCCCACGGCATCTCCACACTATTTGCCGTGCGCATTTACAAGGAATACGGTGATAATGCCATAGCCTGGACCACCCAGGATCCCTACCGCCTGGCCAATGATTTCTACGGTATTGGATTTTTTTCTGCCGACAAGGTGGCCCTGAGCATCGGCCTTGAGCCGGACAGCCCCCAAAGAATTTCTGCCGGCATCCGCCATGTACTCTCTGCCGCCAGGGATTTCGGCCATTGCTATCTCACAGCCCCCCAGATCCGGGAGCAGGTGAAAGACCTGCTGGCATTGGATCTGTCCGGTAAATTGGATGAATTGCTTAAACAGATGGAAAAAGACCGGCTGCTGATGAGAAGGGATCTGCCGGATTCCGCTGGTATGGTGGTGGCCTGTTATTATGCCCGGTCCCTCTATTTTGACGAAGCCTATGTGGCCCGGCGGGTGATTGATCCCGGCCCGGCCCGGGATATTGATGAAAACAGGGTGATCAGATGGATCAGCCTTTATTCCCAGGCACAGCAGATGCAGCTTAGCCCTGAGCAGGCAGAGGCGGTAAAAGGGGTGGCCATGGAGCAGTTCTCAGTGCTCACCGGTGGTCCCGGGTGCGGGAAAACAACAGCCACCCGGGTCATGGTTAAGCTTCTGGAGGCCATGGGCCGCCAGGTGCTCCTGGCGGCGCCCACGGGCAGGGCAGCCCAGCGCATGACCGAGGTCATCGGCAGGGAGGCCAAGACCATCCACCGCCTCCTGGGCTGGAAAGGGGGGCAGTTCAAGAAAAATGAAAAGACCCCGTTGAAAACCGATTTCCTGGTGGTGGACGAATGCTCCATGCTGGATATCAATCTCACGGCTTCTCTGCTAAAGGCGGTTCCCCCGGCAGCCCAGGTGGTCTTTATCGGGGACTATGACCAGCTGCCTTCGGTGGGGGCCGGAAATGTACTCAAGGATGTCATCGGATCGGGCCGGATCCCCTGTTTTCGGCTCACCCAGGTTTTCCGCCAGGCAAAGGAATCTTTGATCATCAAATACGCCCACCAGATCAATAAAGGGGAGATGCCCTGGATAAAGTCCCCATTCAAGCATCCGGTCGTGTGGCAGGACAATACCGACTGCCTGTTTATAGATTCGGACCAGGCCACCAAAGAGCAGCTCACCTTTATCAGCCGGGTGAAGCGGCTATATGGAATCACAGGGGAGGAGGCCGCTACGCAGGTATCGGGATCCGATTATTTTTATGAATTCAGAGTGAATGAAGAGGCCTCCCCCTATGAGACCGAAATCCAGGTGCCTAAAAAATTTGATCATGTGAATCTGGACCGCCTGGCCGGAACTGAAAACAGCATCCAGGAACTCAAAGCTGTGGTGAAAAAGGTCCATCCCTGGTCCTCCCTCCACTACGGCCTCTCCGCCCTGGATGTGGTGAAAAAACTCTATATGGACTGGATTCCAAAATATGTGTGCATAAATGCCGAAATCCAGATCCTCTCCCCCATGACAAGGGGGAGTCTGGGTACCATCTCCTTGAACCGGGAGATCCAGGAAACCGCCAATCCCTTTGAAAAGGGCAAGCAGCAGCTTTCAGTGGGCCAGAGAGTCTTCAGGACCGGGGACCGGGTGATCCACAGGAAAAATAACTATGACCTGGGCGTGTTCAACGGGGACATCGGCGTAATTGTCGAGATCAACACCATGGATGTGACCTGTGCGGTGAGCTTTTTTCCGGATAACAGGGTGGTGAACTACAAGCAGACCGACATCATGGAACTGGACCTGGCATACGCCATCACCATCCATAAATCCCAGGGCAGTGAGTTCGAGGTGGTGATCATCCCGGTGCTCACCCAGCATTTTAAGATGCTTTTCCGGAATCTGATTTATACCGGGATTACCAGGGCCCGGCGCCTGGTCGTATTCGTGGGCACCCGCAGGGCCCTGGGCATGGCGGTCCAAAACCAGGATATCAGCATGCGGCAGACGGCATTACAGACGCTGTTGATTCAGGGCCGTGATTAGGATATAACGGCCCACAACGAAGATTGAAAGTTACCCCTGGTTTGCCGGGGACTTTCTTATAAAAAAACAGATCATCAAAACCGCCTGGAAAACCAGGGCGATCACACAAAAGAAAGGAAAATTGATATGAGATTTGTCTGTTGGCTGATTACCGGTATTCTATGCGCAGCTTTGTTTTTTGGATGTTCTAAAGTCACCCGGGATAATTTTGATAAGATAAAAATGGGCATGGATTATGTGGCGGTCGTCGATATTATCGGTGAGCCCGATTCCTGTGATGGAGCCCTGGGAGCAAAGCAGTGCGTCTGGGGTAATGAGACAAAAAATATTACCATCGGTTTTATGGGGGAAAAGGTTATCCTGCCCTCCATGACCGGCCTGTAACCTCATTTTTGGGAGAAACAAATATGCAGTTTATCGTAATCGGACGTGACGGAACAGATGAAAATGCCCTGGACAGACGGATGGCGGCCAGGGAGGCCCATCTTGAAACCGCAAAGAAAATGTATGAATCCGGCAAATGGCTCTATGCCGCCGCCATCCTCAACGATGAGAGCAAGATGGCCGGCTCAATGATTGTCTGTGATTTTGAATCCAGGGAGGCCCTGGACAGAGAATGGCTGGACAATGAGGCCTATGTACGGGGCAATGTCTGGGAGACCATTGAAATTAAAGAGGCAGCTGTTGCCCCCTTCTGGGCGCCGAAATAAGCATCAACGGCTCTGCCGAAAAACGGGCTGACCATAAGTGACTGCTCTGTCTGATCGAGTTGTACTCGCTTTACGCTTTCGGCTTTCCCGGCTTTTTTAAACAATACCGCACAAAGTCCGGAATATCACTGGCCTTTGTAAAGCGCAGGTGGACCATGGCCCGGGTCATGGACACGTATATAAGGTTGAATTCATCCGGGTCCGTCCCTTCAGGGGCAACGGGCACCCCGTCCTTGATCAGGGCAATAAAATCATCCATGATATAGACCTGTGGCCATTCAAGGCCTTTGGCCTTGTGGGCCGTGGTCAGCAGAATTCCGGGTTTGCCTTTTTCCGGATTCCCGGCCTTTTCCAGAACCCGGTCCACCAGGGCCGGGATTCTGGATCTGTATTTTTCCACAATCTTGCACCGGCTCAGAATGTCAAAATCTTCCACCGTCCTTCCATAGGATTTAAATTCGTCAAAGCTTTTAAACCCCCTGACATAGGGATCTGCAATTTTCCCTTTTTCTCTGTCATAGAGGTAGAATACATCCTTGAGCCCGGACAGGCGGTAACCGCCCACCCCGCCTACAAATATGATCCTCTGTTTCTCCATCAGGGAAACGGCCCTGTCAAATAGTGTGGCATTGGTCCGGGCGATAATGGTGTATGATTCCGGATCCCAGGGGGCTTTTCGGGGAACCGGGGTGCCGGTGAGGGCCTGGGATTCTTTTTTAAAGGTGCGCAGCACCATGTTGGCAACCCGGGCCACATTGTTGTCAAACCTGAAGCTTTGGGTCAGGTAGAGGGTTTTGGCCGCCTCAAACCGTTTGAGACTGTCCTTTGCCCCCCTGAAGCTGTATATCTGCTGGTGGTTGTCCCCCACCAGGATGAGGGCGGCCGGGGGGCTGCCCCCTGGTGATTGCCGGGTCTGGGAAAAGACAATGGCCGCGGTGACCGGGTTGATATCCTGGGCCTCGTCCAGGAGGATGCAGTCGTAATCCAGCATTGGCTGGGACAATTGATATAGCTTGAGATATCCGTCATGGAGCATGCCGATGTCCGGGTGGGTCCCTTCGCACATGATCCTGCCCAGCCGGTTGGCCAGGGTGACCAGGTCTGGCATGGCCTTCTTATTTTTCCGGTAAAAGGCCCGGGCCGCGACCGGAATATGGCGGAACGCTACTTTGGGATCCGAAGATATCAGATAGGCATTCAGGGTATCCATGGCAAACCTTGCATCTTCGTACCGATCCAGTACCAGGGCCGCCATGACCTGGTTGGCCTTGAATCCAGGCACAAGTCTGTCTTTGTATTTGAACCCCTTTGACCGGAAGGCCAGGGCGTGGGTGGTCCTGGCCGTGACATTGGCGGGAAACCGCTTTGCCGCTTCGGTCTGGACATTTTTATTAAAGGCGATGTATAAGAAACGCTGGTCCGGGCGTTTCAGGGTATAGGCCTTAAGGGTGGTTGTCTTTCCAGTACCTGCAAAGGCCATGATTTTAAGGGTTTCTCCGGCCTTAAGATCGCAGTTCACAATTGTCTGCTGTTCCCGGGTCAGGTTCATGGGTTTTTTTACGGCAGTTTTTTTCAGTGGGGGCTTTTGTTGGGTATCCGGTGGGATATCCGGAGACATCAACGGGTTTATTTCGGCCATGGGGGCACTCCTTGCTTCTCTGGTTAATCAAGGGGAGAAATATCATATGAGATCGTTTGTGTGCAAGATTATTCTGTCTGGAGTACTCATCCTGAGCATGGGATGCGGCGTGTCTGAAATAGGTATAGGAGAGAAGGGTCTGAGACCCTGCCCTTCCAGCCCCAATTGCGTGATCAGCACGGGCGGTGATGCAGATCACCTCATAGCTCCGATTCCATACCTGGGTGACCGAGAAACCTCCGGGGAGAGGATCCGGCGCATTGTGTCCGGAATGGACAGAGCCAGGATCATCACGGACCGGCCGGATTATCTCCATGTGGAAATCAGGAGCCGGGTCATGAAGTTTGTGGATGATGTGGAATTCTGGTTTCCGGAAAAAGGGAAAATGATTCATGTCCGGTCGGCTGCCCGGCTGGGATATTCCGATTTCGGGGTGAACCGTGCCCGGATTGAACAGATTCGAGCCCTGTACGGCAAAGGGGATGGCAGTGAATAAGACGCTCAAGTTTACCGAAGCCGCGGCCATTATCGCCGGATACGGCATTGGCGGCGGTGTGATGACCATTCCCTACCTTAGTTCCCATACCGGGTGGCTCCCTTTGCTGGTCTATCTTCCCCTGGGATTCGGGGTTTCCGTCCTCATGCATCTGCTGGTGGCAGATATGATGATCCGGGACGGAGAGGCAAGACAGCTCATCGAGGTGATTCGGAAAAGTCTTGGCCAGGGTAGGCTCTCCTTTCTGGTATGGCTCTTTCTCGGTGGGACCCTGTTTGCCTTTATGACCAGTCTCTCTGCCTATATTGCAGGGGGCGGAAAAATTCTGGCCGAACTTCTGCCCCTTCCGGGATGGGCCGGCAACCTGGTTTTTTATCTGGCAGCCGCAGGCGTGGTGGCCTTCGGGCTCAAGGCCATTGGATTGTCTGAAAAATATGCCGTGGCCGGTATCGGATTCTTTGTCCTGGTTTTTACCATTGGGGCATTTTTTAAGCCCTTTGACTTGCCCGGGGGAATATCCGGAGGAATAGCAGACCATCTGGCATTGTTCGGCATGATCATGTTCAGCTTTTTTGCCCTGTTTTCAGTTCCCCAGGTGGTGGAGGGGCTAAAGGCTGACCCCCATCTCATTCCCCGGGCAATTCTAACGGGGATCGGCATCAACGGCTTCATAATTCTGGTCCTCACCCTTTTGACCCTGGGCCTGGCCCCGGGATTGGGCCAGGGGGTGGATGAAGTGGCCATCATCACCCTGGGAAAAGCTCTGGGAAACTGGGCCCATGTCCTGGGCAGCCTCTTCATTATTCTGGCCATGCTTTCCAGCTATTGGGCCATCTCCCTGGCCCTGGCCGATATCATCCAGGAGCAGTTTAAATGGCAGCACCTGATCTGCTGGGGCCTTGCCACCCTGCCGGGCCTGGCCATCGTCTATCTGGGAACAGACAGTTTTTTAAAGCTCATGGAACTGGCCGGCGGGGCCATCGGCCTGGTGATCGGTATGGGGATTGTTCCGGTGTACCGGACCGTGGTAAAAAATAATCCTGATTCCCTGGCAAACCTGGACTTTATCTCTCATCCCGTCTGCCAGGCGATTATTGCATCGGGGTTCCTGCTCATGGCCGCCGGTGCCCTGATATGACAGACCCAATGATCCGATTCGTCAACGCCCGGATTTACACCATGGAAAAAGAGGAAGAGGTGTTCTCCTCCATGGATTGCCTTGGTGGCAGGATCATTTCCCTGGGCCATGAAAGGGGGGGCAGGGCGGTTGATCTGGGGGGAAGGACTGTAATTCCGGGGTTTACCGACGCCCACTGCCATTTCATGCCTTCGGCGGTGATGACCCAGTTCGGCACGTCCATTTCCCAGGTCCGAAACAACAGGCTGGAACCCCGTGATCTGGCAGGGGTGGGGGCGGTACTCAAAGTCTCCGGGAAAAAGAAAAAAACCGTTCTGGGATTCAATCTGGTTACAGCAGGGCTCAGGGAAAAGCGGATGCCCACAAAAGGAGAGCTGGACAGATGGCTGCCCGGTAAAACGACCATTGTCTTTGACAGCGGGGGCCATTCAAGTTCCTATTCCAGTGCGGCCATTGCCGCTCTGAGCCTGGAGGGTCTCCACGATGACGGCCTGCTCACCGGCGAGCACCATGAGTTCAACATGGGCCGGGTGAACCGGTTGGTCATGAAAGAGCTCAATCCCATGATTCTGGCCAAAGGCATCTGTAATTTCGTTAATCGCCTCCACAGTTACGGCATTACAGGGGTGCACTGCATGGAGGGATTTGATGATGATCCCAGGGACTGGTCCACCCGTATTTTTGTTTTTCTGGCACCTATACTCCCCCTTCATATCCGCCTTTATTGCCAATACAAGGACCCGGAAAGGGTGATGCCTTTTGTAAAGAAAATGTCCCGGCTCAGACTGGGGGGATGCGGGACCTGGGAAATGGACGGGGCGGTTTCCGCAGGCACGGCCGCCTTTTACAGCAATTATAAACATCCAGTCGATACCCGGGGCCGGTGTTATTATTCAGACCGGGAGGTGGCATCCATGGTGGCAGAGGCGGATGCCAGAGGTTTCCAGATTTCTTCCCATGCCATTGGCCCCAGGGCAATAGAGCCTCTGCTGACGGCCCTGGAAAAGACCGGAACAGGCAATACCCGGGGCCACCGCATTGAGCATTTTGAATTTCCCACCCCGGATCAGGCCAGACGGGCCGTGGATGCCGGGATTTTTCTGGTGCCCCAGCCCGGGTGGACCTGGATGGATCATCAATATCAAAAGTCCTATGAATACCGGCTGACCCGGGAGCAGATCCTGGGTCAGATTCCCCTCAGGGATATCGTGTCCAAGGGCGGCATCATCTGCGGCGGCTCGGACAGCCCTGTTCAGGATCCAAATCCCTTAACCCAGATCCGGGGCATGTGCGATTTTCCGGTGCCGGGCCAGTCCATCTCCCGGTTCCAGGCGGTCCGGGCCTATACCCTCAACAGCGCCCGGGCCGGGTTTGACGGTGATGACAGAGGAAGCCTGGTTCTCGGGAAAACAGCGGATTTTCTGGTGCTGAGCAGGGATATAATGGATGGGGCGGTATCCATTGATGATATCCGTGTGGATCAGGTGTATATGGGAGGCCGACTGGTTCCTGAAACCGGCCTGGCCCCATCATCCCTGTTGAAACGGATACTGTTCAGTCGCCGGGAAAAAATATGATTCCGCCGGACTCAGTTAACCCCTGACTTTTTTGAAATAAAATACTGGACCTGGATGGATTCCCTGTCTTTTATTTTCAGGGTCGGGGAACTCAGCACCAACTCCACGGTGGCGACCCCGGACTCCTTGAGGGTGTTCAGAGAAATTTTCTCCGTGAAAATTGTGGATATCTCCTTTAGGGCGATTTCTCCTCCCATGACCCGGACATCGGGCGGGATTGTCCGAGTCCCTTTCATGACATACCCTTGGGGCAGTCTTCCGGTCCAGTTGGGCTGAACCGGCAATTGTTTTTCCATGAGAGCGTCCAGGGTGATCTCCACCTGGGCAGGATCAATGCTTTTAAGCCGGATGCCCGGGGGGAGCTTGACGTCCTTCCGGGTGACGGACAGGGTGTTTATGCCCACCCGGTAATCTGCCAGGGTCAGCTTTACGGTAATCTGTTCGGGTTTCAGGGCGTTGATCAGGGGTTTTGCACCGCTGATCAGGAGCTTGACATCAGAAGCCGAGGCCCTGGTGATTCTCATTTTTGGATCCCGATTGGTGAATTCAATGGGGATTTCCTGGGTGGCCAGGGTTTCCATGCCCCTGGAAAAATAATACCAGAGTCCTGAGGTGAAGATGAGGCAGGCCGAGGCCGCAATGATCAGTTCCCTTGTCTGCCGCCGTAATCCTTTTTTTTGTGCTTCATTTCCTGCATGCCGTGCCAGAATGGATTTAAGGTCCTTTGTCTGGAGGATGGGGTGGATCTCTTTATCCTTAACCAGGGAAATTTGTCCCCGCTCCTCGGATACCACCAGGACGAGTGCATCGGATAATTCCGTCAATCCCAGGGCTGCACGGTGCCGGGTGCCGTAGGCCGAGGCCAGGTCACGTTTGTGGGACAGAGGCAGGATGGCGCCGGCCCGGGTGATCTGATTGCCCTGGATCACGACCGCCCCGTCATGGAGCGGGTTATCCGGCCAGAAAATAGAGGTGAGCATCTCCCTGGACAGGCTGGCATGGATGGGGACGCCCTCCTTTATAACGGAGTCCACGCCCTGTTTCAGGGGAAGGATAATCAGGGCCCCGATTTTTTTTTCAGCCAACTCAAGGGTGCTGTCGATTATGATATCCAGAGGGGTGTTGAGCTGGTGCCTGGGAATCCCCCAGAAAAAGGACTTAAGGTTCCTGGGCTGGATCACGGCAGAAATTTCGTTTCTGAAAACAATGATGATGATAAAGGTGGCCGCGGTGATCACGCCCTGCATGGCCCAGTTGGTGATCACCAGCCCCATGGATCCGGCGCTGCGGTGAAGCACCCAGAGCAGGCAGACCGCCATGAGTACACGGAAGACATTGGTGCCCCTGAACAATACGTAGAGCCTGAACAGGATATAAGCGTTCAGGAAAATATCCAGGGCGTCCTGCCAGCGGAATCCGGGGAGTGAATATAAAACCTGTTCCATATTAATCCGATATGCTGAATCGAAGGGTTTTGAGAATTTTTTCGTTTGGGTCCCGGATTTCCACCCGCCAGGGTCCCTTGTCCGCATCCCTGAGCTGGATCCTGCTGAAAGAAGACCACTTGGGCGGTGAAAGGGTCAGGCGCATGGTGAAGATCAGTCTGTCCTGTTTAAACCACTTATGAAAAATATGGGTTTTGGAACGGACCTGGTCGAATTCAGAAAAACAGAACAGCTCACCCCGGGAGATGGAAAAGACCACGGCTGGATTCACGGGTTGGTAGTTTTCAATGGATTCGCACATCTCGGCCTGGCCCAGAACGATGTCCGGGGCGGCAGGCGGAGCGCAGAAAACCTGTGCCGGAAGGGTTATCAAGCCCGCACAAAAGATGATTGCCATAACCCTTTGGTATGTATCTCGTATTTTCATAAGGTTTACTATAATGGATGGGTGATTGTTTTCAAGGGGGAATCCAGATGGGGCTGTTTATTTTTTGGGGATGTGGTATCTTTTTCCGGATTTGTCAATTCTGGATATGAGAAGGTGAAATGAAGATATGGCGTCTGATGGTGTTGTTGGCTCTTCTGGGAGCCGGGGCGGGGTGTTACGGATATTTCAGTCATTTCGATACCCTGGTCCAAAACCGCTTCCAGGGACGGTTATGGGAATTGCCGGCCCGGGTCTATGCCCGTCCTCTGGAAATTTATCCGGGCATGAATTTGAGTCCGGATCTCTTTGAAAAAGAACTGGGCCTCAGCGGATACCAGCAAAAAAAAGTAAAATCAGTCGAAAATCCCGGGACCTATTCCCGCCGGGGAAATCAATTTGTGGTTTTTTTGAGGGCCTTTGATTTCGGTGATGAAACCCTTGGCCCCCGTCGGATCAGCATCAAAATTAAGGACAACACCATTGTTGGGCTCAGGCGGCCGGATACATTTTCGAACAGGGAAATGGAACGGCTGGACCCCGTGGTCATGGGCAGCTTTTATCCCGATTCCAGGGAAGACCGGGTCCTGGTCTCCCTTGACCGAATTCCCCTGACTTTGGGGAAAACCATTGTTGCTGTGGAAGACCGGAATTTTTATACCCATTACGGCATTGATCCCAAATCCATACTCAGGGCTGTTGCCGTGAATCTGAAGAACCAGAGCCTGTCCCAGGGGGCCTCCACCCTGACCCAGCAGCTGGCAAAAAATTTTTTTCTGACCCGGGAAAAAACCCTGATCCGCAAGGTCAATGAGGCTTTTACAGCCCTTGCCCTGGAACGGCGGTTTTCAAAAGATGAGATTCTTGAGGCCTATATCAACGAAGTCTACCTGGGCCAGGACGGCAAACGGGCCATCCATGGATTCGGCCTGGCAGCGGAGTTTTATTTCGGCAGGTCCCTCTCCGATTTGAAACCTCATGAGATTGCCCTTTTGGTGGGCATGCTCAAGGGTCCATCGGCCTATAATCCCAGGCAATATCCTAAGCGTGCCCTGTCCAGGCGGAATCTGGCCCTGGAGCTAATGGCGGACCAGGGGATGATTTCAGCCTCAGTTTTAAAGCGGTCCATGGCAGCGCCCCTGGGTGTGATTGTAAAACCGGCCCAAGGCCACTCTCCTTTTCCCTATTACCTGGACCTGGTCAAGCGGCGGCTGATGAAAGAATACAGGGAAGCAGACTTAAAGACCATGGGGCTGCGGATTTTTACGGCCCTGAATCCCCAGGTGCAGTTGGCCGCAGAACAGGGCACGGCAGAATTTTTAAAGACAAAGAACAGCCGCCTTGATGCCGGGGTGGTGGTCACGGCCCTGGCCACCAATGAGATCCTGGCAGTTGTGGGGGGAAAGAATTTCAGATACAAAGGATTCAACAGGGCCCTGGATGCCCGCAGACCCATCGGCTCTCTGGTCAAGCCTGCGGTTTTTCTAACCGCCCTCCTTAATCCCGGGACTTATACCATGATCACACCGGTGGATGACGGTCCTGTCAGGGTTAAAAACCCTGATGGCAGTATCTGGGCGCCCCAGAATTTTGATAGAAAATCCCATGAAGGGGTCCGGCTTTATCAGGCCCTGGTCCATTCCTATAATAGATCCACGGTGAGGCTGGGCATGGATGTCGGACTTGATGCGGTCGGGGACGTCCTCTCCAAGATGGGGCATCCCCTTACAGATACGCTTTTACCCTCCATGCTCTTGGGCAGCCTGGAAATGTCTCCGGTTCACGTGGCCCAGCTCTATCATACCCTGGCGTCGGAAGGGTTTTATATACCGGCCAAATCCATCCGTACAGTATACACCCCAGAGGGTACTCCCCTCAGCAGGTATCCTTTGACCATTGAACAGCGGCTGGATCCGGGAGCTGTTTTTTTATTAAATAAAATCCTCCAGGCCGCTGTCTCCCAGGGAACGGGCCGCGCCCTGGAAGAATGGATTCCCCGGAATATGGCCTTTGCCGGAAAAACAGGGACCACCAACAATCTTCGGGACAGCTGGTTTGCCGGATTTTCAGGCAATCATCTGGCCGTGGCCTGGGTGGGCCGGGACGATAATAAACCTGCCGGCCTTACCGGTTCAACCGGTGCCCTCCAGGTGTTCGGCCGCATCATGGCAAAAATTCCCAATATCCCTTTGGCACTTGCTGCACCAGGGAATGTGGAATGGGGTGTTATTGATCCACAAACCGGTGCCCTCACGGATGAAAATTGTCCCAATGCCATGGCTGTACCTTTCCTAAAGGGGTCTGCCCCTGATGAATTTCATCCCTGTACGCAGGAATCCTATCTACTGCCCGGACCCGGAAAAGAAAGATCCGGCAATCTGATTGACTGGTTAAAGGATATTTTTAAATGAGAATACCACAAGCTTTTTGTCGGCTGTTCCTTCTTTTTGCCGCCTGTCTGACCTTTTCCTGTGCGCAGCCCCGGCCGGTACCCATTCCCAGCACCCATCTGCCGCCTGAAAATCTGCCCCAGATCGGAAGCACCTATTCTCCGTCTTCCACGGAACACCACCGGCCGGTCATTATTGAATCCATGATTTCCCGGGCAAAGATACAATTGGGCCAAAACCGTCCCCAAGAGGCGTTCCAAACCCTGGAAAGGGCCCTGGCCGTTGACGGCAGGGACCCCATGCTCTGGCACCTGATGTCAAAAATCCGCCTGATACAAAGGCAATACGCCCAGGCAGAATCCCTGGCCCGTAAATCAAACACCCTGGCCGGACCAAACCTCTCGCTCAGGGAAAAAAACCAGCGGATAATTGAAGATGTGCAGGAAAGGCAGGGCCGGGTTCAAAGAACCGACAACCACAATCCTTCCAAAAATTGAGATGAAAGGAGGCTTATTGAAAGTATCAATCCGCGGGGTGATTATCACCGGAATCATTGTCCTTATCTGGGGAACACTTCTGATCAGCACTCCTTTTTCCTATATTTCCAACAAAAAAGTGATGCTGGTCCATACCATGGACGTCATGGAAAATATTTCCGATCTGACAGTAAAACAGACCCGTAATTTTTTTTCCACCGCCCGGGGGGCTGCCAGGCTGACAAAGCGCCTTATTTCCTCAAAGGTTGTTCACACAGACAAAGCCCACATTGAAAAGCTGGAGAAATATTTTTTTGACCAGCTTGAAATTTATCCCCAGTTTGCCGGTATTTATTTTGCCAATCCTGACGGAGAATTTTATTTTGTCAGCCGGGATTCCAAATTCGAGCCCAACGGATACCGGACAAAATTTATCCAGATGCTGCCCCAGGGCCGAAGGGCGAATTTCATCTGGCGGGACCGGGAGATGAACATCCAGGGTCAGGCCCTGGCTTTGGATGACACCTATGATCCCAGAACCCGGCCCTGGTATAAAAAAGCAATTAAAGAAAAACAGGTGATCTGGACCGATCCGTATATCTTTTTTACCTCCAAGAAACCCGGTATCACCACTGCGGGCCCCATCTATGAAAATGGGAAGCTCATCGGCGTTGTGGGCATTGATATCGAGCTGGATGTGCTCTCGGATTTTATCGGCAGCCTCAGGGTGGGCAAAACAGGTGTGGCTTTCATGATCGACCAGGATAACAATGTAATTGCCTACCCGGATATGGAACAATTAAAATTTCGGGCCGGGAATACAAGTGAAGATATACGGCTGCCTAAGATTTGGGAGCTGTCCAACCCGGTCTGCAAACTGGCTTTTGAGGCCATTGAAGGGGCTAAAAACTCAAACAGATCCATCATCCCTGAAAAGGAATCGGTTTATGCGGGGTTTACAGATGATTCTGAAAAATATTACACCATGTTTACCCCGGTGAGAGAATCGAAAATCTCCTGGAAAATCGGCGTATATATCCCTGAAAAAGATTATTTCGGCAAGTTGATTTTTAACCACAGAATCAATCTGCTGATCGTATTTATTCTTTCTTGTATTGCAACGGCAATCGGCCTTTATGTGGCCCAAAAAATCATCCGACCCATTGCTGAACTGGACAGTGAGGCCTCGCTTCTGACCAATCATAATTACCGTCCCAGGAAAAAAATAAAAACATCTTTCGTTGAAATTCAGCGGACTGCCGATAGTTTTCATGAAATGAAAGAGGCTGTCATTGCTTATAAAACACAGCTTAAAAAAGAGGAGCAGATTCACCGGACCATTACCGAGACCGCCAATGAAGCCATTTTGATGATCAATGGAAATGATATGGTAACATACTGGAACACGGCTGCCGGCATTATTTTCGGTTACACCGGTCATGAGGCCATCGGAAAAAATATTTATGATCTAACGCCGTTTCATGAAGATTCGTCCGGAGAATACCCAAGCCTTGACCGGGTACTCAGGGAAGGTTCGGAAAATCCTTATCCCCAGAATACCGAATTGTATATACGGCACAGGCATGGCGAGTGCCACTTTGTCGAAGTATCCATCGTTAATATAAAAATAGAAGAACAACGATATACCATCTCAGTCATCCATGACATCTCGAAACGAAAAAAGCTTGAAGATGACAGAATTCAAACCCTTAAACAGCTCCAGCAGGCCCAGAAAATGGAAGCCCTGGGGCTTTTGGCGGGCGGGGTGGCCCATGATTTGAATAATGTTCTGTCCGGCCTTGTCAGTTATCCGGAACTTTTGCTACTTGATCTGCCAAAAGACAGCCCGTTCAGAGACGCGATCCTGACCATCAAAGATTCGGGGAAAAAGGCGGCTTTCATTGTTGATGATCTTTTGATGCTGGCCCGGCGCGGGGTGCCCAGCATTAAAATCATTAATTTGAACAATATTATCAACGATTATTTAAGGTCCCCCGAATATCAAGCCCTGATCCGGTTTCATGGTAATGCCGTCATCCAGACCCGCCTGGCCCCCGATCTTTTCAACATAAAGGGCTCGGCGATCCATTTGAACAAAACGATGATGAACCTGGTATCCAACGCTGTGGAAGCCATGATAAACAGCGGCTCCATTATCATTACCACCCAGAATATTCATGTTGAAACGCCCATTAACGGATATGACACCATCCGTGAAGGGGATTTTGTTCTTCTGACGGTTCAGGATACCGGGACAGGCATAGCTCCCGAAGACCTCAAACGGATTTTTGAACCCTTTTATACCAGCAAGGTCATGGGCAGGAGCGGTACCGGTCTTGGAATGTCTGTGGTATGGGGCACGGTTCAGGATCATGAGGGCTATATTGATGTGGACAGCAAACCGGGGCGGGGCACCACCTTTAAACTCTACTTCCCGGTCACAGAGCAAAGTCTCCCCGCACCGGAACCGGAAGTTCAAATTAAAGAATACAGCGGCAATGGAGAAAGGGTCCTGGTGATTGATGATGCAAAAGAACAGCGGAAGATCGCTTCAATCCTGATGACCCGACTCAATTATGAGGTGAAAACAGTGCCCAGCGGAGAATCTGCCGTAGAATTTCTGGCCAAAGAAAAGGCCGATATTCTGGTGATCGATATGATCATGGCCCCGGGCATGGATGGGCTTGATACCTATAAAGAAATATTAAAACGTCATCCCGGGCAGAAGGCTATTATTGTCAGCGGGTTCTCCGATGATGAACGGGTCAGGGAAGCCCAGCGTCTGGGGGCGGGTGAATATGTCAAAAAACCCTATGTCATAGAAGACATCGGCCTTGCCTTAAAAAATGAATTGGAGAAAACCTGATTCTTTAGAAGAATATCCGGCAGACTTGAACAAACCGGGGCATCTGAGGATACCCAGCCCTGAATAAACCGGATTATAAAGGCTGCCAGAGCTGCTACACCTGCAATGGAAAAATTTTAATCTCATGATCGGTTTGTCTAAATTTCTATAGGTTTACACAGGCGTTTTGATTTTACCGACAAACGGCCGCATTTTTTGCACGCATATCTCAATTTTTGGAGTTTGGGTTTGCAAATATGTCCGGCATCGGTTGAGGATGCACCGCAATCCTGACAGACAAATGCTTTTGTGACTTCAGACGGATTGCACAGATGACCTTTTCCCTCTACTTTCTTTCCACACGTTTTGCAGGCACGAAGTTTTTTCCCCATACAACACCTCTTTAAAATAAGTAGAATCCTCAGATGATACCAATATCAGAAAAAGATAGGGCCAATTTTCCAAAGTTCAAATCCCCGGGGTGATTTTACCCATTAGATAGGGATTTGAATTTATCGTGTTGATCTCTGTAAATCCGAGTAAAAGTATATTAAGGATACAAAAATTATATTCGATTAATTTCATTGCAGGAAAATATTTTATAGATGCACGAATACATGCCTGTCAGGCAGATCTAAAAACGACTACCGGTAGAAGAAGTCATGGGGTGAAAAATCGGTTCTCTTACCCCACTTTCAAATCCATCCAACTTCAAGACTAATTCTGGGGCAGATCAACTTCGTTGGAAGATAGATGAAGTATATCGTTATCTTTTTTTACATACAGTAATGGGCATTCCATTATTTTGGCTTGTTTGTTCAAGTTATTGAATTCAAACAGAAAAGAACAAGTCTATAAATGTATTTTTTATGGTAAAACTAAAATGAAGCAGAAATGGGCACAGTCTTGACAGGATTGTGTATGGTCATATTCTGGAAACGTCTTAAAATATTCCCATAATGATTCAAAAAAAGAATCCAACCTTAATAAACGATAAATGGAGAAAATATGCTTAATTTTGATTTTTATAACCCCACCCACATTGTTTTCGGAAAAGATCGGCTTAACGAATTGGACTCATTGGTACCCAAGGATGCCCGGGTACTGATTACATATGGTGGTGGCAGTGTTAAAAAATATGGAACCCTTGAAAAAGTCTCCCAAGCCTTGGGAAGCAGGCAGATTTTTGAATTCGGCAATATTGAGCCCAATCCTAGATTTAACACCCTGATGAAGGCTGTGGATGTCGTTAAAAAAGAAAATATCGATTTCCTCTTGGCAGTGGGCGGGGGGTCTGTCATGGATGGGACAAAGTTTATCACCCTGGCTTCTAATTACAAAGGAGACGCAAAGGATCTTCTGACTCATGGATTTAATCCGGTTCCTGTAAAAAAAGCCTTTCCCATCGGAACCGTGGTGACCCTTCCGGCCACCGGGTCTGAAATGAATTCCGGCGGAGTCATCAGTCATGACGGCGGCAAATTTCCTGTTTTCAGCCCTTTGTCATTTCCCAAATTTTCCATCCTGGACCCTGAACTGACCTACTCCTTGCCCTCAAAGCAGGTGGCAAACGGTATCGTAGACACCTTTATCCATACGGTGGAACAATACGTCACCTATCCCGTTGATGCCAGGTTCCAGGACCGGACTTCGGAAGGTATTCTCCAGACCCTGGTTGAAATAGGAGAGGCCACTATTGACAATCCAGAGGACTATAATGCCAGGGCAAATTTGGTCTGGTGTGCCACTATGGCCCTGAATGGCCTTATCGGTGCCGGTGTCCCTCAGGACTGGGAAACCCATATGATCGGTCATGAATTGACCGCCATGTTTGGTCTGGATCATGGTTTGACGCTGGCCATTCTCCAGCCGGCCGTTTGGAAGGTAAGGCGGGAACAGAAAAAAGCTAAATTGCTCCAATATGCCCAACGGGTGTGGGGGATCACAGCTGACAAATTTGGTGGCAGCGATGAAAAGATCATTGAGCAGGCCATTGACAGGACCGAAACGTTTTTCCAGAGCCTGGGCATGAAAACTCGACTGACCGATCATGGAATAGATGAAACCAAAATTCCAGATATTATTAGTGCTCTTGAAAAACACGGGATGACAGCCCTGTCCGAAACAGGTGATGTGACCCTTGAGGTATCGGCCCAAATCCTTAAAGCAGCGCTTTAAAACTATTGGTCCTGTTCCGGGATTATTCTGGAACAGGACCCTTGTAATTCCTTGTGTTCCCCCTGTATACTTGCCCAAAAGGAGAATCCCATGGATACCATTCCGATTATTATGAACCGCCTGGCCCGGGTAGAAGGGGTCAACATGACCAGGCTGAGTAAAGTCCGGATATACAAGGCCACTCAATTTCAACCCAGGCAGCCGCTGTGCTATGATCAAGGGGTCATCATTGTGGGGCAGGGTACCAAACAGGTCTTTATCGGAGACAAATCTTATGAATACAACCCGGACAACTACTTAGTCCTGCCCGTACCCTTGCCGGCAGAATGTGAAACCCGGGCAACACCTGAGTCACCCTTGCTTTCCCTTATTCTGGATCTGGATATTCCCTTGATCAAAGATCTCATCAGCCAAATCCCGGAACCACCCTTGAATCAATCCTCTGGAATCAAGACCCAGGGGCTGTTTCTGGCAAAGGCTACCCTGGAAATAAAAGATACGACCTTTCGGCTGCTTCAGGCCCTTGAATCCCCTCTTGAGGCAAAGGTCATGGGCCCTTCCATTTTTCGTGAACTCATGTTCAGAATTGTTTGTGGTGAAAACGGAGCGGCACTATCGGAGCTATCCATGAAAAACACCAAAATTTCACGAGTCGACAAAGCATTGAAACAGATTCACGGTAATTATGATCGGCCCATGGATGTGAATGAACTGGCTTGTCTGGTCCACATGAGCCCATCTGCTTTTCACCGGGCTTTCAAAGAGGTGACAGCATCCTCTCCCATACAATACATCAAAAAAATCCGCCTGGACAAAGCCAGGGATCTGCTTACAGCCCAAGGCCTAAGGGTTAATGAAGCTGCTACCCGTGTGGGTTATGAGAGTCCCAACCAGTTCAGTCGTGAATTCAAACGCTATTTCGGAGCCAGCCCAATGTCTTTTATTCCAGTCCAGACCTGATTATTGATTGAAAAGCAGCTGTTACGAATAATACAAACCTCACCGATTAGACATCACAGGGTCCGGGTTTGGGGCCGGGGCCGTGGGAGGCCAGCAGGGTGCCAATATTCCATCTGCCCGTTGTAAGATGGAGCGCAGCAAAAAGGAATAGATTTGAAGCCGACAATATCGACTATGTGGACTATTGATGAGATGGGGCCTGTATTCAAGGCCTATTTGGAATATGTGGAACCGTTCTATGATATATATGATTTTGATTGCTGGTGTGACCGGGCCATGAAAAATTTGAGCGCCTATGCCCTTGCCGAGGACCGCCGGGGATACGTCCTGAGGCAATCCAATGCCATCATCGGCTTTGCCCTGGTCAATGAACACCTCAGGTTCAGGGACGAGGGCAAAGCCGTTGCTGAATTTTATATCCAGGAGGGCTATCGCCGAAAAGGATATGGCCGAATGCTGGCCGAGCATGTATTTGCCCAGGCCCCTGGAAACTGGGAAGTGGCTGTGTCGGCAAAGAATCATCCGGCCCTGGTGTTCTGGGAACAGGTGATTTCATCCCACACCAACGGCCTTTTCCTCCGTAAAAATGACCCTTCTTTTGTTGGGTCTGGTTTTCTTTTTACAATATAGATCAAGTAATTTTGTAACGATTTCTTACCAGGGCACCTGGGTGAAAAATTTGTCCCTGTAAGCCCTGGGGGATATCTGGGTATGCTGCTTGAAGAGGCGGCAAAAGGAACTGACATCCTTGTATCCCACGGCCCAGGTGATTTTATCAATGCTGTCCCGGGTGGTTTCCAGCTTTTCCTTTGCCGCATCAATCCTTACCCGCTGGAGGTATTTGAGGGGTAGCTCCCCTGTGGCTTTTTTGAATCTGCGTTTAAAATGGCGGGGGCTGATGCCCACATCCCTGGCAATGTCGTCAATGGTATCAAGGTCCGTGAATTGTTTTTCAATGATGGTCTGGGCCCGGCGCACCTGGTCATCCCCGTGGTGGCGCAGGGGAGAGGACATGGCATAGGGGGCCTGGCTGATCCGGTTGGGATCTACCAGCAGGGCCTTGGAACAGACTGCGGCAAGGTTCTGGGAACCGAATTTTTTGATCAGGTGAATGGCCAGGTTGTAGACGGCCGTGGCCGCTCCGGTGCAGATGATATTATCGTCCTCGGTGATCATATAAGTGGGTTGAAGGTCCACCAGGGGATATCGTTTCTTAAACAGCCGGGCATAGGTCCAGTTGGTTGTGGCTTTTTTGCCGTTCAGCAGCCCCATTTCCGCCAGCACAAAGGTGCCGGTGCACACCGTTGCCAGGGTGGTCCCTTTTTCCCGCAGCCGGGTCAGGTGGCGGGAAAGCTTTGGCAGGTTGTCCGGGATGGGGGTGATATTTGGGAGGATGGGGGATATCACCAGACAGTCGGTTTCCTTTACATCGGTTGCCGATCGGTCCGCTTGAATGCACAGATTGCCGTAGGCCTTGATGGGGCCCCCGTCCGTGGTGATGATTTCCGTATCAAACAATGGGCCGCAGGCGTCCGCTACCAGTGACCTATGCCAGAGGTCTGCAATGGAAAAGGCATCCATAAGTGTTGTGATGCTTGAGGCAAGACACCCCTCTCCCACCCATAAACTGACCTTTGTCATGGTCCCTCCTTTTATTGAAAAGTCTTTTTTTGCACAATATTTGTCATTTATGACACTTCCATTTTTAAACCGCAACCCGTATTGTCCAATTATCAAAAAATAGAAACAGGCAGATTGAAATGTATAAACCTTAAGGAGGCAGGCATGGCAGAAGCTTTTGAACGGCTGGCAAAACATTTGGACACTCTTCCGGCAGGATATCCGGCAACTGAATCCGGGGTGGAACTTCGTATTCTCAAACGCTTGTTTACCGAGGAGGAGGCCCGGATCGCTTTGGGGCTGAATATGCTGCCCGAGCCTGTGGCAGCCATTGCCGGCCGCCTTGACATGGATGAGGATATACTTGGGCCAAAGCTGGAGGCCATGTCCAAAAAAGGGCTGCTTTACCGGTCAGGCAAGGGCGGGGTTAATTCCTATGCCGCTGCCCAGTTTGTGGTGGGCATCTGGGAGTATAGTCTTAACAATCTGGATGAGGACCTGATCCGGGAGGTGAATGAATATCTGCCACAGTTTATGCATAAGAGCTGGATCAAGCACGACACCAAACAGCTCCGGGTTATCCCGGTGTCCAAAAAAATTACCGCCGACAATGCGGTTCTACCCTATGAGGCGGCTGAGGAGATCATAAAGGCCCAGTCCAAGATCGTGGTGTCCGACTGCATCTGCAGAAAAGAGCATGAGATCGTGGGGAAGAGGTGCGATTATCCCATGGAGGTCTGCCTTTCGTTTGGGTCCGGTGCCTATTATTATGAAGAAAACGGCCTGGGCCGTTCCATTGGTAAAGAAGAAGCTCTCGGGATTCTGGCAAAGGGACAGAAAGCTGGGCTTGTGCTCCAGCCGGGCAACTCCAAAAAACCCATGAATATCTGCATGTGCTGCGGATGCTGCTGTCAGGTATTGGTCAACCTTAAAACCCTTGATAAACCGGCAAAGGCCGTGCATACCAATTATTATGCCCAAGTGAATGAAGATGAATGCATCGGGTGCGGGACCTGTGCAGAACGCTGCCATATGGACGCCATTGAGGTGGAGGATACCGCCCGGATCAATATCGACCGGTGTATCGGCTGCGGGGTCTGTGTGCCTGAATGTCCGGTGGAGGCCATGGCCGTTTTGCAAAAAGATGCGGCAGACCAGTATGATCCCCCGGCCAATGTGTTTGAGACGTACATGAGTATGGCCAAGGAAAGAGGCAATATTTAGGAGATCAGGTTATGGGAGAATGGAAAACAACAGGATGTGTGCTCTGTGCCCAGAATTGCGGGCTTATGGCCTTTGTTGAAGATGGAAAAATCACCAAGGTTAAACCGGACAAGGATAATCCCAGGTCAAAGGGATATGCCTGCCGCAAGGGGTTGAAAGTCCCATTTCACCAATATCCGGCCGACCGGATCACCCATCCCCTGAAACGGGTTGACAAGCAATTTGTCCAGGTGTCCTGGGACCAGGCTCTGGATGAAATTGCGGACAAGATGAAATCCATCGTGGGGGCACACGGCCCAAGGTCCCTGGCCTATATGGGCGGCGGCTCCCAGGGCGGCCACATGGAAACGGCCTTCGGCCTGAGTCTGCTCCGGGGTATGGGCTCCAAGTATTACTATTCTTCGGCCGGCCAGGAATTTTCCGGTCACTGGTGGGTCACGGGCCGTGTCATGGGCAAGCAATATAATATTTCCGGCCCTGATGAACATAACACACAGATGCTGGTGGCCTGGGGGTGGAACGGTATGGAAAGCCATCAGATGCCCCGGGCCCCCTTAGTGCTGAAAGAAATTTCAAAGGATCCGGATCGGATACTGGTCTCCATTGACCCCAGAAAGAGCGAGACCGCCGCAATTGCCGACATCCATCTGCCCCTGCGGCCGGGAACCGATTCTTTGCTCATCAAGGCCATGATTGCCATTATCCTGGAAAAGGGGGGTGAAGATGAAGCCTACCTGGATCAATTCGTGGATGGGTGGGATAAGGTCCGGGCCTGGTTTGATAATTTTGATGCAGGACGGGCCATTGAGGTCTGCGGGCTGGCGTATGGGGCCGTAGAGGAACTTTGCCGTCTTATGGTCACAAAACACTGGGGCTTTCACCAGGATCTGGGAATTTACATGGGCCGGCATTCTGTCCTGAATTCTTATTTTCTGCATATCCTCGGGGCGGTTTGCGGGGTGTTCCAGACCCGGGGCGGTAATATGATTCCAGGTATGGTGATGCCCATGGGCTTTCATTCGGATGAAAGAAATCCCAAAACCTGGAAAACCATGGCCACACAAATGCCCCCGGCAGCGGCAGGCTCTTTTCCGCCTTCGGTCATGCCCGAAGAGATTATGTCTGATCATCCAAAACGGCTCAGGGCGGTGTATGTATCTGCCTGCAATCCTTTGAGGGCCTATCCGGACACCAGTGCCTATGAAAAAGCATTCGGCAGCCTGGATCTTCTGGTGGTCAATGATATCGTCATGAGCGAGACGGCCCGGTTGGCGGACTATGTCCTGCCCTGCAGGAGTTTTTACGAAGCCTGGGATACCACGTTTTTTCCCTGGACCTATCCTGAAATTTATATGCAGTTGAGACGGCCCGTGGTCCAGCCCCCCGGGGAATGCCTTGAGGCCGCCCAGATCCATACCCGGCTGGCGGACCGGCTGGGGCTGATTCCGGACATTCCGGATGCCCTGTATGAGGCCGCCAAGGGGGACCGCCTGACATTCGGCGGAGAGCTCATGACCTGGGCCTCAAAAGAGCCACGTGCCTTTAAAGCCATGCCTTTTGTTCTGGCCAAAACCCTGGGAAAGGAATGGGACAGTGCTGCCAAGGCCGCGCTTTGGGGACTGCTCATGACGGCCCCGGAGAAGTTCAGGCAGAATGGGTCCAGGGCCGGGTTTGAGCCGGATATTTTCCAGGGAGACAAAATTTTCCAGGCGGCCATAGACATTCCCCAGGGGCTCTGGGTGGGTAAGGCCGATACGGACAATCCCATGGGTGAGATTAAGACCCCTTCCGGCAAACTGGAAATTTACATCCCGGAACTGGCAGACCAGGCAAGGGATCTGAATCCTGAAGATGAGGCCCAAGATCTTGAACTGCCCGAAGAATACCCCCTGGTTCTCAATGCCGGTCGCCATTCCCGGTTTACCATGAATACCCTGATGCGGAATCCGGAATGGAACAAGGGGAAACGGGACTGCACCATTGCCATTTGTGCCGAGGATGCAGACGCCCTGGGACTTGAGGATGGAAGTCAGGCCAGGGTGACCACTGCTGCGGGAACTGAAATCGGTGAAATCCAGATCAGTGACCAGGTGCGGCAGGGAATGGTGCTCATTCCCCACGGGTTCGGCCTTGACTACCAGGGCCGGAGCCACGGCATCAATGTGAACCGGCTCACCCTGAATACCAACAGGGACCAGCTGGGTACTCCCATGCACCGGTTCGTTCCCTGCCGGGTGGAAGCGGCTGGTTAAAGCAGGTAACACAAGAAAAGGCTAAATTGATAAAATCACTCCCCGGGGCACGGGCTCCGGGGAGGTGCCTTATTTTTAGGAGGTTTGATGAAAACGCCGAATCCCGAGTATATCCGTGAATTGAAAGATGTGGTTAAAAACAGCCCCTATCCCAGCCACATGAAAATGGCCCTCACGGAAATTTCCTTTGACCAGTCAATCGTGATCATGGAGCTTGACCGCTGCCACCTCCAGCCTTACGGCATTGTTCACGGCGGTGTAATCGCCACCCTCATTGATACGGCCACCTTTTGGGCCGGATTCCTGCGGTTGCCGGGGGATGCCGGGCTGGTGAATGTGGATTTGAAACTCAATTACCTGAAATCCGTGGTCAAAGGAAGGCTTAGGGCTGAAGGGTATTGCATGCGCCCGGGCAAGACCATTTCCTATGCCGAAGCCAGGGTGGTGGATGAAGAGGGACAGCTCATAGCTCACGGGACCTCATCTCTCATGGCCCTGCCGGGTAAGGGCATTGACATGGCGATTCCCAAATTCCTGTGAACGGGTAAACAATTGCCTTTTCTCAACCCTTGATTTTCCGACTGATCTGACATATAGAGAACAACTTAGTTCTTATAATTCGTTCTTTAACTTCCTCTAAAAAGGAAACATGTCATGAAAAAAATTGTGTCTTTTGCCTTGGTTCTGTTGTTTGCCGGTTCCGCTTTTGCTGTTGAAAATCCCTGGATAAAAAAACTTCCCTTTAAATCCGCTACCGTGACCTACAAAGTCGCAGGCACCATGAACGGCTCAAAAACCTTATATGTTAAGGATTACGGTCGGACCACTGCAGAATATTCGACTCTGACCATGAAAATGTTTGGTATGGCCCAGGAGCAGAAGGAGATAATCATTACTACCCCTGACTGGGTATACACAGCAGATCTGGTGGAAGGAACCGGTACCAAGCATGTTAATATGAACAAGTACATGCAAGAAGAGTTTAATAAACTGTCTTCCGGTGATAAGAAAAAAGTGCTTAAGAACGTTGAAGCCATGGGCATTTCAACCATTGAAGGGATGAACGGAACCCTTGAGAAAAAAGCCGAAACCATTCTGGGATATGATTGCGATAAGGTCAGTCTTATGGGGACTACGGCATATAATATCAGCGGCAGTGAATTGCCGTTGAAAATTCAAGGCGATACCATGGGCTTTAAAATTTCCCAGGAGGCTGTAAATCTGTCCACTTCCGGTGTTTCCGTATCAAAGTTCAGCCTGCCACAGGGTATTGCCTTTAGTTATGATGCGTCCGGGGACCGGATGATGAGAGACCAGGCCAGAACGGCTATTCAGAATCTTGTGGAGGGAAAGCCTGTCATGGCCGGTGCTGCCCAGCAGGCTGCCGCAAATGATTATTCCCAGGCCCGTCAGGCTGCGGAAAATCAGCCCTCGGGCAGTTCAGATTCGGGCCGGTTTGCCGGCCAGGAAACAAATGATCCTGCTGTTGATGAGGTTAAAGAAGGGGTTCAGAATCTGTTCAAAAGCATTTTTGATTAATCCGGCAATGGCTGGACCGGTGGCCTGAAATAAAGATTCCGGGCTGTTGTTCAAAAAAACGGTCCGGATTTTTTTATCCTTAATTCGGGGTGGTATTCATCCGGTCTTTGAGTTTACCCGCACATTTGAAGGTGACTACCCGCCGTTTTTCCAGAAGCATTGATTCTCCAGTAGCCGGATTTCGACCTTTCCGGGGAGATTTGTCAATGACCTGGAATTTCCCGAAACCGGAGATCATGATGTCTTCCCCTGATGCCAGGGTGGACTTGATGATTTCGATAAGGGCTTCCACGGTCTCTTTGGATTGAGTTGGATTTTGATTGAATGAGTCTGAGATCTTTTCAATGAGTGTGGTTTTGGTACAGGTCAAAATAGATACCTTCTTGTTAATGTTATGAGCCGCTGGGATTATATTAATAGGTTTTTAAAAAGAGTCAAGTAAATAGATAAATAATTGGTAATTGTCTGAATTTAAACATATTTTCAAAATATAGATAAAGATCATACTGAAAATATGATTTTTTTCATAATGTCTTCCATTCTTCTGCTCTGCATGGCATTTTTATCAAATGAAAAATTTCCAGGACAGTCCGGGATCCGTTTTTTTCTGAATTCATCCATAGCGCTGATGACGGCTTTGTCGGGTTCAGCAGTTTCAAGGACCTCAATCACCATGTGCCGGATGGTGAAAAGAACCGGGTTCGCTTCCAGAAGCAGTTTGTTCGTAAAGTTGATGAACCCAGTTTTTTGTAAACAGGTCCTTTCTGCGGCCTGGCGGTCTGCGGCCCGATGATTAAGAAAATCATCTGGTTACACCTTGACCGACAGGGTGGAGTGGGAGTATAATATTGTTTTTATTTTTTTACTGACTTATTAATTTGGAACGATTATGAAACCCAAAATAGATAAAATTAGTTTTTTTTCAATATTGTTTATCCTTTTTCTGATATCAATACCCGGCTTCTATGCCTATCATTTCACTGACTGGAAAAATGAAGCTCTTTCCCGGGACATCAGTCAAAGAAACGCCTATCCCGAATTTCAGGAAGACTCTAGGATCTTTGATAAGCGGATTATGTTAAGAAAAGACAAAAGTGTCACTTTGAACAAAAGTAAACTGGTGTTTAAAGGGATAAAGGATAAAATGATCCATCTGGATGTCTATCTGCTTGAACTTGATCCGGAAGCTGCCTATCCCCACTATATTTCAAAGGCTGATGCCCTTAAAGGTATCCGTCTCGGAGATTCAAGGTTCCAGCTTTTAAAAGTAAGCAAGAAAACATTGCAGTTGAAAATCGTTGATCTGTATAAATCGTGAAGGCCTGCCCTGGATAAACCATATCATCAATTCAAAAGGCCTCTTTTTTAACCCGTTATTTCAAAGCCCCGTTGAGTTTGTCTAACGGTACTGTGTCGTTATAAATCTCTGAGGTGAGCAGGGGGGATTGGGACCGCACGGCCAAGGTAGCCTTTCTGAAAACTTTGTCTTTGGGCTTTCCAGGATTGAATCACCAGTATTCAATCCATCTGCCCTGGGGGTTTTTAGGCACTTTGCACATCTGTCACAGCCTGTGGCCCCGTGTTGATTCGTATGATATGGGCCTGTTCCAAGATCAGGGACTCCAGCCGGGCAATGACATCCTTCCGGCTCACCCCGGACGGGTATTCGGTCATTTCCGATACAACATCCAGAAGGGCAAAGGCCAGCCAGATGATATCCAGGTGATGGTTTCCTTCCTGGTTCAGCATATGCCGGCTATCAAGTTCAAAAATAGGGCGCATGATCAGTCCTGAAAGCACCACCCGTTTGACATCTGTTTCAGCACTCTGGAGCTCAATATCTTTTTGGTGTCTGGGGCCAATTTTCCCGATCGGGAAAAAAAGAGAGCCGGAGGAAAGGATGCCCCTGATTTCTGTGCACAAGCGGTCCTGTAATTAAATGAATTTAATCTGTAGGCGGTTTTTGAAATTCGCGGGAGTGTTTTTATCTGTTGTCACGTGGTTTCCAAATGGGTGTGAACTTAAATAATTTTTGTTTACAGGCATGAAATTCCTTTCTTTTTTTGGCGATTGAAAGGTGTTGATGCGGGTTGCTATCGGCCATGGGAAATGTCAAATACCGGTAAATTTAAAACCATGATAAGAGAATGGTGCACAATAATTTTAGTATTATTTTCCCTCTTCTTTCTCTGTCAGGTTTTCCAATTGTCTGACCGGGATTTCAAATGTTTTTCTGTATTGATCCAGTTCTTCCCTGCTGATCCATTTCCCTTTTGTCTCTTTGTTCATCAAAATTTCCTGGCCGTTTTCTTTTACAAGGCATTCTCCCAGAACATGCTGACATCCGTCATCGGTTTCAAAGGCTTTCCATCCATTGCCGAAAATTAAAACATCAGAGATTGTTTTCTTGTGGTAGGACCCATCATTCCCACATACAAAAACCGTTCTGCCGGACACTGCATCTTCAGGTTGAATCTGACGAAAGAAAAAATCGTAACGATTCCTTACCATTCTCTGGCCGATGACCATCCCGATTAATCCACTTAAAAGGACAAGAAAACTTATGATTGCAGGCATTGTTACCTCCTGAATTTGCGGTTCTAAAGCATTGAAAAAGAGTCTGGTCATTCTTTTATCATAAATCAAACCGTTTTGATTCAATCAAATTCCTATATCCCAAGCCGGGCCGGTTTGCAAGTTTATGACCAATGACTTCGTTTTTACAGATTTATTGAGGTCTTCAATGATCTTTATCGTCTTTTAAGCTGTCTACTAATTCAAATAATTTTTTGAGTTCTTCTTTTTTTAATGATTGTGATTGAAACTTAGAAAGTTCAGCTAAGTAATCTGGTTCTAAGTTAGACGGTAAACTGGTAGATAAAATATCTTGAGCTTTCTTCACTTCATGGGAGGTCAACAAGTCTCGAATTTTTTCTGTTTCTGGTGGGAATAAAAGATTACGAATTCTTTCCGCCTCAGGGGATGCTATACTGTCCATGTCATGGTTGAGGGATAAGGCTTTTATCACCTCATCTGTCAAAGAGGTATTGTGGAGGCTTGATTCAACAATTTCATTGTAGGCTTTGTTACGCAACTCGTTCTTTTTCTTCTTATTACTAAAAAGAGTGTGATTAATAAATTTATCACTTGCTTCATTTATGACTATCTTTTTCTACGGTAATGAGTTTGAATCAATGCGTTAAGCAATACTTCTGAATTAATACATTCAAATTCCATCTGTTCTGGCAGGTCAGCAAATAAAGGAGTACCACCGCCGAGAAGGACCGGGATAACCGTAATAATTATTTCATCAACCAAATCTTCTTTTAGAAAATTTTGGATAGTAACACCACCATCAATATAAAGGTTTTTGTATCCTTTATTTTTAATGGTTTGTATCACATCTGTAAGAGGACCCTCTATTATTTCTACTTTGTTTTCATATTCTTTAGAAAGTGACTTCAGAGAACTGCTAAGGACAAAAACCGGCTTCTTATAAGGCCAGTCACAATCAAAGCTGCAAACTTTTTCAAAAGTTTTTCGCCCCATTATTAGAGCATCAATTCGGTTCATAAAATCTGCCCATCCGAAATCTGATTCGTTTGGATTTGGGACGATATCCAACCAATCCAGGCCATCATTCCTGTCTGAGATATAACCATCAATGCTTGTTGCAATGTATACAATATTTGACATATTCACCTCTCATAAAAATTCAAAGCTGTAGTTCATCGTTACATTAAGTTTAAAACAGCTTGCTAAATTTAATAATATAGATTAAAAATTCTACAATGTAGAATTTAATAGGCGCTTTTTATACAGGAGGTTAAATTGAGTGTCAATATAAAAAAAAGAGGGCGACCCAAGGGGTCTAAAAACAAACTAACACCCTCTAACATATTAAATCGTGTAAAAAAACTTATGCGTTCAGAAGGTAAAATCCCAAGCATCCGCAAACTTGCCGGAGTCCTTAATGTAGATGCAATGGCCATCTATTATTATTTTCCGAGCAAGGGGGTTCTGCTTGAAGCCGTTACAATCTCACTGATAAAAGATATTTATGAGCCTATTGGCAAAGATCATTGGTGTAATGAGCTAAAATTACTATGTAAAAGCTATCTTAATCTACTAAAGGAGCATCCCGGATTGTTAGAAACTTTATTGAGAATGAAATCCGAGGGGCCTTCGGAAGTTTTTATACAGCGATTTCAATTCGCATTAAAACCACTGAATCTGGATGAGGATATACTTAAAAATGCAATGGATTTGCTTGTAGACTACTTGCATGGTTTTGCCCTTGCCATGAACTGTAGCCCTGAAAATGAACAACTCGACATTGAATTAAGTGATGGTCCTCTTAATTTTTACATTAAAGCAATCATATCTGAAGGTGCGCAATGATGGTATTATCGGTCGTAAGGCCACGCTTGAAAAGCGTATTGAATACCAGAAGTATTGTGTATGCGGCCGCAAAATTTTAGAACTTTCAGATTCTTGCATTATCCTGGTTCCAAGGTTTATTGGAAATCAATTCTGATTTTTATCGGTATCATTCATATTTGTCAGTGCTGATTATATCAAAAAAGAAAATCCCCTGACACTGAATTTAAAAGTTTACCATCCTAAGCCCCTAAAAAGTAAGAACTGATACTCAATATTTATTCTTGTCTGATCTTTTTAAAATTTTTTCCAAATCATCTATAGTCTTTGAGCTGTTGATGATTGGTATTGGTTAAGAGCAAGATGTCTCTGAGTTGAGAATGGTATGGGCAAATTCTAAAAAGTTTATTGTTTTAGTATATGTTTTTTAAGCTACTCAAGAATGATTTTTTTGATATACGTAAATCATAAATGATGGACAAATATCCCAGACGCAAAAAAGGCTTTCAAGAGAAATTCTTGAAAGCCTTTTAAATTCGGTGGCTGGCTGATAAGGATTCGAACCTTAATTGACGGAGTCAGAGTCCGTTTTTTACACTTTCATGCGCCATCATGAAATTTCACAAAAACTATCAAATAGGCTTGAGAGATTGGGCTCTTGGGTGTATTCATATTCACAAAGCTTCACAAGGGATATTTCTCTTTCATTGAAAAATGATGGACAAATGATGGACAACTTTTTTGAAAGGGTAAAATGATGGCAAAATGGATAAATACAAAAAGGCCGGGAATCAGATACCGTGAACATGCAACTCGGAAACATGGTGCAAGGAAAGATAGATATTTTGTCATTTATTATAGGGTAGATGGGAAACGCAAAGAAGAGGCCATAGGATGGGCCTCAAAAGGATGGACAGAAAAAAAAGCTAATATCATTTTGTCTGAACTGGAAGAGAATCAAAGGACAGGGCAGGGCCCGCAAACCCTTAAAGAAATGAGAGCAATAGAAAACGCTAAAAGAGAAGAATTAAAGGCAGCAGCTCGGGAAAAAGAAAAAAAGGCCCTGACTCTCAATGAATTTTTTCATCAAATCTATTACCCTCAAATTCAGAAAGAAAAGAAGCCCAAAACATATGAGCGGGAAGAATCTCTATTTCGATTATGGATTGATAAAAACATCGGCAAACTCACCTTCTGGGAGAGCAGCAAAGGAGATCTCGAAAGCGTTTTCTATGACATGGTTGATTCAGGGAAAAGCGTCCGGACGGCTGAATATGCTATGACTACGTTAAAGCAGATCTGGCGTGAAGCCAAGGAGGGGGAGTATGCCCCGGAAATGCCTATGCTTTCAAAAACTATGAAAAAAAAAATCAGCCAGAATAATAATTCAAGGATCCGGTTTCTTTCCCGTGCTGAAGCCCATTTACTTTTGGAGGAACTGCTGAAGGTAAGTATTCCACTTTATGAAAAAACTTTGATTAGTCTGCATTGTGGATTAAGGGCTGCCGAAATATTCAATCTGACTTGGTCCCAGGTTGACCTTGAACATGGTATTTTCAATATTATTGATTCCAAAGGCATGGACCGGGCCGTGAACATGACAAAGGATGTCCTGAATTTAATGAAAGGAAAAGAGAAAGGACAATTGAACGAACTTGTGTTTCCAGGCCGGCAAGGGAAGCCTTCCACACAGATTAGCCAGAAATTCAGAGAGGTCGTCAGCAAATTATTCAATAAGGGGGTGACAGACCGCAGGGAGCGGGTGACTTTTCACACATGCCGGCATACTTGCGCTTCCTGGATGGTTAAACAGGGAATTAGCCTTTACCTGGTGCAAAAGGTTTTGGGGCATTCAACAATCCAGGTCACGGAAAGATATGCCCACCTTGCACCGGATCAACTGAAGCTGGCCGCCAATGCCATTGATCGGGCAGTGGGGGAACATCGGGAACAGAACATTGTTCCATTAAAGAAAAAGGCATAAAATCATGAAAAATGCATCGGATATCCTGATCTATGAGGGGGAAAAAGGCGAGGTGAATATTGATGTCCGGCTACAGGATGAAACCATCTGGCTAAACCAGACCCAAATGTCGGAATTATTTGCAACAGAAAGAAGTGTTATTACCAAACATCTTGGCAATATTTTTAAAACCGGAGAGCTTGTGAAAGAATCAGTATGTGCAAAATTTGCACATACTGCCAGTGATGGGAAGCGTTATCAAACTCAGTTTTATAATCTGGATGCTATTATATCGGTGGGGTACCGGGTAAAAAGTACCGTTGCAACCAAGTTTCGTATTTGGGCCACTCAGCGATTGAGAGAGTACCTTGTCAAAGGATACACCATAAACCGGCAACGGTTTAAACAGAATGCCGCCGAACTCAAACAGGCTCTGGCTTTGATTCAGAAAACCGCCCATTCGCCCTCCTTGGCAACAGATATGGGCCGGGGCCTGGTTGATATTATGGGGCGATATACTCAAACTTTTCTTTGGTTGCAACAATATGATGAAGGGCTTTTGGAGTCACCAGAAGGGCAGACCGGGGGCATATTGCCATCACCTGAGGGGGCCATGACATCTCTGCTGGAATTGAAATCTCAATTGATGGGCCGGGGAGAGGCTTCTGATTTGTTTGCCCGTTCTTCAAAAGTTGACAGCCTTGGCGGGATATTCGGCAACCTGGATCAAACTGTTTTTGGTGAGCCCGCTTATCCGACCATAGAAAGCAAGGCTGCTCATTTACTTTATTTTGTGGTGAAGAATCATCCGTTCATTGACGGGAATAAACGGAGCGGGGCTTTTCTATTTGTGGATTTTCTTCACCGCAATGGTCGGTTAGTGATTCCCGATGGGCAACCCATCATCAATGATACCGGTTTGGCCGCCCTGACTCTTTTAGTGGCAGAATCAACAGCAAACCAGAAAGACACTTTGATCAAATTGATTATGAATTTGCTTTGTATCACAGAGTCGTAGGAAGAACTGAAGCAGAAAGCCGATGAACGCTTCGAAGTGGTGTCCTCTGTTCTGTACAAACTCCTGGAATATGATGGCCAACAAAAACGGGAAATCGGATTTTAAATATTACATTTTCCTGGGATAGATCCGGGTGCGTTCCCCGGGTTGAAAAGGTGGTAATCCTGAACTGCCTTTTCTTGGGATTTTAATCAGGGCCTTGTAGGGGGCATGCATGAATAAACCTGGCGCACTTTTTAAGTTCAAAACCTGGTTAACTATTTCTGAATCAGCGGAGTATCTTTCAAAAATTTTTAATGATGATGTAACAAAGGCAGATGTTTTGCGTTTGAGTTTAGATGGGCATTTGAAACTGTCAGTTCGATTTGCAAATGACACATATGCAAAACGTGGAAGGCGCTTGATGGAGTTTCACCCTTATGAGCTTGAAAAAGATCCCTTGCCGATCCAAATGGTTGAAAGCGTAGAAACCATTCTCGATCCACCGTATATTGATGAGGAAAGAGTTTTTCGCTTTACCATGAATGACTCGGATATTCCAGATAGAGAAACCATGGACAATTCCCATGATATTTCTATTGATGAGGTAAAAAAAGGTTTTAAGGCCTTTAAAAAGAAAATACAAGAGGCTGCAGACGATAATCGTAATTGGGTAGCAGGACAAGGTCTTGGTTTTGCTCATGAAAGAAATACCCTTCTTAAAGGGGTTTATGACCTGGTTATGGTTGAGGCGGGGGTATTGCATGTCGAGCACAAATGGCAACAATTCATTGATGGATCAGACGTGGTAGAACGGACATCGTCAAATGGTTTTTTTGTGGAAGATACCAATGGTACGATTTACGCACTTCAAGAATGCAAGAAAGCTGATAATTATATCCCAGCCAGAACCCTTCCTGACAATAGCGTATTAGTTATCCGAACTCAATCACTGATTGATCTGCAAAATAGAGTTGCTGGGAATAAAAATGAACTGAAAAAGGATTTGGACCATAGAAAAGAAAAAACATATTTGAACATTATTGGGGCCCTTCTGGAGTGTATCACCGGCCAATTTAAAGACGAGGTATTTACAAGCGAAACACAACTGCGAGAGTTTATTGACGAAAAGTTTGATGACCTTAATGGGGTTAGATCAAGGACATTAATTGAAAAATTTTCACAGGCCAAAAAAGCCCTTAGGGGCGAACTTTAAACAATAAGGATAGTATAGCAATTGCTGTGAATAACGCAGCAATACGTCATGCAATTCCATAAGCCTTCATTTATCTTTAGGTGAAATTGAAACACTCACAAAGATAGATGGAGGTTTTTTTATGTCCCTTTTAATCCATTACCCCAGAAGAGCAGTAAAGGCTTTTCTTGAAAAACGGTTCCCCGGCACTGACTGGACCCCAGTCATCGATGAGTTACCCCCCATCGTATGGCGCTGCAAGTGGAACAATTACGCAGAAAAACACGGTCTGCCTTATAGGAAAGGCTATATCCAGAACCTGGATTCAAACGGCTGCGGCCCCGCCTCCTTTGTTTAATAAAAGGCCTAAGAAGATGTTATCCCTAAAGAATTCTGCCCCGATGATTCAGCTGTCAAAAACATTGGCGCAGAGGAATAGTTAAAAATGGGTAAAGGTATTCCAGGACCTCAAAAGGAAAATGGCTTTACGCCCATTGCCAATGAAATCATGGAGGCTCTGGTGCGATTTCATATTCCTGGTTCAGAGATGCGGTGCTTATTATTTATCCTTCGAAAAACCTATGGTTACCACAAAAAGACGGATGCAATCAGTCTTTCACAGTTTGAACGCGCAACAGGAATTGATCGAAAAAGTATTTGCCGCGCACTCAATGGCCTGGCAGATAAAAATATCGTCCTTATAAAAAAAGGTGGTGGCAAATTTGCCACTACTTCAATATCAAAATACAGATTTAATAAGCACTTCAACACTTGGCGTAATAGTGTCAAAAAAGCCACTGGTAGTGGCAAAACTGTTACTCAGGTAGTGGCAAAAAAGCCACATACAAAAGATATTATTACAAAAGATAGAGAGATATATACATATCTCTCCCGTCAACTCTGTGATTTTGTCTTAGGGTTTGTAAAATTTATATCTAAAAACAAAGGCAACCTGGCTCCCAAATCCAAGAATCTTGTCAAGGACAGTGCGGAAGCCGTAGATAAACTCATTCGCCTGGATGGATTCGACCTTGAATACATCACCGAAGTAGTGAGGTGGGCGGTTAAAGATGATTTTTGGGCTAATAACGTACTTTCCCTAGTCGGCCTTCGTCGGAAAAATAAAGAAGGAATTACAAAGTTTCAGAACATTGCCAACAAATACGAGTCCGGAAAGAAAAAACAGGGGCGATCCTATACAGGCCCGAATGGTTCCGGCAGATCAGAGGAGAATGCTCAGGTCTGCCAAGATTTTATTAACGAGATGATGCAGGAGTGTGAAAATGAATAATACCCCCGAAGAGTTCACTAAATTCTCCACTGTTATGTGGGGTGTCGCCGAAGATTTTGGTGGAAAGTTAAGCAAGGATGGGCTGAAAATGAAATTTAGAGCCTTGCAGGAATTTTCCATTGACCAGATTACGGCCGCCGGTACTTGGCTTTTGAAGAACCGGGAAAGGGTTTTTCCACCGCTTCCGACCACAAAGGAATTTATAGCCGCCATTCAGAATATTGACGGAGGTATGTCCACGAAAAACAAAGCAGAGATTGAGGTCGACAAAGTTTTTAAAGCACTCCGGGTGTGGGGGCGGGAAGCACAGCCGCTGTTTCATGATAAGATCACAACGTATCTTATGACCCATCGGTGGAATTTCCAGCAGCTGGACGGAATGCATGTTAGAGATCCGGGTTTCGGCTGGTTTCGGAGAAGGTTTGTTGAAGCTTATCAGGATTTATCAAAGGATTCTCCAGCAATCGAAAATTTGTTAGTCCCTTCCTATGATGATGCCAAAAAGGTAAGCGCGAATCGGCTGAAATTACTTGTTCCGAGCAAGTCAATGGAGGGGTAGCGATTAAAATCGAGTCTAAAAAACTCTAAAATGGTGATTTCCGGTGTAAGTAGTTCCCGGATAAGGAGATACCATGGGCAAACAGCTCACAGATAAACAGACACTTTTTTGTGAAGAATACCTCATTGATTTCAATGGCAGTCGTGCCTATAGAGCTGCTTATCCCAATGTGAAAAAAGACTCATCGGCCGCTTCTTCCGCGTATAAATTGCTTAGAAAAGCTGAGATTCAGGCGTATTTGGGAAACAGGACATCAAAGGTTGCTGCCAGGCTGGAAATTACCCTTGAACGTACATTAAGGGCCTATGCCAGAAGGGCTTATTTCGACCCCCGGAGTTTGTTGGATCAGGATGGCAATATCAAGCCACTTCACCGCATGGATCGGGATACTGCGGCAGCGATTACTGATATCAAGGTTAAGGCACTTAAACCGATTATAACAGAGGATGAAAAAACCGGAAAAGAAGTCATATTTGAACAGAGCTTGATAGAAGTAAAGTTTGATAACGGGAATGCCGCCCGGGATGCTTTGGCTAAATATTTGGGATTGTTTGAAAGTGACAATCATCAAAAGCAGAACAACGTGGATATTTACTCACAGGTTCGTGCTGAAATAGAACTGGAAATGATTGAGGAGGTATTTGATCTGATTGATGAAGAAAATATGGAACGGGATCCCGATATTCCGGATTTGACATAGAACGGGGGATTTTTGGATAAGTGGCTTTCACCCTTACAACGTTATATTTTGTCCGAAACATACAGCACCGGTTTTATCACTAATTCAACGGTTCTTGTCGATTGGTATGGTTTTGAAACTGTAACTTCAGGAAAGAAGAAATTTCATCGGAATAAGATCGGTATTCGAAAATATCTGTCTGCCAGTGCTGCAACGGCTCGGGCATTAAAAAGGCTCCGTGTTCGGGGTTTGTTAAAGAGAACTTTGGGTGGTGGAAATTGTTTGACATCAAAAGGCGTTGATGTTGCAAAAATGAATTCGTTTAATTTTTAGCCTCCGTTTAAAGGACTTTTCAGAAATAGAAAAAATATCTAAACTACTTCAAATATAACCGTGCTGCTGAGAACGATAAAATTTGTTTTTTTATCTCATTTTAGATGATCTTCCTCCCACTTGCTAAGCGTTGTGGCCACGAACTTGTTAGGTAAAAATTCTTGTTCCAATCGATTTTTATTTAAGGGAAGCAATGTGTTGTAAAGAATCATTTCTTCGTTTGTAAGTCCTTCTGGTGGAGTAAGGAAGGCTGGTGTCTTTTCTTCAACCGCATGGTCATTCCTGTATTTATTGAAAATATCTTTTGTCATCAGTAATGGTGTCAAATTGGGTTGGAGGCATCGGGCTTTGGCTAACATGGCCAAGCCCCAAGTGTCGATGTCTCCCCAGTATCCTATATTTTTTTGAGAAAAATTAGGACCTTGAAGCCAAGACAGATTTAAGCCGGCCCCCAGTATGGCTAGTGTCTCTTTCAGGGACGGGAGATGATACAGGCACTTTTCATTTTCAACAATGAGTAGTTGTTTTCCTGGCAGGGCGGTTTGAAGAAGTTCTTTTGCCCGCACCCGTTGCAGATCAAAAGGTAAAAGGCTACTGTCCAGGTCTGCAAGTAAAAGCCAGTGGTCATTTTCATCCAATGCTCCGAGAAAGGCTTCAAGGCCCAGGTCTCCAGCCATATTGTCAAAGCGAACATCCAATAATTTTGATATCAGGGTGCGGTGCCGTTCAAAAAACTTACTGTCAATGCTGGCTAAAGACAGAGCTCTCAAGGGTTTTCCCCTGGCGCAACCGGGTTCTAACTTCATTGCCAGCCTGGCTGCCTGAATGATTTCTTTTTCTGGCTTATTGCTGATCAAGTGCCGTTGCCGGATCAATAGCCTATGGAAAATGCGGGGGCAGGCTTCGGCCAACTCTTCAAGTCGTTTGAATTCGTATTTTATTTCGGTACTGCCAGTTGCGGTGATCCATTGAGAAGGGGTTTTTAATTCCCAAGATATCGGAAGCAAAACCGGTTCGCCGGTGGTTCTGAAAGTAATGGCTTCCCAATGGACTTTGCCGATATTGATTTTGCGCCATCTCTCCAAGTGTGCTTGCACTTTATTGATGTGTTCGGACAAAAGTTTGTTGGTCGGCTTTCCTATGGGGAGCCTAATCGGCCAGCTATCCGGGTTGAGCAGCCTCACTTCCCTTGTGTTGGGATTCTGCCACTGCCGAGCCAGTTTCCGGGCCAGTTCGTCTGGAGAATTCATTGCTATCTTTAATCCTTTTTTGGGCATGGGTATCCAGTTCTTCCCAGCTTAATGATGTCATTGTTGCCTGCATGCCTTTTCTGTGGATGAGAACCGCCGACCGTGTATGGGACCGCAGCAGTCTCATTTCTTTATTGGGGGTTACAAATAAAGGGTGGAGGCCAAACTCCCTTAGAGCCGAAATGATTCGTCCGGCTGTGGATTGTGAGCTTTTAGAAAATGCTTCATCCAGAACAATGGTGGCAAATAAAGGACTGGATGCACCATCCGGGCACAAGGCATAGCTCAGGGAAGCCGTCAGAATATAACTGGCAATGATTTCTTTTTCACCGCCGCTGCCCCCTTGGGACCCAGAGCGTGTATCAATAATCCTTCCTGTCTGGCGATCAATTTCAGAGACTTTGAAGGTTAATCGATACCGAGGGTCCAGAAGGGCCCGGGCATCTACTGTATGCCGCCTTTCCGATGCATCACTGAGAAGCTGAACCATGTGCTTCAGGGCACGGTAGTGGCTTTCTCCCTCATCATCTTTCAAGGCAGCTGATTTTAACCGACGTTGGGAGGCAAGCAGGGTTTTTAGGCTGTTGGCTGATACGGGAATGGGTACCAGTTTTAGGTAGTGACCCGATTTGAAATCTACTCGTTCCAAGGTATGGTTCAGCGCGTCTATTCGTTCTTCAATGATTGCTACTTCATTCTGGATATAGGTCAATAACTGCGTCACGCCCTGGTCTGAGGATTGGGTCAGGTAGGCCATGAACCGGTTTCGTTTTTCCGGCAGAGCTTCTCGGGTAAGAGTGTCCAGGCGCTCCAGGTAGTGGGGAATGTCGATGATCTCTGTACCAACTTCGGTTAGGGCACCTGTATCTGTATTTTTGGATTTCCCCATGAGGCGGATCAGATCCTGGCCCATATTTCTGTGCTTTGTTCCTAAATTATCTCGATTCATTTCAATACGGCTTCGTTCATCCCTTTCCATCTGTCCCAACAGAGCCAAATGGGATTCTTCAAGAAGGGGGAGATGGTGTTTACCTATGTCCCGATCCTTCTTGGTTAAGCCTTCCCCTATCTGCGCGACTGCTGTTTCTTTATTTTTAATTGCCGTTTCAAGACTATTTTTTAAGCCCCCGCGGTTTTCGTTCAACTGATGGATTTCATCCTGTGCTTTTTTGGCCTGCAGGGAGACTTGGTTATATTCTTTAAAGGCTTTTCCTACATCGGATTCCGGATCGGTGAGGTCGTCAAGATCCTTTTCAAGGCTTTCAAGTATACAGGTGGCTCCGTCAAAGTCTATGGTGTCAAATGTGATCCCGAGTATGCTTGATAGGGCTGCCACGTTGTTTTGGATTTGGCTTGATTTATTTTTAACTTTTTCAAATGCCTGCTGCTTTTCTCTAATCTGCGGTTGGAGTTGGGCAATTTGCTGGTCCAGGTATAGAAGCCGGTCTTTATTTGAGAAGCCGGTCATCCACTCCTGGTTAAGCGGTTTCTGGTCCTGTTTTTCATAAAACCCCGAGCCGCCTGACATCATCCCCTGGGGAGTCATGCCATATGGGGTCACGGCAAGTTCTTTTGCCGTTTCCACACAGTGCCGGTCTATTTTTGCCAAAAAATGTTTGATGAGTTCCCGCTGGGAATGTTTTTTGAATTTTAGTTTTCGGGTGAATCCGTCATGTTTAAACTGGGGCTGTTTTTCAGGGGTGGCAGTACTTAGCAACCTGATATGCAGCCGGTTATCCCGGTTGTTTATCCATTCCAGGGCGATTTTTTTGTGGGGCAGGGGGACCAGAATACGGAGCCGGTTGCCGCCGATGGCACGTTCAATCGCACCCCGCCATCGGGCTTCATCAGGTTTTATTTCCACCATTTCCGCCACAAAGGGAAGCTGATTTTCCTGCAGGTTCAATTCCTGGGCAAGTGTTGCCCTGAATTTTTGGAATTGCGTGGGCATATTTGATCCGGGGCGGTTTTGTATCGCTGCCTTTTCTTCCTCTAACCCTTCCTGTTTCTGCTTGTCCTGTTCTAAAATGAGCCCCAGTCGGTAAGTTTCGTTTTCCAGGGATTCCTTTTTTTCTTCAAGTTCCTTTATCAGGGCAGAAGCAGTTTGTTGGTTTTTTATCAGGGCATCCTTGGTCAGGCTGGCATCTAAATCCATGGCACGGGTTAACTGCAGATAATTCTGCGCATCCCTTTTTACTCTTGTAATGTCGTCTTTTTTTTCTTCAATACGTGCTCTGAGTTGTTTCACTCCGGCGCCGCCGGCCTTCAGATAGATTTCTTTCAGTCTATCTGCCTGCTCCCCGAGGGCGTCTGCCCGCCGGGTTTCAGTTTCGATTTCCTTTGTTATGGCCTCGATTTGAATTTCAAGCTGTTTTACCTGGTTGTCCCACATCCGGTGGCCGGCAACTGCAAACCAGACAGGCAAAATTTTCAGGAGGTACTGATGTTCTTGTAATTTTTGCCCACAGGACAGGTATTGCCGATTCTTTTTTTCGATGGGAATAAGGGACCTTTGCTGTTCAAGAGCTATTTCCAGTTCCTGGCGGATTCCTTTCAGGTTATCAAATTCCTTTGCAACCTCGCTAGCACGTTGAAAACCTGACCGGTCATTTAGAACCAGTTCCCTGAAAATTTCATCAATACTGTTCAACTGTTTCAGTCCGGCAGCTCGATTCAATAGAGCAAAGGCGTTTTCCCCCACTTCAAAAAAACGGCGGAGATGGGCTATGTATTGTTTTTTTCGGTCAAATATCTGAAAGCCGGCGGTTTCCCTGGCCACTTGTTTTAATGCCCGAAGCCCACCCTCATGGTGTATTGTAAGCCAGTCTTCCATCCCAGGGGCATTTGAATCAGAAAAAAACCATGCGCGGCGCAGATCTTTGTGAGAAGAGCTTGTTCCATCAATCCAAAATAATGCGCCGATAATAACCTTTGTTTTACCATCACTGAAAATTGCACTGATGGCCGTGGTGGTTTTACCTGGCCGGGCAATATGGCTGTTATCACCTGTGTTGTTTCCGGCCCCTGACACGCCCCGGACATATGAAATCAAGTCCCGGTCGCTTTCATGGCCGCCGGTTGATGCCAGGTTGTATTTAGGAGCTGGAGTGATAAGGGTCATGAAGGCATCTACCAGGGTTGTTTTCCCACTTCCGGTGGGCCCCACGAGAGCTGTACCCAAAGCGTCTATTTCCAGGGGTTCGGGTCGGTCAAAGGGCCCCCAGTTGTATACTTCCAGCTGTTTTAAAATAAAGGCGGGTGAACAAACCCTGCCGGGATGTATACTGGGCGTCTTATCAGGATTCACTTGGTTAATTTCCATCCTGGTCTCCATGGGTATGTGATGTTTGGTTTTTCCGGCTCAGTTTCTTAAATTGATGCAGCAGGGCGGTAAGGGATTCTGGATTGGCAAGATGGGCGATGAGAGGTTTTATAGTCACCCGGTTTTTGTTATCTATTTCGGAAACAATACCGTGGACTTTCAGCTTTTCCAACAGGTTGCGGAGTCGCTTTTCTTCTTTTGCATCATTACCGAGGTCTCCTAGGAAATCCTGAAGCCGGGGCAACAACTCATCAATATGCAGGCTTGCCCCTTCCGCACCGATGCCTGCGTCTTCTTCGTGGGCGATAAATGACTGTCTTAAAATGGCCACCAGAAGAGATTGTTCCAATGTAAACCTTTGTCTTCTGACAAGGGGGTGGGACCATTCATCTTCATGGTCAAATAATTGGCTGGCCACTTTTAATAAAGCGATGCCCCTTATTTCATCCAATTCCAACCAAAGTTCAATCGGTTCCAGTATCTCTTTGATTTTTTTTTGATGGACCTGGGCCGTTTTGTAGATGGCTGGTTTGCGGCTTGCTTCTATAACGCCATATCGTAATATCTCTTGGACAGCCGATTTTATGGCTGCAGGTGTATAACGCCCCGACATTTCATCTTTTGGGGACGGTTCACTGTTCTGTTCAATGGGAGAAACCGTCGGTTTTGACGCATCAGGACGGTCCTCTTTAGCTGTGATCCGGTCAAATATGCCAGTCATCCCAGGTTCTCCATATTAATTGATTTTAATGCTTCTCCGGTCAATCTCATTTTGGGAACGTTAAACCGGAACCACTGTCCCGAACGGGTTTCATAATCTATGGGTTCACTTCCTTCAAGGACGGGGAGGCCTGCTTCCCTTGCCATATTGATCCAGAAAGCCAGGGTTTCAAGATCATGATCCGACAATAATATATCGGCCAAATCTGGTATGCTGAATTTTTTACCAGAGGAATTCAACAAGTCCATGGTTTTTTGAATTAATTCACCTTGATCCAGTTCGTCAAATGCTTCCCAAAATTCATCTTCGATCTCATCCAGATGGACCTGTTGTTTATCTAAGAGCAAGTCTGCAGGATCATCCATGTTTACGGATTTGAACCGGAACCGTTCAACAAGCGGGAGATTGGACACTGTCACTGCTACAGGGGGAAGGGAGGACGGCAATCTTCTGAATGCGGCCTTATCCCAATCCAGGTTTTCATTTGCGGCAAGGTCAAAAATTTCATTGAGGAGCTCTCCCACACGGTGGTTATCAGAGGCGATGCTGGTCTTCAGAAAATTTTTTACATCCTTTTCACTGATTGCTCTCGCCCGGATGATATTTAGAGATTCACTCACCAACCTAGTTACCAGCAGGCGCAAATCTGACTGCTGCCCATGTGCGAGTGCTTTACCTGCAGCAGGATTATTAAGAATTGTCTTAAGCCGCTGTTTCATAAGATCCAGTTCTGCAGATTGGTTTAATTGCTCATAAAATCCGTGAAAGACTTTCCCTTCCGGCGTTTCCAGTAGGCTTTCATGTCCGTCCAGCAGTTTATCGACAATCTCACCACGGTTATGCCTGGCTTTGGAGATGGACCGTCGAAGGGTTTTGTCAGCAACCCGGTAGGAATCTTCCACCCGGCGGAAATCAGATCGAAGGCTCATGGCAAGGGAATATATTTCCTGGATCCCTTCAATGGCTTGTGAGCCTTCCAATACTTCAAACTGGCCTGCTTCCACCTTTTTAAGCTCCTGTTGCAATGAATGGATTCTATTTTTTATATGGGTTGCCCGACTGTGTCGATCTGGATTTAATTTGGCTTCAAGGTTCTCTATTTCTCTTTGGACTGTTGCCAGCCTTGAGGCCGTGGATGTCATCATGCGGTCATCAAGGCCATCCATAAACAACAATGCTTTTTCAAGCCCATCGGTGGCCAAAAGACGCCCTTTGCGTTGAACCAGTAATTCTCTGCTGATCCATTCCCGAAGTTCCTTGTCTGCAAATGCAGGAAGGTCATCTGTTTTAATATCAAATTGTTCGTAATTGACATTGAGTTCAAGGATTTGGGCCAGCAATTGAACAGCATCTTCATAGACGATGCCGTCCTGTTGGTTTTCGAATAATTGTTTTAGACAGCTTAGAACCAATGGCGCTCGGCGTGCCGCCAGCAAGCGCCAGGCAGGATTTCGACGGCGGGCCAAGATATAGGATTGGCAAAGCTCTTTGCTTTTTGAGTCCATCTATACTTTCCCATGAGCGGTTTAAGAAAGAACGTCAGGGTGATTGTATTGGATTTACCCTGATTAAAAATATCAATATCATCGCACGGGGCGTTAGGCCAGCAGTAAAAAGTGAAAAGTTTTATTTTATAATTCGATTCAATGTTCTTGGTACAAGATTTTTGTCTTAGTCTTTTTGAGCACAGAATCATCAGTTGAATGTATACTGATTGCCTTAACTTACTTATTCAATAACCTTTATATCCACATCTTCAGAAACCACGTAATCCTGCAGCTTGTTGTCCATGTCATCATCGCTTGACCACCATCCTTCCTTCATGTCTGTACTTTGTATCATGGAGCGGAAAGTGAAATCACAGTATGTATCTTCATATTTCAAAACTGTAATCCCATCCTCATGCTCTACAATTTCCCAAGTATCTGGTATTTCCAACTCAGTATCGATGGTAATGCTCACAGTTTTCATGGTATTTACCTCTATTTGTTGAATTTTATAAAAGGTCCTGTAGTTTCAGGCTCAGAACCATCCTCAGTTTCTTCATCGGCCCAGCCGTAGCAAGCCATATCATCGGGAGCGTCGGCCAAATCCAAGCTTATTTCACCCCAGCCCATATCGTCGAAATGACCAGACTTGAAATTCATGATTACCGGATTATCAGGGGCCTTATCCATCTCTATGAGTGAATCAAAATAGATTTCTTCGATATCATCGAACATACCCCCATTAGCCCCTTTTTTTGCATTCTTAAGAATCTTTTTCTTGAATTTCTCAACAGCATCATCTGGATCCGGTGCAGAGGCTACCATGGAAAAAGATCCATGTTCATTTTTACTTTCGATATCAAAACTAAAATTTGCAATATACTTCATTGAGGTCCTCCTATTCAGTTAGTATTTGTCAATCTAAAGGTACGATCTTTTATTGGCATTCTCGATCAACATAAGCCATCCATCCATCACAACTCTGGTATTCTTTGGCCATGCCGTCTAAAAGAATCTGCCTTTGTTTTTCGCTTAGTTGCTGCGGCAGCATCATGAGGAAGAAAGCTTGTCTTTTATGGTTAGAATCCGACATGACCAGATCATAGACATCCGCATACCCGTCTTGTTTTGCAGACCGGTTATCTCTTGAGCTTGTAATGCATGCCAAGCCATAGGCTTTTCCTTTAAGGTTTGAATACAGGTTACTCATTTTCCTCCTGGTAGAATTTGGGTTTGTTGAAATACAGAAGCCTATTAAGCATGAAGGGTGCCAAACGGCTAACTCATGATGGGAGAAGTTTGTTGGTAAAAAGTTAGTGTCTTGATATTAAATGATTTTATTTCCTGATTTTTTTTGGGTGAATGGATGATCGTAATGCGTTAAGAGGTGTAGGGTAAAATATTTTGTGTGCATATAAATTAATTTATATGGTTGAATATGACGAATTTTTTGACATGCTGAATCGGCTCTGCCGATCTCAATGCTTGCAATGGTAATGAAAAAGCTGGCTCTGACCCGATATGTTTGGAAAATATTTCTCGTAATCATTCCGCCAGCATCATGAAGATTTTTTTGAATAATGTTAGTTTTTAAAGATACAGAGTATTTCTTCAGTTTGCTGTTACTCCTCACCATCCGAGCACAATCAGAGGATAGGAGTAACAGCGGCAACCATTCGAATCCATATGGCTGCACGGTAAATCATCTTTCTTTAGAGTAAAACAGCAAAGTATTCTTCTGGTCATCCATTAGCCAATCTATCCCGCCGGAAAGATCATAAATATGTTTGGCGGACTCTCCCTGTTCGTCAATCGTGGTAATTATGACACTCCTGTCATGGAATGCTTTGCCCTGGGGGAAAGGGATTACCTGGACAATTGGCTTCATTTCAATTGCCAGGGATATTTTCTTAATTACAGCGTTTCTCATTAAATTGGGGGCTTTATAATTATAGGCTTTAAAACTTTGTTCCTTACATTTTATATGTACTTTTTTTATTGTATTAGCATACTTATTCAAGAATTTTAAAAACGTTGTCAGAAGGTTGATTTGTCTATTATCCGCTCCGCAATAGGGGTCTTTGATCTCAATCGTCTCGACATAAGCATCATGAACTTGGCTAAAATATTTGTTCAAATCTCTTTTCTGCCCTGAAGCCAATTCCCAACGTTTAAATTTTTGTTCAGGGGGGAACAATTCGTTCGCTGAATAGTGCTGTCCTGCCTCTAATGTTTCTTGAAGCTTCGCAGCCCTTTCTTCATCTATAGTCAATTCATATGCTGGATGAGGTACGATTTCATCCATAACTGACGAGAGCGGGAAATCCGAGTACCAGGCGGGGCTGCCTATTATCGGATCCGCAGCAATGCTGGGCAGTATACATTCTTCATTTGAATGAATGCCGTACAGGCTTAGCTGTCCAGTTTCTATATATGGTTTCAGGTAGTTCATAACCTCTCTTTGCCTGAAGACTTTCTTATCCTGAATATTTGAGGCATTGGTAAAGAAAATTTTAATCTGCTTTCCGGCATTCATTTGTTCCAAGGTCCATTTGACGCAAGGGTTGTCAAAATTTGTTTTTGAACTGTAAAAATTTTGCCCAATTAAAGCAATATTCTGATATGGGGCTAATTTTTCAGAAAGCGCCTTCAAACTTGGCTTTTCCCAAATCAGGCCGCCGGCCTTGATTATAGGATGGTCAACTTTTCCTTTGTTTATGGCTTTCAGCCATGGGATGACCGGAATTCTATCAAAGTAATCCCAAATTCGTTGATTTGAATAATCACATAGGCATCTGCGGCATCCCGAAGAGCATTCATTGGGACAATTAAGCCTGTCAATGGCAGCACTCAACAGCTGATCCATTTTAATTTCCCGGAATAATCTCACAGAGTATCCGGCGCCGCCTGGCACAGAGTCATAAATAATAACGGATATTTTTTTTGCACTTATCTTATAGGTTGTCCGAACGGCATTAATTTGCAAATCCATTACCGCGGCCGCTGCAAAACGAATGGACTCGCTTAAAGTCGCGGCAAAAGAATCTATGTGTCGCCTTCTCTCTGAAGTGCTTAACTGGTTTTCGGGTTCCGGTATAGGATTAGAAAACCGTAAAATGGTGACATCAGTGTTGAAAATGTGTGATATATCCACTGGCCAGGACAAGTTATCATTTACGCACCGCTGGTCGCCAAGCAGATCGGTATGTTTTAATTTTTTGGTTCCCGCTTTTTTTGCCGGAACCATATGGTTACATAAATTACACCTGTGATACCCCATACCAAAAGGTCCTCGGTTTACAATAAAAAGAGTGCCGACGGGATCATTTTTATTGATGGCATGGCTTCGCAATAATGCTTTGGTAATCACCGGATTGTCGGAGGGCTTAAACTGCTCTTCTCTTGCCATGGAGATTAATCGAGCTTCATCAGCATATTGTTTCCGGATTCTATGCAAAGAAAGATCTTTACCCTTCCGGTCTTTATATGCTGTGACAAATCCCTTTGGTTCTATGAAATTTCTTTTCAGTCCTATACTTTTACTCCCGCAGAACATACAGCTTCCAGACAGGTCATCTCTATCAACCTGCACTTCGACATGGTGGCACTCCCGGCACAAGGTATAGTAATTAGTGGGCATAAAGTCTTTCGGATAATATGCCAGCCCCTGGCTGGTCCAAATTCGTCCATTCGCTACGACTTCAGCTCCTGGCGCATATTCTGAAATCCCCAAAAGAGCATCCCGGTTCAGAGAAATATCTTTATCCCATGAAAACCGGGCTTTTCTGCCATATTCTTTAGTTACATCGAGACTTAAAGAATTCACTGGGAAGCTGTAGGTCGGGATCATGCCATTCAACGATAATTGAGTTACCAAGAATTGCGTCATGTATGACTTTCTTAAATTTTCCCAATGCAATGCTTTGTTGAGTTTATCTTCTTCAAGCAGTGCTTTCCTTTTTTCGCTGTAGACCCGCCAGCGCCCATTAACATCCTGGGCAAGTTTTAAGATCAACTCAGAGAATTTCCCGGTTAATGCCTTTCCAGATAGGCCGATAAAATTCTGAAGGTCTTTTGGCAGAGATGACGCAAGCCGTGATGCCTCATTTTCAAAGGCTGCAGCTTCTTCACTTTCAAGCCAAGCGTTAAGGTCATCCTTAAATTCATTTAACTTTTCATCATCAAACCTGTCTCCAAAAAAATCTGAAAGTGAAGGAGCGTTTATTGACGTGTCTGGAATGCGATTTCTCAAAAAGCCGGATAGGACAATGGAATTCTGATGCCTCTGAAACAGTTTCGCGTTTTCAAGATGTATTCTTGGGATGGGTGCAGGTTGCATAAGATATTCTCGAAAATTTGAAAAGACCATCTGATCATATTGGCTGTTCCTTGCAACGGTAACACAAAAAGGGGAGGCCTGGGCCCGGCGGCCTGCCCGACCTGTTCTCTGTTGATAATTAGATATTCCAGGAGGTATATTCAAACAAACCACAGCCTCAAGATCACCTAAGTCAACCCCCATTTCCATGGTTGTTGTACAGCTCAGTAGATTTATCTTACGTTCACTGAAATCCTGTTCTATCTGTTGGCGAAGTTCTGTGGACAATGACGCTGTGTGCTCGTTTGCTTTTGTGGTTAAGGCAGCCCCCTGATCGTAGATGGAAACATAATGATTACGCTCAATTATTTTTTTTCTTTCTTTTTCGGGAACCGGCTTAGTCTCGCCTTTACATAAAAATGATGAGCAGCAAGAAGAAACCGTATCGAATGTTGATAATCCGCAATCTTCACAACGGTGAAGGGTATGGTCGTTACCGTTTTCGAATCGAATTAGCTTGGCGTCCAGTCCGTATCCAGGTCTGGCGGGCCTCAGAAATTTTAGAAATATTAGGCTTTCCCAAAAATTTAAAAGAAATGTTCGGGTTTGCTCCCAAGACCATCCAAGGCGTTCAACAAGCAGCCATGTTCTTCTGTTGTTTTGTTTTCTACCCTCGGCAGGGATCCAGCCTGTAGTATATCCGGGACTGGTTTTATGAAGTTCAAAAGATCTTTTTTGTGAGTATATTTCACCCCAGATAAATGGATCGGTGAGATCTATATCATAAAGATTGACAATGGCTTTACCCCGGCGGATGGTTTCCAGTAAAAATAGGGCAATACTCTTTGCCTCTTTTCTATCGTGTTCCGGAATAAAAGGGGTAATCGTTTTTACCAGCCTTTTAAACCGTTTTGATTCATATGTCACATGGATAAGGCCCAGAGCCTCAAGAGAATTTCTCCGTCCCCCAGGTGTACAGAATTCGGCCGCTGCCTTACCCATGATATGGTCTGTTCGGCGCTCCCTGTTTTCTATCCGTTTACCCGCACTGTCAATAACGATTGGCTCGCCGTTTTTTTTCCAAAATTTAAAGATGAGGTAGGCAAGGTCGTCTATGGACATCAACTCATCTTCTTTTTTTAATACCTGATAAATGGCTGTCCTGAGAGCCAGTTCGTCACTGGTTCGTTCAAAATAGGGTGCAAAATACGCTGCATTTTGCCGGTTATCTGAAAAGGTCAGCAGAGACCGGCCTTGCATCGGTGTGTCATGATCAATGTTTTTTGCCGGAGGAAGGTTTTCAAGTACCTTCTGGCAGACCACGGCACTAAAAGCCTCGTTGCCTGAATTCATAGGAGATATGATTTCGGCAGACGCCCCTGATGCCCTGCTGCCACATGCGTTGCATTTTCGTACATAATCATTTTTTTCAATTTCATCCCGCATGGTTTCTACTTCATATAGCCGAATATACAGCCCACCCTCATCTTCCTGTTTCAAGTCTCCGTTTTCGGGATTCAGATAGGTGGGGCTTTTCTTTTTGTCTTTTTTGGCTTTCACGGGGATCTCGTCGTCTAATTCATCCAGAGCACTGGATTTGGTCGGTTGTCCCAGCCAGAATACTTTTCGGATGTATTGTTTGTCAGATTGATCAATCCCTTTGAGGGAGTTTAATAATTTTGTTCCATCGGTAAACCCTTCAATGTATGGCTGGCCGCACCGCCGACAAACAAAGAGCGGATAATATGGCCGCCCTTCTGTATCAGTGAAGTTGCGGAACGACTTGATATCAGACCATCCTTCTTTGGCCTCTGCTGTCAGGCGGATGCAGGCACCTTCAATGCTGTTTGTGGCAATATGATAGCGGCTGGGCAATAGGGGGAAGACATTCATGGATTTCCTTGAAATAATCCCCATGTGTACAACGGAGCTCAGCGCCTGTCGTTTTTCTTCTGTTTTTATGTGGTCACCCGGGAATAATTTTTCGGCCAGATCCTGGAATGCAATGATGGGTTCTTGATCCAATGTTTTTGCAATATATCGGATCTCCTTATTTGCAGAAAATAATTTTTCCAAACCGGCAGAAAATTTTTGTTTTTTATTCAATAAGAGATGGTCTTTAACCTTTGTGCCCAGTTTTCCCTCAACCATTTCATTCCAATCAAAAACATCATAGTCATCCACAACATTCTCATTAAGAAATTTACCAATTTGGATCCAGGTCTCAATGGAGAGGCTGAAATACTTTTTCTTTTCCAAAAGTGTGTGATGAGGGATCCGCTTGCCCCGGATTACTTGATGAACCTTCTCCCCGAACAACTGATCGGCAAAATTCAACAGGGCGTCATCTGCCCCTGGCCCTTCTGCAAGGCTTGCACTGGTTCCGAAAACTTGCAACGGCGCTGTTAATCCTATTCTGTGTTTTAGTTTTCTTAACAAAAAAGCCACTTCTGTAGCCTGTGCGCCACTGTATGTATGAATTTCGTCCAATACCAGGGTGTTTAGGGTCGTTTGGGCAAATAAAGGAGCATTCCGCGGCAATAAAAGCAGATGCTCCAACATTGCATAGTTGGTAATCAGAATTTTGGGAGGGTTTTCTATCATCTCTTCCCGTGTAAGCAGCCAGTTATCCGGTATGGTATGGCCGAGGGCCTCCATAAGCTTATCGTTTTCCCTGAGCTTTTCTCGTTCTTCGTTTTTGTCTGCATTGGCACGGATTTGACCGGTATACCTGCCGAATGTAATCCCATATTCATTTAATTCCCTGCCGAACATGGGGGCAATGCGGTAGAAAAGTTGATCGTTGGCCAGGGCATTCATGGGATATATTAGCAGCACCCGGACGCCGGGCTGTTCAGGATGCGGATCCGTTAGCAGTTTTTGAGCAATTGGGTAAAGAAATGCTTCGGTTTTACCGCTGCCTGTTCCGGTTGCCACGATAAGGCTTCGATCATTTTGGCAGGCCGCTGTCAGGGCTTTTTCCTGATGAAGATGCAGCGGACGGTCAAGTATCTGATCTGTAAAATTTGCAAATCCCTTATGGAGAAACCCTCCATTCGTTTCCAATAGCGACTTGAGAGCCTCCCCCTTTTCAAAGTCCGGCAGGGCTTCAACATAAGGTCCTTTAACCAGTTCCTGTTGATCGACCAGGTTGAAAAAAGCCTGCTGCAGGGTCGGATAACGGCTGTTAATGGGCAGGGATGTGGAAATATACCGCTTTAGGGTCGTCTTCAGATTTTCAACAAGATGGATTGGATTGGATTCAAACATAGCGCCTCCTTGGCTGATCGCAATCAACAGAAAAAACAAGCTCCCATAACAGAAGATAAAAACAAAAAAGATCCTCTGAAAGGTATAGAAGATAGCCTAAATACTTATTAATGCCGTTGGCGGGTAAGCTATGGGTTTTAAATGCTTTTTTCTTGAAATTGTCCATGATGCCCGCCTCTCTTGATTCCCAGCGGCAGACCTGTGCAAACAATGAGATGAACCGGATAATATTTTTTTGGTTTTCAATGGCCACAGCAGCCTCGTCATCCAGCCATTCTGGCTGGGGATGAAATCGGTTGAACAGCATCACAGGGTCCGAGTCTGTATCCAACCGTGAAATGGCTTTGCCGTCAGCTAAATTTGATATGGATACATTTGCCATCTGTTTTGACAATGCGAGCGCGTGCCCCAGCCTTTTTGATCCCATGGACATGGCATTTGAAAATTCACCTTGGAAGCGATCAATTGCGTAGCGATAGTGCATGGGACCGAGGATATCTCCTTTGGCGGGCATCCATTGATCATCATTCAGGTAACGCCATTTTTCAGGAAGATCTCTGGCCGATAGAGAGTCCATGTACGCCGATGTTGTGAATTTTTGTGGAGCGCATTCAGTTTGGACAACCGCCATGGCATTTTGAAACCCGAACAGTGCGGCAACATCAAGATATCTATGTGAGAAGGCATGGCATGGATTATTGATCTTTGACATAAACCTGAGGCAGCTGTGAAAGCTGGAAGCGGTCAGCCTTTTTTCCGGATATACGTTTTTCCCCTGGCAGAACATGGCTGGGACCGCGGTGCCGGGATGTAGTTTGGGTATTGCGTCCCCCTCTTCAGTGATGGAGTTGCGCTCCCCGACCAGTGAAAGAAGCTTGAGACAATCCTCAGTTCGCGCATCATAGGAAAGATTTTTCCCCAGTTTGATCCAAAAGCTTTCAAGCCATGACAAGTTTTTCCAGCAGCCCAAGGCGTATTTTATTCTCAAGGCTTCATCCAGGCGACTGAATATTTGTGCATATGTACCTGGATCGTGGTTGCTTGAAAACCACCACCATAAATCCTCAAAACTCTGGCCTATCTGGCTTGGTGTTGAAAGAAGGCCATCGGCAAATACAGCACCATTTGAATCCGTCAGTGCCCCCCATCTGTTTTCGGCCTTTACTATAAACGAGGTCAGCCATAGCCCAGAGGGCCATCCGGTTTCAGGGTAATGAATTGTACATTCCTTGTCATCGCCTTTAAAAAAAGTGGCGTAAATGTCCGGCAGGATTTCGTGGCGGTATGTCTGCCCCATTTGCTCAAGATCAACATTGATTTCATAAGAGGTGTCGTCTATAAAATTTTTTATGGAAAACCTCAAAGACTGTATGGACGCCCGGATTGACAACTCTATCTTTCTTGATTCAACATCAGATTCAGCTGAGTATGACTTTGCTTCAAAGGGCGATACAAAGCGTAAGAGCGGCAATGCCGAAGGGTATTTTTCACTGTAAAATAATAGGGTGTCATGCCCGGGTTCCAGATAGTCAACCATACCCGAAAGTGGTATTTTTTTTGACCCTACCCGGTTGAAATCAACCTGGGTTTCATATTGGCCGATTTTCAGGAGGCTTGGTTCTGAGGCAAATACGGTCAACACTTTTCTGCTTGAAGTGTTGATTGAGATCGTTTCCCCGAGCTTTAGGCCTTTTTCAGCATGGTCGGCCCTCCCGTAATCTTTTAAACTAAGGAAGACTCCGGGGACTGCCCAGGTAAAATACAGGGTTCTGACCCCATCTTTAAAGGCCATTTTAAAAAAACGGTTTGTTTCATCACTAAAAGTGATGGAGTTGGTCTCAAGGTCAACTTGAAGGTTTTCACAATCATCTTGAACAAGGTTGGCCGGCAGCTGGGTGCAGGTAAACCTGTCCCGGTTTTTCATCTGGGACAGACCGCTCCAGATCACGGCGGATTTCCTTACCAATGCCCGTTTAATATCCTCCCGGTAGACGGCAAATAGCACTCTGCTGACCCCTGGGCCCCAATACCGTTCCATCAATTTTCCGATATTTAAAACAAACTGATTGTCTTCCTGGGCCGGAAAAGGCAGTACAATCTCTTCTCCAAGAGTGTTTGAGGTAACTTTGACAACGAATTTTTCATCTGACATCATCATCTCTTTGGGAATAATGATGTCAATCTTGAGATTGTCGGCTGGATAGAGTTCGTTCCCTCTGACCCCCCGCAATGGTTCCTGTGTGAAATAGAGCGCTGGTTTTTCTTCTGCTTTTATTTGAAGTTTGGCTGGCCCTCGCTGCAATACATATGTTTCCCCCGGGACCAGGGAAACCCGCTGACTATAAATCTCTGGATTATCGGAGAATAATTCAAATTCCTCTTCATTTTCTGGGGGGAATCGGGTCAGAAATAGATAGTTGCCGGGGTCGAGGAAAATTTCTTTTTCGGCAAGTGATGAGCCTGTTACAAATCTACCGTCGGGCATAGAGAATATCAGAAGACGATTGTTTTTTTGATTCTCCCACAACGTGTAACTGCATCTGAATCCTTCGTCGTTTATGACAACGGCATCGGGAGGGAGTGACATATCAAAGGAGAGGAAGCGGTCGTCATTTCTGGAGGTAAATTTTCTGGTTTCATCACCTGTAATGATTTCCCACTGCACCGACTCTTTGCTGCCGGGTAGCAAAATTCCGTATTCAGATTCTCTGAGGATAACCCTTGGAATGCCAGCCTGCTTGGCTTTTCTGATTTTTGGGCCAGCTTCAATGGCTTTAAGAATGGCAGCCTCTATTCTCGATTTGCCTGTAAAGGAATTTTCACCTATTTGTAGACAGCTGATGAACAATTGGGAATGATAGCAGATATCATCCCGCTGTATGGCTTCTTTGACTGTCTTCGGTGTCAGCCTGTCAACCAGGCCTTCTTGCCACAGCTTAAGCAGTTCCGGGTCATCAAGGTCGGGAATCCCTGCCTGATCAGTATATCGGAGAGCTTTAAGTGTAAATTGATCCACATACCTAAGCGGCAGGCCGACCTGGCGGAGATATTCCCTTACCATGTAATGGGGACCGGACCGCCGCGGAGATACCGAGATGCCGAGATGAAACACACAGGCAATTCGAAAAGCTCGCCACAGGACTTCCTTTTGGTGCTGGGTTAAGGTCTGGTTAAAAATTTTTTCAAAGAAGGGATATACCTCAAAATGGCCGTGTTTTCCGAAATCTTCGAGTAACTGAACCACGAGTAGAGTTGAGAATATCGCAGGATACTCATCCAGAAGATCAATGAACTTATCAAAAGGATCGTATTGTTTTTGAATGAAGGAGATAATGTTCTGACGCAGTTTACTGCCAATTTGATCTTCAAACAGTCCCAAAAAGGGGGACTCACTGTTTTTGATATTGGTTAGCAGTTTGTCTTCAAAATCCCGGAAGCCTTGATTCATGGCGGATTTCTCCTCGAATGTTGATTACTTAGAATATTGGAAATTTAGAATATGATATTTGATGATTCCTGTTTTGAAATTAATTAAAGATGAGTGAATTTCGTCCGCTTATGACCGGGCTGCACCCTACCAAAGGAAAGGCAGATGCAACAGTCAGAATCAAAACCAACTCAAACCAAATCTCCGCGCAGAGATCCTACAATTGTAGTTGATAATAATCAAGTTGAATATCAGCTAAGAATTAATGACCCCAATTCGTTTCGGCCTGTGTTGGATAGGCTTAGAATTCTTCACCCCGAATTTTTTGGGGGGGATTTAGAGGAGCGGGGGAGAATAGTTTTTTTCCTCCCCCCAACTCTATTCAAGGCACAGATTCAGGTTAAGATGTATGGCAAGCATAAGAACAATAATAACAGCCATTAGATCTGGCGTAGTGTCTTTTGGCCTGCTGTACCGCCGAATGGCAACTGATATGTTCCCCTAAGTGGATCCTGTTTTCAGGATCTGGCATGTGTGTGCAGCCTTGTTTGTGTACTTCATGATCGCCATTGGGTTGCTGGTTTTTGTTTAGATAGTAAGAAGCCATTGTTTCTTGTCCTTTTTTTAAAGTTCTGGGTTTGTTGAAACTCAGTAACCTGATAGAGCATGAAGGATGCCAACCGGGTAACTCGTGCCAGATATATTTTGTTTGTAAAATTAATATGTTGAAATTATAGAGTTTTTTTCACTTGGTGTTTTTTTGGGTTGAACAGATATTCGCAATGCGTTAAGTGGGAAGAGATAAAATATTTTGTGTGCACATAAATTAATTTATATGGTTGAATATGAAGAATATTTTGACATGCTGGATCGGCTCTGCTGATCTCAATGCTTGCAATGGTAATGAAAAAGCTGGTTCAGGGCCCATCGGCCAAGCAGTCGCTTCACGGAAGTATGATGAAGTCTGCTTGATCAGTGATTGGCCGCCTGAAAAAACAAACGCCTATAAAAAATGGATAGAAACCGCAGGCAACATCCCGGTCCGGGTTTACCCTCAAAATTTGTCCGGACCTACTGCATTTTCTGAAATTTATGAATCCGTGGTAAAGGTGGTAACCGATATTTTGGACCGGCACGGTAAAGATACGGATCTTACCTTTCATATAAGCCCCGGGACTTCCCAGATGGCCGCAGTATGGATAATCCTCTCTAAAACGCTTTTCCCAAACGCAGAGCTGATTGAATCCTCCATTGAGCAAGGAGTAAATACAGTATCATTCCCCTTTGAACTATCTGCTGAATTCATACCTGATTTGCTGAGACCTGCAGATAAGCGCTTGGAGCTCCTGAGTAGAGGTCTGCCGCCTGAATCACCGGAATTTTCACAAATCATTCATAAAAGCCGTATTATGCAGCGTGTCATTGCCAAGGCCCAGCATGTGGCAATACGCTCGGTCCCCGTATTAATTGAGGGGGAGTCCGGCACAGGTAAAGAATTATTTGCCCGGGCAATTCATAGTGCGAGTCCAAGAAAAAATAAATCATTTATTACTGTAAATTGCGGTGCAATCCCGGCAGACCTTCTTGAATCCCAACTTTTTGGCCATGTTAAAGGGGCCTTTACCGGGGCGGACAAAACTCAAAAAGGGTATTTTGAGGAAGCCGATGGTGGCACATTGTTCCTGGATGAAATCGGAGAGCTCCCTTTATTAAGCCAGGTGAAGCTGTTGCGGACACTTCAGGAAAGTGAAGTGGTTCGAGTCGGAACGGCTAAACCGATTAAAATTGATGTCAGGATTATCGCTGCAACCAACAGGAGCCTGATCGATGAAATACAGGAGGGCCGTTTCAGGGCCGATCTTTTCTATCGGTTGGCAGTGGCCATTTTGAAAATTCCTCCTCTCAGGGAAAGAACTGGGGATTTAAGTTTTCTTGTCGATCATTTTATGGCGCAGGTCAATGCAGACAGTAAAAATGAACCCGGCTACAAAGATAAAAAAATTTCTCCTGATGCAAAAAATCTTATGCTTCAGCATTCATGGCCGGGCAATGTCCGGGAATTGTTAAACACGATCCAGAGGGCAGCCATCTGGTCCTTTGATTCAACCATAACCCGCGAGGATATTGACGATGCACTGATTCCCCTTGGGTCTTCAAATCCGTCAGATATTTTAAACCGGCCTGTGGGAGGAGAGTTTAGAATTGAATCTGTGATGGAGGTTGTGGCAAAGCATTATATTGGCAAAGCATTAAAGGAAGCCAATGGCAAAAAAGCTAAAGCGGCTGAACTGATTGGGCTTTCAAGCTACCAGACCCTTGGGAACTGGATGAAAAAATACAATGTCAATTAATGTTGGCATTAGTATTGCTCTTAAACTCTTGCAATGGATAATCTGATTATGAAATCAATGAACTTTGAAATCCTTCGCGATAAATGGCCGGAGCTGGCCAGTCTTGGCGGTTTTGCCGAATTATATTCCTACACAGACCCCTCAAGCGCTCTTGTTAAACTGCGAACTTTTGTAGAGTCATTTGTTGATCAAATTTATCGGTTTTACGGATTACCAACACCTTATTATTCATCGTTGAATGATCTGTTGAGTAATCATGCATTCAAGGCGGCTGTGCCTACCGTCATCGTAAATACGCTGCATATCATAAGAAAATCAGGCAATAAAGCTGCCCATGGTGCTGATGTTACTCAATATGAAGCACTGAGGTTAGTTAAAGATGCTTATAATCTCTCAAGGTGGTTTTATGTTTTTACCGGTGGCTCCCAGGAAGACTGTAACGACTTTCAGGAGCCTGATAAGCCTGAAACGGTATCATTAACAAACAAAAAACGGGATCTCGAAGAGCTTGCTGTAAAAGAAGCCCAATTGCAGGCGGCCCTTGAAGAGCTAAAAACTTCAACAGCCAAAATTGAAGCCGCAGAGAAAAAAGCTCAAGAACTTAAGAATCTCATGGCTAAAGGTCAGAAAACCGCTGATGCCCTTGAATTTGATGAAGAGATGACCCGTCAGCGGCTCATTGACTGTCAGCTGGTGGATGCCGGCTGGGATGTCGGCCCGGACGGTAAGGATACTGAAGAGGTCACCCAGGAAGAAGAGGTTAAGGGGCAGCCAACAAAAACAGGGGTTGGGTATGCAGATTATGTCCTTTGGGATAATAACGGAAAGCCCCTTGCTGTTATTGAAGCCAAAAAAACCGCTGTAAGTGCAGAAATGGGGCGGAAACAGGCCCAGCTGTATGCCGACGGTCTGGAAGCTGCTTATGATCAGCGGCCCGTCATTTTTTATACCAATGGATTTGAAATATTTATCTGGGATGATGCCCAGAATTACCCGCCACGGAAACTTTTTGGTTTCTATTCAAAGGACAGTCTCCAATATTTGATTTTTCAGCGAAAATACAAAAAGGAGTTGGATACCCTTGATTCTTCTGCTGACATTGCAGGGCGACTTTACCAGCTTGAAGCCATAAAACGGGTCTGTGAAAGATTCTCTGAAAAACACAGAAGAGCCTTGATTGTCCAGGCAACAGGGACCGGTAAAACAAGAGTCTCCATAGCGTTGACGGATTTGTTGATCCGTGCCGGTTGGGTGAAACGGGTGCTTTTCCTTTGTGACCGAAAAGAGTTGAGACGCCAGGCTAAAAATGCGTTTAATGATTTTATCTCAGAGCCCATGACCATCGTTTCCGCCCGGACAGCCAAGGACAGGAATAAACGGATTTATCTTGGTACTTATCCTGCTGTCAGCAAGATTTTTCAAACCTTTGACCCGGGCTTTTTTGATCTGATCATTGCCGATGAATCCCACAGGAGTATCTATAACCGTTACAGGGATATCTTTACATATTTTGATGCCCTTCAGGTTGGGTTGACTGCCACCCCTGTTGACTACATCAGCCGAAACACATTCAAGCTGTTCGGCTGCAGTGAACAAAACCCCACGGCTTACTATTCCCTGGGCAAAGGTGTGGAGGAGGGTTATCTGGCCCCCTATGAAGTGTATACCCATACCACAAAGTTTCTCAGGTCAGGCATAAAATACAGAGATTTAAGTGAGGAACAGCGGGAGCAGCTGGAAGACGATGGTGAGGATCCCAAAGCATTTAATTTTGATGCCGCCCAGGTAGACAAACAGGTCTTTAATAAAGAGACCAACCGGATGATCCTGAGAAATCTCATGGAAAACGGGATCAAGGAAGAGACCGGGCAATTCCCCGGAAAAACCATCCTTTTTGCCAGAAGCCATGACCATGCAGTCCTTCTGGCTGAGCTTTTTGACGAGGTGTATCCCCAATACGGCGGGAAATTCTGCCAGGTCATTGATAACTATGATCCGAGGGCAGAGCAGCTTATTGATGACTTTAAGGAGGGGACGGGTCAAAAAGACGATTTAACCATTGCCATATCCGTGGATATGCTGGATACGGGAATTGATATTCCCCAAATCGTAAACCTTGTATTTGCAAAGCCGGTGAAGTCCAAAGTAAAGTTCTGGCAGATGATCGGCCGGGGCACCCGGCTGTCTCCCGATCTTTTCGGGCCTGGAAAGGATAAGACAGTCTTCAGGATTTTTGATCATTGGGGCAATTTTGAATACTTCGAAGAAAAATTCAAAGAGTCGGAACCAGGGGGGGCAAAATCCTTAATGCAGCAAGTCTTTGAAACCCGGGTCAGCCTGGCGGACAAGGCGCTTAAAGAATCTGAAATCGCATTTTTTGATGTCATGATACATCTGATCCGGAAGGATATTTTTTCCCTGCCTGAAAAAACAATTGCTGTAAAGGAAAAATGGCGTGAGAAAAAAAAGATGGAGAATATGGATACACTTAAAGGGTTTTCCCCTGCCACATTTGTATCCTTAAAAAAAGATCTGGCCCCCCTGATGCAGTGGGTGGATATCCGGGGGCATGCCGATGCCTGCAGGTTTGACCAGCTCATTGCACAATTGCAGATTGAAAAGCTTAGACAAAGTGCCTTATTCGATAATCTGAAAGGAGAGCTGTTAAACCGCATCGGGCAGCTTCGGATGAATCTGAACCAGGTGAAGGAGAAGGCCGAAGTCATCAAAAGGGTAAAGGATAAAGTGTTCTGGGACACAATAACCCTGAAGGAACTTGAAGAGATACGCATAGATCTTAGAGATATCATGCAGTTCCGGGATAAAGGTCCGGTTCAGCCCAAACCGGAACCCTATCTCATTGATATTGAAGATAGTGACGAGGTCAAGGAAGAGAAAACGCCTTACCTTGCCGAAGTTGAGATGGCGGCCTATAAGAAACGGGTTGAAGAAGCACTGCTTGGAATTTTCGATAAAAATAATACCCTGCAGAAAATTAAATCCGGACAATCTGTGAGCAAGCAAGATCTTGATTCTCTAATATCTTTGGTGCTTACACAGAACCCGGATGTGGATTTCAAACTTCTGGCCGAATTTTATCCTGAAAATGCCAGGTCTCTGGACTTTATTATTCGGTCAATTATTGGTATGGAAGCCGGGGCTGTTCAACAGCGTTTTGAAGAGTTTGCCATGAAAAATTCCGGATTGAGCGCCCGGCAGGTCAGTTTTTTAAGAATGCTTCAGAACCATATTGCAAAATATGGATCCATAGAAATAGACAACCTCTATGAAGCGCCGTTTACCACCCTGGCCAGTGACGGCATTGACGGTGTATTTGAAGATGACAGCCAGGTGGATGACATTATCAGTATTCTTGAAACCTTTCAGCCCCAGGTGCAGGATGCTCCTGGAGATGAAAACAGGCCCAATTAACATTCATAAAAAAGAAATGACAATAAGTAATCAGGTCAAAGAAGCAAAGGTGAATGAAGTATATGATAACCGGTGATTTAAAGTGTAAAATTGATAAATTGTGGGAAGAATTCTGGACGGGTGGCATTACCAATCCTCTTACCGTAATTGAGCAGATTTCTTTCCTGATGTTCTCCCGCCTCCTTGATGAGACAGAAAGAAGAAATGAGAAAAAAGCCAAAAGGACCAAAAAAGAATTCAAACGCGTGTTCAAAACTGATGAACAGGAACTTCGCTGGGCAAATTATTTTCACTTGGGTGCAAAAGAAATGCTGCCCCTTGTTAGAGATAGGGTATTCCCACACTTTAAGAATGCGGCCATGGGTAATACCGCATTCGGAGAATATATGAAGGATGCCCAGTTAATGATCCAGAAGCCTCAGTTACTGGCTTCCGCTGTGACACTTATCGGTGATCTCCCCATGGACAGGGGGGATACAAAAGGGGACCTGTATGAATACCTGCTGGGGAAACTGACCACCGCCGGAATAAATGGGCAGTTCAGAACACCCCGTCATATCATCCGCATGATGGTCGAAATCCTTGATCCCAAGCCGGATGAAACCGTTGCCGACCCGGCCTGCGGTACCGCCGGTTTTCTTGTGTCCGTCATGGAGTATCTGCTTGAAAAATATAGCTCTAAAGAGGCGGTTATTACACATGATACCGGTGAAAAAACATTTCCAGGGGATAAACTTGAAGCCCACCAGTGGAAACATATCTCCCACGGCATGTTCCATGGTTTTGATTTTGATATCACCATGCTTCGGATTTCTGTGATGAATCTTCTGCTCCATGGTATTGATTCCCCCACTATCCATTACCAGGATACCTTGAGCAATAATTTCCCTGAGAAATTTCCGGAATTTGCCGAAGAAGGATTTGACGTCATCCTCGCCAATCCCCCGTTTAAGGGGAGCCTGGACTATGAGGATGTGCACCCCTCCCTTCTTTCAAAGGTCAAAACCAAGAAGACAGAACTGCTGTTTGTTACCCTGATTTTAAAAATGCTGAAATTGGGTGGGCGGTCAGCCACCATTGTGCCCGATGGGGTTCTTTTTGGTTCATCCAAAGCCCATGTGGCTCTGAGAAAAGCGTTGGTTGAAGAGAATCAGCTGGAAGGTGTTATATCACTGCCGTCAGGTGTTTTTAAACCTTATGCGGGTGTTTCCACAGCTATTCTGATTTTTACTAAAGGCGGGAAAACAGATGATGTTTTTTATTATGATCTTACTGCAGATGGATTTTCCCTGGATGATAAAAGGGTAAAAATTGAAGACAACGATATTCCGGATGTAATTGAACGTTGGCGAAATAAAGATCCCAAAAAGGATACAGATAAAACCCAAAAATTTTTCTTTGTTTCAAAAAATGAAATCAAGGCCAATAAATATGACCTTTCTATCAACCGATATAAAGAAATTGTTTATGAGGAAGAGGAGTTTGATCCGCCTAAGGATATCCTTGTCAGGATGAAGGATCTTGAAAAAGAGATTCTGGCAGATATGGATGAGTTGGAAGGAATGTTGTAATGGTAAATGAGGTCGCACTTAAAGACGCAGTTTCATATATCAGAGGAATAACCTTCAAACCCTCAGATCTCGTAACAAATGGTACAAAACATTCTGTTGTATGCATGCGTACAAAAAATATTCAGTTAAGTCTTGATGAGACAGATTTGATCTCTGTTCCAGAATCGTTTGTAAAACGTGAAGAGCAAAAATTAAGGTATGGAGATATTTTAATATCAAGTGCAAATAGCTGGAATTTAGTTGGAAAGTGCGTTTTCGTGCATGAATTACCATACAATGCAACAGCAGGAGGGTTTATCTCCATTGTTAGAAGCAAGAAAGAGAAACTATACGACAGATATTTATACCACTGGTTGGCTTCTTCTAAAACACAGCATTACATAAGATATTGTGGGCGACAAACAACTAATATTTCAAATCTTTCAAAGGATAGATTTTTAGATTTGAAAATACCCCTTCCTTCAATAGGAGAGCAAAAACGCATTGCAGCAATTCTTGATAAAGCCGATGCCATCCGTCGAAAACGGGAAAAAGCAATAGAACTGGCTGATGAGTTTTTAAAGTCCGTCTTTCTGGATATGTTTGGTGATATACCAGCAAAAAAATCTCGCTACACATTTAAACATATTCGGCCTTACGTGAAAGCACGAAGTGGGAAGTCCAGCAAGAATGTAATATCCGCAAAGAAAACGGAGATACCCATTTGGGGGGGGAATGGTGTTAATGGCTGGGCTTTAGAGCCTTTATATCATGAACCGGTAATCGTTGTTGGGCGTGTAGGGCAAAGATGTGGAATAACATATCTTACTGAAGGGCCTTCATGGGTTACAGATAACGCTATTGTTATAGAAATAGAAGATTTGAATCTTTTGCATCCTACTTATTTAGAAGCCGCATTTAGAAACTCACCAATTAGGGAACAAGTTAAACATTTGGATTTGCCATTTGTTAACCAATCAATGTTATTAGATTCTCCTATTCCGATACCCCCACTTTCAGAACAGAAAAAATATGCGCTGATAAAGAAAAAAGTTCTGTGTATGCAGAAAATGCAAAGAAGATATGCTTCCAAAACGAATAGGCTTTTTAGTGCACTATCACAACAAGCTTTCCGAGGAGACCTATAAATGAAACTTACCGGTATGACCATAGAAAATTTTAAAGGGATCAGTAAGCCTTTTCATATCGATTTCAAACCGGTCACTCTCTTATTTGGTCCCAACAGTGCCGGTAAAAGTACAATTGTCCAGGCACTGCATTACGCCCGGGAAATCTTTGAGCGAGGAAATGTCGATTCGGATAGGACCTTGACCGGCGGTGACAATCTGGATCTCGGGGGATTTAAAAATCTGGTGCACAATCATGAGCTTTCCCGCTCTGTTGTAATGAAATTTGAGCTTGATATTGAAGCGGATCAGCTCCCTGAATACCGGGATTGGGTGGAGGATGATACCGGGGCTGTCCACTATTTTGAGTCTGGTTTTTATGAAATTCCGGCCCGGGTGAACAACTGCTGGGTGGAAATTGCAATCAAATGGAGTGCGGTGGCCGAAAGGCCCATCTTGAAGTCTTATTGTGTTGGTATCTCAGGCAAGGAACTTGCGAAAATAGAAACTTCGGAAGATGGGCGACAAATTAGTCTTTCAAATTTCAATATGCTTCATCCGGTGTTTCATGATCCGGAGACATCAAACGATGAGATCATAAGAACATTAAAAGAGTTGTTTGAAGGGGAAGGTGATCCAGAGGTTGAGAAGCTTGGCCCCATGTTCCCGCTTTTTCTTGAGTTTAGCCGGGATGAAGAGGGGGAGTATGATCTGCATCAGCCCATTGGTATCACTACGGTGGTCCCCAAAATTCGGACAATATGCTAAGCTCCAACCTGTAACGAAAAAAAGGAGAGCAGCATGAGTAACAAAAGGAAAAAGTATAATCCGGAATTCAAAGCCAAAGTCGCCTTAGCAGCAATAAAAAATGAAGAAACAGTTTCAGAACTGGCAGCCAGGTTTGGGGTGCATCCAACTATGATTCACAATTGGAAGCGGTCTCTTCTTGAAAGCGCCTCTGATGTTTTCGATAAAAATCAGAAATCAAAAAAGCAGAACGAAACCAAAGTTGATGAACTGTATCGACAGATCGGAAAATTAAAGGTGGAACGCGATTTTTTGTCGGAAAAGCTCAATTTCTAAGCCAAAAACAAAGAAAACAAATGATAGATTTCAAACGCTCTAAAATAAGTGTTTCATCCCAGTGTCATCTTCTGAGCATCAGCAGATCCTCGGTATACTATGTGCCAAAACAGACTGCCCAACGGGATCTCGACCTGATGCGCATTATAGATGAACAATATTTAGAAACACCCTTCTACGGAAGCAGATCAATGCGAAATCATATCAGGAGATTGGGCTGGACAATCAATCGAAAACCTATACAGCGACTAATGAGGCTCATGGGAATACAAGCTATATATCCCAAACCCAAGACCACCAAACCACACCCTCAGAATAAGGTATACCCATACCTGCTGAGAAACTTAAAGATAAACCGTCCTGATCAAGTGTGGGCGACCGATATAACTTATGTACCAATGTCACGTGGTTTCATGTATCTTGTGGCAATCATGGATTGGCATAGCCGGAAAGTTCTATCCTGGCGCATCTCCAATTCAATGGATGCAGATTTTTGTATCGACGCATTAGAGGATGCCATTGAAAAATATGGCTGCCCTGAAATCTTTAATACGGATCAGGGAAGCCAATTCACAAGTGAAGCGTTTACAGATGTCTTAAAGGATAACAACATTCAAATTAGTATGGATGGCCGAGGGCGTTATCAAGACAACATTTTTATAGAAAGATTGTGGTGGACGGTAAAGTATCAATACCTTTATTTACGGGCATTTGATAATGGTAAGGACTTACGATGTGGACTTCGAAAATGGTTTAAATTTTATAATCATAAACGTTCTCATCAGAGCCTTAACGATTGTACACCGGATGAAGTTTATAACGGGTTGCCACATCCGTATGCAAAGGCAGCCTGAAAGGTATGAGGGTTAAAACGCAGAAAAAATTTCAAATGCTCCGACGGGTGATTGGAGCCCATTCTCACATTTAAAAGTTTTTCTGCTCACGTTGTACAAGTATTTATGATAATAGGATGAATAAAATCAGAGCTTAACTCGCATATTTGACTGTCCAAGCAGTGGGGTCCACCGTACACCGGCCAAAATCAATCGGCAATGCCGGTATGGGGGAGGTCTCTGAAATTTAGTTCAAATAATCTTTCGTTGAATATTGACTGGGAAGATCAAACGGTATTCACGGCGATCGCAAGCTCGCTTATCGTTGGGCCCGGTGAGATGGTAAGGGATGTTTTAAGGAAATTTAAATACATCGGTCCGATCCGGGAAATTCCAAAAAGAAATTTTCAACCCTCGATAACATATGATGAATCCCGCTGGTCAAATGGCCTTGCGGCTTGGGACCTTTTGTATAAGTCTGAGCAGACGTTTATTGCAGAGTTGAACAAATGGATTTCAAGGGAAGATAAGATCAATACCGGTTACCGAGTTGAATTAAAAAAAACATATGAATTGGATCTAAAAAGTCCGCTTGCAATGAGCCTTCAAAGTGGTGACATCATTGAAGCGGATCCTGTAGAAAATGAACTCAACCGCCTCCCTGTGAAAACTCAACTGGTATTAAAGGAAGAACTCAGCCGGATTGAGGTTCATCCCCAGGATATCGGTGTCGGCATCTCCCAGGTTCTTCCCGTCATTGTCGCATCTCTTGCTTCACATGAGGGGATCATTGCAATGGAACAGCCGGAACTTCATATCCACCCGGCCCTTCAGGTGGCTTTGGGAGATCTGTTTATTACCCGGGCCAATGAAAGCGATGCCTGTTTTTTAATAGAAACCCATAGTGAGCATTTAATTCTTAGGTTGCTGCGCCGGATACGCGAGACAACCGAGAATGAATTGGAACCAGGCATTGATGGTTTTTTACCTGATCAGTTGGCCGTTAATTTCATTGAAAATGAAGGGAATGGGGCAACCATTACCTCAATTTCTGTTAATGAAGACGGTGACTTTGAGAGCAAATGGCCAAAAGGTTTTTTTAAAGAGCGTGCCCGGGAGTTGTTCTAATAATGATACATGAATTCGCTGTTGATCCTGATCTTGTAATCGGTTGGTGCAAAGATAAATACGCATACAGGCATTTTATAACGCAATTTGGACTTGGAACGCCTCGAATTGTATCTGGTTTCCCTAAAAAAAAGAAAATTCGGAGAATATTCAGAGACGTTCAGTCAGGTTTAGGTGAAATTGAACGTGTACGGCTGATGGAGCTGTTCACTGCCTTAACCGAAACGCTTGTTACAAGAGATTATGAGGAGTATGATGGTGCCATTCCTTGGAGTCAGAATGCAATTATAGAAAATGCAAAATTACCGTTTCATGCTATTCTTACCCAATCCAATCCTCGTAGACATGATTTTGTTTTAAAAGAGTCAGAGGCCATGATCGGTGACTGTAAATGGGATTTACCCCTAGGTAAAATTGTTAATCGTACAGCTTCGGAGATGGCTAAAAACGTGTCCTGTCTCTTACAAAATTCAAGGAAAATCATTTTGATTGATCCATATTTTCTTGAATATAAAACTCTAAAAAGATGGCTGAATACATTAGAAAATTTTTGTACAAAAATACCTAAAGCAAACTATTGTTCCGACAAATTTCATATGGAATATATCTGCTCTGCCGATTTATACGATCGTACAGATTTTAAAGTATTTAAAAAAAGATGTGAAGATGAACTGCCGTCGATTCTGCCAAAAGATTTAAAATTAACCGTCAAAAGATATTCCCAAGGTCGTTCAGGCCAAAAACTTCACAACAGATACATCTTAACCGACATTGGCGGTGTCTTATTTCAGCATGGATTTGACGGGTGCGAGATTGATGATGGCCAGACGGATGATCTAAATTTGTTGGAGAAAGGTCAATATATAAAACGCTGGGAAGAGTATGTTAATAATCCCATTTTTGATATAGATGGCTCATCGATTCATATTGTCGGGGAAAAAAGTTAAGCGCATCAGACTGCGGGTAATAAATCTTACGTTTGGATAAAAAAATTATTTTCATTGTTGTCCACTTCTAATAATCATAACCTTTCTTAAATTTGCTCTTATGTAAAGCTTCCTGAAATCAATAGCTTATCTTTAAAATCTATTTCCCTCCCCAAAAAGTGTTTACCCTGGCACACTCCTGGCAATATCTCCTTTTAGAAAATAAATTACGAAAGGAGGTGATTGGATATGAGCAAGAATCAGCATGTAGTTCCCCATGGAGATCAATGGGCAGTCAAAGGGGCCGGGAATTCCCGGGCCACTTCTGTACACCCCACCCAGCAGGGTGCCATTGATGCCGGAAGGCAGATTGCCCAGAACCAGCAGGGGGAGCTTTTAATTCATGGGAGAAACGGCCAGATAAGAGAAAAGAACTCTTATGGCAACGACCCCTTCCCGCCTAAAGGGTAGAAGTGGAATACATCAAAGGGGGGGGCTGTATTATTCCTTTGGTGTATTTTCAACCGGTTGTCACAACAAGGCTGCTGTGGATGTTTTAAAGCCTTCGATGCAGTGGTCAAGCCACAGGTATAAATGTTCTGAGAAATGTTGACATAGGTGTTTTAACCTCATAATATCCGCGGTTGTAAAAAGAAGGTTCGATGTCTGCATCCTCCCGTACTCTGCCACGGGTTCATGCCGAAGCCGTGGCATACGATCTAATTCTAATTTCTTTGAGGGTATCTTCTTCGATCACGTCAAATGAAATTCCATTCAAATATAAAGGACTCAAAATGAAAAAATTTGCTGCTAAAACAGCCCGGCCTATTCCTGTAATAATTCTTGCGGATACCAGCGGAAGCATGAGCGTTGATGGGAAAATTGATGCCATGAATCAAGCGCTCAGGGACCTGATTGACACCTTTTCCGGTGAAAGCCGGCTGAATGCAGAAATTCAATTGTCTGTCATTACATTCGGTGGAGAGGGTGCAAAAGAGCATTTGCCGCTGACCGGTGCCCATGCCATTTCCGGGTTTTCAGATTTGCAGGCCGACGGAATGACACCCATGGGCAGTGCCTTTAGAATTGCCAAAGAGTTGATCGAAGATAAAGAAAAAATTCCTTCAAGAGCTTACCGCCCAGTGATTGTACTGGTGTCTGACGGTTATCCCAACGATGACTGGCAAAGTGCTTTTTCTGCACTCTGCGGCTCTGAACGGGCGCAGAAAGCGACCCGGATGGCCATGGCCATCGGCAGTGATGCAGACGAGAACATGCTCAAAGATTTTATTAATGATCTTGAAACCCCGGTTTTCAGGGCTGACGGTGCAAGGGATATCATCCGGTTTTTCCGGGCGGTGAGTATGAGTGTCACCAGCCGTTCCCGCAGCTCGGCTCCGAATCAACCGATCCAGATCGCCTATGAAGAAATTCCTGACGATGATTTGGATCTGGATTTTTAAATGGGAATACGGATTTTTTCTGCATCTGTAAGGGGGGCAGGGCATATTGCTAACAATACCCCCAACCAGGATGCGGTGTTGACCCGACAATGGGAACATGGCTGGCTGGCAGTGGTCAGTGACGGCATGGGGTCCCGGAAAAGATCGGACATCGGCTCTCAATGCGTGTGCCGGGCTGCATTTCATGTCTTGAAAGACGCCTCTTTAGACACGCCGGGCCGGGATATTGTCCTTATGATTTATCAACGGTGGCTGGATGAGTTGGGATCTGTCAAACCCAATGATGCCGTGGCAACCTGCTTGATTGCCTGGGGGCAGCATTCCGGGCAGATACGGTTATTCCAACTGGGAGACGGTGCTCTTATGTACCATGGTCAGGAACATGGGCAACTATCCTGCCGTCAAGGCGCTGCTTTTTCCAATGAAACAACTGGTCTGGGGATTTCCAGAAGATACAGCGACTGGATCGCCAAGGATATTTCCCTGGGGAAGAAAGGGCAGGGGCTGGCACTGATGACCGACGGTATCAGTGATGATCTGGTTCTGGCCGATCAATTTGTTCCTTATCTGATTCAGACACTGAAAAGAATGAGCCGCAGGCGGGGAAAGAAATGGCTCCGGGCACAATTGGAAAACTGGCCGACGCCGGGACACACGGACGATAAAACCTTAGCATTAATCTTTTGGAAATAAACATGACACTTGCAACTGATGAAACTGAAAATAAAGAGGCCCAAAAGAAAAAGCCGGGAAACCGGAAGGTGCAGGATCGAAAAGGCACTGTCTATACCCTGACTGACAAGGTGGGAGAAGGGGGGCAGGGGATGGTTTGCTCCACAGATCTTCCCGGGGTGTTGATAAAAATTCAAACAGATAAAAATCCATCAAAAAGGAAAGAATGGGCCCGGCATATCAAATGGCTGATGCGGCAGGATTTTACCGGTTTGAACATCGCCCGGCCTTTGGAAATCGTTGCCCGGCCGCCCAGTGTAAACGGTTATATCATGGAACTGATGGACGGGCTTGAATCTTTGGAACAATCCCTGGAGAATTCTTTCATTCAATTGTCAGAGAATGAAGATGAACCCCTCCAAGGCTTTCAAAGTACCGGCGGCTTGAAACGGAGGCTCAAGCTTTTGGCCGAGCTGGCCCGGACACTGGCCGGGCTCCATGCAAAGGGGCTTGCCTATGGGGATTTGTCGCCGGCAAATATTTTTGTTTCCCAGTCTGTAGAGCACCACCAGATCTGGCTCATCGACTGTGATAATATCTGCATCAGTGAGCGGGCAGGATATGGAGATGTACATACCCTCGGATATGCTGCTCCGGAGATCGCCCGGGGGGAATCCGGAGTGAATATGTCTACGGACTGCTGGAGTTTTGCTGTGATTGCAATGAAGTTTCTTTCCCATACTCATCCTTTTGAATCCGGTATTGCTGTGGAGGATGGGGACCCTGATGTTGAGATGAAACGGGCCTTGGAAGGAGAATTGCCCTGGATATATGATGAAGATGATGAGAGTAATGAATGGGCCGGTTCCGGGCTGCCCCTTGATATTTTAACCACAAAACAGATCCGGGGATTGTTTAATCAATGTTTCGGTCCTGGAAAAGATGACTTGTCAGCCCGCCCGTCAATGGCTGCATGGGCCGATGCTCTGGATGCTGCATGTGCCTTGATTCATGGATGCTGTAATCCTGACTGCGGGATATCCTTTATCTTTAATTCGGATCAAACGTGCCCGTTTTGCGATACCGTACAACCCAGGCAAAATAGTGTATTGCTGAAGCATTATCTCATTAATGATACTGGCAGCCCTGATGAGCCTCGCTGGATTAAGACCAATGAGGTTCAAGTAATAAATGCCGGGCAACGCGTAGATTTTCATATCGGTGCTGTGGGTACCGCGCTTTACCGTGAATCTGAGAAAATCTGCACCCTTGAGCTGGGTCATGACGGTTTGATTCTAAAACCCTCAAAGCAGGGACTTATCTCTCTCCAAAAGACCGGAGACAAAAAGCTTCTTCAAATCAAAAGACAGCACACTTTGAAATCGGATACCCGTTCGGGTAATGCCTTTGGCTTGCATTTGCGCATGGAGGATCATTCTGATTTTCTTTCTCACCCTGTATGGACATTCATCTGGTAGGAAGGCTTATGAAACTTGGAAAATTTATTGGCTTGTCAAAACAGACAGTCCTATTGAAAGACTTGGGTGGGGAGCCCATTGAAAAAGATGCCTGGAATATTGGGGAAGAGGTGTCACTCATAGAGGATTCCGGTACTTTTTACCTCCAACAGGGCGATGCTATCACAACAGTCACACCGGCCGAAGCACGCCAGAACTTGTCTTTAAAATTAGGCCGGGACCAGGCGCTCTGGTCACTTACCTCCATTCGAAAAGATCAGTTTTTTGTCCGGAGCGTGGATGTTTCAGATTCGCCTATCATAATTAATCTTGATATTGGCGTGAGTGATAACATTGCCCAACAGCTTTACGGGTCCTCTCAAATCAAAGAGGATTCCATAGATGCTGCCCGGCGGTGGCTTGAAGACGAGTTTTTCCTGGAAGGCCGTGAACAGCCCCGTGTTTTTGTTTCTTCATATGCCGGCAAGAGAACGGATGCGCTTGAGATCCGCGGCCGTGAATGGGTCGCTTCATTAAATGAGATAGACAACTATTGGCAGATGAATGGATTGACTCGGCGTCGGCGCAGCAATGCCGGCCTGCAGCTTTTTCAGGGTGAAATACGGTTTGTTGACATCTCTGTGGCCGGCCAGTTGACTAATCCCGTTCATCGACATGCCTTGGATGAAGCGATCCGCAGCCATGGTGGGTACATGGATCTTTGGGAAAAATACAGCAACATGGAGTGGGAACTCAGCTTGAATGCTGCCCGACAACTTGGGGCATTGAGATTTAAACTGGTTGAAAAGGGAAGTAAATCAGACGAATGGGAATTCTTGGTAGAGCCTGCTTCCGGAAAAGATTTTTCCACAAAGCTGCATGAATTGAAAAAACAGGGGGCCGGTAACACCGGCAGCGGGGTGCTGGAAGTCATGCGGACCATTCCGGACTGGTTGGATGGCAGTAAAAGCATTGAAGACACCGGATTGGAGGGGGATAAAGGTAAACCCTGGTTATGCGAATGGGTAAAGATAGATAATGATATTGTCACTCTTCGCATAGAGGCCCAGCGGTATAAAAATCCTTGTAAAAAAGGCATTATCTGCATGTCCATGCATGGGAACAGGAAGATAAGGGAAAGGCGGCATCAGGCGGTTACAAATATCCGGCAGCGCAGTAATCCCATGCCCCAGCTTCATTATCTGCTTGAAGGGGTGGTAACACCATTTGAACGACCAAAAAAGCTTCGAAAATTAAGTGCTGCGGCTCGTAAAACCTTTAAAGGCGAACCGACCTTCAAACAGTTTCGGGCTATAAAAACGGCCTTTGAGACCCCGGATGTAGCTATTATTATCGGCCCGCCAGGCACGGGCAAAACCCAGGTGATCACTGCATTGCAGAAGGAACAGGCCCTGGCCATGAAAGGGATGGACATACAGCACCAGGTGCTTCTTTCAAGTTTTCAGCATGATGCCGTGGATAATGTTACAGCCAGAACCCGGGTGTTTGGGCTGCCGGCCATTAAAATAGGGGGCAAAAACCGAAAAGAAGGAGAACAGGACACCGATCCCATTGAAGACTGGTGCAAAGAAAAATCTGATATTCTGTCCGTAAGCCTAAAGGAAAAAATAGACCGGGAACCGGTTTTCAGCATACTCAAAGAGTTAAAAAAAGAGATGACCACTCTGCGGGTGACCCGGCCCGATTATTCCGAAAAACATGAACTTTTGTCTCGGATAAAAAAGTGGCTGGAAGAATTGTCTGTGTTTCAAATCCGCCTGTCTCCGGAGGTGGATCAGTCCTGGAAAGAGTTTCTCCTTGAGCACCATAGCGATTCAGACTGTGAACGAGTCAGCCATGGAGATGAAAGATTGGTTAAACGTGTTCGGGCGTTGAGAACAACACAGGCCGCCTTTCTGGATGATGGACCTGATCAATGCCTGCGTCTGCTTGATTGGGCTCAACGCGGGAACGCAATCGTTGAACCTTCTGAATTGGACCTTTTGAATCATTGCTCCCGGGAATCGTCTGTAAGTGATACCCGTCTCAAAAAGCTTGGCAAATTTAAAGCCGCCATGCTGGACCGTTTGATCCCTGACTATCGCCCCCGCCATATCAGGACGGTTTTACCCAAAGACGCCTGTGAGTTGCTGGATAATATTCAGGAGGAGATTGAACAGCAGATTAAAAGTTCCCGTACTCTGGGACACCTTCTTGTGCTGGACGATTATCTTAAGACCTTAAATACGTCTCCCAATGCAATTAAAAGAGCTGCTTTGGAATACACCAGCGTGTTAGGTGCGACCTGTCAGCAGGCAGCTTCCCATAAGATAACTGATTTAAAAAATGTTGAGCATCAGAGTTCTATCAGTTTTGACACTGTGATTGTCGATGAGGCGGCCAGGGCCAATCCTTTGGACCTGATGGTGCCCATGGCCATGGCAAAACGCCGTATTGTCCTGGTTGGGGATCATCGCCAGCTGCCCCATTTGCTGGAGCCTAAAGTGGAAGATGAGCTGGCCGAAAAATTTGAGTTTGAAACAACACAGCTGAAATTACTCAAAGACAGCCTGTTTCAACGGATGATGGAAATTTTAAAGGAAATGGAAAAGAAGCCGAACCAGCCAAAACGTGTGGTGATGCTGGATAAACAATTTCGTATGCATTCTGTTTTGGGACGGTTTGTCAGCAGATTGTTTTATGAGCCCTATGGACTTTCGGAAGTCCAACCGGGGTTTGATGATGATTCAAGATTTGCCCATAAGGTGCCCGGATATGAAGGAAAGGTCTGCGGCTGGATCGATATACCCGGCAGGGAGGGAAAGCATCATCGGAGAAGCGGCAGTTTGGTACGGGATGTTGAAGCTTTCCGGATTGCAAAAGAAGCCCGGACAATCATGGATGCCTGCCCAGATTTGAGTGTGGGTGTCATTACTTTTTACCGGGCCCAGGTGGATACCATAATGGGGGCGATGGTTAAAGAAGAACTCACGGAAAAGGGGCCGGACGGAATACGGATTAAACTCAATGGTGATGATAATACCCGGGAGCGGCTGAGGGTCGGGACCGTTGATGCGTTTCAGGGAAAGGAGTTTGATGTGGTTCTGCTTTCTCTGGTTCGGACCAGTAATGGCTCTGTGGATGAAACGGACGATGATGCCCTTACAAAGGCCTATGGTTTTCTGCGGTTGGACAACCGGCTGAATGTCGCCATGAGCCGACAGCAGCGCTTATTGATTATGGTTGGGGATGCTGCCATGGCCACGGTACAGGGGGCCGAAGCGGCGGTACCTGCGTTGCCGGCATTCTACCAGTTGTGCGGAGGAGAAGATGGAACAATACGCTAATCGTTATCTTAATTTTCTGGAAGGCAGAAAGTCCCCATATAAAAGCCAGTCTTTTCTCTGGCCGGTCCGGATATGGCAGGTGTTGGCACCTGGGATGGATAGCTCGGTGTTAAATATTTTCCAGCGGACTATTCTTGGGCTGATGGAGGCACACCAGACAGATCCAGCAGATATGGCAGAGTGGTTGGGGGTGGATAAAGAGTTGGTTCAATATATCCTTGCCACCCAATTGATGCCAAATGACTGGGTTGATTCCCGGGGACGTCTAACTCGTGAAGGTGTGGAGAGGCTGGAGCAAGATGTACAGGCGAGGCAGGATTTAAAACCGGGTTATGTATTTCAGGATGCATTCAGCGGTAATCTATGGCCCCGTGTCGTAGATTCCTTGCCATATGTTGAACCGTCTTCGATTTCAGGGAATGGGCGCCTTAGGTTTAGGCAGCGCCGGGAAAGTGATTGGGAGGAAGAACCGTTTATTATAAAAGGAGGCGGTTTTGATTCGAGGCGACCGGAAATTAATGGGCTGAGGGAATCCATTCAGTTGGGTAATAATGCCATCCACAATCAAAAGGTCAGGGATGAACTGTGGACGGGTGAGCTTCGTGAATATCAAATAGATGAAATCGAACTAATTGATCCTGAACCGATACCAGCATATATCTTTTGCTGGGCAATCTCCGACCCCGTTCATTCCTGGGCAATTTCAGATCCTTGCGCCATTACCCGTTCCGCTGATTGGATGCGAAAAAATGTGTATTCCCTGGCGGGGAAGAATACTGGATTTGCCGGTTACTTAAGCTCATATCTGGGCGAATCTGATGAGAAGGAAACCTGGGAAGAGATGAATGCAAGGCTGGAATATGAAGTTGAATTCGATGTGTATGCACATTATCCCAATGCTAAGAATGTTCCGAATCTTACAGCCTATTTGGGCGCTTTGTTACGCCGTAAATATAAGTTGGAAGAGCTCGAAGACGGCCGTGAAAATTTTGAGGATTGTGATGACATAGTGACCCAAGCGCAAAAGGTTTTGGAGTGTTGTTGTCAATGGATGCTTACTGAATGGCCCTGCAATCCAGCTCGAATCAATAAAAAATGGGGAAATGAAGACCTGTTTATAGCCTTTGATTTGATTTTTAGGGGCAGCCTTTCTGTGGATGAAGTTAAAGCTTTCTCCAATAAAACAAGGGCGTGGGAGCTAAAGAACGCTGCAAGAGATAAGAAAAAAGCACGTCAATCCTTACGTGCTCTTTTTGCTACAGTTATTCTTTCCATAGAAGAACATCCGGATCATCCGGTTCTTCATTGTCCTTCAAGTTCGTTTTTTTCAGGTATTGCACAGCTGGCTGACAACCGCAATCCAATCGCACATGCTTCCGGCAAGTTTACAAAAAAACAGAATGCACTTTATTGGGCTGATTTTTCAATACAATGGGTTGAGTTATTAACAAGGAGTCTGAAGTAAAAATGGGAAAAAATAAAAAAAACAAACAGAAAGTAAAAACAAAGAAAGAGTCAGTTAACCTGCCTAAGAATGAATCTTTAAAAGAGAAAATTACCAAAGCCATAGGCGCGGGCAGTTTCTTAGCACCGGATTCCAATTTTAAGCCCGGTAGTATTGATATTAATTCACTTCAAAAGGATGAAAGCCGGCTGCCGAAAGCCGAAAAGTTATTGGATGAAATTATTCAATTACATGATGACCTGAAATTGAAGTCCGACGAGCTTGATAAGTCAAAGGAGGGCATAGAGGCCCTGAATAAAACCCTTGGCCAGGAGAAAGAAACGCTTTTAGTTCAGCAGAAAAAAAATGAAGAGATTAAAGTTGAGTTGGCTGAGAAAAAGGAACAATTAGCTCAGACAGAATCAAAGCTTATAGAATGGGAAGATGACCTGAGTGAGCGGGAAACCGATGCAAAGGCCGGATTCTTGTCGGAAAAACAGAAGGCCTGCCTTGAAAAGAGAAATGCCCTGGATTTGATTGATAAAGAATATAAAGAAAGGGCTGAGAAAAAGTGGGCTGAAATTTTTCAAAGAGAAAAGCAGCTCGATGACCGGAACATGGAATTAACCAGCCGGGAAGCCAGCGCCAAAGCAGGGTTTATCGATGAAAAAAGAAAAGTTGAAAAAACGTTTCAAAAACAGCTGGATGATAAACAGGAAGAGCTAAAACGCCTCAAGCTGGAAATAGCATCAGAAAAAGCCGAGCATGATGAAAAGCTTTCCAAGGATAAGGGGCGACTTCTCCAAGAAATAAATAAGATTAGAGATGAACATCAAGAAAAAGTGGAGCAGGAGAGGGCGTTGGTTGAAACCGAACGGTGTCGGCTTGAGGTACGTCAAAAAGAGCTTGAGCGGCATACCCATCAGCTTGAGATTCGAAGAAGTTCTCAGAGTGATTTTGAGCAAAGCGTAAAAGAAGATCTGGAAGAAAAATTCAGGTCTCAAATTATCAGCATTGAAACTCAGCTCGAGCAGCTGAAGAACTATCGCAATAAAGACCAGGAGGTCATCAGGGAACTGAATCGTGAATTGATTCAGTACGCCGATTTGAAAAAGTCTCTGGATGGAGCCGGAATAGAAGATGTTCAGGTCCGGTTGGAAGAAGACCACAAAGAGATAAAAAAAATGAAAGCCGAGCTTGCCGCTGCTCCCCGGGATGATTTGGAAGAGGAAAATACCAGGATTCTGGAGCAGATAGATGACCTGTCCGAGCAAAATACTGATCTTAAAACTGAGCTTTGGGAAGCAAAAAGCGAATTGGATAAAAACAGGCTAAGTGTGATGGCCAAGCATAACCTGGTGAGAGAGAAAAAAGTACTGGAACTCCATAATAAGACTTTGGGTTCAGCGATTAAAGAGCTCCGAGTACAGGTAGATGACCTTGTTGAAAAACAGCAGGGCAATAACGCATTTCCGGCATTGTGCAAGTTGGATAAAGATCATGGTCGAGATGGTGTGAATCTCCAGGTTGTTCCAAATCTGAAAGCGTTTGCAGAACAGATGCGAATGGGAATGGCCTGTATTTATCCCGAAACGCCGCTTTATTACCGCAGTGAAGATGTGCGCTTGTTCCTTGGCGGGCTGGCCATGAGTAATCTCCATATTCTTCATGGTATGTCTGGTACAGGTAAAACGAGTCTTGCTAAAGCATTCACAAAGGTCGTTGGCGGTTATTGTACTGATATTGCCGTACAGGCTGGATGGCGGGACAAAGATGATCTTCTGGGCCATTTTAATGCTTTCGAGAAAAAATTTTATGAGCGGGAGGCGCTTCAGGCGCTTTACAGAGCTCAATTGCCTGAATTCAAGGATAAAATAAATGTCATTTTGCTGGACGAAATGAATCTTTCCCGGCCTGAACAATATTTTGCTGAGTTTCTGTCCGCCATGGAAAAGCAGCCTGATCAACGTGAGGTCGTTCTACTTGAAAGCGAACTTCAAAATGCGCCAATGTATTTTGAGGAGGGGCGCAAAATAAAAATACCTGAAAATGTATGGTTCATAGGGACTGCCAACCATGACGAAACCACAAATGAATTTGCAGATAAGACCTATGATCGTGCCCATGTAATGGAATTGGGTCGTAGTGACGAAAAAATCGGTAAAGATGATTATGAACAGACAACCTATCGTTTTTCATCCTTAATTGAACAGTTCCACGCCGCTGCCGGAAAGCATGGAAAAGAGGTTGATTCAATATTTAAAAAGTTTGAATCAAGTGATTTGGCTGAAGTTTTGAAGGATAGTTTTACTGTACAGTGGGGGAACAGGCTCAGGGATCATGCAAAAAAGTTTATCCCGGTTGTTAAAGAGGCCGGAGGATCTTTTGAAGAAGGGTTGGATCACTTACTGGCTTCCAAGGTGTTCAGGGATGGGAAGGTTACCGGCCGTTTTGATACAGTTTTAAAAGACCTTGATGATGTAGAGGCTGCATTGATCGAAACATGGACAGGTATTGGATTAAAACATGATCCTGTTAAAACTCTGGCCTGTATTGAGAAAGACCGGAGGAGGATGGAGCGTGGCGCATGATGTTGTATGATCGATTGACAGACAGAACGATTTCAGTTGACGATTTAATGGAACATGTTCTGTCCGGAAGATACCAATTTACCGGTGAGGCATTGATTAATGGTCATACGCAGATGGGTGCCGATGATGTTCTGGTATCGGATGGCACCCATAAGCTTTCATTTAATGGCCATATCGTTTCTTTTTTTGAAGCAGTGGAAGATAAAGAGGAGCAAGTTAGATTTGAAATAGTTGTTAAGGCTCTGCGCCAAATCGATAAAGTACTGAATGGGCCTGAGGATGTTTCCGACATGTTGCCGTCACCGCTTGTCCCCAGTCAGGTATTTGATGATGATGGTGAGTTTAACTCACTTGAGATTTTACTTGGTCTCGTATTGAAGAAGGGCCATCTTCATGAAATAAATCGTCGGCCCCGTATTGATATGCGGTATGATGACAGGGTGTTGCCAGTGAGCCGGGCTAAGCGCTTGGCCCCATCAGCCCATCGGCACCTTGCTGCCCACTCAGAATGCTGGCAGAGAAGAACTTTGACCGGAATCCATCCGAAAAAAATCATGGGTCAGATTAGTGAAGATGAATATGGCCTTTATGAAAACAGGATGTATGCCCGGCTATTGGATAGGCTTGATCGATCATTAAACAAAAGGCTGCAAGAGTTAAGTGAACTGCTTGAAAATTTTGATGAGGGACTCAAGTTGGAGAGTGCCGACTCATTGAATTATCGGTTAAGAAACAGCCTTTTTTCGGTATGGGGAGAAACATTTACCTCCATGGAAGCTGTTGCACTTGTCCGGCGTAAGATTGAAAGAGTTCAAAAGCGCCTTAAAGAATATTCAAAATCCATCAGGGGGTTGATTCAGGGGGATTTGTATAATCGGATACCTCGAAATGCGCAGGTTGCAACCAAAATTCAACTTACAAATATTCTTGCCCATGATCAGCATTACCGATTTATAGTCAAACTATGGAATTCATCCCTTGAGGGTAATGATAAGAATATATTACCGGAGGAAAAGTACCAAAAAAATATGGCGTTACAATTCGCCTATGTCAATTATTGTAAATTATTGATCGTAAGATCTTTAAAAGAATTGGGGTATTCTTCCAAAAGTAAAGGGATCCATGGTTGTCGGTTTTTATTTAAAGGGCATGAATTAATAGTGACTTTAAAAAAAGAAAATTGGTGGATAGAAAACAAAAGAAGTGGTCAGACACTGATTCTTGTCCCAATTGCCTCCTGGAATTCTGAAGGATTAGAAACAATAAAAGAGGGCGACAAACTTATAATTCCATGTTGCTTAAATAGCGTAGAAAAGCCTTTTTTGACCCCATCCGAGTGGATAACCGGGAAATCTGACGGCCCACTTGTTCTTTCTCCCCTGGATTTTTATGTTCAAGAGCGTTTGGTAAGTCTTCTTAAAAGCTGGATTTTGATGAAACCGTTTCAGGCATATGGCCAATTGATCAATAAGCTTCCAAGAACTGTCATGCCCCAATTTAAGAACCTAAAAGAATGCAAGGTGGAAGGCGAATATTCGCTACGCTTACTGCAGCCAGTATCTAAGAATGCATCTGAACTTATAACGAATGCTCTGAAAGCGGCCAATGCCAATGGGAGTCGAGAGCAGTTTGATACAGCTATGGTATTCATGGACCAAATTGCAAGGTGTCCTTTTTGTCAGGAAAAAGCGAATCTTACAATATGGGAAGAGAGGCTGGCTTTTAAAGCTGTTTGCAACCGCAGTGGTTGTCAGCTTGAGTGGGGTATTTTTTATGGCAATAATGAGAAGCCTGAAGTGCTTTTTTCCACAAAAGATCAAAAGAAGGGTGGGTTCAAAACAAATGGCCGTTGGTTTGATCAATATGAGTTAATCCGGCCTCCAAGAAATTAAACTGAATATGAGCAAAGAATTCAACCTTGAAAAGGTTAATACCTGAATCACTGTCGCCTGGAGATCAATTTTCACAAACTATCACATTGTGTAATTCAAAAATGATGGACAGATGATGGACAAAACCACATAAACGCAAAAAAGGCTTTCAAGAGAAACTCTTGAAAGCCTTTTAAATTCGGTGGCTGGCTGATAAGGATTCGAACCTTAATTGACGGAGTCAGAGTCCGTAGTCCTGCCGTTGGACGATCAGCCAGCAGAATCAACGTTGGGGGTTATATACCAAACCCTTTGCCAAAGTCAAGAATTTTATTCGTTGAAAATTTGATAATTGTCAGGCTAATATGGTAGAAGGTTGAAAAAAAATATAATCCCGGGGGTAGGCATGGCTGTTGCGGTATTGATCAGGCGTAAGGTGTCGGCGGGCAAGGGGTATCTTCTGGAGAAACTTTATAGGGAATTGGTAGCTCTGGCCGTGAGTCAGAAGGGATATGTCAGGGCAAAGACCCTGAGGCGGGCGGATATACCGGATGAGTATCTGGGAATTTCCAAATGGGAGACTGTGGAAGACTGGTCAAGGTGGTTGATTTCTGATGTGCGCCGGGCGTATCAGGAGCGGATTGATGATTTGACCTGCGCAAAAATCAGGTTTGAAATTTATGAGCATTAATGAAGATGGGTTGCCGCCTGAATCCAGAGAAAAATTTGAGCAGCTGAAATGTATATTAAAAGGGTATGGAGAGCTGGCTCTGGCATTTTCAGGGGGGGTAGATTCTTCGTTTCTCCTGGCTGCGGCAATGGCAGCGGATATTGGCAGGGTTCTGGCTGTTACCAGTGTTTCCCGGTTTTTTACCCAAAAAGAAAAGCAGCGGGCCCGGAAGCTGTCCGGTGAACTGGGGGCAGAACACATCTTTCAGGATCTGGATATTCTGGGTAATGCCGATGTGGTTCGAAATGATGTTCGGCGCTGTTATTTTTGTAAGCACCATTCCTTTTCATTGATAAAAAACCTGGCTGAGGGGTATGGGATTTCCTGTCTCGTTCATGGTATCAATATGGATGACCTCGGGGAGTACCGGCCAGGCATTGAGGCGGCTCGTGAACTTGGGTTTAAAGCGCCACTGGTGGAAGCTGGTTTTTCAAAAATGGAAATTCGCCGCTTTTCCAGGGGGCTGGGGCTTGAAATCTGGGATCTGCCCTCCCAGTCTTGCCTGGCGACCCGTATCCCGGTGGGAGAGCCCATTGTCTCTGAAAAACTGGCTATGGTGGAACGGGCTGAGGATATACTCGCTGAAATGGGACTGACGCATGTTCGGGTCCGGTGTCACGGGATGCTGGCGCGGATTGAAATCCCCTTGGATGAGTTTTCCATAATTCTGGAAAATGATATCCGGGAAAGGGTGTGCAATGCTTTGGCCGGTATTGGGTTCTCCTTTATCTCCCTGGATCTGGGCGGCTATGAATCCGGAAAAATGAATATGACGAAGAAGAAGGCAGGGCGGTAATGAAGTATTCACAGGCAAAGCCGGGACGGATTTTTGTGGTCCGGTTGGAAGACGGTGATGTGGTCCATGAAACCATTGAGCAGTTTGCAAAGGACCAGGGTATTACGGCGGCGTCATTGATTGTTCTCGGTGGTGCTGATAAGGGCAGTGTGCTGGTGGTTGGTCCGGAACAGGGCAGGGCCCAAACCATTGAACCGAAAACCAAGGTGCTGGATAATGTTCATGAGGTGGCCGGAACAGGCACTTTGTTTCCCGATGAAAAAGGGGAGCCTGTACTTCATATGCACATGGCCTGCGGCCGGGGTTTTTCAACTGTAACCGGGTGCGCCAGAAACGGGGTGAAAGTGTGGCAGGTGATGGAGGTGATTCTCCAAGAGCTTGTTGGCTCCACCGGGGTTCGAAGGCCGGACCCGGTGACGGGGTTTGACCTTCTCATTCCCTGATTCAGGAAATAAAAAAGCCCTTTGCAGTCCGCCAGATCTGCAAAAGGCTTTTCTAATTCATTTGTCTGCGGTGTTTTTAACGGGCCTGGATTTCCAGGTCGTTGAAAAAATAACCGATTTCAAATGCGGCGGTTTCAGGTGCGTCGGAGCCGTGAACCACATTCTGTTCAATATCTGTGGCATATTCCTTACGGATGGTGCCCTCTTCGGCCTCTTTAAAGTTGGTGGCGCCCATGAGTTTCCTGTTTTTGGCAATGACGCCCTCTCCTTCAAGTGCCATGACCACGATGGGGCCGGAGGTCATGAAGTCGGTCAGGCTGCCGAAAAAGGGGCGTTCTTTATGGACGGCATAAAACCCTTCGGCCTGGGGTTTGGTCAGGTGGATCATTTTCATGGCAGCAATTTTGATACCGTTGGTTTCAAAACGTTTGATCACTTCACCGATGACGTTTTTCCGGACGCCGTCCGGTTTGATGATGGATAATGTTCTTTCCATGTATGTTTTCCTTATGTTGTGGGGTTTAGGGTGAAAAAACGGATTGAAAAATAGCATAGGACCATATTATAAGTCAAACGCTATGGCTAGAACCTGTGTTGAAAAAAAAGAATAATTTATGGTGAATTCAATACTTAAAATCGGGGTGACAGGATCTGCCGGGTCCGGCAAAAGCCTTGTCTGCAGTGCGTTTAAACGATTGGGGCTTGAAACCCTGGATTGTGACCAAATTGCAAGGCAGGTGGTGGAACCCGGGCAGGGGGCATATAATAAGGTGGTGTCGGTGTTCGGGCCGGAGGTGGTGAGGGAGGATCAAACCCTGGACCGGGCTGGGCTGCGAAAAATGATTGTGAGCAGGCCTGAATTGCGAAAACAATTGGAAGATATTCTCCATCCCGTTATTATAAAGGAGATGGTCGGGCAGATGGAAACGGCCGGGTATGGGGCGGAACAGGCCTGTGCCGTGGAGGTGCCTTTGCTGTTTGAGCTGGGGATGGAACGATATTTTGATGTCATCATTGTGGTGACGGCGGAGGATGACCGTCTGGCGGAGCGCATCTCCGTCCGGGATGGTGTGGACCGCGGCAGTGCTGAAAAAATGCTGGCGCTTCAGATGTCCCAGGATGAAAAAATAAAGCGGGCAGATCATGTGATCCCCAACCGAGGCAACATAAACGCTCTGTTTAGTGCGGTTTCACTTTTGTATAAAAAAATTAAAGACAGCAAAAATCAGCGCTTGACAAAAAAAAGGTAATGCTTTATTTAGCTCTTTGTATTAAAGTACATCAATATCTATCTTTTTTTCCGCAGGCCGCTTAATGCCTCCACATTGTCAAAAAGGTATCCCCTTAACCAGAATTGTCTTACACAACACATAATAATGATACAAATCGGGAGATTGAATGAATCTTGTAGAACTCAATAAGATGAAAATCAGTGAGCTGACCAAACTTGCCAAAAAGTACAATATCCAGGGCATTGGCGGGCTGAAAAAGCAGGAATTGATTTTTGCCCTGCTCCAGGCCAATATTGAGGAAAGCGGTCAGATTTACGGGGAGGGTACCCTGGAAATTCTTCCGGATGGTTTTGGTTTTTTGAGGGCTGCCGGGTATAATTATCTGCCCGGTCCCGATGATATTTATGTCTCTCCCTCCCAGATCCGGCGGTTTAACCTGAGAACAGGAGATACCATCTCCGGGCAGGTTCGCCAGCCCAAAGATTCAGAGCGGTATTTTGCACTGCTCAAGGTTGAGGCCGTGAATTTCTTGAATCCTGAAATGGCTGCAGAAACTATTCTTTTTGACAATCTTCTGCCTCTGTATCCGGACCGGAAGATAAACCTTGAAGCAGAGTCTGATAATTATTCAACCCGGGTCATTGACATGATGTCTCCCATCGGATTCGGCCAGCGCGGACTGATCGTGTCCCCGCCTAAGGCTGGTAAGACCATGCTGCTTCAGAATATTGCCAACTCCATGATCAAGAACCATAAAAATATTATTCCCATGATCGTTCTCATTGACGAACGGCCCGAGGAAGTGACAGACATGGCAAGGTCCGTGGATGCGGAAGTAATTTCATCCACCTTTGACGAGCCTTCCGAACGTCATGTTCAGGTCGCGGAAATGGTCATTGAAAAAGCCAAGAGAATTGTGGAGCAGGGTCATGATGTGGTTATCCTTCTGGACAGCATCACCCGTCTGGCCCGGGCCTATAACTCCGTCATGCCGCCTTCCGGAAAGATTCTTTCCGGTGGTGTGGACTCCAATGCCCTGGATCGGCCCAAACGTTTTTTCGGGGCAGCCCGTAATATCGAAGAGGGCGGTAGTCTGACGATCATTGCAACGGCGCTTGTGGATACCGGGTCCAGAATGGATGAAGTTATCTTTGAAGAGTTCAAGGGGACCGGTAATATGGAGCTTGTTCTGGACAGAAAGCTGGCAGACAAAAGAGTTTATCCTGCCATTGATATGAACAAGTCCGGCACCCGAAAAGAAGAATTGCTGCTGGATCCAACGGTTTTGAATAGGGTCTGGATCCTGAGAAAATTATTGTCCAGTTTAAATTCTGTAGACTCAATGCAGTTTTTACTTGATAAAATGCAAGGAACAAAGGATAATAAAGAGTTTCTTGATTTGATGAATTCTTAAGAGAGAAACTTGAGCATATTTGTATTAGGAATCGTTACAAAATAACTTGATCTAAATTGTTTTGAAAACAAAAGGTCAAGTGATTTTGGAGCCGATCCTTAGGTATTATTTATAAACAGGCCTTTTATGACGAAGGCGCCAAGGAGTTGTGTGTAACATGAAAAAAGACATCCACCCGAACTACACAAGAACAACCGCATCCTGCGCATGCGGTGCAAGCTTTGACGTTGGATCCACCAAAGAGAACATCAAGGTTGAAATCTGTGCCAAGTGCCACCCCTTCTTCACCGGGAAGCAGAAACTGGTTGACTCTGCAGGTAGAATTGACCGGTTCAAGAAAAAATACGCAGGGTTTGACGCAAGCAAGCTGGTTTAAGTTTTATCGCTTCAATCACTCAAAGGGGGGCTTTTTTTAAAGCGCCCCTTTCGAATTTCTGCACCGGATTCCTGTATTGGGAGGGGATCGTATCATGTTTGAAAAATTAAAAGGCATTGAAGAACGGTTTATTAAAATTGAGCAGTTGTTGAGTGACCCTTCGGTTATTGCCGATCAAAAAAAATATCAGGAATATCTCAAAGAACACGGGGAACTCAATAAGGTTGTGCCGGTGTTCCGGGCGTATGAAGGGGCATTGGGGGAGCTGGGAGAGGCCAAAGAACTTCTCAAGGACGATGATCCGGATATGCGGGCCATGGCCAAGGAAGAGATTCCTGCGCTTGAGTCCAGGATTGAGGCCTTGAATGCCGATCTGAATCTTCTTTTGATGCCCAAGGATCCCAGGGATCAGAAAAATGTTATTCTTGAGATCCGTGCCGGAACCGGGGGGGAAGAGGCCGGTCTTTTTGCCGGGAACCTTTTTCGTATGTATTCCAGGTTTGCCGAAGCCAAGAATTGGAAGATAGAAATCGTGGAGAAGAATGATTCTGCTGCCGGCGGATTCAAGGAGGTTGTATCCATGATCCGGGGTAAGGGCGCCTATTCCGAATTCAAGTATGAAAGCGGCACCCACAGGGTGCAGCGGGTGCCTGAAACCGAGACCCAGGGCCGGGTACATACCTCCGCCGTTACCGTGGCGGTTCTGCCCGAGGCCGAAGATGTGGATCTTGATATCAATCCTGCTGATCTGAAAATTGATGTGTTCAGGTCCTCGGGGCCCGGCGGTCAGTCCGTTAATACCACGGACTCTGCGGTGCGCATCACCCATGTGCCCACCGGTGTGACAGCCACCTGTCAGGATGAAAAGTCCCAGCATAAGAACAAGGCTAAGGCCATGAATGTCCTTAAGTCCCGTATTCTGGATGCCAAGATCCGTGAAGAAGAAGCAAAAAGGGCTGCCGAACGTAAGGGTCAGGTAGGTACCGGTGACCGTTCAGGCCGTATCCGGACCTATAACTATCCCCAGGGGCGTATGACCGATCACCGTATCGGGCTTACCCTGTATAAGCTGGATAATATTCTGGAGGGTGATATACAAGAAATTATTGATGCCCTGAGAACTCACAACCAGGCCGAATCCCTCAAAGAGATGGGTTGATTCCGGTTTTGGGTGATTCCATGGCTGACTGGACCATAAAAAAACTCCTGGACTGGACAGCGTCCTATTTTGGGGATCACCAGATTGACAGTCCCAGGCTGACCGCCGAGATTCTTCTGGCAAATACCCTTGATTTGCGGCGGCTGGATCTATATCTCCAGCATGACCGCCCCCTGGAATCCCGGGAATTGTCCGAGTTTAAGGGGCTTATAAAACGTCGGATTGGCAGGGAGCCCGTGGCCTACATCACAGGTGAAAAAGGGTTTTATGATGACCGCTTTACCGTGGGTAAAGGGGTTCTGATTCCGCGGCCGGATACCGAGGTTCTGGTGGAGACGGCCATGGCCGTTCTCAAATGCCCTGAGTGGTCCGGGAAAAAAGCCCGGGTGATTGAATTGGGGGTGGGATCCGGGGCAATCATCGTATCCCTGGCCAAGGCCTGTCCGGATCATCATTATTTCGGTTCCGATCTGTCGTGCCCGGCTCTCTTGACGGCCACTGGAAATGCTGCTGCTCTCACTGAAACCCCGATTTCATTTTTCCGGGGATGCTGGATGGATGCGGTAAAACCCCGGGCAGGTTTTGATATGATTCTGTCCAATCCCCCCTACATCCCCAGGGCCGATATTGAGACCCTGGCCCCTGAAATTAAGGATCATGAGCCCATGCTGGCTCTGGATGGCGGTCCTGACGGGCTGGATGCCATCGGCATTATTCTTGACCAGGCCGGGAGCCGGCTAAATCCAGGCGGCCAGGTGATTCTGGAAATGGGGTTTGATCAGAAACCCGGGGTAACAGCGTTGTCAAAGCGTTTTTCCTGGGTGGCCGGCCTGGAGTTTATCAAAGATCTCGCCGGGCACAATCGTCTGGCGGTCCTTAAAAAATAATTGATTCTTGATTATTCTCTTTGTTTTTGATATATAAATTTGGATTTTGCTTTTGTATGCAAATAAGACACACCCGTGGACCTGGGGTCTGGTGCTTTTCGTAAAGTCGACTCCGGGGAGGAAGCGGGTGGAAGCGTTTAAAAACCATTTATAATTTTTGGAGAAAAAATGGCTTACATTTCTATTAGAGAGTTACTGGAAGCAGGCGTCCATTTCGGACATCAGACCAAACGCTGGAACCCCAAGATGAAAAAATACATCTTTGGTGCCAGGAACGGGATTTACATTATTGACCTTCAGCAGACCGTTAAGCTGTTCAGAACTGCCCATGATTTTATCAAAAGTGTGGCTGCCAACGGACAGGACGTGCTTTTCGTGGGGACTAAAAAACAGGCCTCAGAAGCGATCTATGAAGAAGCCAACAAGGCAGAGTCCTTCTACGTTGAGAATAGATGGCTGGGCGGGATGCTTACCAACTTCCAGACCATTAAAAATAATATCACCCGGTTTCATTTCCTCAATTCCATTGAGAATGACGGCACCCTTGAGAATTATCCTAAAAAAGAGCAGGCAAAAATGCTCAAGGATAAGGCCAAGCTTGAATTTGCCATCGGCGGTATTTCCAACATGAAAAGACTGCCAGGCGCCCTGTTCATCATTGATCCCAAAAATGAAGCCATTGCGGTAAAAGAGGCCAAACGCCTGGGTATCCCTGTGGTGGCCGTTGTTGATACCAATTGTGATCCCGATGATATTGATTATGTCATCCCCGGTAATGACGATGCTATCCGTTCCATCCGTCTTTTTGCCTCAAGAATTTCTGATGCCGTCATCGAAGGCAACCAGATCTGGGAAGAAAAACAGAGGGCCAAGTCCGACAAAGACGGCGGTGAAGCCAAAGTCAGTGAAAAAGTGGGTGAGCAGGTCGGCATTGAAATGGTATCCGATGGCACTGACGGTCCGGTAGTTGAGAAGATTAAAAGAAAAACTGCAGCTCCTGAGGTAAATCAGGAAGCCGCTGCCCCAGTGACTGAATAACGACTATTAAGGAGCAAGATAAAAATGGCTGAAATTTCTGCAGCAATGGTGAAAGAGCTTCGGGAAGCGACCGGATCCGGCATTATGGATTGTAAACGGGTTCTTGCCGAAGCAGAAGGTGATATGCAAACAGCAATTGACCTTCTGAGAAAAAAAGGGCTGGCCAAGGCCGCTAAACGGGCCGGGCGTTCCACCAGTGAAGGGATTATTTATCCCTATATTCATACCGGTGCAAAACTGGGCGTTCTGGTTGAAATCAACTGTGAGTCTGATTTTGTCGCAAAGACTGACGATTTTATCTCCTTTGCCAAAGACATTGCCATGCATATTGCAGCGGCAAACCCTGCCGGTCTGACCTCCGACGACGTGGATGCGTCTGTTGTTGAAAAAGAACGGGAGATCTACAGGGCCCAGATGCTGGAAGAGGGCAAGCCCGAAAACATCATCGACAAAATTGTAGACGGCAAGGTGGAAAAATTCTACAAAGACGTCTGCCTCATGAGCCAGCAGTATGTGAAAGATCCCCAGAAAACCATTGAAGAAGTCCTAAAAGAAACAATCGGCAAGATCGGTGAAAATATTCAGATCAAAAGATTTGCACGTTTCCAGATAGGAGAATAAGTCTTGGATAAAAAACCTGAGTTTCAACGGGTTCTAATCAAGCTGAGCGGCGAAGCCCTGATGGGAAATCAGGGCTTCGGCATCACCCCTGAAATGATTCACTATGTGGCCGGGGAAGTGGCCAAGGTGTATCAGTTGGGGGTGGAGATTTCAATCGTTGTGGGCGGTGGTAACATCTTCAGGGGAGTTGCCGGTTCTTCCGCGGGTATGGACAGAACTTCTGCCGACAATATGGGGATGCTGGCTACGGTGATCAACAGTCTGGCCCTCTGCGACGCCCTGGAAAAATGCGATGTGCCCACCCGGGTGCAGACCGCAATTGGCATGGACAAAATCGCCGAGCCCTTTATCCGGAGGAAAGCCATCCGCCACCTTGAAAAAGGACGGGTGGTTATTTTTGCTGCCGGTACGGGTAATCCGTATTTTACAACGGATACGGCAGCTGTGCTTCGGGCCAATGAGGTACGGGCACAGATTTTGTTCAAGGCTACCCAGGTGGACGGCGTTTATGACAAGGATCCCATTGTTCATGACGATGCGGTCATGTTTGATGAATTGTCCTATATGCGGGTGATTGAAAAACAGCTCCATGTAATGGATATGACTGCCATTTCCCTGGCCATGGAACATGATTTGCCCCTGCAGGTTTTTGATCTTCACAAAGCTGACAATATTTATAAAGCGGTGCTTGGCGAAGATATCGGTACCAGGATTTATAATAAATAGTTAACAATAGTTGACAGTGGTTAACACTGAGAACAGTTAACAGCGGGAACAGCCGACTATACCCTAGTCAGCTGTTTTTGCTGCTGGCTGTTGATCTATTTTAAGGATGTGTTGTTATGATTAATGAAGTGCTCGAAGAAACCAAAGAACGGATGGCTAAGTCTGAGAAAGCCTTTGAAAGTGAACTGACCAAGGTTCGTACCGGAAGAGCATCTCAGGCCATACTTGACGGTGTCAAGGTCGATTATTACGGCACTCAGACCCCCCTTCCCCAGATGGCAACCGTATCCATCCCCGAAAGCCGGTTGATTACAGTGAAACCCTGGGATATCTCCGTGATCAACGAGGTGGAAAAAGCCATTCATAAGGCCAACCTTGGACTCACCCCCTCCAACGATGGGAAACTGATTCGCATTGCCATTCCCCCTCTCACCGAGGACCGGAGAAAGGAAATCGCCAAAACAGTGGCCAAGACCTGTGAAGATTTCAAGGTGGCGGTACGAAACATCCGGCGGGATTCCAACGAGATGATCAAGGACCTCCAGAAGGAAGGCGATATTTCCGAAGACGACAGCTTCAAATCCCAGAAACAGGTTCAGGACCTTACCGACCTGTCCATCAAACGGCTGGATGCCATCTATGCGGCCAAGGAAAAAGAGATACTTGAAGTCTGATATGTCTTTTGCAGAATTAAACAGGGCCCTGCTGCCCGCCCATGTGGCCATGATCATGGACGGCAACGGACGCTGGGCCAAGAAACGTCTCATGAACCGGGTCCGGGGCCATGAGCAGGGCTCTCAGACTGTACGGGATATTGTCTCAGCCTGCCGCGAACTGGGTATTGGGATTTTAACCCTTTATGCCTTTTCCACGGAAAACTGGGCCCGCCCCAGAGCCGAAGTCAAGGCCCTGATGTCCCTGCTCAAACGGTTTCTGGTTTCCGAGCGGGATGAGATGAATGAAAAGGGGATCCGGCTGAATATTCTGGGCCAGATTGAAAGACTGCCCGAGGATATCCGGGAAGAAGCGCTTTCGACCATGGCCCTGACCCGGAAAAATACAGACATGACTCTGAACCTGGCCTTGAGTTACGGGGCTAGGGAAGAAATCACCCAAGCGGTTCAGGTTATCGCCCGTAAGGTTAAATCCGGGGATCTAAAGGATGAGGAGATTACAGATAAGGTAATTTCCGATCATCTTTATACTGCGGGCATGGCTGATCCGGATCTGATCATCAGGACCTCCGGGGAATACCGGCTTTCCAATTTCATGATGTGGCAGGCCGCTTATTCAGAACTTTTTATTACGTCCACCCTATGGCCTGATTTTTCAAAACAGGAGTTTCACGACATCCTGATTAATTTTCAGCAAAGGGACCGACGGTTCGGGAAGGTAAAATGCAGCACCTCCAACGATGGCTCACCGCAGTAGTACTGGCACCCCTCGTACTTTGGATTATCATTAAAGGGTCTACCCTTCTTGTGGCCGCACTGGTATCAGTGGTGGCCATTTTTGCTGTCAGGGAGTACCTTCGCATTATCTGCGGCAATGATAAGGGGCCGGCCTCCCAGGCCATAAAGATAATTTCCTATACCATATCCATGGTCCTTGTGATGGGGGCCTGCCTCCAGTCATGGCAGATTATGTTTCTGGTGCTTGCCCTGAACCTCATGACCCTTTGTGTGTTTGTGTTGTTTCGGTTCGCCTCAAACCCCCAGGTCTTTGACCTGATTTCCCGCCAGGTTCTGGGGATCGTCTATATTCCGGTTTCCCTGGCCCTTCTGGTATTTATCCATGCCGGAGAACAGGGCACACTATGGATCGTTTGGGCGCTTATTGTCTGCTTTGCCAACGATACCGGTGCCTTTTATACTGGCACTTTCTTTGGAAAACACAAACTGGCGCCCAATATCAGCCCCAACAAAACCATTGAAGGGTCTGTGGGGGGGGCAGCCACCTCGGTTCTTGCAGGATTTATTTTCTGCCTCATCTTTTTTTCAGACCTCTCCCTTGCATTTTTTACTATTCCCTGTGCCCTGTGCATGGCCATTGCCGGACAGATCGGTGATCTGTTCGAGTCCGCCATGAAGCGGGTCAACCAGGTTAAGGATTCCGGCCGGATACTTCCCGGCCACGGCGGGATGCTGGACCGTATTGACGGACTTCTCCTGGCCATCCCCGTTTTATACATGTTCCTGGCTTTTATCCGATGAGCGCCCTGTCCTCCCTTTCTATTTTAGGGGCCACCGGCTCCATCGGCACCTCGGCCCTGAAAATTGTACGCATGCATCCGGACCGGTTTGATGTGAACTGCCTCACCGGGGCTACCAATGTTGAACTCCTGGCCGAACAGATTCAAGAGTTTAAACCGGCCATGGCAGCCGTTCTTGACGGGGATCATGCGGATAAGCTGGCAAAATTGCTTAGGGGTGGCTATTGCCCCGAAATTTTCTGTGGAGAAGAGGGCTTCATTTCCGCTGCTCAATGGGCGGACACCGACATGGTGCTCCTGGCCATGGTGGGTTCGGCCGGCCTTAAACCAGCCCTGGCTGCCATTGAGGCTGGAAAGAAAATCGCCCTGGCCAACAAGGAAACCCTGGTCATGGCCGGGGATCTTGTCATGGCTGCAGCAAAAGCCAGGGGGGTTACGATCCTGCCCGTGGATTCCGAGCATTCCGCCATATTTCAATGCCTGCAGGGCAACCGCGCCCGGGATTTGGAAAAAATTTTCCTCACGGCTTCGGGAGGGCCTTTTAGAAATCGGCCCGCTGACACCTTTAAGGATATTACCCTGGCAGACGCCCTGAATCATCCCACCTGGAGCATGGGGGCCAAGATTACTATTGATTCAGCCACCCTGATGAACAAAGGCCTTGAGGTGGTTGAGGCGGTTCACCTTTTTGATGTTTCCCATGACCGGATTGACGTGTTGGTCCATCCCCAGAGTATTGTCCACTCCATGGTGGGATTCAGGGACGGGGCCGTCATGGCCCAGATGGGGGTGCCGGATATGATGGAGGCGATATCTTACGCCTTTTCCCTGCCCGACCGGCTGGATCTGGGTACGGGTTTCCCGGATTTTGCAGCCATTGGATCCTTGAATTTTGAGGCCCCTGACACAAAAAAATTCCCCTCCCTTGAATTTGCCTTTGAGGCCTGCCGGAAAAGGGGTACCCTTCCGGCTGTCATGAATGCGGCCAATGAAGTTGCCGTGGCGGCGTTCCTAAAAGAAGAGATCAAATTTACAGATATTTTCAAACTCATTTCCAAGGTTATGGGAGAGCATACCTGCATTGACAATCCTGATCTTTCAGGTATTATTGAGGCCGATTACCTGGCCCGGGAAAAAACAGCTTCTCTGGTCTGCCGGATTTCCAAAATAAATTAGTGAGGTTGTATGGGGCACTCTGCCGTTGCATTTATTATTGTTATCGGTGTTCTTGTTTTTGTTCATGAACTAGGCCATTTCCTTGTGGCCCGTCTCTGTGGGGTTGGGGTGGATGTCTTTTCCCTGGGGTTCGGCCCAAAAATCCTGAAGCGGCGTCACGGCCGTACAGAATACTGTATTTCAGCCATTCCACTTGGGGGGTACGTGAAGATGGTGGGGGAGGAGGCCGGAATAGATATTGATCCGGCGGATAAACCCTTATCTTTTTCCCATAAAAATTTGTCCCGGCGTGCAGCCATTGTCGCTGCAGGACCAGCCTTTAATTTTCTTCTCGCCATTTTTATCTTTTACCTGCTCTATCAAATTTCCGGTGTTTTTATGGGTAAGCCCAATGTGGGCCGTGTGGTTGAAAACAGCCCGGCCCTGTCCGCGGGTATCCGGGCCGGGGATGTGATCAGGGAGGTCAACCGGATTCCGGTATTGTCTTTTGAGGATATTCCTAAAATTATCATGGAAAGCTTGGGTAATCCTGTGGATATCCTTGTTGAGCGGGAAGGGGAAGTCCTGGCTTTTACAATCACCCCTGAAACCCGGGAGGGTAAAAATATTTTCGGCGAATCTGAAAACCGGTATGTCATCGGTATCGTTGGATCCGGAGAGACCTTCCACCAGAAACTGAATCCTATCCAGGCCATGGGAAAGTCGGTTTCCGACACCTACGGCCTGGTGAAACTGACCATCCAGTCTGTGGTCAAAATGATAAGCGGCACCGTATCTGCCGATAACCTGGGCGGTCCCATCATGATTGCCCAGATGGCCGGGGAACAGGCCAAGGCGGGTGCGGTTAATTTTGTATGGTTTATTGCACTGCTGTCTGTGAACCTTGGGATCATCAACCTGTTCCCCATTCCGGTGCTGGACGGGGGGCATCTGCTGTTTTTCGGTATTGAAGCCCTCATGGGACGGCCGGTGAGTGATAAGCTGCGCGAAAAGCTGATTCAATTCGGTGCAGCAGTGCTTGTGACATTAATGATTTTTGTCTTTTACAATGACATTGCCAGAATATTTAATGGTGGGTAAAATGATTTCCAATATCGAGATTGCATTAAAGCAAGACCTGAGGGATGCCGAAGGCTCGGCACTGGTTAAAAAGGCGGATTCCTATTTTGGGATCAGGATTGAAAAGGCCCGGTGTATTCACATTGTGACCATTGAATCCGATATCAACGGACAAGGACTGGAAAAGGCCAGGGAAGAGATATTTACAAATCCTGTGACCCAGATTTCAGGCCTTTTACCTCTGGACATAGAATTTGACTGGTGTATCTGGGTGGGATTCAGGCCCGGGGTCAAGGACAATGCCGGTGCCACAGCCATGGAAGCGGTTCGGGATGTCCTGGGTAAGACCTTTACCGTGGATGAGGGAATCTATACCTCTAAACGGTATTGCCTGAAAGGTGAAAGCCTGACCCGGGAAGATGTGGATAAAATTGCTGCAGAAATTCTGTCCAACGCCATTATTCAGCAGTTCAGGGTCTTTCACAAATCTGACTGGGACAAGGCTGTGGGTGCAGATGTCAGACCTGCCAAGGTGATTCTCAACCACCAGCCCTGCTTTGATATTGTCAACATTGATACCAACGAGATGCTGGCACAGATTTCCGATGAACGGAATCTGGCCCTGAACCCAAGAGACATTCCCGTGATTCGGGAATATTTTTTGGATGCAAAGGTGTTGGCGGACCGGGCCGAAGTGGGCCTTTCCAAACCCACTGACCTGGAACTTGAGTATATTTCCCAGGCCAGATCTGACCATTGCAATCATAATACATTCCAGGGGATTTTCCAGTATACCGATGCCGGAACAGGCGAGACCGTGGAAGAAAACTCCCTGTTCAAGACCTATATAAAGGACCCCACCCTGGAACTCAAGGAGAGAAAAGACTGGGTGGTTTCCGTGCTCTGGGACAATGCAGGGGTGGGCACCTTTGATGAAGAGAACAATTATGTGGTCACCGGCGAAACCCACAACTCTCCTTCCAATATGGAAGCCTACGGCGGGGCCATCACCGGCATTGTAGGCGTCTACCGTGACCCCATGGGAACGGGGCTGGGTTCCAAGCTTTTCATGGGCAGTTTCGGATACTGCGTTGGGGATATCAATTATGAGGGCCCACTGAAACCGCCCCTGCATCCAAGGCGCCTTCTGGACGGGGTCATTGAAGGGGTAAAAGACGGAGGAAACAAGAGCGGGGTTCCCACTACATTTGGCCAGACTCTCTTTGATCACGGATACATGGGAAAGAGCCTGGTCTTTGTTACGGCATTGGGCATCATGCCCAAAACCGTGGACGGCCGGCCCAGCCATGAGAAAACCACTTCCCCGGGCGAGTTCATAATCATGAGCGGGGGCCGGGTGGGCAAGGACGGCATCCACGGGGTGACTGCCTCTTCTGAAAGCTATTCCGCAAATACGCCGGCCGGTCATGTCCAGATCGGCGATCCCTATACCCAGAAAAAAATGCATGATTTCCTGCTGGTCTGCCGGGATGAAGGATTGTTCACCTTTATCACGGACAACGGCGGGGGAGGGCTTTCTTCTTCCGTGGGCGAGTCCGCCATGCTCTCCAACGGCTGCGAGGTCTGGCTGGACAGGGTGCCTCTCAAGTATGAAGGCCTGGATATGTGGGAAATCTGGATTTCAGAATCCCAGGAGCGGATGACCATTTCCGTTACACCCGAACATCTGGACCGGTTTATGGAACTCTCTGATCTCCATGAGGTGGAATCCACGGTGATCGGCAAATATACGGATACGGGCAAACTCCATATCAAATATAAGGAAGAGACCTGCGCCTATGTGGACATGGATCTTCTGGACAAGGGGTTTCCCGCCTGGGAGTTTGACGCAGTCTGGATTCCCCCAGAAACCCGGGGCCTGACAGAACCTGTGATTTCAGAACCCACAAATTTCAACGGCATTCTTGAGCAGATACTGGCCCGGCCAAATATCTGTTCCAAGGAATGGATCATCCGCCAATACGACCATGAGGTCCAGGGCGGATCCGTGGTAAAACCCCTTGTGGGCGTTAACAATAACATCCCCTCGGATGCCTCGGTGACCCGGCCGGTACTGACCTCTGAAAAGGGCCTTGCCTTTTCCCAGAGTCTGCTGCCCTGGTATTCAAAGATCGATGCCTACCACATGATGGCCTGCACCATTGATGAGGCGGTGCGCCGCCTCATGGCAGTGGGCGGCTCCTTTGATCACATCGGCGGCCTGGACAATTTCTGCTGGCCCAATATCGGGTATGATGAAAAGACCAATCCCGACGGAAAATTTAAGGCGGCCCAGCTTGTCCGCTCCTGCAGGGCTTTGAAAGATACCTGCATGGCTTATGAAATTCCTCTACTCTCGGGCAAGGATTCCATGTATGTGGACGGCCACCTGGAAGGGGAATTCGGTGAACGGACCAAGGTTTCAGCACTGGAAACTGTTCAGGTCTCTGCCACCTCCGTTATCGATGATGTGACCAAATGTGTAACCCTGGATCCCAAGTTCAGCGGGGACCTGGTCTATGTACTGGGGGCCTCGGGTGATGAACTGGGGGCATCTGAATATTATGATATGTTCGGCAAAACCGGGCTCAATGTACCTCAAGTGGATTTTTCAGGATTCAAAGTGGTGTACAAAGCCCTGGAAAAAGCCATTGATAAAGAACTGGTTGCCTCCTGCCATGCCGTGGCCAGAGGGGGACTTGGTGTCCATCTTGCAATGAAGGCCATGGCTGGCGGGTTGGGCCTGGATATTGATCTGGCAAAGATTCCGGTCAAAGGGGGAGGCGGCGGGAAAGAATTGGCAAATACGGCTGCCTTGTTCAGTGAGTCTGCAGGACGGTTTATCCTGACCATTGCCCCGGAAAATTCAGAAATATTTGAGAAATTATGCAAAGGCCTGCCCTGTGCCTGTGTGGGATCGGTGTCCAGCCATGACCGCCTGGCCATTAAGGGGCGGGGGGGCGACACCCTGGTGGACCTGTCCGTCACAGCCCTTGATACAGCATTTACCAAGACCTTTGGAGAGATGATATGAACGAGGTGAAGGCACTTATATTAACCGGATTCGGTTTAAATTGTGACAACGAAACGGCCCTGGCCTTTGAAAAGGCCGGTGCCCGGGCCCACAAGGTGCACATCAATACCCTGATTTCCGGGGAAGAACGGCTGGAAGATTACCATATCCTGGCATTCGGCGGGGGCTTTTCCTGGGGAGACGACCACGGAGCCGGTGTGATCCAGGCCCTGAAGCTTAAGAACAATATCGGCCAGGACCTCCTGGATTTTGTGGCTGCCGGCAAATTGGTTATCGGCATCTGCAACGGGTTCCAGGCCCTGGTCAATCTGGGATTGCTCCCCGGCCTTGAAAATGATTATACCCAGCGCTCGGTGGCCATCACCTTTAACGACTGCGGCAATTTCAGGGACCACTGGGTGAGGCTGGCTGCTGATGGGAAAAGCCCTTGCGTATTTACCAAAGGCCTTTCAACTGTGGATTATCCCATTCGCCATGGTGAGGGGAAATTTGTGGCAGACCCGACCGTGGTTGACCGGCTCATTGCCGGGAATCAGGTGGTGTTCCAGTATGCCATGGCCGACGGCCGTCCTGCCGGCGGCGCATTTCCGGAAAATCCCAACGGTGCCATGGCCGACATTGCCGGCATCTGTGATCCCACGGGACGTGTTTTCGGACTTATGCCCCACCCGGAAGCCTACAACCATTTTACCAACCATCCGGACTGGCCCCGGCAGAAAGAAAGGGCCAAACGCCAGGGAAAAACACCCGGTGAGGGTATCACAACCGGTATCCGCCTCTTTGAAAATGGAGTTGAGTACATCAAAAATACGCTGTTGTAACCATAGGCTGTGATTTTATCATGCTGGGAACCTTTGTAAACTGTCTGGCCATTATGGCCGGTACAACCGTGGGGATGCTGTTCAAAAACGGCATCCCCGAGCGGTATAATCAAACCGTGATGCAGGCCATTGCCCTGTCCGTCATGCTCATAGGCATCAAAAGTGCGCTGGGCTGCCCTGACCTGCTCATTATCATCATCAGTCTGGCTGCAGGTGCACTGATGGGGGAATTCATAGGTATTGAAGCGTATCTGAAAAAGCTGGGGGATTTTCTGGAACGAAAATTTTCAAAGCCCTCTTCCGGAAGTTCTTCACTTTCAATCGCCTTTGTAACGGCCTCTTTGTTGTATTGTGTCGGCTCCATGGCAATTGTGGGCTCCCTGGAAAGCGGGCTCACCGGCACCCATGACACCCTGTTCGCCAAATCTTTTCTGGACGGAATTACCTCGATTATCCTCACGGCATCCCTTGGGATCGGAGTGGGGCTTTCAGTGGTTCCGGTATTAATTTACCAGGGGGCCATCACTTTGGCCGCCGGTTTCATGAAGCCATATCTGGTGCCGGCCGTGGTAAGCCAGATGTCGGCCACAGGCGGATTGCTCATCCTGGCCATCGGTCTGAATATGATCAGGGAAAAAAAGATTGCCGTGGGCAATATGCTGCCAGCCATTTTCCTGCCCCTGGTCTATTATCTGGTTACCAGTCTCTTTGCCTGATTATGGCTGTAGATATCTCCCATTTTTTAAAGGTGCTCAAAAAAGAGGTGGCCGGATATACGGTGCCTGTTGTCGACCTTATTGCCGTTCAGACTCGGTCACCATTCAAGGTGTTGGTGGCCACCATTTTGTCTGCACGGACCAAGGACGAGGTAACGGCAAAGGCCTCTCAAAGACTGTTTGGTGAGGCTGAAAATGTCGATGCATTGGCCCTGCTTCCGGAAGCACGCATACAAAAGCTGATTTTTCCGGTGGGGTTTTACAAATCTAAAGCCGGATACCTGGCAAAACTTCCCAAAGCACTGGCGGCCTTTGGTGGGCTTGTTCCCGAGGCGATCGACGATTTGGTCACCCTGCCCGGGGTGGGTCGGAAAACCGCCAATCTGGTAAGGGCGGTGGCCTTTGACAAAGATGCCATCTGTGTGGATACCCATGTGCACCGGATTATGAACATCTGGGGATATGTCAGGACCAAAGATCCCCTGCAAACCGAAACAGCCCTTCGGAAAAAATTGCCCAGGAAATATTGGAAAGAGGTGAACAGCATTCTTGTGGCATTTGGTCAGGGCACCTGCCGTCCTGTGGGTCCCCATTGTGATACATGTGTGATAGGCGCAGACTGCCCTAAAAAAGGGGTTACACCCAGGAAAAAAAGTAATTAAAATTCTAAGGGACCGCGCAAAAATAACTTGACATAGTCGGTTTGCAAACACCCCTAAAACATAGGGTTTTTTGCAAACAGAACGTGAGCTAATTATCGCGTGCTCCCTAAGGGCCACCGTTCAGCACTGACCGGATGGCAGTCCCCATTTCCTTCATGCCCACGGGTTTTGCCAGATAAAGACGGATACCTGCCCTTTGGATAATTTCCGGGGTAAGTCCTTCGCTGTATCCGGAACACAAGATAACGGGAGTGTCGGGTCTGATTTTGAGAATTTCCTCTGCGAGTGATTTACCGGACATCCCCGGCATGACCATATCGGTCATCACCAAATCTATCTCTTCCATTTTTTGTGAAAAAATATCCAGGGCATGGGCACCGCTGTTAGAGGTGATGACCCGGTATCCCATCCGGGTCAGAAGATCACGGGACATATCCGTCTGAAAGGCTTCGTCATCCACATAGAGGATCAATTCACCATTGCCGCCGGCTGGCACCATTGGGCTCCCCTCTGGCTTGGGCCGGGTCTCGTAAACAGGGAAATAGACTGAAAATTCACTTCCCTTTCCAGGCTTGCTTTCCACGGTGACACATCCTTTTGATTTGTTGACGATACCGTGGACCACGGAGAGGCCGAGGCCGGTTCCGTCTTCCTTGCCCTTGGTGGTGAAATAGGGATCAAAAATTTTGTCCTTCATATCTTCGGGAATACCGCATCCATTGTCTTTTATACTCATCTTCAGATACCTGCCTTCACAAAGATCGGGCAGGGCAGCCAGGTCATCCAGGGTGACCCGAATTTTTTTGATACTGACCTCCAGGCAGCCGCCTTTCTCTTTCATGGCATGCCAGGCATTGGTACACAGATTCATGGTGACCTGGTGCATCTGGGTCTGGTCGGCCAGGATATGACCGTCGCTTTCCAGGTCCAGTCGGATATCGATGTCAGGGGGCAAAGAGGCCTTAAGAAGGGCCATGGCCTCTTTTACCACCGTTTTGAGTTGAACCGGCGTCTGCTCCAGTTCGGTCTGGTGGCTGAAGGTCAGTATCTGCCGCACCAGGTCCCTGGCCCGGTTGGAGGCATTCAGAACCTTTTCAAGCCTTGATTTGAGTTCGGTTGTGCCCGAGAGTTCTGAAATGGACAGTTCAGTGAATCCGATGATTCCGGCCAGGATATTATTAAAATCATGGGCCACACCGCCGGCCAGGGTGCCGATGGCCTCCATTTTCTGAGCCTGGCGAAGCTGACGGGCAATCTGGGCCCTCTCTTTTTCCATGGCCTTTCGTTTTTTTAATTCATCTGCCAGTTGCCGGTTGACCCGCTCCAGGTCCAGGGTCCGTTCCCTGACCCTGACCTCCAGTTCATCGTGCATGGATTTGAGTTCCCGGCCGGACCGCTGAAGGCTATGGTAGTGCAGGGCCAGGTTGCGCCCCTTCTGTATAATGGCCTGGCGTTCATCTGGGTTGCACACTTCATTGGAAATGACCAGCAGTTGTCTGCCCCGTATATTCAGGGCCGTTGCTTCAAATAGTAATTCTTTGGCCATATGGTCTTTTTCAATCCAGAGCCCGGATTTCAGGATACCCTGTCTGCCGGCAGCCCATCCTTGTTTTACTTCCTGGATAAAATTACCCAGAAAAGAGAATTCATCTTCTTCATGGGCGATTCCGGATCGCAGACTTTTGGCCTGGGGAATGAGGTCAAACCAGGCCGGGGGAATGCCGAAAAGCTTGAAATACCCTTGGCTGTCCATCTCCAAAACTGCAAAATTCAAGGCCTTGAAAAATTCAGACAGATAAAGGTTAAATTCATTGGTGCCTCCGGTCGGCCCGCAGGGGAGGGTGGTGTCCATCCGGGATTCCATGAGCAGGCTCATTTCATTGCACCTTTGCTGGGTCTGGGCCAGCAATTGGTTTTTTTGTGCGGAATCCCACAGGATCAATCCGTATCCCCCGGGGAGCTTCATGACCAGGGCATCCACACAGGTGTCATGCGGCAGATGGATGCAGGAAAAATCCATGGTTTCTCTTTCCAGGGGAAGGATTCCTTCCATGAAAATAAGGGTGTCCGAGACCGGGGTTTCCCGCTGGGGGATGGATAGATTCAGCCCGTCAATATTCCCCCCCCATTGGGTGAGCATACCTGTTTCATCCATGAGGAAATATGCCGGCAGATTTTCTTTGAACACCTGGGTACACAATGTTTCTAAAATCAGGGTTGTATCCTGCATGGGTCAGATTCCATTCTATTGTGTTTACATGAAATTACCGAGTCAAGGCCTCGGTGACCGTGGGCCTCAGTTGGACATCATTTCACGGGTTAAAAGTTGAAACACCTCTTCCACACCCACACACTCTTTGGCACTGGTCTCAACCACAATGATGCCTTTTTCTTCAAGGTCCAGTTTTACCTGTGAAGAGATTTCCCATCTCTCTTTTAAATCAGCTTTATTGATCACCAGGACAAAAGGAATTGGGCCAAGGGTATTGCCGGCAATATCCATGAGGTTCAGGGCGGTTGCCAGGGTGGCTTCCCGGGTGCCGTCGGCCACGCAGATGCAGCCGGCAGATCCTTTTAAATAGGAGAGGCGGACATGCTGAAAGTCGTCTTCTCCGTGGAGATCCCAGATAATCAGGTCAACCTGTTGGTCTTCAAAGGGGACACTTGTTTTTTCAATTTTCACCCCCACTGTTGTATGATACTTATCCGAAAAAATGCTGTGGACATATTGTCTGACAAGACTGGTCTTTCCCACGGCAAAAGCCCCCAGCATACAGATCTTTTTTTTAATCATTTTTTATCCTGAATCTTTTGATTGCCTTTTTTTTGATTATCTGCCGCCGGTTGCCGGCGCCTGATAAAAGGTTTTAAAAGTGACGGCCCGGTTGAACTGTCTGTTTTCGGTATTGCCTTCCACCTTTAAGGGGATCTTGGTGGATACACCGGAAAGGGTTATAAACGAAGGGTTTACCCCTTGAACAATGAGGTGGCTCAAGACAGTTTCAGCCCTGTCTCTGCTCAATTTGAGATTATGTTTTTCGCTTCCGGAAGAATCCGTATGTCCCATAAGCAGGATTTGCACCGGCCGCTCAGCCCGGGTCTGGAGATCTTGGATCCGCTTAACAGCATTGGACATGGCCGTGAGCACATCTTCCTGGCCCTTGACCAGGCGGATGGAATTGGAGTCAAAATAAAGGGTCAACTGCTCAAGCTGTTTCAATGCCCTTTCTAGATTTTTCCGGTCCAGGTTGACCAGGCCGCTGAGGTCAAGGGAGGACACCCCGGGAATTGCCGCGGCCCTGTTCGTGAACATTCGTATCCATGCCTGGAAGGCTTCTCCCCGGGCAGCCAGGGTGGTGCCGGATAATTCCAAGGTAACCGCGGCCGGTGGGTTTAGAATTTTAAGACTCCGTTTGTGTACAAATTCCCTGTCAAGGCTGTAAAACGGTGTCCAGTCTCCCTTGACCCGGATCACTTGCTTATCCTCTTTTGTTAAAAGCCTGTCCGGGGAAGGGGCAAGGGGGTCTGCAAGTCCTTTTATCCGGTATATGCCGTCTTTTTTTGCCGAGGAAAGGACGATAATTCCCTTTTGGGCCTCAAGGCGGTCAAGATACCCGGACCAGGCCCTGTGGGATTCAAAGACCTGATATCCCAGGAAACTTGATAAAACGATTATGACGGTGAAAATCAGCCAGAGAAGGGGAGAGGTCTTCTTTTTTTCTTGTTTTTCCCTTGAGATAAGCCGGTCTTTTAAGGATTCTCTGAAAATGGCAAAGGGAAAGGGGTCTCCGTTAAAATTTTCCAGAGCTGGCCCGGCTTTGAGGTGGATTTCCTCAATGAGTTCATTGAAGCCTGCACGCAGTTCCATTGGGGGGCGGCCCTTGATCACGGCCGCAATAAAGGCATGGTCCCCTTTTTCAATCCAGACACTGCGGTCGGAACCGATTCTAAGGGTTTCAATCTCATCCCCGGTTTCTGTATCAAAGGAGTCCTTTACAAAGTCCTGAATCGCTGTGAGCATGCCGGACACCAGGTCAGGATCCTGGATAATTACATTTTGGGCCACCACATGTTCCAGAACAATACCGGTATCCCTGTGAATGAGAAAAAGCTGTTCCACCTGGAAAATCAGGGTGTGGAGCAGTACGATTTCCGCAAATTGCCTGCCGGTTCTAAAGGCCTCAAAACGCCATTTAAGGCCCTGGAATGAAAAACTGTTGTTCAGAAGATGGTTCAGTGACTGAATCATGCCCATGATGGTGGCGGAAATGGCCTTTCTGATACCCGGACCAAGAGCTGGGAAGATTGCGTCTGCAATGGCCTTGGGATTATTTTTAACGGAAACGCTCAGCGCCTCGTCAATCACCGGCTGGATGGTTCTGGATAGTTTGCCGCCGCTCATAACGGACAGGGAAATGGCTTCCGGCAATGCCCGGCTGATCTCCTTTGCCCGTTCCATGGGATTGTCCAGGCGGTTTTCAATGGCCCGGATCTGCTCCTTTTCAGGGGATAGGAGTACCTCCTTCAATGCGAAAAGACTATTTTTTTCAACGGGTTTTAAGCCCATGAACGTCCCTTGTCAGTTGATCTGAATTTTGCTTCAGCCGTTTAACCGGCTTTGTGACCGTCGTCCCCGGACAGGCGCATGGCAAGTTCAAGAAAAAAACCGGAAAGGTCTGACCGGTTAACCTTGGCATCGTCAAGGTCCTGGGCCGCCTTTTTAAGATTGGTAGCGTTTTGGTCGTATTTGGCCGATATTTCGACGGATAACTGCTTGGATTGATCCAGGATCTGGTCCCTCAGTTCGGTGGATTTTTTGACCAGATTTTCCTCTTCCTTGGTCAGCTTTTTCGTCAGGGTATCCACAGCATCTTTTAAATCCTGGTTCAGCCTGGTATCAGCATCTGAACGTGCAGAGGATTCGGAATTTATCCGGTCATTGATATCCCTGATTTCCTGTTTTACATAGGTCTCCAGGGTGTCGATCCGTTTGATCAGTTCGATTTTGAGTTCTGCCGCTTCCTGGGTGAGCTGGTTTTCAAGGCCGGCAAACCGTTTTTCATAATCCCTGGCCTGGTGGCCGAAAAGAATATCGCGGATTTTATCCATATTTCCGGCATCAGCCATGTCCATGCTGACGGCTGGGGGATCTGCGGGTTCAACGGGTTCGGCGGGTTTGCTTTTCTGAGGAGCGTTCATCATACTCTTCCTTTTTATGAATACATTGGACGAAAATACAACGAATTAAAACCTAGCTTCTGTTGTATTCAAACATCGCTATTAAGTCAAGCATAGAAAGCGTTATGCATACTGGATTCATGGGATTAGGTCGGTGTGATAAAATGTACGAATTGAGAAAATTTAAGTGAGGCGAAAATTTCCCCCGGACACTGTCCGGGGGAGTATCAAAGGGGCTGTTTACTGCAGCTGCTCTTTCATGGTGATATCGTGTCTGAGCTCCTGAATGGTTTTTTTGCCCAGTTTCCGGTCATGGTCTTCGGAATAGGGGGAGGTGCATACTTTTCTCAGTTTGTCTGCATTTCCTTCAATTCCATCCCGCGTGTCACTGGAAAGGCCCTGGATGCAGCTATTATATTGTTTGTTCAGTTTACGTCTGACTTTGATCTCCTGGTGCCGTCTTTCTGCTCTGTCTCTCATAGCAGGCTCCTTATATATAATCTGTAAACAGTTTAAACAAAGACCCCTTTTGTATTACAAGGGCTATCATGATTAAAATCTAAACAGTATTTTTGCCTTTGGCAAGAGATGAAATGAAAAAAGTTTGATTAAGCTAAAAAAAAAAGGGCAGGATAATTTTGAAGATCATTCAAAATTATCCTGCCCGCTAATTTAGAAGCCCAGAAGTTTTTTTAAGAATTACCCTCTACCTAACATGGCTTTGAGAATATGGTTCACCATGGCTGGATTTTCTTTGAGGCGGCGTGTTGAATAGCCGAACCAATGCTCTCCGAAGGGGACGTAAACCCGGACGGGATGCCCTGCATCTGCAAGGGATTTTCGTTGTTTGGGAGTGACCCCGTAGAGCATCTGGAATTCGTATTTGTTTTTGGGCACATTATATTTATTGATCAATGCCAGGGCCCCTTCTATCAGGGGCTTGTCATGGGTGGCAATGGCTGGATAGACATTATTCTGAAACATGAATTCAAGGTCTTCCAGGTAGTGGGCGTTGATCTCATGGTAATCCTTGTAGGCAATGGAGGGGGATTCTACGTATATTCCCTTGCAGAGTCTGAAATTGAGGTCTGCATCATCGGATTTTAGATCCAGCATGGCCTCAATATCCCCGCGGGTCCTTTTCAGATAGGCCTGGACCACAAGTCCCACATTCTTTGGGAATTCTTTTTTGAGCCGTCTGAAGATATCTATTGTATCATCCACACAGGGAGAGTTTTCCATATCGATGCGGATAAAATTATCGTGGGAGGCCGCTTTGGCAACCATGTCTCTCATGTATTCAAAGCAGGCTTCTTTGTCCAGAAGAAGGCCGAACATGGATGGTTTGACGGAGTAGTTACCGATTACGTCCGTGTGCTCAATGGTCTCAATAAGATCAATGTATTCATCCCTGTTGTCTTTGGCCTGGTTCATATTTTCGATGAATTCCCCAAGGATATCCAGGGTGACCATAGTTTTTTCCCGGTTCAGGGCCTTGGATGCGTCAATGGCTTCACTGGTGCTTTCTCCGGCAATATAATTTTTGGAAAACTGCCAGATGAACTTTTGGGGGAAATAGGGAAGGGTTTGACTGATAATTTTATTTAGCATGATATTCTCCTCAATTTTCAATGGTTAAACCATTACTATTTAATTTGAATATGATGGTATTTTAATGAGTTGTCAAGGATTTATTGGTTTGTTTATTATAGTCCTTTCTTTTTGTACTCAGCATGTATCAGTCTGCCCAGCAGAGCCAGCCCTTTTTCAAGATCTGTATCCCACTTGATGCCGCAATTTAGCCTGAGGCAGTGGTTGTACCGGTCCGAGGATGAGCAGATCCGGCCGGGAAGAATTGAGATTTTGTGTTGCCGGGCCTTTTGGTAGACCTCCATGGTATCCACAGCCCTGTTCAATTCAACCCATATCATCATGCCGCCCCTGGGAAACGTGACCCGTGTATCCAGAGGAAAATGGTTGGCAATGGCAATGGCAATGGATGATGCCTGATTTTTGATCTGGTTTCTCAGCCGCCGCAGGTGTCGGTCATAGGCCCCGGTTTCCAGGAATCGGGCCGCCACCCGGTGGGCGATTCCCGGGCAGGCCAGATGGGTATTGAGCTTGAGACGGATCACCTTTTCTCTGAACCGGCCAGGGAGGGTCCATCCGGCCCTCAGACCTGGTGCCAGGGTTTTTGAAAATGAGGCGCAATAGAGTACGGATCCTTTTGAATCCAGGCTTTTAAATGTTGATGGCCGCCGGGTGCCAAAGTAAAGATCACCGTAAATATCATCTTCGATAATGGGCAGGCCGTTGGCATCGGCAATGTCCAGAACCGATTTTTTGGCCTGTCTGGACATCACAGACCCCAGTGGGTTGTGGAAATTGGTGTTGAGCAGGCATGCTTTGATATTATTATGCCTGACAATGGTTTCAAAGGTTTTTGGATCCATACCCCTGTCAGGGCAGCCGGGCATTTCCAGTACATAGAGATTCAGATCCTCAATGAGCTGGAGAAAACAGTGGAACACCGGGGATTCTACCAGAATGGTGTCTCCGGGGGCGGCCACGGCCCTTAAACAGAGGCTTACCGCCTCAAGGCACCCATTGGTGGTGACGATGTCCCTGGGAAAAACCTTGGATGAATGGCCCAGCATATGCCTGGCCAGGGCCCTCCGGAGTTCGGGGGACCCTGCAGGATGGTCATAGGTGCCCATGTCGGCTTCCAGCTCCTCCATTGACATGGACTTCATGATCCTGGCCAGTTGCTTCACCGGCATGAGGTCCCTGGCTGGCACTGCGGCACCCAGCTGCAGTATGTCCGGGGCCTTTATATCGGCCTGAATCGTTTCAGCCAGTTCGTTTATATTTACCTTGCTGGGCAGGGAACTGCCTTCAGCCTTTCGGGGCAGGGGCAGGGGATTGGTGCGCAGGGGGCTGACGTAGAATCCGGATTTCTCCCTGGCCTCAACACGGCCCCGCTTTTCAAGTTCTATATAAGCCTGGTGGACGGTGGTGACGCTGAGCCCCAACCGGTTGTGGAGTTGCCGCAAAGAGGGAAGTTTATCGCCGGGCCTGTACCGGCCGGCCATGATGCTGTCCTGGATTTCATCTGCCAGGGCCACATATCTGAAGTTTGTCTGGGTGGTCATGGGAACTCATCTGTTATGGTTTAAATGCGCATAGCTGTCAACTGTTCTTAATATACGGTGAAACCTGCAGAATTTTCAAGAGATTTCGCGTTGCATAATAAGGGGAATCTATGTTAATTAGATTTCCTATGAAACAATATGTAATCGACGGATTGACGCTCAAGGATTATACGGCATTAAAAGACTATCTGGATACCCATCTGGACACTGCCCCCATCGGGGGGATTTATTGGCTTGAACTGGACCGGGATTGCCTTACCACCACCCAGGCCGACCACCGGGACTGCGGTCCCCATGTCTTTGCACTGATGCTGGAAGAATCCTATTTGTCCTGTGAACTGCTGGTGAGAATTAAAACCAATATCAAATGCGACTGCATGGGGTATGCAACAAAAGAGCAGCGTGACTGGCTGGTGGAATGGACCGAGGCGGTTCTGGAACGTTTGTCCATCAGCACCTGATATAGGGCCTGGAATATACGACTGGAAAAATAAAAAAAATGTTAAAGATAATACCCCTGGGCGGGTTGGGTGAAATCGGCCTGAACATGATGGTAGTGGAGTACGGCAATGTCATGTTCATCATTGATGCCGGACTCATGTTTCCCGAGGACTATATGCTGGGGGTGGATATTGTGATCCCGGCCATGGATTATCTGAGGGAAAACCGGGAAAAGATAGAAGGGATTATCCTTACCCATGCCCACGAAGACCATATCGGGGCCTTGCCCTATCTGCTTAAAGAGATCCGGTTGCCGGTATACGGCACTCCCTTTACTCTGGAAATCGTCAGAAATAAGCTGGTGGAGTTTGACCTTAACACCCATGTGGATCTGAATTTGGTTCATCCTGGGGAGGTACTTTCCATTGAACCTTTTGAAATCGAGTTCATCCGGGTCAGCCATTCCACCATCGACGGGGTGGGCCTGGCCATCACCACGCCTGAAGGGGTGATTGTTCATACCGGGGATTTCAGGATCAGCCATTCGGCAGATAAGATGAAGAATACAGATATTTCCAGCTTTGCCAGGGTAGGGGAAAAAGGGGTTCTGGCGTTGATGTCCGATTCCACCAATGTGGAGGTGGAGGGGTATACCATGTCCGAGCAGGAGGTGGCCAAAAACCTGGGCAAAATCATCACCGCAGCCACAGGGCGGGTCATTGTAGCCCTGTTTGCCTCCAATGTGTTCCGGATTCAGCAGGTCATTGACATTGCCCGGCGCAACAACCGGAAAGTCATTTTCAACGGCCGGAGCATGGAACAGATCACCTCAGTGGCCATCCGCCTGGGGTATATCACCTGTCCGCCTGGCATGATCGTGGACATCAAGCAGATCCACAAACTGCCCCCCGAAGAGGTGACCATCATCACCACGGGCAGTCAGGGAGAACCTATGTCCGCTTTGGCCAGAATGGCTTCAGGGGTGCACAAGCATATCAATATACGTAAAAGGGATACGGTTATCCTTTCGTCCAAATATATTCCGGGCAATGAAAAGGCCATTGCCGCCATCATAAACAAGCTCTACCGCAGGGGTGCGGAAGTGGTCTACTCCAAGATCGCCCAGATTCATGCTTCGGGACATGCCCACCAGGAAGAGCTAAAACTCATGATTAACCTGACCCGGCCCGAGTATTTTATTCCCATCCACGGGGAATACCGGCACCTGGTGGTCCATGCCAGACTGGCGGAAAAGCTTGGTCTGGACCGGGACAATGTCATCGTGGCCGAAGACGGCCAGGTCATTGCCTTTGACCGGGCCAACGGGGGCCGCCTGGACGGCAGGGTGCAAACCGGCCGGATTCTTGTGGACGGCAAAGGGATCGGCGACGTGGGTAGGTCAGTGCTCAAGGAACGTCGGGAGCTGTCTGAAGGGGGGTTGGTGGTGGTGACCATGATCATTGACGAGGAAACCGGGGTGGTGCTTTACGGACCGGAACTGATCTCCAAGGGGTTTGTTTTTGATTCGGCTACCGGATATCTGGTGGATGATGCCCAGTGCGTGATCCTTGAGATTGTGGAAGAGATCGAGGCCGGCCTGGAATCCCGGGTGGAACTCATCCGGAGAAAACTCCAGCGGGCCCTGAAGCAGTATTTTGCCTTTGCCATTAACCGCAGACCCCTTATCGTTCCCATTATCATAGAAGTATGAAAAGAGAATTATACGGCATTTTTCTTTTCTTTTTTATTGTCCTTACAGCGGTCAGCCTCTTTTCTTTTCACGGGGCCGATCCCTGTGTGGGCAATGATTTTTTTGCTGTTCCGGACAGGGTACACAACCTGTTTGGCCTGGTGGGCGCTCATACGGCCGGACTCTTTGTTTTCCTTTTCGGCATTGGTTCTCTCTGGATTCCTCTGGTCCTTTCCCTTCTCGGGATCTGGTATCTCAAGGAAAAGCCGGCAAAGGTGATCTGCCTGACCCTTGCAGGCGGCCTCATGCTTATGATTTCCACGGGCAGTATCTTTTTTCTGTTCAGGGATGCCTATCATTTTTCAAACACTGTTATGCCGGCAGGCGGTGTCATCGGCAGTGCGTTTACCGGATTTCTTTTAAAGTATGCCAATATCACCGGATGTGTGATTGTTCTCTCCTTTCTGGTGGTCATCGGGTTTATTCTGGCCACGGGTATTTCCGTCAAAGACCTGGGACGGATTTTTTGGGGGAAGGCCGTCGGACTTGCCAGGACCATAGGCCGGGATCTGGGTGAGGGTGCAAACTACATGAAAACCCGGATCTCCAGCTTCCGGGAAGCCAGGAACGCCGCCCGGATTGACAAGGCCCGGGCCCTGGAGGAAATGCCCGAAGTCCTGCCGCCAAAGACAAAATCCAATAAAAAAGAAAGATCCAGGGCCATGGTGCCGGTGGTTATTCCCACATCGGTTCCCGAACCGGGAGACCTCTCGGCTGACGATCTTTTCGCCTCCGCTGCCCCCACCATCGTGGAAGTGGAGACCGACGACAGGGAATACCTGACAGATTCCAGGCTCAGTGATATCCGTGAAGAGCCGGACTTTATCCTACCCAAGCTCTCTTTTCTGGAGGAAAAAGTCAAGGTCCGCCGACAGATTGATACTGAAGCACTCCAGGCCAAAGCCAGGATACTTGAGGCCAAGCTCAATGACTTCAACGTCAAGGGAGATGTGGTAGAGATCCTGCCCGGACCTGTGATCACCACCTTTGAATACCGGCCTGCACCGGGCATCAAGCTTTCCAAAATCGTGGGGCTCTCCGATGATCTGGCCCTGGCCCTGTCCGCCATTTCCATCCGTATTGTGGCCCCCATCCCGGGCCGGGATGTGGTGGGCATTGAAATTCCCAATGATGAACGGGAGCTGGTCAATCTGCGGGAGATGGTTGCATCCAAAGAGTTTGTCTCCTCGGATTCCCTGCTGACCCTGGGGCTGGGCAAAGATCTCCAGGGCCAGCCCGTTGCCACTAAAATGGATAAGATGCCCCATCTTCTCATTGCAGGGGCCACGGGTACGGGAAAGAGTGTGGGGCTTAACTCCATTATCATCAGCCTGCTGTACAAGGCCTCCCCGGACGAGGTTAAGCTCATCATGGTGGATCCCAAGCGGATTGAACTCTCCGTATACAATGATATTCCCCATCTAATCACCCCGGTGGTCACGGATATGAAAAAGGCCACCAATGCACTGTTCTGGGCGGTGAGAGAGATGGAGCGGCGGTATGAACTCCTGGAAATGTCCGGGCTGCGGAATATCGGCCAGTATAACGAAATGGTCAAAGAAAAATTCGGGATCGGCGATCCGGGAGAGACAGAAGTCCCCGGGTCGCTTCCCCTGGAAAAACTGCCCTATATCGTGGTTATCGTGGATGAGCTGGGGGATCTTATGATGGTGGCGTCCAAGGATGTGGAATATGCCCTGACCCGCCTGGCCCAGATGGCCAGGGCCGCGGGCATCCATCTCATTATCGCCACCCAGCGGCCTTCGGCCGATGTGCTCACCGGCACCATAAAGGCCAATTTTCCCACACGGATATCCTTCCAGGTCTCCTCCAAAATAGACGGAAGGATTATCATAGACCAAGGCGGCGCCGAAAGCCTGCTGGGTAACGGGGACATGCTCTTTTGCCCGCCGGGAACGGGTAAGCTCATGCGGATCCAAGGGGCCTATATTTCGGAAAAAGAAATCAGCCGGGTGACCGGCTTCCTGAAAGAGCAGCGTCAACCCGACTATAACGAGTCGGTGACCAAAGGTGATGGCCCGGATGAGGAAAAGAGTTTTGATGATTCTGAATACGATGCCAAGTATGATGAGGCAGTCGCCCTGGTAACCAAAGACAGGCAGGCATCAATTTCCTATGTCCAGCGCAGGCTGCGTATCGGGTACAACCGGGCCGCCCGGCTTATTGAAATGATGGAGCACGAGGGGATTGTCGGCCCCCAGATGGGCTCCAAACCCCGTGAAATTCTGGTGAAAAGCTATGACGAAAACTAAAATTGATTTTGCATTTTTAAATACCATCAAAGGCTTCATGGAGGATGAAGAGGCACTACGGCTTTTTGAGCTCTCCCTTGAGGCGTCTGCCATGGGGCCCCTGCTTGAAATCGGCTCCTACTGCGGCAGGTCCGCAGCCGTCATCGGCCCGGCCTGCAGGGAACGTGAGAGTATCCTCTACTCCATAGACCACCACACGGGCTCTGAAGAACAGCAGCCCGGAGAAGAGTATTTTGATCCGGATCTTTATGACGGATCAATTGCAGGGGTGAACACCTTTCCTCTGTTCAGGCAGACATTGAAACGGGCCGGGCTGGAGGAGACGGTGGTGCCCATTGTGTCTTCTTCCACAACCGCAGGACGGATGTGGTCCACCCCCCTTGCCATGGTTTTTATTGACGGGGGCCATTCATTTGAGGCGGCCCACGGGGATTTTCTTACCTGGGCCCCCCATCTCATGACCGGAGGATTTCTGGTGATCCATGATATTTTTTTCAACCCAGAAGAAGGGGGGCAGCCTCCCAGGCAGGTCTATGAGACTGCCATTGCCACTGGCCGTTACGAGGAACTTGAGATGACCAGGACCCTTGGGGTGCTTAAGGTGAAATAGGGGCCCAGATTCAGGCCCTCTTTTTTATTCCTGAACCACTCCGGTGCCCTTGCAGTCCGGGCATTTTTGGTCCGGTTCGCAGATACAGTCGTCGGTCCGGTCCTCCGGGTCATTGGTCCGCCATTCAGCATTACATTCACAGTTTCCAACAAGAATCTTTTTGCCTTTGCAGGTGGGGCATACTTTTTCTGAGGCCATTATTTTCTCCTGGTTTATGGGGTGAATTCGTAAATCGGATACAGGTTATAGAATAACTATTTTCCCGGGTTTGTAAAGACTAAATATGATCTCTACTGTATTGTAATTCTGCACCGTAATCTATATGATATTATACTTTTGATTTATGATTTGGAGAAGGACGATATGCCTTTGATTCAATGGACGGAAGACTTCTGTCTGGGCCATCAGGAGCTTGATGCCCAGCATAAAAAATGGGTGGACATATACAATAATGCCCATGACAGAATGATGGACCCTGAATGCGGCGATTTTGCCTCCACCGGTATTGATATGCTCAGAGAAATGCTAGAATACAGTGAAACGCATTTTGCCAGAGAAGAAGAGATTATGGCGGATTTTGGAGGGCCCGAACTCACCCGGCACAAAAAAATACACCAGGCGTTTGCCGGCGAAATCAAATGCATGATCCGGGATATGACATCCGGCACCCTTGTCCTGAATTCAGAAATCATTAAACGGATCGAAAATTGGTTGTGCCATCATATTCTCAAGGAAGACCGGGTTCTGACAAAATTTCTGGTTCAGGAATGTGATCCTGAGTGACCGGAGCCGGATTAATCCTCTGTTTTCGTTCTTTTTAGACCCTTCATTTTCTTTAAAGCCGCTTTGAATTTCAGGCAGGGATCTTCATAGGATACCCGCTGGGTGAACCAGAGGTAATCCGCCGGCGGGGAAGGAGGGTAGCCTTCAAGATCCAGAGGCCGGAGGTAGGATTCAAGGTCTGACGGCTCCTTGTAAATCTCAGTCATGGCCAGATTGACCTGTGATATTTCCGGGTTCAGATGCTGCACCCGGTCCACCACCCCCAGGCCGTATTCGGTATGGCCGTTCCCCATGATGATCACCACAGGGCCTTGTTCGTCCTGCTTTGTTTCATGGAGACGGACAATGGATAAGGCCATCCTGTCGTTTCTTGCCCGCCAGGTGTCATAGAGCAGGTCTGCCATTCTGCCGTGATTCATTCCGCAGTGTACCTCCTTGAAAATAGCTGTCATATGGGCTTTGTAAACCGGGTCAGTCAGGTCTGTGGAGAAGAGTTCTTCTTTTTCGATGGATGAGATGCCGGCAAGGCCTTTCCGGGTGATTCGCTGCTTCTGAGACGACCCCAGGTCCAGTCCGGCCGCGGTCAACCCCTTTTCCCTGGCCAGAACCAGCAGGTCCCAGTAATAGGACCACATGGCATCGGACTGGTCTTCCCACCCCAGTTTCTTTCGCATACGGGTTTTCACGGTAGCTTCCATTCTTGGGGTATGTTTTGCTTTTTTTGAATCCATGAGGCTCAGGAGCAAAGGCGTATGGTAGGTGGGGAAAAATTCAAATCCTATGATAGGAGAGCGGCCTGCGGCGGCCAGGGCTGTTATGATACGGCGCTGTACGGCATGGTGCATGGGATTATCGTGTTTTTCAGACAGATAGATCACATCATGGGCGCCCAGCTCTTTTATCAAATCAGAATAGGATCTCTGTTCTGAGGTTGATGCCTTAATGATTTTACCGATCAGGGGATCTTTTTGCTTCATGATTTTGGGGGCAGTGGCGCAGGCGCAAACCAAAGGGCTCAGGACGGCCAGGATAATCAAAGAACGCATAACTCTCCTCATTAATTAAGGGTATGGAGAGAATATAATACCTTTTTCAGCCTGAACAACAACCCTCAGTGTTTTTTAAAATAGAGAACCACGCTTTTACCCAGAATAGGGTTGAGGAGCCGGTCGACCCAGGTGGTGAGCCTGGGTTTTTTCATCAGATCCCAGACCAGGAGCCTGTGATAAAGGTTCACGGCCAGGGAATCAGTCCGGTTGGGGCCCACCAGGCATTTGAGCCACCAATAGGGGCTGTGGATGCTGTGGGCAAAATGATACCCCAGGAATGTGAAGCCTGTGTCCCGGATTTTACCGATGAGGCTTTCTCTGTTGTAAATCCGTACATGGCCCATGTTGGCATTGAAATATTCATCAGAGAGCTGCCAGCATATTTTTTCCGGCCACGCCCGGGGCACACTCACAGCCAGGGTTTTACCTGGTTTGACAATTCGGGCCAGTTCTGAAATGGCCTTGCCGTCATCGGGGATGTGTTCCAGCACCTCGGAGCAGAGCACCACGTCAAAGCTCTGCGTATCAAAGGGCATGGCCGTGATATCCATGCAAGAGAGATTCCAGTCCCGGCAGGCCAGGTCGTCAATGGCCTGGTGAAATTCGAGTTTGCCTTTGGTGGTGACCAGATTGTCATAGCCGTAATCCGCTCCCGTACAGACTCCACCCTGTTCCTGGCAGGCTCGAACCGTGTGGCGGCCTTCGCCGCATCCGATATCCAGCACCCTGTCCCCCGGCTGAATATTCAGCCGCCTAAAGTCCATGGTAATCATCAATCACCTCCTGATATACAGCTGCGGTTCTCATGGCGGTCTTTTCCCAGGTGAATTCCGAGGTGACCCGTTCATATCCTTTTTGGGCAAGTCGTTCCCGCTCTTTGGGATCATCCAGCAGTTGGATTATGGCCTTTTCAAGTGCCCCGGCATCTCCAGGGGGGACCAGCTTTGCCGCATCCCCGGCCACTTCGGGCAGGGCGCCTCCTGTGGTGGAGATCACCGGAATCCTGCAGGCCATGGCCTCGCCCACGGGCAGGCCGAACCCCTCATACATGGAAGGGACCACGGCAATCTGCGCCCTGGCATATTCCCGGACAAAGCGGTGGTGGTCGATCCTTCCGGTAAATTCGATATGGCGGCCAAGGTCCAGTTTTTTTACCAGTTTTTCAATGCCCCCGTCCTTCTTGGGACTGCCAATAACCGTGAGGGATACCTCCCGTTTTTTTATGATCCGGCTCAGGGCGTGGAGAAGATGATACAGCCCCTTGAGGGGAGTATCGGCACTGTTGGTGACAATGAGGCGTCCAGGTATTTTTTTAATATGATCCAGGGGATAGAAATTTTCCATGTCAATGCCGATGGGAATGGTCCTGAATTTTGATTCCGGAATTTTAAATTCCCGTGAAATATCAATTTTCGAGCTTTCCGATACCGTGATAATAGCCGGCATCCTGCGGGCCACCATTTTCTGCATCCCGATGAATGAATACCACCTCAGGGCCTTTACCTTTTTGATAAAGGACCGGGTGCTCTGGACAGCCAGCCTGCGGTCCACGGTCATGGGGTGGTGGATAGTGGTGGTGACAGGCATTTCCCGGGCCAGGGAGAGCAGCCCAAAGGCCAGGCACTGGTTGTCGTGAATGATATCCAGGGATTTGGTTCTTCCCTTCATATACCGCTTCACCCGCATGCCGAATGTCATGGGTTCGGAATACCCCATGGCGGAAATGTCCAGCCACTCCAGAAGATTCACCGGATCTTTAAGTTCTTCTATGCTGGGGGTTCTGAACAGGTCTTCTGGGTTGTACAGGTCCAGGGTTTCCAGCATGGTAAGTTTGATGTTATTGTTGACCTGGGGATCAGGGGGGCCGGCAATGACTTCCACCCGGTGTCCCAGGTCTGAAAGGGCATGGCTGAGGTGGCGTATATAAACACCTTGCCCCCCGCAGTGAGGGTTGGACCGATAACTGACAAGTCCGATGCGTAAGCCTGTTTTAAGGAATGTATTCATAGGAGAGAGTGTTGAATGGTGCGCCCGGCTGGAATCGAACCAGCGATCTTCAGCTTCGGAGGCTGACGCCTTATCCACTGGGCTACGAGCGCACAAAATTCACGCGTGTTATACCATATTATAAAATAAAATCCAGATTAAATTTCTCTTTTGCCTCGCCTGCCACATATAGAGATCCGGCTATGCAGACGGCATCATCCTTGGAAGATGTTGAAATCGCATGGGATACCGCCTTTTTCACATCTTCGATAATGGTGATCTCTCCTGTGAAATATTTTTTCACGGCCTCTTCCAGAACACCGGTCTCAAGGCTTCTGTCTATTTTGGCCTTGGTGATGATCACCCTGTGAGCCAGGGGGACCAGTTGGCTGAGCATCTCTTCATGGGGTTTGTCATCCAGGATGCCAACCACCAGGGTCAGTTTTTTCTCACCCAGTCGGCCTGCCAGATATTTGCCCAGCACCTGTGCGGCCTTGAGGTTATGTGCCCCGTCCAGGATTACCAGGGGCTCATCCATGATTTTTTCCAGGCGGCCGGGCCACCGGGCATAGGACAGCCCTTTTTGGACCAGATCCGGGGTCAGTGCATACCGCTTATCCTTGCCCGCGTTGGCCTTGAATATGAGTTCACAGGCGGCTAGGGCAAGGGAAAGGTTTTCCCTCTGATGGTCACCGGGCAGGGGTTTGACAATATCTTTATAGGTCTTGTGAATCCCTTGGAAAGTATAGGTGTTCTGGTTTGGGGTTTTCCGGATGGAAAAATCTTTTTTAAACCTGAACAGGGGTGCGTTTTTTTCTTTTGCAATCCCCTGGAGCCTCTCCATACCCGAGGGCTGGGATACCGCCGTCACCACAGGTGCTTTTGGCTTGATGATGCCGCCCTTTTCCCGGGCCAGATCCTTGATTGTGGATCCCAGGTATTCGGTATGCTCAATGGAAAGATTGGTAATCACACTGGCCTGGGGCTGAACAATATTGGTGGCATCAAAGCGCCCGCCCATGCCGGTCTCGATCACGGCCCAGTCCACATTTTCCTTTGAAAAGTGGTAAAAGGCCATGGCTGTAGCAATTTCAAAAAAGGTGGCCCGCCGCTTTCCGATGTCAACGGCATTCACCGCTTTATACGCTTTGACCACATCTTCATCGCAAATCTCTTTACCGTCCACGGCAATGCGTTCGTTGAACCGGATCAGGTGAGGGCTTGTGTATACGCCGGTCTTGAATCCGGCCTGCCTTAAAATAGATGAGATATAGGTGGCGGTTGACCCCTTGCCGTTGGTGCCGGCCACATGGACTATTTTATAGTTTTTCTGGGGATCATTGAGGAATCTTAGAATGTTTTGGATGGTGTCAAGCTCAAGCTTGATGCCGAAGCGGCCCAGTCTGTATATTTTGTCCAGGCACTGGTCATAGGTGATATTTGGCATTGTGTGTATCCATAAAAAAACCCGGCAAATCAGACCATTCTGATTTGCCGGGCAATTTTCAGTGCTTTAGCTACGTCTTCTGCGAGTTCGGGAGGCAGCAATTCTTTGTCTTCTCATTGCCTCTCTCATTTTACGTCTTCTGTACTGACACGGTTTTTCATAGTGCTTTTTAACCTTGAGACGTTTGAAAAGTCCGTCGTTCTGGATCTTTTTCTTCAGAATTCTTAAGGCCTTTTCAACGTCATTATCAATAACGGTGACCGTAATTTCTTTCAAGCAGCATCGCCCCTTTCATTGTGGATTTAAATATTAAATATTTATAACCG